>Ga0209070_100097_pt1 | contig 127657 bp, 110 predicted proteins | sample SynthPrep_5_END__FD_187205 | JGI IMG/M metagenome (GOLD analysis project Ga0209070, IMG submission 187205) | Synthetic microbial communities from Ohio, USA - SynthPrep_5_END_DS10_MetaG (SPAdes) (version 2) | ecosystem: Engineered > Bioreactor > Aerobic > Activated sludge | place: USA: Ohio... | reverse complement strand
GCAACCCTCCCTGAGCTACAAGGACGCCGGTGTAGACATCGACGCCGGTGAAGCATTGGTCGAACGCATCAAGAGCGTCGCCAAGCGCACTGCGCGCCCCGAAGTCATGGGCGGCCTGGGCGGTTTTGGCGCCCTCTGCGAAATCCCGGCCGGCTACAAGCAGCCTGTCCTGGTGTCCGGCACCGACGGCGTGGGCACCAAGCTGCGCCTGGCACTGAACCTGAACAAGCACGACACCATTGGTATCGACCTGGTTGCCATGTGCGTCAATGACCTGGTGGTGTGCGGCGCAGAGCCGCTGTTCTTCCTGGACTACTACGCCACCGGCAAGCTGAACGTGGACACCGCTGCACAAGTGGTGACCGGTATCGGCGCTGGCTGCGAGCTGTCGGGTTGCTCCCTGGTCGGCGGCGAAACCGCTGAAATGCCAGGCATGTACGAAGGCGAAGACTACGACCTGGCCGGCTTCTGCGTCGGCGTCGTGGAAAAAGCCGAAATCATCGACGGCTCCAAGGTTGCCGCCGGTGACGCCCTGCTGGCCCTGCCTTCTTCCGGCCCGCACTCCAACGGTTACTCGCTGATCCGCAAGATCATCGAAGTGTCCGGCGCCGAGATCGAGAACACCCAACTCGACGGCAAGCCGCTGACCGACCTGCTGATGGCCCCGACCCGCATCTACGTCAAGCCTCTGCTCAAGCTGATCAAGGACACTGGCGCCGTCAAGGCCATGGCCCACATCACCGGCGGCGGCCTGCTGGACAACATCCCGCGCGTGCTGCCAAAAGGCGCCCAGGCCATCGTTGACGTGGCCAGCTGGCAGCGTCCGGCAGTATTCGACTGGCTGCAAGAGAAAGGCAACGTCGACGAAACCGAGATGCACCGCGTGCTGAACTGCGGCGTAGGCATGGTCATCTGCGTGGCGCAAGAGCACGTTGAAACCGCGCTGAACGTCCTGCGTGAAGCTGGCGAGCAGCCTTGGGTCATCGGTCAGATCGCCACTGCCGCCGAAGGCGCGGCCCAGGTCGAACTGAAGAACCTCAAGGCTCACTGATGCCTGAGACCTGTGATGTCGTGGTGCTGCTTTCCGGCACCGGCAGTAACTTGCAGGCCCTGATCGACAGCACGCGCACCGGCGACAGCCCGGTGCGCATTGCTGCGGTGATCTCCAACCGCAGCGACGCCTACGGCCTGCAACGCGCCAGGGACGCGGGCATCGACACCCGCTCGCTGGATCACAAGGCTTTCGACGGTCGCGAGGCCTTCGACAGCGCCTTGATCGAACTGATCGACGCCTTCAATCCCAAACTCGTGGTACTCGCCGGTTTCATGCGCATCCTCAGCGCTGACTTCGTGCGGCATTACGCAGGGCGCCTGCTCAATATCCACCCTTCCCTGCTGCCCAAATACAAAGGCATGCACACGCACCAGCGTGCGCTCGATGCCGGCGACAGCGAGCACGGCTGCAGCGTGCACTTTGTCACCGAGGAACTCGATGGCGGGCCTCTGGTCGTACAGGCAGTGGTTCCGGTAGAGTCTGACGACTCGGCGCAGACGCTTGCGCAACGGGTTCACACCCAGGAACACAGGATTTACCCGCTGGCGGTGCGCTGGTTTGCCGAGGGGCGGTTGATTCTTGGCGACCAGGGTGCATTATTGGACGGTCAGTTACTCGCGGCCAGCGGCCACTTGATTCGAACCTAGGAGATTTTATGCGTCGCGCTTTGCTCTTCGCTTTTGCGCTGTTCGCCTTGCCAACGGTGCAAGCAGCAGACCTTCACCCTTTCTCCGTCAGCTACACCGCCGACTGGAAACAGTTGCCCATGAGTGGCTCGGCTGAACGCAGCCTGGCCAAGAATGGCGATGGCACCTGGACCTTGAACTTCAAGGCTTCCATGATGATCGCCAGCCTCACCGAAACCAGCGTGATCCTGTTTGACAAGGACGCCCTGCAACCGAAGAGCTACACCTTCGAGCGCGGTGGCCTGGGCAAGGCGAAGAAGATCAACCTGGACTTCGACCAGACCGCCAAGAAAGTCACCGGCTTTGAAAACAAGGACGCGGTCAACGTGCCCCTGCAAAGCGGTATGCTCGACAAGTCGACCTACCAGTTGGCCCTGCAGCGCGATGTGGCGGCCGGCAAGAAGAGCATGAGCTACAACGTGGTGGAAGGCACCGACGTCGACACCTACGACTTCCGCGTGATTGGCCCGGAAAAGGTCCAGACCAAGGTGGGCTCCATCGACGCGATCAAGGTCGAGCGCGTGCGTGACCCGACTCAGAGCAAGCGCATCACCCAGATGTGGTTTGCCAAGGACCAGGGCGGCATCCTGGTTGCCCTGCGTCAGGTGGAAACCGATGGCAAGGAATACAACATCATGCTGCAGGACGGTACCGTTGACGGTAAGGCTGTCAAAGGTAGCTGATAGGTAACTGGAACAAAGAGCCTCGCGAATGCGGGGCTTTTTTTCGCCTGTCGATTGGGTTCCACCCTGACGCGAACATGAAACTTTTGTCATAAAACTCAGCGCCCTGCGACGCAATGTCGCGATTTACGCGGCCTGCAGGACTGTTGCATTTGCTGCAATGAATTGTTGCGCGAAAAGTCGGTTTACTTAGCAAGCTAACAAATCATATAACAAAGGCCTGCGACGACTTGCCGCAGATCCACCAGAGATTGGAGCAAGCAGATGACTGTAAAAGTAACTGAACGCGACGACGAACATATGTCCCACGAAGCACTGGGCCATGGGATTCACATCTGGGATGTACACCAACAAGACCTGTTGGTCGGCATGTTTCACAACGAGAGCGACGCTCATAATTATAAAAACGAGCTCGAAGCCCTTGAGATGAGACGCCAGGCGCAAGGCTCCTGAGACTCTGAAATTCGGCAGGCATCCAGCCCCACACAGCAGTTGGATTGCCTGCAAACAAAAACCCCGCCTTTTGAGCGGGGTTTGTTGTTTCTACAGCCTTACCACATCAGATCATCCGGGATCTGGTAGGCCGCGTACGGATCATCCTCGTCCGGCACCTGGCTCTCCGTCAGGATATTGAGCTGCACGATACGCTCCGGTGCGCGCTCCTGGATCTTCAGCGCCGCCTCGCGCGGGATCACCTCGTAGCCGCCGCCGTGGTGCACGATAGCCAGGGAGCCGTTGCTCAGCTTGTTGCGCATCAGGGTGTTGACCGACAGGCGCTTGACCTTCTTGTCATCCACGAAGTTGTAGTAGTCCTCAGTGGTCAGCTTGGGCAGCCGCGAAGTCTCGATCAGTTGCTTGACCTGGGCGGTGCGGGCCTTGGCCTCGGCTTTTTCCTGCTGCTGGCGGTTCAGTTCCTGGTCGCGCTTGACCTTCTCGGCGTGCGCCTCGGCCGCCAGGCGGGCCTGGGTGTCATCCGCCTCGATTTGGCCTTTGTGGACTAGGCGCTGCTGCTTCTGTTTCTCTTTGCCGACCTGCTTGGCCTGCTTTTGGTTGACCAGACCTGCTTTGAGCAACTGGTCGCGAAGGGAAAGGCTCATGGTGCTTACTCACTTAGGCAACTGCTCAACCGCAGCTGGACACATTCTTTTCCTGACGTTTGGCTTCGCCCCACAGGGCGTCCATCGTTTCGAGGGTGCAATCTTCTATGGATTGGTGCGTATCGCGCAATGCCTGTTCGATAAATCGGAAGCGTCGTTCGAACTTGGCATTGGCGCCACGCAGCGCGGTTTCCGGGTCGACCTTGAGGTGACGGGCCAGGTTGACCGCCGCGAACAGCAGATCACCGACCTCATCGGCAATGGCCACCGAATCGTTGTCGGCCATGGCTTCGAGCACCTCATCCAGCTCTTCGCGCACGTTATCCACCACCGGCAGGGCCGACGGCCAGTCGAAGCCGACCTGGCTGGCGCGCTTCTGCAATTTGGCGGCACGAGACAGGGACGGCAGCGCCGTGGGCACATCGTCCAGCAGGGAGAGCTGCTCCGGCGCATCGGATTTTTCCGCACGCTCCTCGGCCTTGATCTGCTCCCAGCGTTCCTTGACCTGTTCTTCACTCAGCTGCGGGATATCCAGCGGTGCATACAGATCGCCGGTAGGAAATACGTGCGGATGACGCCGGATCAGCTTGCGCGTGATGCTGTCGATCACACCGGCGAATTCGAAGCGCCCTTCTTCGCGCGCCAACTGGCTGTAATACACCACCTGGAACAGCAGGTCGCCCAGCTCGCCTTGCAGGTGATCGAAGTCGCCGCGCTCGATGGCGTCGGCCACTTCATAGGCTTCTTCCAGGGTGTGCGGGACGATGGTCGCGTAGGTTTGCTTGATGTCCCACGGGCACCCGTATTGCGGGTCCCGCAGGCGATTCATCAGGTGTAGCAGGTCTTCCAGCGAATACATCGACTCACTCATGGGGTACGGTTACGGCGTGTCTCAATGATGTTCGGCAACTGGGAAATCCGCCCCAGCAACCGCCCCAATGCGTCCAACCCCGGAATCTCGATCGTCAGGGACATCAACGCGGTGTTGTCCTCTTTGTTCGAGCGGGTGTTGACCGCCAGCACGTTGATCCGCTCGTTGAGCAGCACTTGCGACACGTCACGCAGCAAGCCGGAACGGTCGTAGGCGCGAATAATGATGTCCACCGGGTAGGTGAGCACCGGCACCGGGCCCCAGCTGACCTGGATGATCCGCTCCGGCTCACGGCCGCCCAGTTGCAGCACCGAGGCGCAGTCCTGGCGGTGAATGCTCACGCCACGGCCCTGGGTGATGTAGCCGACGATGGCGTCACCCGGCAACGGCTGGCAGCAGCCGGCGATTTGGGTCATCAGGTTGCCCACGCCCTGGATCTGGATATCGCCGCGCTTGCCGGGTTTGTAGCCGGTGGCCTTGCGTGGGATCAGCTCCAGCTGTTCGCTGCCGCGCTCCGGCTCGACCAGTTGCTGGGCCAGGTTGACCAGTTGGGCCAGGCGCAGATCGCCGGCACCAAGGGCGGCGAACATGTCTTCGGCGATCTTCATGTTGGCTTTTTCGGCCAACTTGTCGAAGTCTACCTGGGGCAAACCGAGGCGCCCCAGTTCGCGTTCAAGCAAGGTTTTACCGGCGGCGACGTTTTGGTCGCGCGCCTGCAATTTGAACCAGTGGACGATCTTCGCCCGTGCCCGCGACGTGGTGATGTAGCCCAGGTTCGGGTTCAGCCAGTCGCGGCTCGGCGTGCCGTGCTTGCTGGTGATGATCTCGACCTGTTCACCGGTCTGCAGGCTGTAGTTGAGCGGCACGATGCGCCCGTTGATCTTGGCGCCCCGGCAGTTGTGGCCGATCTCGGTATGCACACGGTAGGCAAAGTCCAGCGGCGTCGCACCCTTGGGCAAGTCGATGGCGTGACCGTCCGGGGTGAAGATGTAGACCCGGTCAGGCTCGATATCCACGCGCAGCTGTTCGGCCAGGCCGCCGATATCGCCGAGTTCTTCGTGCCATTCCAGCACTTGGCGCAGCCAGGAGATCTTCTCTTCGTACTGGTTGGACCCGGCCTTGACGTCGGTGCCCTTGTAGCGCCAGTGCGCACACACCCCCAGTTCGGCCTCTTCGTGCATGGCGTGGGTGCGGATCTGCACTTCCAGCACCTTGCCCTCGGGGCCGATCACCGCGGTGTGCAACGAGCGGTAGCCGTTTTCCTTGGGGTTGGCGATGTAGTCGTCAAACTCCTTGGGAATGTGCCGCCACAAGGTGTGGACAATACCGAGCGCGGTGTAGCAGTCGCGCATTTCCGGTACCAGCACGCGCACGGCCCGTACGTCGTAGATCTGGCTGAAGGCCAGGCCCTTGCGCTGCATTTTGCGCCAGATGGAATAGATGTGCTTGGCACGACCGCTGATGTCGGCATCGACGCCGGTGGCCTGCAACTCGGAACGCAACTGGCCCATCACGTCGGTAATGAAGCGCTCGCGGTCCAGCCGCCGCTCGTGCAGCAGCGTGGCGATCTGTTTGTATTGATCGGGTTCGAGGTAGCGGAAGGACAAGTCCTCCAGCTCCCACTTGATATGGCCGATACCCAGGCGGTGCGCCAGCGGCGCATAGATATCGAAGACTTCGCGGGCAACGCGGTTGCGCTTCTCGTCGTCGGCAGTCTTCACCGCACGGATCGCGCAGGTACGCTCGGCCAGCTTGATCAGGGCGACACGCACGTCGTCGACCATCGCCACCAGCATCTTGCGCAGGTTCTCGACCTGGCCCTGGGTGCCCAGCACCATGGACTGGCGCGGGCTGAGGCTGGCGCTGATGGCGGCCATGCGCAGCACGCCGTCGATCAATTTGGCCACCACCGCGCCGAAACGCTGGCTGACGGTGGGCAACGGGATGTGCCCTTCACGCACGCCGCGATAGAGCACGGCGGCGATCAGTGAATCCTGGTCCAGCTTGAGATCGGCGAGGATCTCGGCGATTTCCAACCCGGTGCGAAAGCTCGAAGTGCCTTCTGCCCACAGGTTCTTGGCCGCATTGTCTTGCTGCTCAGACTCGCGAGCGAACTCGCAGGCTGCTTTCAAGGCTTCACGGTCCAGTGCCGGGTCGACACTGATGGCATGATCCAGCCATGCCTCGAGATTGATACTGCCGTCGGTGTTGATCGGCTGGTGTGCTCTCACCTGTACCATCTTGCTTACCTTCCCTACGACGCACCTTTGATGCGCCAGAATTCATCGCCGACCTTCTACTGCTCCCTGGCAGATCACAGGCCCTGGAGACGACAGGCCGGTCGGATTAAACGGGCATCCTAGCCCGCTTCAAATAACGCCATCGCCTCGACATGCGCGGTTTGCGGAAACATGTCGAGGATCCCGGCACGTTTTAGCCGGTAGCCTTGCTTGACCAACTCAACTGTATCCCGCGCCAGCGTGGCCGGGTTGCAGGACACATACACCAGACGCTTGGCTCCCAGGGTCGCGAGCTTGCGCACAACCTCCAGGGCACCATCACGGGGTGGGTCCAAGAGTACCGCAGAAAAGCCCTGTTTGGCCCATTCCGCGTCAGTCAAAGGCTGGGACAAATCGGCCTGAAAAAACTGCGCATTATGCAAATCGTTGCTGACAGCGTTGACGGCCGCGCGGTCCACCATGGTCTGCACGCCTTCCACCGCCACCACTTCACGCACTTGGCGCGCCAGTGGCAGGGCGAAGTTGCCCAGGCCGCAAAACAGGTCCAGCACCCGTTCGTCGGGTTGTGGCGCCAGCCATTCCAAGGCCTGGGCGACCATAGCCTCGTTGACCCCGGCGTTGACCTGCACAAAATCGCCAGGTCGGTATGCCAGCTCCAGACCCCACTGTTCCAATCGAAAACCCAAGACTGAATCGACTTCGACCGGCTCAGGTTGCCCCTCGCCATGCAGCCACAATTGGGCTTCATGGAAGGCGCAGAATTCCTTCAACACCTGCAGATCCGCTTCCGACAACGGCGCCATGTGCCGCAGCAACACGGCGATGGACGTACCGCTGAACAACTCCACATGCCCCAAGGCCTGCGGTTTGCTCAAGCGCCGCAACATATTCGGCAGGCGCTGCATGATCGGTTGCAAGGCCTGTACCAGCACTGGGCAATCGTCGATGGCAACGATGTCCTGGCTGGCCACGGCGCGAAAACCTACTTCCAGCTGCTTCGCCTTGGCATCCCAGCGCACGGCGACACGGGCGCGGCGACGGTAGCCGAACTCCGGCCCACTCAACGGTGCGGCCCACTCTTGCGGTTCGACACCGGCCACACGGGACAGTTGCTCGGCGAGCATGCGCTGTTTCAGGGCAAGTTGTTCGCCGTGGGGCAAATGCTGCACGCTGCAACCGCCACAGCGGCCAACATGGGCGCACGGCGCCGGGCGGCGCAGTTCGCTGGCCTTGAACACGCGCTCGGTGCGCGCCTCGACGATCTTGCCGTGAGCCCCCAACACTCGCGCTTCAACTTCTTCGCCGGCCAGCGCGCCATTCACGAACCAGGTGCGGCCTTCAAAGAACACAATGCCCCTGCCGTCATTGGCCAGGCGCTCGATGGTCAGGCGTTGTTTCTTGCCCACAGGGATTTGCGGGGCCCGGCTGCCGCCCGTCGGTTGGAAGCGCAGGCCTCTCTCGTGCTTGGCCATCAGTTGGGTTCGTCGAAGATGCCGGTCGACAGGTAGCGGTCGCCTCGGTCACAGATGATCGCGACGATCACCGCGTTTTCCACTTCTTGGGACAAGCGCAACATGCCGGCCACCGCGCCCCCGGACGACACGCCGCAGAAAATACCTTCTTCACGGGCCAGGCGGCGGGTGGTGTCTTCGGCTTCACGCTGAGCCATGTCGATGATGCGGTCCACGCGAGTCGAATTGTAAATCTTCGGCAGATACTCTTCGGGCCAGCGGCGGATACCGGGAATGGCCGAGCCTTCCATCGGTTGCAGGCCGACGATCTGGATCGCCGGGTTCTGCTCCTTCAGGTAGCGGGAGTTGCCCATGATGGTGCCGGTGGTGCCCATGGAGCTGACGAAATGGGTGATCGTACCCTGGGTCTGGCGCCAGATTTCCGGGCCGGTGGTGGTGTAGTGCGCCTCCGGGTTGTCACCGTTGGCGAACTGATCCAGCACCAGGCCACGGCCTTCGGCGGCCATGCGCTCGGCCAGGTCCCGTGCGCCTTCCATGCCCTCTTCCTGGGTCACCAGGATCAGTTGGGCGCCGTAGGCGGTCATCGCCGCCTTGCGTTCGGCGCTGCCGTTGTCGGGCATGATCAGGATCATCTTGTAGCCCTTGATCGCGGCGGCCATGGCCAGGGCGATCCCGGTGTTACCCGAAGTGGCTTCGATCAGGGTGTCGCCGGGCTTGATCTGCCCGCGCAGCTCGGCGCGGGTGATCATCGACAGCGCCGGGCGGTCCTTTACGGAACCGGCCGGGTTGTTCCCTTCGAGCTTGAGCAACAGGGTATTGCTGGTTTCACCCGCCATGCGTTGCAAGCGGACCAGGGGCGTGTTGCCGACGCAATCGGCGATTGTAGGGTACTGCAAGGTCATGGCGTATTCGCAATCCAGACTGCGGGGGCGAACATCATACCGGGAAAGGCCGGCGGGCCATATCACGCAAAGTGCGGACCTTATGGCTAAAAGGAATAAGCCACCGAATGGTCACCGCTGTCCATGGTTGCGCTGGAACACGTCAGGCCCCATCGCCGCAATCTGGCCGTCGATCAACGCATCGAAGGGTTTGAGCAAGGGTGCAAACGAAGCTGGCGATTCCAGGACCTCCAGCGCCTGCACAATCGCCTCCACTGTCGACAGCGCACCGGGGCCGGGGGCCTTGCGCAACCGATAACGGGACACCGCACTGTCGGCCAACGCGACCCTTGGCAACGCCGCCAATAGCGGGTTGAGGTGCAAAAGCTTGCGCGCCTTGCGCCAAGTGCCGTCGGGAACCACCAGCAGCAGCGGCTGATCTTCGGGCGCGTACACCTTTAATGGCTGGGCGTCGTCAGCCGGAAACAGCAACCGAGCCTGGTAACCGGGCACGTTCAACAACGTCGGCAAGTCTTCAAACACCTCCCCTACTACCAACTGCGCGTTGTTCAAACCCAACGCCGCCAGCCGTGCGGTATTCAACGCATGGTTGACCTCGCTCGGGTGCTGCAACAGCAACACCCGCGTGCGACTGTCGAGATTGGGGATCAACGCGCACAGACAGTGGGCGACAGGCCTGAGGCAACGGGAACATTGGGGTCTGGACATGGTTTATCAGGCCTGGTTGAGCTGGGCTTTGAGTAAGTCGCGGAAGGTCTGGATCAGCGGTTCGCGGCTGCGGCCTCGACGCATGATCATCGAGAACGGCGCCTGATAGCCGAAGGTCGCCGGCAGCAACACACGCAGGTCGCCCTTATCGGCCCAGGCCTGGGCATAGTGCTCGGGCAGGTAGCCGATGTAGGCGCCGGACAGCACCAGGATCAGCTGCGCCTCCATACTCTCCACGGTGGCTGCGCTGTGCTTGAAGCCGTGGCGTGCCAACTCGGCCTGGCTCCAATAGCCGCGACCGACCATCCGTTGCTGCGTGATCACCTGCTCGGGAATGCGCCGTTCATTGAATAAAGGATGCCGCGTGCTGCAATACAGCCAGTGCTGCTCGCGGTACAACGGCATGTAGATCAGCCCGCTCATGCGGTTGGAAAACGCGCCGATGGCCAAGTCCAGGCGGTTGTCCTGCACGCCCAGTTGCAGCTCATAAGGGCTCATCACCGACAGATGCAAGTGCACCGCCGGGTGTTCCAGGCTGTAGGCGCCGATCACTTCGGCGAAGGGCAACGCTTTGTCGCTAACCGTGGAGTCCAGCACACCCAGTTTCAGCGTGCCGCGCAACTCGCCCTTCAACGCGGCGGCGTATTGCTCGAAACCTTCCAGCTCGCCCAGCAGACGCAAGGTCTCTTGATGAAACAATTCGCCTTTGCTGGTGAGGCTGAACCCACCACGCCCGCGATGACACAGCACCAGGCCCAACGCCGCTTCCAGCTGGCTCATGTACGTGCTGATGGCCGATGTGGACAGGTTGAGTTCGTGCTGGGCATTGGCAAACCCCTGATGCCGCACGACGCTGACGAAGATGCGCAGGAGTTTCAGGTCGGGCAAGGCGTTGGCCATGAGGCCTCCAAAAACGCGGTAATTGTAGGAGCGAGCTTGCTCGCGAAAAACCTGAGAGCGCCGTGTAGAACCAGATGCGCTGCGTCATCGTTGACGGTTTTCGCGAGCAAGCTCGCTCCTACAAAGGTTGGGACCAGTTTACCTCAGGCAATAGTTTAGAAAAATCTGAACTAAGTATTTGCCCCTGCCGATTCTTTCGTTTCCATGTATTTCGCAGAATCGGCCCCTAACAAACAAAACAACGATGAGGCACTCCCGTGGACAAGATTTTCCACCAACCACTGGGCGGCAACGAAATGCCGCGCTTCGCCGGCATCGCCACCATGATGCGTCTTCCCCACCTGCAAACGGCCAAGGGCCTGGACGCCGCCTTTGTCGGCGTGCCCCTGGACATCGGCACCTCGCTGCGCGCCGGCACCCGCTTCGGGCCGCGTGAAATCCGCGCCGAATCCGTGATGATCCGCCCTTACAACATGGCCACCGGCGCCGCGCCGTTCGACTCGCTGTCGGTGGCCGACATCGGCGACGTGGCGATCAACACCTTCAACCTGCTCGACGCCGTGCGCATCATCGAAGAAGCCTACGACGAGATTCTCGAACACGACGTGATCCCGCTGACCCTGGGCGGCGACCACACCATCACGCTGCCGATCCTGCGGGCGATCCACAAGAAACACGGCAAGGTCGGGCTGGTGCACATCGATGCCCACGCCGACGTCAACGACCATATGTTCGGCGAGAAAATCGCCCACGGCACCACCTTCCGCCGCGCGGTAGAAGAAGGTTTGCTCGATTGCGACCGTGTGGTACAGATCGGCCTGCGCGCCCAGGGCTACACCGCCGAAGACTTCAACTGGAGCCGTAAACAGGGCTTCCGTGTGGTTCAGGCAGAAGAATGCTGGCACCACTCCCTCGCGCCGTTGATGGCCGAAGTGCGTGAAAAAGTCGGCGGCGGCCCGGTGTACCTGAGCTTTGACATCGACGGCATCGACCCCGCCTGGGCTCCGGGCACCGGCACTCCGGAAATCGGAGGGCTGACCACCATCCAGGCCATCGAAATCATCCGTGGCTGCCAGGGCCTCGACCTGATTGGTTGCGACCTGGTAGAAGTTTCGCCGCCTTACGACACCACCGGCAACACCTCGCTATTGGGCGCCAACTTGCTGTACGAGATGCTCTGCGTGCTGCCTGGCGTGGCACATCGCTGATGAGCGCCCACGAAGTACTGCAAGCCGCCGCCGACCTGGTGGCGGCCTTCGCCCGCAATGACCGCGCCGCCTACTTCGGCGCGTTCACGGCGGACGCCAGCTTCGTGTTCTACACCCTGCCCCAACCGCTGCTCAGTCGCGACGCCTACCAGGCGTTGTGGGACAGCTGGCGCCGGGATGAGGGATTCGAGGTGCTGTCCTGCACCTCGAGCAACGCCTTTGTCAGCCTGCAAGGTGACGTGGCGATTTTCATGCATGACGTGGCCACCGAGCTGCGCATGAACGGGGAGCAATTCAAAAGCCAGGAACGCGAGACCATTGTCTTCAAACGGCAAGGGCTTGGCGCAGAACAACAAGAAGGCCTGTGGCTGGCCTGTCACGAACATTTGTCCGCTATGACGGAAGGGCTGCCGCCCCCTTAGCCAATGTGATCGGAGCAGATCATGAATAATAAAAACAACGATAAAAGTATTCGCAAGATAGAAACCAACGGGGTCGAACAGATCCCGGACCACGAACGTACCGCCGGCCCCAAGGATCTGTTCCGACTGATCTTCGGCGGTGCCAATACCTTTGCCACCGCCGTGCTGGGTTCTTTCCCCGTACTGTTCGGTTTGTCGTTCCAGGCGGGTGTCTGGGCGATTGTGCTGGGCGTGCTGGTGGGTGCGCTGATCCTGGCGCCCATGGGCCTGTTCGGGCCGATCAATGGCACCAACAACGCCGTGTCTTCAGGTGCGCACTTTGGTGTGCACGGGCGGATTGTCGGCTCGTTTCTCTCGCTGCTGACGGCGATTGCCTTCTTCTCACTGTCGGTGTGGAGTTCAGGCGACGCGCTGGTGGGCGGTGCGAAACGTCTGATTGGCTTGCCGGAAACCGACCTGAGCCTGGGCCTGGCCTACGGCGTGTTCGCGATCCTGGTGCTGACCGTGTGCATCTACGGTTTTCGCTTCATGCTGTGGGTCAATCGCATTGCGGTGTGGGCCGCGAGCCTGCTGTTCCTGCTGGGGATCTTCGCGTTCGCGCCGGCCTTCGACAGCCACTTCGCCGGCACTGTCGCCCTGGGTCAGACCGGCTTCTGGGCGGCGTTCATCGGCGCTGCATTGGTCGCCATGAGCAACCCGATTTCCTTCGGCGCGTTCTTGGGTGACTGGTCGCGCTACATCCCGCGTGAGACGCCGAAAATACGCATCATGCTGGCGGTGATCCTGGCGCAAATCGCGACCTTGATCCCCTTCCTGTTCGGCTTGGCCACCGCGACCATCGTGGCGATCAAGGCACCGGACTACATCGCAGCCAACAACTATGTCGGCGGTTTGCTGGCGGTGGCACCGAGCTGGTTCTTTCTGCCGGTGTGCCTGATCGCCGTGATCGGCGGTATGTCTACCGGCACTACTTCGCTGTATGGCACCGGGTTGGACATGTCCAGCGTGTTTCCACGCCTGCTGTCGCGGGTCAAGGCCACGTTGCTGATCGGGGTGATGTCGATTGCCTTCATCTTTATCGGACGTTTCGCCGCCAACCTGGTGCAGAGCGTATCGACCTTCGCCGTGCTGATCATTACCTGCACCACACCGTGGATGGTGATGATGATCATCGGCCTGATCGTGCGTCGCGGCTTCTATTGCCCGGATGACCTGCAGGTGTTCACGCGTGGTGAAACCGGCGGCCGCTACTGGTTCAGCCATGGTTGGAACTGGCGCGGGCTGGGGGCCTGGATCCCGAGTGCGCTGGTGGGCCTGTGCTTCGTCAACCTGCCGGGGCAGTTTGTCGGGCCGCTGGGCAATCTGGCGGACGGCATTGATATCAGCCTGCCGGTGACGCTGGGGCTGGCCTCGGTGGTGTACCTGACCTTGCTTCGGGTGTTCCCGGAACCGGCGGCTGTTTATGGGCCGGCCGACTCTCGCAGCAAGCGCACGGATGCGCGCGTTAAACCGGCGCTGCAACAAGCCGCCTGATCCTCATAAAAAAGATAATCGGAGAACCGCCGTCATGGCTTTGGATTTATTCGTCGTACTCATCTACGCCGCCGGCATGCTCGTGCTCGGCTACTACGGCATGCGCCGCGCCAAGACCCACGAAGACTACCTGGTGGCCGGGCGCAACCTGGGCCCGTCGTTGTACATGGGCACCATGGCCGCCACGGTATTGGGCGGTGCGTCCACCGTCGGCACCGTGCGGCTGGGCTACGTGCATGGCATCTCCGGCTTCTGGCTGTGTGCCGCGCTGGGCATGGGCATCATCGCGCTGAACCTGTTCCTGGCCAAGCCACTGTTGAAACTGAAGATCTTCACCGTGACCCAGGTGCTGGAAAAACGCTACAACCCGATGGCCCGCCAGGCCAGCGCCGTGATCATGCTGGCCTACGCGCTGATGATCGGCGTGACCTCGATCCTCGCCATCGGCACCGTGCTGCAAGTGCTGTTCGGCCTGCCGTTCTGGATCTCGGTACTGCTCGGCGGTGGCGTGGTGGTGGTGTACTCCACCATCGGCGGCATGTGGTCGCTGACCCTCACTGACATCGTGCAGTTCGTGATCAAGACCGTCGGCCTGATGTTCATCCTGCTGCCGATCTGCCTGTACCGCGTCGGCGGCTGGGACGAACTGGTGGCCAAGCTGCCCGCATCGAGCTTCAGCTTCACCGCGATCGGTTGGGACACGATCATCACCTACTTCATGATCTACTTCTTCGGCATCCTGATCGGCCAGGACATCTGGCAACGGGTGTTCACCGCCCGTGACGAAAAGGTCGCCAAGTACGCAGGCACTTTCGCCGGTTTCTACTGCATCCTCTACGGCCTGGCCTGTGCATTGATCGGCATGGCCGCCCATGTGCTGATCCCGGACCTGGATAACGTCAACAATGCGTTTGCCGCTATTGTGAAAGTGTCGCTGCCGGACGGCATCCGCGGCCTGGTGATTGCCGCGGCACTGGCCGCGATGATGTCCACCGCCAGCGCCGGCTTGCTCGCCGCCTCCACCGTACTGACCGAAGACCTGCTGCCGCGCCTGCGTGGCGGCAAGCAGTCGAGCCTGGCCATCAACCGCCTGTTCACGATGCTGACCGGTATTGCCGTGCTAGGTATCGCACTGGTGGTGAGCGATGTGATCAGCGCCTTGACCCTGGCCTACAACCTGTTGGTGGGCGGTATGTTGATCCCGCTGATCGGCGCGATCTTCTGGAAACGCGCGACCACCTCGGGCGCCATTACGTCCATGACCCTCGGCTTTGTGACGGCGTTGGTGTTCATGATCAAGGATGGCTTGGATGCGAACACGCCGATCTATTACAGCCTGGCGATTGGGCTGGTGAGTTTTGTGGTGGTGAGTTTGCTGTCGCGTCGGCCAGAGGGTGTGGCGGCCAACGCGGTTTAAGATACAAAGAGGTTTAGAGCGGTTTCTTCAGCGGGCGCGACGTCGGATGTCGTGCCCGTTTTTTTACTCAGCATTCCGGCTGACTTCTTCAAACAAATCTGCGCAAGATTTACAGCCAAAATACTGCTCGGTTATAGGGCATTCGATTTCCCCTGTCGCCCCCGCCCTCACCCGCCAAGTACACACTTTGCCGCGATACTTTAGTGTGCCTTCAAGATAACAAGGTGCCCAGTCGTACTCGTCATGCAGCGTGCGTGCGTCAATAGGTTCAGCGCGCTTGAAGAAGGACGCGACTTGTCGCTCATCCAACGTAACGTCGCTGGGTCGACAGCGCTCCGGTTCTTCGGAGTGAAAACCCGAGATAGCGATGTTGTCGATATCTGGAGCGGAAGCCGCGCACCCGGCGAGTATCCCCCACATGCCCAACAACCCTCGCCGCAGGTTCATTGCCACACCGCGCTGCTGGCTTCACCCGGATGTTTGTAGGAGATTTGCGGATGCGTGTAGACGTCCTCCGGTGTCAGGCGGAAATGGCCATACAACTCAGCCACCAACCACCGCAGGGATTGATTCTGTATAGCGGTCACGTCCTCGTAACGGGCAGCATCCAGATGCTTGCCGACCAGTTCAATTCCCAAAGAGTCCGCGTTCATCGGGTATCGCTCAGGGTAGTCCTTGGTGCGCTCATAGCGGTCCAGCGCTCGAATCTGCAAGGTCCAAGTGAGTGCCTGGATAGGTTGGATTTGAGCGGTATCGCACGTCGCCTTATCCGTTGCCAGGCACTTGGAGCGCAGGTAACGCCCAACGTGGTAACAGCGTTTTTTGAGGCTCGCCGTCTGATAGATCACGCCATTTTTCTCGATGAGAAAGTGCGCTCCATTGCCCTTGGCAACGTAAGCATTAAAGGTGTGTTGCGCCGTCGAAGCGTCCGTCTGGTGGACTACCAAAGCGCTCACGCTACGCAAATCCCCATGCTCAATCGTTGGAAACCGACGGAGTTCGACTCTGTCGGAAATCAACATGCCTTCGCTATCAATGCTCGACATTCCAATGCCCATTCATCCATGTGAAGGCAAAAATATAGAAGGACGAACCTGGAAAAGGGCACGGATGACAAAATAAGAAGAAGGTTCTGACAATGAGGCATGCCTCGTCAGGCAATTGCGGACACTAAGAAATTTACGGCGAATACAGCCTGATGACAGGGACCGAACACGCCCTGAAGAACGACCCGAGATACCAGCGCCCGCGCGATTCAATCACGTGAGCGCTTCCAGGACTTACCTGCGACGTGGGCGACGTTGCTCGTCATCGGTGCGAATCGGCACGGGTTGCAGTGGGGGCTCGATCAAGCCCAGTGCAACACCCAGATCATGGAGCCAGTTTTGAATTTTCTCTTTCATGGTTGCCCCCTTTGAGGGTAATGCTGGTAGGCGCAAGTTCTGTCGCCCTTTCCTACACTGATAGTAGCCCTAAGTCCTACGTAATGCTTGAACGAAACCACAACGAACTATTACTGAATTCATCAAAATCCTGACGGATCGTTCAAGCTATGGCGCGGGTGTCTTGCGGGACCGCAGTCTTGCTGGCTTGCTGCAGGTCGATCCATGCGTTGAGGTTAGCGCCGAGCATACCCTTTCGCCACATCAGCCAGGTGGTCGCAGTGGCAAAAGGCCCTGTCAGCGGATGAACGGACACGCTGCCCTTGCCTGGCAGGCTCTCAAGCATGGATTCGGACATCAACGCCACCCCGGAGCCAGCGATCACGCACGCCAGCATGCCCTGATAAGACTCGATCTCAATTGCCCGCCCCATGGCCACGCGCTCGTGGGAAAACCAGGTTTCCAGGCGCGTGCGATAGGCGCAACTGCGACGGAAGGTGAACACCGAGCGTCCCGCAACATCCTGGGGCCCTCGCACAGGCGGGTGGTCGGCCTCGCAAATAAGCACCAGGCGCTCTTCACACAGCGGCACACCGTCCAGGGAAGCGATGGTAATGGGGCCGTCCACAAATGCCGCATCCAGACGGCCAGTAATCAGGCCTTCGAGCAACTCACCGCTGGGCGCCGATTGCACCTGCAGATTCACCATCGGGTAAGCCTTGTGATAGCCCGCCAGCAGCTTCGGCAAATGCACCGCCGCCGTGCTGTACATGCTGCCTACCACAAAATCGCCGGCCGGTTGCCCGCCTTGCACCGCGCCGTGGGCTTCATCATGCAGGGCCAGCAGACGGGTGCTGTAGTCCAGCAACACCTTGCCGGCCGGAGACAGCTGCAAGCGCTGACGCTCGCGCACAAACAGCTCTACACCGAGCTGCTCCTCCATTTGCTTGAGGCGTGTCGACAGGTTCGACGGCACTCGATGCAAGCGGTCCGCCGCGCGCGTGATGGAGCCCTCTTCCGCCACCGCCTGGAAAATGCGCAATTGACTGAACTCCATACCTTTCTCCAAAACTGAACAAGTTACTCACTATTATTCATTTTTACAGAAAGTCAATCCGCTTTAGCCTGAGGGTATTCGTTTACCCGCAGGAAAACTGACCATGTCTCCATTAGTCCGCTTACTCGCCAGCTTTGTCGCCCTGATGATGGCGATGGGGATTGGCCGCTTCGCCCTCACCCCCCAAATGCCCCATCTGCTCAGTGAAGGGCAGATCGACCTGACCGGCGCCGGCCTGATCGCCGCCGCCAACTACCTGGGCTACTTCGTCGGCGCGGTGGATTCGATCTTCGCACGCAGCCACCACCATGTCCGTGGGCGCTTATATGGCGGGTTGTGGTTGTGTGTACTGCTGACGCTCGCGTCGTACTGGGCCCACGGGTTCTGGCCGCACCTGTTGCTGCGCTTTGGCACCGGGGTCGCGAGTGCCTGGGCCCTGGTGATGATCACCAGCCTGAGCCAGCCGCTGGCGATTGCCGCCGGGCGTGCGCGCATGGGTGCCTTGGTCTTTGCCGGACCGGGGCTGGGGATTTTGTTGACTGGCTTACTGGCGTTGGGATCGAACCTGATGGGGCAAAATTCGGGCACATTGTGGCTGGTGTATGGCGGGGTGGCGCTGGTGATGTTGCTGGCCATCTTGCCTTTCCTGCCGAAGCCCTCCGCCAGCGGCACGCCCGTTGTCGGCCAGACCGATGGTGGCAGCAACGGCAGCATCGCGCACTTGTGCTGGATCTATGTGCTGTATGGTCTTGGCTACATCATTCCGGCGACGTTCCTGTCGCAGATGGCCAGCGCGCAATTCAAGGGTGCCTGGCAAGCTGATCTGTTCTGGCCGTGCTTTGGCTTGGCCGCCGCGATTGGCGTGGTAGTGGCGACCCTGCGCCGCAAGGACCCAGACACCACTCGCCGCTGGCTGATGACTACATTGTGGCTGCAAGCGGCCGGGGTGTTTGCCTGCTTGCTGGGCAATGGCTGGGGCCTGGCACTGGGGGTGTTGCTGTGCGGCGGACCGTTCCTGGCTTGCATGCAGTTGGTGATGGCCCGCCTGCGGGACGTTGCCCCCCACGGCTATCAGCGCAGCACCGGACTGCTGACCGCCAGCTTCGCCATCGGCCAATTGAGCGGCCCGTTACTGGCCTCGGTCAGCAGCCATCTGAGTGGCGGGCTGCAACCGGCACTGGTAGTCGCCGGCGCCGGATTACTGGTGGCGGGCTCGATTCTGGTCAGCCGGCAACCAGCGGCGCAGGCACGCGCAGCTGTTCACGCCGCGCCAACACCAGGAAAAACAGCCCACCCAGGAAGCAGCCGGTAAACCAGGCGAAGTTGGCCATGCCCTGCAACGCCGGGATAAAGGTGATCGCGACGCCCACCAGCGTCGCGGGCACCAGCGCCTTGACCGCCGTCCAGTTCACGCCGCCGTCGAAGTAGTAGCGCCCGCTGGGGCTGTCATCGAACAACGCGTCCACATCGATCTGCTGTTTTTTGATCAGGTAGAAATCCACCAGCAGAATGCCGAACAGTGGCCCAATGAAGGCCGCGAGAATATCCAGGGTGTAGTGGATCATCAACGGGTTATTGAACAGGTTCCACGGTGTGATGAAGATCGACGCCACGGCGGCGATCATCCCGCCCGCGCGCCAGCTGATTTTGCTCGGCGCGACGTTGGCGAAGTCAAAGGCTGGGGACACGAAGTTGGCGACGATATTGATGCCGATGGTTGCGGTGACAAAAGCAAAGGCGCCCAGCAACACCGCCATGCTGTTATCGATGCGCGAAACCGTGGCGATCGGGTCATGCAGCATTTCGCCAAACACCGGCAAGGTGCCCGAGACTATCACCACGGTGACCAGGGAAAATGCCAGGAAATTCACCGGCAGCCCCCAGAAGTTGCCGCGCCGTACGTCCTGCATGCTGCGGCAGTAGCGGCTGAAGTCGCCGAAGTTCAGGGTCGGCCCGGAGAAGTACGACACCACCAACGCCGTCGCCACGATCACCTGACCGAATGCCTGCCAGCCCGACAGGGATTTTTCCGCCAGGGTGAAGCTGATGTTCGACCAGCCCGCCTTCCACACGATCCAACCCGCCAGGGCGAACATCACCGCATAGACCACCGGCCCGGCCCAATCGATAAAACGGCGGATGGACTCCATGCCGGCCCAGAACACCGCCGCTTGCAACAGCCACAGGCTGAGGAAACCAAACCAGCCAAGGTAAGACAAGCCCGCAAAATGCGGCTCCGCGTACACCGCCATCTGTGGGAAGAAACGCAGCACCACGATGATCAAGGCGCTCGACGCCAGGTACGTCTGAATCCCGTACCAGGCCACGGCGATCAAGCCGCGAATCACCGCAGGAATATTCGCGCCGAACACACCAAACGCCAGGCGACAGATCACGGGATAAGGCACAGCGGCTTGCTGACTCGGCTTGGCCACCAGGTTGGCGATCAGTTGCACAATGCAGATACCGGCGAGCAAGGCGATGAGTACTTGCCAACTGGCCAAGCCCAAGGCGAACAGGCTGGCGGCAAACACATAACCGCCGACGCTGTGCACGTCGCTCATCCAGAAAGCAAAGATGTTGTACCAGTTCCACTTTTGCGGCAGCGGGCCCAGGTCCTGGTTGTACAGGCGCGGGCTGTAGCCTTTGGGCAATTGTTCGGTCATCGCGGGGCTCCTCGAAATACCGGCCTGCGCTTCCGTCACGGGGATGCATACGAGAGGCGGCATGGTTTGTATACGAGGTGTTCAGCAGAATGCGTGCCAATTGAACGCAATCCCTCTGGAACGGTGTTCCAAAGGGAGGGGAGCAGGCGTGGACACAGGGCCTACGCTCAGTAACGGTGCACAATAATCCTGTACACAATCAGCGCTGCACTCGATGTGCACACAGATAGCCCACCGTGCAGCAGGCTGCGGTCAAGAAGGTGCCCCACGCCATGTCCATGACCGCCAACTGCGCAGACCATGCTTTCAGCGTGGCCCAGTTGCTCAAGTCATAGGTGCCGTAGGCGACCAGGCCCAATAAGGCACCCAGGCGTGCTGCGCGTTGCCAGCTTGCGCTGGGCAAGACCACTAACACCACGCAACCGAGCACGTAAAGGAGATAGAAGAATGTGGCGGGCAACAGACGGGGCTGGTCCAGCATCAGTGGACCCAGCAGGGATTTGTAGGTGGGGCCCATGAGGACACCGAGCCAGAGACCGTCCAGCACTAGGAAGGCGAGCAACGTGCCGAGGTAGGCGAGCAGCGATTTCTTGGTCATTGGTGCAGCCTCTGTAGACGCCGACGAGCGTCTACAGAAGAGCAAAGCGTGGTCAGCTTAGTTCAATGCGATCCGCGTGAATCACAATCTGGCCCTGCTTGTACAACGCACCAATGGCCTTCTTGAAGTTGCCCTTGCTCACGCCGAACAAGTTGCTGATCACCGCCGGATCACTCTTGTCGCTGACCGGCAAGCTGCCGTTGTTTTCACGCAACTTGGCGAGGATCTTCGAGTTGAGACTGGAGGCCGCTTCCTGGCCGACCGGCTGCAGGCTCAGGCTGATGTTGCCATCGGCGCGGATCTCTTTGATAAAGCCCTTCTCTTCTTTCCCTGGGCGCAGGAACTTGAACACTTCGTTCTTGTGGATCAGGCCCCAGTGCTTGTTGTTGATGATCGCCTTAAAGCCCATGTCAGTGGCTTCGGCCACCAGCAGGTCGACCTCCTGGCCCACCTGGTAGTTGGCAGGGGTCTTGTCCAGGTAGCGATCCAGGCGTGCAGTGGCGGTGATGCGCTTGGTGTGTTTGTCGAGGTAGACATGCACCACGCAGTATTCGCCTGCGGTCAACTGGCGCTTTTCTTCCGAATACGGCAGCAACAGGTCCTTGGGCAAACCCCAGTCGAGGAACACGCCAATGCTGTTGACTTCCACCACTTTCAAACTGGCGAATTCACCCACTTGAACTTTGGGCTTTTCAGTCGTGGCGATAAGTTTGTCATCGCTGTCCAGATAAATGAAAACGTTAAGCCAGTCTTCATCTTCACTAGGAATATCTTTGGGGATATACCGATTAGGCAAGAGGATTTCGCCATCTTGCGCACCGTCCAGGTACAAACCAAAGTTAGTGTGTTTAACCACTTGCAAGCTGTTGTAGCGCCCGACCAAAGCCATTTTCAATACCCTCATTACGTGGGCGGCATTCTACCCGAGTTGTGCGCGCCACGCGCGCGCGCCTGAAAAATCGCGGGTTGTCATGGCTCCGCCCCGCTCGTCTGATCAATCGACCCATTTTTTCCGCGCAGTCGGTCATGGATAGCTCCATGGTTTCGAGCTAAAACAGTAAGTTAGAGGATTATTTCAACGATGAACTTCGGCTATTCCCCATCGCGCCACTTATTCCCAGGGGATATTTGCCAAGCAATTGTCAAGTATTTCCTGTACGATGCCTGGCCAAGTTAATTTTCTACAGGTTAGTGGCCGCCATGCGCGTAAAAGCATCCAACAGCAAAGCAAAGCCAGCTCCCGCCGTTGAAACCAGCGAATCGATCAACAGCCAGATTGCTGCATTCCTCAAGTCCGGCGGCGAAATCCAGCAGATTGCCAAGGGCGTGAGCGGCCAGACTTTCGGCCCATCCAAGCAGATCAGCCTGGGTAAAAAGTAATACCGCGCAACACACCTGGTCCCTAAGCGTCTTGCCATCAAGGCGCTAGGACTAGAGCCCGAAATACCCTCTGCTGACCTTCATCATCGCGCTAATCGACGAACGGGCCTCACCGCCTGGCATTCGCCGGTATGCTTGCACACGTCTAGCACGGGCATCTGCCCGATTTTCTCCGTTACTGCTCCTCGCTTTTCATGGAGTGAAGCATGTTCAAACCCTGCATATTCCTGGTCGGCGCCCTGATTGCCAGCCCTCTCGCCGAAGCCCAGATCTTCCAGCGTGAATTGGGTGACTTCGACTTGAAATTGGGCACGACGCCCAGCCGCAGCATGGCCCAGGGCCTGGTCAAGCCAACGTCTCCCGGCAGCGATTCATTCCATGGTGGGCTGGACCTGAGCCACGACAGCGGCCTGTACTTCGGCCAGTTTTCACCGAACATGGGCCTGTCTTCGTCCAGCAACCTCGAAGTCGATTCCTACATGGGCTTCAAGCACCCCTTCGACCAGACGTTGGGCTACGAAGTGGGCCTGATCCACTACAGCTACCCCACGCTCAGCCCCCTCGACAGCCAGGAGTTCTACGGCGGCCTGAACCTGCTGGGCAATCGCTTCGGCGCCTCCTTCAGCAACGACCCGGACCGCCAGGACAGCACCCTGTTTGCCGACCTCGGCGGCACCCAGCCGTTCGGCATCGGCGTCAGCATGAAATACACCACTCATCAGTTGGGCACCCCGGTCGCGGTGGACGGAGGCTCCATTCGGACCTTCAGCGACTGGTCGGTGCAATTCTCCCGACAGTGGATGGGCGTGGACTTGAACCTGATCTACAGCGATTCCAGCCTCAGCGGCGGGGATTGCTCGGCCTATTCCGGACACAACTCGCAATGCGATGGCCTGTTGACGTTGAAGGCCGCACGGTCGTTTTATTGAGGGGCTGAACTGTCGCACCCGGCGCGGGTTCACATGTGATAACCCACTCTGCGAAGGACCCGCCCATGCTGCGTCGGCTCAAACTACTGGTGGTACTGCTGACCCTGAGCCTGGTGCTCACCGGTTGCAATCGCGTGGGCCTGGCCTATCGCAACCTCGACGTGATCATTCCCTGGACCCTCAATGACTACCTGGACATGAATGCCGGGCAGAAGAGTTGGTTCAACGACAAGCTCAAGGAACACCTGGCCTGGCATTGCACCACGCAATTGCCGGGTTACCTGGATTGGCTGGACCGCCTGCAACAGATGGCCAACGACAACCAGGTGACCGACGCCGCGCTCCAGGCCCGGACCACCGAGGCCAAACAGGCCATCGACGAAGTCGCCCGTGAGATCACGCCCTCCGCCATCGAACTGCTCCAAGGCCTGGACGACCAGCAGGTCAAGGAAATGAGCGACGCCCTGGCCAAGGACCTGCGCAAGCGCCAAGACGAATACCTCAAGCCGCCCCTGGCCCAGCAGATCAAGGACCGCGCCGAGCGCATGAGCAAACGCCTGGACGCCTGGATCGGCCCGCTCAGCGCCAGCCAGCAGAACCGGGTGACCGCCTGGTCCATCGCACTGGGCGAGCAGAACCATGAATGGATCGGCAACCGCGCCCGCTGGCAGGCGCAATTTATCGACGCCGTGCAACAGCGCAAAAACGCCGACTTCCCGCAGAAAATGCAGCAGTTGCTGGTGGACCGCGAAAACCTGTGGACCCCGCAATATCGCACCGCCTATGCACAGACGGAAGCCGCGGCCCGCAGCCTGATTGTCGACGTGATGGCCGAAAGCACTGTGCAGCAACGGCAGAAACTCACCCAGAAAATCGACAAGGTGCGCAGCGATTTCCAGGCGCTTAAATGCCTGAAGAGCGTGCAGCCCTAGCTGGGTGCCAAGGTCCCCAGCCAGGCCACAAGCCCCAGGATCAGCACCACCGCCCCGAACTCCAGGGTGATGCTGCGACGCAAGGCATTACGCGCCGCTCTGTGGTCACCCGCCGCGAGAGAGCGCTGAAGCAGGGGCGTCAAGTGCGAGCGATTGAGCGCCGCCAGCCCCAACATCAAGCCGAACACCCCCAACTTCAAGCACAACAGGATTGCGTAGACACCGCCGGTGATGCCGTCCAGGTTCGGCCCGACCACAAACAGATAATTCGCCACGCCCGTGCCGATCAGTACCGCGACGAAGACCACACCAACACGCTCGAAGCCCGCCAAGGCGTGTGCCAGCACCTGCACCGCCTGCTCAGACGCATTCGCCAGCATCAGCCCGAACGCCGCCAATGCCCCGACCCAGCCCGCCGCTGCCAGCAGATGCGCACTGTCGCTTAGCAGATGCCACTGCCCCAACGAGCCCTCATGCATCACGCCATGCCCGACCCACGCCAGCGTCACCAACGCGACACCGCCGAACACGGTGGCCAATCGGGTACTGAGCGCAACCAGCACCAGCGCCGCAATGCGCAACCACCACGTCCAGCCCAGCTCGGTCTGCCAGAGCATCATCTGCAGGTGCGTCCACAGTGTCGGCCAATCCTCGGCGCCGCTCATGGCCTGGGTCATGGACAGCAGCGACGCCAACGACAGCAGCAAACCCAGCGCCGCCAACCTGCGCAGCAGCGGTTTCAGATTCAGCAACTTGCTGTCTGCATACAGGCCAAACAGCCCCAGGCCGAATACCAGCATCAAGTCCAGATACAGCGCGAAACGCAGTAACACCGGGACCAGTTCACTCATGGCTGGACGCTGAACACCACGTTGCCAAGGATCGGGTGCGTGTCGGAAGACACGGCCCGCCAATCGACCCGATAGGTCCCGGTCATCAGTGTGGAGGCCGGCTTGATCAACATCACCTTAGGATCACTACTGGCCGCGACACTGGCCTTGACCGGCATCGGCGAATTGGGCATGCCGGGCATATCGGTCATGATCAGCTTGGCGCCGGAAAACTGCGTCAACAGGTTTTCCGAGAACCGCAGTTCAATGACTGCCGGTGCCGCGCCCTGGGCACCGGACGCTGGCGTGGACGACAACAACTTCGGATGGGCCGAGGCCGCCAGGCTGGCGATCACTCCGGCGCACAGCACAACGCCCGCCAGGGCGGTTTTAAACATCGACATGCAAGGCTCCAGGCCGCTCGTGGCGGCGAGTTATAGGAAAAATAGAAACGTCAGAACCACAGGCGCACACCCACGACCCAGCGCACCTGGTTCGTGTCTTCGCCGTCATCTCGGGCGTATTGCGCGGTTTGGCCGTAGCTGCGATTCCATGTCACGCCCACATAGGGCGCAAATTCGCGGTGCACTTCGTAACGCAGCCTCAGGCCCAGCTCACTGTCCGACAGGCCCGAACCAACGCCGCGCTGCGGATCGTTGCGCCCATAGAAGTTGAGTTCAGCGGTGGGCTGCAGGATCAGCCGATTGGTCAGCAGAATGTCGTAATCGCCCTCCAATCTCGCAGCAGTACGCCCTGCTTCACCGACAAAAACCGTGGCTTCGGCTTCAAAGTTGTAAAGAGCCATGCCCTGGGCCCCGAACGCCGCCCAGGTCTGGCCGTCCCCTGGCTTGAAGTCCTGGCGCACACCACCCACCAAGTCCCACCAGGGTGTGATGGCATGCCCCCACAACGCCTGGGCTTCGGCGCTTTCGGTGCGACCGGCACTGCGCTCGCCTTCACTGCGTAGCCACAGGCGATCGATATCGCCACCGACCCACCCCTTGATATCCCAATTCAGCGCGCCGTCGCCCTCGCCGCCCTGCCATTCCAACTGGTTGATCAGCAGCAGGGAATTGATGCCACTGTCGTGGACCCTGTGCCCACCAGCCGCGTTGTAGACCGCAGCGCGATCGGCGGCAGTCAACACGGGAATCGGTGTGCGACTCTCGGTGAGCGCCGGTGTCGCCGGGCTCATGCCCTGGAATTCGTCGGCCAGCGCCGATGGAGCGAACGCCAGCCCGATCAGGACAGTTAAAACACGGCTCATGCTCGCGTCCTCATTCATGCACGCGTACCTCACGGAACATGCCCATTTCCATGTGGTACAGCAGATGGCAGTGATAGGCCCAACGCCCCAACGCATCGGCAGTCACTCGGTAGCTGCGCCGTGAGCCCGGCGGCATGTCGATGGTGTGCTTGCGCACCTGGAACTGGCCGTTTTCGTCTTCCAGGTCACTCCACAGGCCGTGCAGGTGGATGGGATGACTCATCATGGTGTCGTTGACCAGCACCAGCCGAACTCGCTCGCCGTAGGCCAGCTGCAAGGGCTCGGCATCGGAAAACTTCACGCCATTGAACGACCAGGCGAACTTCTCCATATGTCCGGTGAGGTGCAGTTCAATGGTGCGGCTGGGATCGCGCCCGTCGGGGTCTTCGAAGGTGCTGCGCAAGTCGGCATACGTCAGGACGCGCCGGCCGTTGTTGCGCAGGCCGATACCGGGGTCATCGAGCTTGGGCACCGGGCTCATGGCCTGCATATCCACCAGCGGGTTGTCTTGCTCGCTGGCAGGATGGGCCTGCATCGACATGGCACTGTGATCCATGCCCGGCATATCCGCCATGGCACCGTGGTCCATGCCACCCATGCCCATGTCGTCCATGGTGATCCAGGGGCGCGGGTCCAGTGCCGGTACGGGGGCCGTCGCCCCGGTTTGTCGGGCAAGCGTGCCGCGGGCATAACCACTGCGGTCCATTGACTGGGCGAACAGCGTGTAAGCCTCGGCTGTCGGCTCGACCAGCACATCGAAGGTCTCCGCCACGGCGATACGGAACTCGTCGACGCTCACCGGCTGCACTGGCTGGCCATCGGCGGCAATCACGGTCATCTTCAGCCCCGGAATGCGCACATCGAAGTAGCTCATTGCCGAGCCGTTGATAACGCGCAACCGGATCGTCTCGCCAGCCTGAAACACACCGGTCCAGTTGCGCTCCGGCGGCTGGCCGTTGAGCAGGTAGGTGTAGGTCTCGCCGCTGACATCGGCCAAGTCCGTGGGGTTCATTTTCATCTGCGCCCACATCAGGCGATCGGCAATCGTGGCCGACCAGCCTTGCTTGCCCACATCCCGCACGAAGTCGCCCACGGTGGGCTTGTGCAGATTGTAGTAGTCGGACTGTTTCTTGAGGGTTTTCATCAAGGCGACCGGGTCTTCGTCGGTCCAGTCCGACAGCATCACCACGTAGTCGCGCTGGTAGGTGTAGGGCTCGGGCTCTCTCGGGTCGATCACCAGCGGGCCATACACGCCCTGCTGTTCCTGGAACCCGGAATGGCTGTGGTACCAGTAAGTGCCGTGCTGCTTGACCGTGAATTGGTAGACAAACACGCCACCCGGCTCGATGCCCTTGAAGCTCAAGCCCGGTACGCCGTCCATGTTCGACGGCAGGAGAATGCCGTGCCAGTGGATCGACGTCGGTCCGGCCAAGCGGTTCTTCACGCGCAAGGTCACGGTGTCGCCTTCGCGCCAGCGCAGCAGCGGGCCGGGCAAGCCGCCATTGATGGTCAGCGCCGTGCGGTGGCGGCCGGTGAGGTTGACGGGGGCCTGGTCGATGAACAGATCAAACTCGGTGCCGGCCAGCACCGTGGGCTGGCCGGGGCTGGTCAAGGCCCACACCGGGCTGCGCCAGAGGCCGAGCCCGCCCAGCAAGCCGCCGGCGGCCAAGCCTTTGACGAAGGTTCGTCGGGAGGTATTGGAGTGCATGCCGATTCAATTCCATGAGTTGAATGGCAGCAGAGTAGGCAGGGTCGGCTGTCAGCCAGCTTAGCGGCAGATTACCGATCTGACAGTTTCGCCCCGGCGTTACGAGCGTGCCGGGGCGTAATGGATATCAGGCGATCTGGGCCTTGGAGGCGACCTCGGCGAAGGTCGTCGGGTCCAGCGCGTCGGATTGCTCATCCAGCACCTGCCGTGGATGATCGTTGCCCGGAATCGAACTGTCGATCAGCGCCAGCAACTGCGCGCCCAGCGGGGTCAGGATGAAATTCTCGCCATTCCCGCCCTCATCTTCGGGGCGCGATTCGATAAAACCGCGCTTGAACAGCAGTGCTTCATAATCCGCAGCAGTCTTCTTGAGCGCGTCCAGGTTGCCGGTGGACTCGCCCGCCGTGGCCTTCTCGGCCGCTTCCTGCTCGGCGTATTTGCGCGGGGCGAAGCTGCCCTCGCCGTTCTGCACTTCATGCAGCAGACGTTCGATCAAATCCCAGTTGTAAGTCGTCATCCTGATTCCTCCTGCGGGCGAGTGGAAAGTAGCCCGTTAAAGGTGTGACCCGCCGCGCCACTGGCCGTTCAGCCCAGGAGACGAGCGTCATTGGCGTGAACTTTCCAGGTGCCCGCGACCTCAACTGAATATCCCTGCCAAGGAGGTCCCCCCATGAAAACCCTGATGAACCTGGCCATCGCCGCCGCATTGTTGACCGCCCTGCCCGCCTGGGCCTGTACGCCAGACGAGGCTACCGCCAAGCGCGAGCAACTGGCTCAGGAAGTGGCCAAGCTGACCGAGCAGAACCCGACCAAGGCCAAGGAGATGAACGACGAGCTGCAAAAGATGGACTTGGATACCGAAAGCGCGGAATTCCCCGACAAGTGCCAGTTGATCGATGCTCGCCTGAAAGAGCTCAAGGAAGCAGCCGCCAAGGCCAAAAACTGACGGCATAAAAAAACCGGACAATCGTCCGGTTTTTTCACATCACCTGCGCCTTATTCGGCAGCCGGGGCTTCCGGCTTGCGGCGCTTGAGCGGCGCCATGCCGTCCTTGCTGACGAGCGACAGGTTGTCGGTCTTCGGCCGATTGGCGATCTTGCGCTTGGTCGGCGACTTGGCGCCGGTTTTCTTCTTGTCGCCCTTGGCGTCGGTCTTTTTCTTCTTCACGCCAACGGCCTTGCCCGACGCCTTGACCTTCTTCGGCCCGGTGTAGGTGCCTTTGACTTCCTTGATGGTGCGGCGCTCGAACGATTGCTTGAGGTAGCGCTCGATGCTCGACATCAGGTTCCAGTCGCCGTGGCAGATCAGCGAGATGGCCAGGCCGTCATTGCCGGCACGCCCGGTACGCCCAATACGGTGCACGTATTCGTCGCCACTGCGCGGCATGTCGAAGTTGATCACCAGGTCCAGACCGTCCACGTCCAGGCCACGGGCGGCGACGTCGGTGGCGACCAGGATCTTCACGCCGCCAGCCTTGAGGCGGTCGATGGCCAGCTTGCGGTCCTTCTGGTCTTTCTCGCCGTGCAGCACGAACGCCTTGTATTCCTGGGCCACCAGGCGGCCATAGATGCGGTCGGCAGCGGCGCGAGTGTTGGTGAACACGATGGCTTTCTGATAGGTCTCGTTGGCCAGCAGCCAGTTGAGGATCTGCTCTTTGTGCACATTGTGGTCGGCGGTGACGATCTGCTGGCGCGTGGTCGCGTTCAGGTCACTGACGTTGTTGACCTGCAGGTGCTCAGGGTTGTTCAGCACCTTGGCGACCATGTCGCGCAGGGTCGAACCACCGGTGGTGGCGGAGAACAGCATGGTCTGCTGACGGTTGACGCATTCGCCCACCAGACGCTGCACGTCGTCGGCAAAGCCCATATCGAGCATGCGGTCGGCTTCGTCCAGCACCAGCACTTCGACTTCCTTGAGGTCGAGGTTGCCGGCGTTGAGTTGCTCGATCATGCGACCTGGGGTGCCGATCAGGATGTCCGGCACCTTGCGCAGCATGGCGGCCTGGACCTTGAAGTCTTCACCGCCGGTGATGATGCCGGACTTGATGAAGGTGAACTGCGAGAAACGCTCGACTTCCTTCAGGGTCTGCTGGGCCAGCTCGCGAGTCGGCAGCAGGATCAGGGTCTTGATGCTGACGCGAACCTTGGCCGGGCCGATCAGGCGGTTCAGCACCGGCAGGACGAAGGCGGCGGTCTTGCCGCTACCGGTTTGAGCTGTCACCCGCAGGTCACGCCCTTCGAGCGCGAGCGGGATGGCCGCTGCTTGCACAGGCGTAGGCTCGACAAATTTAAGCTCGGCCACGGCTTTGAGCAGGCGTTCGTGCAGGGCGAATTGGGAAAACACGGGTGCTACCTCGAAGAAATACAAAAAATCAGCTGCATAGGTTACCGGTTTCGGGCGTCCAAACCGAGTTTCTTTACGCGAACAGTGCGAATCGGCTGCTTTTTTGTCAGGGCATTTGTCCATGACATCAACTTTGTTGCACTTAAATGCTCTAATCGCCCCGTGTTGTCTTATAGAAGAATCGGTTTCACCCATGGATATCAAACAGCTCTGGCTCAACATCCAAGACCTTTGGGGCACCCTCGACGAACACCCGCTTCTGCATGCCAGCCTTGGCTTGCTGGTGTTGCTGGTGGTGGCCCTGTTGCTCGGACGAGTGGCACGTTACCTCATCCTCCACGCCGTCAAACTGCTAGGCCGGCAACCGGCGCTGCACTGGCTCAACGACCTGCGGCACAACAAGGTCTTCCATCGCCTGGCGCAGATGACGCCGTCCTTGGTGATCCAGTTCGGCCTGTACCTGGTGCCAGACCTGAGCAAGACCGCCATCCTGTTCATCGGCAACGTGGCCCTGGCAATCACCATCCTGTTCCTGGTGCTGGCCACCAGCGCGCTGCTCAATGCCCTGCTGGACATCTACGCCCGCACCGAACACGCGCGCACCCGCTCGATCAAGGGCTACGTGCAGTTGGCGAAGATGGTGCTGTTCGTGTTTGGCGCGATCATCATCGTCGCCACCCTGATTGACCGCTCCCCCCTGTTGCTGCTGTCAGGGCTTGGCGCCATGTCGGCGGTAATCCTGTTGGTATACAAGGACACGCTGTTGTCGTTCGTCGCCAGCGTGCAGTTGACCAGCAACGACATGCTACGGGTCGGCGACTGGATCGAAATGCCCCAGGTCGGCGCGGATGGCGACGTGGTGGACATCACCCTGCACACGGTCAAGGTGCAGAACTTCGACAAGACCATCGTCTCCATCCCCACCTGGCGCCTGATGTCGGAGTCGTTCAAGAACTGGCGTGGCATGCAGGCCTCCGGCGGGCGCCGTATCAAGCGCAGCCTGTTCATCGACGCCAGCGGCGTGCGCTTCCTGCGCGACGACGAAGAACTGCGCATGACCCAGGTGCACTTGCTCACCGACTACATCGGGCGCAAGCAGGCCGAGCTCAAGGCCTGGAACGAAGCCCAGGGCCACAGCGCACAACTCTCGGCCAACCGCCGCCGCATGACCAACCTCGGCACCTTCCGCGCCTACGCCCTGGCCTACCTGAAAAGCCACCCGGACATCCAGCCGAACATGACCTGCATGGTGCGCCAGATGCAAACCACCGCCCAGGGCGTACCGCTGGAGATCTACTGCTTTACCCGCACCACGGCGTGGGCGGATTACGAGCGTATCCAGGGGGATATTTTTGATTACCTGCTGGCGGTACTGCCGGAGTTTGGCTTGAGCCTGTATCAGCAGCCGAGTGGCAATGACTTGCGTGCGGGGGTGTTGCCGGCGGTGTTGGGGGCTAGTCATTTGCCGACTCTGGACAACAAATCTGCCTGACGCCGCCACACCACTATGTATGGGAACGGGGTTAAGTGGGAGCGGGCTTGCTCGCTCCCACAGATGGTTCAGCGCAGGATCGGCTGTTTGCGCACACCCAACCGACTGATCCACACCGCCCCCAGAATCACCAACCCGCCCAACGCCAACCGCCCCAGCGGCTCATGCTGGTTCCAGATCAGCAAGTTCAGCAGCAACCCCACTGGCACATGCAGGTTATTCATCACTGCCAGCGTGCCGCCCTGCACCAGGCAAGCACCCTTGTTCCACCAGTACATGCCTAGCGCGGTGCTCACCAGCCCGAGGAACACCAATACGCCCCATTGCAGTGGCGCATCGGGCAAGAAATTGGCCTTGCCGAACAGCAGGAACGCCGGCAGCACCACCAGCAATGCCCCTACGTAGAAGAAACCAAAGCGGCGGTAATGCGGCAAGTCGCTTGGGTAGCGTTTGACCAGGTGCTTGTACATCACCTGTCCGGCGGCATAGGTGAAGTTGGCCAATTGCAGCAGCAGGAAGCCTCCCAGGAAGTGCGGAGTGATCTGGTCGAAGCGGATCACCGCCGCACCCGCCACCGCCACCAGCGCGGCAATCAGCGCCCAGGGGTTGAAGCGACGATTGAGTGCATCCTCGATAAGGGTCACGTGCAACGGCGTGAGGATGGTGAACAGCAACACTTCGGGCACAGTGAGCACGCGAAAGCTCAGGTACAGGCACACATAGGTCACGCCGAACTGCAACGCGCCGATCACCAGCAAGCCGCGCATGAAGCCCGGTTCCACCGAGCGCCAGCGGGTCAGCGGGATGAATACCAAGCCGGCCAGCAACACGCGCACCAGCACGGCGAAATAGCTGTCGACGTGACCGGCGAGGTATTCGCCGATCAAGCTGAAGGAAAATGCCTGAATCAGGGTGACAACCAGTAAGTAGCCCATGCGCGCCTCGTTTCGAATGGGCGGGACATTAAAGGTTTTCGACGGTTGAAGAAACTCGGCGCAAAAAAAACCCGACCTCGCTAAAGCGGCAGTCGGGCAGGAGCACTCAGGAGCAAAAGTGCAAAGGGAGGTCTGTTACGCGTACTTGAAGGGCTTGCGTGGGGCTAGATAAACATCGCGGGATTATCTGGCGATTAACGGATCAGGCGACCTGGGCCAACAGGGCCTTGGCGTGGTTGATGCCCTTCTCCTGGAAGTCACCACTAAGGTTCACCCCTTCGGCGTGAATGAAGGTCACGTCGTGAATCCCGATAAAAGCCATGACCTGACGCAGATAGGGTTCCTGGTGATCGGAACTGGCCCCGGTGTGAATGCCGCCGCGAGCGGTGAGCACGATGGCGCGTTTGCCAGTCAGCAGGCCCTGTGGCCCGGTGGCGGTGTACTTGAAGGTCACACCGGCCCGCAACACGTGATCCAGCCAGGCTTTGAGAGTGCTGGGGATGGCGAAGTTGTACATCGGCGCGGCCATCACCAGAACGTCGGCAGCCAACAACTCATTGGTCAATTCGTCGGAGCGGTCCAGGGACGCCTGCTCGCTGTCGTTGCGTTGATCCGCAGGTTTCATCCAGCCGCCGAGGAGGTTGGCGTCCAGGTGCGGAACCGGGTTGAGGGCCACATCGCGCACGGTGATCTGATCGGCCGGGTGAACGGCCTGCCACTGACTGATGAACTGCTGGGTCAGTTGGCGGGAAATCGAATCCTGCTGGCGGGCGCTGCTTTCGATGATCAGAACATTGGACATGGCTTTGTAGGCTCCATCGGAAATTGCTGTAAGGCGATGGAGTAGAGATTAAACAGAGCCAATTCGATTAAAAAGCGCAAAAAACTGCTATAACCCATCTATAAATTTGTTTATAAGCGGAGCGTGCTCCGCTGCTGGGTTACTTCGGTGCGCAAGCCAGGGCGATCCGCATCTTGATAATGGCGCGGTTGAACTTGACCGTGGTGTTGGTGCTTTTGCCTGCTGGCACCGTGACCGTGCGGCGACGCGGCGATTCCGGGCCGTTGGTGAAGATTACCGAGCAAACGGCATCGTTGGTGCCGTAGTTATTGAGCTGGATCGAGCTGATATCACCGTCCACATCGGAGGCGGTGTAATCAATGCTGACGCCGTCGATCTTTTTCGTCACGTCGATGGGGTACGCAAACGCGCTCAGCGGCAGCAGCGCCAGCAACACACAACAGAATTTTCTCATTCGGCAGTCTCCAATAAGGACTGTCAGCTTAGGACAAGAGGAACCCATCTTGAAAGCGCCCCGCGTTACCCTCGATCAATGGCGCACGCTGCAAGCCGTGGTCGACCATGGCGGCTTCGCCCAGGCGGCCGAAGCGCTGCACCGTTCGCAGTCCTCGGTGAGCTACACCGTGGCCCGCATGCAAGACCAGCTCGGCGTGCCGCTGCTGCGCATTGACGGGCGCAAGGCCGTGCTCACCGACGCCGGTGAAGTGCTGTTACGCCGCTCCCGGCAACTGGTGAAAAACGCCAGCCAGTTGGAAGACCTCGCCCACCATATGGAACAAGGCTGGGAAGCCGAGGTGCGGCTGGTGGTGGACGCGGCCTATCCAAACGCTCGCCTGGTACGCGCGCTCACCGCATTCATGCCGCAGAGCCGCGGTTGCCGTGTGCGCCTGCGTGAAGAAGTGCTGTCGGGTGTTGAAGAGTTGCTGATGGAAGGCGTGGCCGACCTGGCGATTTGCGGTTTCAGCATCCCAGGTTACTTGGGCACAGAAATGAGCGATGTGGAATTCGTCGCCGTGGCGCACCCCGAGCATACCTTGCACCGCATGAATCGCGAGTTGAGCTTCCAGGATCTGGAAAGCCAGATGCAGGTGGTGATCCGCGATTCCGGCCGCCAGCAACCACGGGATGTGGGCTGGCTCGGCGCCGAACAGCGCTGGACCGTCGGCAGCCTGGCTACCGCCGCCGCGTTTGTGGGCAGTGGCCTGGGCTTTGCGTGGCTGCCCCGACACATGATCGAACGCGAACTCGCCGAAGGCGTGCTCAAGCAACTCCCCCTGGAACAGGGCGGCAGCCGTCACCCCACGTTTTTTCTGTATTCCAATAAAGACAAACCCTTGGGCCCGGCAACGCAGATCCTCGTGGAACTGCTGCGCACCTTTGACACCGCCCCGTTGGACGCGCCTTTCGCCGCCCCACAGCAAGCCTGAAACGGAGTTCACGCATGGCCTGGTTCGACCACGAAGGATGCAGCCTGCACTACGAGGAATACGGCCACGGCACGCCGCTGATCCTGATCCACGGCCTGGGCTCCAGCAGCCAGGATTGGGAGCTGCAGATTCCGGTGCTGGCCAGGCATTACCGACTGATCGTGGTGGATGTTCGCGGCCACGGGCGCTCGGACAAACCGCGCGAACGCTACAGCATCCAGGGCTTCACCTTTGATCTGCTGGCGCTGATCGAACACTTGGACCTGCCACCCGCCCATGTGGTCGGCCTGTCCATGGGCGGCATGATCGCCTTCCAACTGGCAGTGGACGAACCCGCACAGGTCAAGAGCCTCTGCATAGTCAACAGCGCGCCGGAGGTGAAGGTGCGCAGTGCCGATGATTACTGGCAATGGGCCAAACGTTGGAGCCTGGCGCGCGTGCTCAGCCTGGCCACTATCGGCAAGGCGCTGGGCGACCGTTTGTTTCCCAAACCGGAGCAAACCGACCTGCGCCGCAAGATGGCTGAACGCTGGGCAAAAAACGACAAACGTGCTTATCTCGCCAGCTTCGATGCCATTGTGGGCTGGGGCGTGCAGGAACGACTTTCCAGAATCACCTGTCCAACCCTGGTCATCAGCGCCGACCACGACTACACCCCCGTGGCGCAGAAAGAAAACTATGTAAAACTGCTGCCCGATGCGCGACTGGTGGTGATCGAGGATTCCCGCCATGCCACGCCCTTGGATCAACCCGAAGTCTTTAACGCAACCCTGCTCGATTTTCTAAAGACAGTCGAAACCACTACCCAGGATCACTGACCCATGTTGAAAAAAATCGCCTTCTTTGCCGGTTCCGTTCTGTTCGCCGCCAACCTGATGGCCGCCGAGCCCGCCAAGGCGCCCCACGTATTGATCACCACCACCAACGGCGACATCGAGATCGAACTGGACCCGGTCAAGGCGCCGATCAGCACCAAAAACTTCCTGGCCTATGTCGACAAGGGCTTCTACACCAACACGATTTTCCACCGCGTGATCCCAGGCTTCATGGTCCAGGGCGGCGGGTTTACCGCACAGATGTCGCAGAAGCCGACCGAAGCACCGATCAAGAACGAAGCCAGCAACGGCCTGCATAACGTGCGTGGCACCCTGTCGATGGCGCGCACCAATGACCCGAATTCGGCCACCAGCCAATTCTTCATCAACGTCGCTGACAATGCCTTCCTCGACCCGGGCCGCGATGCCGGTTACGCCGTATTCGCCAAAGTGGTCAAGGGCATGGACGTGGTTGATGTGATCGTCAACTCGCAGACCACCACCAAGCAGGGCATGCAGAACGTGCCAATCGATCCTGTTGTGATCAAGTCGGCCAAGCGCATCGACTGAGGTCAGCAGGTAGCTCCGCGCGCAGCCCACAAGGCCGCGCGCGCATTTGAAAGGAGAGCCCGCCCCGCGGGCGTCATACCTAATGCTCTATCGTCGTTTTGAACAACTGATCGATATTTTCCGCGACGCCCCCAGCGAAGCCCCACCCGACAACGTCCTGCCCTTCTACCTCTACTACCTGCGCCAAGTGTGGCCGCATTTCGCCGCCTTGCTGGTGGTGGGCCTGATCGGGGCGCTGATCGAAGTGGCGCTGTTCAGCTACCTGAGCCGCATCATCGACCTGGCCCAAGGCACGCCGCCGGCCAACTTCTTCCAGTTGCATAGCACCGAGCTGATCTGGATGGCCGTGGTCGCCCTACTGCTGCGCCCGATCTTCGGCGCCCTGCATGACTTGCTGGTACACCAGACCATCAGCCCCGGCATGACCAGCCTGATCCGCTGGCAAAACCACAGTTACGTGCTCAAGCAGAGCCTGAATTTCTTCCAGAACGACTTCGCCGGGCGTATTGCCCAGCGCATCATGCAAACCGGCAACTCCTTGCGCGACTCTGCCGTGGCGGCAGTGGATGCGATCTGGCACGTGGCGATCTACGCCATCAGTTCCCTGGTGCTGTTTGCCGAAGCTGATTGGCGCCTGATGATCCCGCTGGTGACCTGGATCATTTGCTACAGCCTGGCGCTGCGCTTCTTCGTGCCACGGGTGAAGGAGCGCTCGGTGATTTCCTCCGAAGCGCGCTCCAAGTTGATGGGCCGCATCGTCGACGGCTACACCAACATCACCACCTTGAAGCTGTTCGCCCATACCCGCTATGAGCAGGAATACGCCAAGGAAGCGATCATCGAACAAACCGAAAAAACCCAGTTGGCTAGCCGCGTCGTCACCAGCATGGACATCGTGATCACCACCATGAACGGCCTGCTGATCGTCACAACCACCGGCCTGGCGTTGTGGCTGTGGACGCAGTCGCTGATCTCGGTGGGCGCAATTGCCCTGGCCACGGGTTTGGTGATCCGTATCGTCAACATGTCCGGCTGGATCATGTGGGTGGTCAACGGCATTTTCGAGAACATCGGCCAGGTGCAGGACGGTCTGAAGACCATCGCCCAGCCACTCGCCGTGATCGACCGCGAGAATGCCCCGCGCTTGAGCGTACCTCGGGGCGAAGTGCGTTTAGAACAGGTGGATTTCCACTACGGCAAGAAGAGCGGAATCATTGGCGGCCTGAACCTTGAGATCAAGGCCGGTGAAAAGATCGGCCTGATCGGGCCGTCGGGTGCCGGTAAGTCGACGTTGGTCAACCTGCTGCTGCGCCTGTACGACCTGCAAGGCGGACGCATCCTGATCGATGGTCAGAACATCGCCGACGTCGCCCAGGAATCCTTGCGCGAACAGATCGGCATGATCACCCAGGACACTTCGCTGCTGCACCGCTCCATCCGCGACAACCTGCTGTACGGCAAGCCGGATGCCACCGATGAAGAACTCTGGGCCGCCGTGCACAAGGCGCGTGCCGATGAGTTCATCCCGTTGCTGTCGGATTCCGAAGGCCGTACCGGGCTGGATGCGCATGTCGGTGAGCGCGGGGTGAAGCTCTCCGGCGGGCAGCGTCAACGCATCGCTATCGCCCGCGTGCTGCTCAAGGACGCGCCGATCCTGATCATGGACGAAGCCACCTCCGCGCTGGATTCGGAAGTGGAAGCGGCCATCCAGGAGAGCCTGGAAACCCTGATGCAGGGCAAGACGGTGATTGCGATCGCGCACCGGTTGTCGACCATTGCACGGATGGACCGCTTGGTGGTGCTGGAGAAAGGCCAGATTGCCGAGAGCGGCAGCCACGCCGAGTTGCTGGCCCATGGCGGGCTGTATGCGCGGTTGTGGCAGCACCAGACTGGAGGTTTTGTCGGTATCGACTAACCCCTCGCTCCTACACTTTTGCTGCAACCCTGCTGTAATCAGTGCAGTGCCCAGAAGGGCGCTGAAGTAAATCTGCAGGGAGCATCACTGATTTACGGATCCGGTAGAGCGATCTATCAAGGACGGGCGGCATGTCTTTGTTCAAGCGTTCAATCACAGAGGGGCTAGGTACATTTTGGTTGGTGTTGGGCGGTTGTGGGAGTGCGGTGCTTGCCGCAGCGTTCCCTGCAGTCGGGATTGGATTGTTGGGCGTGTCCCTGGCATTCGGGCTCACGGTGCTGACCATGGCGTTCGCCATCGGGCATATCAGCGGCTGTCACCTCAACCCGGCAGTGTCGGTTGGGCTGGTTGTGGGCGGACGGTTTCCGGCCAGGGAACTGCCGGCGTACATCGTGGCGCAGGTGGTCGGCGGTACGATCGCCGCTGCGTTGCTGTATTTCATTGCCAGCGGCAAACCGGGGTTCGAACTGGCGTCGGGCCTGGCGTCCAACGGTTATGGCGCGCATTCACCCGGCGGCTATTCGATGGCGGCGGGGTTTGTGAGTGAGCTGGTAATGACCGCCATGTTCGTGGTGATTATCCTCGGCGCCACCGACCGCCGTGCCCCAGCGGGCCTTGCGCCTATCGCCATCGGCCTGGCGCTGACACTCATCCACCTGATCTCCATCCCCGTCACCAACACGTCAGTCAACCCGGCCCGCAGTACGGGCCCGGCATTGATCGTCGGCGGGTGGGCGATCCAGCAGTTGTGGATGTTCTGGCTCGCGCCGATCCTTGGCGCGGGGATCGGTGGGGCTACCTATCGATGGCTGGGCAAGGAGGAGCCTGCCTAACCCCTTTGTAGGAGCGAGCTTGCTCGCGAAAACCATCAACGATGACGCAGCGCATCTGGTTTTACGCGGCGCTCTCAGGTTTTTCGCGAGCAAGCTCGCTCCTACAGGGGACCCGAGCGTTACACCTGCCGATAAGGCAGGGCTGCCCTCGCCTCCTCAGCATACGCCACGATCCCCACCCGCTCGCGCGCGAGGAAATCTTCCACGGCGTTCTTCAATCCCGGATGGCGCAAGTAGTGCCAGGACCGCGTGATCACCGGTTCAAACCCGCGAATCAATTTGTGCTCGCCCTGTGCCCCCGCGTCGAAGCGTTGCAGGCCGTGGGCGATGGCGTAGTCCATGCCTTGGTAGAAACAGGTTTCGAAATGCAGGCGGTCGAACTCCGCCAGACAGCCCCAGTAGCGACCGTAGAAGCTGTCGCCGCCGATCAGGCTGAAGGCCATGGCCACCGGGCGGGTGCCTTGTTTGGCCAGGACCACGCGAATCGCTTCGGGCATGCGCTCGGCCAGCAGGCTGAAGAACGCGCGGGTCAGGTAGGGTGATTGGCGGCGCACCGCGTAGGTGTTGGCGTAGCAGGCGTAGACGAAATCCCACTGGGCCTCGCTCAGTTCATGGCCTTGCAGCCACTCGAAGTCGATGCCCTGCCCTGCCACTTGTTCGCGCTCTTTGCGCATCTGTTTGCGCTTGCGTGAACTCAAGGCATCAAGGAAATCCTGGAAGTCGCGATAACCCCGGTTCTGCCAGTGAAACTGACAACCCAGGCGCTGCAGCCAGCCCGGTTGTTGGGCCAGTGCCATATCGGCCAGTTCGTCAGTGAAGTTGATGTGGGCACTGGAGAGCCCTTCGATTTCCAGGTAACCCGGCAGGCTTTTCAGCAGTTCGACCCCCTCCTCTGCACTCGCCGCTAACAGGCGTGGCCCGCTGACGGGGCTGAACGGCACGGCAGTCAGCAGCTTAGGGTAGTACTCAATGCCAGCCCGCTCGCAAGCATCCGCCCAGCCGTGATCAAACACGTACTCGCCGTAGGAATGCCACTTGCGATAACTGGGCAGTGCCGCCACCAGCCGATCACCTTCCCAATGCAGCAAATGCTCCGGCTGCCAGCCCGATTGCGGGCCCAGGCTGGCGCTGTCTTCCAATGCGCTCAGGAAGGCGTGCCGTACGAACGGCTGGGCCTGTGGCACCAGCGCATCCCAGGCTTGCGGGGCGATCTCGGACAGGCTGTCCAGGCGTTGCAACGGCATCGGCATCCTCACTGGTTTGGGGCGTGAAAGCCTGGCGAGTATCGCTGATTGCCGGCCTTGGCACACCCCCGTTTCGCGCGACAAGGCTCTAAACCAATAGTTCCGAACGTGAAAAATTTGTCATCTAGATGACATCACTTCGCCACTGCTCCGTCATAAACGATCGTGATACTGACGCCTGTTTTTAGAGCGCCTGGTTCTACCCGGCGGCTATTTTTCCGTCCGTCATCGGTCGGTTGTGTCCTGGATGGTTTGCCATCCCTCCTCACCTTCGGAGATTGATATGCGTCTTGCTTCCACTAAAACTGCGGCGGTCCTGTGCGGCGGCCTGTTACTGGCCCTGAGCGTTCCGGCCAGCGCTGCAGTCGACGCTAAATTGCTCGACATGCTCAAGGCCAACGGCCAGATCACCGCGGCGCAGTACACTGAACTGCAAAGCGAATTGGCCAAAGACCAGAAAGAACAGCAGATCGCACGGCAAGCTCAACAAGAGACCAACGAACAGATCGCGGCCACCGCGAAGAAAACCAACGAGCTGAGCAGCTTCGACCAGAAGCTGGCCTGGGCGGCCAAGACTCAGTTCAAGGGTGACGTACGTTTCCGTCAGGAAACCGTGAAAATCCAGGGCGAATCCAACAACGGCGGCCGCGACAAAGACCGTCAGCGCATCCGTGCCCGCCTGGGCGCCTACACCGAGATCAACTCGCAAGTCGACACCGGTATCCGCATTGCCACCGGTAGCAGCGACGATGCGCGCTCGACCAACCAGGACCAGGACAACTATTTCGACAAGAAGTCGATCTGGCTGGACCTTGGCTACATCGACTACCACCCGGACCAGATCAAGAACCTGCACGTGATCGGCGGCAAGATGCTGCAACCGTGGGTGAACATGGGCGACGTCATCTGGGATAGCGACATCAACCCTGAAGGCCTGGCCCTGACCTACAAATACCCGCTGGGCAGCAGCGCCGAACTGTTCGGCAGCCTCGGCAACTACAACCTCAAGGACAACGTCGACGGCGACGGCGTGCAGTTCCGTCACGACCTGCGCCTGACCTCTGGCCAGTTGGGCACACGCTTCTCGGTCACCGACAACCTGAAAATGACCCTGGGCGGCAGCGTCTACGCCTACCAGAATGACAAGGACAGCCGTTGCACAACCACCACCACGCCTTGCGCACTGGCGGTCAACGGCAACTCGGCCGACAATCAGTTCCGCCTGTATGAAGGCTTTGCCCAAGCCGACATCGGCGGCCTGGCTGTACCGCTGGCGTTCTACGGCCAGTACGTGAAAAACAACGACGCCGTGACCGACCAGGACACCGCCTGGCTGATCGGCGCCAAGTCGAAAGTGTTCGGCTTCAACCTGGACTACAACTACCGCGACATTCAGCGTAATGCCGTGGTGGGTGCCTTCACCGACTCGGACTTCGCCAACGGCACCACCGGTTCGCGCGGTCACAAGATGAAGGTCAGCTACGACATCGACAAGAACTTCGCCCTCGGTGCCACGTACTTCCTGACCAAGGCCGACTACGCCAGCCGCACCCAGCGTGACGCCAACACCAACACCCTGCAGTTGGACGCAGAAGCCAAGTTCTAATAGTCAGTGTTGAAAGCCTCGGGCCAGGACGGCCCGGGGTGGCTGTAACAGTCTTGCGTGGGTGGAGCGGTCCCCATCATCCGTCCGATCCATCCACGTGAGCCTGCTTAATCCCCGCCTTTGTGATCCTTGAGTCGTTCTTCAGCCAAGCGCTGCGCCAAGGCCTCCACACCCTCTACCGGCTCATCCGGCATTATCTTCAGCGTCGCCTGCATCAGGCGCATCTGGCGGATAAACCGGCGACAGTTCGGGCAGAACATCAGGTGATGACGCACCAGCAGACGCTCGCGAAAAGTCAGTTGCCCATCGAGATAGTCACTGGAACGTGCCACTTGTTCTTTACAGGTCAACATTCGCCCGTTTCCTCAAAATGCTCCACCGTGGCGAAGACTTTAAGCCGTGCTCGATGCAATAGCACACGGACATTGGAGAGCGACAGCGTCAGAAGATTACAGATCTCTTCCAACTCCAGCCCCTGGCGTTCACGTAGCACCAGCACGCTGCTTTGCAATTCAGACAAACTCAGCAACGTATGCTCCAGGCACTTGCGCAGCTCATCCTCGGTCAGCAAGGCTTCCGGGGTGTCCTGATGCCAGGCGTAGGGGGCGACAGCCCAGTGGCCATCATCCGGGGAGAAACGGTCATCGCCAATGGTGCCATGGGGCGAAGGCAGATCGTCGAGCAACACTTCGCGACGATTCTGCTTGTAGCGCCCCTTGGCGGCGTTGGCGGTGATGGTCAGCAGCCAGGTCTTGAGGCTGGAACGCCCTTCGAACCTGGCCAGGTTGCGCACCACCGACAGCCACGCGTCTTGCACGACTTCGTCGGCGTGACGCTGGCCGACGATGGCATAGGCCACCGCCCGCATGGCGCTTTGGTAGGTGGTGACCAATTCCTTGTAGGCCCGCTGCTCACCCTTGAGCAGGCGTTCAAGCAGGTGCGTGTCGTCCGCTGCTGCCATCGTTTACCTCGATTTCACTCTGGAAACCCGATCCCTGTGGGAGCTGGCTTGCCTGCGATGCAGGCGCCACGGTGCGTCATTTACACCGCAGGGATATCATCGCCGGCAAGCCGGCTCCTACAGGGAACGAGGCAGATCAGCGTTTGCGCAAAATCACGCTGCCGATCGAATAACCCGCACCAAACGAGCTGAGCACCGCCACGGAACCCTTGGGCAAATCATCCTGATACGTGTGGAACGCAATCACCGAGCCCGCCGAACTGGTATTGGCGTAAGTATCGAGGATCACCGGCGCTTCTTCCACCGAGGCTTCGCGACCCAGTAGTTTCTTCACGATCAGGTGGTTCATGCTCAAGTTGGCCTGGTGCAGCCAGAAGCGCTTCACATCGGCTACGTTCAACTGGTTTTCTTGCAAATGCACGCCGATCAGCTCGGCCACCATCGGGCACACATCACGGAATACCTTGCGGCCTTCCTGTACGAACAGCTTGTCGGGCGCGCCGATGCCTTCTTCCGCCGTGCGGTTGAGGAAGCCGAAGTTGTTGCGGATGTTGTTGGAGAACTTGGTCAGCAGCTTGGTGCTCACCACGTCGAACTGGTGCTCGGAAGTCGCTAGGTCGGCGCGCTCCAGCACCACGGCAGTGGCCGCATCACCAAAGATGAAGTGGCTGTCACGGTCGCGGAAATTCAGGTGGCCGGTGCAGACTTCCGGGTTGACCATCAAAATCGCCCGCGCCTGGCCCAACTGGATGCTGTTGGCCGCGTTCTGGATGCCGAAGGTAGCCGAGGAACACGCCACGTTCATGTCAAAACCAAAACCTTCGATACCCAGGGCTTCCTGCACTTCAATGGCGATGGCCGGGTAGGCACGCTGCAGGTTGGAGCAAGCGACGATAACACCGTCGATATCGGCGGCGGTTTTGCCGGCGCGTTGCAAGGCTTGTTCGGCAGCGCCGACGGCCATCTGGCAGAGCACAGACCATTCGTCGTTGCTGCGCTCGGGCAGGCGCGGGGCCATGCGCTGCGGGTCGAGAATGCCGTCCTTGTCCATCACGAAGCGGCTCTTGATGCCGGAGGCCTTTTCGATGAAGGCTGCGCTGGATTCGGTCAGCGGCTGCACATCACCGCGCTCGATGGCGGCGGCGTTGTCGCTGTTGAACTGATGCACGTAGGCATTGAAAGACTGCACCAGCTCTTCGTTGGAGATGCTGTTGGCCGGGGTGTACAGGCCAGTGCCGCTGATGACGACGTTATGCACGGTCGTTCCTCTAAATCTGTCAGGCAGAAGATATTGGTACCGTCGTACCAAACTGTAAGTAGTCCGATTCCGCACCGCGGACACCAAACTGGCATCGCTTTATTCCTTCGCGTCGCATCCCTACACGACGATCCCGGCATTTATAGGCGCGAAGTTTGCCACAAACCCCGGGATTTGGCGCCATATGCCAGATAAACACCCTTATCAGAGGCTTACACACAACCCTGTGGTGAGCGAGCTTGCTCGCGCTGGGGCGCGAAGCGACCCCATTCCAGGCCCTGTGGTGTTTCAGCAATATCTTGATTGCCTGTAAGAGAGGCCGCTTCGCAGCCCAACGCGGGGCAAGCCCGCTCACCACAACAAGCTCGCTCACCCCAGAGGATCTACGGGGGTCAGGGCTCTACCTGGCTCCATTGCTTGCTCAAGCGCTTGTCGGAAATCGGCACTTTAGTGCCCAGTTGCTGGGCAAACAACGACACCCGGTATTCCTCCAACCACCAGCGGTAAAGTTCTAGCTGGGGGTCGCGCTTGCCTTCCTGGGCATGTTTTTTCAGGCGATTCTCGTACTGCGTCCACAAGCCTGCCAGCTCGCCGCTCCACACCCGATCCTTTTGCACCTGGCTCGGCAGTTTTTCCAGGCGTAACTCGATGGCCTTGAGGTAACGCGGCAGCTCCTTGAACCACTGCGCCGGGGTTTCCCGCACGAAACCGGGATACACCAAATTGCTCAGCTGCTGCTTGATGTCGTTCAGGGCCACGGCCTGGGCGAGGTCAATCTTGCCTTTGAAGCGTTTTTGCAGGCCGTGCCACAGCTTCAACACATCCAGGGTCAAGCGCGCCAAGCGCTCGGCGTGCTCGGTCCAACTGCCGCGCTTGCGCTCGGCCAAAGCGGCCAGACCAGCACCATCACGCGGCAGGCTGGTTTCGCCTTCGAGCACGCAGGTGTCGAGGCTGGCCAGCAGGATGTCTTCCACCAGCGCATCGATACGCCCCAGTTCGCGGTACATCAGGCCCAACTCGGTCAGGCCCGGCAATTTGCCGCGCAGGAATTTCGCCGGTTCCGCCAGTTGTTGCATCAGCAAACGCTGCAAGGCGCGGCGATGCTGGAACTCCGCCTCGGCGGCCGTGGAGAAACGCCCTTCCTTGACCGTGCCGCTTTCTTCCACCAACGCTGGATACACCGTCATCGACAGACCGGCGATCTTCTGTTGGGTCTTCTCCGCCACCGCCGCAAACACCTTGGCTTCCACCGGTTGTTGGCTTTTCGCGGTTTGCGGCACGGCCAGGGCGGCCTGGCTCGCCTCGGCAAAACGTGCGGTCAGTTCGGCCAGGTCGCGGCCTTCGCCGAGGAACTTGCCCTGGCCGTCGACTACTTCCAGGTTCATCTTCAGATGGCTTTCGACCTGCTGCGCGGCTTCGGCCCAGGCTTCATCGCTGACACGCGCACCTGTCATGCGCAATAACTCACGGCCCAATGCCTGGGGCAAAGAGCCCTGGCCGAATTCGATGCGTTGCAGCGCGGCTTTGACGAAGTCCGGCACCGGCACAAAATTCTTACGCAGCGCCTTGGGCAGGTTGCGCACCAGGGCGATGCATTTGGCTTCGATCACCCCCGGCACCAGCCATTCCAGACGCTCTGGCGGCAACGCCGGCAGCAGTGGCGCCGGAACGCGCAGGGTCACGCCGTCACGCGGGTGGTTGGGTTCGAAGTGGTAACTCAAGGCCAGTTCCAGGTCGCCCAGGTGCAGGGTGTCCGGGTAATGCGCGGCGGTGACTTCACTGGCTTCGCGGGCCAGCACGTCTTCTTCGCGCATGATCAGCAGTTGCGGGTCTTTCTGGCTGTTGACCTTGTACCAGCTGTCGAAGGTCGCGGTCTGGTGGATCTCCGCCGGCAACCGCGCATCGTAGAAGGCGAACAGGGTTTCTTCATCGGCCAGGATGTCGCGACGACGCGCCTTGGCCTCCAGTTCGTCGAGTTGTTCCAGCAGTTGCTGGTTGGCGGTAAGGCACTTGGCCCGCGACTGGATCTCGCCACGCACCAGGCCTTCGCGGATAAACAACTCGCGCGACACCACCGGGTCGATCGGCCCGTAATGCACCGGCCGGCGTCCGACCACAATCAGCCCGAACAGGGTGATCTGTTCAAAGGCCACGACCTGGCCGCGCTTCTTCTCCCAGTGGGGCTCGAAGTGGTTTTTCTTGATCAAGTGCCCAGCCAGCGGCTCGATCCAGTCGGCGTCGATCTTGGCGACCATGCGCGCATACAGCTTGGTGGTTTCCACCAGTTCGGCGGTCATCAGCCATTGCGGACGCTTCTTGCCGATGCCCGAGGACGGGTGGATCCAGAACCGCCGCTGGCGTGCGCCGAGGTAATCGCCGTCTTCGGTCTTCTGGCCGATCTGGCTGAGCAGGCCGGACAACACCGCCTTGTGCAGTTTTGGGAAGTCCGCCGGCTCTTTGTTGACCGTCAACTGCATGTCGCGGCAGATCAGGCTCAGCTGGCGATGGGAATCACGCCACTCGCGCAGGCGCAGGTAGTTGAGGAAGTTCTTGCGACACCAATTGCGCAACGGGCTGGCCGTCAGTTCCTGGCGCTGCTCTTCGAAACCGCGCCACAGATTGACCAGGCCGGCGAAATCCGAATCCGGGTCTTTCCACTGCGCGTGGGCTTGGTCAGCAGCCTGCTGACGTTCCGGCGGACGCTCGCGCGGATCCTGGATCGACATGGCACTGGCGACGATCAGCACTTCCTGCAAGCTGCCAAGCTTGGCGGCTTCCAGCAGCATGCGGCCCATGCGCGGGTCCACCGGCAGGCGCGCCAACTGACGGCCCAATGGCGTGAGCTGACTGTTGCGGTCCACCGCCGACAGCTCTTGCAGCAAGTTGAAACCGTCGCTGATAGCCTTGCCGTCCGGCGGCTCGATAAACGGGAAATCGGTGATCTCGCCGAGGCGCAGGTGCAGCATCTGCAAGATCACGGCGGCGAGGTTGGTGCGCAGGATCTCGGGGTCGGTAAATTCCGGACGCCCGATAAAATCTTCTTCGCTGTACAAGCGGATGCAGATGCCCGGCTCGACCCGGCCGCAACGGCCCTTACGCTGGTTGGCGCTGGCCTGGGAGATCGCCTCGATCGGCAGGCGCTGCACTTTGGCGCGGTAGCTGTAGCGGCTGATGCGTGCGGTGCCGCTGTCGATCACATAACGAATGCCCGGCACGGTCAGCGAGGTTTCCGCGACGTTGGTCGCCAACACCACGCGCCGCCCCGGGTGGGACTGGAAAATGCGCTGCTGTTCAGCCGGCGACAGGCGCGCGTACAGCGGCAGGATTTCGGTGTGCTTGAGCTGGGCCTTGCGCAGCATGTCGGCGGCGTCGCGAATCTCGCGCTCTCCGGGCAGGAACACCAATACGTCACCAGGACTGCGTCGCTCGCTGCGTTCATAAGCAGCAATTTCATCGAGGGTGGCGAGGATCGCCTGGTCAACAGTCAAGTCGTCCTCGACGCGGTTGCCCTCTTCATCCTGTTCCAGGGTCAGCGGGCGATACCAGGTGTCCACCGGGAAGGTACGACCCGAGACTTCGACGATCGGCGCATCGTCGAAATGCTTGGAAAAACGCTCCAGGTCGATGGTCGCCGAGGTGATGATGACCTTCAGGTCCGGACGGCGCGGCAGCAGGGTTTTCAGGTAGCCCAGCAGGAAGTCGATGTTCAGGCTGCGTTCGTGGGCTTCGTCGACGATGATCGTGTCGTAGCGTTCCAGATAGCGATCGTTCTGGGTTTCCGCCAGCAGGATACCGTCGGTCATCAGTTTGATCAGGGTGTTGGAATCGCTCTGGTCTTCAAAACGCACCTGATAGCCCACCAACGCGCCCAACGGCGTGGCCAACTCTTCGGCGACCCGGCTGGCGACGCTGCGGGCCGCGATCCGGCGTGGCTGGGTATGACCGATCAGGCCGAACTGGCCACGACCGATTTCCAGGCAGATCTTCGGCAACTGGGTGGTCTTACCCGAACCGGTCTCACCGGCAATGATCAGCACCTGGTGCTTGTTCAGCGCGGCTTTGATCTCATCACGCTTGGCCGCAATCGGCAGGCTGTCGTCATAACGGATCACCGGCAGGCTGGCACGCCGCGCCGTGACTTGGGCGCAGGAAGCCTGCATGCGCGCAACCCATTGCGCCAACTTTTCCTCGTCGGGCTTCTTGCGCAGCTCAAGCAGTTGCCGCCGCAAGCGGTGGCGGTCGGCGAGCATGGCGTGATCGAGGGTTTTGAGCAGTTGGTCGATGGTGGGTGCTTGGTCGGTCATCAGGGTGGCAAAGGTCTTCTGGGTGAGGCAGGGCACGCCTGCATAACTGTGGACGTAGAAAAGAGGAGCGATTGTCGCAGATTTCGACATTCCTGGAGACGCTCAGTCAGTGACCGGCCGCATAACGCCGCCTAATCAACATATTTCTTACACGAGAAAGTCGCTCATCCGACCATTTCACAGTGCAAATCCGATGGTTTGAGTGCCGTACACAGGATCAAATCAACCCGCCAGAAACCTCTGGCAGATCACTGTATCGCTTATGAAACCGGAGCTTTTATGCCTATCGATTCGACAAATAGCCAACCTTATCTACCCAGCTACTCTGCATCCCTGCTGGCCCAACCGCGCTCGGCAGCGTCGCAACCACCGCCCAAATATGAGTTCCCGCCCGCCTACACAGAAAAGCCGTCGTCCAAAGCAGCCCCGCAGACCGCCTCGACACCGCCCACTAATTTGACGGCCAATCGAATCTCGAATTTCCACACGGCCACTCAGGCAGTACGAGGCATGAATTTCATGAGCGGCCTGTAACTCAGCGGCAAAAACCTGATTGATATCGCCTCTAACGCCCGAGGAATTCTTATGCCCATTGACGCCAGCCGCTACTACAACGCATCCATCCAAAACCTGCATAGTTACGCCAACAAATACCAGGACATTGCACCTGTATCCGATCCGGCAAACGGTTCCTGGACCTCAAACCCCTCTGGACCTTCCTATGCCTCCAAGAGCTATCCAAAGCTACCCAATACGAAGGCGAGAGACTTGGGCGCTGAGCTGCATCTGGCGGGAGCGGCTACAAACCCCCGAAACTCCACGGCAACGGTGACACCCGTAAAAAAGCCAGAGGATCTGAACATCGCGAAGACACCGAATACGGTTACCAAGTTTATCGTGACGGGAGACGGACAGATGGCGATCGCCAACATCAGTAAAAACGTAGCGCCAAAAATGATATCCCACCCCGCCACCGCCGAACTGGGCGTCGGTGCCGGGCAGTCGAATAACATCGTCAGTGCCGGCTACTTAAAGCAAACCATGACCGGGAGAACTCACTTATCCAATACCTCGGGCCACTACCGACCCACAAAGGAGAATATGAGGCCCGCCCAGGATTACTTGGAAAATATCGGCGTGAAGTCGACCAAAAGCCAATTCGGTATTTTCTGAAGATTGATCAATCCGTAAATCAAGTTCATGAGCAGTGATCGCGCTCCTTGCGCCGGTACGGAAACACATCGATCACCTTACCGGCGCGAATTGCAGCCCTTTCCAGTAATCGGCGTTGTACAACTCGCCATGCAGCTCATCGAACACCCTGCGCTGACCAGCATCGGCTGGACTTCAAGGTATTGATTCATTCCACAGGCAAACCGTACGTCAAACTGGGCGCCATCAATCCGCTAAAAGACAGCAATAAACAGCGGGCGTTAGTTGCCGAACTGACTACCGATTTATTCAATATCTACACTGATTTGAGAAACAATCTGACCCTTCACCACATGACCGCTTCACACCAATAACAAGGACGAGTTCTTAATGCCTGCGGATGAGGCCTTTTGAAAGGATTATCCTGATGCTACTCGGTAAATCGCTGCATGAACCACAGCCCCAAAGAGCGAACGCTGTACAGCCGGCCGCAACCCAGGTCGGCACCCAAGCCGTTGGCGATGCCGACAAACCGTTGAGCCCTCACCGAGTGCGTGACCTGACATTTGTCGGCACCGGCAGCAGCGTGGCTTATCTGGTCAACGAATTGAACCACCGGTTTTCGACGAATAGTCACGCAACCCCTCTGCACGGAAAAGTCAGCATCATCGGCAAGGAAGATCCCTGGCTGCCCAGTGTGCGAGGCCAGGGCTACATCAATCATCAACGTGAAATCATCGACCAATGGGGCCCTACGGTACCCTGCTACAACTCTGGCTACGCGGACCGGGGCGAGTTTGCAGCGCGGAACCGACAACAGTTGGACCGGGCACAGGCATTGGGGGCGGAATATCTACCGGCGCAGGTCACAGGCATCAACCAACTGAAAGACGGTCGCTATCAGATTCGCCTGGAAAACGGCCAGGCTATAGAAAGCCGGCAGGTAGTGTTGGGCATGGGGGCCGGGCCGCACACCAGCGTATGGAACAACGACAGCGCACAGACTTTGGCGGAGAAACGTCTAGGCAATATCCGCCTGCACCAGCAAGAGGTCTTGCGGGGCAACGTCATGGACCTGGATGAGTTTATGCGGGCCACCGACAGCCGCCCTGAACAGTTCGCGGGCAAGAAGGTGGTGGTGCACGGCCCCAACGCAGGTATCGATGCGGTCGAACGCGCGGGAGAACTGGGCGCACAAGTCAATTGGCTGATCCGCAGTACCAAGCCGGTGCTGCTGGACGGCCACCAGCTGAAGTTTGCACCCCAGGTGGCCAACCACCACTTGGTGTCGGTGGACGCGCTCGACATCCATCCGAACCCCACCCCTGGTGGCGCGCCGTTGCAACTGAGGTACAGTGTGCCCACCGGCGAGAGCCAGGCGCCTCGTCAAACCCTCGACGCCGACTACTACGTCTATGCCCTCGGACAGGACATTCACAAGCCGGGAAGCGCCGGTGCCGTCTTGGGCGACTTGTTTGGCAAACTCGAACCCGTTTACGACTACGATCAGGTCTATAGCGACCAGCCCTTCAAGACTGTTCTCGGCCTGCAAACCCGCGGCAGCAACAGCGATAGCGGCCTGCTCATTGTCGGCGCCGCCGTCGCGCAGTTGGCAGCCACTGTCCAGCACAGCTACCTGGACCATGCAGCCGACCGAATTTTCCAACAACTGGAAAAGCTTCCAGGCGCCGCTGGCGAAGCACTCTCACGTCTTATCGTGGAGGACGCAAGCACCCAAGACATCCAGGCACACATACAGACATGGGCGGCCGACACCCCAAGCACACCGCGTATGCAGACATTACTCAACTCGATCGCGGACTACCTGGCAGCCCGCGAGTACTTCCAACAACAAGCTCAGAAAAAAGGCCCGCGTGGGGTGGCGCAAGAAGTGGAAAACCAGACCTTGAACCAGGTGCCTTCAGTGATCGTCTCTCCACAGTTGGGTACGGTGAAAGCCTCCGTCGCTGCACTCTCAGGATTGATGCCGGCTTACGTAGCACAAGGCGAAAACAACTTCACCGCCGATGATCGCACGATGCTGCGCGCAGGCATCGCCCACCGATACCCCAACATCGGCAATGCCACGGCCAGCCGTTTCATTGATGAGGTCTTGCACCTGCGGCATCTGGATGACCAGGCGTTCAGGGCCAAGGCAACGGCCGAAGGGGGCAGCGCAGCGCCGGTGCAGACACCTGTCGTCGGCGTACCTGACGCCGTCAGGAAAAACTATAGCGCCTACTTGCAAGCCAAGAACGACGGTGCCGACGACACACCGCTCATTCGCCAGTGGTTGCCAGGCTAACTCGTTACATCGGGGCAGCGGCTTGCCTGTTGCCCCGTTCGAGTTTTGGTGCTTTACGTCGATTTGCGCCGATATGGAAACACATCAATCACCTTACCGGCACGAATCGCCTCCTGCAGCCCTTTCCAGTAATCGGCGTTGTACAACTCGCCATGCAGCTCATCGAACAACTTGCGTTGGCCAGCATCCGCAAACAGGAACGGCGGGAACTCCTCGGGGAATACATCCAGCGGGCCAATGGAGTACCAGGGCTCCGAGGCCATCTCATCCTCGGGAGTACGCGGCGCGGGGATGTGGCGGAAGTTGGCTTCGGTGAGAAAGCAAATTTCATCGTAGTCGTAGAACACCACGCGGCCGTGGCGGGTGACGCCGAAGTTCTTCAGCAGCATGTCGCCGGGAAAGATGTTGGCCGCCGCCAGTTGTTTGATCGCCAGGCCGTAGTCTTCCAAGGCTTCACGCACCTGGGCGGGGTTGGCGTTGTCGAGGTAGAGGTTGAGCGGCGTCATGCGCCGTTCGGTCCAGCAGTGGCGGATCAACACCGTGTCGCCTTCGACTTCGACGGTGCCAGCGGCGACTTCCAGCAATTCGGCGAGGCATTCGGGTTCGAATTTGCTCAGGGGAAAACGGAAATCGGCGAACTCCTGGGTGTCAGCCATGCGTCCGACCCGATCGACGCTTTTGACCAGGCGGTACTTCTCGATCACCGTGGCGCGGTTGACGTTTTTCGACGGTGAGAAACGGTCCTTGATGATCTTGAACACGGTGTTGAAGCCCGGCAGGGTGAACACGCTCATGACCATGCCACGCACGCCAGGGGCCATGATGAATTGATCGTCGGTGGTCGCCAGGTGGTTGATCAGAGCGCGGTAGAACTCCGACTTGCCGTGCTTGTAGAAACCAATGGAGGTGTACAGCTCTGCGACGTGCTTGCCCGGGAGGATGCGCTTGAGAAAGCCGATGAATTCCGCCGGCACCGGCACATCCACCATGAAGTAGGAACGGGTGAACGAAAAGATGATCGACACATCGGCTTCATCGGTGATCAGTGCGTCGATCTGGATGCCTTGCCCTTCGCGATGCAACAGGGGGATCACCAGCGGCCATTGTTCGTCGCGGGTGTAGATGCGTCCTACCAGGTACGCGCCTTTATTGCGGTAAAGCACCGAGGAAAACAGCTCGACCTTGAGGTCTGGATCCTTGCACACCCAGTCCGGCAAGTTTTCCCGCAGTTGGGCTTCAAGGCGGTGCAGGTCGCCGGCCAGGTCCGCGTAGGGTTCGCTGAAACGGTAGTCGGCAAAGATCTGCGCGAGCATCTCCGGGATTTTTGCGGCGGGCGTGTAGGTGCGCGTCTGCGCGGCCCGTGCCCGGCGCAGGCTGGGCCGGGTGGTGTGGATAAACATGCAGCCGTCGCTGATCAGGTCGTGGCTGAACAGTCCGCAGAAGATCGAGTTGTACCAGGTCTCGGAGAGTTCATCATCGAAACGCAGGTCGATCAGACCGATGTAGGCGCTTTTCACCACGGGCCACTGGTCAACATCGAGTAATGCTCCGTCATCAAAGCTACTGCGCAAACGCGCAATCACTTCACTGACCTTTTCTTCATAGAGATTGATCCGCGCCGCCGACGCCGCCTGCCCCTGCTGCCACTGGGCCTTCTCAAAACGCTCGCGGGCGCCGTCGGTGATCTGGCGGAAGTGCTCACGGTAATCGTCGAAGCCATCGAGGATCATCTGGGCGACTGCGAGGGCGGATTGCGACATGCGGGAAACCTCTACGGGCATCTGGAAGCCCTGAGCTTAGCCAGTGTACGAGAACACGAGAAGGGTCATTTTTTTTCCTGCCTTGTACAACTTCGCTCATTTCGTACATTTATTTTCAATTTCTTTAATTCGACCATTCGGTCAATAAACGCACCATAAAGTCACACTGCGTTTTACCTGCACGCCTGCATTGGCGGGGCTTGGCAGATTGATGCCGGAAATCCCTATGCAACGCCGGCCGCGATCTGCGCGCAGTGCTCTGGATCCAACTAAGGGAAACCCTGATTACCACGATAGTGGCACTTTGATATATAGCGCGCCCTCTCCCACCCTAACAAGGTCAAAAGACCGATTCGGGAACAGGTTCTAATCGCCCAAGGAGCATTGAGATGTCATTGAGGAACATGAGGATCGGTCTGCGTGCCAGTCTGAGTTTTGCGGTTTTAGCCAGCTTGCTGGTGATCGTCGGGATGTTTGGGCTGGGCCAGATGGCCAAGTTGCGGCAGAGCGCACTGGTTATCGAAGAATCGTGGATGCCGAGTATCGAGAACATCCACGACAGCGCGGCCTTCGTGGCCAGCATCCGCCTAGAGGCGTTGCGCCTGGCGACCACTGACGAATCGCGGATCCGCGATAACAGCAAAGCCCTGATCACCCGCCAGCGCACCGAACTGCAAACCTTGCTCGATCATCACAAAACCCTGCTCAGTGGCGATGAAGAGCGCGAGATGCTCAAGCAACTCGAAGGTAATGTGAACGCCTACCTGACCCTCGTCGGGCAGATCGTTGCCTTGGTGGACAAAGATCAGCAACAGGACGCCATCGATCTGCTCAACAGCCGCCTCGCGCCACAGGGCGTGATTCTCAACAAAAGCCTGGAGGACATGATCACCTTCAACCAGAGTGGCGTGGAAACCGCCGTGGACTCCGCCGCACAGACCTATTCCAGCGCGCAGTGGGTCGTCGGCTCGATCATCGTCCTCGCGTTGATCGTCACCTTACTCTTGGCCTGGCTGCTGACCCGCAGCATCACCGCTCCCCTCGGTCAGGCCCTGATCGTTGCCCGCACCATTGCCCGCGGCGACTTGAGCCAGCCAATCGCCGTCAACGGCAACGACGAACCCGCCCAATTGCTCACGGCCCTGGCCACCATGCAGGCGCAACTGCAAGGCACCATTCGCGGGATCAGCGAGTCGGCGCAGCAGTTGGCTTCTGCTGCCGAAGAGATGAGTTCGGTGATGGAGCAAAGTACCCGTGGCCTGCAGGCGCAGAACGACGAGATCGAACAGGCCGCCACTGCCGTGACCGAAATGAGCGCAGCCGTGGATGAAGTGGCGGGCAATGCGGTGTCCAGCGCCGAGGCGTCCCAGGCCTCCGACGAGGACAGCAAGCACGGCCATTACCAGATCAGCGAAACCATCAGCTCGATCCAGAACCTGGTGGACGAAGTGCTCGGCGCTTCAAACAAAGCCGAAGGCCTGGCGGCACAGGCTCAGGACATCAGCAAGGTGCTGGAAGTGATCCGTGGCATCGCCGGGCAGACCAACCTGCTCGCGCTCAACGCCGCCATTGAAGCGGCCCGCGCGGGCGAGGCCGGGCGGGGTTTTGCGGTGGTGGCCGATGAAGTGCGCTCCCTGGCGCAGCGCACCCAGGACTCCACCGAAGAAATCGAACAGATGATCACCGGTATCCAGCAGGGCACCCAAGACACGGTCGAAGCCCTGAACAGCAGCGCCGAACATGCCGGTCAGACCCTGCAACGCGCCAACAGCGCAGGCAGTGCCCTGGAGAAAATCACCGCGGCCATCTCGCAGATCAGCCAGCGCAACCTGGTGATCGCCAGCGCCGCCGAGCAGCAGGCGCTGGTGGCACGCGATGTGGACCGCAGCCTGGTGAACATCCGCGACCTGTCCACCCAAACCGCCGCTGGCGCCACCCAGACGTCGGCGGCCAGCCAGGAACTGTCGCGCCTGGCGGTGGACCTGAATGGGCTGGTGACGCGGTTTGTCCTGTAATCATTGGAAATGTCATGCAACACTCGCGGGCTTATTGAGGTAGGAGTGTTGTGTGAGACCTGTCGACAGCCTGTATTTATTGGGACTCGCCGCCATCTGGGGCGCGAGTTTCCTGTTCATGCGCATCATTGCGCCGGAGATCGGCACAGTGCCAACCGCGTTTTTCCGCGTGTCGATCGCCGCCGCCGGGTTGCTGGTGATTTTGGCGATGATGCGCGTGAGCTGGGATTTCCAGGGCAAGTTCAGGACGGTGTTGCTATTGGGGGTCATCAACTCCGGGGTCCCGGCGACCATGTACTCGGTCGCCGCCCAGGTGCTGCCGGCGGGTTACTCGGCGATCTTCAACGCCACCACACCGTTGATGGGCGTATTGATTGGCGGGCTGTTCTTCAGTGAACGGCTCACACCGTCGAAAATTGCTGGCGTGTGCCTGGGCCTGTTTGGCGTGGGGGTGCTGACCCGCGCAGGGCCGGTGGCGTTTGACCTGGAATTGTTGATGGGTGCGCTGGCCTGCTTGCTGGCCACCACCTGTTATGGCTTTGCCGGGTTCCTGGCGCGGCGCTGGTTGGATCAGCGCGGTGGTTTGGACAGTCGTCTATCGGCGCTGGGCAGCATGCTCGGTGCGACGTTGTTCCTGTTGCCTTTCTTCGCCTACAGCGCGATCAGCCAGCCGCCCGCCAGTTGGGGTGGGTGGCAGGTGTGGTTGTCGGTGCTGGGCTTGGGGCTGGTGTGTACGGCGTTTGCCTACATTCTTTACTTCCGGTTGCTGACGTCCATTGGGCCGGTTAAGTCGATGACGGTGACTTTTATGATTCCTCCGTTTGGGGTGTTATGGGGGGCGTTGTTGCTGGATGAGCCGTTGTCGATGGCGCACCTGTATGGCGGGGTGTTGATTGCGGGGGCGTTGTGGTTGGTGTTGCGGCCGAAAAGAATCCTATAGTAGCCCGCTTGCGGGCGATGGCGATCTTCTAGACGCCATCGCCCGCAAGCCGGGCTCCTACAGGGTGCGGTTGTGTCAGGTCTTACGGAAGACGAAAACCAGGCCGATGATGATCAACCCCATCCCCAGCAGGCTCAACATCGCGAGCCTGTTGCCAAAGATCAGGTAATCCATCACTGCCGTTACCGCCGGCACCAGGTAAAACAGGCTGGTGACATTCACCAGGTTACCTCGGGCGATCAGGCGGTACAGCAACAGGGTGGCCAACAACGACACCACCAACCCCATCCACAGCACCGGCAGGTAAAAACCGCTGCCGTGCTCGAAGTGGAACGGCTGGAACGGCACGAATACCGAACACAGCAGCAACCCCGCCAGGTATTGCACCGGCAGCGTGCCCAGCGGGTTGTCGGTGATGCGCTTCTGCATGATCGAGCCGAAGGTCATGCTGGCCAGGGCCAATAACCCGAACAGCATCCCCGCCAACGACATGCCGGACAAACCGATACCCTGGTAGACCACCATGATCAGCCCCACCAACCCCAGCGCCAAGCCAAACAGCCGGCTCAACGAACGCTGGCGCTCCATCAGCACAACGGTAAGGATCGGCTGCACGCCCATGATGGTCGCCATCACGCCGGGGGTGACCTTAAGGTCCAGGGCCAGCAGATAGAAAATCTGGTAGGCACCCAGCAGCACCAACCCGGTTGCCGCCGCGTACAGCAGGGGTTTGCCGGGGCGCGGTAGCTTGAGTTTGAGGATCGGTATCAGGATCACCAAGCCCACGAGGGCGATGGCAAAGCGGATCAACAGAAACGCGAAGGGTGATGCGTGGGCCAGGCCCCATTTGGAGAAGATCGCCCCGCTGCTCCACAGCAGGACAAACAGACTCGTCGAGGCCGCCGCGGCCACGGATTGTTTCGAAAGAACAGACATGGATACCACCTGTCATCAGGCAAAAAAAGCCGATTCAGCAGACGCTGAAGGTCAGTAGGTTTTTTTCAGGCGGGCAGACGGGAACAGCAATCAGCTGATCAGCCCGAAATGCCAACACCCGGCGGTGATACGACTGCGTACACCGGCGTGCTACGGACAGGTGGGGGGTAGTGGCTGATCTGCGCAGGCTGCTTGTTCCCGCACGGCACGACCGCAGCGTTGACCGCTGAATCGACTACCGCTATGCGCTGGAAAGCTGGCATGGGCTGATCTTGTGTGAAGGGATGAAGAGGCTGGGACTATAACCAGCCGTTGATAGGTTTTGCAATCACACTGGATGGCGGAGTTTTCATGTGGGCCCTGCGAGATGGCTCGCTATAATGCCGCCCAGATTTTTCCAAGGATTCCCCATGATCGCATTGCCCTGGCTGTACCTGGCGCTTCTTTCCATCGGCTATCTGCTGGCCTTGATCTACGGGCAACTCGGGCTGTTGGCAAGCGTGTCCGTCGGCCTGCTGCTGATCGCCGGCTATGCGGTACGCCAACAACGCACGCCGTGGGCGCGCTACCTGGGTCACGGCCTGTTTATCGTACTGGCGCTGGGTCTGGCGATGCACTGGCTACCGGGCTTCTACAATGGGCGTGGCATTGCCTCACAACGTTTCACCGAAGATGCAGTGCCCTTCTCGATGTACCTGAACCAGGACAAACCACTGATTGGCTTCTGGCTGTTGCTCGCCTGCCCGTGGATTGTGGCACGGCGCCCGCTGCGGCTGTCGATCTGCGTCGCGGCCTTGGCACTGACCTTGACTGCCGTTGTTGCGCTGGGTGGCGCGGTGCTGCTGGGGATCACCCACTGGGCGCCGAAGTGGCCGGAACAGGCGTGGTTATGGGTGCTGAATAACTTACTCTTGGTCACGCTGGTGGAAGAGGCGTTGTTTCGGGGCTACGTACAGGGCGGGATAAGCCGACGATTAAAGCATTTGTCGTATGGCGACAACCTGGCGTTGTTACTGGCTTCATTGCTGTTTGGACTGGTGCACCTGGGTGCGGGGTGGCAGTGGACGTTACTGGCAACCATCGCAGGGGTGGGGTATGGGTTGGCGTATCGGTTTGGTGGGTTGGGGGCGGCGGTGGTCACCCATTTTGGGGTAAATCTGGTGCATTTCGGGTTGTTTGTGTATCCAATGGCGGCCTGAACTTCACTCCCCGCACGCAATGAAAACCTACTACCCTGCTATCAATAGGCGCCTCTCGCTCAAGAAAGAAGAAGGTGAACTGGAGCACATATTTGAGTTTTTCATGTGTTCATCAACCCAAACTAGCAGCACAAGACATCGCCAACATAGAAAATGCACAGGCCAAAACCCGGAATTCATGGATGCGGGGCAAGGCGTCAAGTTTTTAACAAAAAAAAACACAATAGACAGCCTATTAATATCTGGCATATCTTGCAGCCCGCAAGGTCTCAAAACGCGGAACTGACCCAGAAGTCACCCTAAGCCGGCTACACGCCAAAATGGACACTGTAAATGCAACAATACAATGACAAAGTCATATTTGCCAACCAGCTACGGGCTCTGGCTATTATCGCAGTGATGATAGTTCACCTGTGTGGAATTTTCTGGCTGGCCCGAGAGACTGTTTCAACTTACATTTACTCTCCCGTCATAGAAGGTCCTACGCCACCTTTATATGGGTGGCTGTCGCCGCGAACAGTAAACTATGGTCCCTTTGGTGTTGCTGTCTTCTTTCTTATCAGTGGTTTCGTCATACCCTTTTCTCTTTCTAAATCTTCGCCGGTTGAGTTCTTGATTTCGCGAGCGCTTCGAATCTATCCAACCTACTTGATCGGATCCGTTCTCGCGATCACGGCGGTCTGGCTTTCCAGCCTGTATTGGGGAAAGACGTTTAGCATAAACTTCAAAGAGCTGTTCTTAAACCTGACCCTGACGCACTCCAACCTGAACACTCGCACCATTGACTTAGTCAACTGGACACTGGCGATAGAGATAAAGTTTTATATCATATCCGCCCTACTCTTCAGCGCACTGAGAAAAGCCAGCGTCATGCCAATACTGTTATTGGCCATCGGTGTACTGGGTTTCACTGAGTTTTACCCCACTGCAAAATCCATCATCGCACTTAAATACGTAAACTTTTCGGTGGAGTCGCTAAAAGCCGAACTGATGATTGTATGTTTCATGTTCGTCGGCACTCTGTTTCATTTTCACTTCATCCAAAAGATAAGTACTCTCCAGTTGGTCATCTATAGCACTGCTCTGTTGAGCCTTGTGCTCATGTGCTGGACTCACAATGAATGGGCACCAGGAATGCCTAATACACCCTTGAACTATTTTTATGGGCTTGGTGTGTTCACGCTCGCTTATACATTGAGGAAATACTTCAGGCCCATTGCACCACTCGACTTTATCGCCAAAATCAGCTACCCGCTTTACATCATACATTCTTTGATCAGCTATTCGATAATGCGCGTGATGCTGGACAACAATGCGTCCTTCTATGTGGCGCTGGCAACGGCTGTTCTAACCGTGATAGGGATTGCTTATCTTCTCCACATCACCATAGAAAATGCATCAATCAATTACGCCAAGACGCTTATCAAACGGATGCGAAAAGTGGAGCCAGCGATACCGGATACACAACTCCAGTCTCGTTCGACCCTCTAATGACCCCTGCCTGTATTTGGCGAAACCACGCCAAATACAGCATATTCATACTGTCTCTGGTAGCCACACGTAATTAAAACGACGTTATTAGCGATTGATTAAATCACGATAAAGCTTCACGTAAGCCTCACCCATCGAGTGAGAAGTAAACACCTTCAAATATCGTTCTCTTGCAGCAGCACCATAACGTGCAGCCAACTCAGGAGACTCCCACAATGCTGCCATGGCACGGCGCATGGCGGGCGCATCGCCTGGGGGAACTACTATTCCAGATACATCATGCTGGTTAATAAAACTGGTTCCCGTACCAATTTCGCTGCATACCATCGGTTTACCAAACATTGCCGCTTCAAGCAGGCTGATACCGAACGCCTCTGAGCGTAAATGCGAAGGAAACACTACCGCATAACAGGCCTCAAATAGATTGACCTTTTCCTGCTCGGTCACTTGCCCGATGAAATGCACATTGTGCAGTTGCCGCTCGGATGCAACGCGCATTAGTTCTTGCTCTAAGGGGCCAGCACCAACAATCAACAACGGCCAATCAGTCCCTTCGACGGCCCGGAGTAAAAACTCAAGCCCTTTATAATAGCGCAGCACACCAACAAAAAGAAAAAAACGCCCGTAACGACCTCGAAGTTCCTGAATCTTATCAGCCTCAGAAACGGGGTACATTGACTGCTCCAACCCGATGGGAATCGAAGTAGACTTATGACGATAACGCGCTAAAACGGGAGAGCTTTCAAGATAGTTCGGACTGGTTGCCACAATCGCATCGACATCATTCAAAAAAAGGCGCTGCAAGGGACTGTATAAGCATTTAAGAACTTTTTGACGGACAATATCCGAGTGATACGTCACGACGGTTGGTTTCTGGATCCGGGTTGCAAAATGAACCACGTCCATAAATGGCCAAGGAAAGTGATAGTGCACAACATCGGCAGACTTGGCCAACTCCGCGAACAGCTTGAACGAAGACACAGAAAAGCCGGTAGAGGCCACATTGAAATCTTCTTTCGCCTGGACCAACTTATAACTCGGGCCTTCGACGTTAGCCACTTCACCCTTGGCTAACGAAAGCACTACATTTTCGCAACCCTGCTGAGCGCTCACATGTGTCAAATGGCGAATAAACATTTCGACGCCACCATGCTGGTCAGCGGCAAAGGTTTTATAAAAGTGTAGAATTTTCAAATAACACCTACTTTAAAACGGTGAAGCTTGCCGCCTGACAAGCGAGCAAACTTCACGGCTATTTGATTAAAATACAAACACTTATTTGACTTTCACAGCAAGCTCCAGCGGTTTGACATTCTTCGCCTCAAACCAACCTGCACCTTCTTTGACAAGGCTGACTTGAAGGATATAGTTCCCGGGCGCCTTAGGTGCCACTACACCCAACTGCACTGCCACTTCTGAATCAGGCTTAACCGGTTGTGCAAATGGTGTACGGTTCCCATCAAGCAAAAGCACTGTTTTGTCCGCATTCAGCCAGTGATAGCTGGCCAAGACAGGGGCCTTCGAAGCCTTGGAATCCCACGTACCACTGCTGGTGTTCTTGACGGTAATCGGCACTGCAAACTTGCTGCCTGCGGCAACATCTAAACTCGACGAGGAGGCACTGTATTGAGCAGAAAAGACGTTCTCCACTTTACCATCATCGCAAGCGCTCAACGCTGCAATACCAACCATGACGCCCGCCAATTTACCTAACTTCATCATATAACTACCTTGTGAGTGATTTTTCCAGTTTTCATCGATTGGTACAGTGTGTACGTGCTGATACATCGACGAAAATTACTAACTTAAATCGGCTGTCTCTGCCTGAGATCAACCCCTATTCCAAAAAAATCGAGAAGCCGCATCAAGCCCTCACGCTGATGCGCCGGATGCCCTGAACGGGACATAACCGAGCCGGGACTTACGGACAGCTTTACTCCTCGAATGTGTCAGTAAACTGCGGGCCACCCTACACATTTCGTTTAGACACAGAACCTTTTGAACAGTTCTATATTTTTCCGAACAGGCAGCCCTCAGTTCACAGCACCGCGTAGCTGTAAATAGCAAGCGTTCGACTATTCAAGCCGTAATGATACGAACCCAATCCCCAATTTACGCGAATCGTTCCCTACGCCCAGCTGTTGGGGTGAAACGGGGGTAGGTGGGCTGAAGACAATGCTGTCAGCATCGTCACCTTGAAGGTCTACCGAGAGTCGGACTTCAGATGGCTCAGCCCCCAGCAAGACTTCATATTCGCGATTACCTATTGTCACTTTGATGGGTTTATTGACGTTAGGTGCAAATGCCCGAGCGACTAACACCAACGTGAATGTTTGTGGCAGCGGGGCTGTGAATTCAATGCGCACCGTGTTGGAAAGTCTCGCATCGGACCAGCGCCCCCAGGATTCTTTCCCAGAAAGCCCCTCGGCCCCTTTCACCGTATTCGGCCAGCCATCTCGCGTAAAATCGATACCGTCTTTCAGACTACCGGGATAGCGGGCTCCCAACTTGTCAGCATAATAACCGGATTTTTTCATGATCTGCGCAAAGCTCAGACCCGAGAGATCAGCCGACTTCGGCCTATTCAAATTGAAAAAAACCAGATTCCCATCAACGCTGGATATCGAGGGCCCGCTGCCCAGCAGCGCGGTAAACTGTTGAACCACACTCTGGGCATTATCCTCATAGCCGCGACGATCAATATAAATCCCGTTGAAACCAAGATTTTTGATCACTTCCAACTGCTTTTCCGGTGCTTCTTGGGCAAGCGCTCGATAAAATAGATCGCCTTCCCGCCCCTTCATGCCACCGAAGCTCCAGCGCAGTGTTTTGGAATGCAGCACGCCCGCGCCCAACTGGTAGTTATTCAGGCGGTGGACAGGAGGCATTTCTGGAAAGGCAATGTAGGGAAGCTGATAAACAGCTGCCTGAGCGGGTAACGCCGCTTCAATCGAAGTCACGAACGCCCTGTCATTCTCAAAAGCAGCCTTGGCGCTCGCATTACAAGCCCGGCAGGCCGGCGCTGTCTGATCATATAACCCTACGACAAGCAGCAGGGCCAGAATCGCCGTCGAATAGACCGCAAGCCTTGATGAATAACGCGTCATCAACGTTTGCAGCACTATAAAGAAAATCAATAATGCGCCGAACCCAACAAAAACACTGATTCTGTTCCACCCCCTGATTGAAGAGGAAACAAAAGATGAAAAAAGTGCGCCGAGCCCGCCAATAGTACCTAGCATAAAAAGCACAAAAACAAGCGCTACCAGAAACCCCAGTTTCGGATCAACAGAATGCCCCGTGAGAGACAGTAGCAACACACAGAACGCTAATAACAGGCCGAGTGCGCCGACTGCACCCAGTGTAGAAGTCGCGTTCTCATTGATTAATGGAAAGGTCGAGTTATACAGGCTTGTAAACTTCCCCACCCACGATATGCGGTGATCCGCTCTCGGAAGGATGAGTTGCATTAACTTGAAACCGTAGACCTCGGCCTCCATTGGGGACCGTTGCGCCACCTCCAGGTTGGGACCCGCTTGGTTTTTCGCGAGCATATTAGGTGCCACATTAAGCAACACCCCACCCATCAATATCGAAAGCACGCACAGGGTGCGAATAATCACACTGACACGACGGGCTCTGCACCACCCCAATACGCCCCCAAGCGCAACCAACATAACGCCAAACAACGCGTAATACACACCGAATGACGACAGCACCAGCAGCCCAAGCACGACGGCCACAGCCTTCGGATAAGAAAAGCCTTTTAACGTTTGGCTCTCAGCGTCCGTTGAAGATTGAAATATTGAATACGACAAGTAGAAAAAGAACGGAACAACGAAATACCAGGTGTAAAACAGATGGTCCATTCTTAACAAGTGAAATGGCAAAAACGTGAACAGCATGGCCGCCACAAATGCAAATGAGCGGAACAGGCCGAAAGCGCGAACTACGACGAACGTCGCAGAAAACCCTACTGGAAAACTCAGGAGAAGAAACAGGTTTGTCGCTTTGAAGCTGCTCCCCGATACGATTGCAAGTAGCTTAATGAGAAGGTGATTACCAAAGTCAGAACCTGGATAATCTAGAAAATTTGACCCAAACGGATACCCACTGCGAATATTTTCAAACAGCCATCCTTCAGAAACCCGTTGAGCCATCCAGGCATGAAAGAGACTGTCTCCCGCATACCGATAAGGCGCAGAAAGATCAGGCAGCAGACCCGAAGGCCAGCCACTGATGAATACGCTCGCCAACACAAAAGATAAGAAAGCGCCCCCAAGCACTATTACCCAATCACTTTTAAATACCTGCCACAATGATGCGAGTGGCTGCCCTGAACTTAAAACCGTTCTTTCCTGGAGCGTCATGCTTGAGGCCACTGTCCAATATCCCTTACCAGATTAATCAAAGTTGACGCGCTCTGCCTCTACCACAAGAGGCATATTACGTACCTGCGTGTGCACCGACCCTATGTATTCTCCCAGCATGCCCAGGAACAGTATCTGAACCGAACTGAAGAAAAATAGTGAAATCAACAACGGCGCAATACCCATCTGGAATGAGTCCCAGAATATGATTTTTGCCACAAAAAAACAGAACGCCATCAACAAGCTGACCAGGGCAAGCAGCCCTCCTCCCATTACCATCAAACGAAGAGGAACCTTCGAGTGATTGGTAATTCCCAACATAGCGATGTCATACAAGGTGTAGAAATTATTTTTTGTAATCCCGCGTTGACGCCGAGGTTGCTTGAAGGGAACAGTGGCGATAGGAAAACCAATCTCGCACAACAAACCGCGAAAATAGGGATACGGGTCATCAACCTTCTTCAGGATATCCAGCACCGCGCGATCAAATAATCCTGCGCCCGTGGCATTTTGAACAAGTGGCACTTCAGAAATACGAGAAACGAATCGGTAGTAGGTTTTCCTGAGGAAAAACATGACCGGCGACTCTTCACTCTCGGGCTTGACTGCCAGGACCGTCTTGAAACCGGCCTCCCACTTCTTGACAAACTCTTCGATCATTTCCGGTGGGTCCTGAAGATCGGAGGCTATCAGTACGCACGCATCGCCCTTGACTTGTAGCAGCGCATGGTAGGGAGAACGGATGTGACCAAAATTGCGGGCATTCAAGATAATTTTGACGCGTTTATCCTGCGCCGCGATCGCTCTCAACTTTGGAATACTTCCATCCGTCGAACAGTTATCGATGAACACGTGTTCATAATCGTAATCCAGCTTTGACATGACGTCATTGATTCGCTGGCACAGCTCATCAATATTCGCCTCTTCGTTATAGCAAGGCGTCACAATACTAATTAATTTACGCGTCATTGAAAACAAACCTATTATTAATGAGGAACGACAATACGGCCATCGGCAGAAGCAAGATCAATCCGGACACGTAAGGTACAACTCCGAATAGCGCCAGCGCCGCCACGCCACCTAGATTCACGCCATAAACCACTGCGTAGCCCAGTACAAACCTGACAATCAGCTTATTGTCATGAGAGCCGAAAACCAACGAACCCGTACTTTTAAAATTGAAAGCCACACCTAAAACGGTTGCCAGTAACAGTGCAAAACTGTAATGCAAGCCCAGATAAATAAAACCCGCAAAGCATCCATAGCCAAATGCTGCGTTCATCAGTCCGACGAGCAAAAATCTCAAAAACTTCACTTTGATCAGTTCATTGAACGTCATCATCCTGACCTTATACCCCTTGAGCCGACTGCGCCGTTCCAGCTAAAACAATATCCATTAATCATGCCCCCCCAGCTCACGGCTATGTTTCTGCGGCTTCTGAGTAAACCTGTAGCGTTTCTCGCGCACAACGCGCCCATGAAAACTGGCTGGCCCTGGCCTGACCCACCTGCACCATTCTTTCATGCAGTCCTGAATCCTCAAGCAGTCGGGAAATAGCTGTCGTCAGGGCTTCGGCGTCCCCGGCCTCGAATAGCGTACAGGCGTCCTCGGCAAATTCAGCCATGGAGGTACCCCCAGCGCAAATAACCGGTACGCCACTCGCCATCGCCTCAAGCACCGGCAGCCCAAACCCCTCGTACAACGAGGGAAAGACAAAGGTTTTGGCACCGGCGTATATAAAAGGTAAATCCTGAGCGCTCACAAATTGCAGAAACTTCACTTCCCCCTTGGCACGCAGTACTTGAATGCGCGCCATCAAATCAGCATTGAGCCAACCTGGTGCACCGGCGATAACCAAAGGCCAGGCGCGGCGCACATCCGCAGACAGGCGCTGCCACGCATCCAATAGAATCGACAGCCCTTTGCGCGGCTCGATCGTCCCTACATAGGCCAGATAGGCACCATGCACCAAGCCATACTTGGCCAGTACCGCCTCGCTCTGTTGTGCCGAACGCGGCATGAAACGCTCATCGGCCCCCAGATAAATGGCCCTGACCCTGGCTGACGGAATGTTGAATTGTGAAATAAGCTCACGGCGCACCACTTCGGAATCGGTAATGACGAAGTCCGCCCGAGCCAGTGTCTTCGGGAGCTGACGACTCAACCAGGCCACACGCTCGGCCGGGTGAAATTCGGGATGGCGAATAAACGAGAGATCATGCACCGTTGTGACACTGGGCCCATCATGGGGCCTCAAGATGAAGTTAGGTTCGTGATAAACGAAATTCCGGCAGCGTTGAGCGCCTTGCTTGAATCGCGTATTCGAGACCATCGACTTCAGTTGATAGGCCAACGGTGCAGCACGCAACGTTCTACGCAGATACCCCAGCACGCCTGAGCGCGTGCCACCTGAGGGCGCAGAGGCTGAGTCAAGCCCAGCCAACAAATCTGCCGCAGGTAAGAACCGATGACCGTCAAAACAACACGTGGCCCCAACATCAGGCACCCTAGAATACTCACGCAAAAGGTTAAGCGTGTAGTTTCCTATCCCGGTCAAGGGCGGACGCAGCGACTCGGCGCCCATCAGCACGTTCACTGCTCGGTTTCCACACGGGAGCGCCAGTCCACTAACAGCGACGCCAGTGTGTCCTTCAACGAAATAGTCGGCTGCCAGTTCAGAACATTACGCATGCGATCACTGTTACCAACGGCAAATGGAATATCCGATGGACGCAAGCGCTGAGGATCCAACTCGACAGCGATGCTCTGACGGCTCTGACCGACAAGCTCGTTCAGGACGCTGCGAATTTGACAGGCATTTGCGGAGGAAATATTGAAAAGACGTGGGTAACCCGACTGCTCGCTGAGGGTCAGCAACTGCAGGTAAGCCGAACAGACATCGCGCACATCCAGGAAATCCCGGTAGGCATCCAAGTTACCAACCTGTATGACCGGTGCTTGTTTACCGCTCTCGATCAGGGCAATTTGCCGGGCAAACGAAGCAGTGACAAAGTCGGGTGACTGCCCCGCGCCGATATGGTTGAACGGACGTGCAATTACCCCTCGGACGCCTTGCCGAAAATACTGCTCGCCGGCCAACTCAGCCGCTAATTTACTGGCTGCATAGGGATTCATCGGCAAGCAAGGACTGCTTTCATCTAGCGCGACGCCCGCCTTGAATGCCTCGCCATACACTTCGGAAGAACTGACGAGGACAACAAACGCATCAGGTGCTTTCTGCTTTATCGCTTCCAGCAGATTCATAGTCCCCAGGACGTTGGTATTCCAGGTCAGCAATGGATCACGAAAGCTCGTCGGCACATGAGAAACGGCGGCCAAATGAAGAACATGAGTGGGTTTGATCCGCTCAAGTGTCGCAGCGCAGGCCTGCGCATCACGAATATCCAGCAATACATGCTCAACATCCGCTCGAAGCGATGCGCCAGGCGAGGTGCAAGCGCAGCTTACCCGGTAGCCAGCCGCCAACAACTGCTCCAGCAGAACTTTCCCAACAAAGCCATTGGCTCCGGTTAACAGAACATGTTTCACGGCTATTCACCTTTAGACTGGACAACACAGGTAGGACGAACGGGCCAAAAAACAGCCCGCTCGCTCCGAGCGCAAACCACACGCTCTGTCAGCTTCAGAACGAAAAGCCTTGTTCGTTTCGACGTAGATCAGCCTCCACCATCATGCGGCACAATTCTTCAAGATTGGTTGCAGGCTCCCAACCCAGCTTTTCCTTGGCCTTTGCAGGATCGCCAATCAACAGTTCAACTTCCGCGGGGCGGTAGAATTTCGGGTTGACCCGTACAGCGACTTTGCCGGTTGCAGCATTTAGCGCATGCTCTTGATCGCCATCGCCACGCCAGTCCAAATGGATATCGACCGCCTTGAATGCCAGCGAGACGAAGTCACGGACGGTCTCGGTGCGATTGGTCGCCAGTACGAAAGTATCCGGCTCATCGACCTGCAACATACGCCACATGCCTTCCACATATTCCTTGGCAAATCCCCAGTCGCGCTTGGCGTCCATGTTTCCAAGCTCCAGGACGTCCAGCTTGCCCTGGGTGATCTTGGCCACGGAGTCGGTGATCTTGCGAGTGACAAACTCGCGCCCACGCAGCGGGGACTCATGGTTGAACAGGATGCCGCTGGCCCCGAATATGCCGTAGGACTCACGATAGTTGATGGTCATCCAGTGGGCGTACAACTTAGCCACGCCATAGGGGCTACGCGGGTAAAACGGCGTGGTCTCGATCTGCGGAATCGCTTGGACCTTGCCAAACATTTCAGAAGTGGAGGCTTGGTAATAACGAACCTTCGGATTCACGATCCGAATTGCCTCCAGCAGATTGACAGCGCCCAAGCCTGTGATTTCAGCGGTGGTCACCGGCTGATCGAACGACACGCCGACAAAGCTTTGAGCTGCAAGGTTGTAGACCTCGGTAGCCTCGGTGCTTTGGAGCAGGCGGATGCTGGCCGAGAGGTCGGTCAGATCATATTCCACAAGATGCAGGTTCGGGTGCTGAGTGACGCCCAACTCATCCATTCGCCAGAAGTTGACCGAACTGGTACGGCGATAAGTGCCATAGACGATGTAGCCTTTTTCTAGCAACAGCTGAGCAAGGTAGGCGCCGTCCTGTCCGGTAATGCCGGTAATAATTGCCTTTTTCACGTGTAACTCCTTGAGCAAGCTGTGCTTAGTCTATAAAAATGCTATTCAAAGAAACTGTTTGAATTCTCTCATGCATGAAATGATACGTTGTACTTAGCGAGTCATCCTGCCTGAATACTTGATCAAACTTAAGACCCTCGATTACCTCGAGTGCCTCCCTCAACACATACGCCCTCACCCATGGATCAAAGAAGGCATATATAGCGCGGTACAACATCTTCGAAGGCAATGCCGACGTGTTGAATGCAATCTCCACCTTCGGCAAGTAGCACGGAAGAATGACATCCCCGTCATCAATGCCCGGCGCCATGAAAAAACAGCTGGCGGAGGTACGTCCTTTGATCAATTGCGACCACAGTACGCAATCGGCTCCCCGCACATCCGGTAGATACCCGGGGTGAATATGAATGAATTTCAGCGCAGGCAACTGCAGGCACCGGGCAGGAACAATACCGCCTCCTGTAAACAACAGGGTAGTTTCCGGCAATTTCGCAAGGTAGTCGAACAAACGATCATCCGCGAGATTATCGATCATCAGTGTTTCGACGACAGAACAATATTCACGCAAGGATGACAACGACACTGCATCGTCAAGGACATGCGGCTCAAAACACAGCGAATCCGCTACGGCCATACGTATAGCGTCGCACAAGACGCGTTCTTTCTTGAGGAGTGCCGATGCCCAGTAATGGATGCTGTTTTTCTGGCGTACCGCCGCATACCCCTCGCGAATAAAGGCTGGTAGGTATCCCCCGACAACTTTTTTGCTCACCAGGTCTACGGCCGAGATCAAATGAATGATTTTCTCAGGTCGGTAACCCATGCTTTTAAGCGTTGCAAGGTAGGCCCTTGCAATGGGGCCTTCCCAGAACAGTACGGTGATGGGCAAGACTTTCTGTTGCTCTGGAACAGTGCGCGAAACTGCAGGCGCAATGGTTTCAACCGTATCAGCGCTTGAATGTTGATTCAGAAACCGCTCGGCATGGGCGTCGATGGCTTTGCGCAGGTCAACGTTTATATCCCGGCCAGTACCGATAAAGTCTGTCAGTTTCAACATCGCGTTCAGACGTTTGAACGCCAATGGAGCCTGCTCTGGGGCCTCATATATCTGCACAAAATCCAATAGCAACAGGACAAGCGCAACTTCGGCCCATGCTGAATCTATGAGCTGATTACCGATTTTTTTACCATCAACACCATAAGCGTCAAACAAACGACCTGTAATTTCCAACCGCATGCACAGGAAGCTCAACAACCGTAACCGCTCGGTGGCAACCGGCGAAGTAGTGGCCAATTGATATAGTTCGAAAACCGTATCAAAGTGCACAGCATCATTTCTATTTGGCACCTGCTCAGGCAGGACCTTGAACAACAACCCATCGATCATCTGGCCCTCCATCATTTACGCGATGCCAATTGTTGATGAACAAACTGCAAAATATTAGCCATCGTCCAGTAAAGCACCATGCCGGAAGGAAATGAGTAAAACAGCAGGAAGAATACTAACGCCATCAGCCACAGAAAAAATTGCTGGCGAAATGCCTCTTTTGCATTAGCCGCAACGGTTTGGGAGAACTTGATACTCAGCAGAGTACTCAGTGCCATCAGCACCGGCAGCAGGTTGAAGTAGGCTCCAAAAAATGGAATATCAACCCCGAACGAGAACAGCTGGTCGGGCTGCGCGAGCGTCTGTATCCACAAAAAAGGCTCGTTACGAAGCTCAAACGCTTGGCCGAGCAGGTGATACAGTGCCACAAAAATCGGTATCTGTATTAGCACGATCAAAAGAGGTTTCAATCCGGCCAGGGGGCTGACTTGATGTGCCTCATACAGCTCAAGGATACGCTCACTTTGCTCTCCGCCTTTATAGTTGCGGCGAATCTCCTGCAACTCTGGCTGGATACGCTCCTGGATAGCTGCAAATTTTTTCTGCGCCGCCATAGCGTTCTTCGCGACGGGATACATCACCAGCCGAACCAGGATCGATAGCAGAATAATCGAGACGCCCCAGTTTCCAACACCCTGGTGGATAAAGGCCAGGACATACATGATGCCCAAGATCAGTGCACGCATCCATTCCCACAACCCCGCAAACAACAAGCTGGTCAGTGTCGGTTCCTGAGCAGACAGGACGTCATAGGACTTGCCGCCACCAAACACATCCCAACGCAAGATTTGGGAGGACTCGCTGTGAGCTTCAGGCAGGGGGATATTTATCCTGAGCAAGGTTTCAAAGTCAGGTTGCTGCGGATACTCGACGCCTGTCGCTGGCGCCTGCGCTTCCCATTCAAGGTGCCCCTCGGTACTCCCTTCAGGGATCAGAAGTAGCGCAAAGTATCGACTTTGCAAACCCGCCCACTCGGTTACGCCCTGACCCGCCGGGGGCTTGAACCGCACGTTGTCGTCATGCCCCAATCGCTGAGTTGAAACACCTTCAGCGTTTCGGTAAACCACCTCAGTGAACGAGTAAATCGCTTGGCCCATGCCCAGTCCGTGTGTCGGCTGCTCGCCGAGCCCAGGGCCGAGTTCAAGCCACAAAGCGTCTTGCGCCTGCTTGGCTTGCCATCGTGATTGAAGGCTCAGCTCAAATCGAACGCGCGAGGGTGTGTTGGTCAGGCGCCATGTCTTGCGGATTACGAACGGCAACTCTGCGCTGTCGAGTGCAATGGTTACCGCGCCGCTGTCGGCGGCTACGGTTTTCCAACCACCTGCGAGGGTCGTCCACTCTTCGAGTGTTTTTCCTTGCAGACGCCCCTTCAGCGCGAACAATTGACCAGCCGGCATCGCAAGGTCCTGTGGCTGGCCCTGCGCATTCATCACCTGCGGCAAACGCCAGTGCGAGACCGTGCCCGCCGTCAGGTCGAGCGACAATTGCACATTGGAGTCAGCAAGGGAGGGAGAGACCTGAGCTGGGGCAGTCGCGAATGCAAACGGCGCCATGAACATCAGCAGCCAGAGATAAAACACACTCGGCATGCTCTTTTTCTGAATAGACATTGGGCAACTTTGATTATCAGCTCCGCCAACACGAGTTGGCGGAGTGCACTATGCGTATGGAAACCTGCGACGGAAAAGGCCCGATTCATCCTAATGACAAGGACTTGAATCCACCTGCCGGCGACGCTTCATTTCTCAGTAGGGGTATCGCCGCGAGTTTGTTTTTTCACGGTGTCTTTGCGCAACCCCAGCATGCGCAGGAAGCGGTGCCAGTAAAGCTTGAGCACAACGGCTATTGCGGCCAGTGCCCCCAGGATGCCTTGCAATACCGCGCTGCCGGTACCCGGATCCAGGTAAGCGAAAGCGTTGATCGGCAATACGACCAGGCAAACCAGAGCTACCAGCGAGAAACGTGATGTGTTCATAGATACTCCATATCAATTCAGCAAAGAAATCAGATGAGCTGCAGCAGCGCTGCCACTTTTGCCCGAATTGAAAACCCAACGCTCGCGTGCCGTGCGGATAGCCATCTGCCACTGGCGTGCGTTATGGATCAATTCAGTTGCTTTCAACCCCAGACTGGCTAACTCATGCTCTGAGAGAATGAGACCAACCTGTTCACGGATAGCCGCTTCCAGCGGTTCATGGCTAATTGCCTCATACGCGGGATTGAGGATTTTACGCGCAACATCAACAAAAAGGGTGGGTCTTTCTAGCCCAAGGGAAAACTCAAGCGCAGCGCCCGACCAATCGCTGACCATTAAATCCGACTCAATCAACGACTTGCGCGCATCCCCGTCTTCATCCAGATGAAACAGTGGCTCGCCATGAAAATGACTGACAATGGCTTCCAGGACGTCCGGACGCAGTTTGCGAGTACGCGGATGGGGCCTTAGCACCACACGAAAGCCCGCCTGGATCAGCGGCTGTATGACTTCGACTCCATGCAACTCCAACAGGCCATTGTCGCCCCAAGTCGGCGCTACCAGCACCTGCGCAGGTTGGCCGGGTGAGCGCGCCAACGATCCGCAGTTACCCTCTCGAAGAATCGCATCCAGACGACCGTAGCCATGTTCGACCAGTGTTTTTTCCGGCAATGCTGCCATCTGCTCGCGAGCTCGCGTTTCCAAGACGTGGTGCGGCCCGACACACAGGATCGAATCAAAATGATCGAAGGCCGCCTCGCGGTAGATCATGTGCGTGCTGACAATCGAGTGATGCAGGTAGACATAGTGCACCGGACAGGGCGATCGCTTGATGTGAAAGCTCTGCAAATCCGGCATCGTCATCATCAGGACCTGAACATCCAGTGTCGAGAAGAACAACGTGCGCATGCTGCCCTCCCCCACATAAAAGGCCAGTAGCCCTTCTGGCGGGCTTAACAAGATGGGGTCGTCCTCCGCCGATGTCACGTAGATGACCGATTGAGCATACTCGGCCCGCAAGGCCTCAAACACCGACTCAAAGTAAGTCCAGTAGCCGCGACCCTCCGAATAGAACACCAGTTGCCTCTGGTGCTGTGGCAGCCGCTTGAAGGCCTGCAAGCCTTTCCATTCCCTGTAAGTTTTGCGCAGTGAATTGAACATGCTTAAACCGCTAGTTGAATAAAAGAGGCCAACTGTCCGGCTTCATGCATTTGGTGGTATTGATCCAGGTCTTCAACCGTATCGACTTCCAACCAACCGTTGTCGGTAAATGCAGCCTTGGCCTCCCAACCTCCATCAATCAGATGCTGGATAAAACTGGTCATGTACATGTTGTCGACATCTTTACCGTCATAGAGCGCCGAACGATCCAGGGCATGCCAAGCAGCGCGAAATGCAGCCACCTGATCGCCTCGCACCTTGAACAATCCCATGTATTGCCCTTGGATTTCACTGTAGTCACTGGGTTTTTTACCCAGTTCCACGATGCAAGCGTGCGCGTCGAGCTTGAGCGTTTCGGCATCGGCCAGGGGATTTTCCATACGGATCTCCCAGAATCGACGCCACTGGCGATCCACGGCGACAGACAACTGCGCATCACTGCGCAATACCGCCTCGAGCACTCGCGGCTCGTAGACAATATCGCCATAGGCAATCAAAAGATCTTCACCTTCCGGCATCAGGGCTTCGGCACAAAAGAGCGTCGATACCATGTTGGTTTGCGCGTAACGAGGGTTCAGCACGACTTCTATGTCATCCGCCTGTAAGCCCGAAGCACAATAGCCCCCAACCAGGGCGACCTTGTCCACCCCCCCAGCCCGCAACACTTCAAGCTGGCGGTGCAGCAGAGGCTTTCCGAGCAGCTCGACCATGCACTTGGGGCGATCATTGGTATAGGGGCGCAAACGAGTGCCCTGGCCTGCGGCAAGAATGATGGCTCGCATTAAATAGTCCCTGATTCAAAAAGCTTGCGAATGAGTTCGGTGTCGAGGATGTGGAAGGGCGCTTCGCGCTCCGGGTGCCACATCAGCCCGACCCAGGGTAGGTGGTCATGCGTAAACGCTTCGACCGTACCGTCGATAGCGCAGACCTGCGCGGACACCTCGGGGGCCAGATCGCTGATCTGCATCCCCCAACCATGGAAGCTGTTGACCTCACGGTAGCCACTGAAGAAACCGTCATTATTCAGCGCACGCACCGCGTGTCGAACGGCAATGTGATTGGGTACGGGGGCCAGTCCACCTCCGAGAAAGTGGTTAAGCATTTGCATACCTCGACAAACCCCCAGCACGGGCAGACGCTGGAGAGCGGCCGAGGACAACAATGCGATTTCTGTGGCATCGCGTTCAGGCGCGGAACGGGCCGCGCCTGGTAGATGGGCAAGATCATTGCCCCCCGTCAAAATAATCCCGGCAACCCGTTGGCGTTCAAGCCATGCCTGGGGCGCTGTCAACAAATTGGGCACAGGGACGACATCAATCCCCAAAGACTCCAGCAGGACGCTCCATTGCTGGTCAAGACAGTCACGACGCTCGCCGTAACCCTCTATCCACTCGACACGCTGGGTGACCGCGATACGCATCACCGAATGATCCTGATCAGACGGTTGGCCGCATTGAGCTCCAGTACGCGAGCCCCCGACAGGGCCTGGTATTGTGTTTCGCCCACGCCGATGGCCGCAGGCAATCCAAACTCCGCCGCTCGAATGGCCATATGTGAATTGGCACCGCCATACATGGTGATCAACCCAGCGATCTGGCGACCGAACAGCCAATCGTAACCAGGATCGGCCTGGGGTATCAGCGCGATTTTCCCAATCAGTTCGACATCATCATCGCACTTGCTCAGGTCAACACAAGACGCTGTAACCTTAGTACTGCCGATAAAGTTGGCTTGTGTAGAGGGATAAAGAAAGACCGAAAAGTCTTCTTCACGACTCAACAACGGCGGCAGTTCGGCAGCGGATGCCAGACTGTTCATTGCCTTGCCTTCCGTTGCCCGCTGCAAGAGCCAGGAGCCCGGTGTTGCAGTCGCTACCGACCCTGTACGCAACGCGAGGATGTCGTCAAGATTGACGTGGGCCAGCGCTTCACGGGAGACACCCAATGGTTCTGCCCAGAGTGCGAGCTCATCCAGTGCCAGAGATAAATTGCGGCTGAAGGCAAACTTTGCATACTCACGCCCTTCGATGGCGCCTCGCAAAAATGCTTCCAAGCTCTCAACCGTGCATTGCAGCCCTTGGGCGTTTAACGCGTCGGCAAACCGTTGACGGGCTTCATGCCATAACGTCCCGGCAGGCGCGGCCTCATGGCTGGAACCCGCAGTGTTGAATTGCACAGCACTGGTCACAATGGGTTTTAAGTAATGCTCTGGGTCGGCGCGGTAACTCAGGGAGGCGATGTCGTAAGTACCCGGGCGTAAATGCCCATACATATCGACAAACGCTTCCCAACTCAGATCACCCCCGGCACAAGCCTTGGCATCCTGTGTCAACTGATGGCTGACGGTACGGATTGTCCCAAGGAAATCCTCGACCTGCGCCTCGCTCAACACACCCACGCTGACGCCTGAGCGAAGCAACGTGACCGCGACAAACGCACTGCGAGCCAAATGTGCAAAGGGCAAAGTGCCGTACTTGCGACAATCATGCAGCAGCGCCCAGACCTTCTCCAGCGGAGGCAACGCCGACTCCCGCAGGCGCTCATAGCGCACTTCGAGTTTCTGTATCTGAGCCAAATCATCAGCGTTACGCACAATCGCTTGGGCGCTGATATCACGCAATGCAACGCGTAATGTTCTCAACTCCTCGACAGAAAAACCGCCCTGCTCGATCAGGCGAGTTTCCCAGCGTTCGAAGTCGAGGGCAAAACAGGTAGGCACTACGTCGAATTCGACCTTGTCATGCAAGTGCGGATGTTGCTTGAGCCATTCCAGGTAAAAGTCGACCAGCCGGGTTGCCAACCCATCATCCAGTACCGCGGGCACGAACGAGTTGAAACTGGCCCGGACATCCACATAAGGATGACCGGCAAATGCTACCAGCAAGGGCTGTGGCCGAACATCCCGGTAGCCGTACTCGGCGCGTTGGGTCGCCCACGTCTGATCCATGATCAGGAAGCGATACAAACTGAAGGCCAGAAGACCGGGCTTGGTACCGATGATCTCTGCGGGATTCCAGTCCGGCATGATGCCAAATACACCGCTGTGTCCCAGTACGAAGGGTGATGGCGTCTGTAACTGGCAAAAGCGATGACGGGCTTCCTCGATCAAAGCCATCAGTTCGCTGTCATTTCCACTCCATCCCGAGTGGTCGACTGCAATCGGGCGCACCTGGAGAATATGCAAGCCACCGCTGGCAGTGACGGCGAACTCGATATCCAGCGAGTCGTACCCCAACAGGCTTTCGATTTCGCGTATTGCCGGTAACAGCGAACGCAGATGAGCAGGAATGTTCGGGTTGTGATCTTCGGCATCTCTGCGCATGACCAGGGTTTTATGTTCGCGACTGCTACCGCTGGTAATCGATTCGGTGCTACCACTGACATCGTCGTAGTTGGCAACGTAATAAGGTGCCCCACTGCTCAGACTGCGGGTAAAAACCACGCCACTGGCCAAGACTTGATCCAGCATGGGCTGGACCAGGACCTGGTCCTCGGGGTTGTAGTCCGGGTAGGAAGCAACGACCTCTTCCACGGCACGACGCAGGGCGCCCAAATCACTGCCCGGGATATTCAACAGGCTGGTATAGGCGCCCGCATTGGAGTTTACAAACCCGTCCTCCGATAACGCACTGCTTCGAATAACCAGGTTCTGATCAGGGAAATGGCGTTGAATCGTCAGCAGCACAGCCTCTGGCTCGTCACGCCATTCAGCGACGGTGAAGCTGACTTGGTCCTCGATACGACTCAATGTGACCATGCCATACAAGCGCTGCAGCGTCTGGGCCTTGGTGCCGAGCACGAAATGCGCCAGATCTCGCGGTTCATTCAACTCCGCCCAGTCGCCATGGACATCGACCGCCTGCACGGTGAAACCTTGCATTCGCAAGACTTCAATGAGGTCCGACAAATTCCCCTGCCGCAACCGCTGGCGCAGACTGGCCTTCTCCCCCATCAACATCTCGATGACTTTAGGCCCGAATCGTACGCAGCCCACAAACTCCGCCGACGCGACGTCCGACGCAATATCGGCACCAAGACGGGTCACCAACGCCTCATGCAGGCACACTTTTTCACAGCGGGCCAGGTCGTCTTGAGTCCGCCCGGAGAAACGCTTGCGCCAGTGGGAGTCCACCGCAATGACTACGTCGGCATCGACCGCACGCAACGCCGGCACCAGGCTCTTACGTATCAGAATGTCGGAATACGACACCAGGCATTCACTGAAGGAAGGCAGATCAACCTGTAGAAACGAATAGGCCGCGCGCGTACTTTGCCATGAGCCGTTGAGCCAATAAGTGAACTCGGGGTAGCGCGCCTCGATGGTTTCGACCTGATACCCACCCACAAAGTGAACAACAGGCTGAATCGGACCAACAGCGCGCAGCAACCAGTCCAGGACTCTGGACGGGCCCAACGCACTGCGAAGCGCTACGTGCTCCTCCCCTGAGTGTGGGCGACCAGCGCCAAGAATAATGAAAGCGGGTTGCATTACTGAGCCACTCCCTGTTCGGCAACACTGACTTCAAGGACAGCCATGCCCAGTTTTCGACAATCTTGCGAGGCACTTATCTCGCAGGGCGCTGTGGGATCTTTGATCTTGAAAACAACACCCAGCACACCATCCCCTACCACACGCTTCGCAATCGGGGCCTCGTACCAACCCACTCCCGACAAGGTCCAGTTTGCAACTTTCACACCATTCACCAGCACATCAACCTGCTGAGGACCTCCGCGCCCAGGGAAACCACCGGCTTTCACGCGCAACAGAAGATCACGCGCCTTACCGGATAGCTTCACTGGCAAACTAAGGTCGGCCTTCGCACCATCCGTCCAACGATGATCCCCTTCCTGGCCACTCCATCCATGACCGATGAACGTGTCGGAAAAACCGGATTGCGAGAAGGAAATTACACTGCCCAACTCAACGTCTGAAACTTTGACCTTGGCATTTTCAACACTGTCGAAATGGGGTCGGCCTTGCCCATTGATGCTGACTTTAAACTTGTAATAATTTCCCGCAATAATCTCGTCAGTAGAAAAGAAATTGAAAAACCGCTCTCGACCACTCGGAATATTACACGTGTCGGGGGACAGACAACTCACCAGGCTCAACCCATCCAGCCGAATACCGGAGGTGTCAATTCCGGCCAGATCGGCAATCGTCGGGTACACATCCAGCAGTTGCGACTCAGTGTCTACTGTCACAAGGGCGTGATCGGCATGGGCAGGCTTGATCATCAACAGTGCCATGGAGCGTGATTCCAGCTGCTGCCTGCTCCAAGGGGTAATCGAGGCGTCGAAGGGCGGGTTTTCAGACTCGACACCGGTGGAACTGTAAAACCCACTCTCTTTAGTGCCGTCCAGAAAGCCCGCCCACCCCGCACCGTGGTCCGACTGAACGATAACGATCGAGTCATCCAAACGCCCGAGCCTGTCCAGCTCCGCAAGGAACTCATCAAGCTTGTTCAGCGCACACGCCGCTTGTCGCAAGTAAAGATTGGCAATTTCTCCTGGCTGCGGGTCGTACCTGCACTGTTCGTCCAATACATAGGGGCCATGCGGCAACAGGGCGTGCAGATAGAGATAACTTGAAACGTCAGGCCGATCCTTTTCTGTGCGTAGGGCGTCATCAAACATGAAGACACCGGCATAAGGTTCGATACCTTCTTCGATCGTCTTTGGCTGTACTGTTGCGTTCGACTCAACGACATTGCTGGCCGCCTCGCCCAATACACTGCCATATTCCAATGCCGCATTCGTCATGAAGTTAGGGGAAACCCTGGCGAACCACAGCCTGACGAACTCTTTGATAAAGGGATGTTTTAGTTCGGAGTATCGTTTCAAGACTTCGTCTTGCTGGGTGTAGGTCGTGGCTGCTTTAGCATGAATGAGCGCAGGCTTCGCGTATACATTGACGCTGTAGCCACTTTTGGCAGCAAGGTTTAACAAACTGTTATCCGACTCACCGACCCACTTAGAGAATGACCCGGAATAAAAGCCAGTTCCTGTCAGATAACTCGCGGCCGACACATCGGTATAGGGATAGTTGCTCACGTTATGCTTGAACAAGCTAAAGCCTTTAAGCGCCTTGGTTCGCTCGGGGTGATTGAGCAGTTCGAGAAAGTAATCCGTTTCCATCTCGTCCAGCACAATATGATAGACATTAGGCCTACGGACACTCTCCATCGCCTCGCCTCCCGCTGGCACTCCGAGGGCCTGGCGTGGCAAGTCTACTTTCACTGCATAAGCAAAGTATCCCACGAAGCACAGGATCAATACGGTTGCTACAGCGCTACAGGCTTTTCGCTGTGCTGGCGTTTTAAGTTGTCGAGCAAACAGAACGATGCCTATCAGCAACCCCGCTTCAATAGCGGTATACATCAACGGCTCGTCACTGAGCCCGACAGAACCATCCAATCGTGCCAACTGCAAGGGTGCAAACACGTCTGCAAATAATAGATAGACACCCGCAATAAAAAACCAGAAGCACACCTTCTCAACCGCCCAACCGGAGAACCACTTGAAACAAATGGCCACCAATCCAACAACCAAGGCAATGATCAGGCCGGCACACGCCGCGCTCTTCAGCAGAAAAGCGTCTCCTCCCCAATCATAAATATTATGATAGTAAAGCTCCGTCGGTATAAATAGAAAAACAACAGCAAAGGGGAATGCAAGCAATGCATAGCCACCCAACTTACCCAACTCCAATTGACGCCCCATAAACTTCCCACTACCAACTTGGTAAAAAACAAATCACTTAAACAGTGAGTACTTTAATTGTTGAGCGCTTTGCTCCCAGGTCAGCCAAGGCATATCCTTGGAAACCGGGTGCGCGCCTTCTTCAAACAATTTCAACCATTCACTCAGAGACTGCGCCACCGTCTCTGGCTGTTTTCCACTGAAGTAAAACGCATGCCCTTGGGCGACTTCACGAAAAACAGCAAGGTCACGAGCAATAATCGGTAAATCATGCTGGGCCGCTTCAATCAACGGCAGCCCGAACCCCTCTCCTTCAGAAGCGGCGATCAAGCACTTCACCGAACGGTAAACCGCTTCCAGGTATTCATCACTGATACCCTCCAGCCAAAGCAGGCGCTTACCAAGCTCTGGATGCGCTCGTATTCTGTCCACAAGTGCTTCAACCATCCAGCCTTGCTTGCCGACGATGACCAGCACGACGTCGTTGCCCTTGGCCCATAGCAACTCAAAAGCACTCAAAATCAACGAATGCCCTTTACGCGGCTCAACCGTACCCACCATCAAGAATCCCGGCATCGCCCGCAGGCGCTCAAGGACACCCTGACTCTGCGCAGGCAAACCTGTCGAGGGAACAGACTGTTGGATATCAGCGCCCAAGTGAAACCAATCCAGCTTGAAGGGCCGTTCACGCTTGCCGCCGCTGTGCTCCAGCCACTCAGCCAATCGATCGCGTACCGCCCCGGAGATGCACACAGCGCCATCGGAACGGGCTACCACTGCAAGCCACCGCTCCAACAACGCACCGGCACCTTCAGGGAAGTACTGCGCCAATTCAAGCAGCAACAGGTCGTAGACAACAAAGTGCACGCCCACCCCGCTGCGGCGCATAGCTTCATAACAAGCCGCCTGCGCGGGAACAACTTCCGGTTGAAAATCCAGCCCCACAAACACGTCACCGGCTCGGTAGGTGATGGGTTCATCGGCCAACACCGTTGACGGGCACTCCAGAAAACCAAGGGTGAACTGCCGGGCGTAACGATACCCGCGCGAGGTAGTCGTCGCATAGACCGGCTCAACTCGGTACCCGTCCGGCGGATTCAGCAACCACTCTCGCAGGATGCTACGCACTACACGCTGGATACCGCTGCGGGCATCGCGCTGAACCAGCTCCGAAACATCGACCAGCAATTGTCGATGAGAGAACCGAGCCGGCATCGAGCTATCGATGGCGCTCGCCAACTCGATCAGTTCAGCACCATTGCCGGGCGCATCCAACTGGGCGATCGCCTCGACCAACGCCGGTATGGACGTCGATGCGCGGTTGTGAAAATGCTCGATGGCCTCGAAATACTGCTCGGCACAGGCCCGCGGTGAATGCTGCTGGCGAATCGACAACTGCGCGCGGTCACCCAACTCCCGGCGCGCCTGATCATCACCCCACAGCGTCTCAAGGGCCCCGACCAACTGGCTGTCGGTGAACTCATCGTCCATCCGCCAGATGCACTCCTCAGGGAGGTCAGCCATGCTGCCGTGAGAGTTGACGATGGTTGCCAGGCCGTAGTTCATGCAATCTAGAACCGCAGCAGAGGTCTCACCGCGAGACAGGGTACGCAGTTGCACACCGATATCGGCTGCCGCCAGGTACTGTTCGAAAACTCCGGCGTCAGCCCAGCCAGTAATTTTGATGCGTGCGCGAGAACCACTTTTCTTGATGATTGCTTGCAGTTCCCGCGCGTAATCGCCCGCAGCCAAGTCGCCCACAAAAACGAGCACACAGTTTTCATCACGGGCCAGGGCCGAGTTGACCCAGGCATTGAGTAATCGGTGATTCAGCTTGCTTGGGCCGAGCAGCCCGAAGCTGCAGACAACAAAGGCATTATCAGAAAGCCCTAGCGTCGAACGTGCAACCTTTCGACTCTGCGGGGTAGGAAAATAGGGTGTACGCAGCAGCGGGATACATGACCACTCGCCGCCCACTTCGAGGCCATACCACTTGCGGGACAACCTGCAAGCGTCATTCGAATGAACGATGATGCCTTCGGCGTTGCGCAGCACGTCATAGTTGCACGGGTACGCCCACACCACGTCGGCCGTGTCCTCGGCATGAAAACGCTGACGAAGTGCGTGGTAGCCATGCCCGGAGTACAGCGCCTGGGACCAGAAATTCGGAACCGCGCCATGGCACTCTTTATGCGCAACGATACCGGAGACAAAGAAGTCGTGAAGCACAACCACACCGGGAATATGCTCCAGGAGCGAGAACATGTGCTCGTGGAATGACGAGTTACCAAAATGATAGATAACCCGGTCAAACGCTCTTCCATGCTGCCTGAACCATTCGACGGAACGCACAGGGCAATTCGCGGTAATCCACGGAGTGGTGATGGTGTCCTGAGCGACGACGACTTCAATTGCATAATGGCGTGCCAGCTCGGGCAAAAGCTCCGCACTGTAGTCACTGATGCCGCTACGCTCTGAAGGGAGTGGAGAGACAAATGCAAGGCGCGGGCGCCTGACCGCCTTGGCGGATCGTTCATCCACGTGCTGGGCGTAGTAGGCCTCCAGCGCCGCTATTGCGGCCAGTGCACTGGCATCCCAGGAAAACGTTTTTGCCTGCTCAAGGCTATGGCGCTCAAGCTGGGTGCGAAAGGTGTCATCCGTCAGGACCTGTTCCAGTTTTTGCGTTATCGAACGATCGTCGAACGGGTCAAACAGGGCTTCAGGAAACCCGACGACCTCAGGCAAGCTGGAAGTATTGGCAGCAATCACTGCGCGTCCACAGGCCATCGCCTCCAGCGCGGGAAGACCAAAACCCTCGTGAAAAGATGGAAAAACAAACACCTTGCAACCGTTATAAAGAGCAACAAGGTCGTGTTCTGAGACGAAGCCGGTCAGAACCAGTTCATCCTTGCCCAGTCCCTGCGCCTTGGCCAACGCGAGCAGGCGCTCACGATCAGCAGGCTGGATGGAACAGACAACAGCCAACTGGTGGGCTCGTCGCAACGCCACAGGCAACTTTGCATAGGCCCGGATCAAACCCTCGATATTTTTCCGATAGTCAATGCCACCCGTGTACATAATGAAATCACGCACGATACCGTGGCGACTTTGTACGTCACCCCGTTCATCGTCCGTCAGTGGCGTCACCCTAAAGACGTCGTCCACGGCCGTGGATATGTTAGTGATGCTACTTTTGGCAAACCCTAGATGATCAATACCTTCATTTCGCGATGACCCCGATATTGCCAACAGCAAATCGCAGCGACGAAGATGATCCAGCTTGTTTTCGTACCAGGCGGCCACGGCCGGGTTATCGAGATAGGGGCTGCGCCGAATCAAAGGAATCAAATCGTAAAGAATGGCTGCGGTAGGTATCGCTCGACTCAACGTCCCGACACTCGTCACCGCGTCATCGACCAACCCCTCGAACACACTGGTCACCAGCACGATCGACGGGTCAAGTTGAGCGATGAAAGCCTCGCGCACCAGCTCCGCGGATTTACGACGCCAACTGTTGGTTGAATCAATATGGCTCAACGGCCCGACAGCCTGCCATACGTGGATGTTAGCCTGCGGCAACAGGCCTTCAAAAGCCGCACGGACAGGCTCGATCGTTTCAGGGAAACTGCCGTTCAGGATCAGAAGCACTTCATGGTCTGAACGATTTCTGACAATCGCCTGCGCTACGGAAAGTGCATATCGACCGATGCCACGATGGCGATTTTCGGCCTGCGCCCCCTGCAGGTCGATGACAATACGCATTAATGAATTTCCTTGTTCATTGAAGCTTTCTTCATTTCTGTATAAATGCGACGCGCGCCCGGCGTCATACTTGAGACCGACTCCTCCGGACTCTCGTCATGACGCGGCGCACCGACGCTGAGGTGAGCCACGGGCGTCGAGGTGATCGGCGCAGCTCCTGTCACATGCGAATGCGCAGTGCCCGTGGACAAAATGCCACGATGCCGCGCGAACCGTTCAAGATGATTGAACAAGGCTGGAGACACACTGCGAACTCCCCTGGCCAGACGCTGGCGTAAGCCGGGGCGCTTGAGCACCATATTGATGGAAGTGGCCAGGACAGGCCTCAATAGTCTGCGCGCGATACGAAACGGTAGACGCATCAACCATTTGAATGCCCGAACCAGTGCCCTCAGTGGCGATGTGATCCGCCAGGAACTGCTGCTTAACACCTGCTCAAGTCGCGTTTCGTGAGCTGTCGCACGCTCCCACCAGTGATGGGCGTTGCCAAGGGACTCATTCAAACGGTCCCCAAGATGCGTGGCGCGCTCCCACCAGTGATGGGCATTTCCAAGGGATTCGTTCAAACGATTGTTGAGCTGTTCAGCCTCTGCCTTGAGCTCATTGATCCGGGCATTCAGGGATTCAACCTCAGTCTGGCCATGCGCCTTTCTGACCTCTTCCTCGGCATGCGCCAGACTTTGTTGCAACTGCTCGATTTGTTCACTGGCCTGGAAATAGGAGGTTTCCAGCAGCCTTATGTGAGTCTCAGCCTTGGTTGCTTCATGTTTGAACGTATCAATCTGGGCTTCAAGCAACTCCTCTCGATCCTGAGCATCGGCAAGCTGTTGCATCCGACGGGCCAGGTCCTCCTGTTGCGGGGCGAGTTGTTCCAGCGCTATCGCCTGAAACGCCGCTTCGAGTTCAGCCAGCTCTGCTTCCAACGACCTGTTACGGTCAGCATGCTCCCCCAAGGCGCTTTTGAGAGAGTCAGACTGAGTCTGCAATTGCAGCACTTGATTCTTTTCTGAAAGCAGTTGCGTCTGAAGCAGCTCGTTGATGGCTTGCGCGGCACTCAAACGCGCCTCCGCCTCGCTGGCACGGCTGCTCAACTCGCGCCCCATGCGCTCGCTTTGCTCATAGCGGTCATCGGCCAACCGACTACGAATGCTCAAGTCCTGCAATTGGTGGCGCAACTGATTCGAGCCCGCTTCCAATCCATCAAGCCGAGCTTCGGCATTCGCATTGCGCCCCAGCAATTCACGCACCGAGGCTTCCAGATGCTTGCTATGCCGCTCAGTATGTTCAACGTGGGTGCTGATCTGCGTCAGATTACGATGCAGCAGATCCGTATGGACCTCCAGCTTGTGGCTGCGCTTTTCCGCCTGGTCGTCGTAACGCTTGGCAAGGGTATCCAGCGCTAACCCGTAATCACGCTCGAACGCAGGGTTAAAATGCTCCAACTGCTCAGGTTCGGCGGCTTTTTGAGCGACGATCGCATAATCGGGGCTTACGCCTCCGAGAACGCTCATCAGATCAACCGCGGAGCCCTCTACCAGCGACGCAGACTCTTGCAGGCGGAGCAATTTGGACCGAGCAAAACCTGTGTACTCGGTCAAAAAGCTGAGCAGCAAGTGTGGAATCGGGCGCTCGTGTGTCGGGTCCAGGTAGAAGTTCTGGGTGCCCACCATCAGGTTTTCCGCATTGGGCGTTTCCAGAACCAGCAGCCCTCCCGGGCGCAAAACACGCAATGCCTCAGCGACCAGCACCTTCAAATCGGCAAACGGGATGTGTTCCGCGATATGAAACCCGGAGACAACGACCTTGCAGGCGTCAGGCAGGCTTCGCAACGCCGACAGCGCATCCCCCTGCTCGGCAGGCAAACCTCGAGACTGGCATGCCTCTAGCATTCCACTGTCCAGGTCTACGCCTGAAGGCGCGAAGCCATTTTGGACCAGCAATTCAAGCCACTCTCCGCGACCACAGCCCAGGTCCAGTGCATCGAGATCCTGATATAGGTTCTTCAAAGGCTCAAGAAAGGCCATGTAAACCTGAAGCCGCTGAGCAATCAACTCACGAGAGCCCCTGTGACGATCCTCAAATGCGCGATAAAAAGGGACGGTCATCTCACACACTCCACACTTGGCGGCATCCAGGCCAACCCGACAAACTCATCTTTGGAGATATTCACGATATTGAACACCATCGCCAGGTCAAGCCACTCGTAGCTTCGGGCAAGGTGTGTATCAGCGGTATGCAGCGCCACTGCTACCGAGTAAGACCCCACGCCAAGGTTGGCAGAAAAGTCAAAACGGTACTCCGGGCTTTCACCTGCTGACAGATCAGTCAGCTTACAGTCAAGGTGATGTGTATTGGTGCCAAAGACGGGCTGGCCCAGGCGGTCCTTAATGAGGTAGCCGACCACCAACTCAGGAATATCCGCGTTGATCTGCGTTTTGATACGCAATGTAACCGGCTCGCCCACCGGCACATACTCCACCATCTGTCCCGCTGCATCGTGCAAGGAAACCGACTCGATAGTGGCTTCACCACTCCCGGAGCGAGTCTGGATACTCCCATCCTCTAATTGCCGCACGCTTACGGTAGCGTTTTCTTTCTCGGCGATAATTGCGTTGTAGAAATCCATCACTTCTTCAGGCTTGCCATCTTTGATGACGGTCCCGCTTTCGAGAAGAATCGCACGATCACACAGGGCCTGGATCGAGCCACGATCATGGGAAACAATCAGCAAGGTCGTACCCTGTTGCTGAAATTCGCGAATCCGATCAAAGCTTTTATGCTGGAAGTAACTGTCACCCACCGACAACGCTTCGTCGACGATGAGGATTTCGGGCCGAATCGCGGTCGCCACTGCAAACGCGACACGCATCTGCATACCACTTGAATAAGTACGCACCGGCTCATTGAAGTATTCGCCAATTTCGGCAAATGCCTCGATGTCATCGATTACCTCGTGGATCTGATCAGCGCTGAAACCCATAAGCCCCGCGGCGTGGTAAACATTTTGCCGGCCGGTCAATTCAGGGCTGAACCCCATGCCCAACTCAAGAATGGCCGCAATTCGTCCATTCACCGTTACCGTGCCCTCAGTAGGCTGCAACGTGCCGGTAATCATTTTAAGAAGGGTCGACTTACCTGCACCATTTTGGCCGACGATCCCTATCGCTTCTCCAGGCTCGATGGAAAAGTTGATGTGCTTGAGTACCCAATGCTCTTCAGAGGGACGCGTGGGCAAACCGAACCAGCGGCCTATCCGCTGAAACTCCGACGCATAAACACGATAAGCCTTACCCAGATTCTTAACAGACAGCAGGCTCATAATACGTCCACCATTTCCGGAGCGGCGCGCCGAAACATGAACAAGCCGAGCAACATTAAACCCAGGGAGATCAGTGCCGTGAGCATAACGTCCTGCAGATCCGGTATTTTGGCGTATACCAAAATGTCGTGAAACGCACTGACTATCGGAAACATCGGGTTCAAGTCCATTACGTTCTTGAATTGCTCAGGAATAATAGTGACGGGATAAACAATGGGCGTAAACCAGAACCACACCTGCATCAAAATAGGAACGACTTGGCCGATATCACGCACAAACACATTCAAAACGCCCAGAATCAAGCCAATCCCAACGGCCAACGCTGTGACCGTAGCCGTCAATGGAATAATCCAGAACATCTGAGGGCCTGGAAACTGATCAAGCAATGCAAAAACCAACAGCAAAGCGAGAAACAGCAACACGTAGTTGAGCAAACAGGATCCGACAACAATCACCGGCAACGTGATACGCGGAAAACGCATCTTCTTCATCAAGTTGCCTTGATCGATAAACAAGGTCAGGCAACGATTGATAATTTCGGAAAACAAACTCCACGCCAGCATCCCGGCCATCAAATAAAGTGCATACGCATACTTATTGTCGATCCCGGGCAGTTTCGCCGCCAACACGTTGGACAACACCAGCGCATAGATCGCCACCTGCGCCAGCGGGTTAATGATCATCCACAGCCCACCCAATCGGCTACGGGCAAAACGGGCAACAAACTCATTCCGAATGGATGACCAGACGAAACCCCGGTACTCCCAAAGGCTTCTAAACAACCCCAACATCGCTGACTCCTGAAAAAAGCCAGGCCTATGCCTGACTTATTGCACCACTAAACTGCGGACTCGCCCGTCATGCACCGACGATCAACCCTTAGCGCTTCCCCAAGCAGGCGCGCTGTTCATCCTCCGGCCCTGCCATAAATGTCTTGAAACCTGACGATGTCGTTCTCCCCCAGGTAGTCGCCACTCTGCACTTCGATCAATACCAGATCGATAACACCTGGGTTCTCCAAGCGATGGGTGTGCCCGGCAGGAATAAAGGTCGATTCATTGGTGTTCAACAAGAACTCACGATCATTGTTAACCACACGCGCCATACCACTCACCACAATCCAGTGTTCACTACGGTGGTGATGCATTTGCAGCGACAACGACCCTTGTGGCTTGACGACAATACGTTTGATCTTGAACCGCAGCCCTTCTTCCAGCGTGGTGTAAGCGCCCCAGGGTCGACTTACTGTGGTGTGGTCCAAGTGTGATTGGTGACCATTTTTCTTCAATTGCGCCGTGATCGCCTTGATGTCCTGCGCATGATCTTTGTGCGCAACCAACAGGGCATCCGGCGTATCGACAATGATGAGGTCCTCAACACCTACCAAGGCGGCCAAGCGGCGCTGACTGCGTACGTAGTTGTTGCTCGCGTCGTGAAAAATGGCTTCACCCTCGACACGGTTGCCCTGCTCATCCGCCGCAGACAACTCGCTCATGGCATTCCACGAGCCAATATCACTCCAACCAATGTCACAAGGCACCGTCGCCACTTTGCTTGAACGCTCCATTAGCGCGAAGTCGATGGAGATATCAGGCACGTTGGCAAAGCTTTCGGGCTCCAGATGCAGGCTGCGATGACTGCTGCCGGTCATCGTGCCAGAACCCGCCAGGCACAGCTCCACGGCACTGGACACGTCCGGTGCACACACTGCCATTTGTTCAATTAACGTTCCGGCGCGGAAGCAGAACATACCGGAGTTCCAGAAGTACTCACCCGACGCCAGATAACCCTGGGCAGTTTCGAGGTCCGGTTTCTCTACGAAACGCTTGACCTTGAAACCGCTACCCAAGGGGCTGTCGCTATCTTTCTGGATATAGCCATAACCGGTTTCCGGATACTCAGGCTTCACACCAAACGTGACCAGCCAGCCATCTTTGGCCAGCTCGCACGCACTTGAAACAGCGGTGGCGAAGGCTGCCTGATTATCGATCAAGTGGTCGGCTGGCAGCACCAGCATGATGGCATCTTGCCCATGCGTGCGTGCAACTTCCAGGGCAGCCAATGCTACTGCTGCTGCTGTATTACGCCCGAACGGTTCCAGGACAAAACTCAAGTTCGTGAATTGAGGCGCCTGAGCACCATATTCATCAAGCGTCTTGAAGTAGAGATCACGGTTAGTAATCGTCAATACTTCACTCACCGCGTCCAACGCCAAGGCACGGCTATATGTTTTCCGAATCAAATTGCCACCATCTGGCAATTCGATAAACGGCTTGGGATGCGCAGAACGTGAAACCGGCCAGAGGCGGCTGCCCGAACCGCCACAGATAATGACTGGAACAAGTGTCACTTTGTACTCCTTTACGCATTGCCACTACAGTTGTGCTGCAGCCCTCGCACCCTCGATGCAGCATGCTCGAAAGAAAAGTGACGTAGAGTCTTCCAGCTATAAAAAGTCAAAACACCGGAGGCGTTTTTGGGGGAAAAATACGGTATTTTTCTTACAAAATGTCCCGTGCATTCTTTATCAAACGGTCATTTATGTCTAGGAAAAGGCGGAATATTCCTGTCGGCACGGCCATTATTCATCTCAAGGAAAAGGGTGCTTCAGGCAAAACTTGTCACTTTTCTGTATGAGATTTCTTAAGCTCAGTGAAATCTCGCCTAAAATCTTCCACTCCCTTGACCTAGAGCCTTGGCAGATACTGTCGCTTTTGCGCGCCAGCCCTTGGCGTGTCGCCTCTCGAAAAATCGCCCTCAACAATGGCCTACTGCTGCCGATAACCCCTGAAAGCCTTGCGGATTGAACAACCATGCGTAATAACCAACCCGTTACCCAGCGCGAACGTACCTTCCCCGCTCAGCAACGGTTGATCTCCACCACAGATGCCAAAGGCGTTATCACCTACTGCAACGACGCCTTCGTCGAGATCAGTGGGTTCTCCCGTGACGAACTGGTGCGTGCCCCGCACAACCTGGTCCGTCACCCGGACGTGCCGGCGGCGGTGTTCGCACACATGTGGTCCACGCTCAAACAAGGCTTGCCATGGATGGGCATTGTCAAGAATCGCTGCAAGACCGGGGATCACTATTGGGTTAACGCCTACGTGACGCCGGTTTTCGAAGGCAACCAGGTGGTCGGCTACGAATCGGTGCGCATCAAGCCTACCGCCGAGCAGATCCGCCGTGCCGAAGCGCTCTACCACCGCATCAACCAAGGCAAGTCGGCGATCCCGCAGCGGGACAAGTGGCTGCCCGTGTTGCAGGACTGGCTGCCGTTTATCCTGGTGAGCCAGTTGAGCTTTATGATCGGCGCCACCCTCACCTCCCAATGGGGCTTTGCCTTGGCGGCGGGGCTGTCGGTGCCGTTGGGCCTGCTGGGACTGAGCTGGCAACAGCGCGGCCTCAAGCGCTTGCTGCGCCTGGCCGAGCAGACCACCTCTGACCCGCTGATCGCGCAGATGTACACCGACAGCCGTGGCGCCCAGGCGCGCCTGGAAATGTCGATCCTCAGCCAGGAGGCACGTCTGAAGACCTGCCTTACGCGTTTGCAGGACACCGCCGAACACCTCAACGACCAAGCCGCGCAGTCCAACACCCTGGCGCATAACAGCTCCAGCGGCCTGGAACGCCAGCGCGTCGAGACCGAGCAAGTGGCGACCGCCGTCAACCAGATGGCGGCCACCACCCAGGAAGTCGCCAGCCACGTGCAGCGCACCGCTGATGCGACCCAAGAGGCTAACCGCCTGACCGGTCGCGGCCGCGATATCGCCGGGGAAACCCGTGAGGCGATTCAGCGTCTGTCTGTTGCAGTGGGTGAGACCGGCGTGACCGTGACCCAACTGGCCAAGGACAGTGATGAGATCGGCGGCGTAGTCGACGTGATCAAGGGCATTGCCGACCAGACCAACCTGCTGGCACTGAACGCGGCCATTGAAGCGGCGCGTGCCGGTGAAATGGGTCGTGGTTTTGCGGTGGTCGCGGACGAAGTCCGTCAACTGGCGCAACGTACCGCCGAATCCACTGGGCAGATTCACGCCCTGATTGCCAAGCTGCAGCAAACCGCCAGCGCCGCCGTGCAAACCATGGACGCCGGGCATCGCCAGGCCGAAGAAGGCGTGGCGCGGGTGATGGAGGCGGATCAGGCGTTGGTGGGCATCAGTGAGGCGGTGGCGCATATTACCGACATGACCACGCAGATCGCGGCGGCAACTGAAGAGCAAAGCTCGGTGGCCGAAGAGATCAGCCGCAATATCAGCACCATTGCGCTGTTGGCGGACCAGACGTCAGAGCAGGCGTTGAACTCGGCGCAGTTGAGTGAAGAGCTGACGCACACCGCGAATACCCAGTATTCGCTGGTTGAGCGCTTTAACCGGTAAATCGCTATCGCCCGCAAGCCGGCTCCTACAGGTTACGCAATCCCCTGTAGGAGCCGGCTTGCCGGCGATAGAGCCCTAACAGGCGCCAATAAACCTGGCGACGTTCACCGCCGCAGCCTCCAAATGCTGCTCATGACTGAACCCCGAAGCCTTCAACGGCTTCAAGTCATGATCCCCTGCCACCAGCCACATCACCTCGATGCTCGGCGACAAGTCATACCCCTCCACCGCCGCCCGATTGCCCAGCGCATCCCGCTCGCCTTGCACAATCAAGGTCGGCGTCTTCAATCCCGCCAAATGCTCGACCCGTGGTTTCTCCGGTTTGCCCACCGCATAAAACGGATACCCCAGGCACACCAGCCCATCGGCACCCAACTCATCCGCCAGCAAACTGGCCATGCGCCCGCCCATGGACTTGCCGCCAATGGCCAGTCTCCCAGCGACATGACGTCGCACCTCGGCCACCACCTCGCGCCAGGCGTCCAGCAGTTTCGGCGCCGGGTTCGGCGGGCGTTTGCCGCCGTCCACACGGCGCTGGGCCATGTAGGGAAACTCGAAGCGCAACACGTTGACGCCATGCCCGGCAAGGCGTGCAGCCATGTCGTTCATGAAGGATGAGTCCATCGGTGCACCGGCGCCGTGGGCCAGGATCAGCGTCGCAGGTTCAGGTCCGGCAACGTTCGACGCGACATCCCACAACCAGCCGCGTTCCTGTACACACTGCGCCCATTGATCCCCGTCAATACTGGCCTTGTGCTCTTTGCCCATGCTTGCCTCGCTTTTTAGTCTGCCTATAACTCCAGCCCAAGTGCCGCATTTGCTTGGGTTGAACCGTGGATGGGGAACCATGAACACTACATTAAGTACCGCCTATAACTACAAGGTGGTCCGCCAATTCGCCATTATGACGGTGGTGTGGGGCATCGTCGGCATGGGGCTCGGGGTTTTTCTCGCCGCCCAATTGGTCTGGCCTGCACTCAACTTCGACTTGCCGTGGACCAGCTTCGGCCGCCTGCGCCCGTTGCACACCAACGCGGTAATCTTCGCCTTCGGCGGCTGTGCGCTGTTCGCCAGCTCCTTCTACTCGGTGCAACGCACCTGCCAGACACAGCTGTTCGCGCCGAAGATCGCCGCGTTCTGCTTCTGGGGCTGGCAGTTGGTCATCCTGTTGGCCGCGATCTCCTTGCCGCTGGGCTACACCAGTTCCAAGGAATACGCCGAGCTGGAATGGCCGATCGACATCCTCATCACCATCGTCTGGGTGGCCTACGCCATCGTGTTCTTCGGCACGGTGATGAAGCGCAACACCAAGCACATCTACGTCGGTAACTGGTTCTTCGGTGCGTTCATCATCACCGTGGCCATCCTGCATATCGTCAACAACCTGGAAATTCCGGTCAGCCTGACCAAGTCCTACTCCCTCTACGGCGGTGCGACGGATGCCATGGTGCAGTGGTGGTATGGCCACAACGCGGTAGGCTTTTTCCTCACCGCCGGCTTCCTGGGGATGATGTACTACTTCGTGCCCAAGCAGGCCGAGCGTCCGGTGTATTCGTATCGCTTGTCCATCGTGCACTTTTGGGCACTGATCACCCTGTACATCTGGGCCGGCCCGCACCACTTGCACTACACCGCGCTGCCGGACTGGGCACAGTCCCTGGGCATGGTGATGTCGCTGGTCCTGCTGGCTCCGAGCTGGGGCGGCATGATCAACGGCATGATGACCTTGTCGGGCGCCTGGCATAAGTTGCGCAGCGACCCGATCCTGCGCTTCCTGGTGGTGTCGCTGGCGTTCTACGGCATGTCGACGTTCGAAGGCCCGATGATGGCGATCAAGACCGTCAACGCCCTCTCCCACTACACCGACTGGACCATCGGCCACGTGCACGCCGGCGCCCTCGGCTGGGTGGCGATGATCTCCATCGGCGCGCTGTACCACATGATCCCGAAAGTCTTCGGCCGCGAGCAGATGTACAGCCTCGGCCTGATCAACGCGCATTTCTGGCTGGCCACCATCGGCACCGTGCTCTACATCGCCTCGATGTGGGTCAACGGCATCGCCCAGGGCCTGATGTGGCGTGCGGTCAACGAAGACGGCACCTTGACCTACTCCTTCGTCGAAACCCTGGTGGCCAGCCATCCAGGCTTCATCGTGCGGCTGGTGGGCGGCGCCATCTTCCTCAGCGGCATGTTCCTGATGGCTTACAACACTTGGCGCACCGTGCGTTCGGCGCAACCTGCCGAAGTCACCGCTGCCGCGCAGATGGCCTGAGGAGTCGATGATGAAACACGAAACGATTGAAAAGAACGTCGGCCTGCTGATGTTGCTCATGGTGCTCGCCGTGAGCATCGGCGGCCTGACCCAGATCGTCCCGCTGTTCTTCCAGGACGTGACCAACAAACCGGTGGAAGGCATGAAGCCCTACACCGCGCTGCAACTGGAAGGCCGTGACATCTACATCCGCGAAGGCTGCGTACAGTGCCACTCGCAGATGATCCGCCCGTTCCGCGCCGAGACCGAACGCTACGGCCACTACTCGGTCGCCGGCGAAAGCGTATGGGACCACCCGTTCCTGTGGGGCTCCAAGCGTACCGGCCCGGACCTGGCCCGCGTTGGCGCGCGCTACTCGGACGACTGGCACCGCGCGCACTTGTACAACCCGCGCAACGTGGTGCCCGAGTCGAAAATGCCGGCCTACCCGTGGCTGGTCACCGCCGCCGTCGACAGCAGCCACACCGAGACCAAGTTGAAAGTGATGCGCACCCTCGGCGTGCCATACACCGACGACGACATCAGTGGCGCCGTGGCCAGCCTCAAGGGCAAGACCGAGATGGACGCGCTGGTGTCGTACCTGCAAGTGCTCGGCACTGCCATCAAGAGCAAGAGGTGAGCCATGGGATTTGAATTCGATGCGGGCACCATCCGCGGCCTTGGCACGCTGGTGGTCGCCATCGCCTTTATCGGCCTATCGCTGTGGGTGTTCAACAACCGGCGCAATGCGGAATTCGAGCAGGCCCGCCTGCTGCCCTTTGCCGATGAACCTTCTCCATCCGACGCTCAAGAAGAGCCTGCAATAAGGAGCACTCGGCCATGACCCTATTCTGGAGTACATGGATCTGCGTACTGACACTCGGCAGCCTGATCGGCCTGACCTGGCTGTTGATTGGCACCCGCAAGGGCGAGACCAAGGGCAGCGTCGACCAGACCATGGGCCACGCCTTCGACGGTATCGAGGAATACGACAACCCGCTGCCCCAATGGTGGTTCATGCTGTTCGCCGGCACCCTGGTGTTTGCGGTCGGCTATTTGATCCTCTACCCGGGCCTGGGCAACTGGAAAGGCGTGTTGCCGGGCTATGAAGACGGCTGGACCCAGACCAAGGAATGGGACAAGGAAATGGCCAAGGCCGACGCCAAGTTCGGGCCGATCTTCGCCAAATTCTCGGCCATGCCCGTAGAAGAAGTCGCCAAAGACCCGCAGGCGCTGAAAATGGGCGGTCGCCTGTTTGCCTCCAACTGCGCGGTGTGCCACGGATCGGATGCCAAGGGCGCGTTTGGCTTCCCGAACCTGGCGGACAACATCTGGCGCTGGGGCGGCTCGGCCGAAGCGATCAAGACCACCATCCTGAACGGCCGCCACGCGGCGATGCCGGCGTGGGGTGACATGCTTGGCGATGAAGGCGTGAAAAACGTCGCGGCCTATGTTCGTCACGACGTGGCCAAACTGCCCTTGCCGGCCAACAGCACCGCAGACCTGGCAGCAGGCCAGGCGGCGTTCAGCACTACCTGTGTCGCCTGCCACGGCCCGGAAGGCCACGGCATGGAGGCCATGGGCGCGCCCGACCTGACCAAACCGGCCGGCTATATCTACGGCACCAGCCTTGCGCAGTTGCAGCAGACTATCCGCCATGGCCGCCAGGGCCAGATGCCCGCGCAGGAAGTGCTGCAAGGCAATGACAAGGTGCACTTGTTGGCGGCCTATGTTTACAGCTTGTCCCACACCGCTGATGGTGCAACGCCAGACAGCCAACCTGAGTAACCTCTGAGCTGCTGCCCCAATCTGGGGCGGCAGCTCAACCTAGCTGCGCGACCAAGTGTCGCACCCTTCCAAAGCACACCTTTCCCCCCCTCACTTTCGGGTCTACGCTTGTTCCCACAGCGGACCGATCCTGGCGTACGCAACGACATTCGTTGCGACCCCAAAATTTTCCTGTCCACTCGATCAGCTTTCGATTTCTGATTTTGTCCCTACGCAAAACATGGAAAGGGCGCAGAATCTGGCGTGGAACGCATTGATACAGGTCAGCCATTGCGTTGCAATGGCCCCTCGCTTTCTACATACTTGCGGCCGATTTTACCTATAAAAAAACCTAAACCGTGGAACCTTAGAATGAGCACAGCAATCAGTCCGACTGCTTATAACTATAAGGTAGTCCGCCAGTTCGCCATCATGACGGTGGTCTGGGGGATCCTTGGCATGGGGCTCGGGGTGTTCATCGCCTCGCAACTGGTTTGGCCGGAATTGAATTTCGGTTTGCCATGGACGACCTTTGGCCGCCTGCGCCCGCTGCACACCAACCTGGTGATCTTCGCCTTCGGCGGATGTGCATTGTTTGCCACCTCCTACTATGTCGTGCAGCGAACCTGCCAGACGCGACTGATCTCCGACAGCCTCGCGGCCTTCACCTTCTGGGGATGGCAAGCGGTGATCGTGAGCGCCATCGTCACCCTGCCGCTGGGGTACACCACCACCAAGGAATACGCCGAGCTGGAATGGCCGATCGCCATTTTGCTCGCCATCGTGTGGGTGACCTATGCCGTGGTGTTCTTCGGCACCATCGTCAAGCGCAAGACCAAGCACATCTACGTGGGCAACTGGTTCTACGGCGCGTTCATCCTGGTGACGGCGATGCTGCACATCGTCAACCATGCATCGTTGCCGGTGAACCTGTTCAAGTCCTACTCGGCCTACGCCGGGGCCACGGATGCGATGATCCAATGGTGGTACGGCCACAACGCCGTGGGTTTCTTCCTGACCACCGGTTTCCTGGGGATGATGTACTACTTCGTGCCGAAACAGGCCGAACGTCCTATTTACTCGTACCGTTTGTCCATCGTGCACTTCTGGGCGCTGATCACCCTGTACATCTGGGCCGGTCCGCACCATTTGCACTACACCGCGCTGCCGGATTGGGCGCAGTCGCTGGGCATGGCGATGTCGATCATCCTGCTGGCCCCGAGCTGGGGCGGCATGATCAACGGCATGATGACCCTGTCGGGCGCCTGGCATAAATTGCGCACCGACCCGATCCTGCGCTTTTTGGTGGTATCGCTGGCGTTCTACGGCATGTCGACCTTCGAAGGGCCGATGATGGCGATCAAGACCGTCAACTCGCTGTCCCACTACACCGACTGGACCATCGGCCACGTACACGCCGGCGCTCTCGGCTGGGTGGCGATGATTTCCATCGGTGCGATCTACCACATGATCCCCCGACTGTTCGGCCGCGTGCAGATGCACAGCGTCGCACTGATCAACACCCACTTCTGGCTGGCCACCATCGGCACCGTGCTCTACATCGCCTCGATGTGGGTCAACGGCATCACCCAGGGCCTGATGTGGCGTGCGATCAACGATGACGGCACCCTCACCTACTCCTTTGTCGAAGCGCTGCAAGCCAGCCACCCGGGCTATATCGTCCGCGCCCTGGGCGGTGCGTTCTTTGCGGCCGGCATGCTGTTCATGGCCTACAACGTCTGGCGCACCGTGCGTGCCTCGGACCCTGCCGAAGCCGAAGCCGCCGCCAAGATCGCCGTTGTGGGAGCCCACTGATGAAGCATGAAGTAGTCGAGAAGAATATCGGCCTGCTGGCCTTCTTCATGGTCATCGCCGTGAGTATCGGCGGCCTGACCCAGATCGTTCCGCTGTTCTTCCAGGACGTGACCAACAAGCCGGTCGAGGGCATGAAGCCGCGCACCGCGCTTGAACTGGAAGGCCGCGACGTCTACATCGCCAACGGTTGTGTCGGCTGCCACTCGCAGATGATCCGTCCGTTCCGCGCCGAAACCGAACGCTACGGCCACTATTCGGTCGCCGGCGAAAGCGTGTGGGACCACCCGTTCCTGTGGGGTTCCAAGCGTACCGGCCCGGACCTGGCCCGTGTTGGCGGTCGTTACTCCGATGACTGGCAGCGTGCGCACTTGTACAACCCGCGCAACGTGGTGCCTGAGTCGAAAATGCCAGCGTATCCGTTCCTCGTGGAAAACAAGCTCGACGGCAAGGACACCGCGAAGAAGATGGAAGTCTTGCGCACCCTGGGCGTGCCCTACACCGACGAAGACATCGCCGGTGCAGCCGCAGCCGTGAAGGGCAAGACCGAAATGGACGCATTGGTGGCCTACCTGCAAGGCCTGGGCACCATCATCAAAAGCAAACGGTGACTCTTCATGGATATCGGGATGATTCGTGGCCTGGGCACCGTTGTAGTGATGGTGGCCTTTATCGGCCTGGCGTTGTGGGTGTTCAGCCCCAAGCGCAAGTCGGAGTTTGAAGACGCGACCTTGCTGCCCTTTGCGGATGATCCCGAAGCCATCAAGCACGTCGAGCAAGCTTCTAGGAGTAACAAAGAATGACTACGTTCTGGAGTCTGTACGTCACAGTCCTCAGTCTGGGTACCATCTTCGCCCTGACCTGGCTGCTGCTGTCGACCCGCAAGGGCCAGCGCGCCGAGCAAACCGACGAGACCGTCGGCCACTCGTTCGACGGCATCGAGGAGTACGACAACCCATTGCCGAAATGGTGGTTCATGCTGTTCGTCGGCACCATCATCTTCGCCCTCGGCTACCTGGCGCTGTACCCCGGCCTGGGTAACTGGAAGGGCCTGCTGCCGGGCTACAACTACCTCGACACCGACAAACAAACCCCCTTCGCCAACGGCCAGACCGGCTGGACAGGCGTACACGAATGGGAAAAGGAAATGGCCAAGTCGGATGCCAAGTTCGGCCCGATCTTCGCCAAATTCGCGTCGATGCCGATTGAGGAAGTGGCCAAGGACCCGCAAGCCTTGAAGATGGGCGGCCGCCTGTTCGCCTCCAACTGCTCGGTGTGCCACGGTTCCGACGCCAAAGGCGCCTATGGCTTCCCCAACCTGACCGACGCCGACTGGCGCTGGGGTGGCGAGCCAGCCACCATCAAGGAAACCATCATGAAGGGCCGCCATGCGGTGATGCCGGCCTGGCTGGATATCCTCAAGGAACAAGGCGTCAGCGATGTGGCCGCGTTCGTGGTCACCAACCTTGACGGCCGCAAGCTGCCCGAAGGCGTGAAAGCCGATGTGGCCAACGGCGAGAAACTCTTCGCCGCCAACTGCGTGGCCTGCCACGGCCCGGCCGGCAAAGGCACCCCTGCCATGGGTGCGCCTGACCTGACCCACCCAGGTGCGTTCATCTACGGTTCGAGCTTCGCGCAACTGCAACAGACCATCCGTTGGGGCCGTCAGGGCCAGATGCCAGCGCAGGAACAACTGCAAGGCAATGACAAGGTGCATTTGCTGGCGGCGTATGTGTACAGCTTGTCCCATGGGGATAAGAAGGCTGAAGAGCAGTAAGCTCTTGAAACATCAAAGCCCCGCGCAGCTAAAGCTGGCGGGGCTTTGTTCTTTCTGGCTCTCGGGATTATGTAAGCAGGAACCCACTACCACTTGTAGCCTAATACTTGCGGTTTTTGACAGCCAAGTAGTAACGTAACTACATCCAGCCTGACGAAGGGGGGAGTACCCCATGACCATCACGACTATTTCCAGCCGCGAATTCAACCAAGACACAAGTGGTGCCAAAAAAGCCGCCCGCCAAGGGCCGGTTTTTATCACCGATCGCGGCAAGCCCGCCCATGTACTGCTAAGCATTGAGGACTACCAGAAACTGACAGGGCTCAATGCCGACATCGTTGATCTGCTAGTGATGCCAGAAGCGGCCGATATCGACTTCGAAACCGAACGCGCCGTGATCACTCATCGACCTGTGGACCTCTCTTGATGTATCTACTCGACACCAACGTTATTTCTGAACTTCGCAAACCCCACGCCGACGTAAAAGTAGTCGCATGGGCAAAAAGTGTCATCGCTCCACGCATGTTTATCTCTGCGATTACGCTTAAAGAATTGGAGACCGGGGTCTTGCGTATCGAGCGCCGAGACCCGGCACAAGGCAAGGTGCTAAGAACGTGGCTGAAGCGCCATGTAATGCCCGCTTTTGATTCCAGGATTCTGCCGGTGGATACCGCAGTCGCCCTGCGTTGTGCACATCTGCATGTGCCTGACCGGACCAATGAAAGTGATGCACTGATCGCCGCTACCGCTCTGGTTCACGGGCTGACCGTGGTAACGCGCAACATCAGCGATTTCAAATCCAGCGGCGTTCCACTGATCAATCCATGGGACGAATGACCTGCTTACCCACCAAAACCGTCCATACTTACCAAGTCAATTGATCCAGATCACGTACACCATCAATTGATTTCCCCCAACGCGACCAAAGGTCGCACCCTTTGCACACCATCGGGGGCGTATCATTAGGCCACTGCAACACCCCTAATTTGACCCCGGTTGGCACGTACTGGCCGAGGCAAATCTCCACCGCCGTGGGATGCAATGATGAGCAACCAAATACCGGTACATGACGTTACCCCGCCTGCCAAAACTGTCGACCTCTACGCCTCGCGAGAGAAAATCTACACCCGCGCCTTCACCGGCCTGTTCCGCAATTTGCGCATGCTCGGCGGTGCCGGACTGTTCCTGCTCTACTTCGGCACGGTATGGCTGAACTGGGGTGGCCACCAGGCCGTGTGGTGGAACCTGCCGGAGCGTAAGTTCTTTATTTTCGGCGCGACCTTCTGGCCCCAGGATTTCATCCTGCTCTCGGGCATTCTTATCGTCGCGGCATTTGGCCTGTTCTTTATCACCGTGTATGCCGGGCGTGTGTGGTGCGGCTATACCTGCCCGCAAAGCGTGTGGACGTGGATCTTCATGTGGTGCGAAAAGGTTACCGAAGGCGACCGCAACCAGCGCATCAAACTCGACAAAGCGCCGATGGGCGCCAACAAGTTCCTGCGCAAGTTCAGCAAGCACACCCTCTGGCTGCTGATCGGTTTTGTCACCGGCATGACCTTTGTCGGCTACTTCTCGCCGATCCGCGAACTGGTGTTCGACTTCTTCACGGGCCAGGCCGATGGCTGGTCGTATTTCTGGGTCGGTTTCTTCACCCTCGCCACCTACGGCAACGCCGGCTGGCTGCGCGAACAGGTGTGTATCTACATGTGCCCGTACGCACGCTTCCAGAGCGTGATGTTCGACAAGGACACCCTGATCGTCTCCTACGATCCGCGCCGTGGTGAGTTGCGTGGCCCGCGCAAAAAAGGCGTCGATTACAAGGCCCAGGGCCTGGGGGACTGCATCGACTGCACGATGTGCGTACAGGTGTGCCCGACCGGTATCGACATCCGCGACGGCCTGCAGATCGAGTGCATCGGCTGCGCCGCCTGTATCGACGCCTGCGACAACATCATGGACAAGATGGACTACCCACGCGGCCTGATCAGCTACACCACCGAGCACAACCTGTCAGGGCAGAAAACCCACAAGCTGCGCCCGCGCCTGATTGGTTATGCACTGGTGCTGCTGGCGATGATCAGCCTGTTGGTGGCAGCATTCTTCATGCGTTCGCTGGTGGGTTTCGACGTGAGCAAGGACCGTGTGCTGTATCGCGAAAACGCCGAAGGCCGCATCGAAAACGTCTACAGCCTAAAGATCATGAACAAGGACCAGCGCGACCACACCTACGTGCTCGATGCGTCCGGATTGCCAGACCTCAAGCTGCAAGGTCGCCGCGAAATCAAGGTCGCTGCTGGTGATATCGTCAGCATGCCGGTCGAGCTCTCGAGTGCCCCAGAACAGTTGCCGTCGAGTACCAACGAGGTGAAATTCATCCTCACCGATGCCGATGACGCCAGCGTCCATATTGAAGCCAAGAGCCGATTCATCGGCCCCCAAGTTCGTTAGAAGAGAGCAGAACAATGTCCGTAGCCACTGCCGCAAGCCCCTGGTACAAGCACCTCTGGCCCTGGATCATTATTGGGATCCTGGCCTGTTCGGTGACGTTGACCCTGTCCATGGTGACCATCGCGGTGAACAACCCGGATAACTTGGTCAACGACAACTACTACGAGGCCGGCAAAGGCATCAACCGCTCCCTGGACCGCGAACTGCTGGCCCAGACCCTGCAACTGCGCGCCAAGGTGCACCTGGATGAACTGACCGGTGAAGTCGAAGTGAACCTCACCGGCAACAGCAACCCGACCACCCTGGAATTGAACCTGATTTCCCCGACGCAGCCGGAGAAGGATCGCAAGATCAACCTGGCCCGCAGCGACAGCGAACCCGGTCGCTACATCGGCCAGGTCACCGACAAGGTCGAAGGTCGTCGCTTCGTCGAGTTGCTGGGTGTGGAAGGCGACCGTACCTGGCGCATGTTCGAAGAAGAACAGGTCAGCCACGACAAGGACTTGCTGCTGGGCGATGAACCGTTGCAGGGTGCCGAAGACCTGAAAAAATAAACACCTGCGCTTCGCGCATCGCCGGCAAGCCGGCTCTTACAAGGGACCGCGTTAGACCTGTAGGAGCCGGCTTGCCGGCGATGAGGCCTTCCCAGCCGACTAAGATTCATACCCATGACCAGCCCAATCCCCTGCTACCACTGCGCCCTGCCTGTTCCGCCGGGCAGCCGCTTCACCGCAGTGATCCTCGGCGAACGCCGCGAGCTTTGTTGCCCAGGCTGCCAGGCGGTGGCCGAAGCCATTGTGGCCGGCGGCCTGGAAAGCTATTACCAGCACCGTAGCGAAGCCTCGGCCAACCCAGAGGCATTGCCGGTGCAGTTGGTGGATGAGCTGGCGCTGTACGACCGCGCCGATGTGCAGAAACCCTTTGTGCGCCACGAAGGCGAACTCGCCGAAGCCACCCTGTTGATGGAAGGCATCAGCTGCGCGGCCTGCGGCTGGCTGATCGAAAAACACCTGCGCAGCCTGCCCGCCGTGGCCGAGGCGCGGCTGAACCTGTCCAACCATCGACTGCAGGTGCGTTGGGCAGACGGCCAACTGCCGCTAAGCCAACTGCTCAGCGAGTTGCGCCACATCGGCTACGCCGCCCACCCCTATCAGCCGGACCGCGCCGCCGAGCAACTGGCCAGCGAAAACCGTCTGGCCCTGCGCCAACTGGGCGTGGCCGGCCTGCTGTGGTTCCAAGCGATGATGGCAACCATGGCCACCTGGCCGGAATTCAATATCGATCTGAGCCCGGAGCTGCACGTGATCCTGCGCTGGGTGGCAATGTTTCTGACAACGCCCATCGTGTTCTACAGCTGCGCACCGTTTTTCAAGGGCGCTATGCGCGACGTACGCACGCGTCACCTGACCATGGACGTTTCGGTGTCATTGGCTATCGGTGGCGCCTATCTGGCGGGGATCTGGACCGCGATCACCGGCGTGGGCGAGCTGTATTTCGATGCGGTGGGCATGTTTGCGCTGTTCCTGTTGGCCGGTCGCTACCTTGAGCGCCGCGCCCGCGAGCGCACGGCCGCCGCCACCGCACAGCTGGTGAACCTGTTGCCCGCCTCGTGCCTGCGGCTCAAGGCCGATGGCCAGAGTGAACGCATCCTGCTCCCGGAACTGGCACTGGGCGATCGAGTCCTGGTGCATCCAGGCGCTGTGCTGCCAGCCGATGGCGTGATCCTTGATGGGCAATCGAGCGTCGATGAATCCCTGCTCACCGGCGAGTACCTGCCGCAGCCCCGCCAGACCGGCGACGCGGTCACCGCAGGCACCCTCAATGTCGAAAGCGCGCTGACCGTCGAAGTACGCGCCTTGGGCCACGACACACGCTTGTCCGCCATCGTTCGCCTGCTGGAGCGGGCCCAGGCCGAGAAACCGCGCCTGGCGCAGATCGCCGACCGTGCCGCGCAGTGGTTCCTGTTGTGCTCGTTGATCGCCGCAGTGTTGATCGGCCTGCTGTGGTGGGAACTGGATTCGTCGCGGGCGTTCTGGATTGTGCTGGCGATGCTGGTGGCGACCTGCCCCTGCGCGCTGTCCCTCGCCACCCCCACCGCCCTCACCGCCGCCACCGGCACCTTGCACAAACTCGGCCTGCTGTTGACCCGCGGGCATGTGCTGGAAGGCTTGAATCAGATCGACACGGTGATTTTCGACAAGACCGGCACCCTCACCGAAGGGCGCCTGGCGCTGAGAGCCATCCGCCCCCTGGGCAGCTTGAGCACCGACCTGTGCCTGAGCCTCGCCGCTGCCCTGGAAAACCGCTCCGAACACCCGATTGCCCGCGCCTTTGGCCGTGCGCCACTGGCCGCCGATGAAGTCATCAGTTCGCCAGGGCTGGGCCTTGAAGGGCGTGTCGGCGAGCGCGTATTGCGCATTGGCCAACCGGGTTTTGTCTGCGAACTCAGTGGTTGCCCGATCCCAGCCGCGCCTGAGGTTTCGGGCCAATGGCTGCTGCTCGGCGACCGTGAAGGCGCCCTGGCCTGGTTCGTCCTCGATGACCGTCTGCGCAGTGACGCGCCGGCCCTGCTCGCCGCGTGCAAGGCACGTGGCTGGCGCACGCTGTTGCTGTCCGGCGACAGTTCGCCGATGGTCGCCAGCGTCGCCGCCGAACTGGGGATCGACGAAGCCCACGGCGGCTTGCGCCCCGATGACAAGCTGCACGTACTGCAACAACTGCACAAGGAAGGCCGCAAGGTGCTGATGCTCGGCGACGGGGTCAACGATGTGCCAGTCCTCGCCGCCGCCGATATCAGCGTGGCCATGGGCACGGCCACCGACCTGGCCAAGACCAGCGCCGACGCGGTCTTGCTGTCCAATCGCCTGGACGCCCTCGTACAAGCCTTTACCCTGGCGCGGCGCACCCGCCGAGTGATCATTGAGAACCTGCTGTGGGCCGGGCTGTACAATGGCCTTATGCTGCCGTTCGCCGCCCTGGGTTGGATCACCCCGATCTGGGCCGCAGTGGGCATGTCCCTCAGTTCGTTGACCGTGGTGCTCAATGCCCTGCGCCTGACTCGCCTGCCGAGCGCGCCAACGGTCCGAGCCCCCTCAGTAACCCGCCCGCTGCCGGTGTGAGCCGCACGACCATGGAGTGCAGATGCCAGCTTTATACGTGATGATTCCGGCGGCGCTGCTGTTAGTGGGCGTGGCCATCTACATCTTTTTCTGGGCGGTGGACAGCGGTCAGTACGACGACCTCGACGGCCCGGCCCATAGCGTGCTGTTCGACGACCAGGACCCGAACCACCTGGCCGGCATCGAAGAGGCCAACCACTCCGAACAACCGCCGAAAGACCCGCCCCATGCTTGAACTGGCGCCACTGCTGGTCTCCGCGCTGATCCTCGGCCTGCTCGGCGGCGGCCATTGCCTGGGCATGTGCGGTGGCCTGATGGGCGCGCTGACCCTGGCCATCCCCAGGGAGCAGCGTGGTCGCCGGTTTAAACTGCTGCTGGCCTACAACCTGGGGCGCATCTTCAGCTATACCGCTGCCGGGGTGTTGATCGGCCTGGCCGGTTGGGCAGTGGCGAACAGCCCGGCGGCGATGTTCATGCGCGTACTGGCCGGGTTGTTGTTGATCAGCATGGGCCTGTACCTGGCCGGCTGGTGGAGCGGCCTCACCCGTATCGAAAGCCTCGGACGCGGCCTGTGGCGCTACATCCAGCCAGTCGCCAACCGTTTGCTGCCGGTGTCCAGCGTACCGCGCGCCTTGCTACTGGGCGCGCTGTGGGGCTGGTTGCCGTGCGGATTGGTCTACAGCACGCTGCTATGGGCAGCGAGCCAGGGCAATGCACTGGACAGCGGGTTGCTGATGCTGGCGTTCGGGCTGGGGACCTGGCCGGTGCTGTTGGCTACCGGCCTAGCCGCCGAACGGGTCACTGCATTATTGCGCAAACGCAGCGTGCGGATGACCGGTGGCGTGCTGGTCATACTCTTCGGTATCTGGACGTTGCCCGGCCCGCACCAGCACTGGTTGATGGGCCATTAAAGCGCCATGTGGCATAGCGCCGCTCCCCGTTGATGCAAATCAAGATGCCATCCCCGCCACGCCCCTAGACTCGGCCCACTAGCCTATCCGGGGGAACGCCCGCATGCTCGACGCCATTCGTTGGGACACCAATCTGATTCACCGCTACGACCTGGCGGGACCGCGTTACACGTCCTACCCCACCGCCGTACAATTCGACAGCCAGGTCGGCACTTTCGACCTGCTCCACGCCCTGCGCGACAGCCGCAAAGCCGTGCGACCGTTGTCGCTGTATGTGCATGTGCCGTTCTGCGCGAACATCTGCTACTACTGCGCTTGCAACAAGGTCATCACCAAGGACCGTGGCCGCGCCCAGGCCTACCTGCAACGCCTGGAGCAAGAGATCCAACTGGTGGCCTGCCACCTCGATCCGAAACAGCGGGTTGAGCAACTGCACTTCGGCGGCGGCACCCCGACCTTTCTTAGCCACGATGAACTGCGCCAGGTCATGGGCTGCCTGCGCCAGCACTTCAATTTGCTGGATGACGATTCCGGCGACTACGGCATCGAGATCGACCCCCGTGAAGCGGACTGGGCGACCATGGGCCTGCTGCGTGAACTTGGCTTCAACCGCGTGAGCATCGGCCTGCAAGACCTTGACCCCGAGGTACAACGGGCAGTGAATCGCCTGCAGAGCCTGGAGGAAACCCGTGCGGTCATCGATGCGGCGCGCACCCTGCAATTTCGCTCGATCAATATCGACCTGATCTACGGCTTGCCCAAGCAAACACCGATCAATTTTGCGCGCACCGTGGAAGAAGTCATCAGGCTGCAACCCGACCGTCTGTCGGTGTTCAATTACGCGCATCTGCCGGAGCGTTTCATGCCCCAGCGGCGTATCAGCACCGACGAACTGCCCTCCCCTGCGTCAAAGCTCTTGATGCTGCAAACCACCATCGAGCAACTGACCCAGGCCGGCTACCGCTACATCGGCATGGACCATTTCGCCCTGCCCGACGACGAGTTGGCCATTGCCCAGGAAGAAGGCACCCTGCAACGCAACTTCCAGGGCTACACCACCCACGGCCACTGCGACTTGATCGGGCTCGGGGTGTCGGCGATCAGCCAGATCGGTGACCTGTACTGCCAGAACAGCAGCGACCTCAACGGCTATCAGAACACCCTGGCCGGCGCGCAACTGGCTACCAGTCGCGGCCTGGTCTGCACCACGGACGATCGGTTGCGGCGGGAAGTAATCCAGCAGTTGATCTGCAATTTCAGCCTGGCATTCGAGACGATCGAGCAGGCCTTCAACATCGACTTTCGCGGGTATTTCGACGACATCTGGCCGCAACTGACGGCGATGGCCGAGGATGGCCTGATCGAACTCGACGCCCAAGGCATTCGCGTGTTGCCAGCCGGGCGACTGCTGGTGCGTTCGGTGTGCATGGTGTTCGATGCCTATCTGGAGCACCAGAACAGGCAGCGATTTTCCCGGGTGATTTGATTACATCGACAGCGAGGCAGTCTTCATCGAATCCTCGGCACTCATCCCTTTCATCGACTTAGCGAGTGAAGTCTGGGCCGACATCAGGCCCGCCTGCAGAGAACTGATCTCGCTCTGCAAAGCGCTGGCCTTTGCGCGGGCCTCTTCAGGGGAAAGATTAGTGGCCGCTGCAACAGCCGCCAGCTCGGCCTGTTTTTCGGCGATCTGTTGTTTCAACTGACGGATCATTTTCAGCACTTGTTTGACGTTGTCGTCCAGGCCACTTTCATCGATATCCGCATTGGAGCTCTTGGCTGCACCGGCGGCCTTGAATGCATCGGCGGAAATAGTCACCGTCACACCTTCCACCACTTTGGGTGCAGTGGTCGTTTCAACTTCAGGTGCTTTTTCCTGGGCCTCAGCCGCTGGCTTTGCATCCGGCACCGTCGGAATGCGGATGGCAGGGTTGTAGGCAGCTATAACAGACATGATCCAAGCTCCGACTCAATAGGTATGCCGGCTGTATCGGCCCCGATACAAAAACCTTTATACCGCTGCCGGTTTTTTGTACAGGCTGGCCTCACCGCCCCCCAGTGCGTTACCCTTACGTCTTATGTGTGTTTTCCCACAAGGATTTAAGAAATGTCCGAGCCAGTTAAACTGCGCGCTCACAGCCAGGCTCATTGCAAGGATTGCAGCCTGGCGCCCCTCTGCTTGCCACTTTCGTTGAATTTGGAAGACATGGATGCGCTGGACGACATCGTTAAACGTGGCCGCCCGCTGAAAAAAGGCGAGTTCCTGTTTCGCCAGGGCGACAAGTTCGATTCCGTTTATGCAGTACGTTCGGGTGCGTTGAAGACGTTCAGCCTGAGCGACAGTGGCGAAGAGCAGATCACCGGTTTCCACCTGCCCAGCGAACTGGTGGGCTTGTCGGGCATGGACACCGAGATTCATCCAGTGTCGGCCCAGGCGCTGGAGACTACATCCGTTTGCGAAATCCCCTTCGAACGCCTGGACGAACTGGCCCTGCAGTTGCCACAACTGCGCCGTCAGTTGATGCGTGTGATGAGCCGCGAGATCCGTGACGACCAGCAAATGATGCTGCTGCTGTCGAAGAAAACCGCCGACGAGCGCATCGCGACCTTCCTGGTCAACCTGTCGGCGCGGTTCCGTGCCCGTGGTTTCTCGGCCAACCAGTTCCGCCTGAGCATGTCGCGCAATGAAATCGGCAACTACCTGGGCCTCGCGGTGGAAACCGTGTCCCGTGTGTTTACCCGCTTCCAGCAAAACGAACTGATCGCCGCCGAAGGTAAAGAAGTGCATATCCTCGACCCGATCCAGTTGTGTGCGCTGGCCGGTGGCTCGCTAGAAGGTTGATGCAGACACTTGCGGCCGCGCCATCCGGCAAGGCCGCAGGTATACTTCGAGTCCGTTTCCAGCCCCAGGACTCTTCGACGATGACCTTCGATTCGTTCGACATCAAATCCCTGATCCGCCCCGTCATCGACTTCCCCAAGCCTGGGGTGATCTTCCGTGACATCACGCCATTGTTCCAATCGCCCCGCGCCCTGCGCCTGGTGGCGGACAGCTTTGCCCATCGGTATGTCGAGGCCGAGTTCACGCATATCGGCGCGATGGATGCGCGGGGTTTCCTGATCGGTTCGATCATCGCCTACCAACTGAACAAGCCGCTGATCCTGTTCCGCAAGCAAGGCAAGCTGCCGGCTGACGTGCTGGCCGAGGGTTACCAGACCGAGTACGGCGAAGCGTTCCTCGAAGTGCATGCCGACAGCCTGTGCGAGGGCGATTCGGTATTGATGTTCGATGACCTGATAGCCACTGGCGGCACCCTGATCGCGGCGGCGAACCTGGTGCGGCGCATGGGCGCGAAGATCTTTGAAGCGGCGGCGATTATTGATCTGCCGGAACTGGGTGGGTCGCAGCGTCTGGAAGACATGGGGATTCCGACGTTTTGTTTGACGCAATTTGCGCTGACCGAACAGTGATCAAAGCCCCATCTGCTTGCTGATGATTTCATTCATCACTTCGCGGGTACCGCCACCGATGGACAGGATGCGGTTGTCGCGGTATAGCCGCTCCACCAGGCTACCGCGCATGTAACCCTGGCCCCCGAGGATCTGTACCGCGTCGTAGGTGACGCGGTCGGCGGTGTCGGTGGCAAGGTTCTTGGCCATGGAAATTTCCTTGATCACGCTGATACCGGCGGCCATCTTTGCCGCCTGCCGGTAGGTGAATTCGCGGGAGACTTCCACGGCGGTGGCCATTTCCGCCAGGCGATGCTTGATCACCTGGAATTTGCCAATGGGTTTGCCGAAGGCTTCGCGCTCGGCGGCCCATTTGAGGCTTTCCTCTAGGGCCAACTGCGCGGTCATGTTGGCCATGAGCGCCAGGGCCAGGCGCTCGCTCTGGAAGTTGCCCATGATGCAGGCAAAGCCCATGTTTTCAGCGCCGATCAGGTTGCCGACGGGCACGCGGCAATCGTCGAAGAACAATTCAGCGGTGTCCGACGCCCACCAGCCCATTTTCTTCAGAGGCTGGCCAACGGTAAAACCGGGGGTGTCTTTTTCGATCAGCAGCAGGCTGATGCCGGCAAATCCCGGTCCACCCGTGCGCACGGCCACGGTGTAGAAGTCGGCGCGGCTGCCGCTGGTGATGAAGGTCTTGCTGCCGCTGACGCGGTAATGGTCGCCCTCGCGAACGGCACGGGTTTGCAGGCTGGCCACATCCGAACCGCCGCCCGGCTCGGTGACCGCCAGGGCGATGATCTTTTCACCGGACAGGACCTGCGGCACCACGCGCTCGCGCACCTCGGGCCGGGCCCATTTGACGATAGGCGGCAAGCCAATATCCAATGAACCCAACCCTGCGACGACGCCGCCAGAGCCGCAACGCATCAATTCTTCGCTGGCAGCCACCTTGGCGAACAGATCACCTTCATGACTGCCACCGAGAGCTTCGGGGTAGCCGATGCCAAGAATCCCCGCCGCGCCGGCCTTGAGGTACAGCTCGCGGGGAAAGCTTTCCGCCTCCTCCCACTGTTCGATGCCCGGCAACATCTCGCGCTCGACGAAACGGCGCACGCTGTCGCGGACCAATTGGTGGCTGGGGTCGAAGTAGTCCTGATAGGCAGACATCGGCAAGCTCCACGGTGAGGTGGAGCGAACTTACCAAGCGCTTGCTTGGTTATCAAGACATGTACAACTTTTACCAACAACTCAATGCCAATGTGGGAGCGGTGAACCTTAGAGGGCGATGGGTTTGCGGCCGGCGAAGGAATGCGCCAACGTTCCACCGTCCACCAACTCCAGCTCGCCACCCAACGGTACGCCATGGGCAATACGCGAGGTGATCAAGCCTTTGTTGGTCAGCAATTGCGCAATGTAGTGCGCGGTCGCCTCACCTTCCACCGTCGGGTTGGTGGCGAGGATCACTTCAGTGAAAGTGCCCTGTTCTTCAATGCGCGCCACCAGTTGCGGAATGCCGATGGCTTCCGGGCCCAGACCGTCCAGCGGCGACAGGTGGCCCTTGAGTACGAAGTAACGGCCGCGATAGCCGGTCTGCTCCACCGCGTACACATCCATCGGCCCTTCTACCACGCACAGCAGCGTGTCGTCGCGGCGTGGGTCGGCGCATTGCGGGCAGAGTTCTTCTTCAGTGAGGGTGCGACACTGGCGACAGTGACCGACACCGGTCATGGCCTGGCTCAAGGCCTGGGCCAACCGGGCGCCGCCGCTGCGATCACGCTCCAGCAGTTGCAGCGCCATACGCTGGGCGGTTTTCTGGCCGACACCCGGCAAAATGCGCAGGGCGTCGATCAGTTGGCGAATCAGGGGGCTGAAGCTCATGGGCGAAGGGTCCGACAAAACAACGAGACGCGGTTTATACCCGCGCCCCGGATAAGCGTCAAATGCGCACGACCAACTTGCCGAAGTTGCGCCCTTCCAACAGACCGATAAAGGCCTCGGGCGCCCGCTCCAGGCCCTCGACCACATCCTCGCGGAACTTGATCTTGCCGTCGCGCACCCACGGCGCCATGGCGCTTTGGAATTCGGGCTGGCGATCACCGTAGTCATCGAACACGATAAAGCCCTGGATCTGCACGCGCTTGGTCAGCAGCGTGCGCTGCAGCGCCGGCAACCGGTCGGGGCCGCTGGGTGCTTCATGGGCGTTGTAGCCGGCGATCAACCCGCACAGCGGAATCCGGGCCTTGGGATTAAGCAAGGGCACCACGGCGTCGAATACCTTGCCGCCGACGTTCTCGAAATAGATGTCGACGCCCTTGAAGCAGGCGTGGGCCAATTCGTCGGCGAAGTGTGCACTTTTGTGGTCGACGCAGGCATCGAAGCCCAACTCCTCCACCACGTAGCGGCACTTGTCCGCGCCCCCTGCGATCCCGACCACGCGCAAGCCCTTGAGCTTGGCCACCTGCCCCACCACCGAGCCCACTGCGCCGGACGCTGCGGCGACGACCAGGGTTTCCCCGGTTTTGGGCTGGCCAATATCCATCAGGCCCATGTAGGCGGTCATGCCCGGCATGCCCAGCACACCCAGGGCCATGGACGGGCTGGCCAGGCCCTTGGGCACCGGCATCAGGTTCCGGCCATCGGAGATGCTATGGCTCTGCCAGCCGGTGGAACCGACTACCAGGTCACCCACTTCGAATTTCGGATTGCGCGATTGCTCGATACGGCTGACAGCGCCACCGGTCATCACTTCATCGATTTCCACCGGAGCGGCGTAGGACGGTGCGTCGCTCATACGTCCACGCATGTAAGGGTCCAAAGACAGGTACAACGTCTTCAGCAGGACTTGGCCGTCTGCCAACTCCGGTAGATTCACGCGCTCCAGGCGGAAATTTTCCGGGGTCGGTGCGCCTTGGGGGCGTGAGACCAGGACAATGCGCTGGTTCAGGGTTGGTTCTTGAGGCATGAAAGGGCTCCTTTATCGAATCCATCGGTATAGGGTGCAGACCATGCGTGCCGTGCCAGGGTTCGATCAGATTCGGCACAAACAAAAATGCCAGGCACAAGGCCTGGCATTGGAGTCTAGCTAAAGCTACCGGATCAGAACGGCAGCTTCATGCCCGGTGGCAATTGCATGCCAGCGGTCACACCGCCCATTTTTTCCTGGCTGTTGGCTTCGATCTTGCGCACGGCGTCGTTGACGGCGGCAGCGAACAAGGCTTCGAGCATTTCCAAGTCATCTTCACCGACGCCTGGCAATACGCTTGGGTCGATGCTCACGCGCTTGATGTCGTGACGACCGGTCATCACCACGCTGACCATATCGCCACCGGCTTTACCGGTGACTTCGGCGTTGGCCAGTTCTTCCTGCATCTTGGCCATTTTTTCCTGCATCTGCTGCGCCTGCTTCATCAGGCCGGCCATGCCACCTTTCATCATGGGAATCACCTCAAAGTACGTGGATCAAGTTAGTAGCCCGGTGTCAGGACGCCTGGGGCACCGGGGCTTCGACAGGTTCAATAGTATCGTGACGGACGACCGCACCGAACTGTTGCATCATTTGCTGGATGAGCGGATCACCGTGGATCGAGTCCTCGGCCTCACGCTGACGGTTGATACGCCGGCGGGTCGCGGCCTGGGCCGGGGTTTCCTGCTCCGGCTTGATCAGCTCGATGGTAATGGTCAGCGTGCGCTCATGGTACTGGTTCAGTGCGTCATTCAGGCGGCGTTGCTGGGTCGCGTTGAACAGGGCGCTGTGGGCCGGGTCCAGGTGCAGCAGCCAGTGATCGCCATCGATGGAAATCAGCGTGCAGTTCGCGGCGATGCTACCGGTCATGCCGGAAATCGGCAGCTTCGGAAACAATTCCAGCCATTGCAGGGCCAGGCCGGTGGCCGGCGCGGCAGCGGGTTCCGCCTCAGGCTCGGGGGCCGGCTCGGCGGTGTGTTCGCTGGCCAGATCGTCCAAGTAGCTGTAGGCCGAATCCATGTCCGGCTCGATGTAGTCTTCGTCCAGCGGCGGTTCGTCGTCGAGGTCGATGCCCGGCGTGGCGGCTTCCACTTGGGCCACGGTCGGCTCGGGAACCGGCGCCGACACCCATTCGGGCGCGTCCGGCACCACACTGTCCGGGGTCGGCGTGGGCATCGGGGTCAGCTCGGGCTGCTCGCCGATGGTTTCCAGCACGGGCTCCACGGCGGGCGCTTGCTCGGCTTCGACTTCAGCGTCTACCGGGTCATTCCAAGGCAGGTCTACAACCGGTTCAGGTTCGACGACGGATTCGGGCTCGATCACCGGCGCAGCGACCACAGGCTCAGGCTCGGGCGCCGCAGCAACCGGCGCAGGCGCAGGCGCAGCAACCACTGGCGCAACCACCGCCGCGCCAGCCACTGGTTTGGCGGAATCAACTGTGGCCTGGCTGATCCCCACTGGCTTTAGCGGCTGTCTCGGCGCATCGGCCGAATCGGCGGGCCGGAACGCCAGCATCCGCAGCAGCACCATTTCAAAGCCACCACGCGGGTCAGGCGCCAGCGGCAGGTCGCGGCGGCCAATCAGGCCCATCTGGTAGTAGAACTGTACATCTTCGGCCGGCAACGCCTGGGCCAGGGCCAACACACGGTCGCGGTCGCCATGGCCGTTGTCGACACCCTCAGGCAGCGCCTGGGCGATAGCAACGCGGTGCAGCACATTGAGGATTTCCGAGAGCACGCCGTTCCAGTCCGGGCCTTGCTCCGACAGGTGACGCACAGCTTCGAGCAACGCCTTGGCGTCGCCTTCGATCAGCGCATGCAGCACGTCGAATACCTGGCCGTGGTCGAGGGTGCCAAGCATGGCGCGCACATCAGCGGCCATGACCTTGCCTTCACCAAAGGCGATGGCCTGGTCGGTGAGGCTCATGGCATCACGCATCGAGCCATCGGCAGCGCGGCCGAGCAGCCACAGCGCGTCGTCTTCGAACGGTACGTTCTCGACGCCCAGCACGTGGGTCAAATGCTCGACCACCCGCTCGGGGGTCATGTTTTTCAGCGAGAACTGCAAGCACCGCGACAGAATCGTTGCAGGAAGTTTCTGCGGGTCGGTGGTGGCCAGGATGAATTTGACGTAGGGCGGCGGCTCTTCCAGGGTTTTCAACAAGGCGTTGAAGGAATGGCTGGAGAGCATGTGCACTTCGTCGATCAGGTAGACCTTGAAGCGGCCACGGCTCGGCGCGTACTGCACGTTGTCGAGCAGCTCGCGGGTGTCTTCGACCTTGGTGCGGCTCGCGGCGTCGATCTCGATCAGGTCGACGAAACGCCCTTCGTCGATTTCCTTGCACACCGAACAGGTGCCGCACGGCGTCGAAGTAATACCGGTTTCACAGTTCAGGCATTTGGCGATGATGCGCGCAATGGTGGTTTTGCCCACCCCCCGCGTACCAGTGAACAGGTAGGCGTGGTGCAGCCGCTGGCTGTCCAAGGCATTGATCAGAGCCTTGAGCACATGGGTCTGGCCGACCATTTCGCGGAACGAGCGCGGACGCCATTTACGTGCAAGAACCTGATAACTCATCGAAAACCGTCGCAACTGGGAAACAGAAGCCGGTAATGCTAGCGGAGCAAGGGGGAAATTGCATCCGGCACGCTTGCCTAATCTGACTAAGCTCATGTGACTGGCCCCGAAAAGGCCTGAACCCGGAGAGCTTATGCGCGCAGTCCTGGGCGTTTTATGGATGATTGCCACGGCCAGCCTTGCAGCGCCCGCACCGCTGCGCTTCTCGGTTTCCGACAGTTGGGCGATGCCCATGGTGCAACTGGAAGATGGCCGGCCTACCCAGGGCATTTGGTATGACGTGATGTTAAGCCTGGCCACCCAGGTCGGCCGCCCTGCGCAATTCCATGTACTGGCACGGGCGCGCATCTCCAGCGCCATGGAACACGGTGATATCGATGTGCGCTGTTATGTCACCCAGGCCTGGGTCGACGACCAGTCCGGCGACTACACCTGGAGCATTCCGCTGATGGTGCAGCGCAACCTGTTGGTCAGCACCCACATTCCCCCGCACCCCATACACATCGACCAGCTCGCGCCGCAAGCCATCGGCACCGTGCTCAATTACCGCTACGTCACCCTCGACCCGCTGTTTGCCGGCGGCCAACTCAGCCGCGACGATGCGCGCAGCGAAGAGCAGGTGCTGCACAAACTGGTGGCCGGGCGTTTCAAGTTCGCAGTGGTCAATGAATGGATACTCGACCGCTTCAACCAGCGGATGCCGGTGGGCAAACGCCTGCACAAGGTGGCGGTGATCGATGAACAGAACCTGGGCTGCACCGTACGCAATGACCCGAACGTGCCGGTGCAGTTGATCCTGCGTACCTTGTTGCGGATGAAGATGTCGGGCGAGATCGACCAGATCATCCAGCTGTACACCGGAGAGACTCCTGACAGGAACTGACAGCACTGCCTTATAGACTCGGCTCCCTCACCACACGCGCTGCCAAGGAGCCCGCATGCACACCGTCGCCCATTACTTTTTGCTCTACGTCGACAGCCCGGCCACCAGCGCCAACTTCTATAGCCGCCTGCTGGACAAGCCGCCGGTGGAACTCAACCCGAAGTTCGCCTTGTTCATTCTCGACAATGGCGTGAAGCTGGGACTGTGGTCACGCCATACCGTGCAACCGGCAGCGCAGTTCACGGGCGGTGGCGGCGAAGTGGGGTTGTCCCTGGCCGACAAGGCCGCCGTGGATGCCCTGCACAACCTGTGGGTAGAGCGCGGCGCAACGATTATCCAGTCACCGACCCCCCTAGATTTCGGCTACACCTTCGTCGCCGAGGACCTCGACGGCCACCGCCTGCGCGCGTTTTGCCTGAGCGAGTGACCGCCAGCGCCCTTCCAGGCTGATGGCGGCCACGCTGGCCAACACGATCAAACCGCCCAGCACCACTTGCAGGGCGATGTGCTCGCCCAGCAGCGTCGCCGCCATCGTCATGGCCACGGGCGGGATCAGGTACATCGCCACCGAGGCACGGCTGACCTCGACATGTTTCAACACATAACCCCAGGCCAGGTACGCCAGGGCACTGGGGAAGATCCCCAGCACCAGCACCGCGAGGTTTTCCGGCAATGGCGCCTGCATCATGGCAGCGGGCAGGCCCGGTAGATTCACGCAGAGCATCAAGGTGCCCGCCCACACCATGTAACACGCCATGGTCAACGGGCTATAGCGATGGGCATAGTGTTTCTGGATGGCGAAGTACAGGCTCCACGACACCGCCGCCAACAGGATCAACAAACCGCGCGGATCGATATCGCCCAGGCCGTGATCGCCCCAGATCACCACCAGCACACCCAGCAGGCCGAGCAACACACAGCTCCAACGCCAGACGCTGATCCGCTCCTTCAAGCAGAAGAACGCGATTAACACACTGAACAGTGGCGCCGATTGCGCCAGCACGCTGGACGCCGCTGCCGTCACGAATTGCTGTCCGTAATTGAGGCTGGTGTGATGCAGGAACACCCCGAAAAAACTCAACACCAGCAGCCACGGCAGATCCCGCAGGCGCGGCCTGCCAATGCCCATCACCAGTGCCACACACGCCATGAACATCGAGGCAATCAAGAACCGCAGCAACGCCAACTGGCCAGGGCTGTAGCTGTGCAGCCCCATGTGCACGCCAATCGGCGAATAGGCCCAACAGAGGATGACGCTGGCGATGACTAGCGTAAGCTTCAGGGGTGACGGGGTGTTCATCGACGGCATCCGAAAACAAAGAAGGAATACCGTCAGTCTTGGCCCGCACAAGACGCAGGACAATTAACCGTTTCTGACTTCTGAAATCACTGGAACTGAGCAATGGAACTGGCCCAACTGAAAATGGTGCGAGCCGTGGCGCAAACCGGCAGCGTGGCCCAGGCCGCCGTGCACTTGCATTGCGTGCCGTCCAACATCACTACGCGGATAAAGCAACTGGAAAGCGAGTTGGGCACGCCGCTGTTCATTCGAGCCGGGCGTGGGCTGGCAATCAGTGCGGCGGGGGAGATTTTCCTCGAATACTGCGAACGCATCCTGGCCTTGGTGGACGAATCCAAACGCGCCGTGGACGCCAACGCCATACCCCGTGGCACCCTGCGCATCGGCGCAGTGGAGTCCAGCGCCAGTGGCCGTCTGCCGCCGCTGCTGGCGGAATACCACCGACGCTACCCGGATGTCAGCCTGGAACTGGTGACCGGCGCCTGGGGCGAGCTGCTCGATGACCTGCAACACCATCGCCTGGATGTGGCGCTGGTGGCCGCTGGCAACAAACGCGCAAAGCTCGAACACAGCGTGGTCTACAGCGAGCGCCTAGTGCTGATCGCCAGCGCCTCCAGCGAACCGATCCGCAGCGCCGAAGACCTGGCCGGCCGCACCTTGCTGGTATGGCCACCGGGTTGCCCCTATCGGGCAGCGCTGGAGAACTGGGTCAAGCCCCATGCGTTCAAGCCGACCATTGCCAGCTATGCCAGTTGGGGCACGATCATTGGTTGCGTGAGTGCCGGGATTGGCGTGGCGCTGGCGCCGGAAGGCATCCTGGCCCGCTATGAGCAGGCCAATCAGCTGGCATCGTACCGGTTCGATGAACTGCAGGCGGTGGACAACCTGCTGTTCTGGCACAAGGACACCCAGCGGCATCTGGCACGGGATGCGTTTGCCGGGTTACTCCGCGAAATATTCGGTTGATGAAGATCCAAAATGTGGGAGCGGGCTTGCTCGCGAAAGCGGTGGCTCAGTCACTGCATCCAGCGACTGACACTCCGTATTCGCGAGCAAGCCCGCTCCCACATCTAGATTTTTGCCGTTTTCGAGATCAGCTTTTGGGGGCCGCCAACCGCGCGTATTGATCCTGGCTGATCCACCCCGTAAACGAGCGACCCTCTGCGTTGATGAACTCGACCTGGGCCCAGCCATCCTTGAATGCCAGCACACCGACCACGTCGTTCTTGACGATGTAGGGACGTTTAGCCGCCTTGGCACTTGGATTTTTCAGCAGGTAAGCCTTGTCGGCTGAGACCTTGACCAGGCCGATCCATTTTTTGCTGGCGGTCTGGGTCAGGTCCAGGCCGGTGGCAATTTCCGGCATCAGCACATTGAGGCAACCCGGATGCTGACGGCCTTCTGCCACGGTGAGGGTCACGCCGTCCGAAGAAGGCGCCACGCTGCCGGGATAGGCAGTGTCGTTCCAGGTGGTCAGCGCTGAGGGCTTGCCTTGCAGGTAGAACGTGCAGCTGCGAGTAACGCCCTCGCCCATCTCTTCCGCGTAATAGCCTTCCACCTGATGCTCAGGCGTCACCGCCAGCATCAGCCCTTCGTATTTTCCGGAATGCAATGCAGGCGAACCGGCAAATACGGGGACAACGGCGCACAACGACAACACACCCACTGCTAGAAAACGGATCATCTTATTTTTTTCCTTCAAGTTTCTCGTAGGCTTCTTTCATCAGGACGTCATAGTTGCCGTAGTCCTTGCCGTTATAGTTACGGGCCATCGAAGTGAAATCCTTGGCTTTCATGGCCGTCATCAACGCCGGGCTGTTAGCGCAAAACGCGAGGAACGCCTTCAGTTGGTTACCGACATTCACTTTTAATGCCGCGGCAAACTCAAACACCGTTTTGTAACCGCATGAGGCGTAGTTGAACCCCATGGTCTGAAACATGCCCCACGACGCCGACATCAACGCCGCTTCCTGGTCCAGGGCGAATGCAGTGGCCATGGTTTCCCAGGCCTTGACCTGATCCTTGTTATTGACCTGCCACTGCGGCCCGGCCTTTCTCACATAGATGTACGAAAGCAGCGGATGCGCCTGGTCGTAGATATGCTTGGTGTACTTGCGAAATTGGTGCCCTTCAAACGCAATGATCGGTAACTTGGCCGGCCCGAATCCCGAGCGACCACCGGACTCCACCGTGGCGAAGGCCCTGATGACATTCACCGAAATGCCGTTGCCTAACTGCTTGGCGGCATTCTGAAAATCGGTATCGGTGAGCGTCATGCCGCCATCGCACGTGGCCTGGAGCATCAATTGGCGATTGCGCCGCTCAGCCTCGATCATTGCCCGCATACGGTCCAGGTACACGTTGACGGTGGCTTGCACCGCGTCACCCTGGTTGTTACCGAATGCATTCAGAAAGCTTGGAATGCGCATGCTCGGAAAGGCCTTCACCGGTACCTTCACCGCCTCTTCGATCAGGCTGTTGAAGGTTTTACCGGTCGGGTCGATCACACCATCGGGGTGCGCGTATTTGAGATGACGGAACTGATACTGGCTGATGCACTGCACCAACTGACCGTCGCACTTGCCGTTTTCGGCCAGTGGGAAGCCCAGTTTGGGAATGATCAGATTGAATAAATATTGGATGCACTGCACATCGGAAGGCAAGTTGCGGGCTTTACCGGGCGCGCCTACTGAAGCACTGATAAGACGGGGCAACCCTTGCAGGCTTTTCATCACAGACATCCTTGTTAGTTAAAGAAGTGATGGCACTTCAATATCAACCGCACACCCTTGTCATACTCTGAAACAAGTGGCTGGCGGAAACTAACAAGGTGGTTTTAGGTTGTCCAGAGCGACCGCTGAAAGTTGTGAAACAGCCGAATTAAATAAATCAGTAACCGTGAAATTCACGGGTTTTCTGGTAGGTGTGGAAATCAATCCACTCGACCACGTCGTAAGGCAGGTAAAGCTGCATCCGCGCTCGGGAAATGGCGATGTACACCGCGCACAGCCGCTGGTCGAACGCGTAGGCGTCCTTGAACTTCACGTTGGTCAGCAGTTCGGGCGTCAGCAGCACTCGGTCGAACTCCATGCCGCCCGCCTCCTCCGCCAGCATCAGCAGGCAGCGCTTGCCGGGGACGCCGCTCAGGCGGTTCAAGCGCGTGATATCGGCAACGTTGAAGCCTTTTTCCAGCTCGCTCTCGACCCACAGGAACGACTCGTCGTACTGGCTGGCATCGCGCACCTGTTGCCAGTCGTCCATGTCGCTGAAGTAAGCATGGGGGCCGTTGTCGTTGTGCTCGTTGCTGTAGAACTCTGGCTTGAACAGCGCGATGACGCTGATCATGAAGCGCTGCAAATCCTGTTGCGCACCACTGTCGAGGAAGCCAAACGGGCAGTTAGCCTGCTGCAACTGAATGGCCCATTTCATGGTGTCCCAAAGGGACGCAGTCAACACCACGCAGCCTTCGGGTGGCACGAAACCCTGAGGGTAATGCTCAATGCCAACGTCGGCATCCCGCGCGCCTTCGAAGGGCGTCTTGCCCTTCTGCGAGTGCACGCTGATCAGCGGGTTGACCAGGCGCTCGACGTTGCGGCCCGAGCGCACCGAGTAATTGATATCGGTGTGCCGGACTTCACGCTTGCGCCTGACCATTACACCGCTGGCCAATTGGTACTCATCGCCAAGGGTGATCAGCACCTGGCGGCCACGTTCGATAATCTGCAACAACGAGGGTGGAATGTCCTGGCTTTCATCGATCAGCACATGGGTGTACCGCGGCGGCACCACGCATCCATCGAGGCTCGCGCGCTTGATCAGCAACAAGGCTGCGAAGGCCGTCTGACCGGCCCACTGCTGGTTGGCGTCCAGATACGTCCACAACCGGCTGGAATACTCCAGCAACGCCTGGGCGTCCACGCTGGACAAGGCTTGCTTGAAATGCGGCAAATGCCTGGCCGACAGGCTGTGATGGTTGGAGTGGCAGTAGCTGTCGAGCACCTTCAGGCAGATATCAAGCGTTGCCACGCCATCGTGACCACGCCAGCCGTGGATATTCAGGGTCTGCGACACTTCGTGTTTGCTGGGCAACCGAGTTGGCGTGGCCTGCGCGGCGGGTCGTTGCCCCTGCAACAGCGCCTTGGCGAAGGCAGCAAAGGTCGAACCGGTCTTGCTGTCCTTGGCCAGTCCCATGCGTTCACGCAGGGTCGCGAGTTTTGCCCCGGTGCGCGCCAGTATCAGGGTTTGGGCCGGCCGCAGGCACTCCATCAAGGCGCCAAGGAGGTGGCTCTTGCCAATGCCGGCGTAGCCTTGGACATGCAGGTCTTCGTTCAGGTTGGCACGGAAAGTCCGCACCAGCTTGTCCTGCGCCGGGCTGAGCCAGCGCTCACGGTGCCGGGGCGTGACCATCTGCTGGCTGAACGGATCATTGCTACGTAGATGGCGGACCTTGTAGCCGATATCCCATTTGCCAGTAGGCAACAGGTAATTCCGCGCTGCGACTTCTTCAACCGACAACAGGCGCAGATTGACCGTTTTAAGGGCGTTGAAGCCGAAGTACAACTTGCGTGGATCGAACAGCCGCTGGGCTTCTGACAACAACGTGGCGGCGCCCGCTCCGCGGGTATCGACCGCCCAGTCGAGCAACTTGGCCAAGATGCGCTCGGCGCCCGCGCAGGTCAGGTCCTTTTCGGCCGCTTGGGCCAGGTTCTGGATAACCAGCACGGCGGCCAGCTCTGGGTCTGTCAGACCGACCAGGGCCTTGGCGCCGTCCGCGCCGAGCAGGGCCGTGCAGGTTTCCTCCGTGACAGGCAGGAAGACAGGGCTGGATAAGTCAAAGTGTTCCGGTTGCATAGTGCCTCGCCGCCAGGGAATCAGGCATTGCCATGACCGCCCAGTTCAAACCGATACTCCCCCAGGGAGCCCGACATATTGCCGCGATGGGGACCCGCGTCAGCCGTGGCAGTCATCGCATTGACCTGCTGCTGGAGTTCGAACACCGCCATATCCAGCAGCCGGCGCAGGTCCTCGGCACTCTGTGCGGCTACATTCAACTGCAGCGTGTAGGCGCCAGTGAGTGGCGGCGGCATGGGCTCATTGGCCACGTCCGCAGACCGGATCATTTCCGCCTGGCTGAGGATTTCCGCGTGCTCGTCGTCCATAAGGTCCAGCACCCGCGACAATTCCAGGGTCTGTTCAGGATGGGATTGGATGCGGTCCTTGATCTCCAGGCGCCGCATCTGCCACTCCCGCAGTTTTTCGCGCGTGAGGTCGTCGACTTTTTCCACGTGTGTTGTCTCCGGATGCCAGGCACTGGAGTATGCCGCCATGGACTGCACGATGGCAGATGGCTTGAAAGCATTTTTTTGAATTGAATTTGAGGAGGTGTTGCAAGGTATGGAGGCAACCCCACCAGCCACACCCCGGCACACAATGTTCCCGCTGTGGCTGCTGCCTTCCGGCTCTGACCAGGTTCACGGGTAATCGTTGCGGGGGGACCGATGGGGTCACCATAACGACGCCTGCCTCTCGGCAAGCGGGGCCATTGTACCGATCTCATCGGAAGTTACAACCGTTGGGGCTGGATTAAAAATATCCGATGGTTCAAGCACTTGTGTCTATCGCGGCGCGGGCATCGCCGGCAAGCCGGCTCCTACAGGGTGACGGCTTCGTCTGCTCGGCCACCTTCCTCCTGGATCACCAGGTGGATGAAGTGCAGCTTGGCAATCACCGCCGGTGGCAGCACGAAGGGATAGAAATCCGGCTGGCCCATGCTGCGCGACAGTTCGTTGAGCATGCCGGCCAGCTCGATCCAGGCGTTGACGAACGACAGGAACGCCGCGCCGCCGGGGTGTTCGGGGTCGTAGAGGGTGGTGAGCGGGAATGGCTGGTAATCCAGGTCCATCTCGCGGGCGCTCATGCCAAAGCCGAGGGCGGTGTCGACGGCGTCCATCATGTGCAGGTAGTGCGCCCAGGTTTCGGCCCAGTCTTCCCAGGGGTGCATGGTGGCGTAGGCACTGACGCAGGTTTGCTGCCAGTCCGGTCGTGGGCCGTTCTGGTAGTGCTGGTCGAGAGCATCGGCATAACTGGCGCGTTCGTCGCCGAACAGGGCGCGAAACGGTTCGAGCCAGTGGGTATTCGCGATCAGGCGATCCCAGTAATAGTGGCCAACCTCATGGCGAAAGTGACCGAGCAGCGTGCGGTAGGGTTCGCGCATTTGTACGCGTACCTTTTCACGGTGGGCATCGTCGGCTTCCTTGATGTCGAGGGTGATCAAGCCGTTCGCGTGGCCCGTCATCGGCGCGTTGCCCTCCAGGTCGATACCGACGAAGTCGAAGGCCAGACCGTTGTCTTCGTCGACACTCTTGGGCACCACTTGCAGGCCAAGGCTGATCAATTGCGCGACCAAGCGGCGCTTGGCGGTTTCGACTTTGCGCCAGCGCTCATGGTTTTCTGCGATCGACAGGTCAGGGATGGTGCGATTGAGGCTGCAGGCCACGCACAGCGGCGCGGTGCTGTGGGCCGGGATCAGCCAATTGCAGGCGGCCGGCGTGTCGAGGTTGGCGCAGCGACGGAAAGCGCCGGCGTCGAGGTTGCCATCTTGCAGCCAGGTGCCTTCCACCGGGCCGGGCCGCAGGGAGTCCAACCGGGCTTGTTGGGGTTGGTAGCCCAGCAGCGCCTGGCAGGCCAGGCACTGGCTGTTGCGAAAGAACAGGGATTGGCCGCAACGGCACTGCCAGACCTTGCTGTCACGAGACGAGCCGGCCACGAACGGTGCGGCAATGCGCGAACTGAGTTGCTCGAAGTAGCGAAACATGGCGATCTCTCCCTGGGTGACTGAGACTAGATCACTTTCGCTTCAGAATCGTTCCACATTGTTGTAGTGAGCGGGCTTGCCCCGCGCTGGGCTGCGTAGCGGCCCCAAACCCGGCACTTCGGTCTATCCGAAACACTTCGGCGTCCTTGTTGGGGCGGCTTCGCCACCCAGCGCGGGGCAAGCCCGCTCACCACAGCAAGCCCGCTCACCACAACACGCTTGTTTACCCCACAGTCCACATCAGACAGTGATGTTGTGCTTGGCCAAGAAGGCGACGAAAGCCTCTTCGTCCAATACCTTCAGGCCCAACTCGCTGGCCTTGGCCAGTTTGGATCCGGCCCCCGGCCCCGCCACCACGCAATGAGTCTTCGCCGACACGGAACCCGCCACCTTGGCGCCGAGGCTTTCGAGTTTTTCCTTGGCCACGTCGCGACTCATCAGTTCCAGGGAGCCAGTGAGAACCCAGGTGTGCCCAGCCTCAGGCAAGCCTTCGACGACCTTCTTCTCGCTGTTCCAATGCATGCCGAAGTCTTTGAGCTGCTGCTCGATGGCCAGGGCGCGGCTCGCGTTATCGGCGTTATCGAAGAACTCGCGCACGGCCTTGGCTTGTTTCTCGGGCAGGGCCTGGCGCATGTCCAGCCAGTCGGCCTTGATCACGCCTTCAAGGGTGACGAATTTGTCCGCCAGCTTCTGCGCCGCGCCGGGGCCGACGCTCGGTACGTGCAACTTGTCGAGCAACCCGCCCAAGGTGGCGCTGGCGGCGAATTCGGCACTCAGGTCGCCCTGATCCTGCAGTTGCAGGCCGCATTCCTGCGGCGACAGCAGCGCGCCGATCACGTCCTGGTTATGGCTGTCTTCAAAGAAACTATGAATCTCATGCGCCACTTCCAGGCCCACGTCCGGCAAGTACGTCAGCACTTCCGGCAAGGCCTTCTGCACGCGCTCCAGGGAGGCCAGGGAGCGCGCCAGCACCTTGGCGGTCTCCTCGCCGACGTCGGGAATGCCCAGGGCGTAGATAAAGCGCGCCAGGGTCGGGGATTTGCTGTTTTCGATGGCGGTGATCAGCTTCTTGCTGGAAATGTCGGCAAAGCCTTCCAGGTCGATGATCTGTTCGTACTTGAGCTTGTAGAGGTCGGCCGGCGAACCAATCAGCTTTTCATCCACCAGTTGCTCGATGGTCTTGTCGCCCAGGCCATCAATGTCCATGGCGCGGCGCGAGACGAAATGGATGATCGCCTGTTTGAGTTGCGCGCCACAGGCCAGCCGCCCGACGCAACGGTACACCGCGCCTTCGCTGACGGTTTCCTTGCCCTTGCTGCGCTTGACCAGTTGCGTGCGCTCCACGTGGGAACCGCAGACGGGGCAGCTCTCGGGGATCGGCACCGCACGGGCGTTTTCCGGACGGCGCTCAAGCACCACCGAGACCACCTGCGGGATAACATCCCCGGCGCGGCGAATGATCACGGTATCGCCGATCATCACGCCCAGGCGCGCCACTTCATCCATGTTGTGCAAGGTGGCATTGGACACGGTGACACCCGCGACCTTGACCGGCTTCAACCGCGCCACCGGCGTGACGGCGCCGGTACGGCCGACCTGGAATTCCACGTCGAGCAATTCGGTCAGTTCTTCCAGGGCCGGGAATTTATGCGCGATGGCCCAGCGCGGTTCGCGGGCACGGAAGCCCAGCTCACGTTGGGAAGCGATGCTGTTGACCTTGAACACCACGCCGTCGATCTCATACGGCAGGCTGTTGCGCCGCTCGCCGATATCGCGGTAGTAGTCCAGGCAATCCTGAATGCCTTTGGCCAGCTTCAGTTCGTGACTGATGGGCATGCCCCATTTCTGCAACTGTTGCAGGTTGCCGATGTGGGTGTCGCTGATGTCGGTGGTTACACCGTAGCAGCAGAACTCCAAGGGTCGGCTGGCGGTGATCTTCGAATCCAACTGACGCAGGCTGCCGGCAGCGGCGTTGCGCGGGTTGGCGAACGTCTTGCCGCCGACTTCCAGTTGCGAGGCGTTGAGCCGCTCGAAACCGGCCTTGGACATGAACACTTCGCCACGCACTTCCAGGGTCGCCGGCCAGCCGCTGCCGTGCAGTTTCAACGGAATATTGCGCACGGTGCGCACGTTGATGCTGATGTCCTCGCCGGTCGTGCCGTCGCCACGGGTGGCGCCGCGCACCAGTTCGCCGTCCTGATACAGCAGACTGACCGCCAGGCCATCCAGCTTAGGTTCGCAGCTGTACTCCACCACCGCGCCACCGCCAAATAGATCGCCGGCCGGCAGGTCGAGTCCTTCGGTGACCCGGCGATCGAATTCCAGCATGGTGGTTTCGTCAAAGGCGTTGCCGAGGCTGAGCATGGGGGTCTCATGCTTGACCTGGGTGAACGCCGACAACGCCGCACTGCCGACCCGCTGCGTCGGAGAATCGCGCGTGACCAGCTCTGGGTGCTCGGCTTCGAGGGCCTTGAGTTCATGGAACAGCCGGTCGTACTCGGCGTCGGGAATGCTCGGTTCGTCGAGGACGTGGTAACGGTAGTTGTGCTGATCCAGTTCAGCGCGCAGTTCGAGGATGCGGGTGTGGGCGGCGGTCATGGGTGTTCTCTCAGAAAGCAAAAGAGCAGCCGAAGCTGCTCAATATGTTAGTGCGCTTATTCTATCCGACAACGCCGAGGAGCAATCCTCAGCGTTTTTGTGTCAGGGCGCGACGCTCGAACTCGACGATGCGCTGACGGTAATGCTCGATGGTCTGGGCGGTCAGGACACTGCGTTGGTCGTCCTTGAGTTCGCCATTCAGTTCCTGCGATAGCTTGCGGGCTGCAGCCACCATCACGTCGAACGCTTGTTTCGGGTGACGCGGACCTGGCAGGCCAAGGAAGAAGCTCACCGCCGGAGTGCTGAACAGGTCGATATCGTCCAGATCGAAGGTGCCCGGCTTGACCGCGTTGGCCATGGAGAACAGCACTTCGCCGTTGCCGGCCATGCTTTCGTGGCGATGGAAAATATCCATCTCACCGAAACGTAGGCCGCTTTCCAGAATATTCTGCAACAAAGCCGGGCCCTTGAAGCCGGCGGCGTCGCGGCAGATCACGCTGATCACCAACACTTCTTCAGCGGCAGGCTGGTCGTTGACCGATTGGCGCGGCGCGGCGGAAGTCTTGCTCAGGTTTTCATCCGGGAAATCATCGTCGCGACTGCTGAAGCTCGGGCCTTCATCCACGTCGAGGTTCAGGTCACCCTGATGCGGTTCAGCCACGGCGGCACTGGCACGCTTGCCACGCTTGGAGGACGGCTCGCGGGCTTCACGCACCGGCGCGCTCATCGACGGCAAGTCGTGCTCGTCCAGTTGCGGTTCTTTATGCGTATCCAGCACACGGGGCGGCCCCAGCAGCTCGGCGGCGCCGTCGTCGTCAGGCAAGTTGGACAGGTTGCGGTCCAGACGGAATTTAAGCTTGCCCTTGCCACCGCGCATGCGGCGCCAGCCATCAAAAAGAATACCGGCAATGACAATAATGCCGATGACGATCAGCCACTCGCGCAGACCGATTTCCATGTAATCCCGTGCCTCTAATAAAAAATGCTGAAAAATAAGGGGTTTAGCA
>Ga0209070_100094_pt1 | contig 133093 bp, 102 predicted proteins | sample SynthPrep_5_END__FD_187205 | JGI IMG/M metagenome (GOLD analysis project Ga0209070, IMG submission 187205) | Synthetic microbial communities from Ohio, USA - SynthPrep_5_END_DS10_MetaG (SPAdes) (version 2) | ecosystem: Engineered > Bioreactor > Aerobic > Activated sludge | place: USA: Ohio... | reverse complement strand
TATGCGCAGTATTAAGGGGGATTTTCAGAAAATGGATATGGGTGGCTATGAGCCGAAAATGGAAGGCCCCTGGGTATTTAAGCGCAACGACCTGTACTACTTTACCATGCCCGAGGGCAACAGAGTGCTAACCTACTATACGGCCAGCTCCCCCACAGGACCCTGGGCGTATCGGGGGGTGATTATGGAGCAAGAACATCAGAGTAATAATCATCATTCTATAGTTGAGTATCAGGGGCAGTGGTTGCTGTTTTATCATCGCTGGCTGGAGACTCCGGAATCAAGTTGCAACAAACGCCAGCGCCATACCGCCGCCGAGTACTTACATTTTAACGACGATGGCAGCATTGTGCCGGTAAGCCGCACCGAGCAAGGTGTGGCGGCTTTCCCAGAGCGAGTGCGATAAAGAGCATAATAAAAGGTTCGATAAATTAAAGCTTACTCTTCAAAAAATACGTTTTATTTGTACCTGACTTTCCAGCAAACTTAGGGGTTAATATTAGCGTTAAAAGGTATTACCCCTATGCTTCGAAACTCCGCAACTCACTATGGCAGTATTGCCAGAACACTGCATTGGCTAACAGCTTTGTTGTTTTTACTGGCTTATATCGCTGTTTATTACCGGCAATGGTTTACTGAGGCGCGGACTCCTGAGAACTGGACGGCGCTGCAGTTGCACCTGTCTTTTGGGGTGACCTTGCAGTATTGGTGATCTTAAGGGTGTACTGGCGTTTAACCAATCCGCAACCACATCCTGAACCCGGCTCAGCGTTAATGCATAAGGCCGCGCATTTTGGGCATCTGGCTTTATATGCCGTGTTAATTATTATGCCGCTAACTGGTTATCTGGGGACCGGGGTGGCGACTGAGTACTTTTTTCTGTTCGATATCCCAAAATTTGAAGATACTGGCTGTTTCAGACGCTGGTAGCTAATGGCATGGGGCTGAGTTTTGAGCAGTTTGAAGCGCCGATGGACTTTATTCATAAAGAGGGAGGCGCTTATCTGGTATGGGTGTTGATTTTAGGCCATGCGGCCGCGGCTTTTTATCATCACTTCAAGTTAAAAGATCGGACTTTACAAAAAATGCTGGGACCCAAATAGCCTGTTTTGCCGTATGCACTGCTTTACCGTATAGTAATAGGCTTGATCTAGCAGGGAAATTACGTTGCCTGCTATTAAGGGGGCTATTTTGAGTAAGGCAGTAGTATTCGATACGCAGCCCGGTATAAAAGATTTATGGTTTCTGCCATTAGGCGGTTGTGGCGAAATTGGTATGAATTTAAATTTATACGGCCACGCCGGGCAGTGGTTAATGGTCGATTGCGGCGTGACATTTTATAATCCGTTGCAGCCCGCAGCAAAGGCGCAGGTCGCACCGCAGCTTACCGCCGAAGTGCAGGCGGCCGATCCCAGCTTTATTAGCCAGCAGCGCGAGCGCCTGTGCGCGATTATTATTACCCATGCGCATGAAGATCATATTGGCGCCTTGGTCCATCTTTGGCCCCGCTTACAAGCACCGGTATATTGTACGCCTTTTACTGCTGAAATTTTGCGGCGCAAAATCGCCCGTAGTGGCTTGTCAGGTGATATGCCCATTATTGAAATTGCGCCTGGTGGTACTTGTCATTGTGGCCCCTTTGTAATTAACTGGTTAAATATCACCCATTCCATTCCGGAACCACAGGCGCTGTTAATTAGCACTGAAGCGGGCAAGGTGTTTCATACGGCCGACTGGAAAATGGATGCCGCACCGATCTTAGGGCGTGCCTTTAAACCTCAGGTATTTAAGCGGCTGGCCAAGCAAGGCGTTACGGCAATGGTTTGTGACTCGACCAACGCCTTAAAGAGTGGTTTTTCGTTGTCAGAAACCGCCTGTTATCAGGCGCTGCTAGAGGTGATAAAACCGACTAAACAGCGGGTGGTGGTAACTGGCTTTAGCAGCAATATTGGCCGCTTAATTAGCCTTGGCCGGGTCGCACAGCAAAGCGGCCGCTATTTAGCGCTGTTTGGCCGGGCGATGGAAAATATGCTGGGTGCGGCGCGGCAATGTGGCTTTTGGCCAGAAGATATTCCACTTATTGCCAGCAACCATATTGGTTTTCTGCCACCAGAAGAAGTGTTGGTTGTGGCAACCGGAAGTCAGGGGGAACCACGAGCGGCCTTAACCAAGCTGGCAGAAGATCGTCATCCGCATTTGTTGTTAGAGGAAAACGATTTAGTCATTTTTAGTGCCATCATGATCCCCGGTAATGAAATGCTAATAAGCCGGTTAATTGATAAGTTTAAAGCGAAAAAAGTGCAGGTGCTGCAACCAAGCGATACCTTATTGCCCATACATGTTTCAGGCCATCCTAATCAGGGTGAACTCGACTTACTGTACCGTTATGTTAAACCCGCTATAGCCGTGCCGGTACATGGTGAGGCGCCGCATATGCAGGCCAATGCGGCGGTAGCGCGCCAAGCAGGTGTACCGCAACAACTGCTTGGTCAAAATGGCGATCTCTTTGTATTAGCACCACAAGCACGCTGCTGGCAAAACTTTGTTAAAGCCGGCCGGATAGCTATAGAAAATTGATCGTTGCCTCAAGGGCGTGTTGATTCGCGCACGAGTAGTTCGGGAACAAACACCGGCTGCTCAAAGTTGCACTGCTGCTTATTTTGTTTACTTGCTTTAAATAGCAGCTCGGCGGCTTGGCGGGCGATGGTTTTATTGGGCTGATTAGCCGTCGTCAGCGGTGGCCAGGTTTGGCGTGAAAAGGGACTGTTTTCAAAACCGGCGATAGCCAGCTGTTGTGGGATACTAATTTGCAACAGACGGGCACAAAATAGCGCACCGGCGGCAATTTCGTCATTACAAGCAAAGATTGCTGTGGGTTTTTCTGCCATAGCTAGCAGCTTTTGCGCACCCTGTACGCCAGATTCAAATGAATAAGTACCGGCAATAACGTATGCGCTGGGTAAACTTACCCCTCTTTTATTTAATGCTGCCTGAAAACCCGCTAGCCGCTCTCCGCTGGAGCTATGTTCCTCATCACCACATAAAAAGGCCAATTGGGTGTGCCCCTGATCCAGCAGATGATTAGTAATGCGAAAGGCCGCAGTAAAGTCGTCGATTAGTATGCAGTTCTTAAGTTTATCTGATGGGGTTGAGCCAGAGATAATACGCACATAATCAACGCCTTTTTTATCCAGAGCTGCGGCAATATCAGGCATTTCTGAAAAGGGTGGTGTAAGGACTAAACCAGCTAAGCGCGAATGCGCTACTAACTCCAGCACTTCTTGCACGATATTTATTGATTTAGCATTAGTAGGGTGGATCAGTAATTCATAGCCATGCTTACGACAGGCTTCTAATAAACCATTTTGCATATCAATAATATAATAAGCGTTGGGGTTGTCGTACACATAGCCAATGCTGTAAGACTTGCTACTGGCCAGATTGCGTGCCGCTGCATTGGGTTGATATTGCAACTGCTTAATTGCCGCCATGACCTTGTCGTAAGTATCTTTACGTACCGAGGGTTCATTGTTCATCACCCTGGATACGGTTTTTATCGATACACTGGCTAAATTTGCCACATCGGTTATGGTTGCTTTCATTGGGCGTCTCTGGATTTTTACCGTAGCGGTATTATGAGTTAAATCGGTGTGAAAGAACAAACAAAAACGTTCAAGATGACAGCGTTAGACAAATTTATTGCTTGTTTTATAAGCAATTAGCTGTTAATTGCTAACATGGTTAGTTGCCACATAGCAGGCTTTATTAGGATTTTTAGGCCAAAAATCTAACGGCAATTAATTTTTCTGTAATATTATTAAACATATAATCGCCATCAGGCATTCGTTGAATGCTGCCATTGCTATTGTACAGCGTTTGTAACTTTGCTTAAAAAGCACACAAATTAATATTGCAAATTTGGTTGCGGCATAGTAACTTGGTTTTTAATGACAGCGCTGTCAAATGAAGCTGGCACTTTTTTCTTATAAATGGAGATCCAAAAATGCTCAATAAAATAAAGAATAAAAGTTTGGTAAGTGAAGATAAGTTATTAAAACCCAATAAATTATCTATTTGCATCGGCGCTGTGTTATTAGCCGGTAATTTTAGCTTAGCGGCGCAGGAAGCTGAAAATGAGAACGTACCAAGCGATAAAGCACAAAGCTCCGAAATAAAAAGCTACGAAGTCATTGAAGTTAAAGGCGTCAGAGGCAGTCTTACCCGTTCGTTAATACAAAAACGCATGTCGGTAGGGGTAACAGATTCTATTTCTGCTGAAGATCTGGGCAAATTTCCGGATTTAAATATTTCTGAATCATTACAACGGATACCAGGAGTAACCCTAAACCGTAATAGTAATGGTGAAGGCCAGGCTATTAACTTAAGGGGGTTAGGGCCGCAATTTACCCTAGTTGAGATCAACGGTATTACCGGTACAGATAACGGCACTGGTGGTCGCTTTGGGTTAGCCTCTGGCGATCGGGGCTTTAACTTTGAACTGTTAGCAGCTGAACTGTTCAGTAATGTCACGGTAGCGAAATCACCGAGTGCCAGCCAAACCGAAGGCGGTATGGCGGGCATTGTTAAATTAGAAACACCAAAGCCGCTAAGCTATCAGGGCATGAACCTGACCACAACTGTACAGGGAAACTATAGCGATGTTACCGGCGACACGGATCCTCGTGCCGCAATTCTGTTTAGCAATAATATTGATGACGTGTTTGGTGTGGCTTTTTCGTTAGCCTATTCGGATACGGCGTTTCGTTCAGATACCGCTGAAGGCGGTTCATGGCGCTCTATGTCCTCTGTGGGACGCGGTAACAGTAGCGATTTAATTGCTAACGGCACGCGCTATTATAATTTTCTGGAAGAACGCGAAACGCTGGGTAGCACCTTAACCTTGCAGTATCGGCCAACCGATAACCTGGAAGTGATGCTCGATGCTATCTACGCCACCATGGATAACCAGCGCTTAGCCAATCGAAATGATATGCCAGCGGAAAACCCGGGGCCAACGCTGAATACAGTGGTAAATAATGGTGTGGTCACATCTGGCCAGTTTACCGGCGTACAGCAGCGGGTGGGCACCAATTATTACGAGACGGACGAGACTCTTAAGCAGCTTGCGTTACGGGCAACCTGGACACCAAGTGACAACTGGACAATTCGTCCTTTTATTGGCCAGTCTAAGCGCAAGACCGAGCGGGTTAACGATCTTTATTCATTTCGTTTAGCAGAAAATAATAGCTTTGATCCCGGTGTAGTTACTTATACAGTAAGGGGCGATCATGTCGATTTTAGTTCTGACAAAACCGATTTTATGTCTAACCCGGAAGACTTTTTGTTTAACGTCTTTATTTTTCGCCCTTCGGTAGATGACGATAAAGAAACCACCGCGAAACTGGATTTTGAACATTTTATGGATGTTGATGGCTTAACCAGCATTGAGTTTGGTTTTCGTTATGCAGATCGGGAAAAATCACTGGTACAAACTCAGGACCGGTTATTGCGGGTTGCTGGAGGCCCAGACAGCGTACCGAGTTTAGCGTCTTTAGCTAAACTATTGCCGTTCCATGTGTCCGGTGCGGTGGCGTCGCCAATGCAACTTAGTGCCGATCCAACCCGCATTCGCGAGGTGTTTTTCCCGAATGGCCAGTTGCTACCGGGGATGGAATTACGGCCTTATACCAGTTTTAATGCAGCCGAATCCTGGGTTGTGGAAGAAGAAACCTTTAATGCTTATTTTCAGGCTAACTTTGAAGTAGGAAACGCAACCTTTAATACTGGCTTACGTTTGGTAAAAACAGAGCAGACGGCAACGGGAAGCTCAGTAGCAAACCCATTCTTACCGTCAGAAACCATTACGCCTGTTAGTGTAAGTAATTCCTATACCCGTTTTTTACCCAGCTTTAATATGCGTTACCAACTGCAAGATGATTTAATTTTGCGGCTGGCCTATTCAGAAACGCTGTCAAGACCGAACTTGTCTAACCTTTCACCCTCAGAAACAATCCGCGGTATTGATGAAGGCGGTGGTGCTGGTAGTAAAGGTAATCCGAATTTACAGCCATTCACTGCCGACAATTTTGATTTAGGTTTAGAATGGTACTTTGCAGGTGATGGTATTCTGGCGGCAAACCTGTTTTATAAAGATATCGATGGTTTAATTGATACCGCTAGCTATACCGAGGTGCGTTCTTTTCCACGGCAGTCAGATGGTGTCATAGTACAGGGGCCTATTGTTTTTACCACCTTTGAAAACGGTGCTTCAGCCAAAATAAAGGGGGCTGAGTTTATCTATCAGCAACCACTCGATTTTACTGATATTGAATGGCTAAGCTCATTCGGCGTAGTGTTCAACTTTACCTATGCCGACAGTACCGCCGATTTTGGTAACGAAAATGATGTGCGAAAAACTGGTTTACCAGGGCTGTCTAAGCAGAGCTTTAATGCGTCTGCCTATTATGATAATGGCACCCTGGATGTAAGATTGTCTTATGCCTGGCGCGAACGTTACCTTGCTCAATTCAGTGATGATTTTGGTGTTCCCAGATTCACTGATGACTTTGGGCAACTTGATCTGTCGGCCAATTACCGGGTAAGTAGCCAGTTGCAACTGCAGATGCAAGTGCTTAACCTGACGGATGAGCAAATGATCAATCAATCTACCGATCAGTACTTGCCTTATGGGGTAAACCAGCTTGATCGGCGCATCATGTTTGGTGCACGTTACACCTTTTAATTTATAAGAGTGTCGCTATTGCCCTCCTCGTCATTAGGAGGGCGTTTTTAACACCGCAAATAAAGAGATAACATATGAAAAGTGCAAGCCCGTTTTGGCTACTGGTTTTTTTGTTCACCATTAGCATTCCCGGTACTCTGGTAACGGCAGCGGAGCCTGTCGTTACACCGCAGTACGAGGGGGTATCAAAACGTCAGGTTGTTGATCTGTGGATAGCCGAAGCAGATAAAGCATTTCGCTCTCCGGCCAGAGTTTCCCACTCGGGGTTTACGGCTAAATTAGCCAGCAATATGGAAATTGTGGCGCAAAACTTATTAAAAGCCCATGCACTTGAGCCGTATCGGGTCGATTTACTGTTCGGTGCGGCCAATGCGCATATTTACAACAAAGACGCGAATAAAGCGATTAAGTTATTTGAACAGATTTATGCAGAATATCCGCAAGATCTGGATGTTAATCTGTACTTAGCCTCATGGTATCGTTTTTTAAAGCAGCCACAGGCTTCCCAAAAGCATTTAGATATACTGCGGCAACTGCAGCCGGCTAAGGCAGAGCAGTTAATTAAGGTATTCGCTATTATCGACCGGGTTGCGACGATGAGCTTAACCAATAAGCTACCGAAAAAACTCGATAACTCTGCAGCGTTAGTGACCTTAGGTTATGCGTTAAATCCGGATGGCTCTATGCACCCGGTATTAATAGAGCGCCTGCAAACCACTCTGAAACTGGCACAGGATAATCCTGAAGCCATCGTGGTAGTAACGGGCGGCGTGCCTCACAATAACCAAACCGAAGCCAAGCTGATGGCAGATTGGTTAGTTAAAAACGGTATTGCCCGGCACAGAGTGTTTGAAGACAACTATGCCAAAGATACAGTACAGAATGCCTTATTTAGCCGTCATATTCTGGCCAGTAAAAAAATTGCGTCTGCAGTCATTATTAGTTCGGCCAGCCATGTACGCAGAGGCCAGGCATTGTTTGAAATTGCTAGTTGGGAAACTGGCCCCGCGTCTATCCAATATAGCGCAGTGATTGCAGAAGATCTGGCAGCGCAGTCGGCTAAGGCGATTGCAGATGATGAATTAATGGGAATTTACCGCGATGCGTTAAGAGTGCTGGGGCTGTGGTCCTTTAGAAGTGAGCCCTTACTGGAACGATAACAGCGGTAAGCAGGTATAATACCTTTCCGTTTATAGGTACTGTTTCAATTGGTGCGGTTTTAATTAATACTGTTTTAGTAATTACTGTTTCAATAAGTACTGCTTCAGTTCAAGCGTACCTTGGTAGAGTAGTAAGAATACAAATAAGGAATGGCATGGAGATAGCAGCTGTTGCAAGTGACGCTTTATATCTTGGGATTGATGGCGGTGGCAGTAAATGCAAAGTGGTGTTGACCAATCAGGATATGCAGGTTATTGGTGAGGGGTTATCGGGCCCAGCTAATCCGTTAAGAGGTATGGCAGTGGCAACGGCTTCCATAGTAGCCGCCGCAGAACAAGCTCTTGATATGGCGGCTTTACCTCGAAATACTATAGGTCGCTTAATTGTTGGCGCGGGTTTAGCCGGTGTGAATTTGCCCGAGTATTATCAACAGTTTTCTGCCTGGCAGCATCCGTTTGCCCAGCTTTATTTAACCTCAGATTTGCATATTGCGTGTATAGGGGCGCATTGTGGCGGCGATGGGGCGGTTATTATCTGTGGCACAGGCTCCTGCGGGTTGGCCTCGGTCCAAGGGCAGTTATTAGATGTTGGCGGGCATGGTTTTCCTTATGGCGATAGTGGCAGTGGCGCTTGGTTTGGACTGCAATTGGTGCACACGGTGTTACGCAGTAAAGATGGTTTAACCGCTGTAACGCTGATGACGGCGCTGTTAGAACAAGCGTTGGGCGTAACGCAATCATTAGATATTGTCTCCCGTTTTATGCATGCCTCGCCAACCGACTATGCCCGTTTTGCCCCCTTAGTGTTCGCAGCGGCTGAGCAGGGCGATGCTTTGGCGCAAGATATCATCGTAACAGGCAGTGCTTATATTAACGAAATCGCGCAACGGTTATTGGCGTTTGCCCCTGAAAAATTGGCGCTGATCGGGGGATTAGCGGAAAAAGTTAGGCCTTATTTAGCTGAAGATGTGAAAAAGAATATAGTATCTGCCAGCCAACCCCCTGAGTTGGGTGCCGTCTGGTTTGCCAAACAGGCTGAGCTAACACAAGTAGCACGGGATAATAACGAAAAAAAGGTGTCGGTATGATAGAGCGAATAGCGGTTGCGCAATTATTTGATGGCGAGCAGTGGCATAACAATGTTGAATTACTTATCGAAAATGGGGCTATAGCACAAATACAACCAGCAACGGGGCCGGTATTAGCCGGTATGTTGGTGCCTGGCTTTATTGATTTACAAGTTAACGGTGGTGGTGGTGCATTATTTAACACGGCACCGACACGACAAACGCTGCAAACTATGGTGCAAGCGCATGCCCGCTTTGGTACAACGGCGATGTTACCCACTGTCATTACCGACTCGCTTGAGGTTATGCAGCATGCTGCCGATGTGGTGGCCGCAGCGCTGTTAGCGGGCGATGCTGGTATTATTGGCGTGCATTTTGAAGGGCCGCATTTATCAGTGCCGAAAAAAGGCGTGCATCCTGAGCGGTATATTCGCCAACTATCCGTCGCAGAGCAGGGGCTATATCAGCGGCAAGATTTAGGGTATCGGTTAGTTACGGTTGCGCCGGAAAATGTCACACCAGAACAAATTAGCGAATTGCAGGCAACTGGCGTACATGTTTGGTTAGGGCACTCCAACGCCGATGCGGCAACGGTGCAGCAAGCCTTAGCCGCCGGTGCCAGCGGTTTTACCCATTTATATAATGCCATGTCACCTTTTACCTCGCGTGAACCCGGTATGGTTGGTGCCGCCTTAACCGATCCGGCGAGCTGGTGCGGCTTAATTCTCGATGGCTTGCATATCCACCCATTGGCAGCTCAACTGGCTTTACTAGCCAAGCCCAAAGGTAAAGCTATTTTAGTCACCGATGCGATGTCGCCAGTGGGCACTACCGATACCGAGTTTGCCTTTTTCGACGGTAAGGTTACCCGCGATGGTAATAAATTAACCAATGCTGCAGGTGCGTTAGCAGGCTCCGTATTGGATATGGCCGGTGCTGTTCGTTATGCGGTGCAAACTTTGGGCGTAGAGCTTAGCGAGGCGCTGCGGATGGCCTCGTTATATCCAGCACAAGCCATCGGTGCTGCGCAGCATCAGGGCCGCTTGCTAGCTGGCTACCGTGCCAATTTTGTTTTGATTAACAACCAGATTGATGTGCTGGGCTGCTGGATTAACGGTGACGCGCAATATACTGTGGCAATCAGCTAATACCATAAAACTAATAATAACAGTTAACAGGGAATATGATGAATAAGGTACTAACACCACCCGGACAATCTTCTACCGTCGTGCCTATGATTATAATAGGTATACTCTTTTTTATATTTGGCTTTGTAACCTGGCTAAATGGCGCACTGATCCCGTTTTTACAAATAGTTTGCGAACTTAATGAGTTTCAAGCCTTGCTGGTAACGTTCGCTTTTTACATTGCTTATACGGTGATGGCGTTACCCATGTCTTTTTTACTGAATGTTATAGGGTATAAAAAAGGTATGCTGGCAGGGTTGTTGATTATGGCCGTTGGCGCACTGTTGTTTATTCCTGCGGCACAAAGTGCTTGGTATCCGTTGTTTTTATTAGCATTATTTACCTTAGGTACTGGCCTGACTATTCTGCAAACCGCAACTAACCCTTATATTGTCTGTATTGGGCCACACGAGAGTGCGGCAATGCGGATCAGTATTATGGGGTTGGTAAATAAATCAGCCGGGATTATCGTGCCCATGGTGTTTGCGGTATTAGTGCTGAGTGATATTGAGCAGTTTTCTGCTGAGGCTTTGGCGCTACTAAGTGACGCAGAGCGTCAGTTGCAGTTAGCCGAGCTGTCTGCGCGGCTGGTGTTACCTTATATTTATATGACGCTGGCATTGCTAGTGTTAGCGGTATTTATTTGGTTTGCGCCGTTGCCTGAATTACCGCAGCAAAAGGGCGCCGAAGAAGGCAGTAAAGGGTATGTTAAAGCCGCTTTAGCTTACCCACAGCTGATTTTGGGGGTAGTAGCCTTATTCTGTTACGTGGGGGTAGAGGTTATTGCCGGAGACACCATAGGCTTATATGGTAGTCAGCTGGGGGTACCCCATTTTGGTGTGTTAACGTCGTACACCATGAGCTTTATGGTGTTGGGGTATATTTTGGGCGTACTGTTAATCCCGCGCTATTTATCGCAATCCCGGGCGCTACAGATCTCTGCCTGCGCCGGCATATTGTTTAGTGTCGGGGTGCTGCTGGGTGCTACCGACAGTACCTTGTTGTCGTCAATACTGTTTGGCTGGTTGGGTATTCCGTTGGTGCCTGATACGGTTTTGTTTGTCGCATTATTAGGCTTGGCGAATGCGCTGGTGTGGCCGGCAATTTGGCCGTTGGCACTGGCAGGTTTAGGTAAGCTAACGGCAACGGGCTCGGCGATGTTAATCATGGGGATTGCCGGTGGTGCGGTACTGCCATTAACTTATGGTTATCTGGCCGAACGCTCAGGTAATAGCCAATTAGCCTACTGGCTGCTATTACCTTGCTACTTGTTTATTCTGTTCTATGCCTTTAAAGGTCATAAACTTCGCAGTTGGTAAGCTCACCCTGGGTTGAAGCTGCTGCAACCTTGTGTAGCAGCTTCAACGTCAGGTATTTTGAGTTAACGCCGGTTTAGCCGGCGTAATAACGCCTCATTTTCCCGTTCAATATGTTTATAAAATTCAATATCTGCTAGTTTGCCAGCAGCCGCTTCATCTATCACTACCAGCGCATGCTGGTGTAACTGTAAGGCCGAAGCGGGGCAGGCTGCAGTTAGCGGCCCTTCGACCATGGCTTTTACTGCATCAGCTTTCGCTGCGCCGGTGGCCAGCAACACCACCTGACGTGCATCCAAGATAGTACCGATGCCCATAGTAATAGACAGATGGGGTTGATATTCATCTGCTTTGAAAAAACGGGCATTATCGGCGATGGTTGCCGCGGTGAGCGTTTTAATGCGGGTACGTGAGCGTAAGCCTGAAGAGGGTTCATTAAAACCAATATGGCCGTTACGACCCAGCCCCAAGAGTTGCAGATCTATACCACCAGCCGCGCTAATTTGCTGCTCATAGTCGTCACAGGCTTGTAGTGGGTCGGGCGCATTGCCATTAGGTACCGCGGTATGCTCCGGGCGAATATCAATATGGTTAAACAAGTGCTGCTGCATAAAATAGCGGTAGCTTTGCGGATGCTCAGCAGAAAGCCCCAGATACTCATCCAAATTAAAGGTTTTTACCTGTTGAAACGACAGGGTATGTGCTTTGCAGGCAGCAATTAGTTGCTGATAAAGCGCCAATGGCGTTGAGCCGGTTGCTAACCCTAACACCGAATCTGGTTTTTGTCTGATCTGACGGATAAAGATACTGGCACCGTATTCGGCAACAGCGGCCGCATCAGGTTTAATAACAACTTGCATACTCGGGCTCCTGGACTGAAAGAGGCTAAATTCAGAGCGCTAATGTAGCAGCTCTAAACTGCTTTGACAACGCTGTCATGGTGGTGTTTTATACTGGTGTTAGCAACGCATCCTTTGTCTGACTCATCTCTTCAAACCTATCTATCGCGGGTGTCGATTTTTTAAACTTTATGGTGCTCTAGTATCACTTCTTAGTAAGTTGCATGGTAACTATTTTGCTTTGCAAGAATTTTAATGCCAAAGCATAGCAAGCTTGGTGTAGCTGGATTATGCTGAGTGTAACTTTTTCACTGCAAGGAGCAGAAACTTGTCGACAACTACGCAAACACATCAATGGCGTTTCTTCCGTTCTGGTGGTTTTGATCAGGTGGCTATTACTACAGCTGCAGATTTACAACATTTAGCAGCGCTTGATCCAAAACTCTGGACAGTACTTAATTGCCCTACAACAGGTTTAGAGTTCGATGATAAAACTTTAGCCTTGATGGATCAGGATGGTGATGGACAGATCCGGGTTCCCGAAATTTTACAAGCCGTACGTTGGAGTTGTGAGCGGTTAGCCGATGTCAATATCATGTTCGCAGCACCGGGCTTACTTATCAGCAGCATTGCTGATCACGATAGTTTGGGGATCGGTATCAAGCAAGCTGCAAGGCAAGTATTGGCTTATTTAGATAAGGGTGCTGACCAGCCTATTCAGGTTACTGACTTAACAGATAATACCCGATTGTTTGCCGCCGATCACTTTAATGGTGACGGCGTTATTTTACCAGAACTCACCGACAACCCAGCGTTACAACAATTAATGGCAGAGATCATTAGCACTCAGGGTGGGGTAGAAGATCGTAGCGGTGGTATCGGGCTTAATGAAGAAACGCTAAATCAGTTTTGGGAGCAAGCGCAATCCATTATTGCCTGGCATGCGGCCTTTGCTGATAGCACAGTGCTATTGTGTCCGCTAGCCGAGCAAACCGCTGATGCGGTAGCTATATTTGAAAGGGTGCAGGCCAAGATAGATGATTATTTTGTCAGGTGCCAATTGGCGGCTTTTGATACGCGAGCAGTTGAGAGTTTAAATCCTGTTGCTTCGGTTTATGACACCTTAGCTAATCGAGTAATTGGCGGGGCAGATCTAGATATTGCAGGGCTACCACTGTCGGCCATCGCTGCAGAGCGGCCGTTATCATTAACTAGCGGTGTAAACCCAGCATGGGCTGGCGCTATAGCGGAATTCAGTAACCAGGTACTGACACCACTATTGGGTAAAACCTATACTGAATTGAGTTATACCGATTGGCAAGACGTTTCGGCGCAATTAGCCGCCTGGCGTAGCTGGATGGCAGATAAACCCGAAACAGTACTCCATGAACTTGGTTTAGAGCGATTAGAGCAAATACTGGCAAGTGATTGGAAAGCGCAATTACAAGAGCTGATAGCAACGGATTTAACAGCCAGTACTTTCGCTGATAATTTGTCAGCATTAGAGCAACTGGTGCGTTATCAGCGAGACTTGGTCACTTTATTGCGAAACTTTGTTACCTTTAGCGATTTTTATCAGGGACAGCAAAAAGCGATTTTCCAGGCTGGTACCTTATATTTAGATCAGCGTAGCTGCGAATTAGTAATGCAAGTTTCTGATATGAGTCGTCACGCGACTATGGCGCCTTTTAGTGGTTGCTACCTGGTTTATTGTACCTGTGTCCGCCAAGGTGAAGCGCCGATTAACATCGTGGCGGCACTAACTGCAGGCGATGTAGACGAGTTGATGGTGCCGGGGCGTAACGGTATCTTTTATGATCGTAAAGGTCGGGATTGGAAAGCCAGTGTCAGTAAAGTGGTGGCGCAACCCGTTAGTATTCGCCAAGCATTTTGGTCACCATATCGGCGGGTAGCTGCTTTTATTGAAGCACAAGTTCAGAAATTTGCAGCATCGCGTGATAAAGACATAGAGGCTAAAACAACCAGCGGGGTAACCGACACGGTAACCGCTCCAGCTGCCGCCCCCAGTAACTTTGATATAGCAAAATTTGCTGGTATTTTCGCGGCTTTTGGTTTGGCATTGGGCGCAATAGGCACTGCTTTGGCTGCTATAGTAGCAGGTTTGTTTACCCTTTTTTGGTGGCAAATTCCGCTAGTGCTTGCAGGGGTTATGTTACTGATTTCTACACCCTCGATGCTGATGGCATTTTTAACGCTTAGGCGCCGTAATTTAGGCCCCTTGCTAGATGCCAATGGCTGGGCAGTCAATACCCGAGCACGTATTAACATTCCTTTCGGTGCAGCTTTAACTGGTTTAGCGCATTTACCTGCTGGCGCTAAACGCTCGCTACAGGATCCTTACGCAGAAAAGCACAGCCGCTGGCCGCTGTTTTTTGCTTTGATATTGTTAGTCATCGCTGCCTGGTTTATCTGGCAACGTTTCTTTTAATCTTGTTTGCTGTATTTGTCAGCAATTTCAGTCACCCTGTCGGTGTTTGACACCGACTCTGACACCGCGTCAGAAGTCGGTAAGGTGTTAGTGTGATAATTGCTGTTTGGCTAGTTCCAGCCAGTACATGACTCTGGCTGCTTCCGTAGCGGGCACTGGATTTGAACCATGGCCATAAATAGCTGCGGCAATTTGCTGGTAGTATAATTGATAGCAACCTTTGGTTAGGTCTTGTTGCTCACCTGCTTGACGACAGCCCCAACCAGATGATGCTGGATTAAGACCGGCTTTTAGTTGCTCTTCCTGTGGATCGAGCCCTAAGCATTGCCATTCACCATTACTTCCCGTAAGAACAAAGCGCGGCGTGGGTGTTTGTTGTAGCATGGAGGCATGCAGTTTTACGGTCTGCGCGTGGTAATGCAGGGTAACCGCAAATTCGTCATCAACTAAGGCGCCAGGCCGACGAATTCTGATTTCGCCGCTTAGCGACAGTGGTTCGCCAAATAAGCGTAACGTTTGATCGAGTAAATGAGGACCCAGGTCATACCATAAACCGGCACCGGGTACAGCTTGCTCGCGCCAACGCGGCCTCACTTCTGGTCGGTAGCGGTCAAAACGCGAAGTAAGCTCAACAGGTGTGCCGAACTGTTCGCGTTTGAGGTGCTGCTGTAACGTCAGAAAGTCATCATCATAGCGACGATTATGGAACACCGACAGTAACCGCTGTTGGCGTTGTGCCAGTTCACACAGCGCTTTTGCTTCTAGATAGGTTAGCGTGAACGGCTTATCGACTACCACATGTTTACCCGCCCTAAGCGCGGCCTCCGCCAGTGAAAAATGGCTGGAATTTGGTGTGGCAAGCACAACTAACTCTACTTCGGGGTGTTGTAGCAGCGTTAAATAGTCGGCTTCAACTATAACAGCGCTACCCAGATCCTGAACAATTTGTTGTGGCTGGCTGGAACCAATATAACGTAAAGCGAGTGCTGGACAAGCTTTAAGCAAAGGGGCATGAAAGGTTTTACCCGCATAACCATACCCCAGCAGTGCAACAGTAATTGGTACCGGCATTACAATGAATCAACCTTATTTAAGACGGCGCGTTGGCGTTTTCTACTTCCGTACTGCGTAAGTCATACAATTTATACTTATCAATAAGCGCGTACAGGGTAGGGCGGGTGATGCCGAGCAGATCTGCCGTTTTAGATAAGTTACTGCTTGCTAACATATAGGCTTGTCGGATCCCCTCCGATTCGGCCTGTTCTCTAATTTGCCGTAAGGTCTGCATTTTTGCCGGGGCTTGCGCGCTCATTAAGCCTAAATCGTCAGCACTAATGAGTTTAGCTTCTGCCAAAATAACGGCTGATTTCAATTTATTTTGCAGTTCACGGATATTACCCGGCCAACTGTGTGCCAGCATGGCGTTGGTCGCGCATTCAGTAAAACCTTGCACCTGAGTTTTGTAATCCTGATTGAAACGATTTAACAGTGCCTTGGCGATAATGATAATATCGTGGCCACGATTACGTAATGGCGGAATTCTGAGGACAATTTCGCTAACCCGATAGTATAAATCTTCCCGAAAGCTTTGCTGGGCAACCATCTCTTGTAAGTCACGGTGCGTAGCACAGATCACCCTGACATCTACTTCAATTTCGCTGCGTCCACCCACTCGTTCAATTACCCGTTCTTGCAGGAAACGCAGCATTTTCGCCTGCAGATTAAGTGGCATATCACCTATCTCATCTAGCAGAAGCGTACCGCCATTAGCACATTCAATTTTACCTAAGGTGGTTTTTACCGCGCCGGTAAAGGCACCTTTTTCATAGCCAAAGAGTTCACTTTCTAGTAAGTTTTCTGGGATAGATGCACAGTTTATGGCAATAAAAGGTTTATCAGCGCGGCGGCTTTGTTTATGAATGGCCCGAGCAAACACTTCTTTACCGGTACCGCTTTCACCCAGTAATAAGGTGGTAATTTCGGTGGGGGCAATTTTTTCTACGGTACGACAGGCTTTTTGAATGGCTTCACTGTTGCCAATAATATCAGCTTGTTGCTGGCTACTGGCTCTAAGCGCCTGGTTTTCGGTTTCCAATTGCGACAGCTTAAAAGCGCGTTGCAGAATGATATTCAATACATCTGCGTCTATTGGTTTCTGGTAATAATCATAGGCACCCAGCGCAATGGCTTGTAGCGCATGACTATTATCGGTGCTACCCGTAAGCACAATCACTTTAGTATCGGGCAGGGCGCTTAAGATTTCGGTTAAACAAGCAAGGCCTTCAGTGGCATTCGCCGGATCAGGTGGTAAACCCAAATCAAGGGTGACCACAGCTGGCTCATACCGTCGCAGCTGAGTCATTGCTTGCTGGCGGTCGCCAGCAAATACCAGCTCGTAGTCGCTTAGGCTCCATTTCAATTGTTTCTGGATACCTACATCATCTTCTATTACCAGTACAGTATTCATATATTACCTTCCTTGTGCCGCCAGCCGAATTACAGTGCTGGTGGTTTTTTCTGAGTGTAACGGAAGTTGGATGGTAAAGGTAGTTCCCTCGTTCAGTGTGCTGCTTACTTTTATACTGCCACCTGCTTGCTCGATAAAAAGTTGTGCATCATAAACGCCAATACCCATCCCGGCATTCCCTTTGGTGGTGTCGAATGGCTTAAACAAGCGGTTTTCAATAAAATCTGCCGTCATACCGCAGCCGGTGTCACAGATGCTCAACTGCATTTGAGCGTCAACTTTGCTAAGAGTTGCTAGTATTTTGCCTGATGCTGGTGTGGCATGTTGGGCATTATCCAATAAATGAAACAACACATTAGCGAAGCGATGTTGATCTAATTTTAATTCACAATCTTCAATTATGCTCAATTGTGGCTGCGGGGCTTTAGCGGCACAACGCTCATTAATGACTTGACGTAGTACTGAGCCGGCAGAAAAGCTGCGTAACGGTTGCTCTTCGAGTTGTTTATTGGTGAGTTGTAGCAGCATATGATTCAGCCGCTGCTGCATCGCTTCTAACGTAATAAAACTATCATTGATAAATTCGGGGTTATGCTTATGCTTTTGGGCATTGCGTAGCAGTAGATCCAGTTGTGCCTTAATATTTTTTAGATCGTGTACCACAAAGGCCGACATACGGCTAAAGGCAATAAACTGCGCGTTTTCGCTAAGCTTATCGCTATGCTGCATTAACAGCAATAAGGCTGCAATTTGCTCAGATACCACGAAAAGATAATCACGTAATTCCCAGTTTAACCGTAGTTTGTGTTCCTTAGAGGTTTGCATTAAACATACGCCCCAAAGGCCATCTTTTGTCCTAATGGGTAACAGCAGTTGTAATTTTAAGTCTGCGGATGCTAGCCCGTCAGTTAAGGCCCCTTGCGGTTCGCTTAAATCAATCTGCCAATTTTGTGAGGCATATAATTTGTAGTAACGCGCTAACAAGATCTGCTCGGCAGACGTGAGCTCAGCTCTTTGCTGCAAGGCTAAGGTTTTTAACTCGCCATGTTGACGATATTGTACTATCGCGCCTTGGCTATAATTAATACTTTGCAGCCATACTTGCAAGATGCGTTGATGGCGATCAGTTTGGCTAATGTCAATTTGCCTAAGGCCACTAGTGAGTTTGAGCCATTGTTCACGATAATCAAAGCGGTTCGCAAAAAAGTGCTTTTCAATAAACACTTTTAAACGCCGGCGAACAGTGCCTGATAGTATCAATAGCAGCATTAAGGCAAACCCTAGTACGATAAAACTGGTTTGCAATAACTCTGACCAACTGCCGCCGATATAGCGTAAATAAAAGCCGGTTACAGCTAATAGACAAAGATAAATACCCGCTGCCAATACTAGCGTGCTCTGTAATACGATATCTCTAGAGATATATACATTGATGCCCCAGGCCTGAATTCGTCTAATCGAAATAGTGAGAAAGGGGATTAATAATGCAAACACAAAGCCACGTGCTTGCCAAAGGTGCGCGTCAATACGGGCGAAGAGGGCTGATTCGGCGAGCAACACAAAATCGAAGATAATGCCGGCTGCCAGTGCAATCACCAAGGGTTTAAACTGCCATTTTTCAGAGGTATCGGCTCGGCGGTACAAAGCTTCTAATAAAGCAAGCAGCAAGACGCAAATTGCCAGATAACCGGTATAAACCAAGCTGGCTGAAGGCTGCAGCACGACACAACAAAATAACCACAGCAATAATATTGTATAACTTAGTACGCTGTATGGGCGTAATAAAAACGCTTTAATATCGGAGTGTGGGTGTAAAGCTGATAGCAAAAATAATAAAAGCAGCAGTTGCCGCATTACTTCTAGGGTATGTGTTACCGGATTGGAGTAAGGTAAAACACCCGTTGCCGCGTAATATAATGCCCAAAGCAAACTAATGACAATAAAGGCTATAAGCAAAGTTTTGGGTATGTTGCGGGTACGGGTGGTAAGTACTAGTAAGCATAGCGCCAGGTAAGCAATAGCCGCTAGGCTAAAACCAATACGCTCAGGTGAAAGCGTACTCCAAAATGCTAACATTAGGGTGTTTCCGCAAGAAGCGTTTGCAAATGTTGTATAGGTATCGCGTAAGTGATACCGCTAGGATCGCTGAGTACGGCTTCGCGGGTTGATTTTATATGTACTTGATTAACAATACCTATCACTTCGCCAGTCGCTGGTAAAAAAAGCGGGCTGCCACTATTGCCAGGGTAAGCAGTGGCATCTAGTTGATAAACCAGATAAGGCGCTGCCAACCGACGAATTGCCGCTGCATTTAATTGCGCGGATTGGTCTGCGGGGATAGCTATAGGGGTATGGGCAGCAACGATACCACGGTGAGTTGCTGGATAAAGGCCTAACACTTGTGTAATCGGAAAGCCAGTAAAAGCAATATCACTCCCTTCTGCTATAAGGTCAGCGCCGCTATGGAGGTTAAGTGCAGGTAAATTATCTGCGATAGAAAGCACTGTTAAATCGTAGGCAATGGCATTTTTTTGTGTAATAACCTTGTGCTGTTTTATTTGGTTTGCTTGCCCTGAAAGTATGACATACCCTTCTTGCTGAGCACTATTAAGCGCTGTTGCGACAACATGGTAATTTGTGACAATACGATTACCAGGTTGAATGACAAAACCCGTACCGACCAGTTTCGTTCTTGGCGAAGCGGTTGGGTTGTAAATACCAATTGCTACTATGGAGGGTTTGATTTTAACTAGAGTCTTACTTAATTCGTTTTGTTGGGCGAGCAGAGGAAATGTAACCAATAAAAACGATAATAATGAAAAAAAAATGCGCATATCATTTGCCTGTCTTAGCTTATTTGTTCGAATTGTATTAATCTTAAACTAAGCTAATTTAAAATGCGCGTTGAAACAGAAGAAAGTTTATTTTTACTGCAGACTACAAGCCGTTGTGATACAAAAATAACGGGGCATGTAATAGCATATCCTGTGCTATTTGGTACAAGGCAGATCCAGAGGAACTCATGAAAAGGCTCAGAGCATTAGCAGATAAACCCATTATTGGTGGGGTAGTAAAAAAAGCAATGTCAAGAATGGCAAGTAATGATGCAAAAGTCATTTCTGAACATTTCTCGCAATATCTACGCCCACAAATTGCAACAACCGAAGAGTTAAAGCATGCTGTGTATCGGTTAAGGCATGAAGTATATTGTGAAGAGTTACATTTTGAAGATATTAAAGAATCTTACGAAGAGTTTGACGAATTCGATGAACGCTCTGTTCATTGTTTTGTAAGGCATCTTGGTTCACAAAAACTGGCGGGTACCGTCAGGATGATTGAGTGTAGAAACGGCGCTGATCTTCTACCCATTGAAAAGTTTTGTAGTCATGCTTTTGAGCATCCAGAATTAAGACCTGAGAATTTTCCAAGAGACTCAATTTGTGAGATATCTCGTCTGGCCGTGCCGGCTAACTTTAGAAAGCGTTCAATAGATCAGTTTAAAGGCGCTGCCACGGGAGCCATTAACGAGTCTGTATTTTCTGAAACAGAGTTACGTTGTTTTCCTTACATTGCTATTTGTTTATACATGGCCGCAACGTCAATGGCCATGCAGTCGGAACGCCATCATGGTTTTGTGATGATGGAACCTCGTTTAGCGAGGAGCTTGAGCTTTGTTGGAATACACTTTATCCAAATTGGTAAATTGATAGACTTTCACGGTCAGCGAGCCCCTTTTTATATTAATGCTTGTCAACTTAGAGAAAACTTAAGTGCGGGATATGTCAAGTTATTGGCAACTGTTGAACGTGAGCTAGTGGACTCTGGTAGCTTGTTTCAAGCCGATACTACCGCCCACCCAACAGATTTTACTGCCCCTGCGCTATTAAGCGTATAATATACATAACGTTTAATTTGTGAGTTTTTTATGTTTAATTATTATGAAGCTTTTTCCCGCAATATTGGTTGGTTTACCGAGCAAGAGCAAGAAAAGCTTAAAAATACCCGGGTTGCGATAGGCGGTTTAGGCGGGGTAGGTGGTGATCATGCCATTGTATGTGCCAGATTAGGGATAGCCAATTTTAATATTTCTGATATGGATACGTACGATTTTGCTAACTTCAACCGACAAGCCGGTGCAAATATTGAAACAGTTGGTGTTGATAAATCTGCAGTTATCGGTGAAACATTAAGAAAAATAAATCCTGAAGCGACTATCAAAAATTTTAATACAGGTATTTCTTTAGATAATTTAGATGAATTTTTAGAAAACGTTGATGTATACATCGATAGTTTAGACATTTTTGCGTTAGAGATCCGGCGAGCTGTTTTTAACCGCTGTCGGGAGAAGGGCATTCCTGCTATTACCGCTGCGCCGATGGGTATGGGAACATCGATGTTGATATTTACAGCTAGCAGTATGTCTTTTGAGCAGTATTTTGGCTTTGTCGATGCGGGCCATAATGATTCAGAGCAAGTTAAGAGACAAATCTTCGAAGATAACATTATTAGATTTATTGTAGGGGTGTCGCCTTCTATGCAGCAGCGGCATTACCTGATGGATAAAACTAAGGTAAATATTCTGAAGAAAAAAGTCCCTTCTACCTGCCCCGGTATTTCGCTGGCAGCCGGTGTGTTATGTACTAACGTTGTTAAACTATTGCTGCAGCGTGGTGATATTATACAAGCACCAAGAGGGATGCATTTTGATGCTTATCGTAATAATCTAATTAAGACGTGGCGTCCCTTTGGTAGCAAAAATCCAATTCAATATCTGATGTTCAAAAAAATTAAAGCGCTATTAAAAGAAAATAGCTTTTAATTTTTTTTCATTCTGTATTTCATTGTGTCGATCATTATGTAAGTGATAATAATACCTATAACCACTTTTCTGTTCAAATAATAATATATTTTACAGAGCAAAAAAATCCTGGCATTGCCAGGATTTTTAATATTACTAAAAGTAACTATTATTGATAATTATTTTTTAGCTTTACGGTTGCGAGCCGCTAAACGTAAACCTAATAAACCAAGAGCCAGAATTGAAATACTTGCTGGTTGTGGTACAGAGAACGTAACGCTACCGTCGTGGTTTGCCGCAATTAACGCTACACCGTTAACGAAAGAGATGTCAGAAACCACTGGTGTACCTGCTAAACCTTCGGTAACGGTTTGATTAAGTTTGAAAAACACATCAGTGTCTTTAGCAAACCAGTCAGTTAAAGAGTTGGTGCCATTACCGTTGCTTGATAGTGTAAAGGCATCGCCAGCACCATTAGCTAATGAGGCCTGATCAATTTTACCTACGATTGTTTGTCTAACTACGCCACCAGTTGTAAAAGGTGCACCATAAGATACATCTAAGTCAAACAGTGAGTGGAAGCCTTCAGTAAAGCCTGTGCTGTCAGAATAAGACAGAATACCAAATTGAATAGTACCTGAATTATAGACGAAGCCGTCTAAGTTAGCATCGAATGAACCCATAAAGTCGTTAAAGAAGAAGGTGAATATATAATTAGCGTTGTAGCCTGCTGGTGCAGGAGAACCAAATGGCGTGAATGCGGTAACCATGTTACTACCATTATCGGCAAAACCTTGGCCAACCAGTGGCGAGCCCAGTAATGAGTCAAAACCAAGGTTGCTATAGCCCCCATACGACTGAATTTTATCGCCATGGCTTAATACGCCATCGTTATTCGAATCGAAAACTAAAGACTGCGAGTTATAGCCTACTCTCATGGTATTGTGAGGTTTCACTGATGATGGTGAATTTGCCCCACCAGTAAATTCCCAGTTAATAATTGATGCTGCTTGAGCAGAACCGATAGACAGTGCCAATAACCCTGTGGCGATGATTGCATTTTTCATTTCATTTATCCTTTGTGTGTTTAACTAGCCCTCTTATTAAGTAAGCACTAAGCGTGCCATGTTTTTAGTTGTTATAAATCAATGATTTATTATTTGATGTCTGGTTGGTTGTAAAGAAAGTTGACAGATGTACTGCTGATGAAGAGATACCTGAAATTATCGGGCCTGGTAAGGTAGCGGCAAAATACAGTGCTCTAATTTGGTGGATAGCCAGATAGCAATTATGGGGTAAGTAATAAGGGGGCTTTGCCCCCTTATTACTTGTACTACTGTTACTTGTACTAAAGGTTAGATTTAAGTTGTTGCAAACGCGAGCGTTGCTCTGCTGTTTGCGCGCTAACATTGTTGAGAACATCTTGCGCTTTGCTCAGCTCATTTAGCTGAATCAAGGCTTCCGCATAGTTGAGCTCTACCTCAGCATGAGCTGGCCTGATGGCTAGCGATTTTAAAAATAGCTCCGCAGCTTTTTTATGATCACCTTGTAATTTCATTATTTTACCATAGGTGTCGATAACATCTGGATTCTGCGGCAGGATAGTCAGCGCTTTTTCAGCATAAGGTTGGGCTTCTTTAGGGGTACCTGATGCAGCCAAAATCCACGCATAATTATTAAGTATTAATGGATTATCAGGTTGTTTCTCTAAGATTTCGGCATAAACAACTTTCGCTTTTTGTATATCTGCCTCTATTAACAAGCTACCATAAAAACTATAGAGGCGAATATCGTCTCGGCCATGCTTGTCAAAATGTTCTTCTAAAAAGCGTGTAGCTCGTTGAAATGAGATATCTTTTGCCTGAGTCTCTGCTATGGCCAGAGCGGTTAATGGCGAGGGTGAAGCATCGTAAGACTGCTGTAAAGTAGCCAATCCAGGAGAGATTTGACCTGCGTTTAGCTGCACCCTACCTTTATGAAATAAGACAATAGGCTGATTTGCCATTTCTATTGGTAGTGCTGCATAAGTTTCTAATGCGTCTTTGTGATTATTTAGTTCTGCCTGTAAGGCAAACTTAAGTAAGAGTAAACGCTCATTTTTGGTATCTCTGCGGAGTTGCTGTTCAACAATGGTTAAAGCCTCTTGATGTTTGTTGCTTAAGGTCAATACATTGACATGCGCCAGAGCAGCTTGCTGATTTCGCTCATCCTGCTTATACCAACGTTCTGTAATCGCTAATGCTTGCGGAAGCTGTCGCTCAGCCGCGTAGGCGCCTGCTAATATAGCATAGGCATTGGGGCCTAAATTCTCTGCTGTTTTTAATTGTGGTTCCAAAAAGGCAATGATGTCAGCATTACGCTGTTCTTGCTGGTAGACATTGAGTAACAGTGCATGTAGGGCTTGATTTTGTGGAAACGCTTTTTGAGTTTCTTTTATGCGCGAAATTACCGGTGCAACATCATGCTTCAAACCTTTGCTAATGCCATAAAGGCTTAATAAGGCTGGAGTATAGTCTGGTTGTAATTCCAAGGTTTCATTTAACAGGGTGATTGCTTTATCAGATTCTTGGTTGTGCTGAGCAAGTGCCGCTGATAGATATCGAGTAAACGGATTTTCTGCATTAGCTAAGGTTGCTTGTTCCAACAAGCGCTCTGCTTCTTGCATTTGTCCTGTAAGCATAGATGTTATAGCTTTTAGGTTGTAACCGGCATTTGCTGTTTCTGGTTTTTTTAGCCATTCATCGCCTAATGCCGCTGCCTTGGTAAAATCTTTTTGTCGAATATAACTGGCAGCAAGCGCTAATCGTGCGTCATGACGGCTTGGATCTAGCACTAACGCCTGTTCTAAATTTTTAAGGGCTTCGCCTACTTGATCTGGTAGCCCTAATTTAAGTTGTCCTAGAACAGTGAGCGCTCTGCTATCTTGCGTTAAGCCGGCATCTTCAATCCGTTTTATAATGTCGTTGGCTAATCTTGCTTCTCCAGCACGAACTAGCTGAAATGCAGTTGACGCCGCTAAAGTAATATCGTCTGAGGTTAACGTTCTGCTGTTTAAGCTGCCTGCGGCCTCTGTAAGCTCTCCAGCCTGAAGTTGTAAAGCTGTTAACAGACGTTGTGCTGGTGGATAGACGCCGAGTTGAGCTTGCACGTTGGATAAATGTGCCAGCGCTTGACTATTCAAACCTAACCGATAATAAGTTAATCCAGCTAAAATCCGAGCCGGAGTCGTGTTGTAACGATTAGCAATAGCTTTGTCTATGTGCTCTTTTGCGGTGTTAAACTCTTGCTGGTCAAAAGCGATCATGGCTTTTAAGTAGTTGGTAAAGCCATGATCAGGCGCGAAACGTAAAATACGCTTTAATTCTTCATCCGCTTTGTCTAATTGTTGCTCTTTCAGCTGTAACTGTGCAACAGTTAATCTGGTGCGTAGTGCTGAGGGTACCCTATTAAGGTAGTCATAAAAATCAACCAAAGCTTCAGGAGTTTGTGCAAGCGTAACTTTTAGCTGAGCTCTCAGCAGTAGTGCTTCGACATCGATAGGTGCCGTCTCGGAAATGGTCTCAAGTAATTTTAATGCGTCTTTAGAATTATTCTCTTTGATTTGCATAATAGCTTTAGCAAATTGCTGCAAATCTGCCTCAGGGGCTTCTAAGAGTTTATCAAAGGTCGCCATAGAAGGTTCCGCAACACCCATCTCAATATCTGTCATTGTGCGATAAAAAGCAGTATAGCGCTGTATTGACTCGCTCAGTGTCGACTCGTTTTTAAATGGCGTAAGCACAGCCTGGTAATTTTCTGCTCTATAAGACGACTGTATTAGCTCCAGCGCCACTTCATTTAATGGCGCCCCATTTTCCAGTGCTTTACCAAGTTCTTTTTCGGCAGAGAAAAAATCACCAGTTTGCATATAGATACGGCCGAGTAAAATGCGGTAGTCTGCATTTTCTGGTGCAGCAGAAACGGCTGATTTCAATTCAATGATAGCTTCATTATATTGTTGTTTGCCAACCAGAGCGGACGCTGCTGCATAATGTTCCTCTGCAGATTTCCCGCCACAACCAGCCAGCAACAAGGATATCGCTATAGCAGCCGATAAATAGGTTTTTTTCATTTGAACACTCTCCATTGCTCCGAACCCTGACCGTATAAATTTAAGTATGTCCAGCAAGGGATATTTGATAATAAGGATCAGAACAGGCTCGTTCTGTCAGGTTACTCTTTTTCATTCATCATATTGCCGACAGGGCAAAAATCAAGCATGATAGCGTTAAAAGCACGATCATAATGCTAATTTAGTAACAATCCAGGGACGGGTGATGTTTACCAATAAATTACCTTTACAGATACCTTCTTCTTCAGCACCGCTTCTGATGGTAGTGATTGATACCGAAGAAGAGTTTAATTGGCGCGCTTTCCCAGATCGTACTAAAACCTCCGTTTCTCACTTGCTTCAGATCGACAGAGTACAAGCGATTTTTGACGAGTATCGTATCACGCCCTGTTACGTAATTGACTATCCGGTGGCGACGAAACATGAAGATAATAAACGCTTACGAGAAATCAGTGCTGCGGGCCGATGCGAAATAGGTGCACATTTGCATCCTTGGGTTAACCCACCTTACAGTGAGATGTTATCCGTCGCGAATATGTATCCCGGTAATTTATCTGCTGAACTCGAGTACAGTAAGCTAGCCGTTCTTTCCACAGCAATTGAGCAATACTTTGGCTTTAAACCCTGTGTTTACAAAGCAGGTCGTTATGGCTTTGGGCCGAATACGCAGAGGTTACTGCAGGAGCTGGGTTTTAGTATAGATGTCTCAGTATGCCCACCGTTTGATCATCGTGCCGATGGTGGCCCAGACTACCGAACTTTTTCTGCTGATCCATTTTGGTTTGGTGATAATTTATTGCAGTTGCCGGTAACAGGTGCTTTCACTGGCTGGGCTGGCCCACTTGCAGAGCCGCTATTTCGACTAGCACAGCATTTAAAACAGATTAAAGCGCCTGGCGTTTTATCAAAATTAGGAGCTGTTGATAGACTGGTATTATCACCAGAGGGTTATACACCAGACGAGCATAAAAAACTTACGCGCCACTTGATTAATCAAGGAACCAGACTTTTTACCTGGAGCTTTCACAGCCCAAGTGTGGAACCCGGACATACTCCTTATGTGCGTAATATGCAGGAGCTTACCGTGTTTTTGGATAGTTTCCGGCGTTACTTTGATTACTTCTTTGGCGAATTAGGCGGTATTGCTACCAGCCCTTGCCAATTCAGAAAGTTAATGGAGAAAAAACAATGAAGGTGTTAGGTATTTCACCACTTGATAAAGACGCAACTGTTTCTGTAGTAATTGATGGTGAAATCGTTTTCGCCGCAGGAGAGGAGCGTTTTTCAAGGGTAAAACAACAGGATGGTTTCCCCCGATTAGCACTGCAAGCCGCGTTGGACTATACCGGGCTTCAGATGAGCGATTTTGATGAGGTTGCTTATGCCTTCATGAGTTTTGATAGTGAAGCTGATGTGATAGAACGTAACTTAGCGGAAGAGAAAGCGTTTATCGAGCGCTTTGAACCGGCAAGCTTACAAGAGCAAATTAAGCATGCTTTACGCAAAGTACCAGAGCGGCAGCAAGCTATTCATGGCCTGACAGATCCCAATGTGAAAATGGAAAAGGGGTTATTACATAACTCCTACTATAACATGGCTGGTATTCAGAAATTTGCCTCAAATATGTCGGCAATGAAAGGCTCTCGCAGCTGGGCTGAACAGGCGATAGCGTCGTTTCGGCATTGGGAACAGGAACTGGAGCAAGGGTTGAAGTCTTTTGGATGGGATAAGCCAATAAAGCGGGTTGATCACCATATGTCGCATGCCGCTAATAGCTACTATTGCAGCGGCTTTAACGATGCACTTTGTATCACACTGGATGGTTATGGTACCGGTTTGGCTGGCTCTGTTTGTGAAGCTAAGGCAGGCAAAATACGTCGCTTACATGGCATCAGTTATCCAAACTCTTTGGGTACATTATACGAACATGTGACTTCTAGCCTAGGGTTTAAACCTGGGCGGCACGAAGGTAAAATTGTGGGGCTGGCCTCGTATGGCGATCCTGAAATCCTAAAAGATATTTTATTATCACGTATTGAACAAACGCCGGGTGATTTTAAAATTTATGAAGCTAATAATATTTATTTCTCTCGCTATTTAGCTGCTAAATTCCCAAAAATTGATGTCGCGGCGGCATATCAACGGGTGTTAGAAATTGTAGCGGTGAATTTTGTCCGTCACTGGGTAGAAAAAACAGGCATTAGCAACGTGGTACTATCCGGTGGTGTTACCGCAAACGTAAAGTTAAATCAGCGTATTTTTGAGGTTGATGGCGTTGATGAACTTTTTGTTTATCCAAATATGGGTGATGGCGGCTGTGGTACCGGCGCTGCGCTGTTTGTTAGCCAATATGGTAAGGTAACGCCAAGCATTCAAAGTGCCTATTTTGGTCCCGACTATTCTGAGGCTGAGTTGCTTGCTGCTTTAGATGCTGAAGGCCTCAAAGCCGAACGCCCAGAAAATCTTGCCGCAGAAGTTGCCGCGCTGATTAATGACGGTCAGGTTGTGGCACGCTTTGACGGTCGAATGGAATACGGGCCGCGGGCTTTAGGTAATCGTTCAATCATGTATCATGCCCGTGAGCCGGAAGTAAACCAATGGTTAAATAAACGTCTTGGTCGTACCGAGTTTATGCCCTTTGCTCCAGTAACGTTATACGAAGCACGTGAGAAGTGTTACCACAATATTCAGGGGGCTGAGCATGCCGCAGAGTTTATGACGGTAACCTTTGACTGTACCGACTTTATGAAAGCTAATTGTCCAGCTGCGGTGCATGTAGACGGCACAGCCCGACCACAACTGGTAAAACGCGAAGTTAACCAAGGATACTATGATATCCTAAAAGAATATGAAAAATTAACCGGGATCCCAAGCTTAATTAATACCAGCTTCAATATGCATGAAGAGCCAATAGTAAATAGCCCACAAGATGCAGTGCGAGCGTTTCTGGATGGCAAGCTGGATTATTTATTGCTTGGCCCTTACTTGGTTAAAAACCCTTCTGGTCAGGAATAGCAGTGGTTAATGTAGTACAAGGGTTCACCGCCAGCAGTTATTTGTTGGAGGATATCGCCGTATTAGGTGAGCATTGGCAGTCACTTGAAGCAATTGCTGACAATCCAGTATTTTTGTCATGGCAATGGATTGGCATTTGGTTAGCTTGTTATCAATTACCGTTAAGGGTGTTAGAGGTTCGTGATAGCGAACATCAGCTCGTAGGACTTGGGTTACTACTAGAACAAAGCGTAAGACGCTATGGCATCTTATCTAGTCGCTGTCTGCGTTTACATCAAAGCGGCCGGCCGGATTATGATCAGGTGTGGATAGAGTACAATGGTTTTTTAACCGCAACAGAGCATAGCGTGGAAATTGAACACTGTGCGCTGACGTATGTTCGAGCTCGGTTAAACTGGGATGAATGGATTATTGGCGCGATTGAAGCGCCAAAAGCCCAGCGCTATGCCGAATGTCTGGACGTGACTTCCCATGTGCTATGGGAAGCGCCATGTTACGGCGTTGATTTAGCAGCGTTACGACAGCAACAAGTATCTTATCGCGATCGCCTATCCGCGAATACGCGTTATCAAATTAACCGCTCATTAAAAATTTACCAGCAGCGTGGCGAGGTTCGTTTAGTTAGGCCTCTAAGCCAGGAAGAAGCGTTGGAATGGTTTGCACTTACCGGGCCTTTACATTTGCAACGTTGGGGGGCTGGGCCGCACCGGAGTGGTTTTGCTAATCCAGAGTTTGTGCGTTTTCACCAACAGATGCTGCAATCATGTTGGCCGCATGGTGCTGATATAGTGGCATTAAAAGTGGGAGGTCATACGATCGCCACTTTTTATAATTTTATCTATCGTAACCGGGTATATTTTTACCTTGGAGGGTTGGATATTGAAGCCGACAATAAGTTAAAGCCGGGCTTACTTGGACACATGCTTTGTATTGAAGACTATCTAGCCCGTGGTTTTGATTATTACGATTTTATGGGCGGAGAAGAACGCTATAAGACGCAGCTGGGGTCTTTACACAATCGCTTGGTGCAAGTTGCATTGCAGCGTCGACAATTTAAGTTTCTACTTGAACAACATGCCAGAAAAGTAAAACATCAGTTATTTGGCAATGATGAAAACCTTAACATCACCCGGGGCAAGCGAGGCGGTAGCTGATATGACAGCGGCAGTAGAGCTGAGAATTGAACATTACACCGGCTCAGCACAGTCGGTAAACGCCATGCTGGATCAGTATGTAACAGAGCATGTACAAGGCAGTATTTATCATTTGACGGCTTGGCGCCAGGCAATACGACTGGCTTATGGTCATCAGGACAGTGTGCTTATTGCCAAACAAAATCAGACCGTGGTGGGCTTACTGCCCCTTAGTTTGATGTCATTGCCGCTACGTGGCAAACAACTTGTCGCATTACCTTTTGCAGATTTTTGTGATGTGTTAGCAGATTCACCACAAATTTATGCTCAGTTAGAAAACGCTGCCAGATCGTTATTGTTAGCTGGCCAGGCTAAAAAGTTAGCTGTGCGGAGTCGGGTAGTTGCAAACAATATTAGCAATAATAGTACCGTTGCGCAGTCTGAAGCTAATGACCAGCTAAGCGACGATGTTGATAGCGATACAAGTATTATTGCGAACACCAAGGTACGGATGTTGGTTAGGTTACCTGAAAGCGCCGAGGTACTACTGGCCAGTTATAAGCCTAAATTGCGCAGCCAGATTAAAAAGGCGCAAAAAAATGGTTTGAGTGCCGACATCAGCACTAGCGCTGTAGCGCTTGAACAATTCTATGCGGTCTATGCTAAAAATATGCATCGCTTGGGATCGCCGGTACACAGCTTTAATTGGTTTATACATCTGACCCAATTATTGGCACCGCAACAGGCGTTTAAAATCGTATTGGTGTCATATCAGCAACAGGTTGTGGGAGCCGCATTGCTGTTACATTATGGTAAGCAAGCGTGGATCCCGTGGGCTTCGACTTTGGCTGATTTTAATCATTTGGCACCGAATATGCTGCTTTACTGGCATATTCAAGCCTATCTTGCCGATCAGGGCATAAGTACCTTTGATATGGGGCGTTCTACTTATGGAGAGGGCACTTATCGCTTTAAAGCTCAGTGGGGAGCCGAGCCAGAAGTGCTTTGCTGGCAAACATTTGATACCGTAAATACAGACGGCCAGATAGATCTCGGTATGCCGGCGGGAAGGCTGCGTTTATTAGCAGAAAAAACATGGCGGTTGTTGCCGTTACCTGTTGCAACAACCTGTGGTGCATTTCTTCGAAGATATATTTCACTATGAATACATTTTTTCTGGTTTTAACGCTTATCTGCCTGTTGATGCCCCTGTATGTTTATCTGGGGTACCCAGCAGTGCTCTGGTTACTAAACAAAGCAGGTTTTCGCAAACCGCACCAGATAGCTGATATAACGCCCAGCGTTACGTTAATTATCTCCTGCTATAACGAGGCGGCTGTATTACGCGAAAAACTGCGTAATAGTCTGGCGCTAGATTATCCAGTTTCCAAACTTTTTATTGTGGTGGTATCAGACGGTTCTGATGATGGTAGCGATGATATTGTACGCGAGTTTATGGGCTTACAGATTAGGCTAATCCGTCAGGAAGGGCGCCTGGGTAAAACTATGGGGCTAAATTTGGCACTGAAAGATATCCATACTGAACTGGTGGTTTTCTCAGATGCCAACGCCATGTATGATCCTCTTGCTATTCGCAATTTAGCCCAGCATTTTGCAGATCCTGCGGTGGGCTATGTGGTAGGCGCAGCGCTTTACACCGATGGCCAGCAGAACGCCTCAGCTGCCAATGAAGATTTATACTGGCGCTATGAGATGGCAATAAAGCAGTGGGAAAGTGAGCTGCACTCTGTGGTTGGCGGGGATGGCGCTATCTATGCTATTCGCCGGGTATTGTGGGAACCATTACAGCAGCGTGATATCAATGATTTTGTTAATCCATTGCAATTAGTTGCCAAAGGCTATCGAGGTATCTTTGAGCCAGCAGCGCGTTGCTTTGAGGAAACAGCCGGTAATTTTAGCAAAGAAGCCAAACGTAAAGAGCGGATCGTTAATCGCAGTTTGCGTGGTTTATTTAGGGTAAAGCGGGTGATGAACCCGTTGCGGAGTGGTTTATTCAGCTATATGGTTATTTCACATAAATTGCTCCGTTGGTTAATTCCACTCTTTGCGGCGTTAACGTTACCTGGTGCATTAATTCTTGCCAGTAATGCGGTGTTATTAGGGCAAATTTTAGTCATTGGTGCTTTGCTGCTACTGATTCCAGCCTTTATTGGCTACCTTGGACAGAATCAACCTAAGTTGCCTTGGCTGTTTTCTTTTCCGTTCTATTTTGTCAGTGTTAATTACTATGCGTTGCTAGGTATTGTAAGCGCCTTACAAGGTAAAACGCAGGTTACCTGGCATTCTACCCGCCCCGCATTAGCTAATAGTACTGGCGTGGCTAGTGCCAGTGCCGTTGGTGTGATCAGTTATTTGCTTGTGATTGGCATCAGTATCGCCGCCGTGTGTAGGCCTTATGTCTAAAATAGCATTATTTTTCTTTCTCATCCTGTTCGGCGGTGTTATTGCTACGTTCGCCTATGCGCCTGTAGCGGCTTTCCTGACTTATCAAATGGTTTATTTTTTCAATCCAGATAATCGATGGTGGGGGCAGAGCATTCCGGGTATGCGCTACTCCCTGTTTATTGCTTTGGTGATGATTTTGGTATTTATAGCTAAGTATCGCCAATTATCTGAGTTAAGCCCCTGGTCGCGACAACCGATTTTAAAATGGCTGTTAGCGATTTTAGTAATGTACTACATCATGTACTTCTTTGCGGTTAACCCGTTATTTCATGATAAGTTTACTTTTGAATTTACCAAGCTTATCGTGATTATCTGGATAGCGTATAAGCTAATTAATTCTGAGTGGGCATTAAAGGCATCCATGTGGGCCTATATTTTAGGTGCCACTTACGTTGGGAAAGTTGCGCGAGATGTCGGTAGAAACAGTAGTGGTCGGGTTGATGGTATTGGCATGGCTGATGCGCCCGATACTAACGACACTGCAGCGGTATTGGTCCCTCCATTAGTTTTTTTGTTGTACTTTGCTTGGTTAGGCAATTGGAAAGTTCGCGCTTTAGCTGCAGTTTGTGCTGCATTTATTGTCAATGCACTGGTACTGATCAATAGTCGTGGTGCTTTTTTAGGCGCAGTTATAGGTTGTGGTTTTTTCCTCTTTTATATGATTTTTTCAAGATATCAGCGTAAATGGCAACGACCAATGGCCATTTTTATTATTGCCGCAGGTTTATCAGGTGCTTTTTACTTAGCTGATGATACTTTCTTTTCTCGAATGGAAACGTTAAAAGTACAAGAAGATGGCTCCAGAGGCGGTGATGGCCGTGTTGATTTCTGGTTCAAAACTTTTGATATGATGCGAGACTATCCAATGGGGCTTGGCGTTTTTGGTTATCAAACGGTCAGTCCTGCCTATTTAGAGCAATCGCAATTAGCCTCTAATTCTGGAAATCGAGCCGTGCATTCCACCTGGTTCCAGATCTTAAGTGAGTTAGGCTGGTTGGGCTGGCTGCTGTTTGCCGGGTTATTCTGGCGTCTGTGGCGATTAACACAGCAAACTAAGCGCTTTGTGCTGCAACAGGGGCAAACAAATCACTATTTTTTAATCTTGGCGCTTGAAGGTGCTTTGCTGTCTTTTTTGGTTGCAGCAACCTTTATAGACCGGGCGCGAGCGGAAGTGATGTATTGGTTAATATTATATCTGGCTGTAGCAGCAAATATTTTTTATTTGCGCCTGAATCAGCCGGTTCAGAAGGAAAGCAGCTTGGCAGTGAATCGTAAACGTGCCGGATTACACAAGGATAAAGTTAAATGAGAGTCCTGCAATTTATCACGCCATCAGGCTTTTATGGCGCCGAGCGCTGGGTACTGGCATTAGCAAATAACTTGCCTTCGGCAGCAATGCTCTGCGATTTAGCGGTAACAGAGGAAGGTCCACAGCAAGATTTGTCGGTCGCCCGGCTCTACCCCGCATCGGCTGGGCAGGTGCATTATGTACCAACGAAGGGGCGTTTTGACGTCAGTGCCGTAGCAAAACTGGTTGCAATAATTAAAGCGCGTAATATCGATATTATTCACACTCATGGTTACAAATCAGACATTATTGGTCTGTTAGCTGCCCGCAAAGCGGGCATAAAAATAGTCAGCACGCCGCATGGTTTTTCCAATAATGTGGGTTGGAAGCTGCGTTTATTTATTCGGCTTGGTTTATTTGCATTAAAGTTTGCGGATAAAGTTGCGCCATTGTCTGAGCAGTTAGTTGTTGATTTAAAACGCTATGGTATTCAAGACAGTCAATTACGTTTTATTGAAAATGGCGTTGATCTGACTGAGTTAGTTGCTTATCGCAAACCGTTGTCGGTAACAGTAAGCCCCGCTGAGGGGCTTCATCTGGGGTATATTGGGCAACTCATACCTCGGAAAGGTTTAGCTGATTTATTGCAGGCCTTTAATTTACTGTGGCAACGCTATCCGAATTCTAAACTCAGCCTGATTGGTGATGGTAGTCAGCGTGCTGAGCTAGAGGCACTTGCAGCCACATTACCCGCGGGCGGTGCCATTTCGTTTTTGGGCTTTCGGGATGACCGGATTGCTTTATTACAACATTTTGATGCTTTTGCTTTAACTTCTTCGTTAGAAGGGATCCCACGTTGTTTAATGGAAGCGATGGCAGTAGGCGTTCCCATAGTGGCTTACAATATTCCGGGTGTTGATCAATTAATCGTCCATGGGTCTACCGGTTTATTAGCGCCATTGGGCGACTGGCAGCAATTAGCGAACCAGATGATTCGATTAGTGGCTGAGCCAGAGTTATCTTATGATTTAAGCCTGGCTGCCAGACAACTTGTTGATCAGCGCTTTTCTGCTGCGAGAATGGCTTTGGAATATCAGCAACTTTTTGTTGAATTACTGCAGAGCCCAAAAGTTGCTAATATTGTGGAGCCTGAATAAATGTGCGGTATAGCCGGTTTTTCTATTCTGCCTTCTTTTACACCCCAGCAAACAGAACAGTATTTGCAAGCGATGGGGGATGCGATTGCCCACCGGGGACCCGATGCAACCTCAATTTGGCACGATGCTAACTTTGCACTGGTACATCGGCGGCTAAGTATTATTGATTTAAGCGAGGCTGGTACGCAGCCAATGCGTTCAGCCTGTGGCCGTTATATTATTGTCTTCAATGGTGAGATTTATAATTATCAGGCATTAAAACAGCAGTTGCTTGATGCCGGAGAGTTGTTTACTACTCGCACTGATACCGAGGTGTTGTTAAAGTTATTTCAGCGTTTCGGCAAAGATTGTTTGGCGAGTTTAAATGGCATGTTCGCTTTTGTGGTTTGGGATACTGAACTGCAACAGGTGTTTATGGCGCGGGATCGTTTGGGCAAAAAACCGCTATATTACTATCACGGTAGTGGTAGCTTTGCCTTTGCATCTGAAATAAAAGCCTTACTTAAGTTGCCTTTTGTGCCCCGAAAAGTTAGGCAAGATGCGGTAAAGGATTTTTTCTTTTATCAATACGTACCTGATCCAAAAACTATTTTTGAAGGGCTATCGAAACTGGCACCGGGGCATTATTTACAGTTTTCACTGGCTGATAAGGTGTTGCCGCAGCCAGTTAAGTATTGGAATTTAGCTTTTAAGGTTAAAGAGCAGCGCAGCCCGGAACAGATTGGTGAAGAGCTAACCGCATTGATAGACGATGCGGTGAAAATCCGGATGGTTAGCGATGTGCCGCTGGGGGCTTTTTTAAGTGGTGGTGTAGATTCCAGCGCTGTAGTGGGCATGATGGCAAAACATAGTGCTACCCCTGTTACCACGTGCGCTATTGGTTTTGCCTCGGAACAGTTTGATGAAGTGCATTATGCGCGTCAGGTCGCAGAGTTATTTGCTACTTCGCATCATGAGTTCACAGTGAAAGAGAATGTGACAGATAGCTTTAGTCAAATTAGTCACTACTTTGATGAACCCTTTGCTGATCCTTCATTTATTCCAACATATTTTGTCGCTAAGTTAGCTCGGCAACAAGTTACCGTAGCCTTGGCCGGTGATGGTGGAGATGAAAGTTTCGCCGGCTATAGCAAATACGTGGTTGATCAAACAGAACAGCAATTGCGACAGCGTTTTCCAGCAGCGTTACGCCAGAATCTGTTTCCACCCTTGGCCCGCTTAGCCGGAGTGAGTAAAGCTACGCCGTTTCGTAAAGCGCGTTCCTTACTTAATGCGCTGGCTACCTCCCCAGATGAAGCATTTTTTGTAACGAACAGTTTTTTCGATGCAGTGCTTTGGCAATATTTGGTTAAGGGGGATTTTGCGCGACAGACAGTAGATTATCGGCCGTCAGAATTAACCTGTGCGCGTTATCAGGAAGCCGACGCTGATGATCATCTATCGCGGGTGCTTTACACCGACATCAACACTTATCTGCCGGGTGATATTTTGGTTAAAGTTGACCGGATGACGATGGCAAACTCGTTAGAAGCCCGCGCGCCTTTATTAGATTATCGAGTGGTGGAATTTGCCGCTGGTATTCCGTCAAGGCTAAAGCTGCACGGCAAGGATAAAAAACATATCTTAAAGCAAAGCCTAAAAACGTTACTCCCTGAAGATATTTTGTATCGGAAGAAAATGGGGTTTTCGGTGCCACTGTCGCATTGGTTAAGCAATGAGTTGCGGCCTATCGCCGATAACTTATTTTATCAGCCAGACTCTGGCTTGGCGCAATGTTTTGACATGCGCAAAGTGCAGGGACTGTGGCAACGCCATCTGGCTGGCGAGCATCAGTTTACTCAAGAGCTCTGGAGTATGCTGGTGTTTGAGCAATGGTGGCAGCATTATATGGTAGATAATCAGCTGACCGGAAAAAAGGTGACCGAAAGCAAGGTTAGGTTATGAGCAAACTGCGTGTTTTGCATATTACCTTTGATATGGCCATAGGTGGTACAGAGCAGGTTATCCGCCAGTTAGTGTTAAACTTACCAAGTGATATCGAATGTCAAATTCTTTGTATTGACGGTCGGGTAGGTGCTATTGGCGAGACATTACAAGCGCAAGGGATCAAGGTTAGTGCGCTAGCCAGACGCTCAGGGTTGGACTGGCAGCTTATTCGTAATATCCGTGAGTTTATCCAAACAGAACGTATTGATATTGTCCATTGCCATCAATATACGCCTTGGGTTTATGGCTGGTTTGCGCATTGGCGCACCGCTGCAAAAGTTGTATTGACGGAGCATGGCCGTTTTTATCCTGACCGTTTTCGCATCAAAGCGTGGCCATTAAACCTTATTATGGCATTTAGTTCTTCTGCGCTAATTACTATTTCCCAGGCGACAAAAGCTGCTTTAGTAAAATATGAGTGTGTTCCGCCATTTTTAGTCAAGGTCATTTATAACGGTATTCAACCTATCTCAAGTGATATTGCTGCTGCAATGGCGCTGCGTGATGAGCTTGCTATCAGTAAAGAGATGCGTGTGCTAGGCACCATCGCCAGACTGGATCCGGTTAAAAACCAAAGTATGATGCTGCGCGCATTCGCCAATTTACTGCAGTATGAACAAAATATTATTTTATTGTTGGTAGGCGATGGTCCTTCCAGATCAGAATTAGAGCAGCTTGTTGATCAGCTACAAATTAGGCCACATGTTCGTTTTACCGGGTTTAGATCGAATGTTGCAGATTATCTTGCAGTAATGGATATCTATCTATTGAGCTCTCATACAGAAGGCACGTCGATGACCCTACTAGAGGCAATGAATCTGGGGTTGCCATGCGTAGCAACAGAGGTAGGAGGGAATCCGGAGATTGTTGCTGCTGGCGTTACGGGCCTACTTAGCCCAGATGATGATGCCGAAGCTTTTTCACAAAATATTGCTCAGCTTTTACAAAACCCTAAGCTTATTACCACTCTGGGTGATGCTGGCAAAGCACGTTTTGCCCAACTATTTTCAATTCAACAAATGGTTAAAACCTATTTAGACACCTACTGTCGAGTTGCCAGAAAATGAGTAATATTCGTAGTAGTTTGTTGTTTTCTTTTGCCGGTAAGTATGGCTCAAAACTGATCAATTTAATTAGCACTATTTTTATCGCACGAATGCTTACTCCGACAGAGATAGGAACTTTTGCCATTGCCAGCTCTGTGGTAATGATTTTGGCAGAAGTTCGGCTCTTGGGCGCTACTGCCTACTTAGTTAGGGAAGAGTCGATAGATGAGCATAAAATTCGCAAAGCCTATGGTATGACGTTTGTGATGTGCTGGGGGATTGCATTTGCTGTAATTATTGGCTCTGGGGGTATTGCAGATTTCTTTAATCAGAGCGAGCTGCAAGCGGTGTTTATTATCCTTGCCAGCAGCTTTTTTTTAGCGCCTTACATCAGTATTCCCAATGCCATTTTAGCGCGCAATTATCTGTTTAAACAAATAACCATTATTAGTCTGGTCGCGTTAATTGTCCAGTTGGTCACAACATTATGGCTAATTACTGCTGAGTTTGGTTTTTATGCTCTGGCCTGGGGGCAACTGGCGGCAATGATTAGCCGGATGATTCTCAGTTTATATTTTACCAAGCATATCAAGGTCTATCGCCCTAGATTTCATGGCATAGGAGAGATTGCTAAGTTGGGGGTTTTTACCTCTGCCGCAAACATTGTTCGACGTATTCATTACACGGTATCTGATATTGTTATCGGTAAAATGGGCACACCGGCAGAGGTGGGTATTTTTTCTCGCGGTATGGGATATGTCGACTTTATCAGCCAAAGTGTATTGGATGGTGTCGGCTCTGTGGCGCAGCCTTATATGTCTGATATGAAAAGACGTGGTAATGATATTGGTCAAGCCTATATCAAAGCCACAGCTTTGTTGTGCAGTTTAGTCTGGCCAGTGCTAGTTGTTGCTGGTTTTGCTGCCTTACCGGCTATCCGTTTACTTTTTGGTAATCAGTGGGATAGTGCTGCGCCGATTGCTTCAGCGTTGTCCGTTTGGATGTGTATTAAAGTTATCAGCTTTTTCTCTCCACAGTTATTGATTGCCGTGGGGCAGGAAGCCGCAATGTTCAAGCGTGATGTGGCACTGTTTTTTTTGCTATTGGTCTCTCTTATCTACAGTTACCCGCTGGGGTTAACTGCAATGGCGTTAACCTTTATGTTTAATGGCATAGTAGAAGTATGTATTACCTTATGGCTGCTCAAAGTTAAAATACAGCTTTCATTAAAAGCTTGTTTAATGTCGCTTGGTAGACCCATGGTTGTAGCACTGTGTTGTTTTGGTGCCACAGTATTACTCGACCATATTTATCCTTTTGCAAGTGGTTCACCGTTACTGGTCTTTTTGTTATTAGCGGGAATAATGCCACCGTTATGGCTGTTACTGACTAAATGGCTTAAGTTACAGATATATGTGGAAGTGACCAATGTGTTGCTAGCTGCAAGCAGGCGCTTAATGCGCAAATCTTAAGCCGTACGTTTAATCTGGTACTTGCGCGAATTAATTGTTGAAAATGGACAAAGCATGCAATCAAAATTAAAAGTGTTGTTTATCGCCTATTTTTTCCCACCGGTTGATGGTGGTGGGATCCCTGGTGCGATGCGGATCCTGAAGTTTTTGCGCTATTTGCAGGCAGAAGGTTATGTGTTAACGCAAAAAGCTGATGTTGCCAGCCAGCCAGATGCGAGTATTCGTTGCGAGTTACCGCCTGAAAGGGTAGTGCGGGCAGGCACTATTGATCCCTTTGGTCAGTTATTAAAATTCCAATTTTGGTTAAAACAATCCCTTCGAAAACGGCGACATCCTGAGGGGAGTACTGAAGTGAGCAGCAAAGCCGCGGTATTTGCAGACAACTCGACAACTCAGCAAAAATCAATGGCCGCAAAATGTAAAGATTTTATCTATAACCTTAATTATTTTCCGGATCAGGCTAGTGTGTGGATCCTACCAGCCTTGTTTGCTGGCAGGAAGCTGATATCAAGACAAAAAATAGATGTGATTTTCGCCACGGGTTCTCCGTGGTCTTCGTTAGTATTAGGTTATTTACTTAGCAAGCTCACACGCACACCATTAATTATCGATTTTCGCGATCCTTGGATTAATAACCCTTTCCACCATACCAAAGGTGCCTTTTTAGACCGGTTGGCAGCAAAAATAGAAAACAGGGTTATTCGACATGCTACTTTTGTCAGTTTAAACACAGAACCATTACTGGAAGAGTTTGTTAGTCGTTATCCTGAATTAGATAAGAATAAATTTATCGTTTTGCCAAACGGGTTTGATGAGCAAGATAACACTAGCCAATATGTTTACGATGAAACGGCTGATAAGCTAGTGATCCGCCATGCAGGGTTCTTATATGGCCCAAGAGACCCCTCAGTGCTGTTGGATGCCATACAGGCCGTTAATCAGCAAGCTGCCGCTGCTAAGGTGCCAGTACGCTGGGTATTTGAACAGATTGGTGCCTTGAGTTTAAATTATGATATTACAGAGCGCTATCAGCAGATGTTGGCAGATGGCAGTTTCAGGATTATGCAGCAAGTTCCTTATGCTGATTGCCAGCGTTTGCTTGAACAAGCTGATCTATTAGTTAATATCCAGCCCGGCACTAAAACGCAGGTGCCTTCAAAGATCTATGATTACCTTGCTGTCGATAGACCTATACTTAACATAACACCGCACGACGGTGCACTTGGCAAAATGGTAAAAAAATACGGGCTGGGTGTCTGCTTTGATTTTAACGAGAAGCAGTTACTAGAGAGCTATTTATACGACAAGCTAATCACACTTGACTGGCGCACCAGTGAACGATACGAAGCAAAAAAATATTTTTCTATAAAAACCGTTTCAGAACAGCTTGAAGCTATCTTTACAAGGATGCTTAAATAAAGTTATTAGAGTACTTTTATCAGTAAGAAGAAAATGAAATATATAAAAATACCAAGCTAGGGTGGTGTTTTATAGGGAACTGCTGTGCTGAATGAGCCTAATTGAGGCTTGTTAGCTGTAACGTATAGCAAGTAAGAATATGCTACTTAGACAGTAGTTTATATTTTATTTAGAATCAGGCTAATATTATTTAACGGATGAATGTGGAAAAAATGAAAATAGGAATTGTTATACCACTTAAATCAAAAGCAGTTTCAAAAAACTGGAACACTACCTGCGAAAATCTTAAATCTACGGTAAACAGCGTAAGTAATCAAACGTCTAACTTGTTTGAATGTGTTGTCATTGGGCATGATTGCCCTGATTTTATGATGGGTATTGATCCACCGAAAGGAAAAGTTAGATTTATAAAATATGATACATTCCCGCCACCAGTTATAGGAGCGGTTGAGTCTGAGAACCAGTTGAAATATGAGTTTGATAGGTGCCATAAAATACTAGCCGGTATTGCATATTTAAAGAGCTCATTTTCTGATATAACTCATTGGTTTTCTTTAGACGCTGATGATTTAGTTCAAGATAAATTTGTGGAAACACTGCAAAGTTATCATTATGCTGATTCTATAATACTTGATAATGGTTATATTTATTTCAAAAATACTGGTGTTATTAACGAAGAAGATGAGTTTAGTGCTTATTGTGGTTCTAGCGCTATAATCTCTGATCGCTTAATAAACCTTCCAGAAGTGATTGATGAAAGTAGTCATAGGTCTATTCCCTTTGGAAATATCTCACACGTAAATATGCGACAGAGGCTTCAACAATCCGGTTGTAAGGTAGTTGTTGCTGAAGAACGCGTGATAATGTATGTGAGGGATAATGGTGAGAATATAAGTAATGCAGCCTACGCTAACACATTATATAAAAAGATGAAAAAATTCATAAAAATGATAGTCAAGTATCGGCATGTAGATAGAGCTACTAAGCAATCATTTGGTTTAAAGTAAGATTTAAAACTAGAAAGAGTAGTTAAACTCAATCATAGCGATTTTAAATGTTTATATACAAAATGTCGCTGTAAATTCATCTAATGATTGGCCATGGTTCGCTGAATAAAATGTTGCCAACTCTGTCTATCGTAGTTAACTGCCAAAGCGTTGGTGACGGCAAGCTTGAAAAACGCTCGCCGCACCAGAGAACCAACTACTAAGCTACTAAAATATAAATTGTTCAAAATAAAGATGCATAGCCTTGATAAACTAACGACATATAAACGTCAGATTAAATAAACTGTTAATTGAAATATTCATTAATTCGTTTTTTTAGGGACTGAATTTTTTCATCGATTAAGGATCTGCTATTTAAAAAGAAGTCCTTTAATGCGAGTTCTTTTAGTTCATTTGCAGCTTTTAAATAGGTAGAATGATTGCTTGCAGGATAAATAGGTGGTGTAAGATTAAAGTGCGGGTAGATTGCAAATATAATTTTTTTAATAGTGTTTTTTAACCATTTGTCTTTTGATATAGGTAGATTATACCAAACTGGAGTTATGTAACTAAACTTTGCAGTTTCTCCTAGCGCGCTTAACCAATCGTCCCACTTATGCGTATTGATGTGATGGTAAGCTTTGACAGGTTTCCACGGAATACCATAGCAATCCGCAATAATTGCCCCATGCATAGCTTCGGTAAGAACCTTTTCACAGCTACAAAGTTCGCTTAGAAACTCATCCAGACCCAGCCGAGGGTCAATAAATTTGATATTAGCAAGCTCGCATACTTTTTTCCAATCACCGTACTCAAGACTTGTCACATGAGGAATATACCCTACTTTATTAGAAGTAATAACATCTGGTTTAGGGTAGAACTCCTTAAGTAAATAAGCGCCATCTAGCAGTACAACGTCATCATCTAAGTTAAATGCTTTTTTGGAGTATTCTCCTCTAACGGCGAGAAACTTCCATGTGTCGTCAACTTTTGGTAAGTTACCGTATCCGATCCCAGCAGAAACAACCGTATATTTTTTTGCTTTTGGAATATGATTGTTTAAAAGACTACCAATGCCAATGACTAAATGTTCATCCTTGTTATTATTGTCAATTTCAAAAAAATGTGGCCAGATAAATTCGTTTATATCATCACCAATATTGCCCTTAGGCATTTTACAGTAGTAGACTTTCATTCCATAAACTCGCAAATTAGTTAAATTTTGTTGTGGCATTCGACACTTAAATAGCGATAAATATCAGGTGGCGTTATCGTTTCTAATGCCCCTAAATTAAACGATGACCTTAATAAACTCAAAGTATTTTTATGCTTTCCAGTTCAGACGACGTTATGCATCTAAATTAATTATCTGAAGGTAAGAAATACTGTATAGGGCCTATCGTCGGAGAGTGCTTATCATATTCATTTCCGTAAAAGTCATGTTTAACTTCAGGTAAATAGATACCGTTGCCGATTGCAGCACTAGAAGGTTCTAGGGTAATAAAACCGTTATGAATGACTCCGGACTCGGCAAAGTAATTTAGTTGTTCTGAACTGGTCAGTACTTTCCCAAAAAATCGTTGGAGCAGGCTATTATTAGGCGTTGATGCAATGAGATTTGCTCGGATTTCGGCATCATCCCCGGAAACAAGCTTCATATCAAAATTAGGCTGAATAATATTGTTAGTCAGGGTTAACGCGGTCATATTTTTATAGCCGGTAAATTTGATAACCGCAGGGGGTTCATATTGGCGACTTTCAGCATCAGATACCGAAACCACAAGATTGTTAAATACCCTGAAACTACCGGCAATATCTCCGCCAAGTAAGAAGGCATAAGGTTGAGTTCCGTTTGATCTTTCTGCAACAGGTCCTAAGCCCGAATTAAGGATGATGTTGTTGTAGATATCCGTATCTATTTCCCAGCATGGCGAATTGGTAGAACTTTTGGCGGTGCGAACACTAATGGCCACTGAACGTTGATTTACTATATAGTTGTTGTGAATTCTTAGTGTGCCAGTGACTTGATCGCAAGCTGTAGTATTATTGTTTGATTGATCGTAATAATGAATACCATACTTGGCCATATTGTCTCGCAGGTGATTCCATGCAAATTCTCCGGCAGATATTGCGGGTTCTCCTGTCTGACTGCGACGTGTCATGTAAGTGGTATGATGAAAATGTGATGTTTGCCGGCAACCAATCTCATAAATCTCATTGCCTAAAATACTTACGTTATCAGTATTATTTTGACTGCCAGTAATAGCGCCAGCATAGCCGTTGGAACACCTACCAGCCATATCTGTTAGGGCATTTGCTACGATACGGCCATTGGCAGACGTTTTGATTTGAGCGGTAGAGGGGGATTTCGGTGGCACGGTAGGGCTATTATCGTTTGGATCTTCGAGCAATCCGCCTTTAACCGTAAACTTAGAAATTATAATGCCGCTAGACAAATACGGGTAAATGCCTGTAGTGGGGCTTTCAACCAAGGTTTGCGTGCCTGGATAGCTCACCATGCTCACATGGGCGTCAGCTCTGCCATTAATACTTCTTAAAAAGATTGCCGCACGGGTTGATTTACCAGCGTACTCGCCTAATCGCTCTGTGGTCCCATGGAAATAGACTACGTCTCCTGCGGTGAGTCTGCCATTACCAGCTGATAGTATTCTGTAATCATCACCGTTTAGAAACTGCCAAGGGGTGGCAAAGCTACCATCGTTCAGGTTATTTCCATTGACTTTGATGTGAAAGATGCGACCGGAAATTGCGGTGAATGGTAGCGAATTAGAACTGGTACCATCATTGTGTTGTAGCGTAATTTTACCGGCGCCTAATGTTGTTGTGGGTAAGGAAAAAGCGATTTCATACAGCCGATGTGAATCGTAAAGATTAGCAGGCCCTCCAGGCAACTTTCCATCCGCTTTTTTCCAATAATAGATATGGGCTGCAGGTCTAGTTTGGCCAGTACTATCTGTAAAGAAAACTTGGCCTTGTTGTTCTCCAAAATGATAACCCCACACTGTAACTATTGCGCCTTCACCAAGACCATCACCTAAACCCGTAGCAGGCCCGTTTACTAGGTCTGAAAAGGCGAGGACCGGTTTAGCTGGGGGAGAGTTGGCAAGCGCTGGCGATATCGCACTAAAACACAATATCAAAGCAGCAAGCAAAATAGCTTTTAGAAGAGTTATTGATAAGGTGTTAATCATGGGCTTTCCTTTTTAACGGTTCTTGCCACTGGGCGAAGCGCGTGAAAACGCCAGGCCATTCCACGTGCTACTAAATATAAGTACTGTAAAAAACTGCTACCGAAGAATAACTTAAGTGGTATTAATCCAAACTTTATTGCGGTTAGTCCGCAGCTGAGCAATGCAGAAAAAAGCAGATAAATGATAAGTAACGTTGGATCAGCCTGGCTTAAGGTAAGAACCAGCGTTAATACTAAAATAGCAAGGTGGAAGGTACTAATTATCGCTACTTTGGAGTTTAAAAACAGTTGCCAACTTTGATATTCATTTCGACCATGCCACATTTCTCGTTGCATAAAACCTTTTAGTGTTGCTGGATAACCCTCATGCCAAGCGATAAGCTGAACATCAGGTTTAAGTGTAGCACCTGCCTTTAGCGCTCGCTGACAAAAGTCGTAATCTTCGCCCGTTTTAAGCTCAGGGTTAAAGCCAGCGATTTGCTCAAATAGGCGTCTGGTAACGATTAAATGGCCTGAGTTGATATAGTTACGATTCGCTTCATTATTCAGGCGACTATACCAGTAACGATTAACAAAGCTACTCTGGCTGGCTGCTCGACAGCGTGATCCCGTTACCGTTAATGGAGCAGCGGTTAGCATTTGTAATGTGTGATTAAATTGTGCTGGCCAACTGGCGTCAAGATGCACATCAGCATCAATAAATACCAAAATGTCAGCATCACTTAATTTGGCACCTTGATTACGTAATTCGGCAATAGATACACCGGGATGTATTGTTACTTTTGCACCAAAATCGGTGGCAATTTGCGCTGTATTATCTGTTGAGCCATTATCGGCAACGATGACATCATCGCAACTGCCTAACAACTGTTGAATAATGCCAAGCGTAGTGGGTAGATGTGCAGACTCATTGAGCGCCGGAATAACGATACAGACCTTAGTATTTTTGATTATCATGCTGTAGGTTCCTGTTGCTTACCGGCACGGGTTTTAAGCTGTTGTGCAGGGTTACCAGCGTAAATTGCCGGTTCCACAGCCGTATTTTTGGTTAAAACACTACCAGCTGCCACGATACATTGGTTTGCTACATCGGCCATAATAATAGCGCCATTGCCTAACCAACAATCTTCGCCAATGTTAATTTTAGTAAAGGTACCGCCTTGTTGCTGAATTGGCTTAGTTAGATCACTAAAATCATGTTGATTTTTGCCACTTAAAATATGTACGCCACTACCTAGTAGCGTATTTTTGCCAATACTGCATTTACCAATATTACCTTGCGGGCCGATATATACCCCTTCTGCGATACTCGTGTCGCGATGCGATAAAATGGTTAAAAAACCAATACTAATATTGTCTGATGTTGCAGGACATGCCAGGTGATAAAATGCCGCTCTTAAGTAAATACCTATTTTCCCGGGGAACAGGCTGAGTAGTTGCGAAAACCCCTGAAAGGCGCTGTCGCCCTTGCTGGCTAAACTAAGCAATAAAAACACTAAATATGCTGGCAATACCACTAACAGAAATAATTTTTTTAATATTAATTTAAAAATGTTTTTCATCAGCTTTTCATCCGCGTTTTCAGCCAGCGCCGTTCTCTTTGTAAACGGCAACTTATGATCCCTTTGACCAGCTTATATGTCATTCTGCCAAGTAATGAAATCAACGGATATTTTGGCTGTGTTGGCGTATATCCGGTCACTAGTGCAGGGGAGGGGTAGTGTTCTATTGCCGAATGGGGCCCAAAGTTTTGTAATAAAATAATTTGTACTCGGGCAAAGTGTCGCTCTTTTGACTGAGCCAGACCTGCGGTTATTTGTGTTAGCCAGCTATTGGCTTTGGCTGTAAATTCTGGCGCTTCATCGGGGCATAACTCTGCAGCCTGAAACATAAGCATCGCTTTACGAATATCTTGTGCCAACCAGGTATCATTTGGAAACTCTAGTTCCTCTGCTGCTGTAAGATATAACCGTTCGTGCTGGCGCATCCAACGACAATAAACTAAAAAACTCTGTCGAGCATAATGGAAATCGCTGTCAAATTCGCCTAATAGTTTTTTTAACTGTAGGTAGCGCGCTACCGCTGTTAGCATGATCGAATAAGACCAGGCGACTTCAGCATTTAGCAGGTTGCGGGCGTCAATATTGTCAGTTACCGAGATGGTAAGCCTAATCACCGTTGCGCATTGCTGTAAATAAGGCGTCGCCAGTGTCACATCATAGGCATCCAGTAACGCCGTAATATAGTTTCCCGTGCCGCGGGTAAAAGGGTAAAGAGCACGCGATTGCCCTTTTAGCATGCTTAACAGAACTGGTAGTTCACGGCTTTTGATTGCCCACAACTGGTTAAATAACCCTGGCGCCTCGCCATGCAGGGCGTTCATCCATTCTGCTAACTGCACCACCGCTGCTTTCGATTCTTGGTTACCAGTGAGCCAGTAATGGTATTTTAAACCGGTGGTATAACAATGTTCGGTTGCCGGGCCGCCTCCTGTTTGCCCTGGAATAGAACTGGTTTGGTTGTTTCTAGAATAAGTGCGGTGAGTTGCGGTATGAGCCGGTAAATAATGATCAGTGTGCCAAAATAACCCATTGTTATACTCCACCCGGTCTTGTTCGGTATGATAAATATCGATATCCGTTACGTGGCGGGCAAGTTCATCCATTAGCTGAAACCAGCGTTGATCTCCGGTGAGCGCAAATTGGCGGGCAAAACCATATATCGCATCATATTGATTGTTGTAATGTGAAATATAAGGTGGTTGCTCTGCGGCCAAATAAAGCGATTCATGATCGGCAAAGATATCGCCATAGTTGCGCCAGCCGAACTCGTCAATGACCTCGCGTTTGGCAAAGAAGTTAGCTGAGCCATCTAGCGATTCTTTTAATAAGGGGTGTATTGGATCAGTGGGCTTTACTGGCCCAAACCAAGGGAATGCATTCGCGCTTTGGTACTGATCTATTGCCAGTTTTGAAATCAGTGGTGCCTGTAACCAATGTAAGGTACCAGCGCCAAAGGTTAGTGCCAACTTTTGGATTTTTCGCTCGCCACCTTGTAGCTCATAACAGCTGTTTTTAATCGCCGGAAATAATCCTAGCAGTAATGTCTTACAACTCAGCGTTAGGGCTGAAGGGAAATTTTGCCAAAATTCTGCTTGTGCCAAGCTGCAATGCTGAGTACCGCAACTTAACTGTGCTTGAGGCTGAGCCTGTGCCCCTTGCGCGATTAGCGCATTATCAGTTATCAGTGTAAAGCCTTGAAAGGTACAGCTGGTTTCGCCATTCGCATTAATATGGTTTTTACTGTCCCAGTTTGCTTTGCCGCTGGATGCCTGTAGCAAGGAAATGCTTTGCTGCGGATTAACGCGGATAGGGTCTGCAGTAGGTGTTGTTTTTATGCTGGCTACACCACTATTATTACTGTCTACCCTTAGATTGAAAGCACTAAACAGCACTGAACCACTATCACCCAGATCCCATAACCCACCGTTATGTGCAGCGCGAGCAGGATTATGTAAACCGGCTGCTACTTCCAATATAGCGGCGTCATGCCAAAAACGCAAAACGAGCGAGGAGCGAAGTTCCTTGTCAGATAATTGCCAACAGCCGGCAAGGTTTAGCTCGCTATAAACGTTACCTGATACCCAGCTGGCTTTGTCAGGAGCCGGAGTAAAGCTTCCTATAGTGCCATCTTCACCAAACAGCTCAAACTGGGTAAACCACTGTTGCTCTGCTTGACTTATCGTTAAGGTAAACGCTTTTTTATCTAATAAGTACTGCAAGCCAGCGCTTTGTAATAGCCAATGCTCTGCTGTTTCAGTTAATGAAGGCTTGGCAGAGGTTTGGCTTACCGGCTGCGCAGTGAGTATCAGCTGTAAGGTTTCGCTGCTGTTTGCCGCCATACTTAACAAACAATTCACTTGCAGCCAGCGAATACTGCCATCTGGCCAGGCGCCTAAAGCTTGGTATTGCGCGCTAATAACAGTTTCAAATCGGTTTAGTTGCAGCTGCTCAGTATTTAGTAGCTCGCCCTGTGCAAAAGGTACACTAAAGCGCACGGGCTCAAGTTGTCGCGGTAGCCCTTGTGTTTCTTGGATCTGAATATTAATAGCACGCATATAACCAATGAGTCTCTTGCTAAGTTCTAGCTATTGTTGGGTTTAAAATCGAAAGTTGAGCCATGTTGGCAATAACCGTTGCAGATGCTGAACGTAACGTTGCATTTCTGCTGAATATTTGGCAACAACGCGGCAACTCGCGATATAACATCCGATGAATATTGTACAAAACAGTAAGCCATTAACGAGCAATGTTAAAAAGGCACTAAAAGCAAAAACACTGTCAATTAATATTAGCGCGGCATAACTGACTAGTATGCTAATCAGTACTGGCGCCAGCAACAGTGTAAGCTTGGTCCAGTTAAAAGAGGTCTTTCGCTCTAACAGCAGCATTAGCGCCAGAGTCGTAAACACCGCTAACCAAGCACGTAACCAGGTTAGCTCTAATAAGGTACTCGCTCGAAAATAGACTAGAATTGCGACAATTATGAGTGTTGATATCAAATCAAACCAAAATAATAACTTGGCTTGCCCCACGGCTAAACAAGCATTACTAGACAGTGCAAATAAGCAAAAGGTAAAGAAAAATAAAGAGAAAGGCTGTAACAACTCGGCATATTGCTGCCATTGACTACCTAGCAGGATATACACAATTTGCTGTGGGTATAGCCACATAAATAAGCTAATAGGCAATAGCATACTGCTTAAAAGCACTAGGCTAAAGCGTGTACGGTAAGCCAATGCACTTTGGTTAAAGCGATCATCAGCTATAGCTGCTTGCAATGGCTCGGTTGCGGGGATCACTACACTAACAGCCGGCATTACTGCCAGTTCTCGCAGCAAATGAAAACCGCCAAGTTCTCTGGTACCAAACCAACGTGATACCAATAAGCTATCTATCTGCGAGCGAACGAAACCAATCAGGCCCCGAAACATTAACCATTTTGAAAAAAGCCACTGCTCACCGAGTTGCCGGGTACTTAGAGTCGGGCGATAATCATTGATATAGTAAGAGCCCAAAGTATAAATTAATGCTGCGACTAAATTACCTGCCACAATAGCCCAAAAGTTCTGCCAGATCATTGCAATACTGATCACCGCCACAAAGCTCAATATTTTTTGCCATAAATTGAGCTTAAATATAGGCCGGTAATTAAGTTGTTTCGCTTGTAACATTAGAATTGGGTTACGTAAGGCTTTTAATGGCAATACTAGGCTGCTGATCCACAGTGCCAGAGTTAACTCGGGCTCATTAAAATAGTGTGCCAGCAAGGGGGCACTGACAATAACTAGCAGCATCATACTGCTTTTAATCAGTATTTCTAGTGTCCATGCCGTGTTCAGATCGGTATCAGAGATTTCCGCTTTCTGGATAATGTAATGTTGATTACCGGCATCGGCCAAAATATCAAAAAACTGCAAGGCTATAGCCACTAAAGCAATAATACCAAACTGCTCTGGTGCCAGAATGCGTGCCAGAATAAGCGTGCTAATAATACCCAGCCCGCGCTGTAATAGCTGAATAAGTAGCAAAAAACCAGTACTTTGCAGCACTCTGGTTGAAACACTACTCATGGTTTACAGGATTCCGGCAAACAGCCTAATAGCAAATAACTTTGTTGTAAAATATCAGTTGCCGCATCATCGCTTACGTCTGCTATCGAAAATGCCAATACCGATGCGCCTTGTTGTTGCATGCTGAGCAAATCAACCAGTTGCGCGATTTTTACCAACTCGGGGCGAATGAGATTAAGCTCACCTATCCGATAGGTATAAAGTACCGCACGTGAACGACCTCTGTTATCTCGCAGAAAAAGTAGTTCGGCTTGGTTTTGCCATCCTGTTCCGATAGATGTCCGGCGTACAATGGTCCAACCATCTCTATCGAATAAACGATTGTGCCAGCTAATCATCTCGCCTTGATCTTGTCTGCTGGCATAACTGGCGTGCAACACTTCTACACCATTATCCAACACTAACATATCTCGCTGCAGACCATCATTAAAGGTAATACCCCAATCAGAAGGTTGCTGTTGTCGGGGTAGTAGTATTTGTGGTGATGGCTGAGCTGCTGCAATAACTTCGGTCAGCGGTAAATTGAAGCGAATTAGGGCGCTGCTAAATAAAGTAACGGTTAAAATTACTAGCGTAAATGCAGTTTGCACGCGATTAAATGGTTTCTCAGCAGCAATATCAGGGGTATAGGGGTGGTCAACAGACGGTGTTTTATCAGCAAAATAGCCTCCCAACCAGAACATTAAGAAAGTAACGATAAAGAATACTAACCAGCCATAATAGTAGTGGTCATCACCAAAACCATAATTAAAGTCGGTTATTTTGGCGATATAAATCAGCAAAAAAGCTCTAATACTATTGGCAAAAATTGATAGTAATACGGTTAAAAGCACAAAACTAAGCTGTTTAACGAGTTTATTATAAGTTAGGTAAGCATATAAACAGGCTAATGCGAGTGCGGAGATTAAAAAGTTTAAACCCGAGCAGGCGACAGCAACTTCAAATAAACCAAAAGCCGTATGCAGGTATAGCCCTTCACGAAATACGGGGATGCCCGCACTGTTTAGCATCGCTACGGTCAAGTATGCCGTGATATCTTGTAGTATTGGGTTGATTGCCTCGCCGAAAGGCACTAAAAAGTATAAATACAATAATGGGAAACGTAATGCTTTAAATAATGTTTTGCCAAAGCAGGCCCAAACCACACACTGGCAAAAGACAATAATACTAAGGTGAGCGATAAAGCTAACGTCAACTAAATAAGCAGATAACCACAGCAGTAAGCTGGCAAGAGCCGCAAGCGCTGCGATGGGGCTGAAATAATATGCTTTAGTAGGTAAGTGTGACTTGCGTCGCCAAACCAGCCAGATGAAAATGGGTAAGATGAGGTAACAGTGCATAAAAGTTTCTGAACGGCGCCATAATAGTTCCATTTCGGCTATGCTAGGCCACACGATGCTGAAGAATACAGCAAGCGTCAACGTAAAAGCAGCAAGATGGCGATAGGTAGTACTCATGCAACTTCCTCAGCTAGTAGGGCTTGAAGTAAAGGCCGGGTTGTCTCAGACCAGGCAGCATGTTGACTCACCCAGTTGCGTAGTTGATTGGCAGATACGGGGTGGGTCAGCAGTTGCAGACAGGCAGAGATGGTTTCTGCTGCAGTATTGGCGATAACTAGCGCGGGGTCAGTGGGTAGCGCTAAGCCCTGAGCTGCTTGTTGGCTAAGAACCAAAGGGGTTGCCATTGCCATAGCTTCTAACACTTTATTCTTTATGCCACCGCCAAGACGCATGGGCGCGATAGCCAACGCTGCTTGTGTGAGATAAGGGCGAACATCAGGTACTTTCCCGGTAACTATAATATGGCTAGTTGCCAATTTCCTTACAGTTGATGCCGGGTTGCTGCCAACGATAAAGAGTCTGGCGTTGGGCAACCTTTGTTGAATGTCCGCCCAGCAGTTAGAAACAAACCATTGCATGGCTTCAATATTAGGTTGGTAATCCATAGCGCCGGTAAAAACGATATCGTAGCGGCAAGGCGTGATGTTAGGTATCGGATAATAGTAATTTAGATCTACGCCATTCACGTAATAGCTAATGGGTGTTTGGCATCCTGTTGCTGGTGTAAAACGCTCACACTCAGCAGCGCTAACAAAAAAAGCCTGTTGCACTGCTTTGCAAATAGCTTGTTCATATACAGCTAATAAGCGAGCTTCGCGTTGATATAAGCTGCGCTTGATACCAGTATTGTTGTCTGCGTACTGTTGCCATTTAACCGAGTCGACATCAACATAATCAATAATTTTTCGTGTTTTTTCCCATTGAGAGTGCAGCACATATTGTGCCATTGATGAACAATAAATTAATACTTGTAAGGGATGCTGTTGTTGTAACTGATTAACCCATTTTTGTAGCTCATTGCTATAAAACCAACCTTGAGTAATGGTTTTTCCGGTGAGTAACGCTTGAGCTAACTGCAGTAATCGTTGCCAGCGAGGTAAATAAATCAGTTTTACTGCGGTACACCACTGTTTAAGGGGGGTGGCATGATGTAGCTCGTCGCGTTGTTCGGTAAGCGCTGCGAGGTATAAATCGAAGTGGCTCGATAATTCTCGCATAAGATTAAAGGAGCGAATCTTGTCGCCTTTATCTGCAGGAAAGGGCAAACGGTGGCAAAGCAGCAGTAGCTTAGGTTTAGCCTTAACGTGCTGCTGTCTGCTGTTTATTAACGTATTTGTCCTAACCTGATCCATGGCAGTGTCGTATTATATTTAGCGGGCAAAACTATCAGCGTAAACCTGCTGTAAGCTTTGCCAGCGATAGTCTTCCAGTAAGCAGCAGACCTTTTTTTCCATGCGGTTCAAATTAATATAGTGTCTGAACTTTGATTTCAAGCTGGCATCGGCCACTCGTGGCTGGCCAGGATCAATTTCCCAAGGGTGGAAGTAAAACATATAAGGACTGTTTGTTGAATCCAAGTAGCGATCAATCAACCTTTTGCTTAACCAGTAGGGCAGTAATCTGAAATAACCACCGCCTGCAACAGGCAATTGTTTGCCTGCCATATTTAGAATAGGCATTGGGCATTCCCAAATACCTTCTGGTCGCATATAAGGTTGTTGTGGCCAATCAGGTGTACCGTACAAGTCGTGCTTCACCGGATAAGTACTAGAACTGTATTTGTAACCTGCTTGCTGTAACTCAGCAAAAGCCCATTCATTCGTCTTGTCGATTGAAAAACTAGGTGCACGATATCCTAAAACTTCAGCACCTGTTAAATCTTCTAGCAGTGCTTTGGTATCGCGGACATCTGCGGCAAACTGTGCAGCAGTTTGACTCGTCGCTTTGGTATGATTATAGCCGTGACTAGCTACTTCATGACCGCGCTGGTGAATATCCTTAACAAGTTGTGGGTAACGCTCTGCCACCCAACCCAGCAGAAAAAATGTAGCTGTCGCATTATGTTGTTCAAACAGGTCAAGCAGTTTTTGGGTATTATCAAATACCCGCACTGGCATACTGTCCCAGCGACTAACCGGGATGTTTTTTTCAAAAGCTGCGACATGGAAGTAATCTTCAACATCAACAGTGAGCGCGCTTAACGGTTTTTCAAGTTTTGACATCTTGCTTAGCGACCTTTCCCAAACACAACAATCTCAACTGTTCTGATTAGAATCGTCAGATCAAGCAATAAGCTGCGATGTTTAATGTAATATAAATCAAATTTAAGTTTTTCAAGCGCATCTTCTGCAGTTGCACCATAAGGGTATTTTAGCTGCGCCCAGCCAGTTAGTCCTGGGCGTACGTTGTGACGTTGCGCATAGTAGGGAATATCTTTAACCAACTGACTAACAAATTCTGGCCGTTCAGGTCTGGGACCAACAAAGCCCATCTCGCCTTTTAATACGTTAAATAACTGAGGTAGTTCGTCTATACGATATTTTCTGATCACGCGGCCTACTCGGGTCACCCTAACGTCATTAGTGGTAGCCCATTGTGCGCCGTTCTTTTCCGCATCAGGACCCATGCTACGAAACTTTATAATTTGAAACGGCTGCCCGTCAAAACCCACTCGGGTTTGTTTATAAAAAATGGGAGCTTTGGTTTTTCGGCCGTCTTCAAGGTAAATTAATAACGCAGTAATCAGCATAATTGGCCAAGTGAGGAGTAAGGTTATTATGGCGAGTAATACGTTTAATCGATAATCCAGATTTGTTTTAAAGCGCTGGCTCTTAGAAAAACCATTGGAGTAGATAACCCAACTTGGATAGATTAGGTTAACGGCAATTTGCCCAGTTTCACTTTCAATAAAATCAAGAATTTCGGTGACATCTATACCGCGGGTTTTGCATTTGAACAGGAGATCAACCGGCAGCATATTGCGGCGCTCGTCGCAGGCTATAACTAACTGATCAATTTTGTTCACTTCAGCGTAAGTGAACAGATCGTGCATGTAATCCAAGGTAACAAGCTTATCTTCAGGAATAAAACCTTCTTTATCACCAACGATGCTGACAAAACCAACCAATTCGAAATAGCGCCGATCGACATTACGGCGCATGCGCTTTTCTATAATTGCAGCACGTTCGCCTGACCCTAAAACAAGTACTCTTCTGCGATTTAAGCGCGTAAGGTCGCTGTACTGAAAAATTGCTCTAAAACCGGTGATGAGTACTATGGCAACCAGTGATGAACTGGCAATAGTGAGTAAGCCCATGTTAATCTGAGGAGCTATATTAAATACAATAATTTCTAGTAAGATAAAGTTGAAGCACTGCGTTAAAACTACCCGTTTTAAAATACCGCTACCGCTTTCACGCAGCTTGTGGTCATATAGGCCAAGCGACAATGAACATAACATGGTAGAACACGTAAAAACCATGCTGTAGGCTAACTGCCATTCCATAGACGGATCGATCGATGTTGAGAAAAGTCCGGCGATAATAAACCCAAGGTGACTGGAGATTAAGATCAGGCTCAACTCGCCAAACATCAGAATCTTGTCAGAAACTTTTGAGCGGTTAATCCTTGCATTGAACATAACACTTCCTTGGTACTTGAACTACTTGCACAATTTCAATCGCTAAAAAATAGGGCGAAAAAAGTTAATCTACGACTTATACTCGTCTGGGCTCCAATTTAGCTGAAAAGCGGCTTAAATTCTAGTCGATTATTTAAATAAAAGATTCAAAAAATGCAGCCAAACGACTATCTTTTGGTTATATTGAGTGCGCATCAGACAAAAGGACGCGTTTTATGATTGAAAAATACAACGTTAAAGTGGTTGTTTCATTATTAGCAACTGCAACTATGCTGCTCAGCGGTTGTGCAAATAACAACACGCTGCCACAGGCAACGGTACAAGGTTCACTAACTACTGCGGTTGATAACTATCAGTATTTAATAGGGCCAGACGATACGCTGACAATATTTGTTTGGCGTAACCCTGAGCTGTCCGGCACCTTTATCGTCAGACCTGACGGTAAAATTTCTACCTCGCTGGTTGAAGATGTTGTGGTAAGCGGTAAGACGCCGACCCAATTAGCGAGAGAAATGGAAGAAATACTAGCAAAGTATATCCGCGATCCTGTTGTTACTGTATCGCTGAATAACTTTGTTGGACCTTACAGCGAGCAAGTTCGGGTAATTGGCCAAGCCACTAACCCTAGAGCTGTGCATTATCGCCAATATATGACCATGCTCGATCTCATGATCGCTGTAGGTGGTCTTACTGAGTTTGCTGCGGGTAACAGTGCGAAATTAGTGCGTACTAGCAACGGCTCACAACATACTTACGATGTTAAGTTGGATGATCTTATTCGGGACGGTAATATTGCGGCAAATGTCGATATTTTACCGGGTGATATCATCATCATCCCTGAAGCGTGGTTTTAAGGCGACATTAGCATTACGCATTTAACTTCGGATCTTTCAGGGAGGAGTAATGAGAGAGATTCAGCAGGCGCTTGAGCTGTTCAATACCTATTTACAAGGGGTTTGGCTGCGCCGGCGATATATTATAATCACGGCATGGCTGGTTTGTCCGGCAGGTTGGTTTTATGTTTATAAAATGCCACCTACCTATGAGGCAAGCGCCAGACTGTATGTAGAGAGTAGTACCTTCTTAGAACCGATACTGCGTGGGTTGACAATCAACACGAATCAGCGTGATGAAATAAACCTAATGGCACGTACTTTACTAAGCCGGACTAATTTACAAAAAATTGCCCGGCAAGCCGATCTGGACTTGCAAAGCCGTACTGATAAAGAATTTGAAGCGTTGATCGATGCGCTACAAAGCGAGATTAAAGTCTCAGGCACCAGCCGTGAGAATATTTATTCAATTAGTTACACTAACCCTCAACCACAAATTGCGCTTAGAGTTGTTCAGGAAACACTGAACACTTTTATGGAAAATCGAATTGGTTCAAGCCGAGCTGATTCGCAAGCAGCGCAAGAGTTTTTAGATAGAGAAATCGCTGAGTATGAACGGCGCTTAATAGAAGCTGAGCAAAAACTGTCAGAATTTAAAAAAAGCCGTATGAATATGTTACCCGGTGCTGAAACGAATTATTATGCTCAGCTTTCTGCAGAGCAGCAGCGGCTAGAGAGTGCTCAGTTAGAGTTACGAGAACTTGAAACACGCTTACAGGCAGCGAGAGGGCAGCTATCAGGGATTAATCCTGGAGATGGTAGTTCGTCAAATATCACTACGCAGTTTGATGAACGTATTAAAGCGCTGCAAGCTCAGCTTGATACGGCGCTTATCCGTTTTACTGAGAATCATCCTGATGTGTTGGAAACTCGCCGCTTACTAGATAATTTAGTTAAGCAACGTGAAGCAGAGTTAGCTGCTTTAACTGAAACTGCTGCTGGTAAAGCGGGATCGGGGTTTGTTGCCACTCAAAATACTTTGTACCACGAGCTGCAGATGAATGTTGCCAGACTGGAAACTGAAGTTGCTTCTACTCGTGTCAGAGTTAAAGCCTTTCAGGATAAAGTGGACAGCTTAGAAAGTAGGTTAAATTTAATCCCCGAAATAGAGGCTGAGTTTACTGGCCTAAATCGGGATTATGATGTCACGCGATCTAAATATGAAGCTTTGCTAGCTCGCCGTGAAGCGTCAGAGCTGGCTCGTAGAGCTGATGCTTCTGAGCAAGATGTTCAGTTTAAAATTATCGAACCACCAAGGGTGCCATTTGAGCCATCTGGCCCGAATCGCCGGTTACTTTATTCGGTGGTGTTATTGTTAGGCTTGGGAGCAGGGCTTGGTATGGCCTTTCTGCGCAGCCTGATTTCGCCTGTATTAAGCCGTGCATCGCAATTATCGAGTATCTGTGATTATCCAGTTTTTGGTGTGATATCCCATACTGATAAAGCGAAGATTCTCAGACAAGTCAGGTTACATTTTATGTACTTTACTGCGCTGACCGCGATGTTATTGATGTTTTATCTAGTGCTGATGAGTAATGACATTCTGTTTGGTCGTTCGGCAGAGCTATTGATGAGGATAGTGCGGTGAGTATTATAGAAAAAGCCATTCAACGCAAAGCCGAACAGCAAGAGCAGCAGTCTGAGCCAAGTATTATCAACTCAACACCTGCTGAGCAAGAACAAGAGCAAGCGATAACGACAGCTGCAGCTACAACTGCGCCGAAGATGACTAAACATGAGTATGTTTCGCGTGAGGCGTCAGATACCCATAGTGAACGGAATCAGGTACAGCTGGATCTTAAATCGCTTGAGCAAAAAGGTTTTGTGTCATTAAGCACACAACGGAGGCTGATTAATGAAGAGTATCGCGTTGTAAAACGTAAGCTCATTAATAATGCCTTTGGTCCTTTAGCTTCTACGTTACATCACCCGAATTTGATTCTGGTGTCTAGTTCCCGACCTGGTGAAGGTAAAACCTTCTCATCGATTAACTTAGCGTTAAGTATCGCACTAGAGCAAGATAAAACCGTGCTTCTGGTAGATGCCGATGTATTGCGGCCGAAAGTTGCCAAAACCCTAGGGGTCGATTATCCGCTGGGTTTAACTGACTATCTGTTGTCGCCAGATGTAAAAGTTGCTGATATTTTGTTGAATACCAATGTACCGCGGTTGAAGCTGATTACTGCAGGGGCACCTCATCATTTATCAACTGAGTTGCTGGCAAGTGATCGGATGCTTAATTTAGCCACTGAGTTTGCTAATCGCTATGCTGATCGATTGGTTATTCTTGATGCACCACCACTGCTGGGTGTGAATGAGACTGCAGTACTGGCGGCAATGTGTGGACAGGGCGTATTGGTAGTGGAAGAAAATAAGACCCGTTTAGCAGAAATTGAGCAGTCGGTATCATTACTACCAGCAGAGATGGCTGTCGGGTTTCTGATTAATAAAGCGCACCGTAATCAGGGAAAAGGATATGGCTATGGATACTACTATGGCGCAGGCTAAGCGTTCACACTATTATCGGAAATGTTGTCAGTGTTCTTTACTGGCTGTTTTGCCATTGTCGTTGTTATCCGCTGCAGCTTATGCAGCGGAAACGCGTTTTGAACCCACCTTGCGCAGTGCGCTTTATGCTTATCAGATTGAACCTGAGCTGAGTACTAGCAAGGACGAGGGAGCTGCATGGGAGTTATCGCCAGCTTTGGCTTGGTATCGTAATGCTGCAAATATGCAGACCCGTTTCAACTGGCAGCATGATTCTTTACTTTACAAAGATGAGCAACGCGAGCGCAGCCATTATAACGAACTTACTTTTAGTAACCAATTAACCGCACTGAACCGAAGGTTATCTTGGGAGGTTAGTGCCCAGCAAAACTACCAAGTTCGTGACAGTCGTCGCGGTATTTTCTCAGACAAGATCACTGGCGCTGAAAATTTAAGCAAAGTACTAAGTTACGGTTCAGCAGTGCAGTATCGTAATATACCAACTGCTAAATATCGTACTGAGGTTGCATTACGTTTTACTGAGTTTGATTCAGACGCAACGTTAGCAGATGACGGCTTCGGTTCCTATGAAACTACTTCATATAGCATGAATTGGGCTTTCGGTACGAGTGCCCGAGCGATGAACTTCTTCTGGTTATATGATGGTGTAGCTCAGGAAATAGAGCGTAGTAGCGATTCTGACGTTTCGATACGGACACATAATTTAACCTTAGGTGTTCCCTTTGCTCCTAATATTTCTGTAGTGGGGCGTCTTGGTTCTGAGCGAGTAGATAACCAAAGTAATTATAATAATAAATTTGATTATTTTGGTGGTGGCTTGGAGTACCGTTTTGGTGCACGTTCTCGTATCAACGTCACAGTTAATAAAAGTGATTCAGGCGTCGCTGGTGAGAACTCAGAAACAGATACTTATGTAGCAACTGAGTTTGTTTTTGCCCCAACTCGACGCACTAGCTTTGAAGGCTCTTTGGATCGACGTTACTTTGGTCGAAGTTTGGTTCTACAAGGTAAATACAATTTACGCTTTTTATCCATCCGTGCCAATGTCAGCGACAGAGTATTAACACAAAACCTGTTTGATTTTGAGATGCAAAATCTAGGCGTGTTTGTTTGTCCAAATAATTCAAGTAGTTTTGCAGATTGTTTTCGGCCTCCAACAAACCAGTATGTGCCGGCGCCTGATGAAAATTTACAAGAAATTAATATTGTAAATACTGAACTGCGGCAAGAAGTAGTTAAGGTTCGTAATACAGGTATCAACATAGGGTATGCTAAAAATCGCCTTAACCTCAACGTTAATGTAAATGTAGTAACCACAGATTATGTTGAGCGTGGTGATGAGAGTGAAAACCGTAATATTGGCTTACAAGCATCATGGCAGTTAAACGATCATAATAAGTTATTTAGCAATATCAGCTACTACGATATTGATTACAGTAACGATAACCGTAAAGATAATAATCTATCGGCTGCTATTGGCTATCAACGCACCTTAACTGCTAAGTCAGAAGCGAAGGTCACGGTGCGAAGGTTAAATCGTAACTCTAGTTTAGCGGACTTTGATAATAGCGAAAATCGTATTTGGTTAGACTATCAATACCGGTTTTAACTGTAGTGAGTTTATTACTTCAGAAAACGACGCCTTTATGGCGTCGTTTTTTTATTCGCTTATTCAGTCTGAGGAGGGACACTACCTTGTTGACGTTGCAAAATAAGCTCATCTAACTCTTTGAGCATCCGCAGTTTCTGTTCAAGAGATTGGTCAAGTAGTTGCTGAACCTTCGTTTGGATTTGTTCATCGTGCAGTTTTGTCGCAGTATCTTTTGCCATAACCGGGTCAGTTTGTTGTGCTGACAAGGGTTTTTGGTGAGCAATTTCGTCTGAAATCTCACAGATAACATTATTAACATGCTCAGCGGTAAGATTTTTCTGGTTTTCCAGATAGCCCAGTAACAGTATTCGATCCATTAACAAATTTATTTTGCGCGGAATGCCACGGCTAAACTGCTGTACCAGAGGATAACAGTCGTTACTAAGCAGCGGCGCTTTTAAACCAGCCATCCGTAATCGGTATTCGATATATTCACGTGTTTCTTCTTCGACTAAAGGGACTAAATTGCTGGAGGCAATGATACGTTGGCGAAATTGCTCCATATTGGGTGCTTGAATAATCGGATTTAGCTCATTTTGACCAAGTAAAAAGCTTTGTAGCAGCGGCTTGCCATTAATTTGAAAATTAGACAGCATACGCAGCTCTTCAATTGATTCTAACGGCAAATTCTGTGCTTCATCAACCAGCAGTAATGCGCGGCGGTGCTGCGAGTGCAGGCGCTTTAAAAAGATATGAATTGCATCAAGATAGCTGGCTTTATTATGTTCCGATACCACCAGATTAAAACTACTGGCGATCATCCGAATTAAGTCATCTGGTCCAAGCTTTGCAGTAACAATTTGTTTAGCAACAATTTCGTCTTGATTTAATTGCGACAGCAATTGATTGGCTATGGTCGTTTTTCCGGTGCCAACGTCGCCGGTAATGACAATAAAGCCCTCGCCCTGAGATAGCCCATATTGCAGGTAAGCAAGCGCTCTTTTATGTAGCCGACTAGCATAAAACCACTGTGCATTGGGCGTCAGTTGAAAAGGGCGCTCCGTAAACCCGTAATACGACTCGTACATAGATAATCCTTGTCAACGAAACAATTTAAAAGTGCTGCTAGTGTATACAAAAACGCCCGCTAACACGAAAGAAAACTGCACGGATCTGCGGTTAGCAGAATTTTTCACCGTTAGATTAAAATTTGCCCGAACAATCTTGCTGTTATAAAAAACTGTTGACACTTTTAAGGCGCCAACCTAGAATGCGCCCCGTGTTCAGCGATAAGCGTTGCGAATTGTTGTCACAGAAAAGTGTGGGGCTATAGCTCAGCTGGGAGAGCGCTTGCATGGCATGCAAGAGGTCAGCGGTTCGATCCCGCTTAGCTCCACCAAGATTTTATTGCGTCCCCTTCGTCTAGAGGCCTAGGACACCGCCCTTTCACGGCGGTAACAGGGGTTCGAATCCCCTAGGGGACGCCACTAAATCTCGCACTTTTCAGACTGTTACAGCGTCCCCTTCGTCTAGAGGCCTAGGACACCGCCCTTTCACGGCGGTAACAGGGGTTCGAATCCCCTAGGGGACGCCAATTCAGTCTTACCATCATACTGTTATGTCCCCTTCGTCTAGAGGCCTAGGACACCGCCCTTTCACGGCGGTAACAGGGGTTCGAATCCCCTAGGGGACGCCACTTTTAATCAAGTGGCTACGGTTATCCCAGAGTAGGTAATTTACCGAAATATTCGGGGCTATAGCTCAGCTGGGAGAGCGCTTGCATGGCATGCAAGAGGTCAGCGGTTCGATCCCGCTTAGCTCCACCAATTTCCAGTGCGTCCCCTTCGTCTAGAGGCCTAGGACACCGCCCTTTCACGGCGGTAACAGGGGTTCGAATCCCCTAGGGGACGCCATCTTATTTACTTCGTATTTTAAGTCACTTCACGTTTATGGCATCCGACGGTCAACCACTCCGTACAACTTCGCCGGGGCACGCTGTTAATACTCCCTGTACGCTCTTGTTTGGCATCCATGCCAAACAGGTCCCCGTCAAAGTGCACTGCGCGCTTGCCACCTCGTTTGATATCGATGTTGCCTCTATTTAACTTGATGGTTCACTTTAGTCATTTAAGCCCTTGGTTACGGTAGAATTTTTGTAACAGCAGCAGGGATGCTGCGCAGGCTGAGTGGGCACAGGGATGTGCTCCTCGAAGCCGGTGGAGAAAATTACTACCCAGCAAAGGGCGCTGCGCCTAGCATGATGCTACATCATAGAAACGTCTAGCTCTGCGCATCCGGCGGTCAATCACTCCGTACAACTTTCCTGGGGCACGCCGTAAATACATCCGTGTAGGCTCCTCTTTGGCATCCATGCCAAAGACGTCCCCAGAAAAGTGTACTGCGCGCTTGCCACCTCGTTTGAACCTTACTAATCTTTCACGATCGTTTTAAATAAACCTATGCAGCCAGGCAGCGAGCCGATATTGCTAAGCAAAGCGTGTACGGCATGGATGCCGGACAGGAGCCTACAAGGACGTATTCACGGCGTCCTTGTGTGCAATATCGGCTGTACGCTGTCTGGAGTTTCGGCTAATGCGATCTACCAGAAGATAATCCTCTAAGGGGGAGTATAAAACAACAATCCAACTGAGAGCACTGTGCCTGATTTTTCGTTATAAACAACTACTCGTCCTGCAACTGCGAAACTAACTCATACATAAAATCGCGGATCAGCGGCTGCGCTTCAGCATTCGGGTGAATACCATCCCGCATCATTAACTCAGGCTTTACCGCTATCTCATCCATAAAAAATGGCCAAAGTGTTATTTGCTCTTGCTGCGCTAATGTGGGATAAATATCGGTAAAGCGCTCCACATAGCGTGGTCCATAATTAGGAGGAATGCGTATTTGCATTAGCAGAGGTACCGCATTATGCTGCTTAACCAGTGTAATTATCTGTTGTAACTGGCTTTCGATCAGCGTTGGATTAAAACCCCGCAGGCCGTCATTACCGCCAAGCTCAATCAGCACCCAGTTAGGTTGGTGTTGCTTAAGAAGAGCTGGCAGACGCGCCAAGCCTCCGGCTGTGGTTTCGCCGCTAATACTGGCGTTAATCAGTGTTAATTCGGTTTTTTCGGCTAGTAAAGCTGGCCAGCCTTGCGATTCTTGTAATCCATAGGCGGCGCTCAAGCTGTCGCCTAAAATCAGTAACTTTTGCGCCAGAACATTCTGGCTAAATAAAAACAGTACAATAACTAAGATAATGCGCATGACTAAACTACCTGAAATTCATATTAAAGCGTCTCACCTTGCTAAACGGGTTAAAGTCAGCGAGGGATCACTGACCATCCTGCATGATATTAGCCTGACAATCAATCAAGGCGAGACAGTTGCCATTGTTGGCGCTTCTGGCTCCGGTAAATCTACCTTACTCAGTTTGCTGGCAGGGTTAGACGTACCTAGTTCGGGAGAAGTTCATTTAGCCGGGCAACCATTGCATAAGTTGTCAGAAGACGAACGCGCCGGGATGCGGGCTCGTTATGTCGGTTTTGTTTTTCAATCGTTTTTATTGCTTCCCAGCTTAACCGCGTTGGAAAATATTACTCTACCGGCAGAATTGGCCGGCGATAAGCAAGCTAAGCAGCGCGCGACCGCTTTACTTAAGCAAGTTGGGTTAGAAGCGCGTGCCGATTTTTACCCGGCGCAACTGTCTGGTGGCGAACAGCAACGAGTTGCCATAGCTCGGGCTTTTATCACCCAACCGGCTATTTTGTTTGCCGACGAGCCTTCGGCGAATTTGGATGCCACCACCGGTCAAAAAATTGAAGACTTACTGTTTGCTTTAAATGAACAGCAGGGCACAACTTTAGTTTTGGTGACGCACAGCGAAGATTTGGCTGCCCGCTGTCAGCGCCAGCTAAAAATGCAAGCAGGGCGCTTTATTGACAGTGAGGAACTCGCTGATGTGGGCTAGTATCGCATGGCGTTTGTTTTGGCGTGAACTAAAACGCGGCGAGCTTTGGGTGATCGCTTTTGCGCTATTCTTAGCGGTATTCTCAGTAGTGAGTTTAAGCGGTATTACGCAAAGTGTTAAGGTGGCATTAGAGCAGCGTAGCGCCCAGTTTATTGCAGCTGATCGGGTGCTGGGATCCAGCCAGCCATTTAACCCGGAGATTATTGCTCTTGCCAGCTCACAGCAGTTGCAAGTGGCACAGCAAATGCAATTTGACTCGATGTTGTTTAGTGAACAGCAGATGCAATTGGCCACCATTAAAGCGGTTAGCCCGAGCTATCCATTACGTGGCGAGCTCATTTTACATCGCTCTACTAGTCTGACCGAAGGAGAGGTAGCTGCGTTAACGGTGGGGCAAATTTGGTTTGAACCGCGTTTACTCGATTTATTGGACGTGACCGTTGGCGACACCATAGAACTGGGGAGTAGTCGCTTACTGGTTGGTGGCGTGATTGTGAATGAGCCTGATGCGCCGCTGAGTGTGTTTGGCGGTTCGCCGCGGGCTATTATGCACTTAGACGATGTGGCCGCTTCTGGAGTCGTTCAGCCCGGTAGCCGCATCAGTTATCGCTATTTGTTTGCGGGGACCAATACCCAGTTGGATAGCTTCGCCGAGGCCGTTAAACCGCTGTTAACGGTGCATCAGCGCTGGCGTGACCGTGATCAGCAATCGGCTATCGGCGGCGCGTTAGATAGAGCTGAGCGCTTTTTACTGTTAGCGGGTCTTTTAGGGATAGTGCTGGCAGCCTGTGCGGCTGCAGTTGCAGCTAATCGCTATAGTCAACGCCATGTGCAAGCCGTTGCCATTATTAAAGCTTTAGGCGCAACGACCGCACAAGTCAGACGCATTTATGCCAGTCATCTCGGTTTAGTGGTCCTGTTTAGCTTGCTAATTGGTTTGATTGCCGGACAACTGGTGCTAGTTGCAGCAGAATCCGCCATTTTACACTACGTTGGCGATTTCAGGCCCGAGTTTAGTTTCAGGCCTTTATGGTTGGGTAGCCTTACCTGTGTACTCTGTGCTTCGCTGTTTGCGGCCAGACCGCTGTGGCAGCTCACTATAACTCCGGCCATTCAAGTGCTTAAACAGCCTGCTGCACAATTAAACTTTGATAAGTGGCAGCTAATCACCGGCGCGGTGGCAGTTTTTGGCTTAATGTGGCTTTTTTCCGGCGAATGGCTAATCAGTATCGGGTTGTTTCTGGTTTGTGGGGTCTTTATCGCCCTGTTATTAGCTGTGGCCGCGGTGCTGGTTAAAGCCGCGAAACCGGTGGCGGCAGGGCAAAGTAGCGCCGGTAAGCTGGCGTTGGCGAATTTACGTCGTAGGCTGTGGGCTAATAGCTTTCAGTTAATCACTTTTTCATTAGCCTTATTTCTGGCACTGCTACTGTATTTTGTACGCGCCGAGTTAATTGGCCAGTGGCAGCAACAGATCCCTGAAGGTGCACCAAATCACTTCTTGGTTAATGTGAGTGATGCGCAACGTAATGAATTAGCTGAGTTTGCTAAGACACATCAGTTGCAGCCTGAACCCTTTTACCCAGTTGTGCGTGGACGGCTGGTGCAGATTAATCAGCAATTGATGCGGGAAGAGGCGACCAAGGAAGATCGCTCTGAGCAACAAACCGGTATTGGCCGTGAGCTTAATTTGACCTGGCTAGACAACTTGCCGACAGCAAATAAAGTAGAATCAGGGCAGTGGTTTACCGCACAAAGCCGTGGTGAAGTGTCGGTAGAGTTGGAGCTGGCAACACGTCTGGGGGTGGTGCTGGGTGATCAATTACAGTTCTCGATTGGCGGGCAGATGATTACCGCAGAAGTCACCAGCATTCGAGAAGTGGATTGGAATAGTTTGCAGCCAAACTTTTACATGATCTTAAGCCCGGACTTATTACAAGGGTTTCCAGCAACCTATATTACCGCTTTTTATATTGAGTCAGAGCGCTATCAGTTAGTAAACCAATTGGCCCGACAAATGCCTACGGTGACCGTATTAAACGTTGAAGCCATTATAAAACAGGTACAGGATATTATCGCGCAGGTGACTTTGGCGCTGAGCTTTATTCTGGTGATTATAGGGTTAGCTGCGGCTTTGGTGTTGGTTGCTCAGGTACAGGCAACGATAGAACAGCGCGAGCAAGAGTTGGCGATATTGCGTACCTTAGGTGCGCGTTATGCGTTCTTACGTAATGCCCTTATCTTAGAGTTTACCTTTTTAGGGGCATTAGCGGGGCTTTTTGCCACAGTGCTGGCAGAAATCTTATTGCTTACTCTACAACAACGCTTGTTTGATTTGCCCTTTAGCTTTCATTACACCCTATGGTGGTTAGGACCGGTCAGTGGTGCGGTACTGGTATCAATATTAGGTTGGTGGCAGCTACGGCAATTGTTACGGGTGCCTGGTGCCGTGTTAATTCGGCGAGTGTTGCAAGGTTAAGCACATTATGTAACGAAAGCAAAAAGCCGCTTGTCTAAAAGCGGCTTTTTTTATTTACACACTAAGTGAGGCCAAAGCGGCGCCAAGCTGCGGATAGCGGAAGTGAAAGCCCGCGTCTTGTAGTTTTTGAGGCACCACACGTTGCCCATAAAGTAAGATTTCTGACATCTCACCAAAGAGCAGTTTAGCCATAAAGGCTGGCATCGGTAGTAGGGCCGGGCGCTTTACGCGCTTTGCCAATTCTTGGGTAAACACTTTATTAGTCACGGCTCTCGGTGCTACGGCATTAATAGGGCCATGCAACTCGTCGTGCTGTAACACAAAGTCAATTAGTGCCACCATATCGTCCAGATGGATCCACGACATATATTGCTCGCCAGAGCCAATCACACCACCTAGGCACAGTTTAAAAGGCGGCAACATTTTCTTAAGGGCTCCACCTGTTTCCGCTAGGACGATGCCGGTGCGTAGCAAACAAACGCGCGTGTTAGGGCTACTGGCCTGCATGGCAAGATTTTCCCAACGCGCACAAATGTCATGGCTAAATTCAGGGAAAAATGCCTGATAGTCCTCGGTAATTTCCTGATTACCCTGGCGACCATAAAAGCCGATAGCTGAGCTACTTATGAGCAGTTTAGGTGGCTGCTCAGCCAAGCGGATCAACTGGCTAAGTTCTTCTGTTAATAGCCAACGGCTCTGGCATATGCGGTTCTTTTGACGATGACTCCAGCGTTTATTGGCGATAGGCTCACCGGCCAGATTAATCACCGCATCTAGTTGATTAAAATCGACTTGCTGTAAGGAGGTAATATAACTCAGGTTGTTACTTGCGTTCTGACGTTCGGTACGGCTTAAGATCCAGATGTGATGATCTGCCTGCCATAGGCGTGCTAAAGCACTACCTATCAAACCTGTACCACCGGTAATCAGGATGTTCATAATAGTTACCTTATTCACGCTAAAGCCAACAGAGACTGTTGGCACAGACTGATTCAGAGCTTAGTAAGAGTATAGCGGCTTATTTACTAATTGATAACGTGAGTGACACAGAATCGGCAAAACGAAGTGCATGCGGTTTATCGATCTCAACTTCAGCAGAGATCACTGATGGATGCTCGCTGGCGAGCGCTAACACATCGGCAGTAAGTTTTTCCAGTAACGCAAATCGATTGTTTTCGACCAGCGCGATAATTTGTTTGGTAATAGTACGATAGTTTAGAGCATTGGCCATATCATCTGTATTTGCAGCAGCCATCGCACTATATTCAATGCGGGCGTTTACTACAACGTCTTGCTTATTGGCAATCTCGTCTTCGTTGATGCCAATATAGGTGCGCAGTCGCAGGTTTTTGATTCTAATAATGGCTGGGTTCAGATCCATCATGCTGTCCTTCAGTTATTTTAATTATTTTTAATACGTCAGCAGCTAGGCTAACGATCAATGACAGTTTATTTTTTAATGCCAACGATATTATACGTCGTCGGCGAAGGTTAGCGTAAAACGGGCGCCACCCAGATCACTGTCGCTAATGGTGATGTTACCTGAATATGAGTTTACCAGTTCAGCAACGATTGATAGCCCAACACCGTGGCCATCGGCATAAGTATCCAACCGGGTACCGCGCTCAAACAGTTCCTGCCGTTTAGCGGGCGCTATCCCTGGGCCATCATCTTCTACAATTAAGGTAAATGGCTGTTGGCTGATGGTTACCCGCACCTGTTTATTACTGGCTTTACACGCATTGTCGAGCAGGTTACCTAAGATCTCCATCATATCGGTTTCATCGCCACGAAAAAATGCATTTTCCGGGCAATGTAACTCTATGAGGCAGCCCTTATCCCGATATATCTTGCGCAGTGCACTGAGCAGTTTTTCTATCAACGGTAAAATGGGGGTTTGTTTTTTCCAGATATCCTGACCTGAACTACTGGCTTTTTTTAATTGATGTTCGATCATGGCGGTAATGCGATCAATTTGCTCCTTTAGCTCACTTTGTTGTGCTAAAGGAGAGGTGCGTAACACTGCTACAGGTGTTTTTAACGCATGCGCTAAGTCACTTAAGTGGTTACGATAACGTAACTTCTGACGATTCTGGCTGGCCAGTAGTAGGTTGAGATCCTCTTTAATGACCCGCAGCTCAGACGGGTAATTTCCCATCAAATGATCCTGCTTACCTCGCTCCAGTTGGCGTATTTCATAATCCAGCCGGGTTAGCGGTTTGGTGGTCCAGTAATAGGCCAGAATACTTAATAGCAATAAGCCGGCAGCTATACCTGCAAACCAACGCAGCAAAGTAGAGCGAAAGCTCTGATGCGGTGCCAGTAGCATATTGTGGCTTTGCACAATATGAATGGCCAGCGGTCTGGCACTTTCGCCAGAATCAAATAAAAAGGCAATACTCAAAATTTGATAGTTTTGCCCAGCTTGCTCCAGCGTGTAAAAAATATGCTGACCGGGCACCAGCATAATATTGGGTACCTGAAAGTCCTGATTAAGTGAGGAGTCTGACTGCCATAATAACTGCTGGCCATCGCTGACAAAAGCACTAAGACCAGAATCAGGCCGATAAAAATCAGGCGCCAAGGTGTTATTGTTGAGCTCTATTTTGTCATTTTGCAGCGTTAACTCAGATAAGATGGAGTACATATGTACTTCCATCTTCTGTTCCGCGTTGGTTAGCAACTGGGTATAAAATGCTTGTTCAATAGCAACGAAGGAGCTTGGTAGTAACAGCAGTAACAGCACCGCGCTGACCAGTCCCTGGCGTAATTTTAGCGGGATAACTTTCATTTATTCTACTGTAAGGTTAAAGCGATAGCCACGGCCACGCAGGGTTTCAATAGGTTTAATATCGCCTTCCGGGTCTAATTTTTTGCGTAAGCGCAATACAAAAACCTCAATAACATTACTATCCAGATCAAAATCTTGATCATAGATATGTTCAGTTAGCTCGGTTTTAGAAATGACCTTGCCGGGGTTTAACATAAAATACTCAAGTACTTTATATTCGTAGGCCGTCAGACTAACCTCACCATCGTTTAACCAGACTTGTTGAGTACGGCTATTTAATGAGATAGGGCCTGAACTCAGTGTTGGATCAGGTTGACCAGCTGCACGACGGATTAAGGCGTTGCAACGTGCTAACAGCTCTTCGTTATGAAAAGGTTTAGTTAGATAATCATCTGCACCAGCGTCTAAGCCTTCCACTTTTTCTTGCCAGCTACCACGTGCAGTAAGAATGATAATAGGCGTTTTTATCTCTTGTTTACGGGCCTTTCGGATCAGTGATAAACCGTCTAGTTTTGGTAAACCAAGATCGATAATGGCTAAATCGTAGGGGTATTCTGATAGCTTAAACCAGCCGTCGGCGCCATCAATGGCTAAATCGACACTAAATTGCTGTTGCACCAGTTGGCTTTTAATTTGTTCGGCTAATAATTTTTCGTCTTCAACCACAAGTACGCGCATCTTTATTCTTCCCTTTTAACCCGACCGTTTTGGCCATCAACCAATACATTTACCACTCTACCGTCTGACTGCATTAATCGTACTTTAAATTGTTTTTGCTCGGACTGCACTTTCAGCACCCTGCCAGGATAGCGTTGCTGGGCCAATTGTGTCGCAACTTCTTTGGAGATTGTTCTACTTTGTGGCTTGGTTTGTTGCTGTGGTGGCTCTTTGTTCTCGGTGGCGATTGACACCAGCGGCGCAGCCAGCAATGACACGCTGCAAAATAGTAAAGTTATCGATTTCATTTCGTTCTCCAACCCCTCGGCAGTTTACAGCAAATTGACTCATGATCATGCCAACTTGAGTTATTACGCTAGCAGGAGTCGCCTGTCAGAGTCTTTTGGGTAAGATCCTTGCGCTAGCAAGTCTGTTTATGAACATTAACCCAGTCAACTTTCAATACATGTTGCTAATGTACTGAATTATTCTACAGGCGGCAATCAGCAATGTGTGGAGAATAGGGGGCTATCGCTTAATTGATGCTGAATGTTAGTTTGATTTATTTAATTAAAATATTGCAAATAAGTTGCAAATATAAATATTAAAGCTAAATTTAATGTCGGCCGGTGTAAGTTTTGCTCTAGATGCTTGCTGTGTTGCAATGCTGTACAGCCGGTAAAGCCGGCCCCGGCGTTACAGCAATGTGGTTGCGTTATTAGCCGCAGCTTAGCATCTAGCCGTTTCGGGAGGAAACTTATGATGAAGCAGATAATCGCTGCAATGGTAATGGCTGCTATGGTGTTATTTACAAATCATACCTTAGCAAGTAGTAATGCGCAGGAAGTCACTAAGGTTGCTGCAACTGAAGCCAGTAGTAAAGTACCACTTAACCAAGCCAGTGTAGAGCAATTAGTTGCGGTACCGGGTCTGGGTAGGGTAAAAGCGCAGGCTATTGTAGAGCATATTGGTGAGCATGGTCCCATTACCAGCGAAGCGGAGCTAACGAAGGTAAAAGGGATTGGGGATAAGCTCGCTGCACGGGTGGCCCAGTATGTTAGTTTTGACTAGCTGATATCGCACTAAGCCTTAGGCTAGCTCACCTAAGGCTTTCATTTGTTCATTTGCCCACTGTACAGCATGGTGATAAGCGTCAGGGATTTTATCGGGGTCTAACTTAAGCTCTGCAATAATGTGGTTAGCTTGTGTCCAATCTGCGTTTTCGTAACACTGGATAAGTTGTAAGTAGCTGGCTAATATGCCAGTTTTGTGAATTAATGCATCTTTAATTTCATGAGCCAGTGGCAGTTTTTCCATCACGCTTTCAATGGGTTCATCCAGTATCGCGTCCATGAGCGACATCATACCGGTTAAAAAAGCTTTCTCTAGCGCCACGTTTCTCCCAAGGGCCGCTAAACTCTCGGCAAAGTTGGCGCGGGTCATGGCAAGCCGCATTAACTCTGCAGGTTTATCCGTACTGATCTGAGCGGTAAACAATAAGCTCAAAAACTTTTTCAATTCGGCCTGACCAAGCACCACTATAGCGTGTTTAATCGTTTCAATTTCCGCTCTGCGCCTAAAAATAGCTGAGTTACTGTAACGTAATAGTTTGTAAGACAGCGTCACGTCACGTTTAAATACCTCGGCAATACTGGCTAAATCCATATCTGCTTTTGAGGTTTCGTATAATAGCTCGGCTAAGGCTAATTGAGAGGGCGACAGGGCACGGGTTTGCATCATTTCTGGCTTGGAAAAGAAGAAACCTTGAAAGTAGCTAAAACCTTGTGCCAGCGCTTGTTGAAACTCTGCATTGGTTTCCACTTTTTCCGCCAGGAGTTTGATATGCGGAAAGGCAGCAATAGCCTGCTTAATTTCTTCTATCTGCGCTATGTTGGTTGTGCGGAAATCTATTTTGATAATATCGATATAGGGATAAAAATGTCGCCAAACCGTTTTGTGTTCATAATCGTCAAGCGCCAGTGTATAACCTTGCTCTTTTAATTGTTGGCACTCGATCAGTAAACGTTTTCCGGGTTGCACCGTTTCCAGGATCTCTACCACTACCTGTTCTTTCGGGAGCATACTGGGATATTTTTTAACCAGCGTTTCTAGGGTAAAGTTAATAAACCCCGGTTTATCGCCAAGAAAGTCGTCTAAGCCAAAAGCAAACTGGCTACCCTCAATCATTTTTGAAGTGGCCTCATCGCCATCAATGTTAGGAAACGCATTTTCTACGCCGTCTCTGAAGAGTAGTTCATAACCAAAAAGTGTTTTGTCGCGATCAAGGATTGGCTGGCGAGCGGCATAAAAAAACATAGAGGGTGGTTCTCCGGCACGACTAAGGTAGCTCTTGATAATGTAGCAAAACGCTGGCTATAAAAGCCAGCGCGAGGTAAGAAGAATTTCAGGCAGTGCGCTTGCATGCTTAAGCTGCGAGCACAACGACTGAGCTACTGTTGTGCTTTTAGGCTAAGTAGCATCTTTTCAAATAGTTGTTGCATAGATTCAGTGGGGGCTTTGCCCAATAAACTGACACTGATGATTGCTAAGGTACTTAATACTACACCCGGCACAATTTCATACATAAGTGCACTGAGTTTTTGACCATCTACGGTAACGGGGAGGTAAATCCACAATAATACAGTTAGGGCACCGACTACGATACCGCTCAGCGCACCTGCAAAGGTCATGCGTTTCCAATATAAACTTAGAATAATCAACGGACCAAAGGCCGCACCAAACCCAGCCCAGGCGTTACTGACCAGTTGCAATACCGAGCTTTCCCGATCATAAGCCAAAGCGATAGCAACCAGCGCTACCAAGAGCACAGATAAGCGACCTACAACCACTAACTCGGTCTGGGAAGCACTGCGGTTAACAAAAGTCTTATAAAAATCTTCAGTCAGTGAGCTGGAGGTAACTAACAACTGGGAAGAAATGGTACTCATAATGGCTGCCAAAATAGCGGCCAGTAAAAATCCGCTAATTAACGGATGAAATAAAAACTGTGAAAAAACAATAAAAATAGTTTCTGGATCAGATAAGGTCATCTGTGTTTTAGCTACATAGGCGATACCGACAAAACCGGTCATAACGGCACCAACAATAGTCACTAGCATCCAACTCATACCAATACGACGGGCGGTTTTGATATCTTTTACAGAACGAATAGCCATAAAACGTACAATAATATGTGGCTGACCAAAATAGCCCAAGCCCCAGCTTAATGCCGAGATAATGGCTAAAGCTGAACTTGTGCCAACCCAATGCATTAACTCAGGATTGATATTTGTGACAATTTGATTTACTTCGGTAATGCTGCCTAAATGCTGGATAGCGACCACTGGCACTAAAACCAAGGCAATAAACATCAAACAACCTTGCACAAAGTCGGTTAAGCTTACCGCCATAAAACCACCAATAAGGGTGTAAATAACCACTACGCCTGCGGTGATATAGAGGCCTAGTTCATAATCTAGGTTAAATGAACTTTCAAATAATTTACCGCCACCGACTACACCAGAGGAGGTATACAAAGTAAAGAAAATGACAATCACCAAAGAGGAGACAATGCGCAGCAAGCGGGTTTTGTCTTCAAAGCGTTTTTCAAAGTAATCGGGTAGGGTAATAGCGTCTTGTGCCAATTCGGTATAAACCCGTAGCCGCGGCGCTACAATTAAATAATTAAGAAAAGCACCAATTAATAGACCTACGGCGATCCAGGTACTGCTTAAACCTGATATATACATGGCGCCGGGTAAGCCCATCAGCATCCAACCGCTCATATCTGAGGCTCCGGCAGATAAGGCCGTTACGCCAGGCCCAAGTTTACGCCCGCCCAGCATATAGCCTGATACATCATTGTCGGTTGTTTTGTAGGCATAAAGACCTATGGCAATCATCGCCAGAAAATAAATTGCAAGTGAAATCAGAGTGGCAGTTTCCACAACCTTAGCTCCTGTTATAGTTGTTTTAGGGGCAAATTAACCGGGCGTGGCCGTTTGGAGGCTGGCATACATGGTCAATCAGCATCGTATTGAGCTGACGTTTGCTGACGTGTTAATAAAACTATTTAGGCATCAGCAAAAGTCAAATCACTATGGATGTTAACAATTCGTTCCCCAGGATGCCAGTGCTAATACACTGAGTCATCCTGAATGCATGGGGTTTTAACGAAAAGTGACTTGCACCAGAGCGTGCTCTAGTGTGGGTATAGTGCTGCCAGCTTGCTTGTCTGCTGAGTTGACACCGGTGCTTGCCAGTCACGCCAACACTGGTAAAGCGCTACACCTTGCCAGCTATTGTGAGCTGAACGGTACAGCTGCTCAGCCAATTTATCTAGCTCCGCGGCGAGGGCAGGATCTGCTACCAGCGTAGCTAATTGGCCCAGCGAGCGCACCGGACGGGAAAATTGCTGTTGCCCCCATAACAAGAGTTGCTCGGCGGCTCGTTGGGCGTCGGCGGCCTGACAGGCCTGCTTGAGCAGACTATCGTCAAAAGCAATTCGTCGCGACGGACTCTCCACAGCCTTGCTTGTCGTCTGAGGCTTTTTCAGGTACCAGAGCAACAACATTGACAGTAACCAGCCTATGGTCAGTAGGGTGCTGGTGTAATTCCATTGCCAGGCGCTAACCTTAGCTTGCGGGGTGACTATAGTTTGTGGCAATAGGGTGGGCGATGGACTACCGGTTGCGGCTTTCACGGTGAAGGTGCGTTCGGGTAATACAGCAACTTCCTGTCGGTTGGTTTGGCTATTCCACCAGGGTAGGCGAATCTCTGGCAGGACTAAGTCACCACTTTCATTGGCAATAATGGCTGTGGTAAAGATTTTTTGGGCAACTAAGCGACCACTGCGTTCGGCCCCTTTGGCTTGCGGTTGTTCCTGATAGAGCCGAAGTTGGGCAGGCAATTGCTGGTTAAGATCAGGTAATTGGCTACTGGCTACATCTACTGCCGACAACGTGATGATGCGTGTTACAGGTTCGCCTACAGTTAATTCTGATTGCTCGGGTTGCCATTCCTCGGTTAGGGTCACCAACCCAGCGACTAACCAGTTGCCAGCGAAATCAGCAGGTTGTTGTTTAACCTCTATTGCTATGGGGTTCGCTTCCTGCATCACCGTTTTACTGCGCGCGAAATAATTATAGCGGCTATTATCGCGTTCAATCACTTCACCGCTAAATAGCGGCGGGGCGATAGTCACGCTGCCACTGCGCTGTGGGGTAATACTATAGCGGCGGGTAATGGTACGATAACGTACACCGTTAACCAATGCTGAGCCTTCAACATCCTGACCGACCCGCTGGATCTCAGCGCCTTCTAATTGCGGCTCGGTTAAATTGCCCCGTTGTAAATCGCCACTAAAATAGATTACCACGTCGTAATACAGCATTTGTTGGACGTAGATCTCGGTATTGCCTTGCAAAGTTGCTTCTACAAACAGCTCGCGGGGTTCATCAGTGCTGCCAGTTTGTGCTAACACAGTTAATTCAATCGGTGCAGAGCGGATACCATTAACCTCAAAAGCCGGAATGGTAAAGGTGCCGCTACTTAGCGGAAATAAGGTAAAACTCCAGCGGGTGCTCTGGGTACTTTGACCATTAATCACCTGAGTGCTTTGGCTTACCGAAGGCGCCATAACTCTGAAGAATTGCTCAAGTTGCCGATAATTAAGTGCTTCAGCACTTAAGCGGGCATCCGCCGTAATGGTGAGCGTAATGGCTTCACCGGCTAAGGCCGGGTTTTTATCTACCTGACTTTGCAAAGTCGTCAATGCTAACAGCGGCATACTGCAGCCGATGAAAAGGGCGAGACCTAAAGATAGCTTAAACAGCGTTTTCACCATTCCTGACGGGCTCCTGCTGGGGGTTGAGTACGACGTTTCTGATGTTCTAATAGCATACGATTACGCAGCAATAGGCCGGGATCGTCTTGCACTTTTCGTAACAAATTCTCTAATTCCTGCTGTTGTTCAGGTGTTGCATTTGGCCAGCTTTGTTCAATAATACTGGGCTGCGGGCTTTGCTCATTCTCATCATTATCGGCATTTTCGCTGAGCATTGCGTTTTGCTGCGTTTCCTTCGCATCTTGCTCGGTAGCGTCCTGCTGATTATCGCTTTGCTGAGATTGGTTTTGTTGGGTATCGGCAGCATCGCTAGCTTGTTGCTCAGATCCAGTAGCATCATCTGCAGGCTGTTCCTGAGACCCAGCCTGCTGTTGTTCGGCGCTACTGTTATCTTCAGCGTTTTGGTTTTTGTTTTGCTGTTGTTGCTCAGCTTGCTGCTGTTGCAGTAACTGTCGCATTAATTCCGCATTGGCGGTAGCTGCTTCATTCTCAGGATCCAGCGCCAATGCTTCCTGGTAGGCATCCAACGCTTGTTGATATTGTTGCTGCATCGCCAGAGCATTACCAAGGTTGTGCCAGCCGGGTACCGAAGGATGCTGGTGAATGGCTTGCCAAAACGCGTCAGCTGCCTGATTATAATTACCGGCGCGATAGGCAGCATTGCCTTGCCAGAGTGGGTCGGCAAATTTTTGTTGTGCGCTCTGATACTGTTGCTGTTGATAATCCTCAATCGCTTGTTGCTGTTTATTTTGCCAAAGATCGCGCCAGCTTATTGCTTCGGCAGGTGGTAAATACATTGCGGGCAACAGTAACAAAATGGGGGCGCGGCGCGCGAGCCATAAAGCCAGTGGTAACAGCAGCCAGACTAAATAAACGGCGTTGTCTTGCCACTGATCACCGGTTAGGGTTTGCTGAGGCTCGTGCTGTGCAGTGTTCTCGTGCCGGGAACTGATCATCGCCTGCAAGTCACTGTTATCTGCGCTCGCTTGCCGAAAAACGCCACCGCCCTGACGCGCTAATATTTGCAGTTGCTCCAGTGGAACGCGGGGGATCACCACACCACCTTGCGCATTTTTTAACAATTCGCCATTTTCCAGCCGTACGACAGCGCCCTCAGCCTGGCCAAATGCCAGTATCGACAGCCGATAAGGCCAACTATTTAATAGTTGTTGCAAAGCATGATAGCTATCACTGTCAAAGCCGTCGGTAAAGAGTACGACCTCGCCACTAGGGTAGCCCGCTTGTTGCAGCAATTCGGTGGCAAGTTGCAGTGCCGCAAGTACATTTGAACCTTGCTCTGGCATCAGTTCTGGTCGTAGTGTCGGGATCTGTAGCCGGATGTTATTGTGATCCGGTGTTAGCGGAGAAATAACAAAGGCCTCTGCCGCATAGCTGATCAGGGCCAAATCGCCTTCCCGTAATTGGTCAACAAAATCCAGTGCTTTAAAGCGTTGCTGGCTTAGTCGGTCTGGTGTCATATCGGTAGCACGCATGGAAAGTGACATATCCATAATAAGCACCGTGGCTTTTTTTAGGGTCAGTGCCGGCTGCGGTAGTTTCTGCCAGGTAGGGCCGCTTAATGCCAAAACCGTTAACAACCAGCAGAGCGCTAGTAATGGCATGGCCCAAGGCTGCTTTCGTTGTAATTGTTGGCCAACTAGCACAATAGGCTGTAGATGACTGGCAATAAGCTGTTGCCAGGGGCTTAAATCTTGTCGGCGGGTACGCAGTAACCACCAGAGCGCGGCGGCAGGAATAAGTGCCAGTAACCAAAGTGGCCGCAATAAATGAAAATCAGCGAGCATTTTTCAGTACTCCTGCCCAGTTAATTTGGCGCAATGCCAGCAAAAAGGACAACAGCAGGGCTAACGCCAGTGGCCAATGCAGTAAGCTGCGTTGCGGCCGGAACGTCATTTCTTCCCGCTCAATCGGCTCTAACTCATCCAACAAGGTATAAATCGCCTTTAATTCCTGTGGGTTACGAGCCCGAAAATAGCGACCGCCCGTTTCTTCAGCGAGTTTAATCAATAAAGGTTCGTCCAAATCTTGTGACGGGTTAATTACCCGTTGGCCAAACATGCTTTGTTGTACCATTTGCTCGGCACCCAACCCCACGGTATAAATTTTAATTCCGGCGGCTTTAGCCAATTGCAGGGCTTCAAGTGGCTGAATATCGCCCGCGTTGTTAGCGCCATCGCTAAGTAAAATAAGCACTTTATTGCTGGCGGCATAACTATTTAAACGTTTTACCGTAAGACCGATGGCTTCGCCGATGGCGGTGCGCTGACCCACTAGCCCTATTACCGATTCATCTAAAAAGCGCTGTACAGTTGCCAAATCAAAGGTCAGAGGGGTTTGTTGGTAAGCGGCATCCGCAAACAGAATTAAACCAACCCGATCACCCTGCCGGGCAGCGATAAAATCACGTAATACCGTTTTCATGGCCTCCAGCCGGGTAATATTTCCCATCTGCTGTGCCATATCCGGAATATTCATTGAGCCTGACAGATCAATCGCCAGCATCAACTCTCTGCCCGGCTGCGGTAGACTGACTGGTTCATCCAACCAGCGCGGCTGGGTAGCACTTAGTACTAACAGTACCCAAATGAGCGCCGCTAAATAGGGCGCTATAGATTTTAACTCCGTACCTGTTTCGCCAAGCCTGCCTAGCTTTGCCAGCGCAGGGAGATTGAGCGCGCTGCCTACCGGTAGCCGTTTTTTCTTTAACAGCAATGGCAAGGGCAGGGCCAGTAGTAGCCAGGGGTAAGCCAGATCAAGCATCTTTAGCTCCCAAAGTGGCTGGGCCCAAGGCAGTTTTCGGACGGAAGCGCTTAATAAAATAGGCACTGGCTTGCCACCATTGTTGGCAGGCATCGCTGGCGTTCTGCGTTGTGGGTTGATAAAGCAACTGCTGTAAATCGGGCAGCGGTATATCTGCGGGTAATTGCTGCTGTAAATACTGCTGCCAGACCTCGGTGTTGGCCGTGAGCATCGGATGTTGTGGCTGATAGCTGCGTAGCAAGCGTTTTAGCAATTGATTAATCGCCGCAGCGGCCGCCGGCTCTTGCCAGTCAATCTGCTTAAGTTCAGCTAGGGCGGCGCGACGGGCGGCTCCGGCTTGCCAGCGTCGATAGAGCTGCCATAGCAAGGCGCTTACTAGCATTAGGGCGGCAGCTAGGAGCAACCAATGGCCAAGAGCGGGTTGCCATGGACTGACAAACTCGGGCTCATAAATATCGGCAAGCTGCTGGAGTAAATCGTTATTCGCTACCATCTGTTAGCTACCATTTATTGATTATCATAGTAACGTCTCGACAATTGGGTTAGTAACGGCTCTGCGCTGCTAAAGGTGAAATACTTACAACCTAATTGCTGTAGCTGATGTTTCACCCCTTGGTTAAATTGTTGCTGTTGTTGTTGATAACGTTGCTGCAGCTGTTGGTCGCCTAAACTGACCTGAAAAGACTGCTCGGCCGCACGCACCAGTGCCGTGCCGTGGGCTTTAGTTGGGAGTTGTTGTTCCAATGGATCGAATACTTGACAACAATGCACCTCGTTGTGCTGACAGATCAGTTGCAAATGACGTAATGCGTCATGATCTAATTGACTAAAATCCGACACAATAAACAGCAGGCTGCCGGGGCGCAGTAACCGGCGTAATTCAGCTAAAGCTTGCGACAGTTGCAACCCTTGTTGCCCAGCATCGCTTTGATGCACCTCTAGCAGCGCTTGCAAATAGCGTAAAACCCCCCGGGTACGGCTGGCGGGTTTTAATAAACGATGGCTATGGCTGCTAAATACTAACCCGGCTAATTTGTCGCCCTGTGCTTTGCTATGCCAGCTAATAATGGCTGCCAGATGCGCGGCTTGTACTGACTTAAGTAATAAGGTTGAACCAAAACGCATGGTTTCACTTAAATCGGTCAAAATAAAAACCGGCCGCTCTTTTTCTTCACGAAATAGCTTGGTGTGCACCTTGCCAGTGCGGGCAGTCACGCGCCAATCAATGGCTCGTACATCATCACCGGGCTGGTAATGCCGCACTTCGTCAAACTCCATGCCGCGGCCTTTGCTTTTCGCTAGGTAACTGCCGGCCAGTTTACTTTGAATCGCCATGCTAGGGCGCATATCTAATAGCTGCGTATGGCGCTGGTACCACAGTAACTCAGGTAGCGCCAAACTCACACCATTAGCGTGTAGCGTATCTAACCATTGCTGCACCGTGGTTTGCGACATAGTCATTTAGGGCACAGCAACTTGTTGCAGTATCTCATCCAGCACCTGATCGGTGCTGATCCCTTCTGCCTCGGCAGCATAGGTTAAAATTAGCCGATGCCGCAGCACATTATGAAACACCGCCTGAATATCGTCAGGGGTGACAAAATCACGGTTGTTAAGCCAGGCGCGGGCACGGGCGCAACGATCTAACGCAATGGTAGCGCGGGGGCTGGCGCCGTAACCAATCCAGCTTGCCAGTTTGGCACTGTAAGCAGCCGGTTGGCGACTGGCCATGATTAATTGCACGATATAGTGCTCTAAGCTTTCTGCCAAATGTAGTTTTAGGATCTCTTGCCGGGCTGCAAAAATAGCTGTTTGGCTTATTTGTGGTGCTTTTGCCGTGGCATCATGCCGCGCTTCTGCCCGAGTGAGCCGCAAAATCTCTAACTCGGTTTTACTGTCGGGGTAATCTACTTTTAAATGCAGTAAAAACCGATCTAATTGCGCTTCAGGCAAGGGGTAGGTGCCTTCTTGCTCCAGCGGGTTTTGGGTAGCCATAACCAGAAACAGCTCGGGCAATTTATAGGTATTGCGGCCGACCGTAACTTGCTTTTCGGCCATCGCTTCCAACAAGGCTGACTGCACCTTAGCTGGCGCGCGGTTAATTTCATCAGCCAAAATAATGTTATGAAATAGCGGACCAGATTGAAACGCAAATTGTCCGGTTTCAGGTCGATAAATATCAGTGCCGGTGAGATCAGCTGGCAGTAAATCAGGCGTAAACTGGATACGATGAAACTCGCCTTCTACGCCATGTGCTAATGCATTTACCGCGCGGGTTTTTGCCAACCCAGGTGGCCCCTCTACCAGCAAGTGACCATTCGCCAGCAATGCTAGCAAGATACCTTCGGTCAATGCCGGTTGCCCGAGAACCTGACTGTCCAGATAGGATTTCAGTGATGCAAATGCCTGTACCATAGTATTTTTTCTTTTTAGTAAATAAGTGAATGATTTCTACACAATTAGTGACCGAAGCAGCTAGGCTTTGACGATAATACCTTTATAAGGTTCCCGGCTGAAGAAAACAAGAGGCAGGTTATGCTTCTCAGATATTACACTTTTAAGATATTGGGTGTGAAGAACATGCCGACGCCAAGTTTATGGTGTTCCGTCGTTATCGAGTTAAAACAACTGTTTTAATTTATGCCGACAGTGGTTACAATCAAGTCAAACATCAGAGGTCAGACCTCTGATGCAGCCAAACACAGCTAACGAGGATAACTATGGCCGCGCCAATAAATCTAACGACCCGCCAAGGCGAACGAATTGCTATCGTTGCCGGATTACGTACGCCCTTTGCTAAGCAAGCCACTGAGTTTCACGGTGTGTCTGCTTTGGATCTTGGCAAATTGGTGGTGAACGAGTTACTGATCCGCTCGGAGCTAGACCCGGCGTTAGTCGAGCAGGTCGTGTATGGTCAGGTAGTGCAAATGCCTGAGGCACCGAATATTGCCCGCGAAATTGTTTTAGGTACCGGTATGCAGATACATACCGATGCCTATAGCGTGACCCGCGCCTGTGCCACCAGCTTTCAGTCTGTGGCCAGTATTGCTGAATCGATGATGGCGGGGATTACGCAAATTGGTATTGCCGGTGGTGCCGATTCCAGCTCAGTATTACCGATTGGTGTTAGTAAAAAACTGGCACGTGCTCTGGTAGACCTTAATAAAGCTAGAACCTTCGGCCAAAAGCTGGCTATTTTCCGCCGTTTAGGCTTAAAAGATTTATTCCCAGTGCCGCCTGCGGTGGCTGAATACAGCACGGGGTTATCGATGGGCGATACTGCTGAACAAATGGCGAAAAGTCATGGCATTAGCCGGGCGGCCCAAGATGAAATGGCGCATCGTTCTCATACATTAGCGGCTGCAGCCTGGCAGTCGGGTAAATTAGCCGGCGAAGTGATGACCGCGCACGTTGAACCCTACAACCGCTTTTTGCAAATGGATAATAATATCCGGCTGGATTCCAAGCTGGAATCTTATGCCAAATTAAAACCGGTATTTGACCGGGTGCATGGCACAGTTACTGCCGCGACCAGTACACCGCTAACGGATGGCGCTTCAGCCGTTTTAATGATGACAGAAGGGCGCGCTAAGGCGCTTGGTTATAAACCACTGGGTTATATCCGCAGCTATGCCTTCGCCGCTATTGGTGTGTATGACGATATGCTGATGGGCCCCTCTTATGCCACGCCGCTGGCACTGGACCGAGCCGGTTTAACGCTAGCCGATCTGACACTGATTGAAATGCATGAAGCCTTCGCGGCTCAGGCGCTAGCTAATGTGAAAATGTTTGCTAGCCGTAAATTCGCTCAGGAAAAATTGGGACGAGACCAAGCCATTGGTGAAATTGATATGGATAAATTTAACGTCAATGGTGGATCGCTTGCCTATGGGCATCCATTTGCCGCCACCGGTACACGCTTAATTGTGCAAACCTTAAATGAATTAAACCGTCGTGGCGGTGGTATTGGTTTAACGACCGCTTGTGCGGCTGGTGGCCTTGGCGCTGCCATGATCGTGGAGACAGAATAATGACTGAACAACAGGCGCAAAGCTTTACCCTAACCTTGCGTGAAGACAAGGTGGCGGTTTTAACCATGGATATCCCTGGCGAGAGCATGAATGTGCTCAAGGCCTCATTTGCGGATGAAATTGACCAACTGCTAAAACAGATCGCCAGTGACAGCACCATTAAAGGTGTAGTCTTTATCAGCGGTAAAAAAGATTCCTTTATTGCTGGGGCCGACATTAGCATGCTTGATAGCTGCACCACCGCTGAGCAGGCCGAAACGATTGCCAAAATGGGTCAGCAAATGTTTGACCGGCTAGAGCAATTACGTTTACCTGTAATCGCCGCGATTCATGGCCCCTGTTTAGGCGGCGGCTTAGAATTGGCCATGGCCTGTCATGCCCGTATTGCCACTACCAGCCCGAAAACCGTACTTGGCCTGCCAGAAGTCCAGCTTGGTTTGTTACCCGGTAGCGGCGGTACCCAGCGTTTACCCAAATTGGTGGGCGTACAAAAAGCCCTGGATATGATTTTAACTGGTAAACAACTGCGGGCTGCTCAGGCGAAAAAGCTGGGGTTAGTTGATGAAGTGGTACCCGAGAGTATTTTGCTAGATGCGGCCATTAAAAAAGCGCTGGCGGGTAAACCGAAACGCTTGCCGCAAAAGCTTAGTCTGCTAAATAAGCTGCTGGAGCGCACGGCACCCGGACGCAAGTTAGTGTTTTCGCAAGCAACCAAGCAAACACTGGCCAAGACCCATGGGAATTACCCTGCTGCTTTGAAGATCCTGACTGTGGTGCAAACTGGAGTAGAGCAGGGCTATGCGGCGGGTTTAGCTGCTGAAGCCAAAGCCTTTGGCGAGCTTTGTATGAGCAAAGAGTCAGCGGCGCTGCGCAGTATTTTCTTTGCCACTACGCAAATGAAAAAGGAATCGGGTGCCGGTGAGGCTAAACCGCGTAAAGTGCGCAAGGCTGCGGTGCTGGGCGGTGGACTGATGGGCGGTGGTATTGCGAACGTAACAGCAACCAAAGCTGGTTTAGCGGTGCGTATTAAAGATATCTCTGAGCAGGGCATCAGTAATGCTTTAAAGTATAGCTTTGATATTTTAAATAAAAAGTTTAAAAAGCGTTTTATTAGTAAAGCTGAAATGCAGCAGCAATTGCTAAAAATTACCGGCACCACTGACTACAGCGGTTTTCATGATGTTGATCTGGTAGTCGAGGCAGTATTTGAAGATCTGGATTTAAAACAGCGCATGGTTGCCGATATCGAGCAGCACTGCGGTGAACACACCATCTTCGCCAGTAATACCAGCTCGTTACCTATTTATAAAATTGCTGAAAAAGCCCAGCGTCCGGAAAATGTGATTGGTCTACACTATTTTTCGCCGGTTGATAAAATGCCGTTGGTGGAAGTTATCGCGCATGACAAAACCTCGCCAGAAACCATTGCCACTACCGTCGCTTTTGCCCGCAAGCAAGGCAAAACACCCATAGTGGTAAAAGATGGTGCCGGTTTTTATGTGAACCGTATTTTGGCGCTTTATATGAATGAAGCGGCCAATATTTTATTGGGTGGGGAACCGGTAGAGAAAATTGATAAAGCGCTGGTGAAATTTGGTTTTCCGGTAGGGCCTGTTACCTTGTTAGATGAAGTGGGCATTGATGTTGGTGCCAAAATTTCGCCTATTTTAACGGCGGAACTTGGGGAGCGTTTCGCCGCGCCTGCCGCTTTCGATAAGCTACTGGCGGATGGCCGTAAAGGTAAAAAAACTGAAAAAGGCTTTTATCTGCACGGTAAAGCGGCGAAAAAAGGCAAAAAGCAGGTTGATAGTAGCGTTTATGCGGTATTAGGTGTAACTGTTGCGCCAGCACTGAATGCCGATGAGATTGCCAGTCGCTGCACGGCACAAATGCTTAACGAAGCTGTGCGTTGTTTAGACGAAGGCATTATTGCCTCCGCCCGGGATGGTGATATCGGCGCTATTTTTGGCATCGGTTTCCCACCCTTTCTGGGCGGGCCTTTCCGCTATATCGATAGCTTAGGTGTTAACAACCTGATCGCGACACTGCGCCAATTAGAGACGCGCTTTGGCAGCCGTTTTACGCCTTGTCCGCGACTGCTAAAAATGGCCGAGCACGGTGAGCGCTTTTATCCTTAAGTAAGCATTAAGTTTAAAACGTTCGAAAAGCAAAAAAGAGCCAGCGGGCTCTTTTTTGCACAGATACCCAAAATCATTGAAGCTGCAGGTAGGCGGTAAGTGAGCGAGCACCATGAGCATAGTTAAGCTATGTGATTGGGCCGGGCTGGCGCTCCAGGGAGCGAGCGTAGCCAACACCGCTGCAGCTTCAAGGATGAAGGGTATAAATTTGACTAAAGATTAACAGCCAGCCGTCTGGGTTATTGTTATAATGCTTCGGTCGGATAGCGTAGCGGCTTAGGCTGCAAGCATATCCCCCAAATTATTGAAGATGCAGATAGGTGGTTAAGGTGTTTGTATTACCCATTGTTTGGTTGATGATCGTGGTCGGGGTTTACATTGCTGCATTACGCAATGGTATGCGTGCGCTGCAATGGGCCATAGCGGCGCTTTTTACTGGACCCTTACTGCTACCCTTATTCAATAGTCATAAACGCCTCGCTATGCATCGTGCGCGCGCTAAAAACGCCAGTATTTTTCGTCCGTGACATTTTTAGTCTGTCTCAGCCGTTGCAAATTGCTGTTGTAGCAGCTGAATAACGGCTTGTAGCTCCTGATTATATTGATTATCAGTTAAGTGCGCTGCGTAAAGCTCACGCGAGATAGTGGGGGCCGCTTGAAGATGGTGTAAAGTACCATTTTCTAAATAGCGACTTACCATCAACTCGGGCAAATAAGCACTGCCAGGTGTTTGCAGCAACCAATTCAATGCCAGCCGAGCGCTGTTGCTGCGCAGTTGTATTGGCATTTGCTCGGTAAAGCAGCGAGCATGCTGGGTTTCAAAAGTACTGCCCCAGTCTACATAGCAGTAGGGCTGTCCTAATAGCTCAGGTAAGGCGGCTGCAGTGGCGCTACTTACCGCAATCAAATTGACTTCACACAATTTCTCTATGGTTATTTCTTCCGTTTTCGGAGGATCGAATAAGATCGCCAAGTCTAACTGATGCTCTAATAATTGCCGCGTTAAAGACTCACGATTAAGGCTATCGGTACGCCAGTTCAATTCAGGTTTTAGTTGTTGTACTGTTAAAAACGCCGGTAGTAGTAGCGCATCCCAGATCGTCGTCGGTGCTGCCAGCGATACTTGCCGGGCTTGCTGCGTGCTAAGCGCAACATCCTGACGAGCGCGTTGCAATGCAGTTAACATGGTCTGGGCATGTGGCAGTAAACGCTCGCCCGCAGCGGTTAGTTGAATATTATTGCGGTACCTTACAAATAAGTGAACGCCGAGCTGTTGTTCCAATTGGCGGATCCTGAAGCTCACAGCCGATTGGGTCAAATAAAGGTTTTCTGCGGCCTTACCAAAATGCCGGGTGCGCTGTACTTCCAGAAAGGTCTTAAGTAACTCAGTATCCAAAATGCTTCCTTATTTATTTTTATCGTAACAATAAAAAATTTTTGTTTTACGACAGGAATTTTGTTAACCATACTCCGCACAGTTTAAACTGGCTAGCTTGATATTCAACGACATGAGAGGAAAAAAGTGATGCAGCAAAGTTTTGTCGCTAATCGTCGCTTTTTCGATGACCGGAATTTCCCACGTGGCTTTACCCGGTCCGGGCGCTTTACTCTGGCAGAAGGCAATTTGCTGGAGAAACATGGTTTAGCAATGCAACAACTGGAGCAAGGGTTAAGAGAGCCGGTTAATGAGGAAGAACAGCGCTTTGTGCTGGTTTGCCGAGGCGAATCTGAAGCCACTACGGTGTATGAAAAAACCTGGCTGAAATACAAACAGCGTCTGGCTGAAAAGCGAAAATTTCATACAGTGTTTGGCAAAAAACGCATTGCCGATGGTGCAGACGATTTTTCCTATGTCGAGACCGACACTGAATAAAAAGCCCTAACGGGCTTTTTTTGTGATTGGCGTTTTTCACCTATCATACAGATAGCTGCGTCTGGCGCTGCTTTTTTTGTGCTATCAAAAAGGTTGCAAAATCGTCGGCTGAAAGCGGTTTGCTGTAATAGTAGCCCTGAATGATCTCGCAGCGCAGTTTGCGTAATTGCTCAAGCTGCTCCAGTGTTTCGACACCTTCAGCGACCACGCTTAGGCTTAGGTTGTGAGCGATAGTGACAATCGTATCAACCATATTACGACCACGTGCGTTATTCATATCATCGATAAAAGCTTTGTCTATTTTCAGGGTGTTAAGCGGAAACTGCTTTAGATAAGCTAGCGACGAATAACCGGTACCAAAATCATCCATTGCCAAGTGAATACCGCGGGCCCGCAGTTTTTTCATGGTATCAATAGCCAGTTTGGGCGACTGCATTACCGTGCCTTCGGTAATTTCTAATTCCAGATGGTAAGAAGCCAGATTGGTTTGCTGCAAAATATCGTCAATTTGATCACATAAAAATGGCAGCATAAACTGTTTCGCCGACAGGTTCACCGCTACCCGGCCATGAAATAGCCCTTGATCCAACCAACGTTTTACATCTAAGCAGGCTTTGCGTAGTACTACGGTACCAATATCAACGATTTGGCCGGTTTCCTCGGCAACTGGGATAAAACTGCCCGGACTAATCAGCCCGCCTTTGGGGGTGATAAAACGCACCAAGGCTTCCATGCCAACGACTTTGCCGCTGAGCATGTCCATTTTGGGTTGATAGAACACCGTAAAATAATCTTCTTTCAAACCATGGCGGATCAGATTTTCAATTTGCAGCCGTTTTACGGCCTGTTTATTCATGGTGTCATTGAAAAACAAGTAGCGGTTAGCGCCGGAGCTTTTGGCGTGGTACATCGCGGTATCGGCATTACGTAACAGGGCTTGCGGATCCTTGCCATCTTCTGGGAATAACACAATACCAATACTGCTAGTCACTACTAACTCGTGTTGATCAACGGCAAAAGGTTTATTAATTTGCTCAATTAGCGCTTTGGCCAGGCTGGTTATGGCATGAATATCATTGGTGTTATCTAATAAAATTGCGAATTCATCACCGCCAAGCCGATACAGTTTTTGCCTGAATAATTTGTTGTGGTGTAGACGCTCCGCCAGTTTACAGAGCAAGGTGTCACCCAGCTCATGGCCTAATGAGTCATTGATTTTTTTGAAATTATCTAAATCAAATACCAGTAGTGCATGCTCTATTTTATCGGTAACCAGGCTGGCAAGTTTGGTCATAAATACGGCGCGGTTAGGTAGGCCGGTTAGGGTATCGCTGTTGGCTAACCGGCTTAATTCGGCTTCGCGCTTTTTCCTGTCCGAAATATCTGAAAACACAGCAACATATTGTGTAATACAGCCTTGTTCATCTTTGATCACATCAAAGGTCAGCTCTGCTTGATAATAATCGCCGTTGGTTTTCAGCTCCCGAATTTCGCCACTCCAGCGACTACTTTTAACCAGCGTTTTTTCAATATCCTGCATAAAGCGTGGCGGGTAGAGCGTTAGCTGAAAACGCGTTTGCAGCACCTCGTCACGATTTTTTCCGGTAATAGTGCTGTAAGCGGGATTTACTTCAATGATGTAAAATTTGGTATCGCAAATAACTACTGCATCAGAGATATTTTCTAAACAGCGGGCGAAGAGCTGCATACGGGCTTCAGCTTGCTTTAACTGACTGATATTTTTTAGTGTGCCAGTCATACGGCGTGCTTTGCCTTCATCGTTATAGGCGACCACCTTGCCACGATCCAGTACCCAGATGAAGCTTTCGTTGGATGTTCTTAAGCGATAGCTGGCTTCAAAAAATGGGCTATGCCCTGCCAAATGCTGTGACAGTGCATGCCGGACCCGCTCCAAATCATGCGGATGAATTAAGCTTTTATTCGGTGGAAAATCTTTAGTCAGAGGTTGGGTTTCGACGGGTTCTAACCAGGCGCTGGACCGATATAATTCGCCGGTTTCAATATTCCAATCCCAGAGCTCATCACCACTGCCCCAGATCGATAAGCGTAAGCGTTCTTCGCTTTTGGCCAGAGCTTTATGGTATTTGCGCATGCGGCGCAGACTAAATTGTGCCAGCAGCAAGCCTGCCACGGCAAATGCGAGCACAGCATGAAACAGATATGGCTGTATTTTATCCCAGTTGATTGCTGCTGCGGCAACAGGCCACGAAAAAAAAGCCAGCAAAATCAGGCTACAGAAAGCGGTTGTTTTAAATTGCACTTTATTATTTTTTTAATACTGCTAGTCGGTCTACGTTAACCAGAATTTTGCATACTGTCAAAAGCAATTTGCGCTGTCAATTTTTCTGCTAGCTCATTTCTAGTCAGTGTTTTGACATAACTATGCAAAGGGGCAGGATCCGTTGCTAAAAATAACACGTCGTAATCGGCTGCCAGCAATTTTTCCAGAAAATCGATAAAACTCTGCTTGTTCAACGCTTGCAATGCTAGTTGGATTTGCTGGGTTAAACTAAACTCATAATCACCTTGACCCAGTGCCAACCATAGACGTTTGGCTCGGGCGTTTAAACTGGTATCCCGCTCAGCCAATTGCGCTAACAAACCTTGTTTAAAAACATAAAACTCATCATTTTTTAGCTGATGAACCTGCTGTAAAAAGGCCCGGAAAAACTCTACTGTTGCTTCGTAGAGTTGTGCCGCGGTGTAGTTGGGGGATTGTACATAAAAAGCTAATCCGGGCAGCGTATTTATTGGCACATAACCAGTACCGACTAAGTAGCCTAATTGTTGTTCCGTTCTCAGCTGATGAAAATAGCGGGGCGACATCACATGATTCGCGAGCATAAAACACGCCATTTGTTCAGCTGTCTTTTCTTGCGCGGCCAGATAGATAACCAAGGCGTGATCACTTTGCCCCTCGGGGGCGCTTTCCAACCAAACCGGGCCTAAATTTGTGATGCTATGCTGGCGTAGGGGTAATGCCTGACCACTGCTGGCTTGTTGCTGTTGCCAATGTTGCAATAGCTGTTTTAACCGCAGAGCAGTCGACTCAGGCCAGTTACCGACTAACAGTGCTTCCAGATGCTGTTGTTGCAGCAGTTGTTGCTGGAATTGTTGAAAGTCTGCGAAGGTCAGTTCACTTAGTGTGGTTTGTAACAGCGTAAGCTCGGGGTTTAGCGGCTGTAACAGCGCCGACAACTGACTAAATAAGCGGGCGACCGGTTTGTTTTTACTGCTGTTTTCCCAATGACGGCAAAGTTGTTGCTTAAGCTCAATAAAGCGCTGCTCGCTAAAATTGGGATCGGGTAATTGCTTGAGAATATCGGCCAGCAGTTGCAGTTGGTTAGCGGTCAGCCCAGCGGTCTGTATGCTTATCCCTTGGCGATGCACATGCAAATAGTAGTTTAGCCCAGCGGTGGTGGCGGCGTAGAGCTTTTCATTAAAACGGTCTAGTACCAGTTCAACCCAGAGACGGCAGGCGGCAAGTTGCCGAATAGTTTGGCTACTATTAGGTAAAGTGAGTTGTAAAAAAATGTGCCCTTTGGGCGTTTGAAAATCCGTATCGGCTTTATACCAGATACTTAAAGCTTGCTCTGCATACAGCTGTTTAGCCGAGGCCATATGGGCAGATGTCGGCAGCAATGCAAGTTCGGTTTGTAAATAGGGGTTGGGCTCCGGCAATCGCAATGCGGGTTTAATTGGCTGCTGCGCCAGTTGTGCTAACCAACTGGGCGTGAGTTGTTCCACGCTATAGGGCGTGTGGTACCAGCGTGCTTCACGGTTAGTGCGGACATCATCGGCAACAAGCATTAGCCGCATATTGTCACTACGAAAATAACCCAGCAGTTGCTGATACAGTGTTTCTGGCGGCAGCTCCATCCGGTAATCGCCAAAAATAATATCCTCAACCGGATAATGCTGCATATTGAGTGATAAATCTCCAGCGGTTTGCAGGGCAGTGGTCGGTTCGTAAAACTCAAATGACCAGTTAAGCAAACGTTGGCGCTCTAAAAATAGCTCATTAGGAAAGGGCGATTCAGTTAATAAGCGCAGTTTGCTGTAAAGTGCCGCTACAATGTCACGATAGTGCGCCCTGCCTGCGGCTGTAAGTTCAAATGCTACGGTAAAATCTTTGTAGTTACTGCCATCTATACCACCACCGGCACTGAGTTGATTGACTAACTCACGGCTTTTCAGATAAGCCAATAACGAATGTTCGCCTTCATCCCCCAGCAGATGTGCTACAAAACTCACCAATTTATATCTATACCAAGGCTGAATATCGGGTAAAGCAAAGCTCACCACCAAGCGGCTGCTGCTCTTATGCGGTTGAATATTGAGCTGAATGGTCTGATGTTCGGCTAAATACAACGGGGTGGTTAATGGCGGTTTGGCGGGTAGATGCGCGGGTAGCGCGGCAAAATGTTCGGTAGCTAACTTAGCTAATTCCGCCAGCGGTTGATTGCCAACTAAACAAAGTGTCATGCGGCTGGCGCTGTACTGCTCTTGGTAAAAGCGGCTTACCGCGTGCTGCAGGCTGTCGTTGGGTAAATCAGCCAGCGTCTCGGCGTTTCCGACTGAAAATTTTGCAAAGGGATGCGCCGGATTAATACTCTCTTTATGTACCTGATAGATACGTCGGCTATCGTCTTTGAGCTTCATCGAAAACTCTGCCTCGATAGATTGCCGCTCTTTTTCAACATAACTGGCGGTAAACAATGGTGCGCTGAACATATCTGCAAAACGCGCTAAACCGTCGTTAAAGCTGTGATGCTCAATATCAAAGTAAAAATGGCTATGCTCAGTGCCTGTCCAGGCATTATGGCTGCCACCATGCTCGCTGATAAACTGCTGAAAATCGCCTGCTTCAGCGTAATTAGCTGAGCCGAGAAACAGCATATGCTCTAAAAAATGTGCTAAACCTTCCCGCTCTGCAGGATCATCGAAATGTCCAACATTAATGGTTAGGGCCGCCGCGCTCTTCTCGCTATCTGCTTGGTGAACCAACAACACGGCTAAGCCGTTAGTTAATAACAGATACTGATACTGCTTGGGATCATTTGGACTTTTAATTAGCTCAGCGTATCGCAAGGGGGTTCCTTATTTTATACAGTGCGTCTTAGGGCGTGTTGACGTTTCGCCCTAGTAAAGTTTCATAGCGATAAGTAATAACCAGCGGTTATCTTATGCTTTAATAGCAGTTACACTGACGTCGGACTTTCTTTATCATAGCGCACTATTTTCACCTGTCGCATGCTTATTTGATAAACAGCTGACTGAACGGGACAGACACAGTAGTATGGTAGCATTTTCATGGTAAACGTGGTCATCATGCGACACGGCGAAGCGCAAGCGCACGCCGCCACCGACAGCTTGCGGGCGCTTACCGCGCAAGGGCGCACTGAAGTAAAGCAAATGGCCTGTTGGTTGGCAGACGCTTACGCTGCTTTTGACTATGTGTGGGTGAGTCCTTATGTGCGGACCCGCGAAACTGCGGCGTTGATGTTAGAGACGCAGCAGGGGGCTAAGCTTGAGGTATTGCCTGAGTTAGTGCCAGAAGCGGCTGCATCGAAACTGCAAGAGCGGGTTGATTTGTTGTTGGCCGAGCAGCCCGATGTGCGGATACTAATGATTTCGCATATGCCGTTGGTCAGTTTTTTGGTCGAAGCCTTTACTCAACCGGGGCAGGCACCGATATTTAGCCCCGCGACCCTCTGTTGTATCGCTTACAGTACAGCACATGGCGGCAAGCTACTTGAGCGGAATTCGCCGTTGGAATTGAGTTTACTGCACCCGTGTTAAGCTAAGAGTTAACGTTTAGGGATTTCCCGAAACTGTTGTTCATTGCTTTGATTAATTTTTAGCAACAGCAGCAAGGCTCCATGTTTACCCCAACTGCGCGGGGCGGTGTGAAAGGCGCGGACATTGTGGTGCTGAATAAGCCAGTTTGGCACCTTGCGTGCCAATATACCCAGTCCTTTGCCATGCACCACACAAGCACAGTTAAACTGCTGTTGTTCACAATAGTGCAGTAACCCGGCTAATTCTGTTTTTGCTTGCTGGGTGGTCATACCGTGTAAGTCTAGTACCACTTGCGGCTCTAACTCGCCACGACGTAAGCGCCCGGCAAGATGCGGATCATCACCGCTTTGTACATACGATAAACTGCTTTGGGTATCGGTAAAAACTTCAAACTCATCAGAAAAAAAGAACAGCTTTTCAGCAGTTACACTGGTCGGCGCGATAACTGGCCGTTTTTGCTTGCTGCGCTTGGCAACTGGCGTTATCTTGTCTTGCTCAAGTGGGCGGGTGCCAGCAACAAAATCTCGAAACAGGGCCAGCTCTTCAGTGTCGATGCTGTTGCTGGCCGGTTTTGCTGCTGAGCGGGCAGGGGAGTTCTTTTTCTGCATGCGCGAACGTCTAATCAATTTTTAGCTAAATTCTGGAGTGCAGCATACCATGTCTGAGCAGTCGCTATCACCTTTTGATCCTGAACAACTGCAGCATACCCTTACGGAGCTAGTTACCGTGCATGATTGGTTGCGTTGGGCGGTCAGCCGCTTTCATCAGGCAGGGGTCTATTTTGGGCATGGTACCGATAATGCGTGGGATGAAGCCGCTTTATTGCTGGCGCATGTACTGTATTTACCGCCGCTAACCGATGACAAATTATTAACAGTAAAGTTAGATCGCACAGAGCGTGCTGCCTTTGTTGGCTTACTACAGCAACGGATTGAACAGCGTATGCCGGCTGCGTACTTAACGCACCAAGCCTATTTTTGCAATTTACCCTTTTATGTCGATGAGCGGGTGTTGATCCCTCGTTCACCTATTGCTGAGCTGATTAACGACAAATTTGCCAGTATATTGCCGCAAGGCGTGCAGCCGCAGCTAATTCTGGATCTGTGTACTGGCTCTGGCTGTATTGCCATTGCTTGTGCTTATGCCTTCCCGGAGGCGCAGGTTGACGCGGTAGATATTAGCGAAGATGCGATTAATGTTGCCGAACTGAATATTGCAGAGCACCAACTGCAAGAGCGGGTATTTCCGGTATTATCCGATGGTTTTACCGCGCTCAACGGCCAGCAGTACGATCTTATTGTCACTAACCCACCTTATGTCGACGCCGAAGATATGGCCGATTTGCCTGACGAGTACCGCCATGAACCGGAGCTTGGCTTAGCTTCAGGACACGATGGTTTGGCGTTAACCCGGCAAATTTTGCGTGATGCTGCGGCACATCTGACTGATAACGGTGTTTTAGTTTGTGAAGTGGGCAATAGTATGGTTGAATTGCAGTATAGATATCCAGACGTCCCATTTCGCTGGCTAGATTTTACTGCCGGTGGTTTGGGGGTGTTTGCGCTGAGTAAACAGGATCTTATCGAGAATCAGCATTGGTTTGAGGACGCACAGATGGCAGGTAATAGCGATGGCAGGTAACAGCATAGGCCAATTATTTAAAGTCACCACCTTTGGCGAAAGCCATGGCCCGGCAATTGGTGGTATTGTTGATGGTTGCCCGCCTGGGATGACGCTGACCCCAGAAGATTTACAGCTTGATTTAGATCGCCGTAAACCGGGCACATCGCGTTATACCACCGCCCGACGTGAAGAAGACTGCGTTAAGATCCTTTCAGGCGTATTCAATGACACGACGACCGGCGCCAGTATTGGTTTATTGATTGAGAATACCGATCAGCGTTCACAAGATTATTCCAATATCCAGTCGCAGTTTCGCCCGGGGCACGCCGATTACACCTATTGGCACAAATTTGGTATTCGGGATTATCGTGGCGGTGGCCGTTCTTCTGCGCGTGAAACGGCGGTTCGGGTTGCTGCAGGTGCCATTGCTAAAAAGTATTTAAAAACCCACTGCGGAATTGAGATCCGTGGCTACCTAGCGCAGCTCGGGCCCATTAAAGCCGAGCAATTGCAGTGGTCTGAAGTAGAAAATAATCCGTTTTTCTTCCCGGATCCCAGCAAACTGGCTGCGCTGGATGAGTATATGCGCCAACTAAAAAAAGACGGCGACTCGGTGGGGGCTCGTGTTAATGTGGTCGCTACGGGCATGCCGGTAGGTTTAGGTGAACCGGTATTCGACAGATTAGATGCCGATATCGCGCATGCCATGATGAGTATTAACGCCGTAAAAGCTGTAGAAATTGGCGATGGCTTTGCTGTAATAGAGCAACTAGGTTCTACCGGGCGTGATGAGTTAACGCCCACGGGCTTTAGTGCTAACCATGCTGGCGGTACCTTAGGAGGCATTTCCAGCGGTCAGGATTTACTGGTCAGTATGGCATTGAAACCCACCTCCAGTATCAGTATTCCGGGTAAAAGTATTAATACTGAGGGTGAAGTGATCGATATTGTGACCAAAGGTCGACATGACCCTTGTGTGGGTATTCGAGGCGTGCCGGTTGCTGAAGCAATGTTAGCGATAGTGCTGTTAGATCATCTGTTACGCCACCGCGCACAAAATGCCCAGGTGCAGGTAGCAACCCCCGATATTGCCGCCATTGCCCGGCAACAACTGTTAGATTAATGAGTTAAACTTTTGCAAAAACTTGCCGCCAAGCCAGCCCTGTCGCTGGCTTATTTCGCTTATTTTGGAGTCCTTGGCATCTTTGTGCCCTATTTGGGGCTTTTTTTGGATGGGCGCGGTTTCGACTCGGCGCAAATTGGCTTATTGCTGGCGTTAGTAACCGCTACGCGGATCGTTGGGCCGGCACTATGGAGCACGCTGGCCGATCGCACGGCAAATCCACTGCGCATTATGCGTCTGGGTGCTGCTATTGCTATTCTGGCCTGGTTTAGCAGTTTTATCGATGCTGGGTTCTGGCCTTTGTTATTGGGCTTTGCGGTCTTTAGTTTCTTCTGGACGGCTATTTTACCGCAGTTAGAAGTCTGTACCTTTCATACCTTAAATGATGATGCCGGGGCCTATAGTAAAATCCGCACCTTTGGTAGCGTTGGCTATATTATCCTGGTGATGCTTGGTGGCTGGCTCTATCAGCAGTTTGGCAGCGAATTTATGCCCGCGACGGCCAGCTTGTTTTTGTTGCTGTTGTTACTGAGTTTACTGAACTTGCCAGCGATGCCGGCACCGCAAAGCCAGGCGCAGCGCAAACTGTCATTTGGCGAGCTGTTCTCCAGTAAGGTGCTATGGCAATTTATGGGGGCAGCGTTTTTACTGCAAATGAGCTTTGCGCCTTTTTATGGTTTCTTTACCTTGTACAGCCGTGATCTTGGTTATAGCGGCACCGTTACCGGGCTTTTTATCGGTATTGCCGTCCTGGCTGAGATTGTGGCCTTTTACTATGCCGGTACTATTTTACAGCGTTACCGTTTTCGCACCCTGTTGGGGCTTTGTTATGGCCTTACCGTATTGCGTTGGTTAATGCTGGCCTTTTTAGCGCATTCCCCGCTGGCACTGGCGCTGAGTATGTTATTACATGCCGGCAGCTTCGCTATTGCTCACTGCTGTGCCATGCAGTTTATTCAGCAGTTCTTTCCCAAAGCACAGCGTGGCCGCGGTCAGGCGTTTTATGCCGGTTTAATTTATGGCGGTGGTGGCGCATTGGGGGCTTATATTGCCGGCATTAGCTGGCAAAATGGCGCTGGTGCCAGCCAAACCTATGTGTTAGCTGCTGTGGCGGCGTTTTTAGCCATGGTATTAGCGGTGTGCTTACCGCGGCAAATGCCGCGGGCGGAGTAAAAACGAGCGATTAACGGCTAAGCCAGTTTAGCAAAGCACGAAACAGCGGCCGGTTAAACGGTGGATAAATAAAACGGCTGCTGCTAAAGCGGCCTTTTTTATGAATCGCTTTTACATGCGAAAAGCGCAAAAAGCCTTCAGGACCATGGTAATGCCCTAAACCAGAGGGCCCGATACCGCCAAAAGGCAGATCGTCCTGAGCAACATGCAGCAAGGTATCATTGATACAAACACCCCCAGCCTGAATTTGCGTTAACACCTGCTGGGTTAATGACTGATCATTAGTCATCAAATAGAGTGCCAGCGGTTTAGGTCGTTGCCGGATATAGGCGATCGCCTCGTCTATAGTGTCATAGGGCAATATAGGTAACAGCGGGCCAAAGATTTCTTCTTGTAACAGTTGGCAATCGGCTGGCGCATTGAGGATCAGTGTCAGAGGCATAAGGCGCTCTGTACTCGCACTTACATGTGCATTGGCACTTTTGCTCGCGTTGGTTATAGCAGTGGCAGGCCCACAGACTATGACATCGGCACCTGCTGCTTGTACCTCAAGCAGTAAGTGCTGTAAGCGCTGATATTGGCGCGAGTTAATCACGGCACTGTAATCTGCTGTGGCGGGAAAATCCGGGTAAAAACGCTGAAAATCGGCTTGTAACTGGCTAATCAACGTCTGTTGTTTTGCTCTTGGTACTAACACGTAATCTGGTGCGACGCAGGTTTGCCCGGCATTCGCAGTTTTACCAAACAGCAAGCGTTCGCTAATTACGGCAAGGTCGGCATCAGGGGCAATCAATACCGGGCTTTTGCCGCCGAGCTCTAAGGTTACCGGCGTAAGATTGGCCGCTGCAGCTTGCATGACCTTACGCCCGACAGCGGTAGAGCCGGTAAACAACAGGTGGTCGAAAGGCTGGGCAGCAAACTCGGCAGCCACACTGGCATCACCTTCAATAATGGTTACGCAATCTGGTAACGCCTGCTGACAAAGTTGCTGCAGGACTTTATTAGTCGCGGGGGTAAATTCCGATAGTTTCAACATAGCGTGATTCCCCGCTGCAATGGCAGCCATCAAAGGTCCCAGCGCCAAAAAAATGGGGTAGTTCCAGGGCACAATAATACCCACTACGCCAAGTGGTTGCGCTAATACGCTGTTGCTGGCCGGGGCAAAGGTGTAATGCACTTTACGTTTCTGCGGGCGCATCCAGCCTTTGAGGTTGGCCAACTGATAATTTAGTCCCTGTATACAGGGGGCAATTTCCAGTAAGCGCGTTTCAGCAGCACTACGTTTGCCAAAATCTGTGGTCACAGCTTCACATAGGGCAGCTGTATGGGTTTTTAAGGCCAGAGTCAGTTGGCGCAGTCGGTGTTGCCGGGTATGTAAATCCGGGTAAGGCTCGGTGTAAAAAGCTTGCTGATGCTGAGCCAACTGCTGGGCAATTAAAGGCATAAGGTGCGGCTTCCAAAGAAAAATACCTCCCAATAATACTCTTTAATCCTGTGCAGCGCAGCAGGCGTTGCGATAATAGCGTTATGTGATAGCAGCATGCTGCGACGCTTTGCAAGGTATCGCTTAGCGGGTACAATGCGCGCCATTAGTAACATTAGCCTCTGCAAAGCGTGACAACATTTACAGGCAGCAAATACGGGCAGCAAAGTTTATGACAAAGCAGTTTCGGTTAGGACTTATTATTAACCCTTTGGCTGGCTTAGGCGGCAGTGTCGGCTTAAAAGGTAGTGATAACTTAGCAGAGCAGGCATTAGCGCTGGGTGCAGTGCCGATGGCGGAGCAACGGGCTAAAGTGTGTTTAGCACAATTATTGCCGCTGCGCGATAAGCTGCAAATTTTAACGGTAGCAGGGGAAATGGGCGAAACCTTATGCCGTGCTTTGGGTTTTGATATTCAGCTTTGTTACACGCCCGCACACACCCCAACAGAGGCTGTTGACACCGAACAGGCAGCGCGCATTATCGCTGAGCAGGGCGTAGATTTATTGCTGTTTGCCGGTGGTGATGGCACTGCCCGCAATATTTGCAGCATGGTCGGTGATAAAACCACGGTACTGGGCATACCGGCAGGCTGCAAGATCCATTCTGGTGTTTATGCCATATCCCCGCTGGCTGCGGGTAAGTTACTCAGTAAATTGGTTGCGGGCGAGCTCGTTAGCCAGCAAGAGGCGGCGGTAATGGATATTGATGAAACAGCGTTTCGCCAGGGCGTGGTGAAGGCCCGGCGCTATGGTGAAATGCGTATTCCAGCAGAGCTGCGTTACGTGCAAAGTGTCAAAATGGCCGGTAAAGAGTCAGAAGAGCTGGTGCTGGATGATTTAGCCGCTTACGTAGTGAGTCAACTGGAAGATAATGTACGTTATGTGATGGGATCGGGTTCTACTGTGGCCGCGGTAATGGCAGAGCTGGGGTTGGAGAATACCCTATTGGGTGTCGATGTGGTGGAAAACGGTGAGCTGCTTGCCAAAGATGTGACTGCAACGCAACTATTGGCACTGGTTAAAGATTATCCCAGTAAACTGATTATTACCTTAATAGGCGGCCAAGGTCATGTATTTGGCCGCGGTAATCAGCAACTTTCACCTGCCGTGATCCGCGCCATTGGCCGCGATAATATTCTGCTGCTGGCGACCAAAAGTAAGTTACAGCAATTAGCGGGTAGGCCGCTGTTGGCTGATACCGGCGAGCCGCAATTGGATCGCGAACTACAGGGGCTGCTCAGTGTACTGACCGGCTATAACGATTATGTGATGTATCGCCTTGGTTATGAGGATGACAACTAAAATGAGCGATTTTGCCCATACCGAACGTTTTATTCAGCAAGCGGCTGATTATTTTGATGACTTAGTGCCTGTTGCCACCGACGACGAACTTTTTGCCGCTGGGTATTTACGCGGCCATGTTGATTTAGTCGTCGGTACCTTGCAGCTAACAGAGCAACCTTTTAGTGTTGCGACCTTGGTTGCACAGGTAGAACAAAGCTTAACTCAAGCCATTGAAAATGGTGAGCTTTCTGTGCCAGATGAGCAACAAGTCAGAGCCGTTTGGCAGCAGTTGCAGTGTTCAGACAAGACATTTTTAGTCAAGTAGCGTAAGATAAGCGCAATTTTAAACTCTGGCGGTGCCATGCACTGCCAGCCAATTATAAGTGGAACTCATGTCAAAATTTACCACCTTAGAACAGCACGCTAGTTACGGTATTGGTTTACAAATGGGCCAGCAATTAGCTGACCGACCTTTTGATGGTTTAGATATTACTGCGGTAGCTGCCGGTTTAGCCGCAGCCTACAACGAGCAAGCTCCAGAAGTGACTGATGAGCAAATTCGCGCCGCCTTTACTGTGATCAGTGAGCGCATGCAAGCAGCTGAAGCAGAAAAAGCTGAAGCGCTGGCTGAAGCAGGCGAGCTGTTTTTAGCTGAAAATGCCAAACGTGCTGAAGTTACCGTAACCGCATCTGGTTTACAGTACGAAGTGCTAGTTGCCGCAGAAGGTGAAAAACCCACTACTGCCTCAACGGTACGTACTCACTATCATGGCACCTTAATTGATGGCACAGTGTTCGACAGCTCTTATCAGCGTGGCGAGCCAGCAGAGTTCCCGGTATCAGGTGTTATCGCTGGCTGGACAGAAGCACTGCAACTGATGGCTGTAGGTTCTAAACTGCGGTTGTTTGTACCACACAATCTGGCTTACGGCGAACGTGGTGCCGGTAATGCCATAGCGCCATTTAGTACCCTGGTGTTTGACGTTGAGCTATTAGCGATTCTATAAGCAGTTACTGTACTAAAAAAAGCCGGACTGATGTTCGGCTTTTTTATGGAGGTGCCGGGCATGGCGCGCAGCGTCTTGACTGGCGCTATCTTGCTTAAGGTTGCATTGCTTAGACCAATGTCTATTAAAATTATCGCTTGTTTTACAGCGCTTTTCTGCATAACCATTATACTAAAGCTGACAGTAACAATAATAATCAGCTCATCGAGAAACCCCGTATGGCAAACTTGACTATCCAAACCCGAATTTTACTATTGGCTTTATTGCCAAGTACTTTGCTCGCTATCCTGCTAGTAAGTTTTAGCTTATATCAAACGAAGTTGCTGGGCCAGCAAGGCGTTGAAAGCTTTGAAGAGATGTTTCAAAAAAATCAGCAAGCGGTGATTAAGAACTATATGCAGTTAGGTAAAACTGCAATAGCGCATTTATATAATGCGCCTGATGCGGCAACTAACCCGGAGATAAGAACAGAAGCGTTGGAGATTCTACGTCAACTGCGGTTTGATGATAGTGGTAGTATGGGATACTTCTTTGTTTATGATAAACAAGGGGTAAGTATCATGCACGCCGCAAACCCAGCATTGCAGGGGCGTAATTTGATGGATTTAAAAGATCCAAACGGCGTGGAGGTTATTCGAGGATTATGGAATGCCGCAACTAGCGGTAAAGGTTATCTTTATTATCATTGGAATAATGCTGAAACCAGCACTACCGATCCTAAACTCGGCTATGCCGAGGAATTAAGTAAATGGGGTTTAATGCTGGGCACAGGTTTTTGGATTGATAGCCTGGATAAGCAGGTAGCCATTATGCAGCAGCGAGCTGACGATTCCTTGACCACCAGCCTTTGGAGTTCCGTAGGCGCAGCAGTTATCGCTTTAATTGCCATTATGTTATTAGCGCTGTTAGTCGTACGCAGTATTATCACGCCGTTAAAGTCTGCCGTAAGTGCGATGACCGATATCGCTCAGGGCGGTGGTGACCTAAGACACCGTTTAGCGGTCGACGGCAATGATGAATTATCGCAGTTGGCGCAAGCCTTTAACCGTTTTGCCAGTCAGGTACGTGACTTAGTGGCTCAGGTTGCAGGGTCAACCTCAACGCTAAATGTTAGCGCTAATGAGCTGAATAAAATTATGCGTCAGGCCGAACAGGGGGTACAGCGTCAGCAATCAGAGAGTGATCAGGTTGCAACGGCCATGAACGAAATGGCAGCGTCGGCAACCGAAGTCGCTGACAGTGCCATGCGCGCTTCAAGCTCCGCTGCAGATGCCGAAGATTTAGTAAGTAATTCTAAGCAAACCCTATTAAAAACGGTGCGGGTGATTGACGGTTTAGCCGAGCAGGTGACGCATGGTGTATCAGTGATTGCTGACTTAAGTAAAGAGTCTGACAGTATTGGTGGCGTATTAGATGTTATTCGTAGCATTGCTGATCAAACTAATTTACTGGCATTAAACGCTGCTATTGAAGCTGCACGGGCTGGTGAAGCAGGGCGTGGTTTTGCCGTGGTAGCAGACGAGGTAAGAACCTTAGCTAGCCGCACTCAAAAGAGCACCCAGGAAATTCAGCAAATGATCCAGCGCTTACAGTCTGGTATTAAGGGCGCTATTGAGCTTATCAGCAATTTAAAACAAAGCAGTCAAAGTAGTGTTGATGAAATTCGTCAGGTGGAAGTGGCGCTTAATCAAATTAGTACTGCGGTGAATACGATAAACAATATGAATGCGCAAATTGCTACCGCGGCTGAAGAACAAACGCATGTATCGGGTGCTATTAATGAGAACGTGCATCAAATTGTGGTGGTTATTGAAGAAACCGCAGCAGGGACCCGCAGTGCTTCGGTAACCAGCGAGCGGTTAAATGCGTTAGCTACTGAGTTGGATCAACTGGTGAGTAATTACAAAGTTTAAGCTTTTACGGTGTTAACCCAGCACCTCTATGCTGGGTTAACACAGAAAGTGTTATAGATAAGGATTTTTACTGCGTTTAGTAAACTGGCTCAGCAGCACTAGCAAGCCCACTATGCTATACGCCACTAAGATAAGTCGGCTCCACTGTGCCATGCTTAAGCCAACAAATTGCCAATCTGTGCCACCGCAGGTTCCGGTAACGGCAAATACTGCCGGAAACCATTTATCCAGCGCTAACCAAACCGGAAAATCAGCAAACAAAGCACAGGTGGTAAAACCACCGCTTGCCAGCGTTTGTTCAATCTCGACCAATTCCTGAGCTTGCAAAAAACCATAACCTGCAGCGGCCAGCCAGGCAAAAATACCGACAATACGCAGTAACGTCTGGCGCGGTGCAATAGCGACCAGCAGCGCCGCAACTAAGATCCCCACAAAGGCGACCCGAACATAAATACATTTTATACAGGGCTGGTAATTCAGGGAGTATTGAAAATATAACCCTGTTGCGACCAGCAGTGATGCGGTTAATGCCAACAACAACCAAGGCCAGCGTTGTATGGATACAGATTTAAGCGCTCGAAACATAGCGGTTTCCGCATGAGATAGTTCATGAAAGGCAACTAATCTAAGGTATTTCAACTGAATACACAACATGCTGTTCGCAAACGCTGTGCGCAACATCTAGCGAATTTTACACTGTTACTTGTTAACTGCTTGGGCTCTGGTACAATCAGTCAATTATTTTGCTGACACTATTGAGACGGATCACTCCGCATGACCAACCTGATTAAAGCGCAAAGCCCAGCAGGCTTTGCCGAAGAGTATATTGTTGATTCTATCTGGAACGGTAAATTTGCCCCAGGTTCAATTTTACCGGCGGAACGCGAATTATCTGAGCTAATTGGTGTGACCCGTACCACCTTACGCGAAGTGTTACAGCGGTTAGCCCGGGATGGCTGGCTAACCATTCAACATGGTAAACCTACCAAGGTTAATAACTTTTGGGAAACCTCAGGTTTAAATATTCTGGAAACGTTAGCGCGCTTAGACGAAGAGCGGATGCCAGATTTAGTTGATGAGTTATTATCTGCTCGTACGAATATCAGTGCAATTTATATCCGTGGTGCCATTAAAACCCATCAACAGCAGGTTATTGATGCGTTAACAGGCGCTGAAATCCTCGCTGATACAGCACAAGCTTTTGCGGAGTTTGATTACAATCTTAACCACGAATTAGCATTGCATTCATCGAATCGTATCTATGTGCTTATTTTAAATGGCTTTCGTGGTTTATATAACAAAATTGCTCGGTTTTACTTTTCACACCCCGCAGCGCGTGAGCTGGCCCGTCGTTACTACGAACAGTTAAAGTTGCTGGCGCAAGCCGGTAAACATGATGAAGTGGTGATGGCGGTGCGTAAGTATGGTATTGAAAGTGGCAAAGTGTGGTTAGAGTTACGGCCGCAGATCCCGCGCGATCTGATAGAGTAAAAACAAAATTTCAGCACATAAGGCCGCATACTTATTGTATTGCGGCCTTTTTATTTTCAGCTAACCGCTGGGCGGTGCAAACAAAGTGTTATAAGATATAGCTATTAGTTATAAGTGTAACCTGCTACCGGAAAGAGGAATACCTTTGATGTCTGTGCCAACCCATAACTGCCGAACGCTCACCGAGGTGTACTTGGATAATAATGCCACGACACCCGTACTCGCCAGTGCAGCGGCAGCCGTGCTGCAAACTATGCAGCACGATTTTGGTAACCCTAGTAGCAGTCATAGCACGGGCATTAAAGCAAAAGCTGCGTTAGAGCAAACCCGTAGTTTGGCCAGACAGGTATTGGATGCAAATAACGGCGATATTATTTTTACCTCTGGGGCAACCGAAGGAATTCAAACTTCTGTTATTTCTGCGTTGCAGGCAATACGAGCACGTGGCTTAAGTGGGCCAGATACGCTGTTGCTCTATGGTGCTACCGAACACAAAGCGGTACCCGAAAGTCTAAAACATTGGAATAGTTTATTGCAGGTCAATGCCACCATTAAGGCCATTCCGGTACTTAGCAATGGCTTGTTAGATCTGACTGCATTAGCAAGCTTATTACCGCAAGCAGCCCTAGTTTGTACTATGGCCGCCAATAATGAAACCGGGGTTCGGCAGGATCTGCAGGCCCTAGAGCAAGTGATCCGCCGGGTAAAACCCGATGCCTACTGGCTGGTTGATTGTGTACAGGCGCTGGGCAAAATGGCTTTACAGTTATCCGCAACCAGTATTGACTATGCTCCCTTTAGCGGGCATAAACTCTATGGCCCGAAAGGGATTGGTTTTTTATATGTTAGAGCCGGGGCGCCTTATCGACCGTTGATTACCGGAGGTGGTCAGGAAGGCGGTTTGCGTTCTGGTACAGAAAACTTACCTGGCATAGCGGCTTTAAAGACCATTTTTAGTGAACTGTTGAAAAGTGAGCACAGCCAGTTCCGAGCTGAAGATGTGTTGTGGCAGTACCGTTCACAGTTGCTTAGCGCCTTACGGCAAGTTTTTCCTGCTTTGGTGTTAAATAGTGATGCACCGCATATTATTCCTACCACGATTAATTTTTCTGTGCCGGGGTTTTTCGCCAAAGATATTTTGGACTTGTTTGACGCCGCCGGTATTCGGGTGAGCTCAGGTTCTGCTTGTAGCTCTAAGGTTACAGGGAGTTTTGTGTTAGACGCCATGGGGCTGGAACCTTGGCGGAGTGAAGGTGCTATTCGCTTATCATTTGGACCTGCCATGACCGCGCAGGAGTGCTTACAGGCATGTGAGCGGATCAGCTCCCTCGCCGCAGTCGTGCAACAGCACTGTTTAGTGCTAACCGATACAGATCCATTAAATGTGCCAAATGCCGATGGTTTGTATCAGTTTAAATATGATGCCTGCTGCAGTTATTTATTAATATGCGCGCAAAGCCGTCAGGCGATAATTATTGACCCAGTATTGCCATTAGCTGAGCGTTTAGTCAATATTATTCAGGGGCAGGGGTTGTCGCTATTAGCGGTATTGGATACCCATTTACACCAAGCAGCAAATCAGGCATCAGTCTTGTTACGTCAGTTGCTAGCTGCGGGTACTAGACAAGATGATATTGGCTGGCCTGAGACTTCGCAGCAATTGGAGTTGGGCAATTATCAATTACAACGTATTGCTACACCTGGCCATAGCGAGTTAGCGTTTAGCTTTTTATTGCGACACAACGCCACACTAAAAGCGGCCTTTGTGGGCGATCTGTTGTTACCCGGTGGCATTGGCCGCACGGATATGCCTGGCGGTAGTGCTAAGGATTTGCAACAGAGCCTGCATTTACTGACGCAACAGCTTTATCCGGATACTCTATTATTTTCTAGCCATGATTATGCACAGCGTTTTGTGAGTACGTTGGCGCAAGCATTGCAAGAAACACCCTTATTAGAACAAATATTAGCTGGTACTGCGGAGCAGGAATGGCAACAGACCTTAAATGAGCAAGGACTGGTGTTACAACAAGCTAGTTCGCATTTATGCGGTCTTGTTGAAGTGACCGCACAGGATGCGATTGCCTTAGTGCAGCCAGTAGAGCTGAGCAAGGTGCTAGCTCAAGCTGACTTAACGGTGTTAGATGTGCGTGAACCATACGAGCAAAGCGCTGGCGCCTTAGCCCACTATTTACCTATGCCCGCAGACGTGATGCAGTTGCCGTTATCTCGGCTCTGCGATGCCGTATTACATGGCAAACTGCAACCCGATCAGCCGTTGTTGCTGGTTTGCCGTAGTGGTAACCGCAGTTTACTGGCCGCGCGGGTGCTACGTCGTTTAGGCTTTACTCAGTTATGGAATCTGCAGGGTGGGGTGGCGCTTCTTAGTTAAGCCAACTTGCGAAAAAAAAGCGCCGGCAAGGACCGGCGCAACGTCAGCATCATCGGGAATCAGTAAAAAAATTGCTGCAGAGGGTTTAGTAAACGCACCAAACCTTTATTAAATTTCAACGGAGCACTTAATACCGACAAGCATAGACAGTCTTCGTCAACTCTGGTACGCGGCGTATGAGTATCTGCGGGTGAGTTTATCAATAAATCACCTGCACCATATTCCCCATTTTCATCGCAAATACGGCCACTTAACACTAACGTCAGCTCCATACCTAAATGCGTATGGTTAGGTACTTCAGTACCTTTATCGATATAGAGCAAAGAAACATGCAGTTTATCGCCGGCAGGTAATTTAGCTGTAGCAATACCCCCCAACTGTAACCATTTGCTATGCTGTTGTGCCATCCGGCTTAACGAACGTGGAATCTTAAACTCTCGGTCGTTAACTGTTACCAAGACGGTGTCTGCTTCTCGCTTTCTTTCAGGCTTCTGTTGTGGCGACTGCGACGTAATAAATGCCAACATCTGCGCAAATTCAGTTTCATTGTTCTGTGTTGGCGGGCTTAGTTCAGCTAACTGCCCCCCTTTATCGTTGTGTAAGTCCTGACATAAGCGCTGGCAATGTGGGCACAGATCGATATGGGTGGCAACGGCTAAAGCAACATCTGCAGATAAAGTACCTTCTACATATTGTTCCATCAGCATCATACCGGGGTGATATTTAACTGCGTGTGTCATCTAATGCCTCTCTCAGCCGATCCAGAGCCAATCTGATCCGCGATTTTACGGTACCAAGTGGAATATCTAATTCGTCAGATACTTCCTGGTGGGACTTTTCTTCAATATAGACTTTTTGCATAACCAAACGCTGTGCTGGCGGTAAGGCGTCAAAATGCGGCGCTAGTTTCTCGCTAAGCAACATGGTTTCCCATTTATCACTGGCAGACTCTTCCTGCTCTGGATAATCGCCGTCGGCCCATAAGTCGTCGGCACTGATATCGTCTTTGCGGCTTTGTTTTTTCCGCAACATATCAAAACGCACGTTACGAGCAATAGTGAAAATCCAGGTAGAGGCGCAACCACGGCTGGCGTCAAACAGACTGGCTTTTTTCCACACATTAAGCATGGTGTCTTGCACCATTTCCAATGCCTGCTGCTCATTACCAAACATTTTCATACCGAAAGCTTTTAACCTTGGAGCAAAGTAACTAAAGAGCTCAGCATAAGCAGCTTTATCAGCATTTACCGCCACAAAGGTCAGTGCATCTTCCCACTGACCACTGCGAATGTGCGGCTCTGCGCTAATTGTCATACGGTCTGGCATCCTCGTTGTTGCTTTCGAGTTGTTATGATGCCCTGTTAGCACGGTAGATTCCAACATATTTGTTCTTTCCCGGCGTTAAAGTGCTGTTTTAGACTGCACCTTTATACGAGCCAGTGGTCAGGCTGGTTTAAACTAAAACAATTCATAAAATCGAACGGTTGTAGCAAAATTTTGCGATTTACCTTCTAAAAAATACAAGTAAACTGGGCTTATTCAAATCGCCAAAGGAGGCAGTTTATGAAAAACGTTCTAGTTATTAAAAGCTCGATCAGTGGTGACAACGGTAAATCAAACCAGTTAATTAGGCATTTGTTAGCTCAGGCACCGGCATCAAACCTGACAGTAACGGAAATCGATTTAAACACTAAGCCACTGCCGCACTTAGAGATGGTTGAAATGGCGAGCTGGATGACGCCTGCTGCCGATCGGACGCCAGAGCAGCAAGCTTTGGCGGCATTATCTGATGAGTTGATCGCAAAAGTTCAAGCTGCAGACGCTATCGTCATTGGTGTACCGATGTATAATTTTGCACTACCCAGCCAACTTAAAGCACTATTAGATCGTCTGGCGCGTGCCGGTGTTACCTTTAAATATACCGAACAAGGCCCAGTAGGTTTATTACAAGATAAACCTGTAGTGTTGGCGCTAACTCGTGGTGGTATTTATGCCAACGGCACAGCGGATAGCCAGGTGCCCTTTTTGAAAACCTTCTTTAACTTTGTTGGTTTGACGCAACTGCATTATGTTTATGCTGAAGGTTTAAATATGGGACCTGACTCAGCAGATGCAGCCCTTACTGCGGCACAAAATGAGTTAACAGAAATTGCCAAAACACTGTTTGCTTAATGGCGAGTTCGCGCTGAATAAATTCAGTAAGTAAAGCGTATCAAAACCGGCTTCGGCCGGTTTTGTGTTTTTTAGCAACCCTAAAACCTTGTTTTCATAATTGCAGCGGGCTCGCTACTGTGGTTTTTTTACGTTATATTTTTTACACAATACAAGGAGGCTGCTAGCCCAGCAGCAACGATAATCAGGACAGGCTAATGCGTTTATCTTTACTTATCCTTTATTTTTTTACCACTACCACTCTGGCAGAGACCCAGCCTTGGCCAGAACTTCCGGTATTAATGCATAACGCGGAGTTATATCAGGTGGTTGCTGCTGATGCTAAGTTAGAGCGGCTGGCTGATGATTTTCGCTGGGCAGAAGGCCCGGTAGTGGAGCCACAAAGCGGAGCCGTATTATTTTCAGATGTCCCTGCCAATACTGTATATCGCTGGCATGAGCAGCAAGGTTTATCAGTGTATTTACAGCCTTCGGGATACACGGGGCTCTATCCTGAAGATGTTCCTGAGCAAAATTTACAGGAAGGGGCCAATGGGCTTATTTTTAATGCAGCCGCACAATTGGTGCTGGCGCAGCATGGCGACAGGCGTTTGGCAGTATTGTTGGATAACGCGGGTGAGTCACCAAGCTATCAAACCTTAGTCAGTCACTATCAGGGAAAGCTGCTGAACAGCCCAAATGATGTGGTGCAGCATAGCAGCGGCGCCTATTACTTTACTGATCCGCCTTATGGCTTAAAAGGGGGCGATGACGCAGCGCAAAAGCAACAGGCGGTTAACGGGGTTTACCGCTTAAGCGCTGCTGGCGATTTAACCTTATTGGTGACGGAATTAACCCGGCCGAATGGGCTAGCGTTTTCACCGGATGAAAAGTGGTTATATGTGGCAAACTCTGATCACAAAGCCGCGCAGTGGTGGCGTTACCCGGTTCATGCTGATGGCAGTTTAGGTGTTGGTACCTTATTTTTTGACGCGACAGAAGCCGCAAAAACACTGCGTGGTTTACCCGATGGCCTAAAGGTGCTGCCCAGCGGCTATATACTGGCTACAGGTCCTGGAGGCGTTTGGGTGTTTACGCCAGATGCTCAGCATCTTGGCACCATTCAAACTGGCGTAGCTGCCGCCAATGTTGCCTTAAGCCCGGATCAGCAATTTTTGTATATTACCGCCACCCATTATCTGCTGCGGATTAAGCTGGTGCGCTAAATTGCGTTAGTTCGTATTAGGTTTTATGCTTTTGGGCGTAAAGTAGTGGCATTGCGCCGCATTGGGTTGCGTTCTTTTGCCGAGCTTTGTATAACTTAGCCGTCATTTGCAAAATAAGTATAAAACTATGAAAACCTTCCACAAAGCATTAGTCGCGCTGAGCATCAGCGCGCTGTTCTGGCAGAGCGCGCCGCTCGCTGCCAAAGGTGAGCCACAAACCTGGAAAACCGAGACCTTAACCGTCAGCCAGGTTTATCAAACCGATCCTGCTATTCGATTGACTATGGAACAAATCATGGCTGATCCAGATTGGCTGGGACGGCAGCCCGAGACGGCGTTTTGGGCACCCGATAGTAGTGCCATCTATTATCAACGCAAGCGAGAAGGCAGTGAGTTACGCGATTGGTTTGCCAGAGCGTTAGATGCAAACGATAATGGTGATCTGGTCAAGCTAGCGCACTGGCATCAGATGGGGGCGCAGCAACTGGTATACAACGCCGACCGCAGTAAAGTCGCTTATGTATTTGAAGGCAATATCTTTGTTTTACAAAATGGCGAATTGCTTCAGCTGACTCGCAGCAACAATAGTCAAAGTAAACCGCAATTTTTACTGGATGGCCGCTTAGTCTACCAGCAGGGCTGGGATTTCTTTGCCTATGATTTTAACAGCGGTAGTCATGTTGAACTGGTTAGCTTAAAGACCGAAGATGCGCCGAAAGCCCCTGCAGTACCTAAAGGTTACTTAGCGCAGGAACAGCATAAACTTATTGAGTATGTTGCTCTACAACAGCGTAACCAAAGCGAGCGTTATCAGGCTCAGCAGCAATTACGTTCAGAAAATGCCAGTATGGCGGCTGCGGCGGTTTATCTTGGTAAAGGCCGACAAATTGTTGATGCCAGCCTATCACCCAATGCCAACTTTATAATATTGGCAACCCGTAAGCAAAGCCCGCGCAACGAGAAAGACATTATGCCGAACTATATTACTGCCAATGGTGATATAGCGGCCCAGCCAGTGCGGCCCAGAGTAAATGACTTTAAGCCAGAGCCGCAAAAACTGATTTTGGTGGATTTAACCGATGGCAGCCAGCATGAGCTAAGCTATACCGCCTTACCGGGTTACAACGAAGATGTGTTAGCCGAGGTAAAAGCAGAAAATGCCAAAGCCCGTGGTGAGCGTTATAAATCTGAAAAAGTGATCCGTGATATCGGCTTAATGACCGACTGGTACTGGAGCCAAAGTGCCATGCGTTGGCATGCCAATGGGGATCAGGTCGCGGTGATGTTAAAGGCGTTCGATAATAAAGATCGCTGGATTGCTACCGTTGATCTAAAACAGAAAAAACTGCTGCCGCAGCATCGCTTACATGACAAAGCCTGGGTAAATTATTCTTTTAATGATTTTGGTTGGTTAAATAACAGCGAAACCCTGTATTTCTTGTCTGAGGAAAGTGGTTATGCGCATTTATACACCAAGGCGCTGAGCAGTAAGAGTGCTACTAAGTTGACTAGCGGTACCTTCGAAGTCAGTAACCCGGTGCTGACGCATAACGATCAGTATATTTACTACACCGCTAATGCTGCGCACCCGGGGATCTATAACGTTTACCGGCAGGTGCTGGCGACAGGCAAAACCGAGCAACTGACGAATTTGCTGGGCAGTACTGAATTTACCTTATCACCGGATGAGCAAAAGTTATTACTGCGCCATTCTACAAATCTTAACCCGCCTGAACTGTTTGTTGCTGATGCCACACCGGGAGCCAGTGTGCGCCAGTTGACGGATACGGTAACCGCTGAATTCCGTAGCTTGCCATTAGTGGCACCGCAAGTGGTGGCTGTGCCGTCCAGTCATACTTCGCATCCGGTATTTAGTAAGGTTTATTTACCAGAGAATTATCAGCAAGGTGAACCACGCCGTGCTGTGATTTTTAACCATGGTGCAGGCTATCTGCAAAACAGCGATTTAGGTTGGTCTGGCTACTTCCGTGAGTTTTTATTCCACAATCTGTTAGTACAACAGGGCTATGTGGTAATGGATATGGATTTTAGAGCTTCAAAAGGTTATGGCCGCGATTGGCGCACTGCGATTTACCGGCAGATGGGCACCCCTGAAATTGAAGACTTGGTCGATGGCGTAAACTGGTTAGTGAATAATGCTAATGTTGATCGCAAGCGTATTGGCACTTACGGTGGTTCGTACGGTGGTTTTATGACCTTTATGGCGCTGTTTAAAGAGCCTGATCTGTTTCAGGCTGGTGCCGCCTTACGGCCAGTGAGTGACTGGGCTTACTACAACCACCCGTATACGTCGAATATCTTAAATACACCAGATATTGACCCTATTGCCTATGAACGTAGTTCGCCGATTTACTTTACCCAAGGCTTAACCAAACCCTTACTGATTAATGCCCCCATGGTAGATGACAACGTGTTCTTTCAGGATGTGGTGCGTTTGGTTCAACGCTTAATTGAACAAGAAATTGTGCATTTTGAAACGGCTATTTATCCGGTCGAGCCGCATGGCTTCCGCCAGCCCAGCAGTTGGTTAGATGAGTATCGTCGTATCTATAAGCTCTTTGAACAGAATCTATAAACAGGTTTGATGCGCTAAACCTAAAAGGTGGCCCAACTAAGGCCACCTTTTTTTATCCAAAATGTGTGCAGCCTCTTATTGTTCATTTTACTCAGACCCGATTCTGCTAAAACCCGACTCTGACACCGTTGTTAATTTAGGGACGGTATGATGCCTTTAATTAAGCACGCCACTGCTACTGACAAAATCGGTATCTGCAACAAAGGTCAGGGATTGCTGGCTATACGGCTGTAGTAACGTTAATTCGGCCGCATGTAACAGTAAACGTGGTGCGGCTTGCTGTATCGGCGCGGGTGCATAAAAGGTATCACCTAAAATCGGATGCCCCAATGCAGCCATATGCACCCGTAACTGGTGCGAACGGCCGGTGACCGGTTTAAGCTCTACTAAGGTGCGCGCCAGGCCATCGTTACAGTGCTGTAACACCCGATAAGCCGTTTCTGCCGCTTTACCTTCTGGATGCACGTGTTGTGTCGGCGGATTAAGCGGATCTGCCCGTAACGGTAATATTATGTTGCCTTCTTGATTGGTCAGAAGGCCCGCTACCACAGCCAGATAACGTTTTTTAACCACTCGTTCGGCAAACTGGCGCTTTAACTCCCGCTCGGCTTTGCGTCTTAGTGCAAACACTACAACACCTGAAGTGCCAAGATCTAACCTATGTACCAGCAATGCGCTAGGGTAGGTATGTTGTACCCGACTTAGTAATGAATCGGCCAGTGCTATGCCGCGGCCCGGATTGGTTAAAATACCACTGGGTTTATTGACCACTAACAGATCTTTATCTTGATACAGTATTGCCAGCGGCAATTGCGGCGGGCTGTATACAAAAGCGTTTGTCATGAGAGCGTGAAAAACCTTTGCTACTGAGTTTTGCAGGCAGCTTAGCGGATTTTTGGCTGCTGACAATGCTTTTTTGCGGCATAATGTGCCGGTTTTCCGTGAATGTGAGAGTTAGCATGTCAGCCGCCCTAGACCAACTGGCGATTTTACCGGCCACTAATGAGGCCTATCAAGTCCTCTATCAGGATGATGTCGTGTTAGTCGTTGCCAAACCCAGCCAGTTATTAACCGTGCCTGGACGTCATCCGGACAATCGCGATTGTTTAATCAGTCGCGTACAGCGTGAGTTTCCATCGGCACAGGTTGTCCATCGTTTAGATTACGATACGTCAGGGGTAGTGGTGTTACCCTTAACCAAAAAAGCCTTGTCGGAAATTAGTAAGCAATTCCAAGCGCGGACAGTACATAAGGAATATCAAGCCTTAGTGGCGGGAGAGTTACCGTTAACGGGTGAAATCGCGCTGCCAATAGCAGCAGATGCTGATAACCGGCCCTTATATAAAATTTGCCAGCAAACTGGCAAGGCCTCACTTACGCACTATCAGCGGCTAGAATTTGATAGTGAAACCGGCTATTCCAGAGTATTACTGCAGCCTGTTACCGGGCGCTCCCATCAGTTACGCTTACACTTAGCGGCCATTGGCCATCCGATAGTTGGTGATAAGTTGTATGCTCCCGTAAAGATCGCGCAAGCAAGCAGCCGCTTAATGTTGCATGCCTGGCACATTGAGTTGACACACCCTTTAAGTGGCAAAACGCTTAAGGTTGAGCTATCACCGCCATTTTAGCGGTCGCTGCTTGCGGCTGCATTAATACACTGACGCCTTGCTCAGCAGGGTAAACGCTAAAGTTTAGGGTCAGGGCTGTGCCTGGCATTGTAAAACGAACGTGCTCGGTTTGCTGTTTATAAAAAGCCCGCTGTATAGCCGTGGTTACCGGGCTAAAATCTTTTCCTGCTAAATAGAAGACATCAGAGAGCAGTTTGCCGGGCGCTGGCTGTTTACATGAAGCGAACAGCTCTGCAGCACTTTGATTTAAATAAGTAAAACGAAAGTGCTGATCGAGCGTAAAGAAGCCATCGGTAATACTTTCCAGTGTTTGATACAATGATTGTTTTAAGCGGTCAGCTTGCTGCCACAAGGCTTTTTGTTCGCTAATATCCATCGCTGAACCAAACCAGTACATGACTTTACCGGTTTCATTAAAGATCGGTAAGGCTGAGGTCAGATGCCAGCAATAGCTACCATCTGCCCGTAAGATCCGAAATTCTACTTTGTAAGGTGACTTGGTATCGACCGATTTCTGCCAGATTGCCAGTGTATCGGCACGATCATCGGGATGTAAGATTTCCAGCCAATTCGCGACTATGCTTTCGGTATCCCGACCACAAAAGTTGGCAAAGGTATTGGAAGCAAAGTCTACTATACCTTCTGCTGTTGCCGTCCAGACTTTAACTGGCAAGCTGTCGGCCAGTTGTTTAAAGCGTTGCTGTTGTTCGACCAATAAGTTGGCCTTTTGATAGTTTTGTTCAATATTTTGCAGTAGACCCCGCACCAATTCCGGGTTTGCCGGGTCGGGATAAGCAACCAGCTTTACCCATAGCGGTTGGGCAGTTTCCTGATGTAATTTTGTTTCAAGGATAATGGGTTGCTGCTGCTCTAAACAAAGCTGCAGATGCTGTTTAATTGCGAGTTGCGATCTTTCATCAAAACAGCAGATAAATTGTTCAAGCGTCAGTTCTGACTGCGGTACGCCAAGTAACTGGCGACTGGCGAGATCCAGGGTGACCATTTTCCGATGATCATTTAAGTGCCAATGACTTAAAGCTGCAACCTCACTGGCCAGATTAAGGTCGAGTTTGGCCAGCTGCTCTTGCGAGTGCTGTTGTTGCTGTTGCTGCTGTACCTTAATTGCCTGATAAGCCAGCCACCAAAGCAGTGAAATGGCTAACGTGGCTAACCAGCGATTTGCCAGCACATAACCGGTAGCGAAACCGGCCGGTGCGGGTGGTGAGATCAAATAACCCAACCACAGGCTAAAAATAGATAAAGCACTGGTGGCATTCAGCACATTGTAACGCCCCGTAAAGCCAGCCAGCACCACTAGCGGCGTAAATAGTACGCCATGAGCAAAGCCCAGTTGCGTTTGGCTATCAGCCAGAAAAATCAGTAGTACGGCACTTATCAACAACGGTGATGTTAAGCGATGATGTTGAATAAAATTGATAAAGGTTGGCATGGGCGTCCTTTTATTGGCTAAACAGCGCTCCAGGCTGCAGCATTGTAGTGAATTGCTTGACTGTCAAATTTGCACGTTAATAGTGCTACCACTGTTCCTATTGGTCGCTCCAGCGACGATATTATTAATTTCACGCGCTAGACTACTCGTTGGTGCCGCAGCTTGTTCTGCTGTATCGATAGTTGTCGTTGTGGCGCGCTCCAGTCGCTCGTTAAGATCTTGGGTGCTTTGTTGCACCCGGTCAGCAGCAGTAAGGTTTGTTCTCAACAAATTGGATTCAGCTGCCGCTTGATCGGCTTCAGCGTCTAGTTTTTTTGCAGTAGCATCAGCCTGACGTGCCTCGCGTCGTTTAGCCGCGGCCTGATTCTCCAAGGCCTGAGCTTGTTGCTCCGCTTGAGCGGCCCGACGTTCGGTCTGCTGTCTTAGTAAGGCATTCACCGGCAGTGCCGCCGCGTTTATACTGGACATCATCGCTGTTTATGCTCCAACAAAGGGGCTGCTATTTATATAACTATAGTGTATCGCTGTTAAGATGCAAGTTGGCAAAGCTATGAGGTTATATGAAAATTGTTATTTTTATACAATGACATAAATAATTTTAAGATAAAAACTCCAATGTTAATTTACCGCTGTTAGTGGTAAATAATGCTATGTAAGTTGTCAGGGATACATTTAAACCAGCCAGAAGCTATTAGACTATAGCCACATTGACCTGGTAGCCGTTGCTTCATAGTATCGACCTATATTTTTCAGATACATTTTTAGGTACAACGCGCTAATGGCAGATTTAAAAAGCTCATCTTATCAACGCGATCATAAACCGCGACATCTATTTTCTACACGGGCCGATTATCTGGAACATGAGCTACAGGCCATGGCTCCCCGGCGCTGGCGGCCAAATTTACCCTTTCGTGATTATCGTTTTGAGTGGGAAGATCTAGTGCCTGCCACGGCGGCAACTATTGGCAAAATTGTCATGGTAGCGGCGATTGTGGCAGCTTTTGCTGCGCCTTTGGGGTTGTCCGATGCCTTTGTTATTGCCAATGTGCGTTTCGAAATGCTGATAGCGGCGGTATTTTTTGTCATTCTACTTTCTGGTTTTTTAAACCCCAATGCCAATTTAGCCGGCACCCATGGCCCGCTGATCCCACTTATTCCATTAATAGTAGCTGCGGGCGGTCATCCGATGGCGCTTGGTATAATGATTGGCGTATTGGGCTTTATTTTGGGTATCACTAAAGGGGGCAGTTTACTCGCCAAACTGACCAGTAATGGCGTCTGTGGTGGTTTACTACTGTATCTGGGTTTTATTGGCTTAATGGCACAGATTAAAAATTTATTCAGTTGGGCCAATGGTTTTGATATGGGTTATATCGCCTTTGTGGTGATCTTGTCAGTGATTATTTTGTACGCCTATTTAGAGCATATTCAAAAACGCTGGCTGGCTATTCCGTTAGGGGCAGGGGTGGCTGCCGCTATTGCTCTGGTACTAGGAGCTCCTTTTGAGTTCAGCACTGAACCTGGTATTCCGAGTCTTAATCCGGCCTATTGGTGGGGGGCTGATACAGGCTGGCAGTTAGGTCTGCCGCAGCTATCACACTTTTTGGCCGTGGCACCTTTTGCGATACTGGCTGTGGCGATGTGGTCGCCAGATTTTTTAGGGCATAGGGTGTTTCAGCAGCTTAATTACCCGCCTAAAACCGACAAGGTGTTGATGAATATCGATGACACCATGTGTGTGGCAGCCTCACGGCAAGTGGTCGGTAGCGTCTTAGGTGGGGGTAATATCGCCTCATCTTGGGGCACTTATATTATCCCAGCATCGATTGCCCGGCGGCCTATTCCTGCCGGAGCCGTATTAACGGGTATCTTCTGTATTATTGCAGCGCTTTGGGGCTATCCAATGGATTTAGCCGTATGGCCACCAGTGCTCAGTGTGGCGCTGATGGTCGGGGTCTTTATTCCTCTGCTTGAAGCCGGCATGCAAATGACCCGCGAAGGCAAAACTACTCAATCGGCCGCTATTGTGATTTTTTCATCGGCCTTGGTTAACCCGGTTTTTGGTTGGTCGCTTACTGTCCTGTTAGATAACTTAGGCATTATTGGCTGTAAAGAGCGTGGTAAAACCCTTGGCCATATTGGCCGCTGGATTGTACCTGGTATCGTGTTCGTGGTGCTTTGCACTGTGATGGCAGCCGTTGGCATGTTCCCTGGCGTTCCGGCGATGTTGCCGTCTTTTCGCGGTATAATCTAGCAGCCAAGTAACATCAGACACAATTGGGTTTATCTAGGCGAAGTTTTAGCTTCGCCATAACAGTTTTTTCTCTACTTCAATTAGCAACATAATGGCTATACCAGCAAGCAGTGCCCAGCCCCAGTGCGCTAGCTGCAGCGGCTGGGTGCCAAACCAGCCTTGTAACAATGGCAGGTAAACAAAAGCGAGCTGCAGCAGTGTCAGCACGGCTATTGCCAGCCAGGCAACCCAATTTGTAAATAATAAGCTTGGCTGCAAACTAAAACTATTTAAATGTCGGCTATTGAGTAAGTAACAAGCCTGAGCGACCACTAAACTGCTCACAGTAAGCGTACGAGCGGTTGCCAGATCCAAACCTTGGCTTAGCGCCAAGTGAAACAGTAGCATGGCAGTGCCACCAATCAGTATAGAAACCAGGGTGATCCGGCGTATAAAGGCACCGCTGAGTAACGGCTCGGTTGCCTGACGTGGCGGCCGCTGCATGACGCCGGGCTCTGCGGGTTCAAACGCTAGTGCCAGTGCCAGAGTAATGGCTACTACCATATTGACCCAAAGAATTTGTACCGGCGTCAGTGGTAGTGTTAACCCAAATAACACCGCCACCAACATCACTAACCCCTGAGCGCCGTTGGTAGGTAAAATAAATAGAATTGCTTTGCGTAAATTATCATAAATAGTGCGCCCCTCAGACACGGCCGCCGCGATGGTAGAAAAGTTATCATCGGCCAGCACAATATCGGCGGCTTCTTTTGTGGCTTCTGAGCCTTTAATACCCATGGCAATGCCAACATCCGCTTGTTTTAACGCTGGGGCATCATTCACGCCATCACCGGTCATTGCCACAACTTCACCGCTGGCTTGCAGTGCTTGCACCAGCCGTAATTTATGCTGAGGACTGGTACGAGCAAATATCTGACCTTGCTGGGCTAACTGTTGTAATTGCTCTGCACTGGCGTGCTCAATATCTTGCCCGGTGTATACGGTGAGTTCGCCATCCGGGTTTAAACCCATAGCAACACCAATGGCTTTGGCAGTACCGGCATGATCACCGGTAATCATTTTTACCCGAATACCAGCTTGCCGACAGGTTGCTATTGCTGCAATGGCTTCAGGCCGAGGCGGATCGATAATACCCACCAAGCCCAGCAAGCAAAGTTGCTGTAAATCTGCAATGCCTAGTTCGTTTTGTGTTGTTGTTTTGCTGGCTGCAGCCAGTACCCGCAAACCCTGACTGCTGAGTGCGTCCAGTTGTTGTTGCCAATAATCCAGATCCAAGGCCACCGCAGTGCCTTTGGCATCTAATTGGCTAGTACAGCGCTGAAAAATACGATCGGGGGCACCTTTTAACAGGAGCTGTTTACTGCCGTCTGGCCGTTGCTCTAAGCTCGCCATAAATTTGTTTTCAGATTCAAAGGGGATCACAGCCAGCCGCTGATAGGTTTCACGCTCAAATCCGGCTTTTTCTGCCAGACATAGCAGTGCTCCTTCGGTTGGCTCGCCATGTACCGACCAATTACCATCGTGGTGCTTGAGCTCACTGTCATTGGCAATAGCCACCACCTCTACCAAAGCGGCAAAAGCAGGATGCTCGGTTAATTGCAGCGCTTGCTCTTGAAAGTGGATCTGTCCATCTGGTTGATAACCAATACCACTGATTTGATAATGCCCCTGCACAGTGATGACATCTTTCACTGTCATTTCATTGCGGGTTAGGGTACCGGTTTTATCTGAGCAAATCACCGTTACCGCTCCCAGCGTTTCCACGGCATTTAAGCGGCGGGTGATCGCGTTACGAGCCGCCATTTGTTTTACGCCCAATGCCAGAGTAATGGTTAAAATAGCGGGCAGACCTTCTGGAATAGCGGCCACAGCAAAACCAATGGCGGCTAAAAATACCTCTGCGGTGCTGTAATCATGTAGCAAAAGTCCGATAAACAGCATCAGCACGGCCAAAGCGGCGATAGCGGCTGCCAGATACCGTCCGAATTGTGTCATTTGCCGGGTTAATGGGGTGGCAATGTTTTGCACATCGGCGAGTAAGGTATTAATTTGGCCAATCTCGGTCGCAGCGCCGATCGCAGTAACAACCGCTATACCACGGCCAGACGTTACTAAAGTGCCAGAGAACGCTAAACAGCTACGATCCCCCAGTGCGGCATCAACAGCCACCTCAGCCGTATTTTTAGACACCGGAACTGATTCACCGGTTAACGCTGACTCTTCAATTCTAAGGGCCGTAACCTCTAGCAACCTCAGATCGGCAGGTACCCGGTCACCGGAGCGGATTTTAACAATATCTCCTGGTACCAATTGCTCTGCTGCCAGTTGTTGCCACTGGCCATCCCGGCAAACATTGGCACTTACCGAGAGCATTTGTCGAATGCCAGCCAGTGCCTGCTCAGCTTTACCTTCCTGAATAAAACCGATAATGGCGTTAATCACCACCACCGCTAAGATCACTGAAGTGTCTAGCCAGTGACCCAGTAAAGCCGTCACCGCTGCAGAAAACAGCAGTACATAAATTAAGGTATCGTGAAAATGCTTGAAAAAGCGATATAGCAAGGAAGGCGCTGGTTGCTGCGGTAAGCGGTTGGCGCCAAATTGACTGGCCCTGTTATTGGCTTCACTGGCGGATAAACCTGCGGCATTGCTGCTTAATGCAGCCAAAACCTGTTCAGCGCTCTGACTATGCGCGGCTTGTTGCTGCGTGTTTAGCGGTTTATTCATGCCTGTTGTTCCTTTTTAAGCGCTGTGAGTGTCAGTATGCCAGACATTTCCAGTTATACCCTGCGGTAAATCAAACTATACTGGTATCCTGTAAATGATTTAGGTACGGTGTCAGAGTCGGTGTCAGTTGGTAATGTGGCAGCGAAGACAGTAAAGCCGATAAGGTTTTGCCGCCGGCCCAAAAGCCGGCTCCAATGATAAAGCCAGATCGCCGGCATTCGCGAGGCCATTTCTTGTAAAACCAGCGTAGCCAGTACAGAAAAAAGCAGTGCCTACAATAGGGCGTAGCCATAGAGGCCGTTACTACGGTGCCAGGGCCAATAAAAGCGGCGGTGACCAGGGTAGCTAGGCCTAAGCGAAAGCCAAAACGCATCACACTCTTTCCAACTTTTTCTAGTAAACAGCTAACTTAACGCATGCTGGTCATTTACGATACTATTTCTGATAAAGCTCTGAGTGCAAAGTTTGCAATAAATTAAAATAGTTTTTAACGTTATTGCTTACACTATACCCAAGTGACTTCAAGATACGAATTTCAGCTGGAGATAAAAGCGCTTTAGGCAAGGCGGCTGTTTGAAGCTTTGGTGGTTCCAAAGCGAGAACAGCTAACGCAGCATAAAGCGCTTTTATCCCAGCCCTGCGGGAGCCTCTGGGCGCTTCCACTGCGGCGTTACCCTGGCTAGCAAGGTGGTCGACATTGCGTCGCCAGTGTGCCTTGCATTGAAAGCGCCCAAAGGTTCTGAAACGCGCATCTTGAAGTCACTTGGGTATATACGATAAGAATACTGTTAAGTTCAAAAAATCGGTATTTTCTGGTTTTTGCTACCAGAAAGTTAGTTTTCTTTTCAGTTAGTTGTGAACGATTCAGCCAGCATTAACTGGAAAGAGCACTACATTAGCCCAACCCCCTATTAAAAAGGTAAGCAACTATGACACTTGAGCAGCAGCTCATTCTTTTTATTTTATTAGTGACGGTTGCCATGTTTTTATGGGGCCGCTGGCGGCATGATATGGTGGCGTTGGCGTCTCTGTTAGCCTGCGTGCTTACCGGGTTAATCGATCCGGCTATCGCCTTTAATGGCTTTGGTCATCCGGCCGTGATTACCGTGGCCTGTGTTTTGGTGCTTAGTGCTGGTTTACAAAGCTCTGGCGCGGTAGATGTATTGGCCCGCCACGCTATGCCAAAACAAGCCGGGCCTTTAGTGAGTATGGGCGTGTTAATCGGTATTGGCGCCTTGTTATCCGGTTTTATGAACAATGTTGGGGCTATGGCGTTACTGATGCCGGTGGCGTTGCAGATGGCGAATCGACTTGAGATCCCACCGGGTCGGGTACTGATGCCATTAGCCTTTGGCACCATCTTGGGCGGTATGACCACCATGATAGGTACGCCGCCTAATTTAATTGTATCTGGTTTTCGGGCACAGCAGGGCTCGGCCGGTTTTGCCATGTTTGACTTTACGCCAGTCGGGATTGCGGTTGCGCTGAGCGGTTGTTTATTTGTGGTGCTAGCCTGGCGCTTGGTACCTGCGCGTAAGCAGGCTGGTACCGAGGGGTTTGACACGGGCGCTTATCTTACCGAAGCCCGGGTATCAGAAAAGAGCAAAATTGTTGATAAGCGTTTATATGATATCGATAACGAATTTGATGAGAGCGGTGCGCAAATAGTGGGCTTAATCCGCAATAATGTGAAAATTAATGCGCCCAGTGGTGGCAGAGTAATTCGGGCCGGCGATATTCTGGTATTGGAAGCGGAAGTCGATTCCTTAAGTGCAGTGTTGTCGGCACTGGGCTTAGAGTTGGAGGAATCAGTAGTGGTGGAGCAGTCGGCTAAAGCTGATACCAGTGACAGTGAGTCAGAGAAATCGGAAAAAACCACCAACGATAAAAACGAGCCAGCGTCGCAAAAAAAACCAGACAGCCAGCCCAAAGACAGCTCATCGAAAAACGGCAAGGAGCAAGAAAACAAGCCGCAAAATATTGAAGATATCATGCTGATGGAATTGGTTGTGCGGCCAGAGTCCAGCTTACAGGGGCGTTCAGCCACCAATATTATGCTGCGCTCACGCTACAGTCTGAACTTGCTGGCGGTATCTCGCGCCGGTGCGCGTTCTAAATCACGCTTACGCAATTTTAGAATGCAGGCAGGGGATCTGCTGTTAGTGCAAGGCACCTCGGACAGTGTACTGGAGTTTGCCAGTGATTATGGCTGTGTGCCGCTGGCCAAGCGAGAATTAAAAATTCCAGACAAAAAACAAGCCATGCTGGCGGGTATTATTATGTTTTGTGCCGTAGCCGGAGCTGCCTTTGGTTTATTGCCAGCTGCCATCTCTTTTGCGCTGGGGGTACTGGCATCTATGGTGTTTAAAACTGTCCCTCCACGTTCGGTGTATAGCGCTATTGACTGGCCGGTTATTGTGTTGCTTGCCGCGTTGATCCCGGTAGCTGGCGCCATGGAAGAAACCGGTACGGCGGCGCTTATTGCCAAATTGCTGATGGATTATGTGGCGCAGGGCAATGCCATCGTTGCCCTAGCCATGGTGTTAATCGTTACCATGTTTTTGTCTGATCTAATGAACAATGCGGCAACGGCGGCAGTAATGTGTCCGATTGCAATCGGCACAGCGCTGGCGCTGGGAGTCAATGCCGATTCATTTTTAATGGCAGTGGCCATTGGCGCCTCCTGTGCTTTTTTAACGCCGATAGGGCACCAGAACAATACGTTAATCCTTGGCCCCGGCGGGTTTAAATTTGCTGACTATTGGCGCTTGGGCTTGCCACTGGAGCTATTAGTGATAGTGGTAGCATTACCTTTACTTGTGGTATTTTGGCCGTTATGACGTTAGATATCGCGCTGGTTTTATTGCTGTTGGTTGCCGCCTTGGTGTTGTTTATCACCGAGTGGTTAAGAATGGATGTGGTGGCGTTGCTGATGCTATGCGCACTGGCGCTACTGGGGCTGGTGTCACCTTCTGAGGCCGTTAGTGGTTTTAGTAACCCGGCGGTGATTACCGTTTGGGCCATGTTTATTTTAAGCGAAGGGTTAACCCGGGCGGGTATTGCCGATAGCATTGGCAAGCGGGTGATCGCGTTGTCCGGCAGCAGTGAAACGCAGATGATCATCGTGATTATGCTGGTGTCGGGTTTACTGTCGGCGTTTATGAGCAATATTGGTGTTGTGGCCTTATTGCTGCCGGTAACGGTGGAAGCGGCGCGCCGCTGCGGGATTTCACCGGCCAAAGTTCTTATGCCGATGGCTTTTGGTGCCATGCTGGGCGGTTTACTAACCTTAATTGGTACACCACCAAATTTACTGGTCAGTATGGCGCTGGAAAACAACGAGCAACCCGGGTTTAACTTATTTGATTTTACGCTGATTGGCCTACCGCTGTTACTGGCAGGAACCGTGTTTATGGCCTTTATTGGCCGTTATCTATTACCTGCCACAGATCCCGAGCGTATTGGTTTGGGGGGCAGCAAAAGTCTTAGCGATCAGTATAGTTTGCAGGAACGGATTTTTGCACTACGCTTACCTACGCCGTCACTACTGGCGGGGCGCACTCTGGAAGAGTCGGGGTTAATTAACACTGCGGGCTTGATGGTTATTGCCCTGCTAAGAGGCAAAGAAACCTTTACCTTACCGTCTCGCCATACTGTATTAAAAGCCGGTGATATTGTATTGGCGCAGGGCAAGTTTAATCGTTTTGAGCGCTTACGCAGTTGGAACTCATTAACCATAGAGCGCGAAGCGCCCTTACTGCACAATAAATTATTGGCGGCAAGCAGTTTAGCAGAGTTAGAAGTAGCCGCTGATGGTGCATTAGCCGGCGGCAGCATAGAGCATTACTGGTTTCGCGAACATTACCAATTAAATGTATTAGCCGTGCAGCGGCCGGGAAAAAGCCTTAGTACCAAGCTGGCCGATCTTGTGCTGTCGGCGGGCGATAAAATATTGGTGCAGGGCAGTCACAGCGCACTGGATGCCATACAAAAGCAAGCTGCTTTTAGTTCAGTGCAACCGCTTAGCATTGCTGACGTGAAACAACAATACCAGTTAGAAGAGCGGCTCTTTGTGCTGGGGTTACCAGCAGACAGCCCACTGGTTGATACCAGCTTTGCCGAGAACCGCTTAGGTGATGCTTTTGATTTTCGCTTGCTTGGTTTATTCCGGCAGGGAGACATTATTCAACAGTATGACTCTGACGATAAACTGCAAGCGGGAGATTTATTACTGATCCAAGGCCGCGAAGAAGATTTAGACATTTTACGGGGCTTTAAACAACTGGAGCGGCTGGATGATATGTCGCCCTATTTAGACTTACTAGCCAAGGGTAAGCTGGAGCTAGTGGAAGCCACTTTACATCCGCGCAGTAAATATATTGGTCAGAGCGTTAATGCGCTGCAACTGGATAAACGCTACAAAGTTGAAGTTGCTGCTATTTGGCGTGGCGGGCGGGCTTTTCGTTCTGCGCTGGGCAGCATGGTACTGCAAGCCGGTGATGCGTTACTGATCGTTGGCCCTAAGCCACAATTAGCAAAACTCAATGACAGTGAACATCTGATTGTGATGAATCCGGTGCAGGTAAAGCCAGTAAATGCCCGTAAAGCGCCACTGGCCGCAGGCCTTATGCTGTTAATGGTGCTGCTGGCGGTAACTGGCATATTACCGATTTATCTGGCGGCGATACTAGCCGCAACCTTAATGGTAGCCAGCCGCTGTTTAAGCATGGAGCAGGCCTATGCGGCTATTGACTGGCGTTCTATTTTTCTTATCGCGGGCATGCTGCCACTTGGTCTGGCAATGCAATACTCCGGCACCGCAGCATGGTTGGCGGCGGGGGTATTGTCTGGTTTAGGCCACTACGGCCCCCTTGCGGTAATGGCCGGTTTATATCTGGTCACGGCGCTTGGCACCTTGGTGGTTCCCACCGTGGCGCTAGTACTCATTATGGCTCCAATCGGGTTAATGTTAAGCAGTGCACTCGGAGTCAATGGTCAGGCGGCGATGATGGTGGTTGCCGTCGCTGCAACCAGCTTAGCCAGCCCGGTATCGCACGCTGCCAATACACTGGTAATGGGGCCGGGGGGCTATCGCTTTGTCGATTACTTAAAAGTCGGTGGGCCGCTAAGCTTGCTACTATTTGTTATTACAATGGCATTAGTGCCGCTATTCTGGCCGTTAAGCTAAGGCGTAAAGGCGCATTTATCTCAGACTTTAGGCAGTTGATAGGATCCTTCTGCCAGCGGTATTACTGCTGTGCTACCGTAAAAGCCTGTTTATAATCAGAAGAATGCTATGAAAACGTTATTTCGTCAATCCAGCCAATTGGCGCTGGGTTTAACCTTAGCGCTGGGCACCTTTGCCTGTAGTCAGTTACCAGCAACGACCAATATAAAAAATGCTGTTGCGACACCAGTCGTAATCGCCAGTAGCCCCCATTCCACCAGCAACTTAACGCCGTTAAGCCTTACCGATGTCATGCAGTTTCGGGAAATCAAAGAGCGCAGCTTAAGTAGCAACCAGCAATGGCTTATTTATACCGCCGAACCAGATTATGGCGACAGCAGCGGCTATGTGCGGCATTTAGCCAGCGAGCGGCAATTCAGTGTCGCCAATGCTGATCGGGGGCAGCTTAATGCCGATGGCAGCTTTGCCTTATTTCGGCAGCGCGCTTCCTTGCTGCAGCGCGAGCAAGTAAAAGAAGATAAAGCCGCCAGCGAAGCGCTGGCTCATGACGCTGTACTGTTGTCTACGGCAACCGGTGAACAACAGCTTTATACCAAGGTTGATCGCTTTGCCTTTAGTGGGGATGGCCACTACGCCTTTTTGTTACAACGCAAAGCCGATAGCAAAGATAAAACCCAGCTGCTACAAGCCATCATATTGGCCAGTGGAGAGCGTATAGAGCTTGGTCAGATCACGGAGTTTGCCGTAGCCGAACAGGGTAGTTTGCTGGCTTTTGTGGCAGAAACCGCCGATGCCGCTAACGAGAAACGTCGGCTGCAGCAGGTTAAACTGTATGATGCTGCAGCAAAGCGTATTACCGAGCTAACCACGCCCGAAGACACTGTATTTCAGCAGCTGCGCTTTAGTCCGAACGGGAGTCAGAACGGACAACAGCTAGCCTTTTTAAGTGGTAACAAAGCCAAAAAAGGCAGCGAAACAGCACAGCAATTATGGCACTGGGCGCAACATGATAATCAGGCTAAACCACTAGCACTGCAGCGAGAAGGTTGGATTGTCAGCGCACAACAGGCGCCACAATGGAGTGAAGATGGCAGCCGGATTTTTATCGGGCTAAGACCCACCCCAACCGCCGCCAAAGCCGCGTTGGCAGCCCCTGAAAATGACACTGATTTATTCGCTACCGAACGTTTGTTATCCGATCGTCGCTTACAGGTATGGCATGGTGCTGATGAGCGGATTAACCCGCAGCAAAAAGCCGAGTACCAGCAAGCGTTAAAGCGCACTGCACCGGCGGTATATTGGTTAAAAGAGGCGCGCTTTGTGGCGCTAAGTGATGATATAGAAGATCGGCTGTATCCAAGCGAACACCAGCAAGCCGTGCTGATAAGTAATGGCCGGCCGTACTTGCAAGCACTTACATGGGAAGGACGGTTACACGATGTTTGGCATGTTAATTTACACACTGGCCAGCGCCAGCAAGTGTTTGCCCGCAATGCCAGTTCAGAACGTGCCCAGCTTTCACCCAGTGGTCGCTATGTAGTATATCAGCAGCAGGCACAGCTATGGTTGTTTGATAGCCATACTGGCGCAACTACGCCATTAGGTACCGCTGCCGGCGTATCTTGGGTAGATGAACAGCATGACCGGCCAGAGCCTGCGTCAAGCTATGGGGTAGCCGGTTGGCTGGCCGATGAGTCGGCGGTGCTGGTCTATGATCGCTTTGATATTTGGCAATTAGGACTGGATGGCAGTAGCCGCAACTTAACGCAATCTGGTCGCGCCGAGCAGCAACGTTATCGGTTAGAACGTACCGACTCTAAAGCTCTGGCGCTGGCAACTGATGCTGATTTATTGTTAAGCAGTTTTAACGAAGAGAATAAAAGTAGCGGTTTTTACCAACTTAGCTTAAGCAACGCCACATTGCAGCCGCTGTTAACGGCAGCAAAGCGTTATGATTTTGTCGAAGCGCTCACTACAAAAGACGGTGAGCAAGTGGGATATTTGTATACCGAGCAAAGCTTTCGGCAGTTTCCAGACCTGTGGTTGGCCAACAGTGATTTTAGTCAGCGGCAAAAACTTACCGAGGTTAATCCGCAGCAAGCTAACTTTGTCTGGGGCGACAGCCATTTAATTGATTGGTATACCGCCGATGGTGAACGCTTACAAGGCGTCGTCCTTACGCCAGATGGTTATGATGCCAATAAGCGCTATCCGGTATTGGTGTACTATTACGAGCAATTTTCTGACCGCTTACACCAGTTTAATCAGATGAAAGTGAATCATCGGCCGAACTTCCCATTCTATCTGGGGCAAGATTACGTGGTGTTTTTGCCCGATATTCGTTTTCGGGAAGGGGCGCCGGGACCAAGTGCGACCGAATCGTTGTTGCCAGCTATTGATCGCTTAATTGCCTTGGGTATTGCTGATCCTAAAGCCATTGGCTTACATGGTCATAGCTGGTCAGGTTATCAAACGGCTTTTGTCGTCACCGAAACCGATCGCTTTGCCGCAGCCATTACAGGCGCGCCGGTGGCCAATATGACCAGTGCCTACAGTGGTATTCGCTGGCAAACCGGCCTGGCCCGGCAATTTCAATACGAAACCGGGCAAAGCCGGATCGGGGTATCCATGTTTGAAAACCTTACCCCCTATATCGATAATTCGCCGGTGTTTTTTGCCGATCGTATTAACACCCCTATGGTGATCCAGTTTGGTGATAAAGATGGTGCTGTGCCATGGGAGCAGGGTATTGAGCTGTATTTAGCCATGCGCCGCTTAAATAAACAGGTGGTGCTGCTGCAGTACGAAGGTGAAGGCCATCATTTAGCCCGCTTTGCCAACAAGCTTGATTACAGCATTAAAATGCTGGAGTTTTTTAATCACTATTTAAAAGGTGAGCCCGCACCCGATTGGTGGCAACACGGCATACCATATCAAGCTAATTAACAGGCTTTTCGCGTAGTGCCGCTTCCAGCTCTTTAGTGGCACTAATGTCGACCAACGTAATGACTACGCCGTCTATAACATTATCCAGCCGGCGGTAGGGCATAATGCGCACCGAAAACCAGCGCTCGTCAGTGGTGGGGATCTGTTTTTCAGAGAATTTCAGTGTCCGTAGCGTATCAAGTGCATCGTTATGTAGCGCGGGATATAACAAACTGCTGGTCAGGTCGCTTAGTGGCCGGCCAAGATCGCTTTCACGCAAATTAATGATTTTGGCGGCTCTGTCGGTATAGCGGCGTACGTTTAACTGCTGATCTAAAAACAAAATGGCAATTTCAACGCTATTCAAAGTATTTTGCAGATCGCTCTGTGCCAACGCCAGATCATCCAGTTTCGCCTGCAATTCAGTATTAATGGTTTGCAGCTCTTCGTTCATAGACTGCATTTCTTCTTTTGACGTAGTCAGCTCTTCGTTAGTCGATTGCAGTTCTTCATTGGTAGACTGCAATTCTTCATTGCTCGATTGTAGCTCTTCTTTTGAGGTGCGGGTTTCTTCACGCAAGGTCTGAATTTCATCAAGATACTGTTGCTGCACGGCGGCGAGTGAAAAATCGATACCGGCTGTTGGGGTGTTCTGATCAGTAACGGCAACCGGCTAATAATCTGTTGTAGGGCACTGGTTGTTGTTTGGTGTGGGCTGTCGTCGCCAGACGGCTCAGGTTGCGGTGCGGCAGTTGTCGGCTTTGGCAGTTGCACTAACACGGCCAATATCCTTGCAGGTAAATCAGCAGGGGGGGCGACAATATCAACATAACCCGCCGTAATAGCGGCCTGAGGCATCGAGCTAAATTGTGCTGAATCCGGCTGTTGTGCGGCAGTCAAACCGCCAGCCGCTTTGATAGCTTGTACGCCGAGCGCACCATCACTGCCCATACCTGATAACACAACCCCGGTAGCTCTGTCGGCTAAAGCCTCAGCCAGCGACTGAAATAAGATATTTACAGGCAGGCGCTGACCGCGTGGCTCTGCGGGTTTACTGAGCTTTAATACGCCATTATGCACCCTAAGTTCGGTATTGGGCGCTATCACATACACCTGATTGCCGCTAATTCGCAGATCTTGCCGGGCTTCTTGCACCGGAATGCGGGTTGCCCGCTGCAACAACTCGGGCAACATGGCTTTTTGGGTGGGATCCAGATGTTGGACGATAATCCAGGCTAGGCCAGTATCTGCAGGAGTGTTGGATAGAAACAGCTCCAATGCTTCCAATCCGCCAGCAGAAGCACCGATACCGACGATGCCAATCGTGTCTGGTATTGTTTTGGTCTGAACCGTTACTGTGCTTTTTGTCGCGTTCAAAATGACTCAGCCGAGCTCTGCAGCACGGGGGCTTTGGCTGTCTCATTTGTTAGCATAACCAGTATGGCTTTATGATCTGAGCTTGAATTAATGGTTAAACGCAATGTAGTGGCATCAGTAGCGCTGGCGTTAACCAAATGAGCCGCTTTAGTGATCAGCAGTGTAGTGCTTTGCTGGGTACGGTGTACCCGGGTCAGAGCAGCATGGTACATTGGCTGGCATGCTGCGGATAACAATGACAACAGTGAGCAGCCCGTAAGCGGTTGTGCTGGTGGCTGCGGCTGCGCGATCGGCGCAAATAAGCGTTCAGCAGCAGGATTGGCATCTGTAATAAGGCCATCAAGGCTTAACATAATATAACCAACCGGTGCCATCGCAAAAAACTGATGATAGCACAGCAGTTCATGGCAGGTTTCAAGCTCATTCTGTTGCAACTGTTCCAGTTGTAAATCGAGCTCTACCTGATAAGTTTGCAATTCATGTAATAATTTAAGGCCGTCGCTGGCAGTATGGGCCGCACTACTTAGCCGGTAAAGCACAGATAGTGCTTCGCCACTGGTGGTGAAAGCGGTGTTGAATGGCGCAGTGCCTGTGCGCAGCTGTTGCTCAGCTTGCTGACGTAACGGTGCGGTGACTTGCGGCGGAACCAGATGATCAGACATGCAAACCTGCGTTAAGGTTAAAGCGTGCTGTAGTATAGGCGTATTAGCGTAGGTAAAGGACGCAAAATAACGAATATTTTTATGCGGTGCACAAAAAAGTTAAATTGAAAACTACAGCAAGTTTGATGACGATTAACACGTACGAGCAAATTGTAACCAACTTCTCTTTTAATAATCATGATCCTAACGGCGAAGTGCTTTACTGTCTTTAGCTAAGTGGTGTTTTTGTTAGTTACTATCGGTGTTGATGCAAGTTAAAAACTCGCGAGTAACTGTGCTACAATTTTAAAAGTTATATCAATAATATATGTGGTGATTTATGCGTTTCCTTAGCCGAAGATTAGTAATGCCTGGTGATTTAAATTATGCGAATGCGCTATTTGGTGGTAGAGCATTGGAATGGATAGACGAAGAAGCCGCAATATATGCGATTTGCCAGCTAGAGACCAATAGCTTAGTCACCAAGCATATGGGAGCAATTAGTTTTGAAAGTCCGGCCAGGTTAGGTGAAGTTGTGGAGTTTGGTTTAGCAACCAAGGCGGTAGGCAGAACTTCAATTACGGTGAGTTGCCTGGTTCGAAATAAAGCCACTAAAAAAACCATCTGTTTTGCGGATGATATTGTGTTTGTAAGAGTGGATGCACAGACGCAGCGGCCAGTACCGCACAATAAAACCATAGAGATGTTACAAAGCCAGACGTTAAAAGAAATTCGCACGCTAAATCTTGATGTAGAATAACCTTGATGAGCTTAAGTTGTGCCAGCAGTTAACTTATCAAATAGCCATCCGGTATAACAAATCGCAACTGTAGCCAGTGATAGCTATAGTTAAATAACGTAGCTTTTCTTAGCATATACTGCAGTAAGGTAGAGGACGTTATATGTCGCAAGACTTTAAAGGTCAACACCAAAGCGAGCCGGATGAGGCCCTACTGGTATTTGCTCAGGATGCAACAGAACAGGTACAGCTGTTAGCGTGCTGGAAGGTGCTGATCGTGGATGATGAAGACGAAATCCATCAAATCACCCGGTTGGCGCTACGCGATTTTGTTTTTCAGCAACATCGGCTGCAGTTTATCAGCGCATACAGCGCTGCGCAGGCCAAAGATGTGTTGGCCGATCATCCAGATATTGCGCTGATCCTACTTGATGTAGTGATGGAAACCGACGATGCCGGTCTGACATTAGTGCGTTATATCCGCGATACTCTGCAAAATAGCCTGGTGCGTATTATTCTACGCACCGGCCAGGCCGGGCAGGCTCCCGAACAGCAGGTAGTGCAGGACTATGATATTAATGATTACCGCGCTAAAACCGAACTAACGGTGCAACGCCTAAGCACAACAGTGTTGTCGGCGCTGCGGGCTTATATCGCTATAGCGCAACTGGCCCGCCTAAATGACACTTTGGAGCAGCAAGTTCAGGCCAGAACGGCGCAGTTACAGGCCACTAATCAGCAGTTACAACACACACTGGCCGAGTTGGAAGCCGGAGAGCGCGCTGGCAAACAGGTGCAATTTAAAATGTTACCGCAGCAGGATTTCAGTAGTGCGGGCTTCCACTTCAGCCATGCCTTGTATCCATCCGAGTTTATGAGCGGCGACTTTGTCGACTATTTTCCCGCCGACGAACACAAAATAGTGTTTTATATTGCCGATGTATCAGGCCATGGTGTGGCATCTGCTTTTGTCACCGTTTATCTGAAGCGGTTTATCGGCGCGAACCTAGAGCGTTATCGCCGTGGTAGTTCAGAGAAGTTAATCGATCCGGCGGCGTTGCTAACCGCACTAAACACCGACTTACTGCAGGAAAAAATCGGCAAATATATTGCGCTGTTTTACGCCGTGCTGGATACCCGCACTGCAGAAATGACCTATGCTAATGCTGGCGCTTTTCCCTGGCCGTTGTTGTTGCAAGGCCAGAATGCCAGCTATTTACCGTTAAAAAGTACGCCGGTCGGGATGTTTGATTTTGCCAACTACCTGAGGGATCCCCACAAAATTTCCATTCATACAATCAGCTATCAGCCTGTTTGATTACTGCCCAGTCCCACTGAACCACCCACTGTAGTATTTGTTTAAGTCCCTGCTGATAATATTGCCTGCGTAT
>Ga0209070_100092_pt1 | contig 134765 bp, 134 predicted proteins | sample SynthPrep_5_END__FD_187205 | JGI IMG/M metagenome (GOLD analysis project Ga0209070, IMG submission 187205) | Synthetic microbial communities from Ohio, USA - SynthPrep_5_END_DS10_MetaG (SPAdes) (version 2) | ecosystem: Engineered > Bioreactor > Aerobic > Activated sludge | place: USA: Ohio... | reverse complement strand
AGTGTTCAGAAAATACGTTCAGGTTCACGGAATTGCCCTTTTGCAAAAGGCAGTATCTGATCATAAGCTGGCGATTGGGTCAACTACTAGCTTGGTTTGGTTGAAAAATGTTCGTGATCTTGCCCTGACCACTATCCCAACCCGGCGCTTTATGACTGATCCCTTTAAAAACTGGCGTGGTATGCAGGAATCCGGTGGCCGGCGAATTAAACGCAGTCTGATGTTGGATCAGCAAAGTGTCAGCTTTCTGGATGCCGAGCAGATTCAGCGGTTAGGCCGCTTTCGTTTATTACAAGCGTACCTTGCTGATAAACAACGTGAAATTGATGAGTGGAACCAATCTCTAGCCGAACAGGGCAAAGAGCCGGTTAATACACGCCGCATCACTAATCTGGGCACTTTTCGTGCCTATGTGCTGCATTATTTGAAAAATCATGCCGGCATTCACCAGAATATGACCTGTATGGTGCGACAACTAGCACCTGGCGCGGATGGCTTGCCACTGGAAATTTACTGTTTTACCAATACCACAGCGTGGGTGAATTATGAAAGTATTCAGTCGGATATATTTGATCATCTACTGGCAATTCTACCGGAGTTTGGTTTAAGGGTTTACCAACACCCCAGTGGCATGGACGTCAGAGCGCTACAACTTGCTGCACCACAGCCAATGGCCAATAGCGGCAATTAAGACATAAACCTGACCGGTAACGACCACTGTAAGCTGGCTGAGCCATCATCAGCCAGCTGCAGACAGGTCAAAGAGGCTTTGCGGATCTTTAATAACGGCGGCTGGCTATCGAGCAAAGCGCTGATTAACGCCGAGAAGTCCGGTTCATGCCCAACCAGCAACACCTGCTGCGGCCATGCCAAGCTGGCCTGCTGCAGTGCGGTTAACGCCTGGCTGGTTGGCGTTTCCAGTGCCAGCCAATCCTGTTCCTCGGCCGGCGGTAACCTTGCCACCTTACTGACGATAGCCGCCGTTTGGCTGGCTCTGGGGTAAGGGCTGCTTAGCACCAACTGCGGTGTCAGATTATACTTCAACATAAAGTTAGCCACCTTGCGTGCCTGCAACCGGCCTTTTTCAATTAAACAGCGGTCAATATCCAACTGACCGGGGCGAATTACTTCGGCGGTGGCGTGGCGTAAGAAAAATAGGCTGGTCATAACAAAACCCCAAGTTAAAGTTGTGATGCATTAAACGCGTTTAAAATGACTTTTTTATGACGACGCAGCGATCCGAGCCATTAATTGCCGGATAAAATGCGCTTTCGCCAGATTGTACGCCTGGCGATCATCAGCAAAATTTGCCGCAGCCTGGCGTTTAATCCTGGCGTACTCAGCAGCCACAAGCGGATGCTGCTGTAAATAATGACAAAATATCAGCTTCTGCCAATGCTCCGAATCGGGCGTCAGCATATGCAAATGATGGCTGCGCTGCCCCTCGGCGTTGCGTTTAATAAACCACAGATAATCAATCTCCTGCTCGCCTTTGACCTTTGGCCGCCAAAATAGTTGATATCCCTCAGCTGCCATCAATGGCGCTGCCTGGTCCCGGATCTGTTCTAAATCTGCAACTTCCACTAATAAATCAATAATGGGTTTGGCAGGCATCCCCGGAATGGCAGTGCTGCCAAAATGCTCGATGCGACCGCAGAAAAATTGTGGCCAGCGCGCTCTGAGTAACGCCGCTTCAGCGGCAGCTTGTGCCGGCCAGCTAGTTTGCCAGTCGCTAAGCCAAACCGGCTCGGCCAGCGCTTGTTGGGGGTATTTAGACTCTGTCATGACTTTTCCCGCGACCGACGGATACTATCGAGCATAGCAAACACGAATTCACTGCACAAAGCTTTACTTTTTTCGCCCAACGGCTACAATACGCGCCGCTCTTTTGATTGTACTTTATACAGCTCTTTACAAATAAGGTAATCGCTATGCATCCGATGTTAAACATCGCAATCCGTGCTGCGCGCAGCGCAGGTAATGTTATCGCCCGGGCCTGTGGCCAGCTGGACATGGTTCAGAAACTACAGAAAGGCACTAACGACTTCGTCACCAACGTTGATCGTGAAGCTGAACAGGCTATCGTGGCTGTATTAAAAAAATCCTTCCCAACCCACGGTATTGTTGGCGAAGAGCATGGCGATTACGGTAATAATGACAGCGAATTCCAATGGATTATTGATCCGTTGGATGGCACCACCAACTTTATTAAAGGCATTCCGCATTTCGCGGTCTCCATCGCCTTAAAACACCAGGGTAAATTAGATCAGGCGGTGATCTTCGATCCGCTACGTGGTGAGCTGTTTACTGCCTCACGTGGCCGCGGCGCCCAGTTAAATGGTACTCGCATCCGGGTTAATAATTTACCGGATCTGGAAGGTACTATTCTGGCCACCGGTTTTCCGTTTAAAGCCAAACACCATTTAGACAGCTACAGCAAAATCTTTAACAGCTTCTTCGCCGAATGCGCTGATATGCGCCGTACCGGTTCAGCCGCACTGGATTTAGCCTATGTTGCTGCCGGCCGCTTTGATGGCTTTTGGGAAATTGGTTTAAAACCCTGGGATATCGCAGCGGGCGAGCTGATCGTGCGTGAAGCCGGTGGTATGGTATGTGACTTTGCCGGTGGCAATAACCATATGAAGAGCGGTAATATCGTTGCTGCCAGCCCGAAAGTGCTGCAAGCTATGGTAAAAGGTATGCGACCGCATCTCTCAGAAACACTAGCAAAATAGTGATATAGCATAAGTTGCAGCCAACCTACATCTTCAGGTAGATTGGGTAATGAATCCGGCCTAGGTCGGATTTTTTTTCTGTGTTAGCCTTAAGAGGTGTTGTATGCAAGAACAGCTTGCACTTATTGAGTCCTGGTCAGCGGACAACGGCCACCTGGCGATGTGGCTTGGCCTGGCAATACTGCTAAGTTTATCCTGGTGTGCCAACTTTATCGTAAAACGTATCTTGTTACGCGGTATGTTGCGCCTGCTCAATTTAGAAAAAAAACAATGTGAACAGCGTGGTTTTGACTTGCGCTTTATTGCCCGGCTGGCCAATGTGGTGCCTGCCTTGGTCATCTCGACCCTGATTAACAAAGTACCGTTGTTGCCCGAACTGCTGGTGCAAGTAACCATTAATGTCACCAACGCCTTTGTGGTGCTAACTATTGCGATTGCGCTAAGTAATTTGCTGTCCCTGATTAACAATCTTTACTCACGCCGACCGGATGCCCGTAACAAACCGATCAAGGGCTATATTCAGCTTTTAACCATCGTCATTTATGCCATAGCCGTGATCTTAATGATTGCATCATTATTTGACCGCTCACCGCTGATTCTATTGTCGGGCTTAGGTGCTATGGCCGCAGTATTAATGCTGATTTTTCAGGATACTATTTTATCCTTGGTGGCCAGTGTGCAAATTTCCTCCAACGATGTCATTCGAGTGGGCGACTGGGTAGAAATGCCGCTGCTGAGTGCCGACGGCGATGTGATAGATATTGCCCTGCACACCGTAAAAATTCAAAACTGGGATAGAACCATTACTACCATCCCAACCCGCCGCTTTATGACTGATCCGTTTAAAAACTGGCGCGGCATGCAAGAGTCTGGTGGCCGCCGCATTAAACGCAGCCTGATGTTGGATCAGCAAAGTATTAGTTTCTTAACCCCTGAGCAAATTAAGCAGCTAAGTCGCTTTCGGCTGTTGCAGCAATATTTACAAGATAAGCAAGCCGAGATCGAAAACTGGAACCAGCAACTGGCAGAACAAGGTAAAGAACCGGTTAATACCCGCCGTATTACCAATATCGGCACCTTTCGCGCCTATGTGCTGCATTACCTAAAAAACCATGCAGGCATCCACCAAAATATGACGATGATGGTGCGGCAGCTTTCTCCGGGTGCCGATGGCTTACCGCTGGAGATTTACTGTTTTACTAACACTACCGCCTGGGTTGCTTATGAAGGGATCCAATCGGATATCTTTGATCATCTACTGGCAATACTGCCTGAGTTTGGTTTACGAGTATATCAGCACCCCAGTGGCTTAGATATCAGAGCGCTAAACCTTGCCGTCAGAGTAGAATCCGCGCAAGACTAACAGCTGCAGGCGGCTTTGGGGCCGCCTGATAGTAAACTTAAGGCTTCACCACTGGCAACTGCCGCTCTAGCCACTCTCTATAGCCCCCTGCTAAGCTTAATACCTGCTGATATCCCATTTGCTGTAAGGTTTGTGCCGACAGCGCAGAGCGATAACCACCACCGCAATACAACACAATTTTTTGCTTTTTATCTGCCACTGTTTGTTCAATATCGCGCTCAATAATACCTTTACCTAAATGCATCGCTTCGGGTAAATGGCCATTTTGCCATTCATGATCTTCGCGGATATCTAACAGTACATAGGGTTCGTTATGCTGCTGCATTTCGTCAATGGTGATTTCCTTGATCTGGCTTTTCGCCGCATTAACCAGTGCGACAAAACCCGGTGCATGTTGTTTGCTCATTCTATTACCCATAAAAAATGCCAGTCAGTGACTGGCATTTTTAGCACACTTTATAGCAAATTACAGCAGTGGCTCTGTACCTTCGCCTTCTTTTTCTGGCGGAGGTGGCAGCAGCATATCTTCGCGATTCAGCCCAAGCTGCACCGCAATACCACTGGCAACAAATATCGAAGAGTAAGTACCGATAGCGATACCAAATAACAGCGCTGTAGCAAAGTTATGGATTAAGGCACCGCCCATATAGAACAGCACAACCAATACAATAATGGTGGTTAATGAAGTCACAACGGTACGGTTTAAGGTAGCCGTTATTGCGTCATTTACCGTTTCTTCCGGTGTGGCATCGCGTAATTTACGGAAGCTTTCCCGAATACGGTCAAATACCACTATGGTATCGTTAATCGAGTAACCGATCAGTGCCAGAATGGCCGCTAATACCGTCAAATCGAATTCCAGTTGCAGCAACGAGAACAAGCCAAGGGTAATAATCACATCATGTCCTAATGCGACTACCGCACCAACTGACAAACGCCACTCAAAGCGCATACCCACATAGAGTAAGATACCAATCAGGGCCGCTAGCATCGCCAGACCACCCTGCTCTTTTAACTCATCACCCACTGAAGGACCTACAAACTCGATACGGCGCATTTCTACTGGCGTCTCAGAAGTCTGTGATATCGCAGCTAATATTTCATTAGAAATACGGCTTTGCTCAACCCCTTCCCGTGGTGAAATACGGATGGCAACATCCTGGCTAGAACCAAAATATTGCACCACCGCATCCGGGTAACCACTTTCAGCCAATATAGCGCGCACCTGTGTTAGGTCTGCATTTTCTGCAAAGCCTACTTCGATTACCGTACCGCCAGTAAAGTCTAAGCCCCAGTTAATGCCTTTAGTAAACAGCAAACCAAAAGAGCCTAATACCAGCAAAGCCGATAACATCAACGCCGGCCATTTAAAGCGCATAAAATTAATAACATCAGTAAAACGGAATATTCTCACTGTTGGCTCCTTACATTGGTAGCGACTGTACGCGACGGCCGCCCCAGAACAGGTTAACCAGTAAGCGGGTACCCACTACTGACGTGAAAATCGAAGTCAAAATACCAATTGCCAGCGTTATAGCAAAACCTTTTACCGGGCCAGTACCAATCCCAAACAGGATTAAGGCTACAAGTAAAGTCGTGATATTCGAGTCGGCAATAGTAGCAAAAGCCCGATCATAACCCTGATGGATCGCTTGCTGCACCGAGCGACCTTCTGCCAACTCTTCACGGATCCGCTCAAAGATTAGCACGTTAGCATCTACCGCCATCCCTACGGTAAGAACGATACCTGCCATACCGGGTAGGGTTAAGGTTGCCCCTGGGATCATCGACATAATACCAACAATCAGAATCAGGTTAGCCACCAGCGCACAGTTAGCAATCAGGCCAAATACACGGTAGTAAATCACCATAAAGATCAATACCACCACCATGCCCCACATAATGGCGGTCATACCCAGATCAATATTCTCCTGACCTAAGCTTGGACCGATAGTACGTTCTTCGATAATTTGGGTCGGGGCAATCAGCGCTCCGGCTCGCAATAACAATGCCAGGTTCTGTGCTTCGGCCGGGTTACCGATGCCGGTAATGCGGAAGCTGCGGCCTAAGCGCGCTTGAATTGTCGCCGCGTTAATCACCTCTTCCTGTTTGATCAGTACTGGCGTGCCATCAGCTTGCAGTTCTTCACCTGGCTTGTACTCAATAAATACCGTAGCCATACGCCGACCAATAGAGTCACGCGTAGCAACAGAGAGTAAATTACCCCCTTGCGCATCAAGCGAAATATTCACCTGTGGCTGGCTGTATTCATCGTAACTTGAGCTGGCATTGGTAATATGCTCACCGGTTAACATTACCCGGTTTTCCAGCAAATACGGCTGACCATTACGATCGGTATAAAGTGAAGAACCAGGTGGTAAGCGGCCATTTAATGCCGCAGCCAAATCACCTTGCTCATCCACCAAGCGGAATTCCAGTGTTGCGGTAGCACCCAAAATTTCTTTGGCTTGCGCCGGATCTTGTACGCCGGGTAATTGCACAATAATACGGTCTGCACCCTGCCGTTGTACCAACGGCTCTGCCACACCAATTTCATTGACTCGGTTACGAATAATAGTAATGTTTTGCTCAAGCGCATATTCACGAATTTCCCGCACGCGATTTTCACTTAAACTGACATTTAAACTAAACTCGGCCGCCCCATCAGTAAATACATACTCACGATCCAGCTTACTTAACGCCGCCCGCGCAGCTGCAACATCTTCAGCAGAGCGTAGCAGAATTTGCACCTGACCACGTTCTACATCAGCCGAGACCGAGCGGTAACGCACCCGTGCTTCGCGCAAATCAGCGCGGAAGGCTTGGGTAAGATCGTTAATATTTTTGTCTAAAGCCGCTTTCATATCCACGGCCATTAAAAAATGCACACCACCACGCAAGTCTAAACCCAACTTCATTGGGCTGGCACCAATTGCTGCCAGCCAGGCTGGCGTTGTTGGTACTAAGTTAAGTGCAGCAACATAGTTAACATTGCCTAGCAGCTCAGTGGCGACTTGACGGCCACGCAACTGATCTTCAGCAGATTGAAAACGCACCAGGACCTGACCGTTTTCCAGCGTCACTGCTTTTGGGGTGATCCCAGAAGCATTTAGGCGCTCTTCTAACTGTTGCCGGGTCGTTTCAGACACGGTACCACCGCGAGTCGCGTTGATATTTAGTGCCGGATCTTCCGGATATAAATTTGGCATTGCGTAAACTAATGCCAATAGCAGTACCCCAATAACAATAAGGTAGCGCCAGAGCGGATTTTGGTTTAACACAAAAACATCCTTTCTTTAAAAGCGCCGCTTATAACGACTTTAAGGTACCCTTTGGCAGTACCGCACTTACCGCAGACTTTTGTAAAGTCACTTCGGTACTGTCATTTAACGCCACGATAATAAAGTCTTTATCTTCAGCAATTTTGCTGATGCGGCCAACTATGCCGCCCTGAGTTAATATTTCATCACCTTTACCCAGTGCCGACATCAGATTACGATGCTCTTTAACGCGTTTGGCTTGTGGGCGGTAGATCAGAAAATAAAAAATCAAACCAAAAGCCAACAGCATAATAATTAAATCCCAACCACCACCCTGCGGTGCTGCTGCGGTGTCGGCGTAGGCTTGGCTAATAAATAAACTCATGAAAATCCCCTTAATTGTCTTAGTAAGTTATTCTGTTGTTATTGCAGCATCCAGTGCAGGCACTGGCAAACCACGTTTTGCATAAAAGGTAGCTACAAAGGCGTCCAAGTTACCAGCGCCGATGGCTGCGCGCAATCCCTGCATCAGTTTCTGATAATGATGCAGATTATGAATGGTATTCAGCCGGGCACCAAGAATTTCATTGCAGCGGTCTAAGTGGTGTAAATAGGCTCTGGAATAGTTTTTACAAGTGTAGCAATCACATTCTTTATCTAGTGGTGATGTGTCATCCTTGTGTTTGGCATTACGGATCTTCACCACACCATCAGAGACAAACAAGTGGCCGTTGCGGGCGTTCCGGGTTGGCATAACACAATCGAACATATCAACACCACGACGCACCGCTTCCACTAAATCTTCTGGCTTACCCACTCCCATTAAATAACGCGGCTTATTTGCCGGCATTTTATCGGTAGTATGGTTTAAAATATTAATCATATCGGCTTTTGGTTCACCTACCGATAAACCGCCAATGGCATAACCATCAAAACCAATATCTTCTAACCCTTGTAACGAAATATCACGCAAGTGCGGGTACATACCGCCCTGAATAATGCCAAACAAGGCCGAAGGGTTGTCACCGTGAGCATCTTTAGAGCGCTTGGCCCAACGTAAAGAGAGCTCCATCGATTTACGCGCTTGCGGCTCAGTGGCCGGATACGGCGTACACTCGTCAAAAATCATCACGATATCCGAACCAAGATCACGCTGTACTTCCATAGAGCGCTCTGGCGTTAGCATAATTTTCTCACCGTTGAGCGGTGAGCGAAATTTTACGCCTTCTTCGGTGATTTTGCGCAGCTCGCCCAAGCTAAAGACCTGAAAACCACCAGAGTCCGTTAAGATCGGTTTTTGCCAGTGCATAAAATCATGTAAGTCGCCGTGTTTGCGAATAATCTCGGTGCCTGGGCGTAACATCAAATGAAAGGTGTTACCTAAACAAATCTGCGCGCCGGTAGCGTCTAGCTCTTCTGGTGTCATGCCTTTTACTGTGCCGTAGGTGCCTACTGGCATAAAGGCAGGTGTATCAACGATGCCGCGTTCAAACACCAATTGGCCCCGGCGAGCTTTGCCGTCGGTGGCAAGTAATTCAAATTTCACGTTTTACCTCTTCTGACCAGAAAGACAGTCTGGCCTGTATTTTCTTAAAATATGCGGCTTTGTATCCAAAGTGCATTTTGCGCGCGCCATTGTAACAGCATTAAGGCGCGGACTTAACTAATAGTGTTTTAACTGATAAACATGGCATCGCCATAAGAATAAAAGCGATACTGCTCGGCAATTGCGGTTTGGTAGGCATTCAGTACATGTTCTCTACTACTAAATGCCGATACCAGCATAATTAGCGTGGATTCTGGTAAATGAAAATTCGTGATCAAACTATCAATTACTTTAAACTGGTAACCCGGGTAGATAAAAATCTGCGTATCACCGCTATAAGGCTTTAACTCGCCGCCATGCTGCTTTGCGGCAGACTCCAGCGAGCGCACTGAGGTAGTGCCTACTGCCACCACCTTATTACCACGCGCTTTACAGGCGGCAACGGCATCTACCACGGCTTGATCGACCTCGATATATTCAGCGTGCATTTTATGCTCGAGTATCGAGTCAACCCGCACCGGCTGAAAGGTGCCTGCGCCGACATGCAAGGTAACATAGGCAAATTCAATGCCTTTAGCTTGCAGCTGATCGAGTAAAGGCTGATCAAAATGCAAACCGGCCGTTGGCGCAGCAACCGCACCCGGTTTTTGGTTATAGACTGTTTGATAACGGGCTTTATCTTCCTCAGTATCGGGCCGAGCGATATAAGGTGGTAAAGGCATATGCCCTAACCGCTCCAGCATGGCCAGCACCGGCTCATCACCTAATAACTCCAGCTCGAACAGCGTATCATGGCGCTGCTGCATCACAACTTTGGCGGAATTCTCCAGCAGTAATTCCGTGCCCGGTTTAGGCGCCTTGCTGGCACGAATATGCGCTAAAAAGCGTTGGCCTTGCAATAAGCGTTCAACTAATACTTCTACTTTACCGCCGGAGCTTTTTTCGCCAAACAAGCGCGCCGGGATCACCCGGGTATTATTAAACACTAATAAATCACCCGGGTTCAGTAACTGCAGAATATCTTTAAATATTTGATGCTGTAATTCGCCCGTTTGGCGATTCATTACTAACAAGCGGCTGGCTGAACGCTCGGCTTGCGGTTGGCTGGCAATCAGCTGCTCAGGCAGCTCAAAACTAAACTCTTTTACTAACATAGCATCGTCTCAATAGTGTCTCTGGCTTTACCGGCCAAATCCGGCGGCGCTATTTTAACAAAGTCACCTTTAACTGCGGCATTTTTTTGTTAGCACTTCCCGAATTAACTCAGCCATTTGCTGATAACTACGGGCTTTGCTGGACGTAGGCCGCCAAACGACGCCAATATCCCGGTAAGCATTGCCGGCGACCGCTGGCTGGCTAATGAGCTCGGTACCCTCCAGCACACCACTATTGATCGCCATTTGCGGCATAAAGGTGACGCCCAATTTGTTATTTACCATCTGGGTTAAGGTATGCAGGCTGGTAGCAAAAAACGGGTTCACTTTGCGGCTGTCTTCCAGCTCACAGGCTTTTACCGCATGCCCGGTTAAGCAATGCTCGCGCTCTAATAAGAAAATACTCTCATCCGGCCACTGGTTGATATCTTTGTTAAAGCCCCGATCTTGCCAATCTTTGTGCAGCACCAGGTTAAACATATCTTGCCCCAGAATTTCGGTATGCAGAGCGCCGGTTTCATAAGGTAGCGCCAGCAACACCATATCTAAACGGCCTTCGCTCAGCGCATGCAATGAATTCTCTGAGGTATCTTCGCGCAACAACAGCTGTAAATCAGGGTAACGTTCACGACATAAGGTCATTACCTCCCCCAGCACGAAAGGGGCGATGGTTGGAATACAACCTAGCCGGAATGGCCCGGTCATCGGCTTACCCTGCGATTTCGCATAATCACTGAGCTCTTCGCACTGCTCAATAATTTGCCGCGATAACCGCACCACATCTTCACCCAAAGGCGTAAAAATAAAGGTTTTGTGATCCCGCTCCAACAGCTGGGTTTCCATAGTTTCTTCTAAATTGGCAATAGCGGCACTTAGCGTAGACTGCCCGACATAGCAGGCATCGGCCGCCCGGCCAAAATGCTGATGTTCATGCAGCGCTAGTAAATACTGTAACTGCTTTATACTGGGTAATCTTTTCATTCTTTTTTCCGATTAACTTTTACTATATTGCTTTCAATTTATGATTAAGGTACGCCTTCGACTCAGTAGGATCAAGTGCATTTAACCGAATAACGCTGCAGTACTGGACTTTGACCACATTCAATCTATAACATATGCAAAATATCATATATAAAATCCATCATTACAGCGAAGAGATTTAAATTATGGGCATCTTTGAGCGTTATTTATCAGTTTGGGTAGCACTGTGTATTCTTGCTGGTATGGTGCTGGGTAATCTATTCCCACCCGTGTTTCAGGCCATTGCTGCGCTGGAATATGGCCAAATCAATCTGGTAGTCGCAGTGCTGATTTGGCTGATGATCTACCCAATGATGGTGCAAATTGATTTTTCTGCCATTAAAGATGTCGGCAAAAAACCCAAAGGGCTGATTCTGACTTTGGTGATGAACTGGTTGGTTAAACCCTTTACCATGGCAGCATTAGGCTGGTTATTTTTTAAAGTCTTTTTTGCCGGTTGGGTCGACCCGCAATCGGCCAATGAATATATCGCCGGTATGATTTTACTGGGCGTAGCGCCCTGCACCGCCATGGTATTTGTCTGGAGCCAACTCACCAAAGGCGATGCCAACTACACGCTAGTGCAGGTGTCGGTAAACGACATTATTATGATTTTCGCCTTTGCACCTTTAGCTGCACTGCTGTTAGGTGTCAGTGATATCGTAGTGCCCTGGCAAACCTTGTTGTTATCGGTGCTGCTTTATGTGTTATTGCCACTGATTGCCGGAGTACTGACCCGTAAAAGGCTCAACCAAAATAGCAATACGCAAGGTATCAGCCAATTTTTGACCAAAGCCAAGCCCTGGTCAATGATTGGCTTACTCGCCACAGTACTCTTGCTATTTGGCTTTCAAGCCGAGACTATTGTGGCAAAACCACTGATTATTTTACTGATTGCCATCCCCTTACTGATTCAAACCTACGGCATCTTTGCTATTACCTATGCCTTAGCCAAAAAAATGCAGCTACCACATAATATTGCCGCCCCCGCTTGTATGATCAGCACCTCGAACTTTTTCGAGTTAGCCGTGGCGGTCGCTATCGCGTTATTTGGTTTAAATAGCGGTGCCGCGCTGGCAACGGTCGTTGGGGTGCTGGTGGAAGTGCCAGTGATGCTATCACTGGTATATTTTGCCAATAAAACACGGCATTGGTTTCCAAAATAGTGTTGTCGCAATGACGAGCTCAACTCGCCTATACGAAACTTGCATAAATACACTGTTGGCAGCGAGTTTTGCATGAACAGCCAATTTCGGCTGGCTTTCTGCCCAGTTTAACGGCTATAATGCCATCTTTGATTTTTTAGTAGATTAAATTTCAATCATTGAGGATAGGCCGGTGTAATTGAGAACGCAGAACAAAAACATTGCAAATAAAGTTTAGCGCTTGGGTAACACAGAGCAACTTTAACGCAATGCTTATCTGTGTTCCGGGTCGCTACCGGTAAGTTATTTTTGATTGGAAATTTTATGTTGAAATCTATTCAGCAGAACTGGTTCTCGAATACCAAAGGGGATCTGTTATCTGCGCTTGTGGTCGCATTGGCCCTTATCCCAGAAGCAATTGCTTTCTCTATTATCGCCGGTGTTGATCCTAAGGTCGGTTTATACGCCTCTTTCGCTATTTGTGTCATTATTGCCTTTAGTGGTGCCCGTCCGGCGATGATCTCAGCTGCCACAGGCGCAATGGCATTGCTGATGATTACGCTGGTAAAAGAGCATGGTCTGGAATATTTATTAGCAGCCACCTTGCTTACCGGCATTATTCAAATACTCTTTGGTTTTCTAAAGTTAGGTGACTTAATGCGCTTTGTCTCACGCTCAGTGGTCACCGGCTTTGTCAATGCTTTGGCGATACTCATTTTTATGGCGCAGTTGCCAGAATTAACGGGGACCTATGGCTCAGTTACCGTGTACGGTATGACCGCACTGGGCCTGGCGATTATTTACCTGTTCCCTTACGTCACCAAAGCCATCCCTTCACCACTGGTCTGTATTATTGTCTTAACCGCGCTGGCGCTGTACTTTGAGATGGATATCCGTACCGTGTCCGATATGGGTGAATTACCGGATAGCCTGCCTATTTTCCTCTGGCCCGAAGTACCACTGAATTTTGCAACCTTACAAATTATTTTCCCTTATGCCTTAGCCTTGGCGATTGTGGGTATTCTGGAATCGTTAATGACGGCAACCATTGTTGATGATCTTACCGATACCAGCAGCGATAAAAACCGTGAGTGTGTTGGCCAAGGTGTAGCAAATATTGGCTCTGGTTTAATTGGCGGTATGGCCGGTTGTGCCATGATTGGCCAGTCTATTATTAACGTTAAATCGGGGGGCCGTACCCGCTTATCAACCTTAGTGGCAGGTATTCTCTTGTTAATCATGGTGGTGTTTCTGGATAACTGGGTTGGCTTAATACCTATGGCTGCGCTGGTTGCTATTATGATTATGGTCTCCATTGGCACCTTTAGTTGGAGCTCGGTACGCGATCTTAAAACTAACCCGAAAAGCTCCAGCGTAGTAATGATTGCGACAGTCGCTGTGGTAGTTGCCACGCATAACCTAGCCTATGGTGTCTTGGTCGGTGTGCTGTTAAGTGCGCTGTTCTTCGCCAATAAAGTGGGCCAAATCCTTTATATCGGCTCAACCTTAAGTGAAGATGGCCACAAGCGTGACTATCAGGTCGTGGGTCAGGTGTTCTTTAGCTCTGCCGAGCAGTTTATTGGCGCCTTTGACTTTAAAGAAGCCATTGAAACAGTCAGCATTGATCTTAGCCGGGCACACTTTTGGGATATCACCGCCATTAGCTCTTTAGATAAGGTGGTGCTCAAATTCCGTCGTGAAGGCACCGAAGTGGAACTGGTTGGCTTAAATGAAGCTAGTGCCACGCTAGTGGATAAATTTGCGATGCACAATCACCCTGATGCGGTTGATAAAATGATGGGCCACTAGCAGCAGGTTATTTATACTTTGCTGCGATAAATCGCGTAGACAAAAAGGCTGGCAACTGCCAGCCTTAGCTTTAAGTGCTTAACTAAATACCGCTTTCAGTATATAGAAGAAGACAATGGCTAAACCGGCGCCAACTGGCAAGGTAATAACCCAGGAAATAAAGATATTACGCACTACCCCTAAGTTAAGTGCCGCTATACCACGAGCTAAACCTACCCCTAATACCGCCCCAACCAGCGTTTGCGTAGTAGATATAGGTAAACCAGCGCCAGAAGCAATAACCACTGTAGAAGCCGCAGAGAGCTCAGCTGCAAAACCCCGGCTAGGTGTTAGATGTGTAATCGCAGTACCGACAGTTTTAATAACCCGTGCGCCTAGTGTGGCTAAACCAATTACAATACCAATAGCCCCTAAGGGTAAAATCCATGGCGCCAGCGTTGCTCGGGATGTAATTTCCCCACCCGAAGTGACTACGCTCACCACCGCAGCCACCGGACCTATTGCATTGGCAACGTCATTTGAACCATGAGCGAAAGCCATACAACAAGCAGTCGTAATCATCAATACGCCAAAAATGCGTTCTACATTATTAAAATGCATTTCTTTATCCGCTTCAGGATCAATCTTCAGACGGGAAATGGCAATCTTACCAATAACACCGACCACAGCACCGATTAACAAAGCTAAATAGATCCCATTGGCGGTAGAAATATTTAACCCTACGTGAGTTAATCCTTTTTGAATGGTAACCAGTGACATAATAAAACCAGCGAACATCATATAAAAAGGCACATACTTCTTGGCATTCGCCAGCGGATTATCAGTATCAAAAATCAACCGCTGCGCACTCATAAAAATTAGATAGGCCAATACCCCTGCCAGTATGGGAGTAACAACCCAACTACCCACAATACCGGTAACTTTGTCCCATTGCACTGCTTCAGAGCCCACAGCAACCAAAGCGAAACCAATAATAGCGCCCACTATGGAATGGGTGGTAGACACTGGCCAACCAAAATACGACGCCACGAGTAACCAGGTACCTGCAGCGAGCAACGCCGCGATCATACCGAACACCATTAATTCTGGTATATCAACAAAATAGCCCGCATCAATAATGCCAGAGCGAATAGTAGAGGTGACAGAACCACCGGCCAGATAAGCGCCGGCAAACTCAAAAATAGCCGCAATAATAATAGCTTGTTTAATGGTTAATGCTTTGGAGCCAACGGAAGTACCCATAGCGTTGGCAACGTCATTTGCACCGACACCATAAGCCATAAAAAAGCCAAACACGACAGCCAAAATGATTAGGATCAGGCCGTAAGATTCTAAAATTCCCATAAAAATTACCTGTTAGGTTAGCGGGCGAGCATAATTTCAAGACGAGAGCCAACACGTAAGGCGACATCAGCTAAATCGCCTAACCATTCCAGTGTGCGATATAAGAAAATCACATCGACAGGATTTAGATCCTTCTCGGCTAACCGCAAAGCCTTGCGCAGTTTTATTTGCATTTCATCGGTGTCATGTTCGATTTTATCCAGTTGTTCAACCATCTTAATCACCAGATTCACTTCACGACCACGGAAACCGGTTTCCAACAGTTCATCTAACTCGTTAATCACCTGCGATGCCATTTCTGTGGCATCAATACAGCGCTGTACATATAACGTAAATTCTGCCTGAATACTTGCAGGAATTTCTAACTCGCGTCCCAGCACCCGGCCCGAGATATCTTTAGCTTTATTCGCAATTTTATCCTGCTGTGCTACCAGCTCTAAAATATCTGTGCGATCAACCGGCAAAAACAAGCCGCGAGGCAAGTTAACGCGAATTTCCCGCTTTAATTTGTCGGCATCTTTTTCCAGCGCCACAATTTTCTTGCGCACTTCAGCAGCCTGGATCCAATCTTTCTGATATACCGCGGCAAAAAATGGCAACAGCTGTTCGCTGGCCTGATGCACTTTGCGAATATGCTCTTCAATCGGCTTTATCGGCGATTTAGCAAACACAGATAAAAAAGTATTAGCGGGCATAAAAGGCCTCATGATGTTGAATGACTTTAGTCGGCGCGCATTGTAACCGCAATTAAACTGCAATAAAAATGAAATATGCGCTAAGTAATAGCACCTCAGCCAGAAGTCTGGCTAAGGTGGGGAGAAAAAGCGAGGTTTTTGCGCTAATTAACTGCGGGCTTCTTGTTCCAGCTTTTCATGGCTGCTGTGACGTACGACTTTACCTTTAACAAAGAAAATGATGTATTCAGACAGATTCTTGCAACGGTCACCGATGCGTTCCAGTGAACGTGCTGACCATAATACATTCATAATTTTTGGAATCGACCGTGGATCTTCAATCATATAGGTCATCAGTTGGCGGGTAATTGCTTCGTACTCCCGGTCCACTTTTTTATCTTCTTTATGTACTGTCAATGCCGCTTCAACATCCATCCGGGCAAAAGCATCCAACACATCGTGTAGCATTTGCGCCACATGGCGGCCCAGATTATCCAGATTTACCAGCAGATCTTGTTGATCACTGTTAAACGATTCCAACGCCACTTTAGCGATACGACGTGTTTCGTCACCAATGCGTTCCAAATCAGCGATACTTTTTAAAATGGCCATAATTAAACGTAAGTCGCTGGCTGCCGGTTGCCGCTTAGCAATCATGCGGGTACATTCTTTGTCGATTTGCAGTTCCCAATCGTTTACTTTCAAATCGTTTTCAATAACTTGTTGCGCTAACTCACTATCGCTATTGGCTATCGCGGTCAGTGCATCATAGAGCTGCCGTTCAATCAAGCCACCCATCGACATCACATGATTTCTGATTTGCTCCAGCTCTTCATTAAACTGGCTGGAAATATGCTTCGATAAATTCAGTTTATCCATGGTGTAACTCTCCGCGGTCTCGTAGTGGCAACGCCAAAGCAGTTCGCTTAGCCGAAGCGCCCGGTAATGTAATCTTCTGTCTGCGACTCGTTTGGATCGGTAAAAATTTTGTTTGTCGCATCGAACTCGACCAACTGGCCTAAATTCATAAAAGCAGTGTAGTCCGACACCCTTGCTGCCTGCTGCATATTATGTGTCACTATCACTATAGTGTAGTGCTGTTTTAACTCGTAAATCAGCTCTTCGATCTTTAATGTTGAGATCGGATCCAGCGCTGAGGCCGGCTCATCCAGTAACAGCACTTCTGGCTCTATAGCGATGGCTCTGGCAATCACTAACCGTTGTTGCTGGCCACCGGATAAGGTCAATGCATTATCATACAGACGGTTTTTAACCTCTTGCCAAAGCGCTGCTTTATCTAACGCTTCCGCGACTAGTTCATCTAGCTGCCTAGCACTGTTGACCCCTTGGAGCCTTAAACCAAAGGCCACATTTTCATATACCGACAACGGAAAGGGGTTAGGCTTTTGAAATACAATACCCACTCTGCGCCGTAATTCTGCTAAATCCAAGCCCGGCCGATAGATATTTAAACCATCCAGCAACACCTGCCCCTGGGTTTTCGCATCTTCTAACAGCTCATTCATCCGGTTAAAACTGCGCAATAAGCTCGATTTACCGCAGCCGGAAGGACCGATTAATGCCGTTACTTTATTCGCCGGTATGTCTAAGCTGATATTATCCAGCACCATTTTACCCGCCAGATTAACGGACAAATTTTGTGCAGACATCTTCATAGTGACATCCCCAATGACTGACATTCTACCCCCTGATTGTGACACTTTTATGAAATGCCGCGGGTTTGTACCCGATAATAATGGCGTAGTCGCATGGCCAATAAATTCAAACTGCCAATCAGTAACAACAAGACCAGTGCAATGGCATACACTCTGGGCTCTGCTGCATCAGCGTTGGAGCTTTGTAAGCCTACATCATAGATCTGAAACCCCAGACTCATAATTTGCTGCTCAGCATGAATAAAAGGCCATTCGTGGCTAATAGGTAGGCTTGGTGCATATTTAACCACACCAACAAAAATCAATGGCGCCACCTCCCCCGCTGCACGCGAAACCGCTAATACTACTCCGGTTATCATTGCTGGCCGGGCGACGGGTAGAATTAACTTACGTAACACTTCGGCTTTGGTGGCACCCAACGCAAAGCCGCCAAGACGCAACGCTACCGGTACTCTGGCTAAGCCTTCCTCTGTTGCCACAATCACAACCGGCAAGGTAAGTAATGCCAACGTTAGGGATACCCAAATCAAGCCCGGTGTGCCAAAAGTAGGTTGTGGCAACTGCTCAGCGTAAAATAGCTGATCAATACTGCCACCAAGCACATAAACAAAAAAACCAAGGCCGAAAACGCCAAACACCACCGAGGGCACACCCGCCAAATTATGCACGCTAAGACGTACCAGACGCACCAGGCGGCCATCTTTGGCATACTCATGCAAGTAGATGCCCGCCATAATCCCTACCGGGGCCACCAGCAGTGCCATTAGCATAACTGAAACTAAGGTCCCGACAATGGCCGGTAAAATACCGCCGGCACTATTGGCCTCACGCGGTTCGCTGCTTAAAAACTGCCACCACTGCGCCAAAAATAACGGCACTTTATGCAACCAACTTAGCTGATTCGGCGTAACTAACAACTCAATATCAGCTGGCGCCAGCGTTACACTCGCTCCCGTTACCAGGGTCAGCTCAATCACTGCAGTATGCTGGTCCGTTACCACGCCAAAGAGATCTCCCAGGCTTTGATGACGTACTAAGCTCAGTTCAGCCGGTGTTTGCCAGTCAGTAATCTGCTCTTGCCAGTACCAACGAAAAGCGGGCTGACCGGGGCTGGTATAGCCTTGTTTAACCAATAGACGTTGTCCGGAACTCTGTGGGTTATAACCCGCAGCCAGGATTTGCTGTGGATTCAGTTGTTGTCGGCTAACCACTTCTCCCGCAACTAAAAAAGATTGCTCCGCTTGATGGTAACGAAATTGCACCAACTCCGCCGGCCAAAACAAACTTAAACCACGGCTAAGCATTAAGGTGGATAACAGCAACAGCAGTAATAGAATAAAGGCGGTAGAGAGAGCCGAAAAACAATACAGCAGCCGTCCTGAATATTGCGTCATGAGTCCAGCCTCTGCAAGTTACGTCTGAGACGCTGCCGCACCAGATCCGCCAGGGTATTGCAGGCAAAGGTAAATATAAAGAGTAGGATAGCCACTAAAAACAACACCCGGTAATGACTGCTATTTACCGCCGCTTCCGGCAGCTCTATTGCCAGCGTAGCGGTTAAGCTGCGTAAACCTTCAAATAGATTAAAATTGGTAATAGGGTTATTACCGGTTGCCATTAAAATAATCATGGTTTCACCAATAGCCCGGCTTAAACCCAACATCATTGCCGCTAAAATACCCGGCGCAGCAACCGGCAGCATAATACGTTGCACAATTTGCCATTGATTGGCGCCCAATGCATAAGCCCCTAAGGTTAACTGTTTTGGAATTTGCGCCAGCGCATCATAACTGAGGCTAAAGACTACCGGTAGTACGGCAAACCCCATCGCTAAGCCAACCACTAACGCATTACGCTGTTGATAATCAATCCCCTGGCTATTCAGCCAAAAACGTAAACTCCCGGCAAACCAATACTGTTCGGCAAAGATCCCCAGCCAAAATGCCAAAGCCGCGCTGCCCACTAAAAGCACTAACATTAACAATAAGGTGCTGGTACTGCCCGTTGGCCGCTGCAGAAAAGCAGGCAATAGCAACCAGTATTTCGCCAGTAAAAAAACGGCTAAAGGCGTCATAGCCATAAATAGCAATAACGCCAGCAAATGCTGCTCCAATGCGGGTGCCAGCCAGATAGCAGCCAAAAAGCCAATAATGACCGTGGGAAAGAGTGCCATCAACTCAATCAAATTACTCAGCCGGCTCCGCAGTGGCTCAGCCAGGTAACAAACACTATATATTGCCGCCAGTATTGCCAACGGCACCGCAAATAACAAGGCATAAAATGCTGCCTTTAACGTACCAACTGTTAATGGCACTAATGAATACTTGCCTTGATATAATTCAGCACCGCCACTGCTTTGCCAAACATACTCAGGCTGCTGCCAGCTCTCGTACCAAACTTTTTGCCACAGCGTACGCCAGGATATTTCCGGGTGTTTATTATCAATGGTCAGGTAACTTAGTGGCTGTTCGTGTTTTAAAAGCCACAGCTTATCGTTAGCCGTGTTAAACCTCAGTGCATCCGGCGCCACAGCGCTTGTCACAAGCTCCGGCCAACGCTTCTGCCACAAAGGCTTACTCAGCGTGCTATAAAACAAACTGATCCCGCCTTCGGCATCAACTACTGCAAAACCACTTCGGCCCTGCTCTGGGCTAATAGCCACAATTGAGGCAGAACGTTGCTGGAAAGGCTTTACCCAACTTAAACGTACCTGCCCTTGTTTATCGGCGAGTAAAAACCATTGTTTTAACTGGCCGCTACTGTCGCCGGTGATCAGACTTTGCTGGCCAGCTAACCAAATAGCGGCAGTAAGATCTACAGTGCGATCAGTTAGCGATAAGCGCTGCACACAGCCATCCAACTGCCGGTTCAGTTGCAGCAAACAAGCCTCACCGCTATGTTTGGCTAAAACAACATACCGCTGCAACGCATCTACCAACTTAAAATCTGCAGTAAAGCTGGCAGCTTCAGCAAACTGTAGCATCGTAGTCTCCGCGCTAAGCATGTTATTTACAGGTGGTAATGCGTTTATTCCTGCTGTTTGGCTTGCGGCAGACCAGGGCTTCAACTCGGCGGAGACCGTTTTAAACAGTGGCACGACTTCCGATAGCAAATAAATGAAAATTGCCAGCAAAGCCGCTATAACGCTAACACCTGCCAGCGTTATTAGCCCATACCAACCTAAATCCAGCAATCTGCGCCTGATGGCGCGTCTATTACGCTTGCCGGGCTCAGGTAAACGGCTCAGAGACGTTTGCGTAGGCTCACTCTGCCTCATAAACCAAGCTCCTGACTCACACGCGTTAGTAGCTCAGCGGGGATCGGGACTAAACCATCATTAAGCAACAGTTGCTGGCCATGAGCAGACAAAATAAAACGCATAAATTCGCGCTCCGCCTGCGGCAGTGCTTGTTCTGGTGCTTTATTGAGGTAAATATACAGTAAGCGCGCCAAAGGATATGCTCCGGAAAGCGCGTGCTCAGCAGAAGGAACTAAAGCCGGTGTGCCAGACTCTTTACTTACCGCCAACATTTTAACGCCAGCTATTTGCTGGCCAAAACCCGAATACCCCAAACCATTCACACTAAGGCTAACGGCTCGCACCACGGCAGCGGCTCCAGGTAATTGCTGCACTTTATTTTGGAAGTCATCGTTGCATAAGGCTTGCTGCCGAAAAAATGCGTAGGTACCTGAAGCAGGATTACGGCCATATGCCGCTATTGGGCGAGCCTGCCAGGCCCCGTCTAATCCTAACTCACCCCAGTGTTTTACCATGGGATGGTGCGAACAACGACGATTTTGTGAGTAAATGGCTTCCAGTTCCGCCATACTAATTTGTTGTAACGGATTGTCTTGATGCACATAGATGGCCAACATATCTAAAGCTACTGGCACCGCATAAGCATCATAACCAAACTTATGACGAAAACGTTGTTGCTCTGCGCTCAACATAGGCCGGCTCATTGGGCCAAAACTTGCGGTGCCCTCTAACAAGGCCACGGGCGCCGTGGCGGAGCCACTACTTTGAATTTGGATATTCAATTGCGGATATCTGGCTACAAACTCTCGGCGCCACAGCATCATCATATTATGCAGGGTATCTGAGCCAGTACTGGACAACGTACCACTAAGCTGCGGGACGGCAGCTGGCACGTCTAAAGTTGAGGTTCCTTCAGCAGCAGAGGCTTGCGCAGCATGAATCCATGCACTACACAACAACAACCCCGCCGCAATCAGGCCACTAAATCGCATTCTTATACTACCCAGTCAGAGAGATTTACATTAAATAAGAATGCAATCTTAACGCAGCCATATGACAGCGCCTAGCCTGTGTTGATATTTGTCAGCTTTTTTTGAAATAAAAATTCTCAGAGCACTTTAAAAACATCTGGTTGCAGCTACACTCTAAGCATATATTGTACACATTACAGTAACTATGATGTGCCCTAAACTCAATCACCGAACTTAATGAGGAATAACGAGAATGAAGCAGTTGGTACTTACCATTATTGGTAAAGATAAAGCGGGTTTGGTGAAGCAATTAGCAAAAGTAATTAATGAGCACCACGGTAACTGGATGGCCAGTAATCTAAGTCATTTGGCGGGCTATTTTGCCGGTATCGTGCAAATAGAAGTAGCCGAGCCAGATTTAGCTAACTTAACCAGCGCTTTGCAGCAGTTACAGGATTTAGATATCAAAGTGCAACATGGCGAACAAACTGAGCTAGATAAAAATCAGCAACTGCGTTTTGTGGTTACCGGTAATGATCGCCCTGGTATAGTGCAGGAGCTATCGAGCATTCTCAGCCACAAGGGCGCAAATATTGTGGCTTTTGAAAGCAATAAACAAAGTGCGCCGAACTGGGGTGTTCCGTTGTTTCATGCCGAAGCTACAGTGCAACTTCCCGCAGGCTTACATCGTGACGAAGTCACACAGGCATTAGAAGCTATCGCCACTGACATTGTGGTCGATTTAGAATAATCTGCGGTTTTGACGATGGCATTAACGCTGTCATCGTCATGTCATAAAAATGACATAGAGTGCTTTGCAGGCAGTTAGCAGGAGCAAAATCAATGGAACAGCAAAACACCCCGGTAACGCAAACTGATTATCCGTCTTTCCCACGCGAGCTAAGCTGGCTGGCCTTTAATGGCCGGGTCCTGCAAGAGGCTGCCGACACCCGTAACCCACCGATAGAGCGGCTACGCTTTCTGGGTATTTACTCAAACAACCTGGACGAATTTTTCCGGGTGCGGGTAGCGGATGTTAAGCGGCGCATCCTGCTGAAAAAATATCAGACATGGGAACATGAAGACGCTGAGTTATTGTTAATTGAAATCCAAAATCAGGTGCTACAACTGGGCAAGCAGTTTAGCAAGATTTATCTGGATATTCAGTTAGAACTGCGTAAACACAATATAGAGTTGATTGACGACAGCAAGCTTACTGAATTGCAATCGGGCTGGGTACGCAGTTTTTTTAATAATGAAGTTAAAAAACATATTTCACCTATTATTTTATCTAGTGCCGACGCGTCACTTGGTAAAATATTGGAAGATAATACCACCTATTTGATGGTAGAAATGACCGGCTCTCACAAGCCGGAATATGCCATAGTGCAGGTCCCCACCGATGAGGTATCGCGCTTTATTGAACTGCCACTTCATCTCAATACCCGTAAGAAAAACGGCCATTACCGGCGACAAATTTTGTTGTTAGACGACATTATTACCCACTGCGCCAGTGATTTATTTAACGGATTTTTTGAATTCGACAGCATCTGCGCTTTTTCATTAAAACTAACGCGTGATGCCGAATACAATATCAGCGATACGCTGGATCAAAGCTTAATCGATAAGATGTCTAAAGGGATCCGGCAGCGGTTAAAATCAGAGCCTACCCGGCTGGTTTATGATGCTGCCATGCCAGAGCAAATGCTTAAAGTGTTAACGAAACAATTAGGCACCAGCTCAGTAGATGCATTAATAGCAGGCAGTCGCTATCGCAATTTTAAAGACTTTATTGGTTTTCCGAATCTGGGCCATCAAAGCATGGAATTTCCGCCGCAACCGCCCTTGCCCAGCGCCGACTTTGAACAGCATTCCACCACCTTTGATGCCATTCGCAATAGCGATATTTTGCTGTATTACCCCTACCACAGCTTTGGCTACTTTACTGAATGGGTTCGCCAAGCCTCTTTTGATCCTAAAGTAACCCATATTAAGATCACCATGTATCGGGTAGCCAAACACTCACGCGTGATCCATTCACTGTTGGATGCTGTGCGCAACGGTAAAAAAGTGACCGTAGTGGTCGAGCTGAAAGCGCGTTTTGACGAAGAGAACAATATTAACTGGGCGCGGCGCATGACCGATGCCGGCATTGAGGTCATTTTTGGGCAGACTACGCTAAAAATTCATTCGAAAATTTGTTCTATCACCCGTATGGAAAAAGGCAAAGCAATCCGTTATTGCCATATCGGCACGGGTAACTTTAACGAAAAAACGGCGCGTATCTATACCGATATGAGTTTGTTTACTTGCCACCCAGAAATTACTGCAGAAGTAGAGCAAGTATTTGAATTTATTCAGTACTCTTATCGTCCTTTTGTCTTTAAGCACTTAATTGTGTCACCTACCTGGAGCAGACCTAAGCTACAGCAACTGATCCAACGTGAAATAGATTTTGCTACCAGCGGCCGTAAATCAGAGATCTTCTTAAAAGTGAATAATCTGGTTGATGAAGATATTGTACAACTGTTGTACAAAGCGAGTCAGGCAGGGGTAAAGATTCGGATGATTATTCGCGGTATGTGCTCTTTAGTACCAGGCATTCCCGGTATCAGTCAGAATATTAAAATCATTAGTATTCTGGATCGTTTCTTAGAACATGCCCGTGTCTATGTGTTTAGCAATGGCGGTGATACCGACGTTTACATTTCTTCGGCCGACTGGATGACCCGCAATATCGACCAACGGGTTGAAGTAGGTGTGCCCCTGTTTGATGCAAAAATTAAGCAAACAGTACTCACCACCTTAGATATTCAGTGGCGGGATAATGTTAAAGCCCGTACTATTGACGCCAAGCAAAGTAATTCCTACGTGAAACGTGGCAATAAGCGTAATATTCGCTCTCAACAAAGCATTTACGATTTATTCGCCGCACAGGCACAACTTCTATTGCAACAGGCTGAACCAGAGTTTTGACAACACAAACAGCACAGGAACCAGGCGCGGCACCCTATATTGCCGCCGTCGATCTCGGCTCAAACAGTTTCCATATGGTCATTGCCAGAGTGGTAAAAGGCGATATTCAGCTACTGCACCGTGAAAAACAAAAGGTGCAGTTGGCTGAGGGACTAAACGATGAGCTGGTATTAAGCGAAGAAGCCATAGAGCGCGGTTTAAACGTGTTGCGACAATTTGCCGACACCTTACAACCCTTTGCACCGCAATCTGTGCGTGTTATTGCCACCTATACCTTACGGCGGGCAAAAAACTCAGCAACTTTTCTAAGGCGCGCCAAAACGCTGTTTCCCTTTCCAATAGAAGTCATTTCCGGTCAGGAAGAAGCCCGCTTTATCTACCAAGGTGTGGCTCACTACGAGCATTTTAATGGTCGCCGTTTGGTAATTGATATCGGCGGTGGCAGCACCGAATTTGCCATTGGCGAAGGCTCACAACCACTGCGTCTTAGCAGCCGCAATATGGGTTGTGTCAGTTACGGCAAGAGCCACTTCGCGCAAGGCAAAATCTCAGCCAGGCGCTTTAACCGCGCCATTATACAAGCCGAGCAAGAGCTAGAGCCTATCGTAAGTAGCTTTCGCGCAGCAGGCTGGCAACAAGTGGTTGGCACCTCGGGTACGGTGAAGACCATTCGCGACATTATTAATGGCTTTGGTTGGAGTAGCGGTCCGCTGGAGCTAACGCATCTCCTGAAATTGCGGGACTATTTACTTAAATTTGAACATTGTCAGGATCTTGACCTACCGGGCCTGACTGAAGATCGCAAATTACTGCTCTGTTCCGGTTTAAGTATTTTAATTGCCGCCTTTCAAATGCTGCAACTTGAGCACCTGGTTTATATTGATGCAGCGCTACGTGAAGGGGTGCTATACGAAATGAGCGATCGTATGCAACATCTTGATATCCGTGAACAAACGATGCAAAGTTTAGTGCGGCGCTACCATATTGATGAAGCTCAGGCTGGCCGAGTGCAAGCCACCGCTATGGCATTGTTTGAACAGGTAAAAGACAGCTGGCAGCTAGACGACGAAGATGCCTTACTACTAGGGTTTGCCGCTACCGTGTTTGAAATTGGTTTGCATATAAATTCCTCTGGTGTACAAAAGCACTCAGCCTATATTCTGCAAAACGCCAACCTGCCAGGGTTTAACCAGGAACAACAAAATTTATTGGCGTGTTTAGTACGTTTTCATCGTCGGAAAATTCGCGCAGATGAAATCCCCTATTTCAGCCTTTATGATATTCCAGTGGTGATTAACTTACTGGTATTACTACGGCTCGCTGTGCTGGTTAACCAAAAACGCCGTGATGATTTCCTGCCACCATTCAGCGTCCAAGCAGGCGTGCAGCAACTGCAATTACAACTCCCGCCTGCCTGGCTACAACAACAAAATGTATTAGCCGCAGATTTACTGCAAGAACAAAAAATACTGAAAAAAATTGCTTTCAAACTAGATATACCCGCGCTACAGGATCTGATTGGTCAGGTAGTAGCAACAGTGGATCCAGACTAAACCAATAATGCGCTAACAACCTTGCCCGACCAAACGCTATTTAACCTTAAATTTAGCGCGTTTTTTCGGTGCCTGTGCCCCTAACACTAACTCGGGCGGTAAGGCAAAAGAGAAGGTGCTGCCTCTGCCCGGTTCAGAGAAAATCAGCAGTTGGCTGTTATGGCGAGACAAGACATGCTTAACAATAGCCAATCCAAGCCCAGTGCCACCTGTATTACGTGCCCGTGCTTGGTCTACCCGGTAAAAGCGCTCTGTTAGGCGTTTCACGTGATGCGCTGCAATACCATCGCCATTATCGGTAACGGTAAATACCGCGCGTTGATGCTCGCGCTGCCAACTCACATTAATTTCACCGCCTGCTGGCGTATACTTAATGGCGTTGGTTACCAAATTAGAAAAGGCACTGCGCAGTTCATCTTGTGCGCCGGTAACGGTTAGGCTGTCGTCTATATTAAACGTCAGCTTATGTTGCTTATCACGGTTAAGCGTTTCGGCCTCTCGCTCAATTAACTTAAGCATATTCGGTACAGCCACTTCCTGCTCAAATTGCACCCGAGCTGCCGCCTCAATGCGCGATAAGGTAAGCAGTTGTTGTACCAGCGCATCCATTCGGCGAGTTTGCTCTAACATTACTGGGTGCGCTTTCTGCCAGATTGGCTGGGCGGGCTGGCTCTCACCATCCATCACTTCCAAATAACCTTGGAGTACCGTTAATGGCGTACGTAGCTCATGCGAAACGTTGGCGACAAAGTCTTTACGAATTTGCTCTAGTTGCTTGAGCTGAGTAATATCGCGCACTATTAATAAAAACTGCGCTTTGCCATAGGGCATCATTTTGCACTCCAGCATAATGCTGGAAGAGGTAGGTGACATCACTTCCAGCGGCTGCTGAAAGCTTTGTAATTTAAGGTACTCATGAAACTCCGGTGAGCGGATCAAGTTATCAATACGCTGCCCTTCATCACTGGGCCAGCGCAACCCTACCAACAGTTGCGCCAGCTTATTACACCAGATAATACTCCAATCTTCGCTGAGTACGACTACGGCTTCAGGCAGGGCTTCGGCACCATCCCGAAAACGCCGTACCAGCGTGCGTAACTCTTTGCGTTTACGTCGCTCGCGCCGCTGCTGAAAGTAAATACCATCAAAAATCTGCTGCCAGCTACCATCACCGGCCGGTGGCGTTAACTTGCGATCACGCCACAGCCATTTATCCAGTAAGAAGATATGTTTGTACTGCCACCATAAATGCCCAAGACTCAGCAGTAACAACACCAACAAAACTTCGCCAAACATCCACCCCAAAAAAGCCGCCAGGCTGTAATAGAATAGAATACGCGCCAGCAGATTTTTCTTAGACAGCAGTAAACGCATTAGCGGCTACTTAGCAGAAAAGCGGTAACCCGAACCACGCACGGTTTGCACCAGTCGGTCGTGGCCTGCGGGCGAAATAGCCTTACGTAAGCGGCGAATATGTACATCAACAGTGCGATCTTCCACATAAACATTGGTACCCCAGACATGGTCAAGCAACTGCTCACGGCTGTAAACACGCTCTGGGTGCGTCATAAAAAAGTGCAGTAAACGAAACTCAGTTGGTCCCATATCTAATGCCTGCTCTTCGGCGGTGACCCGGTGCGACACCGGATCCAGTTTTAAACCTTGCACTTCTATTACATCATCTAAGCTAGTAGGAGCAACCCGGCGAATAACGGCTTTAATGCGAGCCATCAGTTCTTTGGGTGAGAATGGCTTAGTGACATAATCATCGGCACCGACCTCTAAGCCGCGGACTTTATCTTCCTCTTCACCTCTGGCCGTAATCATAATAATCGGAATATTACGTGTCAGCTCATGCTGTTTCATTTTTTTTGCAATCTGAATACCGCTACCGCCGGGTAGCATCCAGTCTAGCAGCACCAGATCTGGATAGGGTTCCACCAGATTATTTATTGCTGCTTCAAAGTCTTCTGCAACACTGGCCTGATAGCCGTTTTGTTCCAGTACAAAACATAACATATCACGAATGGGTGCTTCATCTTCGACAACCAGAATTCTTCTCGACATAGCTTGCTACCATATTAACTACATTGTGCTTATTATGCGGTCATATTATGACATTTTTATGAAATGAGACAGTTAACTATTTAAGCCATTTCGAGTGCATAAAAAAGCCCCGCAAGCGGGGCTAAAACACTCAACAACAGGCTAAAAAACTAGCAACTTAGAAGTTGTACTGCACACCCAGTGATAAACCACTGCTGTTTTCACCTGTTACTGCAGCCATTTGGGTATCACGACCACCTGCTGACACGCGGAATGCAGCAGCATCGTCATTCGAGGTAATACCATAAGCAACATATAACGTTAAATCTTTACCAATACGACGATCCGCACCCACTACCAGCATTGATGCACCAGAGTCTGCAGTATCATTGTCATCGGCAACATAGTACTGACTACGTAAGGTGTAATCACCCATTTTATAGCTGGCACCTAAACCGTACACATTACGATCGCCACCTGGCACATCACTGGCACTTTGAAACATACCTGAAACACGGAAGTCTGAAGTGATATCGTAGTAAGCGCCTAAACGCAGTGCGTTTGGATCTAAATCGTTTTGACCTTCAAAAGTTTCGTAAGCAATCGCCGCGTAGAAGCCTTTTACCTCATAGCTTAGTGCCATGCTGTAAGACTCTTGCACGTTATCAGCGGTAGCACCAGTGTTGTTATGCGGGGTGTAGTGAATATCAAATACGAAGTTACCAAATTTAGGCGTTTGATAGTGCACGCCGTTTTTATAACGCTCGTCAAATACGTTACCGATATTAGCGTTAGTACCGCCTGAAGTTGAAGTACGGGTCAGGTTACGGATATCGCCCACGCGGTCACCAAACATATCAACCTTGCCGCGCACGACTTTTAATGGGGTATCAAACTGACCTAAACGGACAGTACCAAAATCACCACGAACACCCACAAAAGTATCACGCGAAGCCCAGTTACCTGCGCCTTCGTCAAAACGAATATTTTGCTCAACTTGTACGAAAGCTTCTAAACCGCCATCGATTTCAGTTTTAGCGCGAAAGCCTAAACGGCTTGAGTTACTTGATACGTTAGTACCACTATCAACACCGTTATCCAGTGAATCAACTGATAAATGGGCGCGGCCATAAATCTCTACATCAGCAGCCAAAGCAGGCACTGCAAACATTGAGCATACTGCTGCGGCAACTAGACTTAATTTAATCGATTTCATTGGGATTCTCCTGATAATATTTTTATAAGCTGGCTTTGTTTTCGATAAGCCTATTATCAGCAGTCAAAATGTCAGATTAATTGCTTTTTTTTGAAGCTTTTATGACAGCTCGTTGTATGCAACCTAACCGAGCTTTAAACAAAAGCAAAAAGGCCGGAAAGCCGGCCTCTGTTACTGCACAAGAGCATTAACCGTAACGACCGGTAATATAGTCTTCGGTTTTTTTCTGCTTGGGGTTGGTAAATACGTCGTTTGTTACGCCCAACTCAATCAGATTACCTAAATGGAAAAAGGCCGTTCTATCCGATACCCGAGCCGCTTGTTGCATATTGTGTGTCACGATAACAATGGTGAAGTTTTGTTTTAGCTCATCAATGAGCTCTTCAATAATTGACGTTGCAATGGGATCAAGGGCTGAACAAGGTTCATCCATTAAAATCACTTCCGGGCTTACCGCAATAGTACGGGCAATACATAACCGCTGTTGCTGACCACCTGATAAACCGGTGCCAGGTTGATTTAAGCGATCTTTTACTTCATCCCATAAACCAGCACGACGCAAGCTCGACTCTACTACATCATCCAGATCCGATTTTTTGCTGGCCAAACCATGTAATTTAGGGCCATAAGCAATATTGTCATAAATAGATTTCGGAAACGGATTCGGTTTTTGAAACACCATCCCCACCTGCGCCCGCAACTGCACCACATCCAGCGAGTGATGATAAATGTTATTACCATCTAAGGCGATTTCACCAGTAACGCGACAAATATCAATAGTATCGTTCATCCGGTTTAAGCAGCGTAAAAACGTTGATTTACCACAACCAGAAGGACCGATAAAAGCAATCACCTCATTTTCCATAATATCCATATCGATACCATGAATGGCCTGATTATCACCGTAAAACACCTTAACATCGCGTGCGGTCATTTTTACCTTGGCCGCATCGGTTAACACTGTACTTTCACTCATTGCGTGGTCCTGTAATCAAAATATAAGGGGTTGCCAGCCAAGGCCTGTTACCAGCGAACTTCGTAGCGCTTACGCAGCCAGATCGCCAAGCTGTTTAATGACAGCATTAACGCTAGCAAGACGATAATAGCCGCAGAGGTTCTGGCTTCAAAGAAGTTACGTAATTCATTGCCTTGCCACAGATAAATTTGTACCGGCAAGGCGGTGGATTGTTCCATCGCACTGCTGGGTATGGAGGCGACAAAAGATTTCATACCAATTAATAACAGCGGTGCTGATTCACCCAACGCCTGTGCCACACCGATAATAGAACCGGTTAAAATACCCGGGATGGCCAGCGGCAACACATGATGGAATACCGCCTGACTTTTTGAGGCTCCCAGACCTAACGCCGCTTGTCTGATAGAGGGCGGTATGGCTTTTAAGGTAGAACGCGTGGCAATAATTACCGTTGGCAAGGTCATTAAGGTTAATACTAAACCACCAACCATCGGCGCCGACATGGGCAAGTTAAACCAACCAATAAAAATAGATGCACCTAATAAGCCAAACACAATAGAAGGTACTGCCGCCAAATTATTGATATTTACTTCAACTAAGTCGGTAAGTTTATTTTTTGGTGCAAACTCTTCTAAATATATGGCTGCCGCTACACCCATTGGGATAGAAAGCACAATCACCACTAGCATCATATACAGCGATCCCATAAAGGCACCCGCTAAACCGGCAGAGGCTAATGAACTGCGCGAGTCTGGATTCATAAATAGCGCAAAACTAAACCGGTTTTGAATAACGCCCTGCTCTTTTAAGCTTTCTACCCATTCACGAACTTTTGGGCTTAACTGTTGCTGCGCATCCCCTAAAGAGCGATCAATATTGCCTTTTAACCAAACATCGATATTGGCGTCAGTTAACAGGAGTAGCGACTTGGTGCTGCCAATAATGCTGGGGTCATTAATAACCAGATCACGAATAGCAAAGCGCTCACCCGATGTCACAATACGCTGTAAATCACGGCGATGTTCATTCGCATCAGGCAATACTTTATGTAATCCTTCGATAATCAACCGGTTAAAGTTAATCATGCCCACTTCAGAGCGCCACTCTAAATCACGCTGCCGAAATGCATTATCATTCTCGCCAGTCTGCTGTACCGGTTTCTCTGAGATTTGCACTATAGCAGGATCAAAATAGATATCGAGCTGAATAGCATGCTGCCAAAATGCTGGTAAGCCTTTAGAGAAAATATTCACAAATAGCAGTATCACTAGCAGAATACTGATCGAGACAGCGACAACACCGGCCCCCCGAAACAGCTTTTCCTGCCGGTGGCGCTTGTGCAGCGAACTCACAACCTGCTGCTGAACTTTGCTTCTGGCAACCGAGCTGCCGATAACGGTTTTCACTTCAGTAGTCATGTTTAATTACTCGTATTGTTCGCGGTATTTACGCACTATTACCAGCGCTACCACATTTAATAGCAGCGTAATCACAAATAGCGTTAAACCAAGGGCAAAAGCCACCAGCGACTGCGGGCTGGCAAAATCATTGTCGCCAGTTAACTGGTTAACAATAGTCACTGTTACGGTAGATACTGCTTCAAAGGGGTTAGCGGTCAGTGACGGGCTATTACCTGCAGCAAGTACCACTATCATGGTTTCACCAATGGCCCGGCTCACTGCCAGCAGCACAGCGCCAACAATGCCAGGTAAGGCGGCAGGTAATACTACCTTGCGAATGGTTTCTGATTTGGTCGCACCTAAGCCCAGCGAGCCATCACGTAGCGCTTTAGGCACCTGCGTTAGGATATCGTCTGATAAAGAAGAGATAAAAGGGATAAGCATGATGCCCATTACCACACCCGCAGTCAGCGCAGAGGTTGCCCGGATGGTTAATCCCAGCATTGCACCTAAATCGGTTAAAAACGGGCCAACCGTAACTAAAGCAAAGAAACCATAAACGATGGTCGGGATACCCGCTAAAACTTCAATCACGGGCTTGACGGTATTACGTACTTTACTTGGTGCATATTCGGCCATATAAATGGCAACCATTAACCCCAGTGGTATAGCAACTATCATCGCAATTAACGCCACTAACATCGTGCCAGATAATAGCGGTAATAAACCAAAGCTGCCCTGACTACCAGTTAAAGACCCCTCAGCTAAACCTACTGTGGAAAAACGCGGGTTCCAGGTTGTACCAAAGAAGAAATCTGTCGGTTTAATAAAGGTAAAAAATTTGAGTGTTTCGCCGACCATTGATAAGACAATACCAATGGTGGTTAAGATAGCGACTGTTGAACAAAGCAACAAAAGCGCCATCATCACTTTTTCAACCTGATGTCTGGCTCGCAACGATGGCTGAATCTTTCTAAAACTCACTAATAAACCAACCGATGCCACAATAAACATTAATGCCGTCAGCATTAAGGCGCTTTGTTGTTTTAGCGCAGCAAGGTAATTTGCCGCGCTTATCTCCCAATCAGCAGCTTCAGCCACAATGCCAAAGTTAGCTGCCAAATTACTGATCCTGCGCATAATGATATGAGCTTGTTCAGCACTTGTTAGCTGCTCTGCTGGGATGGAAGCTAAAACCATATTCTGAATCACGCCAGGAGCAAACCAGTTCCAAAGCAGCATAATAAAAAGTGGCGGTAATACTGCCCATAGTCCAACCATCATACCGTAATGATGTGGCCGAGAATGCATAATGGCGCTGTTATTGCCACCAGCCAGACTGCGGCTACGTACCATACCGAATTGGTAGGCGATGGCCATCAGTACCAGCAACATCAAGATTAAAGAGAGATTGTTCATCAGTACTCCGCTACTGAACAGAGATTAGGGTGTTGCTAAAAGCATAACGCGGCAAGATTGCAGTTTTATGACAAATAATAATTTCTGCTATACCCCAAATGCATAAGGCCACCCGCAGGTGGCCTTATTATTAAACGCTTAAATTACAGCGCTTTTTTGCTACGAATAGTTTTTAATACTTCGGCACGTTCTGCATCTGATAAAGGAATTAAACCTGCAGCTTCTAATGGGCTACCTTCACCTGAAGCAGCTTCAGATACAAAGTATTCAGCAAATTGCTGTAAACCTGGGATAACACCAATATGCTCACCTTTTACATAGAAAAATAGTGGGCGAGATACTGGGTATTTACCAGCAATAATGTTGTCAACTGTTGGTACTACACCACCAACTGTGGCCACTTTGATACGGTCACGGTTTGATTCATAGAAGCTTAAACCAAATACACCTACCGCGTCTTTTTGAGCTTGTAAACGCGCCAGTGTTTCAGTGTAATCACCAGCAATTTCAACTACGCTACCATCAGTACGCATAGCTAAACAGAAGTTGTTCTGATCACCAGACGCCATTGCTTTTACTTCTGGCAGGGTTTTACAGCCATCAAGAACTACTTTTTCTTCGTAAACTTCACGAGTACCGTGGTTAGAACCTGGGATAGCTAACAGGATAGCTTGGTCTGGTAAAGACTTATCAATTTGTGACCAACGGGTGTATGGGTTAGCAACCATTTTGCCATTCTGTGGCACTTGAGCAGCCTGAGCCAAGAATACATGCACCGGCTCTAACGCAAAAGTACCGGCATCAACGCGAGAAGCAAACACAATGCCGTCATAACCAATTTTAACTTCAACAACCTGGTTTACACCATTGGCTTTACACGCTTCAACTTCTGCAGGACGGATTTGACGAGATGAGTTCGCGATATCGATAGTGTTAGTACCCACACCTTGACAGAACTGGCGCAGACCGCCTGAAGAACCACCTGAACCTACTACTGGTGTTTTAAACTGGGCGAAGTTGTGACCAAATTCTTCAGCAGCTACAGAAGAGAATGGCAACACTGTTGATGAACCGGCAATTTGGATAGTATCGCGGGTAGCCTGAGCACTAGCAGCAAAGCTTAACGAAACCGCTGTTGCCAGCACTAACTTAGATAATGTCTTAATTTTCATTTTGTCGATCCTCTAATGAGTAGTTTTATTTAACTTTAAATTCAGTTTCAAATTCAACACAGTCAGTTTGCGGGCTTTTTATTTCAGCAATATGACAACACAGAATATTTTTAACGCACACGGTATAAAAATTTAGCTAACCCTAAATTGCTGCCAGCCGGTATTTAATTGTGCCGCCACAGCCGACAATTGTTCACTGGCCAGCGCTGAACTAGCAGCGCCGTCATGTAATTGCTGGCTGGCAGTATGTAATTCGTTTATGCCACTGATAAAGCGGTCGGTAACCTGCTGCTGCTCGTCGGTCGCTTGGGAAATCTGTTGGTTAAATGCCGCCAACTGAGTAACTTCACTGGCAATACTACGAAACACCTGTGCTGTTTTCCGGGCATGCGCCACGCTGTTATCTGCCTGCCCGGCGGCTTGGTCAATGGCAGCCACAGCATGGTTCGCTTGCGCCTGCAAGGTATTAATCATTTGTCGAATCGATTCGGTCGCCGCTTTGGTATTACCTGATAAAGTACGCACTTCATCGGCTACCACTGAAAAACCACGCCCGGCTTCACCAGCCCGTGCCGCTTCGATAGCTGCATTAAGTGCCAGTAAGTTCGTTTGTTCAGATATTTTTCCAATTACCTCTAACACGCCAGCGATCTTGGTCGAGTCTTGCTGCAAAGTGCGGATGATGCCACTGGCTTGCACCATTTTTTGCTCTAACAACTCAGTGCTTTGCATATTTTGCGTTGTAACTGCGGTGCCTTGCACACAGAGTTGTTGCGCGGTTTCCGTGCTAGTTAACGCCGCCTGCGTATCCGAAATCACCTGCCGTAATGCAGCAGACATTTCTTCCACCGCCAAGCTTAACTTATCGGCCTGTATTGCCTGCTGCCCTGCTCCGGCATTCACTTGTTCACTAACCTGTTGCACATGGCTGGCCTGACTGCCTAATAGCCGCGAGCTGGCGCCCAGTTGAGTTAATAGCGCCGCAAAACGTTGTAACATCTGATTCAGAGCTCTGGCCGCTTCGGCAATTTCATCACCTCCCTGCTCATCAGCCCGTAATGTCAGATCTGCTTGCTGCTCAAGCTGCAATAATAAATCACGTAAACCTCGCAGTGGCTGATTAACCGCACGCCTGGTTTGCCAAATAAAAAACAGCACCAGCAAGGTTAAAGCCGCGCCACCGTAAATATAAAATTGCACCATCGTCTGAGTAAAATCTGCCGCCTGATCGCGCACTTCTGCAGCAGTGACAATTTGCTGCTGAATAAATTGCTCGGCGAGTTCAGTAAAAGGTGTGATCTTAAGTGTTACTTCATTATTTATGGTCGACTCATTTAGAATGCGTATTAGCAAGGCATCGGTACCGGCGTAGCTCAGCCATTCCTGATAATGCTTTAGTGCTTGCGCAAAAGTGCTGTCCAGTTGCTGAAATACTTCGGTATCCGCAGCGGATTTCACTACCCGTTTTGCCGTAAAGGCCTGCCAGTGCTGCTCAGCCTCGTTCAGTAAAGCGGTTACGCTTTGCTGTGTGGCCTCAGCCGAGGTCCAGCCAGTACGGTATTGCTGTAACTGAGCCAGCCCCTGTTGCTGCAGTATTTTCTGGGGTGCCATAATGTCTGTTAATATCGCCAGATGCTCATCATACAACTGATTAAATAAACGATCTTTAGCACTAGCGCCCCAGAAACTAGCGAGTAGCACCGTTAGTAATAAAAGCAAAGGCACCAATCCAAGCAATATAACCCGATTAGCAATAGTCAACGACAGCTTCATAACACGACCCGCAATAGCCCGATTCTGCGGCGCACCTTAGCAAGGAAATATGTCTGTTTTATGACAGCTAACTTGCATTCTTTTTTCTACTTATCCAAACGAGTTGTAGCCTTAGTCAGGCTGTAATAACAGAGCTTACATGCTAAGCTTGGCCAAGCCGTTTAAACCAGAAAATGCTATGGCAAATAACTTTATTGAAGCTGCTACCCAAGGGCCCACACAACAACTCACGCAGTTTAGAAATTATCGTTGGGGGCTGATTATTGCCGAAACGCTGGTGGCGGTGCTGGCCTGGCTAGTCAACTTCCCAATATTAAACCCGCATTTAATTGTGTCGTTGCTGATGCTACATGCTATCAGCAATACGGTGATGTATTGGGTGCCTCGCCCAGAAAGCTATACCCGGCAGTTAGTGGCGCTAAGCTGTGTGATGGATCTGTTGCTGCTCACGCTATTTTTAGCTTTTAGCGGCGGAGCTAATAATGGCTTTGTATCAATTTTGCTGTTACCGGTAGCTACGGCAGCGGTGCTGCTGTCACCGGTTAGCGCCTATTTGCATACACTGCTGGCGATCCTCTGTTACAGCTTATTGTTATTACCACAAGCTATTATGCCGGTGCTGCATTCAAACCATGGTTTAAATGCAGAGCTATGGAGCGAACATACTTTTAATACCCATTTACTGCAGATGTGGGCCGCGTTTAGCTTTTCGGTGTTACTGGTAAGCTGGTTTGTCAGCAATCAGGCGCAGTTAATTCGCCGCCAAGCCAGGCGCTTGGGCTTATTTCAACAGCAGCAAGTACAACAAGAGCAACTGCTGGCGCTGTCGAGCTATGCCGCCAATGCCGCACATCAATTGGCAACCCCTATTCAAAATGTCAGTCTGTTAGTTGCCGAGTTGCAAGATACGCTGCCCGCAGACCCTGCCCTAAGTGATTTACTGCACGAAACCAAGCGCAGTCAGCAAATTGTGCAGGAACTACGCAGCAACGCCCAACAATTACGCCAGCAACAGTTTCAGCCACTGCCAGTAACGGCAGTGATTAAGCAAACGTTGGATAGCTGGTTGGTTAGCCGGGCCGACATTACGCTGGAGCAACAACACGACCATGACGCCAGTGTCTGCCTGATCACGGAAAACCGTAGCTTTGCCGCGGCCTTAATGAATATTTTAGATAATGCGGCCGATGCCAGCAGTCAAAATAACCTGCCTCGTTTACAGTTATCCAGCAAAATCCATCAAGGCCAGTTAACCTTAGTTATTCGCGATTTTGGCGAAGGCTTGTCGGCCCAACGTTTACAAGAGCTAGGCAAAGTACCGCAACCGAGCGAACAGGGCTTAGGTATTGGCCAGTTTTTGGCTAATATGACCATTGAACGGCTTGGTGGTGCAGTAGAGCGCCGTTTACATCCGCAAGGTGGTGTAGAGACCAAGATCCACTACCCTGCACACCACTTGCAATAACAGGCTACAGGAGCGTTTAATGTACGATATTTGCCTGATTGATGATGACGAAATTCTGCTACGCACTCTGGCCAGACGTTTAAGCCAGCAAGCGTACCAGGTGGTAACGTTGCAAGGCCCGATAACTGAGCAACAGCTCGTTGCTACGCCCGCCCATTGCTATTTAGTTGATTTACGTATTGCAGATCAATCTGGCCTGAGTTTGCTAGCACCGCTACGTGCCGCCTACCCTGATAGCCGCATTATTATGTTAACCGGCTTTGCCAGTATTGCCACTGCAGTCCAAGCCGTGAAGCTGGGCGCAGATGATTATCTAACTAAGCCGGTTGATTTTGCTGCCTTGCTGCAATGCATCAGTACTGCAGATAGCAGCGACACGCCGCAATCAGCAGAAGCTGATACCGCGTTATTATCACCAGATCAATTAGAATGGGAACATATTCAGCGCACTTTAGAGCAATTTGACGGCAATATCTCGCATACGGCCCGTGCTCTGGGGATGCACCGGCGCACTTTGCAGCGAAAGTTACTAAAACGGCGACCCGAGCGACGTGAGCAAGATGATGAACAAGAACCTAGACACATTAATGATGCAAATCAACAACAATGACTATTTATACAGTAAACAACTAGTTGACACTTTATAAGCCGGCATTGCCGGCTTATAATTAAGACACTTTAGTAAAATTCTACGTTTAAATCTTTTTAACCCAAGCCTGACACCAGCCTTCAGCAGCTACCAGCTTGCCTGGGAAGATTGCACATGGGCGCCATTCCTGGCCGTCTTCACCCTGCACCAGATTACAGTTAACGCAATTCTGGCCTTCTTTCTCAGATTTATGGGTGTATTTCATCGCGGCAGCTAAAGGATCGTCTAACTTAACAGGTTCAGCAGCGAAAGCGCGTAAACTCACCCCACCCGCGGTTAAACCAATTACTGCCCCGGCAGAAATTTTGAAAAAACTACGTCTATTAATATTATTCATTGTGAATCTCCTGCATTAATTGCCTTTAATATTCTTCGTAGATGGCGCTATAGCTTGGTTAGCTGAGCTAGCTTGCCTTGCGTTAACGCCAATTACTGTAGATATATAATACTTAGGATCCGTCATTGCGGATTTGATAAGCATCAAGTTAAGTTGCTAAGCGGCGACAATCACTGCTTGTTCAACTAACCCGGCCAGCCCAAGTGTACGCTAAAAACGCCATAGATACCGCCTAACAGGTGCGACAAAATGTCGCACCTGTTAGGCGGAGTTGCTGAATTTTGCAAGTCCACCGCTTTTTTTCTCTGCTTTACCCCAAGGCTATAGCAAGGCGGGCTATGACTGCGGTATCTTTATTCTTTAATCTAAAATAAAGTCCGTAATTATTATGCAAAACAACGCCGCACTCATTAGCAACGATGCTGTAGTACTGGGAATACTGGCCGTGATCCTTGGGCTGGTGTTTTATACCAGTCATAGTGAAAATCGATACTGCAAAGCATTTTATCGCTATGTACCCGCCCTGTTACTTTGCTACTTTATCCCCTCGTTATTTAATAGCTTTGGCATTATTGATGGTGAGGGCTCAGCGCTGTACACCATGGCTTCACGTTATTTGCTGCCGGCCAGCCTGGTATTACTTACCCTTAGCGTAGACTTTAAAGCTATCTTAGGTTTGGGCCCCAAAGCCTTAATTATGTTCTTCACCGGTACATTAGGTATTATTATTGGTGGCCCTTTAGCCCTGCTGGTACTCGGTTCTTTTTATCCAGAGGCACTGGGTGGTGATATCTGGCGCGGCATGACGACCATTGCCGGCAGTTGGATTGGCGGTGGTGCGAACCAGGCCGCGATGAAAGAAGTGTTTGAAGTTGATGGCAGTATTTTTTCTGTGATGATCACGGTAGATGTGATTGTGGCCAACGTTTGGATGGCAGTGCTGTTATTGATGGCCAGCCGGGCTGAATTTTTTGATAAAAAAACTGGCGCTGATACTAGCGCGATTCGTCATTTACAGCAAAAAATCGAACAATATCAGGCCGAGCATGCACGTATTCCGCAGCTAACAGATTTTATGCTAATTATCGCTGTCGCCTTTGGCGTAACGGGCTTCTCGCATCTGATGGCTGATTTAATCTCACCTTGGATTGAACAGACAGCGCCGCAGTTAGCCATGTATAGTTTAACCAGCAAGTTTTTCTGGCTGGTCGTGGTGGCGACTACTCTGGGGTTAATATTATCAACAACCCGTGTGCGTAAACTGGAAGCTGTAGGCGCCTCTAAAATCGGTACCCTGTTTTTATATATGCTAGTGGCTACCATTGGTATGCATATGGATGTCACCGCTATTTTCGATTACCCGTTAATGTTTGTAGTAGGTATTGTTTGGATGGCCTTTCATGCAGGCATTATGCTGTTTGTCGCGAAATTGATTAAAGCTCCCCTGTTTTATATGGCAGTGGGCAGCCAAGCGAATGTTGGGGGAGCCGCGTCTGCCCCTGTCGTGGCCGCCGCCTTTCATCCTTCGCTGGCACCGGTCGGGGTATTATTGGCCGTACTTGGTTATGGTGTTGGCACCTATGGTGCTTATATTTGCGGCTTGTTATTGCAGCAAGTCGCGCCCTAATCCCACTGCAGCCGAGACCTACGACAGTGTAAAATTTGACCTGCCAGCACTTCGCTGGCAGACTGCTTTGCAACAATGTATTAGGGTTGAATCTGGTGTCTAGTCTTTGGCGCATGCTGCTAATTGGGTTCTTTTGTTTACCACTTGCGGTAACAAACGCGCATCAACAAACTGCGACAGCGTTGGAGGAAAGCGCGCCAGAGACTGAACTTTCCATCAGTGAATTAGCACAACTTGCTAAAACAGACCCCAGAGTGCTGCTTAGCTTATTGACACCTTCTAGCAGCACATATTTAACCCTGCCCGCAGCAAACAGCTATTTGCTGCTCAGTAACGCCAGCTAAAGGCTTGGATGATGTACAAGCAACGCTACAATTTGCAGAGCAACAAAACTAAAACGAGCTGCTGATCGCAACGTTATATAGCCGCGGCGCGCTGTATATCAGCCTAGTAAATTATCCTGATGCGTTAGCCGATCTCAACCGCGCCTATCGGCTGGCTGAGTCGTATCCAGAGTTGAACATAAACAAGGCAGATGTGGCAAGTATACTGGCTCTAGTTTATGAATACCGTAACGAAGATGCGCTGGCTATACCCTACTTTACTGAAGCCGCAGTCTATAACAGGCGTAAAATAATGTTGTTGCTACAACAGCAGCTGGATATAGCGCATCGCTATAACCATACCCTGAGCATTGCCGTACTCGATCTTATTGGCAGGATCGGCGGCGAAGAGTTCTTGGTGTTGTTCCCTTGCACTGATTTAGCGGCAGCCAAACAGCTGGCCGATCCACTACAGCTATATCAAAAAAAGCCATAAAAAAACCGGCATACTTGATGCCGGTTTTTAATTGTATTTTTAGTAAAACTAACGCACTAAAAGTTGATTAGCTTACTTGCTAACTGCTTAGCCGCGGCTGGCGCGTTTACGATCGTTTTCTGTTAAGTGGCGCTTACGAATACGAATAGACTTTGGCGTAACTTCTACCAGCTCGTCGTCGTCAATAAACTCTAACGCTTGCTCTAAGGTGTAGCGAATAGGTGGTACCAGGTTAATCGCTTCGTCCGTACCAGAAGCACGTACGTTAGTTAATTGTTTACCCTTTAAGCAGTTAACGGTTAAATCGTTACTACGGCTATGGATACCAATTACCTGACCTTCGTATACTTCTTCGGCATGACCAATAAACATCCGGCCACGCTCCTGCAGGGAGAAAATGGCATAACCTGCCGCTTTACCCATAGCATTAGAAATCATTACGCCGTTAGTACGTTGACCGATAGTGCCGCCTTTATGCTCACCGTAGTGATCAAAACTGTGGTACATCAGACCGGTACCTGAAGTAATAGTCATAAACTCGGTACGGAAACCAATTAAACCACGGCTTGGCATTAAGAAATCCATGCGAATACGGCCTTTACCGTCTGGCTGCATATTGGTCATTTCAGCTTTACGCTCACCCATTTTCTCCATGATAGAACCCTGGTTCTGTTCTTCACAGTCGATAGTGACGTTTTCCATTGGTTCCAGTTTCACACCATCAACCACTTTCATGATCACTTCAGGGCGTGATACTGCTAACTCAAAACCTTCGCGGCGCATGTTTTCAATTAACACGCCTAAGTGCAATTCACCACGTCCTGATACACGGAACTTGTCACCGTCTTCGGTTTCTTCAATCCGCAGCGCTACGTTGTGTTTCAGTTCGTTGGTTAAACGCTCCAGGATCTGACGCGATGTCACGAACTTACCTTCTTTACCCGCGAACGGTGAGGTATTGACCTGAAATGTCATAGTAACGGTTGGTTCATCAACTTGCAGTGCTGGTAACGCTTCCACTTTGGTCGGCGAACAAATCGTGTCAGAAATTTTCAGCTCGCCTAAGCCAGTAAAGGCAACGATATCACCAGCAGTCGCTTCTGCTGTTTCAATGCGCTCCAAGCCTAAATAACCAAATACCTGACCTACTTTACCGTTGCGCTTAGTACCATCAGCACCAACAATAGTGACCTGTTGGTTTGGCTTTAATGAGCCACGTTTGATACGACCGATACCGATAATGCCTAAATAGCTTGAGTAATCTAGCTGCGATACCTGTAACTGGGTTTCGCCATCTACTTCTACTGCTGGTGGCGCGACATATTTAATAATGGCTTCGAATAAATCGGTGATGTCATCTTTCTTAACATCGGCTTCCATTGACGCCCAGCCGTTTAAGCCTGATGCGTAAACAATTGGAAAGTCCAGTTGCTCATCAGAAGCACCTAAGTTATCAAACAAGTCAAACACTTGATCAATAACCCAATCTACCCGGGCACCTGGCTTGTCTACTTTATTGATAACCACAATCGGCTTTAAACCGTGCGAAAACGCTTTTTGGGTTACAAAACGGGTTTGCGGCATTGGGCCTTCTACAGCATCTACCAGCAGTAATACTGAGTCAGCCATCGACAATACGCGTTCAACCTCACCACCAAAGTCGGCGTGCCCCGGTGTATCCAAAATGTTGATCTGATAACCATTCCAACGTACTGAGGTATTCTTTGCCAGGATAGTAATGCCCCGCTCAGACTCTTGTGCATTCGAATCCATAACACGCTCTTGCAGTTTTGCCCGCGCGTCGAAGGTACCAGATTGTTGTAATAGTTTATCAACCATGGTTGTTTTACCGTGGTCAACGTGGGCGATGATTGCGACATTACGCAGTTTGTCTAAAGATGAAGCCGTGACGCTCATGTATATGTATCCTCTGTGGCACTAGATGACCATAATGACCACCAGGCGAACGCGATTTAAAACTAAAGGGGGAATATTCTACTCTTTTTTTTACGTGAAAGATAAATTCCCTGTCGACTTTTCCGGATTTTTTTTCAGCAGCGTGTTTTTCCGCTACACTCAGATACGGTGCCAAAGGCACCACAATGATGCAGTTAAGCACCACATTGGTGCAACACAACATAATTCGCAGTCGTGTATTTTATAAAAGCATTTTAATACATAGGCTTAGTATGTTGGCATGTATCTGGCATTTAACAGGGCAACAAACCAGTTAAATGCTCAAATTAGGTCACTTGGAGGAATGCATGTCTGTAGAAAACGTTCTTAAACTTATCAAAGAAAACGATGTGAAGTTTGTTGATCTGCGCTTTACCGATACTAAAGGTAAAGAACAGCACGTTAGTGTACCTGTTAGCCAAATTTCGGAAGATACTTTTGAAGACGGTAAAATGTTCGACGGTTCTTCAATCACTGGCTGGAAAGGCATCAACGACTCAGACATGATCCTGTTACCAGACGCGTCTAGCGCCGTATTGGATCCTTTCTTTGAAGAAACCACGTTAAATATCACCTGTGACGTTATCGAGCCAAGCACTATGCAAGGTTACGATCGCGATCCACGCTCTATCGCTAAACGCGCTGAAGAATATTTAAAATCAACTGGCATTGCCGACACCGTATTGTTTGGCCCAGAACCAGAATTCTTTATGTTTGATGACGTGCGGTTCCATACCGACATGTCAGGTTCGTTCTTTAAACTAAATTCAACCGAAGCAGCCTGGAATTCAGGTACGGCTTATGAAGATGGTAACAAAGGCCACCGTCCTGGTGTGAAAGGTGGTTACTTCCCATTACCACCAGTAGATTCAGGCCACGATATCCGTAGTGCCATGTGTATGGTGTTAGAGGAAATGGGTCAGGTAGTAGAAGCGCACCACCATGAAGTTGCGACTGCTGGTCAAAATGAAATTGCTACCCGTTTCAATACTCTGACTAAAAAAGCAGATGAAATCCAGCAAATGAAGTATGTGATCCACAACGTGGCGCATATGTATGGCAAAACTGTAACCTTTATGCCAAAACCACTGGTTGGTGATAACGGTTCAGGTATGCACTGCCATCAGTCATTAGCAAAAGATGGGGTAAACCTGTTTGCTGGTGATAAGTATGCCGGTTTATCTGAAATCGCCCTGTACTATATTGGCGGTATCATCAAGCATGCTAAAGCATTAAACGCCTTTACTAACCCGTCTACTAACTCGTACAAGCGTTTAGTTCCGCACTTTGAAGCCCCGGTAATGCTGGCGTATTCCGCCCGTAACCGCTCTGCGTCTATCCGTATTCCATTGGTACCAAGTGCTAAAGCGCGTCGTATCGAGTGCCGTTTCCCGGATCCAGCAGCTAACCCATATCTGGCCTTTACAGCCCAGTTAATGGCTGGCTTAGACGGTATCCAGAACAAGATCCACCCAGGCGATGCCATGGATAAAGACTTGTACGATTTGCCAGCAGAAGAAGCAGCAAGTATTCCACAAGTTGCAACCTCGTTAGATGAAGCGCTGAATGAACTTGAGAAAAACCGTGCTATTTTCACCAAAGGTGGCGTAATGTCTGACGGCATGATTGATGCCTATATTGCCATTAAACGTGCTGAAGCACGTAAAGTGTCGATGGCTGTTCACCCGCTAGAATTTGAATTGTACTATAGCGTTTAACAGCGTTTAAAAAGGCACCGAGACAGCTGCCTTTAACCTGTCAAAGCTAGTACTTTCTAACTAAACACAAAAGCTCACTTCGGTGGGCTTTTTTTGTAGGAAATTTAATAATTACCAGCTAAAGTTATTATTAAATTTTAGCGTCAAAGAAAAGGACTAACCAGCGGATGAAACGGCTATGGCTGTTGTTAACACTACTGACCTGCTTGCTGTCTTCCGTACCTGCGGTCGCACAGGATAAGAAAATTTATGTCAGTCGTGATGCTAACGGCGTATTAGTCTTTTCTGACAGCCCCACACCCGGTGCTGAAGAGGTGAGCTTTACTTCGCGTCCTAATCTGATGGAGGCGACCAATGTACGCTTTCCAGAGAAAAAACCCGCAGAACCAGAAGGCTATAAAGTAGATATCGTGCAGCCAGAAAACAAAGCTACAGTGCGTGATAATACGGGGTCGGTTTATATTTCTGGCAGTATTAGCCCACGTTTTCAACGTGGTTTCAGCGTGCGCCTACTCCTCAATGGCACCCTACATGGCGAACCCCAAAATAGTACGGTATTTGTGTTGCGCGATATCGATCGAGGTGAACACACTATTCAATTAGAGCTGATCGATCAAAGCGGCAAGCTAATTGCAGCAAGTCCCTTAACTATCTTCTATTTACATAGAGCCAGTTTAATTTCACCAAATTAGTGCGTAGCAAGTGAAATCCAGCGTGTGCCACGCTAGACTCTCTTCCTGCAGCACTAATTTGGTGCAAGAGGAATTGTTATGCCACAGGACTTGTTAGCCCATACGCTGGTTGATCAGCTAACCACAGCAGTATTGTTGTTAGACCAACAGTTAAGCGTAAGCTATTTTAATACTGCCAGCTGTGCCGTGCTTGGGTTAGGTGAGAAACGCCTGAATCAACAGTATTTCCCGGGGTTATTCCAACATCTTGATTTAAAAGCCAGTCACCTAAAAAATGCGTTGCAAAGCCGCCAGGCCTTTAGTGTCAGCGATGTGCAGGCAGTATTAGCCGATGGCCGGCACTTATTATTGGATATCGCCGTCACGGTAGTCGTAGAACAACAGCCGCCGCAATTATTACTGGAGCTACGACAGGTTGATCAGCAACGTAAAATCAGTATGGAAAGCCTGCAGCAACATCAACATTTGGCTGCACGCGAACTTATTCGCGGCCTGGCCCATGAGATTAAAAACCCACTAGGTGGACTACGCGGCGCGGCGCAGTTACTGGAAGAATCATTGGACGAGGAGCAAAAAGAGTATACGCAGCTCATTATTGCTCAGGCCGACCGGTTACGTAATTTAGTTGATCGACTACTTGGGCCTTACCGCCCACCACAATTACTGCTGAGTAATCTGCACCAAGTGGCAGAGCAGGTTTTGCAGTTAGCGCAAATGGATAACCCAGCACAAATTTATTTTCAGCGCGATTATGATCCCAGTATCCCGGACTTTTTATTTGACCCCGAGCTATTAGAACAAGCACTACTCAATATCGTGCGCAATGCGCAGCAAGCCTTAACTGAGGGTGGTCAGGTGTGTTTGCAAAGCCGCATTCTGCACCAACACACCTTGCATGGCAAAAGATACAAACTCGTCGCCTGTATCAAGGTTATTGATAATGGGCCGGGTATTCCTGCGGCTATTCGTGACACCTTATTCTACCCCATGGTCAGCGGCAAAGCCGGAGGCACGGGCTTGGGGCTGTCGATTGCACAAACCCTAATTCACCAACAACGCGGTTGGATTGATTGTGAAAGCTGGCCGGGTCATACCGCCTTTATGATTTATCTGCCAATTTCCGACTGTGAGGATGATCTATGAACCAATTTGTCTGGATAATTGATGACGACAACTCGATCCGCTGGGTGCTGGAAAAAGCCCTCAGCCGAACCGATATCCAATGTGAAAGCTTTGCCTCAGCCGATCTTATGCTGCAACGACTGGAATATGAACAACCTGCGGTAGTGGTTTCCGATATCCGTATGCCCGGCACCGACGGTATGGCGTTATTGACCAAACTACAGCAGCTTAGCCCCGATTTACCGGTGATCATTATGACGGCACATTCTGATCTGGACAGTGCGGTCAATGCGTTTAAACGGGGGGCCTTTGAATATCTCCCAAAGCCCTTCGACGTCAACGATGCAGTTGCCTTAATCAGCCGCGCGTTGGAACACAGTAAAAACCGCTTAGCTAAACATCAGCCCGTCCCTCAAGCACTTAACCCGGAAATTATTGGTGAAGCACCAGCCATGCAGGAAGTGTTTCGGGCTATTGGTCGCCTAGCCCGCTCCAGCATTAGTGTGCTAATTAATGGTCAATCAGGTACGGGTAAAGAACTGGTAGCACGTGCTTTACACAAGCATAGCCCGCGCTCTGAACAACCCTTTATAGCGTTGAATATGGCCGCCATTCCCAAAGATTTGATTGAGTCAGAACTGTTTGGCCATGAAAAAGGGGCCTTTACCGGTGCCAATACCCTACGTAAAGGCCGCTTTGAACAAGCGGACGGCGGTACCCTGTTTTTAGATGAAATTGGCGATATGCCACTTGATGTACAAACCCGCTTATTAAGGGTGCTAGCCGATGGTCAGTTTTATCGCGTTGGCGGCCATCAAGCGGTGAGTGTTGATGTACGTATTATTGCCGCTACGCACCAAAACCTGGAGCAACTGTCGCAAGAAGGGAAGTTTCGGGAAGATTTATTTCACCGTTTAAATGTTATTCGAGTGCACCTGCCCACCTTAAAAGATCGCCGGCAGGACATTGCGAAACTGGCCCGGCATTTCTTAGTACAAGCGGCCACCGAACTGAACGTAGAAGCCAAAACGCTGAGCAAAGAAGCAGAACAGTTTCTAACTCAGCTAGACTGGCCGGGTAATGTGCGGCAATTGGAGAATACCTGCCGCTGGTTAACCGTTATGGCCAGTGGCAAACATATTGTGGTTGCTGATATGCCGCCTGAACTGTCGCAGCCCACTAAAGTGATCAGCAATACCCCAGCCACAGCCTTTAGCGGCGACTGGCAAAGCTTGTTGGCTAATTGGGTGAATGAGCGCTTGGCGGCAGGTGAGGATAATATTCTGGCTGAGGCGGCACCCGCGTTTGAGAAAGTGGTGCTGGAACAGGCTTTACGCTATACCCATGGCCATAAACAAGAAGCGGCCCGCAAACTTGGTTGGGGCCGCAATACCTTAACACGCAAACTGAAAGAGCTAGGGGTAGATTAACCCCTGCCGTTTTAAAGCGCGGATTAAGCGTCAGCTTTTTCCGCTTTACCACGTCGCCCCTCTTTTGAGCGTTCAAAACGCTCAGGACTACGTTGACTGTCTAGCTGCTGCCGCTGCTCGTCAGTCAATAGTTGGCGAATTTGATGGCGTAATTGCATGCTCTGCAGTTGCCGCTCCAATTGTCGCGCTTGTTTTTTCTCTAACAATTCACGGGCACTGGTTGCATCAAACTGCGGTGCATCCATCAGTGCTTGCCAAGCCTGGCGATCTGCCGGTTCAGCGGTACGCTCTTGCCGGGCCTGGCGATGTGCGACCATTAATTCTTTAATTGCGGCACGCTGCTCTGTGGTCAGATCCAGTCGGCTAAAGGCTTTTTTGTGCATATGAGCTGGGTTATGCTGCTCGCCATGCGCTTTAAACTTGCGTTCGCTTTTCACTTCATCAGCTACGGCAACACCGCTTAATGCAATCAGAGTACTTAAGGTGATCAATAGGGTTTTCGCTTTCATCATTTGCTCTCCGCTGTTTTGACCCTTACAGCTTAACGCAGCCAATGCAAAGCAACGCAAAGGGCAAGTAAAGATTCCGTAAAGAGCCTGACAGTAAAAAACGGACAGCGTAAACTGCAGATAAGTAATAAGGAGAGCAGCATGACCAATACCCCGCCAAAAATTCTCATGATCGATGACGACACCGAGCTTTGTCAGCTGGTCGCAGAGTATCTGGCGCTAGACGGCTTTGCGTTTGAAGCGGTGCACGATGGCCAAAGTGGTCTGGAGCGTGTTGCCACTGCTAATGCAGATCTTATCTTGCTGGACGTTATGTTGCCGCGACTGGATGGTCTTTCCGTATTAAAAGCACTACGCGCTGGCGCCTATTGCCCGGTATTAATGCTCACCGCCCGCGGTGATGATATTGATCGTATTCTGGGGTTAGAGCTGGGTGCCGATGATTACCTAGCCAAACCCTTTAACCCACGTGAGCTGGTAGCGCGCATCAAAGCGATTTTAAGACGGGTGGAACTGGCGCAGCAAGAACCACAACAAGCACTCACGGTATTGAAGGTTAATGAGGTAGAGCTAAATACCCAAAACCGACAGGTTAGCTGTTGCGGTCAGTTGCTTACCCTGACCGCTACTGAGTTTCAACTACTGGAATTACTGATGCGCCGCTCAGGTGAAGTCCTAAGTAAAGAAGAGCTGAGCAAAAGTGTATTAGGTCGCCGCTTACAAATGTATGATCGTAGTTTAGATATGCATATTAGTAATATTCGCAAAAAATTGGCGCAATATAGCCAAATTGAAAAAATTCAAACGCTGCGCGGCAGTGGTTATTTGTTTATTAACGGCACATCAGTATGAAACTACATTGGCTAAACCCGGTTAACTCGTTAGCGGGTCGTATCTTTATCTGGTTTTGGCTGGTATTGCTGCTTACCGTTACCTTAACCTTATTACTTAGCCGTCAGCTGATTGAAGATACCGAAATTCGCCGCTTGCCACCGCCCGTGGTAGCCCAAATTCAACAAGAGGTGAGCCAGCTTAGCCAAAGCCACTCGCTATCGCAGTTGCTGCTGCAGTTACAACAGCGGGATAATGACCGCTGGGTAGTGATTGATGTACAACAAAACACCCTGCTAACACCGAATGCACTGCCCAGAAATTTTAACTATAACTGGCTAACGGAACTGAACCAGCTAAATCGTCCCAGATTACTGCGCCATAACAACACCCATCTAGCAGGCCCTTTTATGCTAAACATTGCCGGTGAGCAACTGGCGCTGTATCAACAACGGCAACGCCCGGCGCAGCCATGGTGGCGTCTGAGTAGCTTATCAGAGCCAATCCTCATTTTATTACTACTGCTAACCTCTGCTGCCGCAAGCTTTATTTTGGCTATTTCTATTTCCAGACCATTACGCGAATTGGTACAACAAAACCTGCTGTTTGCTGCCGGTAAGCTGGATAGCCGGGTGCCGAAATTAGCACGGCGTAAAGACGAACTAGGCCAGCTTGGCCGCAGCTTTAATACCATGGCGGAACGGATTAGCGCGCTGCTGCAAAACCAGCAACGCTTAATGCGTGATATCTCCCACGAGCTGCGCTCTCCTTTAGCCCGAGCACAACTGGCGCTGGGCCTAACTGAGCGCCAGCAAGATTTACAACAGCTGCCACGCTTAAAAAACGAATTAGAACGGTTAGACCTGATGCTAGATGAGCTACTGACCTATAGCCGCCTGGATGCGGGACAGTATCAATTAGATATCCATGCCTGTGATTTGGTGGCGTTAACCGAAGAAGTGATCAGCATTAATCAATTAGATGCCGAAGAGAAGGGGCAACGCATCACGCTTTCTGCCCCGGAACAGCTGTGGTTAGACGCCGATAGCCGTTTACTGGGGCGCGCCATAGAGAATATTTTGCGCAATGCTTTAAAATACAGCCCAACCGACAGCCAGATTGAGTGCACCATTACAGTGCAAGAACACAAGTTGCAGCTGAGCATCCGTGATTATGGCCCAGGGATCCCGGAAAACCTGCTGGAAAATATTTTTCTGCCGTTTTATCGGGTAAGTGATAGCCGCACCAGTGCCACAGGCGGCACCGGTTTGGGTTTAGCCATAGTGGCACAAATTATTCGGCAGCATCATGGTGAGGTGAGTGCCAGCTTACCCGCTGGCGGAGGGCTACAGGTCAATGTTACACTAGCCCCCAAGCTATCATTAGCCCCCTTTCAACTACAACCGGATGCCAATTATCTAACCTAATGCCAGCACCTATTTTTCCGGCGATTAGCCAACTGAGCAGCGAGCCACAATTAACGGAGCATTGGTCTGCAGTACTGCTGCCCTTTTGGCGTCAACTGCAGCATGGCCAATTTACCGGCTTAGCGGGTGTGCCTATTCATTATAGCTATTGCCACACCCCGGGCGCGACCAGCGCATGGGTGATCAGCAGTGGCCGAATTGAAACGTCCATAAAATACACTGAGTTAATCTTTGAACTACGTCAGGCCGGTTATAGCGTTTTTATTTTAGATCATCGTGGTCAGGGCCGCTCCGGCCGAATGTTACCCGATGCCCAGTTAGGTTATGTGGCTGACTTTGCTGATTACCAGCATGATTTAGCCACCTTTTTGCGCGATGTGGTGCAACCAGCAGGCTATCAGCAACATTTGCTGTTAGCCCATTCCATGGGGGCCGCTATTGGCGCAGGTTTACTGACACTGCCCTCCTGGCAGGACTGGCAGCAATTTTTTAGTGCAGCCATACTGTGTTCACCGATGTTTGGTATCTATACGGGGGCCGTACCTGCTTGGTTAGCTGAACCGGCAGCGATGCAGTATTGTCGCATTGTTCGCAGGCTAGTCCCCCAGCAACACCGTTACTTTCCCAGCCAATTAGCCTATCGCGATAAGCCCTTTACTGGCAACGAACTAACCGGTAGCCAAGCGCGCTATCAGGCACTTAGAAACTGTTATCAAACCGAGCCGCAGTTACAGCTGGGCGGGGTGAGCTGTCATTGGTTACAACAGGCAATAACAGCGATGCGGGAACTAAAGTGCTACGCAGAAAAATGCCAGACCCCCGTCCTGTTATTGCAAGGTGCAGCCGATAAGGTTGTAGCCAATGCTGCGCAGCAGCGCTGGTTTACGCAGTTACCCGCTCAATTACCCAAACAGTTGCTGACACTCTCTGGCGCCCGGCATGAGATCTTGATGGAACAAGACCAGATCCGCCAACAGGCGTTGACAGCAATCAATCAGTTTTTAGGTTCACTCTACACACCACCGACACAGCCTAGCTGACGCCAGGCTTCATAGCTGACAATCGCCACACTGTTAGCCAGGTTTAAACTGCGTGCATCCTGTTGCATCGGAATGCGAATTTTTTGCTCAGCGGGAAGATTGTCTCTTACACTGTCAGGCAAACCCGAAGTTTCTGAGCCGAATAGCAGCACATCACCCGCCTGATACTGCACCTGATGATAAAACTGCTGGCCTTTGGTGGTCACCGCAAAAATACGTCGCCCCTGCATGGCTTCAGCAAACAGCTGATAGTTGGCGTAACGGGTAACCCGAGCCAAATCATGATAATCCAAACCGGCACGGCGTAATTTCTTTTCTTCAAAATCAAAGCCCATAGGCTCAATAATATGTAACTGACAACCATTATTCGCCACTAACCGAATAATGTTACCGGTATTAGGGGCAATCCGTGGTTCAAACAAAGCAACATGAAACATAATAAAAGCCTTTAGAAAAAACTCGTACAAATGTACTGTCTACCACGCTGCGCAATCAGCCACATTATTCTATGCCCGAGCTACATCACGAAGGAATTTTCGGTATAGATTACCAGATATTTTTCAAAAAGCGGCTGTACCGGAAACTAAAAAGCATCTATAGTAAATGTTGGTCAGAAAATCATCAGGGATAGTTTCGTAATGGCCCAACCTATTAACCTTTTAATCTGTACAGCTCTGCTGGTAGCCTCACCGGCTTTTGCAGCTACACAATCCTTTCTGGAGGGAGCATTATTGCTTACCTCTGTTTTGCTTTGCTTACTGATACTGGCATTTCTACTAACACTGCACAGTTTAACCCGGCGCGGCCTGAAGCTGGAGCGGTTACGTACCAGCTTTAATCAGCTGTTAGTGGAAACACCTGGTATTATTGCCCTGCTTGACCGAAACCTCAGTTTACAAAACGGCAGTAGCTCGTTAAAGCGCTTGCTAAAAGAAGGCGACAGCAGCACCATTTTGGCTCCCGTAAATCTGTATGCCGATGCGGCAGGCAAAGAACCGCTGGATAGCGAAATTAAACAACAATTGCGCGCCGAGGGTAAATGGCAGGGCGAGGCGTGGTTGTTAAAAGAACAGCAAGCTGAAGTTTTTCAACTGAGTATTCAGGCACTGCAACCTGACAAAATGCGCCCACCGGTTTATTTACTTTATGGACAAAACATTAGCCTGTTGCGCAGAGAAAATGAACAACACCTACAGCAACAACTCAGAGACAGCGATACCCTGCTACCCAATCAACGATTGTTTGAAGAACAACTCAGCATGACATTACAAAGCTGTGATGATTATTTTCCATCAGCGGCAGTACTGTATATGCGTTTGACGCCCGTGTTTCATGAATACCCGGTACCTGACCAACCTACATTTACTCAGTTGGTTATGCGAGTCGCTAGTCGTTTACAGCATGTACTGCCGCATAAATTATTACTGGCGCGTTATCAACCTGATAGCTTTACCTTATTAGTACCGCCGCACTTATGTAACCAAAACAGTACTATTTACCTAAACCAATTAGCACATAAAATACTGGCCTGTTTTAGTGAAAATGAACCCGATAACGTAAGCCGCTGGCTGAAGATAAATTTAGGCGTTAGTATCAGCCCAAATGATGGTGCCGATGCCGAATCGCTCATTAAAAGCGCCGAAAAAGCGGCCCGTAAAGCGGCGATGCAAGGGCAAAATAACCTTTGTTTTGCCGATAGTGGTAGCCAACAACAAGCACCCGATTATCTGGCGATGGAGACGGAGCTTTATCGTAGCGCTGCCCAAGGCGATTTTGAGCTGTACTATCAGCCCAAGTTTAGTATTAGCAGCAATCGTATTATTGGTTTTGAAGCCTTATTACGCTGGCCCAGCCCACGCCGAGGCATGCTCCCCCCACCAACCTTTATGCCGTTGGTAGAAGACACCGGCTTAATTATTAGCCTAGATCGTTTGGCCTTTCGTAAAGCGTGCCAGCAGGTAAAATACTGGCAACAAACAGGTTTAATGCGCGGTCGCCTGGCACTAAATATCTCTAACCAACAGTTCGAGCAAGCTGACTTCTTACGCTTTATGCAAAGCACATTGGAAGATACCGAAACCAGTGCCAGCTTTTTTGAACTGGAGTTACCTGAGACTATTTTCTCACAGCCTACCATCTGGCTACGTGAACGAATGCACAGTCTTGATCGTATGGGTTTTAAGCTGGTATTAGATAACTTTGGCGAGGGTGTATCGTCATTTACGCAATTACGGCAACACCCGCTGCACGGCATAAAGCTCTCGCCAGCAATCATCAAGTATATCGAGCAACAAGAACAACAACGGAATATCTGCGCAACCTTGATCAGGTTGGCTGGCTATTTAGAGCTGGAGGTTACGGCTACTAATATCGAAACTGAAATGCAGGCGTACTTGCTGCACGTCATGGGTTGTGACTCCCAACAAGGCCACCGCTTTAGTAAGGCAGTGCCTGCTGATGAGATTGGTCAGTTATTACTGCGCGAAAACAGCTTATTAAATGTAAAAGCAGCGAATAATTAATGGTGCCGAACTGGCACCAATAAAGCGGGTAAGTTTGAATAACACAGTAGGTGAGCTATCCTACACAGAGAGGATTAGCTCACTTCGTCTTTGCGCTCGCGGCCCAATAGGTCTTGAGCAGCCAACCGTACGTTTTTACCCTGATAAAGCACCTGATAGATTTGCTCAGTAATGGGCATTTCTACGCCAACACGCTGGGCTAAATTAAACACTTCTTTGGCATTGCGATAGCCTTCTACTACCTGACCAATCGTTTGCATTGCCTCATCTACTGCTTTGCCCTCGCCTAACAATAAACCAAAACGGCGATTGCGTGACTGGTTGTCGGTACAGGTCAGTACCAAATCACCTAAGCCTGCCATCCCCATAAAGGTATCTTTTTGCGCACCAAGAGCACACCCGAGACGACACATTTCAGCCAGACCACGAGTAATTAGTGCAGTACGGGCGTTAGCACCAAAACCAACACCATCGGCCATACCAGCACCGATTGCTATAACGTTTTTCACGGCACCACCCAGTTGTACGCCAATAAAGTCAGTATTGGTATATACCCGGAATGTCTTCGCACAATGCAATAAATCCGACAGCTGAGTAATAAATTCAGGATCTACCGATGATAAGGATATCGCCGTTGGCAAGCCTGCAGCCATTTCTTTGGCAAAAGTAGGGCCTGACAATACTGCTAACGAGATTTGCTCACCCAGAATATCTCTGGCAACATCTTGTAATAAACGCCCGGTTTCTGGCTCCAGCCCTTTCGTTGCCCAGGCTACTCTGGCATTAGCGGCCAACAAGGGTTTAAGCTGCCGCAAGGTATCAGCAAAAGCATGGCTGGGTACCACCACCAAAATATCACGGCTAACTTGTACTGCAGCAGCAAGATCAGCCGTTAACTGCAACGTCGGTGGCAGTTTAATCTCTGGCAGATACTTTTGGTTTACCCTTTGTTGTTGCATCAGCGCTATTTCAGCACTATTACGCCCCCACAGGGTAATGGTATTGCCATTACGGGCTAAACAAATAGCGAGCGCGGTGCCATAAGACCCCGCGCCCAATACTGTTATTGCAGATGCTTGTAACATTTAGGCGTTCAGCTGCTGAGTTTCGCCTTGACGCTGCTGTAAATACTGAGCAAACAACGCATCAAAGTTTACTGGTGCTAGGTTTAACTGTGGGAAAGTACCACGGTTAACTAGGTTAGATACGGCTTCACGAGCATAAGGGAACAGAATATTCGGACAGAACGATGCTAACATATGTGCCATTTGTGCTTCTTCCAACTGACCGATAGAGAAAATACCGGCTTGTTGTACTTCACATAAAAACGCAGTCTCTTCGCCTACCGTAGTGGTTACGGTTAACGACAGGATCACTTGATAGACGTTATCTTCAATTTTTTCGCTACGGGTATCCAGATCTAACTTAACTTCTGGTTTCCATTCTTTACGGAAGATAGCCGGTGCATTTGGCGCTTCGAATGAAATGTCTTTTACAAAAATGCGCTGAATAGCAAATTGTAAACCCTGCGCAGCCTGATCCACTGCTACGCCGTTTGCTTGTTGTTCGGCCATGATAAATCCTATGTTAATGTTATGCTTGTAATAAAGGGTCTAGTTTGCCAGCGGCATCAAGCGCTACGATGTCGTCACAACCACCCAGATGCTGATCGTTAACAAAAATCTGTGGCACTGTGGTACGGCCACCTGCACGAGTAATCATCTCATCGCGCCGCTCGGGTTGCAGGTCAATTCGAACTTCCTGATAAGCAACTTGCTTCTCACGCAGCAAACCAATAGCCCGCACACAATAAGGACAATACGCCTTAGTGTAAATAGTGACTTCTGCCATTATTACCTCTTCGTTTTTACTACCGGCAAGCTGGCACCCGTCCAGGTTCCCATGCCGCCTTGTAATATCGAGACTTTTGTAAAGCCTTGCTTAGCCAAAGACGCTGCCGCTTTGTTGGCACTCATTCCCGCCTGACATACTACAATAATGGGAGCATCTTTTTGCTTTTCAAGGCCGGCCAACTGCTGAGCATCAATTTGTGCCTGCGTTAGATTTTTCGCATCAGTAATATGCCCTTTGCGAAAATCGTCTTCGCTGCGAATATCCACTACCACAGCGTTTTCACGATTGACCAATAGTGTCAGCTGCGTTGGCGAAATGGCTTTAATCGATGAGAACATCGATTTAAACCAACTGGCCACAATTAATACAAACAACACCACCCAGATCCCACTTAACAACGGGTGATTGCCGAAAAATTCGATAAATTGGGTCATAACTTCAGTATTCTTCTGGTTGTAAATTAAAACAGCGCTGAGTATACCGATTTTACGCTAAATCGACAGCTAAAAAATGTGCGCTGTCACCAATCCACGCTCAAACTACTCCCCCCTAAACACGAATCATTGCTGGAGATATAACAAAAAAACGGTAAGATACTAGCCTCACCCTTTTCAGCTGTTTCTTGTTTATAGATTTGCTTACGGAGATGTTATGAGCCAACCGAAAAAACCCCTGGTCTTACTCATTCTTGACGGTTGGGGCTATCGCGAACAAATTGAAAATAACGCCATTGCTCAGGCCAATACGCCGGTGATGGATAGCCTGTGGCAACAATACCCACACAGTCTGATCTCTGGCTCGGGTTTAGATGTCGGCTTGCCTGATGGCCAGATGGGCAACTCAGAAGTAGGCCATGTTAACCTCGGCTCTGGCCGGGTGGTGTATCAAGATTTCACCCGCATTACTAAAGCCATTAGCGACGGTGACTTTTTCGAAAATCAGGCGCTGGTTGATGCTGTGCAGCAAGCCGTTGCAGCCGATAAAGCCGTGCATATTATGGGGCTCTTATCTCCCGGTGGTGTACATAGCCACGAAGATCATTTACTCGCTATGGTTAAACTGGCCGAGCAGCATGGTGCCAGCCGGGTTTACTTACATGCCTTTTTAGACGGGCGCGACACCCCACCACGCAGCGCAGCCGCGTCCTTAGCTAAATTTGAGCAGCATTTTGCCCAAAGTGGCAAGGGGCAAGTGGCTTCTATTGTTGGGCGCTACTTTGCTATGGACCGCGATAAACGCTGGGATCGGGTGCAGCAAGCTTATGATTTATTGACTCAGGGCAAAGGCTTTTATCAATTTTCGACAGCCAGCGCAGCCTTAGACGCCGCCTATGCCCGCGACGAAAACGATGAGTTTGTCAAAGCCTCCGCTATTTTAAGTCCTGACGGCCAGCCGGTAGCCATGCAAGATGGCGACGCCTTAATTTTTATGAATTTCCGAGCTGACCGCGCCCGGCAATTTACCCGTGCCTTTGTGGAGCCTGACTTTAACGGTTTTGAACGTAAAGCTCAGCCGAAATTAAGCAGCTTTGTGATGCTAACCGAATACGCCGCCGATATTAAAGCCCCCTGTGCTTACCCGCCAGAGAGCCTGAATAACGTGCTGGGCGAATGGTTAGCCAAGCATCAGAAAACACAATTACGCATCTCTGAAACTGAAAAATATGCCCACGTAACCTTCTTTTTCTCTGGGGGCCGGGAAGATGTCTTCGACGGTGAAGAACGTATTTTAATACCATCACCCCAGGTTGCTACCTACGATTTACAGCCAGAGATGAACTCAGCTGAACTAACCGATAAATTAGTTGCCGCCATTCATAGCGGTAAGTTTGACGTGATTATTTGTAACTACCCTAACGGCGATATGGTCGGCCATACCGGTATTATGAGCGCAGCAATTAAAGCTGTAGAAGCCGTTGATCATAGTATTGGCCGCGTGGTCGAAGCCTTAAAGCAGGTGGGTGGTGAGTGCTTGATCACCGCCGACCATGGTAATGCGGAGATGATGCAAGATCCGGAGTCTGGGCAAGCACATACCGCCCATACCAGTGGCCCGGTGCCACTTATTTATGTTGGCCGCCCGGCGCAGGTGGTAGAAGGCGGTATTTTAAGTGATATTGCCCCCACTATGCTGCATCTGTTGGGCTTACCTAAACCCGCAGAAATGAGCGGCAAGGTTTTGATGCAACTCGCCTAAATGTTATTTACTGCTATGCTCCGTTTGGCAAAACATCAGTGCAGCTTAGTGCTGGTGTTTTGCTGCCTGTTTATCAGTGCGGCCCAAGCACAGCAACAACCCGCAGCTGAAAAAGAGCTGCAGCAAGTACAAAGCGACATTAAACAAACCGAACGACAACTGCGACAACAGCAACGTCAGTTGCAACAAGCCGAGCAAAAACTGCAACAAGCCGATAAAGCACTGGCCGACGCCGCGTTAAAAGTTCGGCAAACCAATACCCGTAAGCAGCAACTGGAACAAGAAAGCACCAAGCTGGAGGCGCAGCAACAGCAGTTACATCAGCAGTTGGCCGAGCAACAGCGCTTGTTAGCGGCACAATTAAAAAGTGCCTATAGCATGGGGCAGCATGACTATTCACGCTTACTGTTAAACCAGCAAGATACCGGCAAGTTAGAGCGAGTGCTCACTTACTACCAGTATTTTAACCAGGCTCGCATGCAACAATTAGCGCAAATTAATCACACTGTACAAGATTTAGAGCAAGTTGTAGCGAAGCTGGCTGAGCAACAACAATTAATAGCGCGTGAGCTACAAGCATTAGAACAACAACAACAACAGCTAACCCAAGCCCGGGCGAGCCAGCAAGAATCGATAAAGCAGTTACAAGCTTTATTAACTAAACAAGATAACCAGCTTAGCTATTTGCGCCAAAATGAAAGCAGCTTACAGAACACCATTAACGAGTTGCGTCGGCTGGCAGAGTTAAGTAAAGATATGGCGGGCTTAGGCGCCGGCAAAGGCAAATTCCCTTGGCCACTTAAAGGTCAATTATTGCAACGCTTCGGCCAAAGTCGTCAAGGCGCGATGGCCGCCAGAGGGATCTTAATTCAAGGGGCCAGCGGCACAAATGTGCAAGCCATTGCGGATGGTCGGGTGATATATGCCGACTGGCTAAAAGGCTATGGCTGGGTCATTGTATTGGATCATGGTGCCGGTTTTATGTCGCTGTATGGTCACAACCAAACCTTATTAAAGCAGCCTGGAGATCGGGTCACCTCAGGTGAAGCCATTGCCTTAGTGGGTGCCAGTGGCGGTCAGGCAGATGCGGGTCTCTATTTCGAAATTAGGGAAAAAGGCGAAGCGGTTAATCCGCTGCTTTGGTTAACCCGACCTTAGTCGTTATGTCTATATCGCAGGCCTACGGCCACTTTGCTAGTATAAAATGGAAGGAAAGAGTCGCCGTGCTTGTTCGCTTTTTGTGGTCGGTTAGCTTACTGTTATGCAGTGCATTCGTCATAGCCACGCCACGTATTGTTATTATTATTGATGATATAGGCTACCAAAAATCTGATTTAAACATGGTGGCATTACCCTATGCCCTAACCTATGCCGTGTTGCCCCATACACCTTATGGTAAACAAGCAGCCGAACAAGCCTTTAACCAGCACAAAGATGTGATACTGCATATGCCAATGGAAGCCAGCACCCAAAACGCCCTTGGCCCGGGAGCCCTGACTCGGCATATGTCGCGCCAGCAAATCCACAACACGCTGCAATTGGCACTGGCCGATATTCCCTATGCTATTGGTATCAATAACCATATGGGCAGTTTATTTACCGCGTTAGAGCAGCCCATGGCCTGGACCATGGAATACCTGCACCAGCGGCAACTGTTTTTTGTAGACAGCCTAACCACCCCACAAAGCACCGCGCGACATTATGCACAGCGCCACAATGTTACTTTATTATCGCGCGATATTTTTTTGGATAATGAGCAAAACCAACAAGCTATAGAAAAACAATTCCAGCAATTACTGCAAATCGCACGGCGTCACCAAACGGCTATTGCTATTGGCCATCCCTACCCCGAGACTTACCAGTTTTTGCAAAACCGCTTACCGCAATTAGCCGCTGAAGGTATTGAACTGGTTGGTATTTCGGCACTGCTGCCCGAAAATTATCACGCCATAGCAGCAGGCTTTACCGAACCCGTAACACAGAATAGGCAAGATTAGCAGCAGCGCTTTAATATAGCGTTGCGCTACCATCGTTTTCTTATACCAACTGTGAGTCATACACCACTACCCGTTGCCACAGATGTTCGCAATCTGCTACAAACTGTTTATGGAGAGGGTGTTCCTGATAGGCGTTCTGACCAGCTACATCGTCGAACATCATCATTTCTGAAACCTGAAAACTGTTATCAACCACATCGCGCTGTTCGGTGGAGGCCGGCACCCCGATGTGCAGGCTGCGCACGCTAGGGATATCCGCCAGAGTTTTCAAGCCTGCGATCAAGGTTGTTCTGTCCGCTTCGGAGTCGGGGTTTTTTAGCCAGAAGTACACCGTATGCACTAGCCCAATTTTAGTTGCGGACCCAGCGCTGTGGGTGGTTGGTGCGGCAATCGCAGGTAGAGCAGCTGCCAGGGCACCGATACCGATCAAAAAGTGTCTTCGGGTATTATCAGTCATAAGTTTCTCCATGGGTATTTCGGGTTTTATCCCTGAACTGATGGTTCTTAAACAAAAATATAACCAATAAACAGTAGCATTAATAAAACGAAATTTGAAAAAACCTGTACGAAATCACGTTTTATTTATGTGCCAGCGGGTAGTAGTTCAGGTGCAATATGCCGTAAAAAGGGCCGGATAATCCCAGCGGCTTGGCCAGCAAAATCGCAGTAATTTTCTTTTACTGTATTGGTGTTCATCGCCAGAACCAGCTGCAGCTCTGGATACACCACCAACCAGCTCTGCGCGCCATCTTAAACCCCACCATGATGGCGATAACGTAGCAGTTTAATTAACTTATTTTCCTTATCACAAAACAGAAAGTCACGCTCCGTCACCCGCCAACCCACCACCCACCCATTTTTGACTTAAATCGACCGGCCAGTGTGGTTTGAGTTCGCTAGTGAAATAAAACTGCACCTGCTGCGGATAAGGGACTTCTGCTGCAAGTAAAGACGGCAAACCAAGCGGCTCAGTAATTTCAGTTTGAAGATAGTGCAAAAATGGTTGCTGCACAGCACCTTGCAATACCGCACTGGCCAGATTCGTGCCAAAAGAGCTATATAAAAACGCACTGCCTGGTGGATGCTGCAGTTTTGCCCGATCCAATAAAGCAAGGCTGTCAACGACATCGGTATAACGATGCTGTTTCAGCAAGCTACGCCAGACGCCTACACAATCGGTATTTTGCTCATAACCCGGTAGGCCAACGCTATACGACAATAACTGGCACAGCATAAAATCACCCTAGGCCGGATTCGGTAGCGCAAGAGCCAATTCCGCACTTTCTACATCTGCTCGCACAGGTTCATAAACGTGAATTTTTGCTCTAAGATCTTGAGGCTGAATGCTAACAAAGTCCTCTTTACCAAATGAACGAAACTCGAGCATCGTCCCTAGTGGAACACTAGCGTAACTACTCAATAAAGCGGAAATTAAAATAACAGCAAATTTAGTCATTGAAACCGTCCTTGTTTTGAAGCTCACGCCATACTCACCGGAAAATTGGGAGCGCCAGCGAGTAATTTTTCCGGTGCAGTAATTTGTTAGGTAACAAACACTAGACCATTTCTTGTAACGTAACATTTGACTTCATGCCGACTTTTTCCATCATAACGCGACAGCATAATTCAGAAAGAAAAATCAAGAAGTTGACATTTATATTTAGATCTCGGTCAATTTCATGTACATATCTCCAGTCAACAAAAGCTTTGTCACAATTCTTTAACTGATGGTCGTAATCAGGCCAATCCTTTGCTAAAGGCTTTAGGATTTTATTAAGGATGTCTACTGGCAATTTATTCAAGAGTGTGAGCAGATGATGTCCTTTGCAATCCACACCATCACTGTAAAGTATTGCTTTCAAAGCGAGTTCAACAGAAAAAGCGCCGCAAATAATACTTGGTATTCCTATTGAAATCATTCCTTCTAAATTGCAGCGTTTCGCTGCCCTGTAGAATGCTAGCGCATTTGTTGCCGCGTGAAATGTTTGCTCATCAGTCATGTAGATTACCTAACGCCTCAAGCAGAGGCGCGCGTTGTCTGTGCGTCCTTCTGACTTGACTTGTTACATTCCGAACTCTCGTCAATAAAGGACTTTTTAAAGCCTTGATACAAGCTCTCCCTATTATTTCGGAGAGGATTACCATCCTCTTGCTTATAATGTTTAAGCAATCTATCGATCCGTTTCTCTATGTTTTTAAGATATACGCCTTGTTGCGCAGTTTGAGCTGAAAGCCTTTCCCATGCTTCTTTCTGATCGAAAAATATCTTACATTCAACTTCTCTCTCTCCTAAATAGAATCTCTGCTCTTCACCCGAACCATATATCCGAAACGGGGTGATGCCGCCGTGGTCGACCCACGCTTTATCTAGGCAATACTGTGACATAATTTCACGGACTTTTTCAGTATACAGAAATCTATAGATGGCCCACCATACAACGGAATCACGAATGACTAGTAAGACAGGGGCAATGACGTAGGTTAAGAACCCCATCGCAAATATCTTGAAAATTGATGACCATGCCAGTTCTATTTCCATACTCTTACCGAATGTAACGCTTATTCGGCGGGTCTATCCGTGTTTAAATACGGGAGCTCCCGCTTTTGTAAACTTCATGTACTAAACATTACGCCAAAACATTAATATAGACAATATGTTAAATCTATTATTTTTAAATGTATTGTCAAAAATACTGGTCTTTCCGTCTAACATAAAGTGCTCAGACAATAAGCGATAACTGTGTATTTGAACAGTTAGAGGTTGATCTACAGATCTCATTTGACGTCTCTGGTAGCGGGGTACCAGAGACGGGGATAAGTAGTGGGTTTGGGTGTGCGTAGTGGGTTTAGCTGCTTAACGCCTGTTGCAGTTTTTTCATGGCGTTTTTTTCTAGCTGGCGCACGCGCTCGGCAGATACCTGATAACGTTCGGCCAGCTCTTGCAGTGTAAGCTTTTGGTTATCTAACCAACGGGCGCGGACGATATCCTGGCTGCGATCATCTAGGGTGCGCATGGCGGCTTGCAAACGGTCGACCGCTGCCGTATCCCACTGATCATCGGCGACTTGCTCAGCCAAATCCGAAGCTTTATCTTCCAGATAATAAACTGGTGCGGTATAGGCGCTTTCTTCGTCGTCATCGGGAGCATCGAATGGCATATCGTAGTTGCTCATGCGTGATTCCATCTCACGCACTTCATGCTCGGCTACGCCCAGTGACTCAGCAACGTTTTTCACTTCTTCCTGATTAAACCAGCCTAAGTGCTTTTTGGCTTTGCGCAGGTTGAAAAACAGTTTACGTTGCGCTTTAGTGGTAGCAATTTTGACGATGCGCCAGTTTTTTAACACATATTCGTGAATTTCGGCTTTAATCCAGTGTACCGCAAATGATACTAAGCGTACGCCAACCGCAGGGTCGAAACGTTTTACCGCTTTCATCAGGCCAATATTACCTTCCTGAATTAAGTCACTAACAGGTAAACCATAGCCAGAGTAGCTGCGGGCAATGTGCACAACAAAGCGCAGGTGCGACATAATTAATTGGCGAGCGGCTTCTAAATCGCCGTCTTGCTGTAAACGTTCTGCCAGATTACGCTCTTCCTCTGCACTTAGCATCGGAATGGTACTAACAGCGTGGGTATAAGCCTCCAGACTACCGCTGGCTGCTACTGTAAGTGGCATATAAGCTGATTTTGTCATGGTGTTGCTCATCCTTTCTAAACTCGATGCAACGATATTAGCACTCTTTAACTGAGAGTGCTAATACTAGTTTCAGGATTTTTAAGATCTGCTTTTTATAAGAAATAACGTTTTAATACTTGTAAGTTCTATGGCCCTGAAGGCTCAATAGCACGGATATGACGGCGTACCGACAGGTAGGATCCTACTACGCCCAGCAATACTGCCAATAGAATAATACTCAGAAATTCGATCAGGCTCATCGCCTGAATTTGAAAATCGCTTTGATACAAACTGGTAATATCACTAATAGCACCCCGTAGCCACCAGAGCAAAGCCTCTGAAACTAAAAAGGCCAGTAAGCCCCCCAAGACACCGTACCAAAAACCGGTATATAAGAAGGGGCGCTGAATAAAGGCATCGGTGGCCCCGACCAGTTTCATTACTTCTATTTCTTCGCGTTTACTAATGATAGATAAGCGAATGGTATTACTAACAATAAATAGCACCGCACTTAATAGCAGTAAGCCGATGGCGAGTACCGCTTGTTGCAGTAAACGTATAATGGCTTCCAAGCGGGTAAGCCATTCTAAATCCAGCTTGGCAAATTCAACAATACGCTCGTTGCTTAGTTGCTGCATTAACGCCCGGGCTGCGGCAGGCTCAGTGTTGGCTGGTAGCACCACCAGTACGTCGGGTAACGGATTGTCAGTTAAGTAATTTAACGCTGCGCCAAAACCCGATGCTTGCTGAAACTCTTCCATTGCCTGAGCTTTGCTAATATGCCGCACGCTGGCAATTTGGTTATCAGCATTGAGGATAGTGACCAAGCTTTTAATTTGCTGAGCTGAGGCAGTATCACGAATAAATAAATTAATTTCAGCAGCCTTGGCAAAGCCGCCACTAATTTGTTGGGCGTTTTTTACCAGCAAATGTAAGGTTGCCGGTAGGGTTAAACTAAGCCCCAAGACGATTACCGTTAAAACGGATGCCATGGGCGTGCGCCATAACTCTCCTAAGCTGGCCACTGCTTGGCGTAAATGGTGCACAAAGAACATCAGGAATCGGCGTACTGCACTAATACGATTGGCTCTAGCACCGGTGGCCCGGCCACTAAACAGGATACTCATACCGGCTCCTGTAACGGCATTAAACCATCATTAATCATCTTGCCTTGCTTCAGCGTTAGGGTGCGATTTCGCATCCGGGCAATGAGACCGAGATCATGGGTAGCCACTAACACAGACACCCCTACCTGATTAAAGGCTTCAAACACCTGTATAATATCGCGCGATAACTCGGGATCTAGGTTGCCAGTGGGTTCATCGGCCAGCAGCAACGGCGGCTTATTCACCACCGCCCTTGCAATACCCACCCGCTGTTGTTCTCCACCCGACAGGGTTTCTGGCAAACAACGTTGTTTATCTAACAAGCCTACTTTGTCTAACGCCGCGTGCACCCGTTTTACCATTTCTTTGCCGGTAAAGCCTTCAATCACCAATGGTAAGGCAACGTTATCAAATACGGTATGGTTCATCAGCAAACGGTGATTTTGAAAAATAATACCAACATCACGCCGTACATAGGGTACCTGGCTGCGTTTTAGGCGGCTAAGATCAATATTGTTAATCATTACCCGGCCGGTGCTGGGGCGTTCAATCATGCTAATCAGTTTTAAAATGGTGCTTTTGCCGGCACCAGAATGACCGGTCAGAAACACCATTTCGCCTTTGGCAATACGAAAGTTGATGCGCTCTAATGCGACAAAGCCGCCCGGATAGGTTTTACTGACCTGATCAAACTGTAACATGGGGGTTATTCCTTATTAAACAGCGCCCGAATAAAGTCTTTAGCGGCAAACTGCCGTAAATCGTCAATGGCTTCACCCACCCCAATAAACCGAATAGGCACCTTAAATTGATCCGCAATAGCAAAGATCACGCCGCCTTTAGCTGTACCGTCTAGCTTGGTTAAGCTAATGCCCGTCAGTGGCACCGCTTCATTAAAAAGCTTGGCCTGGCTTAAGGCGTTCTGGCCGGTACCGGCATCAAGCGTAAGCATTACTTCGTGTGGGGCCTTAACATCAATTTTTTGCAGTACCCGTACAATCTTTTTCAGCTCTTCCATTAAATGCGCTTTGTTTTGTAAACGTCCGGCAGTATCAGCAATTAAAATATCAACTTTACGCGCCTTAGCTGCCTGATAGGCATCAAAAATAACTGAGGCGCTATCGGCCCCCGTATGCTGAGCAATCACCGGAATTTTATTACGATCACCCCATACCTGCAGTTGCTCTACCGCTGCAGCACGAAAGGTATCGCCCGCAGCCAACATCACACTTTTACCTTGTTGCTTAAATTGCTGCGCCATTTTACCAATGGTAGTGGTTTTACCTACGCCATTTACCCCGACCATTAAAATAACAAAGGGGCCATCGGTCGCCACGGGTTGCAGTGGCTGCTCGACATCTTGTAATAAGGTAGCCATATCTTGCTGTAGCTTATCAAACAGTAAGTCAGCGTCTTTTAAAGCTTTACGATCGGCATGCGTGGTTAATTGCTTGATCAGTTTTTGGGTAGTGTCCATACCCACATCGGCTAGCAGTAACTGGGTTTCTAATTCTTCATATAATTCATCATCAATTTTTTTACCCACAAACAACGAAGCTAAACCCGACCCTAAATTCTGGCTGGTTTTCGCTAACCCTTGCTTTAAGCGGGCAAAGAAACCCGGCTTTTTAACCGGCTCTAACAGCTCAGGAGCTTTAGCGGGCTCTAATTCCTTCACCAGTTCGCTAGGTGTTGCTGCTATGGCGGTCTGCTCTATCACCGCTGTTGCTGTATCCTGACTAACTGCCGCAGCTTCTGGGGCCTTAGGGATAACGATAGCTGCATCGACTACAACCGCGTCGATGTTAGTGCTTTCAGTTTTAGCTGTTGCGGGTTCCGCAGTTAAAGCACCGACAGCGCCTTGGTCTATATTACCGCTGTTGCCAATAGTTTCTGTTGTCGCAGCTTCTGTGCTCGCAGGCTCAGTTGCCGCTGGCTCGGATGCTGTGGCAACCTTATCAGTGGTTTCAGGCGCAGGAGGTTGCGGCTCGTTGTTTTTTTTGCCAAAGCCCAGCCAGGAGAAGAGTTTATTTTGTTTTGTCATATGCTTTTGTGTCAGAGTTGGAAAACTAGGATAAAATTTCCTTTATACTAACACCTTTATCATGCAGGCAAAAAGTAATAGATGAAACAACCGAAAACCCGCTCACTCAGCGCGGCCCAACCGGGCTTTGTAAGAATTATCAGTGGTAAATGGCGGGGTAAGCGCTTACCCGTAGCCGATGCACTGGGGCTACGCCCAACCACCGATCGGGTTAAAGAAACCTTATTTAATTGGTTAATGCACGACACGGCGCAAAGTACGGTGCTGGATTGTTTTGCGGGCAGTGGCAGTTTAGGCATAGAAGCGTTGTCGCGGTATGCGGCCTTTGTGACGCTGGTAGAAAAAGCGCCCGCGCTGGCCAAACAATTACAACAGCATTTGCAGCAATTAAAGGCAGATAATGCTGAGGTGCTAAATAAGGATTGTTTAAGCTTATTACAGCAACCAGCCAACCGACAGTATAGCCTGGTGCTGATTGATCCACCGTTTCGGCAGGATCTGGCTCTGCCTTGCTGCCAGGCCTTGGAACAAAATGGTTGGCTAACCGACAATGCCCTGATTTATCTGGAAACGGAAAAAGAGCTAGCCTTAACCGCTATGCCCGCTAACTGGCAACTGTTAAAAGAAAATATTGCCGGACAACTGGCATATCGTTTGTGGTTACGCGGTTAAAAGTATCACTACTCTGGCTTTGCTGTCTCTGCTGGTGCTGCCCCTAACTGAGTATTAACCGGTAACTCCATCGCTAGGTTAGTTAAGCCTTGTTCTTTAACCCAAGCTTTTAGTTGCTGCATTTGCTCGCGGCCAACTGGATGCATTGGCCGCACTAGCTCAATTAATTCTGCCAGACAATCCATTTCATAATGCATGAGGGGATCGTCACGCACCACTTTTTTAAGCTCAGCTTCTGTGGTCACGTCAAGCTCTTCTGCCTGATACTCTATTAACCGGGCCACCGTGGCTTGCGAGATCTTCGCCACATTAAGAAACTCTGCAGCGTCTTGCTGGCAAATACCATTTAGCATCATATCCATCGCAGTAGCACAATCTACCGCAGGATAAACACCAAACATATCAAACTGGCTGACTTCAGGGGTTACCAGCTCTAGCTCTTCGGCCAAACGTTCAAAGTTAATTTTGACTTTTTTAACCGTCAGCCATTCCCAGCATAAATCCAGAATATTGCGCAGCAGCTTACTGTCGCCAAACTGGCTGACCTCAGCAAAAAGTTGGTAATTAGGTAACATTCGCTCCATTAGCGTAGCCGCTATTGCGGCTTGCTGATGTAGGGTTAATTCACGCATTAATTGAAAGTTATTGGCTTTTTGCTTCATAAAGATCCTGCTATTTTTTGTAGCCAGTTGGCTGTGGTACAGATAACACTGGCACTTTGCGCATATTTAACCACAGTTGCACAAAACCAGACATCACTTTCCAGCAAACAAGGTGTATTATGATGCATACTCAGGCACAACCAGCTAAGCTGAAAGAACTTTTAGGCTTATCTGCTAGTCTAATAGACCAGCTGATCGCTTAGAGCCGTTCGGCAGTAAAAACAACCAACCATGTATTATAAGGGCAGGTGTTTATGAACAAGCCATTTTTATCTCGTTTTTGGCGTAATCTTGCTGTGCTCAGCTGCGCGGTGTGGTTAACTGCCTGTGCTACTGGCCCCAAGGTGCGCACTGATCAGGCTCCAGACGCGAACCTAACCAACTACCAAACTTTTGGTTTTATGAGCGAACTTGCAACCGATCGCGCCGGTTATACCTCGTTAGTGACGCAACATTTAAAAGCTGCGGTCACTGCCGAAATGACGGCTCGTGGCTATCGTTATAGCGAGCAAGATCCACAACTGTTAATTAATTTTAACTCTAACGTGGAGCAACGGGCTGATATTCGTACTACCACCACGACGGCGGTGCCTTACTACGGTTATTACCATTATCGCCGTGGCTATTACAGCCCTTTCCCTTATTATCAACAAGAAGTAGAAACCGTGCGCTACAAAGTGGGTACGGTAAATATTGATGTAGTAGATGCGGCACGTAAACAGTTGGTGTGGGAAGGTATTGCTGAAGGTGTGTTAAACAAACAAGATATTGAACAGCCGCGCGAATCAATGGCGAATGTGGTAAACCAAATTTTTGAACAGTACCCGGTAGCACGCCGACTTTAGTCGGCGTCAGTACTATACCCAAGTGACTTCAAGATACGGATTTCAGCTGGAGATAAAAGCGCTTTAGGCAAGGCGGCTGTTGGACGCTTTGGTGGTTCCAAAGCGAGAACAGCTAACGCAGCATAAAGCGCTTTTAGCCCAGCCCTGCGGGAGCCTCTGGGCGCTTCCACTGCGGCGTTACCCTGGCTAGCAAGGTGGTCGACATTGCGTCGCCAGTGTGCCTTGCATTGAAAGCGCCCAAAGGCTCTGAAACGCGCATCTTGAAGTTACTTGGGTATAATGCTAGCTGTGGCTGCAAGCTCTGCGACCTGTTGCTTTAACGCGCTACAATCCGCTTGCGGCTCTAATTGCTGAATTGACAGCGTTAAGTCAGCCACCTTAATACCAAATTTATGCATGCTGGTACGATTAATCAGGTTTTGTGTGTCGACCAAATATAACCAGTCTTTTACTGTCACATCTAAGGTAGAACCATCGTATGGGATGCGCAGCACATACTGCCAATACAAGGCATTGCCTGCGAGTTGCCCATTAGCTTGACCTACCACGTCCCCTGCGGTGCCAGTGACTTTACCATCAGCCAGTTGTTGCAAGCGCCAATGCCGCTGCTCTACTCTGCCATCGCTAAAATAAAATACCTCGTACAGATCACCTTGCTCCCCCACCCACTCGCCACATAAATCCGCGGTAAAACGTAACGTTTGTTTACCCCGCCAGTCCTGTAGTACACCATAGGCTTTACCTGAGCCCGCAAAAAACTCTTTTAACGATAAGGCTGGCGTTTCTGCTTTATAGTCTTGTACCGACTGGCTACAGCCCAGCAATAATGTTAAGGCTGCTAAACTTAAAATCCGCATTGCAATTCTCCTTTTTGTATCGCGTTAACTACGCCCAAATCTATTATCTGGCTCACTATCGTCTAACATTGTGTTATGGCACACTATGCTGGCTTATTTTAGCGCTAGCTGGGATGACAAAATGTCGCACACCACAACCGAACCATTTGCCGAGTTAATGGCGTGCTTTTATCAGCATGGCTGGGTCTTAGTACCTAACTTTTTGACTGCAGAGTTAAACCAAGCATTATTGGCCGATTTGCAACAGCAATCGTTACAACAGGCCGGTGTTGGCAGGCAGCAAGCCCATTTACTTAACGCGCAAATTCGCCGCGACCAAACCGCTTGGCTGGATGGCAGTAGCGAACCACAGCAGCACTACCTCGCGCTGATGGCGCAATTGCAGCAAAGCTTTAATCAGCAGTTTTTTATGGGATTGTTTGATTTTGAATGCCACTATGCACGTTATGCTACCGGTGATTTTTATCAAAAGCATCTGGACGCCTTTAAAGGTCGTTCTAACCGGGTACTGACCACAGTAAGCTATTTAAATACGGTGGCACAGGGTGGCGAACTGCAGTTATTTAACGCAGAAGATGAGCTGCTTAGCAGCATAGCGCCCGTGGCTGGCAGCTTGCTGGTATTTGAAAGCGAGCGTTTTCCGCATCAGGTACTGCCGGCTATAGATGAGCGTTTTAGTATTGCCGGCTGGTTTCGACGCAATAATAGCGTAAATGGTTTAGTTGACCCAGGTAGCTAGGGCGTGCGTGAATCTAACAGCTTTAACTGCGCCCCTGCCGCCAACTTATTGGCTGCAAACCAGCCTCTGGGCATTTCTAACGCGGCTATAACTGCTATCCCGGAAGGCACTGATGTTTCATCAAAAGGCTCTAGTTGACGAATATGATGAATTCTCCAATCAGGGCCAATAAAAGCCACATCCAGCGGCATACTGGTGTTGCGCATCCATAAGCTAATATGTTGGGCTTCGCGGTACAGCAATAACATACCGGGTTCTGCCGTTTGCTGAAACATCAAACCTTGTGCTCGCAACTCCGATGTTGCAGCCAATTGCACCGGCACCGTGATATGTTCTAGTTGCAGCTTAGCCAATGGAAAAGGATTAGCCGCTGTTACTAACGTTGTGCAGCTGCTTAGCAGTAGCAATACCCCTAATAACCACGCTTTCATAAGTACCACCCCAGGCTAACAAAGAGCCCTATAAAAATAACTAAACCAACGTAATGATTGTGCAAAAATGCTTCAAAGGCTCCTTGCCGACTTTGCTGTGCCAAATAATGCTGATAAGCAAACGCTGGCACGGCTACTCCTAATGCCAGATAAAACGGCCAGTGCAACATTGTTATCGTACCAATCCAGGCAAGTAAACCTAAAAACAACAATTGCAACAGCGCAATAATCGGCTGGGCATAAGTACCAAATAGAATGGCGGTAGATTTAATACCTACCTGCACATCATCGGGTCTGTCGACCAGCGCATAAAAGGTATCGTACGCCACCGTCCAGCATAAATTTGCCAGATACAGCAGCCAGGCATACAAGGGCACTTCACCTTGTAGCGCCATAAAAGCCATCGGTATGCCCCAGCTATACGCCGCTCCCAACACCACTTGCGGTAAATGGGTATAGCGCTTCATAAAAGGATAACTGCTGGCTAATACTACTGCAACTAACGCCAATAGCCGTGTCTGGTTATTTAAAAACACCAACAACAGCGCAGCGAGTACCAACAGCAAGCTAAAAAGCTGTAATGCCTCTCTTGCCGATACGGCACCCGTTGCCAGCGGCCGATTTTTAGTGCGTTCCACCTGCCCATCGACGTTGCGATCAGCGACATCATTAATAACACAACCGGCAGCGCGCATTAACACCACGCCTAAACTAAAAACCAACCAAACCCCGGCATCTGGGATACCGTCGGCGGCCAGCCAAAGCGCCCACCAGGTCGGCCACAACAACAAATAAATACCGATGGGTTTATCCATCCGCATTAATTGCCAGTAATAATTTTTACGCTGCCAACTTAGTTGCCATGTCATAGCTGAAGCACTCCAGGCAAAAAAACTTCTGCCACTAATAAAGGCTGTACGGCAACAGTGAATACCGAACGCCGTGCCCAATAATCACCTGCCGCTATCGGCTCCACCGCATTAGTTACCGCTAGCAGGGCTATCTCTATTGGGCTACGTGTAACATCTGGAAACTGAAACAACAATTCGCCCAAAGGCTGCTCGCCTAATGCAGCCAACTGCTGTAACTGCTGTACGCTTTGCTCTGGTAACCAGCTTTGCGCATATACCGCCGGCTGGTTATTACACCACATTAGCACTTCACGCCTGACACAAGACAGGTTTTTAACTGCCAAACAGGGCTGCAAAAATTCAGGCAGTAGTGTTTTCTCCTCGCTTAGCAGTTGCAAGCGAAAATTGCGGCTATGGGCTTTTAAGCGGGCGGTAAGTGATGCAGGCTCTAGCAACCAGGGGCGCAACACCAGTGGCAAGGCATCGCTATCTGCCACCTGCCAGTGTGCATCTAAAGATAATACAGCAGTCATTATTTTTACTAAGTTACCGGTAAAAAAGTAGCGGCATCATAACAAGGGCATAAATATTTTTCAGCTGTAATTAAGGCGAGTTAGGCAATTATAGTAACTGCTGATATTATTAACACTCGACAAGTAATTTTTGGCAATGGAATTAAGCACAGTGAAGCTTCTAAAATTTATTATGCCATGTATTTTACTGGCCGCTTTGGGTACCAGCCCGCTGCAAGCTCGGCAACAAACACCAACAGAAGTCGTTTACTATGGTTTCGATCCAGACATCGTGACCAACTACGTGGCAGAGAATCGCCGCACTCTGGGTTATGTGCGGGTGTCAGTAGAGTTAATGCTGCCAAACAAAGAGATGCTTAAAACCATTGAATATCATGAGCCGATGATTCTTGACTCCATTATTGGTATTTTAAGCAAACAACCTGAGCAAAAAATCAAATCGCTGACCGGCCGTGAAGAGGTGCGCCAGCAAATACTGGAGCAGTTGCAGCAGATCCTGAAACGGGAAACCGGTCAAACCATGATTCAGGACGTGCTGTTTACCAAGTATATGTATCAATAACGATGTTTAATTGGGTTTGGTATCTTTGCTCAGCCAGGCCCAAGCTAAACCACATACCAACCCCCCAAGGTGAGCCCAGTTCGCCATACTAACCCACAGCACATCCATAAAACCCAGCGCTAACCACAATACCATAAAGGCCGCTAAGCCATTAGTCACCGGATAATATTGTGTACCTCTGAGCCTATCGTATAACCAGCAATAGCCAAAAAGCGCATACACTACTCCGGATAAACCACCGAAATTCGGGCCAGCCATTGCTAATTGTAAGCCGTTAGAAATTACTGCACTGCTAATAGTGAGCTGCAACAAGGTGGCACTGGTGCTGTACTGTTCTATTTTTTGCCCCAATAAAACCCACCAAACCAGATTAAACACAAGATGCGTTAACGAGAAATGCAACACTATCGGTGTAAGCCAGCGCCAAAACTGCGCCGGTTGCGTTAATTGCAATGCGGCATTAGCCCCCATAAAATCCAGCTGTTGCCACAGGTAAACCGCTAAGGTTAGTAACAATAATGCACTAGTTAATGGCGCGCGCCACAAGGCAGCCAACTGCACACCCGTAGTACTAGCCGGTAAAGCTACGCTATTACTTTGCTGCCAGGCCGCAGCCTGATAGCGCGGATGTTCCGGCTCTCGCAAAAACTGCTCCAGCAAAGGTTGCAGCTGCGGAATTTGCTCAGCAGGCGCCAATAGTGCGGTACCTTGCCCTTGCGGCTCAATACCAACCTGCAATCCCTGGCTTTTACAATAATCGGCGAATAATAGTGCGGCTTTCGCCGACTGAAACTCAACAAATTTATGCATCATCATCGCTGGCATTATCGCTAACAAAAGGCTGCTGGCTGCGCCAGCTTTCAAAACCACCGTCCATACTGTAAACCCGCTCGTAGCCTTGCTGAGCTAAATACTGAGCCGCGCCCTGACTGGAATTACCGTGATAACACACCACCACCACTGGCTGCTCAAAATCGTGCTCACGCATAAACTGGCCCAGACTGGTATTGGTTAGGTGAATCGCACCAGCAATATGCCCTTGGGCAAAGCTCTGCTCATCCCGGATATCAACAATCACTGCCTGTTGTTCTAATAACTGTATGGCCTGCGCCACTGAAATACGCTGAAAATCGCTCATTGACCACCTCGATTCTAGAGAGCTGCATCATACCGCAGCCGCATCAAAATAGCAGCCAAACGACAATACTTTACCAAAAAGTACGTTAGAATGACTGGACAACAGATTAAAATACCGTTAACAATACATACAATTTTATGTCGGAGTTTATTATGACCCTGCTCATTATTTTGGCATTACTTGCCGTTGTGGTGTTCTACATCATCAACATTTTTAACCAGTTGGTAAAATTAAGAAATCGCTTTCAGAATGCCTTTGCCCAAATTGAAGTGCAATTAAAGCGTCGCTATGACCTGATCCCCAATCTGGTGGAAACGGCTAAAGCCTATATGCAACACGAGCGGGAAACGCTGGAAGCGGTAATCAGTGCCCGTAATGCGGCAATTGCTGGCTTAAAAGTGGCGGCGAATAACCCAGGGGATGCCGGTGCTATTGGCCAGTTAGCCAGTGCTGAAGGCGCGCTGCAAGGCGCGATGAGCCGATTTAATATGGTGATGGAAGCCTACCCGGATTTAAAAGCCAATCAAAATATGATGCAGTTATCAGAAGAGCTTACCAGCACCGAAAACCGGATCGCTTTTGCCCGGCAGGCCTTTAATGATGCAGTAACCGCATACAATAGCTACAAGCAAAGCTTCCCTCCCATGTTCTTCGCGGCCAGCTTTGGCCATGCGCAGGATGCCAAACTGTTAGAGTTTGCCGATAGTGCGCAAATTCAACAAGTGCCTAAGGTTAGCTTCTGATAGATGGCTACTGATTTTTTTCAGCAACAGGATCTGGCCCGACGTAACACTAAGATCCTGGTGCTGTTATTTACCCTGGCAGTGCTCTCGCTGATTGTGCTAACCAATTTGTTGGTGATGCTTAGCTTTGGTTTTTTTCAAGGCCAGCAAGCCATGCACCTACCCTGGGAAATAATTAGCAGCATCAGCTTGGTTGTTATTGCCGTGGTTGGCTTAGCTATTATGGCTAAATGGCAGCAGCTAAAACTCGGTGGTCGCACTGTTGCGCAAGCTTTGGGTGGCGCACGCGTTACCGCCGACAGCCAGGACCCGCTACAACGGCGTTTATTAAATGTGGTTGAAGAAATGGCGCTGGCCGCCAATTTACCGGTACCACCCGTTTATTTATTACCCGAACGGGGCATTAATGCTTTTGCGGCTGGCTACAGCCCGGCTGATGCGGTAATAGGGGTAACCCAAGGTTGTCTGGAGCAACTAAGCCGCGATGAACTCCAAGGCGTGATCGCTCATGAGTTCAGCCATATTTTAAATGGTGATATGCGGATGAATATTCGGCTGATTGCCATACTCAACGGCATTTTGTTTATTGGTCATATTGGTTATTATTTTTTACGAGCAGGTCGCGGCAGCCGCATTGCAGTATCGAGCCGTAATCGCAATCAGGGCGCCGGTGGCATTATGCTACTGGGTTTGGGCTTGGTAGTTATTGGCTATCTTGGCTCTTTTTTTGGTAATTTAATTAAAGCGGCCGTAAGCCGCCAACGCGAATATCTGGCTGACGCCTCTGCTGTGCAGTTTAGTCGTAATCCGCTCGGTATTGCCGGAGCCTTAAAACGCATCGGGGGTTATAAACCAGGATCTCGTATTAGCAATGGCAATGCCGATGAAATGAGCCATTTGTTCTTTGGTGAGGCGATCAGCCGCTGGGCAGCCATTTTTGCCACCCATCCACCACTAGAAAAACGGATCCGCCGGGTCGATCCCAGTTGGAATGGCCGCTTTGCTTCCCCCAACACAGAGCAAAAGATTACCCCAGCCCAAACTGCCGAGCAACCGCAAGAGCGGCAGCGCCGAGTCATGCAGGCGATGATCCCCATGCTCCTAACCCAAAGCAGTCATCAGCCGTTGCCTGCACAGGCCATTATTTGCGCCATGCTGCTTACTTCTCCTAACAATAGCCCTAAAAATAGCCCTAACAGTAGCTCTAACAATAGCCGAAACAATAACCCAAGCAATACCCAAGATTTTTCCGCACAACTACAGCTACTTAAAGCCTATGGCGGCAGCTCACTGCTCAGTGAAGTGGATCAATTAGCGGATGCCGTACAACGCCTGCCAATGCCCCAGCAAGTACAATTACTGCAAATGTCGGTTCCAGCATTAAAGCAGCTATCTGCTGAGGAGTTCCAGCAATTTGCTCAACTGCTGCAAAAACTGGCGGGGCCAACACCCGATTTGCGGCAATGGCTTTGCTTAAGTTTTATCGAGCATGTGGTGGCTAGCCAATACGATGCCAAACAAGTGATTCGCCGCTATCACCCGCAAAAGTTGCCCGATTTATTGCCGCAGCTGTTGCCCTTACTGAGTGCCGTAGCCGATTGTGCTGGTGATACTGTCGCGGTGAACAATGCCTGGCAGGCAGCGTTACAGCAGTTAGCTCTGCCCACCGACCAGCCAAAACCGCCCACAGTGTTCAGCCAGTTGAATGAAGCCTTGTTGCCGCTAATACAGGCCTCGCCTGCTATCAAACAACAAATCTGGCAGGCTATACTGGCAGCCATAAATGCTGACCAGCAGTTGAGTGAGTCGGAGCAAGGCCTAAGAAATTTATTAGCCTTGCTGTTGGAAATGCCAGTGCCGCAATCTAACCTATTTAATTAAGACAGGTTGTTTGCTGATAGCGGTCATCCTTAACGCTGCGACTTGCTGATTTTGAAGATAGATCGTCAGACAGGGCTTTAGCCGCGCAGCTGGCTAGGGTAGAATAGCGCTTTGTTTTTACCTTGGGAAAGAAGCCATGTCTGATAATCAATTATTCTTGTTGTACGATACGTCGTTCGACGAAATGGATGCAGAAGGCTGCCCGGGATTTGGCTATGTATTATTATTTTCAGCTGAAGATGCCGAGCAATTTGAACCGGGTGAAAATCCAAGCTGTGCTGCCGTATCGATGTTATTTACCGATCATGCTGATGGTAGCATCAGCGGTGACTTATTAGGTTGGGCGCATCTGGATGCAGATATCTTTCAGCAATACCCACTGGGTCAGTTTTTAACCTTAATGGAACAAGCGGCGCAAGTCGCCATTAATGCTTACCGGCAAGTAGGGCAAGTACCTGATACGCTGGTGGCGGTTAATTTACCCGACGATGAGCTATTGCAATTTGATGTGCAATTTAATGATTTACAGCTTACCGAGCAGCAAACTGAACAACAATTGGCGCAGCAGCTGATGTTAGGCCGCCCTTACCTCGACTCATAACTTTTATCCAAACCAGCAGTGGAGCAGGTAGTATGGTCAAAGCTATAAATATGGCCCTGATAGAGCACGCGTTACAAGGCTTTACCATTCCACCACAACCGCAGGTATTAAGGCATATTCAACAGCAGCTGAATTCTGCCGAGCCCGATTTAAACCGCATTGCTTCCCTTATCGCATTGGATATTGGTACCGCAGGTTTTACCCTGAAAGTGGTAAATTCTGCATTTTTTGGCCTACGTAATAAAATGACCTCGGTAGAACAAGCCTGCCGCTATTTGGGGTTAAATCGGGTAGTGACTTTAGCCCGCAGCGTCTTGCTGCGTTTTACGCTGGAAGATAGTCGGCAAGACGCCTTTAGTCAAAAGCTCTGGAGTAATGCCTTGCACACCGCCAATCTGGCGATGGCGCTGGCCAAACAATTGAACTTTGATCAGCAATATCAGGATGACTGCTATTCATTAGGCCTATTTCGCAACGCCGGTATGGCATTAATTAGCCAACAAAGCAGTCAGTACCCTGCTATTATGCAACGCGGCCTGCTTGCTCAACTTAGCGCCAGTGCCGTTGAAGAACAGTTTTTTCAAACCAGCCATGAAGTATTGGGTTATTTAGTGGCAGAATCCTGGGGCCTAACCGACACCCTCTGTAATGTGATTGCTTATCACCATAGCCCGGCATTGTTATTAGCCACCGATAATATTGCTGAACAGCAGCGCTTTGCTATCCTAAAAATTGCTGAATACCTCAGTGGCGAGAGCCGCCAATTGTTTGGTATTAATGTTGATCCGGAGTGGCAAAACCATCAAATGACCATCTTAGAAGTACTTGAGCTGGAACCGCTGCAGCTACCTGAACTAGCCGAACTTATGCACCGACAGGAACTACGCACGATTTACAGCGTATAACCGCTCAGATGCAAGTCCTAAGAGAGTAGTTGAAAGATGGTAACTCCAACATGGTAAGCAACCGTGCCACATAAAAAAATAAACCTGCCGGAAAAAACCTGCCCGGTATGCGGCCTAAGCTTTAGCTGGCGTAAAAAATGGCAACTGAATTGGCACGAGGTACGCTATTGCTCCGAGCGTTGTCGTCGTAACCGCAACAGCACAAAAGACGCCCGCTAAATGCAAATTGTTCTGGCACCGATGGAAGGTGTAGTTGATCACCTAATGCGCGAGATGCTGACGCAAATTGGCGGTTACGATCTTTGTATCACCGAATTTGTGCGCGTGGTAGATCAAAAGCTCCCGGCACGGGTCTTTACCCGGCTTTGCCCAGAACTACTACAAGGCGGTAAAACACGTGCCGGTACACCGGTGCGAGTGCAATTGCTGGGGCAAGAGCCTCATTGGTTAGCTGAAAATGCCGCAAGGGCGGTCGAATTAGGCTCACCAGGTGTCGATTTAAACTTTGGTTGCCCGGCTAAAGCCGTCAATAAAAGTCGTGGCGGTGCCGTACTACTAAAAGAAACCGAAACCTTGTATCAAATTGTCAAAGCCGTGCGCGAAGCTGTACCCAGCAATTTTCCGGTCAGTGCTAAAATTCGCCTTGGTTATGAAGATACCAGCCTAGCCATTGCTAATGCCGCAGCCATTGCCGAAGCAGGCGCCAGCAGCTTGGCAATTCATGCCCGCACTAAAAGCGATGGTTATCGGCCACCCGCTTATTGGCCGTGGATTGCTAGAATTAAACAGCAGGTAGCTATCCCCATTATTGCCAATGGCGAAATCTGGAATGCTGAACAAGCGCTACTTTGTCAGCAACAAAGCGCGTGTCAGGATATTATGCTGGGCCGCGGTGCGCTGGCGATGCCTAATCTGGCACAGCATATCCGCCACGGTAAGCCTCCCTTACCCTGGCTTGCAGTGCTTGAACTACTGATGCACTATTCTGAATTTGAAATAGCGGGCGATAAAGGCAAATATTATGCAAACCGGGTTAAGCAGTGGTTTAGCTATCTAAAATTGCAATACCCGGAGGCGCAAAGCCTGTTTAGTCAACTCAGGTTATTGACTAAAAGCGGCGATATACTTGCATTGTTACAACAGCAGTTGCCCAGTTAACCTTAACCGTATTAATCTGAATCAGATTAACCTGAATCATATCAACCTCGGAGCGGCTTATGCGCGAAGGCAGCCTCATTTGTGTGGGTACCGGTATTATGCTGGGTGCGCATCTTGACCCATTAAGCCGCAATTATCTGCTGGAAGCGGATGTGGTCTTTGTATTAATGGCCGATGCGCTTACCGAGCAATGGCTGCTGCAGATGCACCCGGATGCCCGCTCGTTACAGCCGTATTATCAGCAAGGTAGCTCGCGGCAGCAAAGTTATCAACTAATGGTAGCAGCCATGCTGGCAGAAGTAACTGCTGGCAAAAAAGTGGTTGGCGCTTTTTATGGTCACCCGGGGGTATTTGCCTGGGTGCCGCATCAGGCGGTTAAGCAGGCGCGGCAGCAAGGGTATTTTAGCAAAATGCTACCGGCGATTTCTGCCGAAGATTGTCTTTATGCTGATCTTGGTATCGACCCCGGCCGCTACGGCTGCCAGCTATATGAATGCAGCCAGTTTATGTTTTATCAACGTACAATAGATACCGCCGCTTACTTAATTTTATGGCAGTTAGGTGTGGCAGGCGATCGCAGTTTGGCGCGTCTTGATACCCCCGGCCAATATCGCCAGCTGTTAAGCGACTATTTGAGCCGCTTTTATCCGTCCAACCATCAGGTGATCCTGTATGAAGCAGCCAGCCTTCCTATCCAGCAAGCGCGTATTGAGCAATTGCCTCTGTCTGCGCTGGCACAGGCAGAAGTAAGCGGTAAGACAACGTTAGTAATCCCACCGGCAAAAAAAATGGTACCAAACCAGCCACTAATGCAACAATTGGCAGCATTGGATGCTACCGATGCGGCAGAGTAATGTATCTACACCTGCAACAAGCCAGCCCATACTCAGGCTACGCCAGTTAGATGCCACAGCTGAGTCGGTATTTCTTGCACTGTTTTGTCATCCTCAGGTAATGCGCTACATTCAGCCGGCATTTAACCTGACGGAGGCCCGGCAGCGCTTCACCACCTTATTAGCGAGTCTGCATCCGAGAAAGACTGCAGCGTTCACTGCTGAGTATTTTCTGGTAGAACATAGCAATAATGAGGCTATAGGTATTGCAATGCTAATACCTGGTAACGAACCTGCCGAAGCAGAACTAGGCAGGATGCTACTACCCGCTTGGCAAGGACAAGGATTAGGCAGCCTGCTAAGTCAGTTACTGATTGCCAAGGCGGCAGAACACCCTCAATTACACTACCTGACTAAGCGGATCCATAGTAATAATCTGGCGGCGCTTAACTCAGCCACTCAGCAAGGGTTTCGGCCAATCGCCCAGTTACCAGATGGCTTTATTCGCCTTAGGCTGCAGCTTAAAACTGCAGCGTGTAAAAATAAAACACCTTAGCCCTTGCTGCTGTCATAAAAACTGCCTACATTAGGCTAATCTATTACCTAATCCTTTAATAAAACCTATGCAAAAGCTAACTGAGCAATTAGAAACATTGGCAATGCAACCGCGCTGGGAAGAGTTTAGTGACTCAGATTTAGCGCTATTGTCCAACGTAAGCGATGAAGAACAGGCTTTACTAAAAGAAAAAATTATTTGTTATGTATTAACCCCAGAACCAGAACCCGAAACGCCTGAAACGCCCGAGCCGGGAGACACGCCAGAGCAACCAGAGCAACAGCCAACATCAATTATTAATGCGGCAGCTTAGAACACGAGATGAGATTTTCTCTCTGTAAGATGACTGCGTTACTATGTCTGGTTTTATCCTTTTCGCCTGCGGCATCAGAAGATATAACCAGAAAACTCATTGAGCTTGATCAGCTTCGACTTAAAGATAAAAATACTTTTAGCGAACAACTCGCGCTGTTGAGTCAGGATGCAACCTTAGCCCCTATTACTGAGACACAAAAAAGTCAGTTATTGCTGCTGCAAGCGTGGGATTTAGTTTTAAGTGCAAATTTTAATCAAGCGCTTGAAATTGTTGAGTCTCTTGAAAACCAGGATAATCTCAGCATAAGGATTAGCGCCACAAGCTTGAAGGTAAATATTCATACGTTAAGCTCCAAATATACTGAGGCTTTTATCGGTATAGAAAAACTATTATCGTCCTTAAACTTTGTGAATGATGAAAACCTGTACTATCAAAGCATTGGACAGGTCATCCTACTGTATAACAAAATTGAGCACTATGAAGCTATACCACCATTGGTTAAGCATGGTTTAATGATAACGAAAAGCAACAATCTACTTTGCAGATTGAAGACGCTCGCACTCCCAAGTCATTACCACACTTTGAGTTATCCCGAATACGAAGCAGAATTCAACCAGGTGCTAACGCTATGTGATACAGCTCAAGAATCGGTATTTAATCTTATCACCATCCGTAACCATATGTTTTACTTGCTGGAACAACAGCAGCCTGCAGCTGCGTTAAGGTTTTATCAGCAATATATTGCTCAAGTTAAACAACTGAACTATCAGCTACTAACAGCCGGTTTTAAAGCCGTAGCCGCAGAGGCATTATTGCAACAAGGCGAACTGGCCAGTGCGGCGGTCTTAGCGGCTGCAGCAGAGCAATATTTACCGACAGACCGCCATGATCCCGCAGTATTAGCCACGTATCGGGTGCAGTATATGCTGGCGCAAGCACAAGGCAGTTTTCAGGAGTTGCTACATTATGGTGAAAAGCGTCGTGATACTGAGTTAGCGATTGCCCGCGAAAAAGCCTCGCAGCAGCTTGCCTATCACTTGGCAAACAATGAAGCACGGTTACGGGAACAGCGTATTCAACTGCTGGATAAGGACAATGAGCTGCTCACGCTAGAACGTAATCTTTATCAACAACAAGCTGAAAATCGGTATTTATTTTTAATTTTCATTTGCAGCTTAAGCTTAATATTAGCGGCACTGACTTATCGCTCATTAACCCGAAGCAAACGTTTTCGCCTGCTAGCCGAGTTTGATCAGTTAACCGGTATTAGTAATCGCCATCATTTCTACCAACAAGCCAGTATCGCTGCAAAGTACTGTGCACAAAATCAGCGGCCGCTATCAGTTGTGGTATTCGATTTAGATTATTTTAAAAAAATTAACGACACCTATGGCCATGCCATGGGAGATTGGGCCCTGCAGCAAGTCGTATCTTGTTGCCGGAATTTTATGCGCAACAGCGACATTTTTGGCCGGGTAGGTGGTGAAGAGTTTGCGATAGTCTTGCCCGACTGCACGGCAGATAAAGCCGAAATGCTAGCTGAAATTTGCCGGGATGCAATAGAAGCGATTGATACCAGCCAATTTAGTAGCCCCTTTACCCTAACAGCCAGTTTTGGGATAAGTGAAGCGGCACAGGTTGGTTATGATATTAGCGCTTTACTGGACTCGGCCGATAAAGCGCTTTACAAAGCAAAAGATAATGGCCGTAATCAAGTATGGTGCAGTGATTAGGCCAAAGTAACTGTAAGGGTTACGACCAATTTAAGATAACTTTACCCGACTGCCCTGAACACATTATCTCAAAGCCTTCCTGGAAGTTTTCCATGGGCATTTCGTGGGTAATAATAGGCGTTAAATCTAAGCCGGATTGAATGAGGCTGGCCATTTTATACCAGGTTTCAAACATTTCCCGGCCATAGATGCCTTTAATGACTAAGCCTTTAAAAATCACCTTGTTCCAGTCAATCGCCATAGTACCCGGCGGAATGCCCAACATAGCAATTTTGCCACCATGGTTCATGGTATCTAGCATACTATTAAAGGCCGCCGGTACACCCGACATCTCCAGACCGACGTCAAAGCCTTCTGTCATGCCCAGCTCTTGCATCACGTCTTTTAAGTTTTGCTTACTGACATCTACCGCACGGGTCGCACCCATTTTCAGCGCTAAGTCTAAACGGTATGGGTTTACGTCAGTGACCACCACATGGCGGGCCCCCACATGACGCGCTACCGCTGCAGCCATAATACCAATAGGGCCTGCGCCGGTAATAAGCACATCTTCGCCTACCAAATCAAACGACAACGCCGTATGCACCGCATTACCGAAAGGATCAAAGATGGCCGCGATATTGTCCGGAATATTATCCGCCAGTTTAAAAGCGTTATAAGCCGGAATAACCAAATATTCAGCAAAAGAACCGGTGCGGTTTACGCCCACCCCAATAGTATTGCGGCATAAATGCACCCGACCCGCGCGGCAGTTACGGCAATAACCGCAGGTAATATGGCCTTCGCCGGAAACACGATCGCCAATGCTAAAACCACGCACCTCCGAGCCCATACCTTCAATCACACCGACGTATTCATGGCCAACCACCATGCCATGCGGAATAGTGTTCTGTGCCCACTCATCCCATTTGTAAATATGCACGTCAGTACCGCAAATAGCGGTTTTTTTAATCCGAATTAAAATATCATTCGGCCCTACTTCTGGTTTTGCTACCTCGGTTTGCCAAATACCTGGTTCTGCTTTTAATTTTGCTAATGCTTTCATTTTTTACGCCCCGCCTTATGCGATCACGCCCATGTCTTTACCAATGTGGATAAAGGCACTAATTGCCTTATCCAACTGCTCTTTTGTATGTGCTGCAGAAATCTGGGTGCGAATACGCGCCTGCCCTTTTGGCACTACCGGGAACGAGAACCCGACCACGTAAATACCTTCGGCTAGCATGCGCTTCGCCATCTCGGCCGCAACCTTAGCATCACCCAGCATAACCGGAATAATGGCATGATCTTTACCGGCTAAGGTAAAACCTGCTGCCGTCATCTGCTCGCGGAAATAATTGGCGTTTTGCCATAGTTTCGCCCGCAATGCATCGCCCTGCTCTAACATTTCTAATACTTTAATAGAGGCCGTTACGATAGATGGTGCTAGTGAGTTAGAGAATAAATAAGGCCGTGAGCGCTGGCGCAGCCATTCAATAATTTCCTTTTTACCCGAGGTATAACCACCGGAAGCACCGCCCAAGGCTTTACCCAGGGTACCAGTGATAATATCGACTCGCTCCATCACTTCGCAGTATTCATGGGTACCGCGGCCATTTTTACCGACAAAACCTACCGCATGGCTGTCATCCACCATCACCATAGCATTATATTTATCAGCCAAATCACAAACGGCTTTTAGGTCAGCAATGACGCCATCCATTGAGAACACACCGTCAGTAGCAATCAGTTTAAAACGGGCACCATCGGCGTCTGCTTGCTGTAATTGGGCCTCCAGTTCTGCCATATTGTTGTTGGCATAACGGTAACGCTTGGCTTTACATAGGCGCACACCATCAATAATAGAAGCATGGTTTAGTGCATCAGAAATCACGGCATCTTCAGCGCCAAGAATAGTTTCAAATAAACCGCCGTTGGCATCGAAGCAAGAAGAATACAAAATGGTGTCTTCAGTACCTAAAAAGGCACTGATATTGGCTTCCAGGGTTTTATGAATATCCTGAGTACCACAAATAAAGCGTACTGACGCCACGCCAAAACCATGGCTATTTAAGCCAGCTTGAGCAGCAGCAATAAGATCCGGATGATTAGCCAAGCCTAAGTAGTTATTAGCACAGAAGTTTAAAACCTGCTGTGAGCCAACGGTGACATTAGCTTGCTGCTGTGAAGTGATAATACGTTCTGCTTTGTACAGACCTTCTGCTTTCACCTCTTCGATTTGTTGTTGTAGGTGGTGCAGAAAAGCGCCATTGCGCATAAAGCCTCCTCTGGCAATGTAGGGGTAACCTTGATTAGCGTTGATTTGACGCCCTATTGTACTTTTTACGCGGCGCCACTGCAGTGATTATACCGAAGAATGCCGGGACTTGCCCGGCTTGAATGTAAAGATATGGCTACAAATCGGCCGCGGCCAGATCGCTACCCGCCAGTTCGATATAATGTTGTTGTAGTTTATTGATATCGGGTAAGGCCTCTGCGGTCGCGTAGGGTTTAAATAACAGCAGCACCTTTAACACCCCGCGATACAGATTCGCTTTATTGACAACGGCATCAGGTGCCTGGGTTTTCAGGTAGCTGATCCAAAAGGTCACTAACAGTTTGATATTATGCGCCACATCGCGAATATCACTATCGTCTATTTTGATAACTCCCGCTTCCTTTAATGCTTTAATCACAGACATTACACGCCCCAGCACGCCTTGTTGTACTTGTAAGTAATCTTGTTGCAGCGCCGGATCGCGCGCCAGAATATCGGGCAAGTTGGCATAAAAGAACTGGAAACGCCACATTAGCTCAAAAACCGCGTCTAAATAATCGGTTAAGGCATCCAGTGCCTGAGAGCTATGAGCTGGCGGTTTGATGCGGGTATCCAGTAATTTGGCATATTCGCGGAAGATTTGCCGTACTATGTCTTCTTTATTACGAAAGTGATAATACAGATTACCCGGGCTAATGCCTAAGTGGGCGGCGATATGATTAGTGGTGACCTGTCGTTCACCCACGTCGTTAAATAAGGCAATACTGGCCTGTAAAATACGATCTTTTGTTCTGAGCTTCTTTTCCATTGCAGTAAGCAGGCTTCTTTTATTAGGCGGTTATTTTGCTATAGTAACGCCAAACTGAATATAAATGCCAGCCACCTATTAAGGCCGTTGGCCGAGGAAGAACCTTTGATGAAAATTCGTGCTATTTATCCCGGCACCTTTGATCCCCTAACCAATGGCCATGCTGACTTAGTGCTGCGTGCTGCACGCTTATTCGATGCCGTTATTGTTGCAGTAGCCGCTAACCCCAGTAAACAACCGCTATTTACTCTGGATGAACGGGTCGCCCTGGCCAAACAAGCCTTTGTAGATTGCCCTAATGTAAGTGTTATTGGTTTTTCGGGCTTACTGGCCAAGTTTGGCCAAGAGCAGCAAGCGCAGGTGTTAATTCGCGGGGTGCGGGCCGTGGCAGACTTTGAGTATGAGTTTCAATTAGCCAGCATGAACCGCTCGTTAAACCCGGAGCTAGACAGTATTTTTATGACGCCGTCGGAGAAAAACACCTTTATTTCTTCTACGCTGGTAAAAGAAGTGTGCCGCCATGGTGGTGATGTCGCAAGCTTTGTGCCTGAACATGTGCAACAAGCACTGCAGCAGAAACTCGGTATTAAATAACCCTGTTAATGCGACTAAATAAGAACGGCAGCCGAGGCTGCCGTTAGCTATAAAACAAATCGTTAGTTAGCTCGCTTTTGCCGCATCTTCCAGCGCTGCCAATTTTTGCACCAGCTTCTGGGTATGTTGCAGTGACATCAAGTGCGCATAAATAGCCGTTAAATAACCTTGCTTGCGTAACTCTAAGAAAGCTTCATCACTCAATTCATTCAGTTTTTGATCATCAACCATATGAATACCATTGATGTTACGCTGTTCACCATTGATGGTCAGGGTTAATACCTGCTCTTTAATTAATCCCAAGCTTTTTAGCTTTTCAGTAAAGTTATGGGTGATCTGACTAAACTCGACAAATTCCGCCATTTGCTGTTTACGCGCAGTTAAAAACTCACTTTCGCTGCCATCGTCGTTAAACAAAGCAAAACCTTCAGTTTCGTTTACTCTATCTGAACTTTCATCAATAGCCACAATTAGGCGGTCACTGCCCGGGGCATCTTGCACTAGCACCAGTGGATAATTACGGATCACGCGCGGTACATATAGTGCGTCCCATTTATCTTCTTTAATTACCAGGTTTTGCTGCGATGCCAAACCTAATAACGCAACTGGCTGAAAGCGATCGCCAGAAGGATCTTTTACAAAAACGACTGGAAACTCAGCACCCGCTACCACAAACTCGTGTACTACCACAGGCAGCATGTGCTCGTTACCAATATGGCTAAACGGACGCACATTGTTAATTTTGGTTTTAGCGTGGGTTTCTTTACTTAATCCAACAACTTTATTCTGTTCCATATACAACTCTGTTCTCTAGATTTTTAAGAAGAGCCTGCCATAGGCTGACAGGCGCTGTAAACTAACATTAACTGCTTTAAACTGTGCACTTTAACCAACAGGTAGCCTATCCCACTATTTCTCGCAACGCACTTTTGGTTAAAGCAACATCTACTTTATAGTCTATCTGCAGTGTTATATCACAGCTTTGTGACAGCGTTAAGGTGTAGGCACTGATTACTGCTTGAATTCATAATAAGTTGGCGCTCCTGGACCTACCGGCGCACCGATCAAGAACACCCAAACATAAAACAACAGCACCCAACCGACAAAAAACACCATCGTATAGGGCAGCATAGTCGCAATTAGGGTACCAATCCCCATATCCTTTTTGTAGCGCGCCGCCACCGCCAGAATTAAGCCAAAATAACTCATCATTGGCGTAATTAAGTTGGTTACCGAGTCCCCTATCCGATAAGCGGCTTGAATCACTTCTGGCGAGTAACCAACAATCATTAACATCGGCACAAAAATAGGTGCGAAAATAGCCCACTGCGCTGAAGCTGAACCCAGTGATAGGTTAACGATGGCACACATAGCGATAAAGAAGATAAACAATTCTGGCCCGGTTAAGCCAATGGTTTGCAATAGGGTGGCACCTTTCACCGCCATAATGGCACCTAAGTTTGACCAACCAAAAAAGGCCACAAACTGGGCCGCAAAAAATACCAGTACAATATAAAGCCCCATCGAGCTCATACTTTTCGCCATGGCATTAATCACATCACGGTCGGTTTTCATGGTGCCGACAATACGACCATAGACATAACCCGGAATACCAAAGGTAATAAAAATAAAGACGACTATTCCCTTTAAAAACGGCGAGTCTTCTACCAAACCAGTAACGGGATGCCGCAACACACCATTTTCTGGTACTACGCTAAGCGCTAATAAAATACAGAGCGCTAAAAAGGTTAAGCCAGCACCAATTAAACCGCGTTTCTCAGCAGCAGTAAGACGCTCTAATGTTTGTTCACCTAAATCAACAGCAGCTTCAGACGGATCGTATTTACCCAGTTTCGGCTCTACAATTTTTTCTGTAACAAAGGCCCCCAATATGGCAATTAAAAAGGTACTGACAATCATAAAAAACCAGTTAGCCTCGGGCCCTACCACATAGTTTGGATCAATTAAATTTGCCGCTGAGGTAGTAAAACCGGCTAATAAAGGATCGACAGTACCAATAAATAAATTCGCACTATAACCACCAGACACCCCGGCAAAAGCTGCAGCTAACCCGGCCAAAGGATGGCGACCTAGCGAATAGAATATTAGCGCCGCCATGGGAATTAATACCACATACCCCAACTCAGAGGCGGTGTTGGAAATAATACCGGCAAATACGATGGTTACTGTAACCATGCGCTTAGAGGCATTCATCACCAAACCACGCATGGCCGCTGAGATCAAACCAGAATGCTCTGCCACACTAACACCAAGTAAGGCAACCAACACCACACCTAGGGGGGCAAAGCCAGTAAAGTTAGTCACCAGGTTGGAGACTATGCGCTGTAAGCCATCCACAGTCATCAAACTCACGACTTGGATAGTGCCATCCGCTGCCCGCCCGGCGGTGCCTTCAGGTCTGGGATCTATAGCGCTAAAGTCAAAGTAAGCAGCAATACCGCTACCAAACACTACGGCAAGTGCAAAACAAGCAAATAAGGTAACCGGATGAGGCAGTAAATTACCTAAAAACTCTACGGTATCGAGAAAACGCGTAAACCAGCCACGTTTTTCAGCAACGCCATTAGGCGTTTTGCTGGAATTTGTCATTTATTGTGTCCTCTTGGTATGCAGCGTGATGTGCCTAAGCAACATCTTTAAACAGGCTTCGTTATTATCATTTTGAAGTTTACAGGGCGGCTAGGCCGCTATTTATAAACGTTGAAGCGCTGTAAGGTAAGTAAAGGGGCTAAATTTATCACAGGATAGCCTAGGCGCAAAGCTGCAAACCGTTAAGCCGTAGCGCTGACTCGATATAGCACAGATATAGCACTGACATAGCACTAAAGTACCGTTGTAGTTAGGCGGTCACTTTTTTAGCATGGTAGTCACATAAGTTACGCTAATAGGCGGGAGAGAAGTTATGCGAGTAGTAATTACAGGGGCTACCGGCGGTATCGGTTTTGCTGTAGCCGAAGCCTTTGCGCAAGCCGGGCATGCCGTGGTGCTGGCAGACTTAAATGAACATGCTTTGCAGCAAAAAACAGCCAGCTTACAAGCCGAGGGCTGGCAAGCCGCTTACTGTGTATTGGATGTGACTAATCAGCAGCAAATCACCGACTGTGCAGCGCGTTTTCCGGCAGATATTTTAATCAACAATGCCGGTATTCAGCATGTCGCCCGCTTAGAGGACTTTCCCCCAGCGCAATGGCAGCTATTGCTCAATGTAATGCTAACCGGCCCGGCGATGTTAACCCGAGCCATGTTGCCGTTAATGCGTGAACGTAACTTTGGCAGGGTGATTAATATTGGTTCTATTCATGCGTTAGTCGCATCGCCTTTTAAATCGGCTTATGTCGCTGCTAAACACGGCTTGCTGGGTTTTAGTAAAGTGATTGCTTTGGAGAACGCCGATATAAACTTTACCATCAATACCATTTGCCCGGCTTATGTCAAAACACCCTTGGTGGAAAAACAAATTGCTGCTCAAGCCAAAGAACATAATCTGACCGAGCAACAGGTCATAGAGCAAATTATGCTAGCGCCAATGCCGCAAAAGGCCTTTATTGATGTTAGTGAAATCGCCGCCAGCGCGCTGTTTTTATGCCAGGATGCAGCGAAACATATTACCGCACAAACATTGGTGCTGGATGGCGGTTGGACAGCGCGCTAGCCTTGCGATAGTCAGACTAGTAGTGAGTAATAATCTCAGGCACAATCAGAGCATTACCCCTTGATGACATCTGCCGCCGAGATGATTGAAAATGGCAGCGGTATAGGTTTAGCGACCCTTGCCGCCATATCGTTACTGTATTTACTGGTGCTGTATTGCGTCGGGATCTTTGGTCGGCGCATTACCGCCCAGCATCCGCTAGCGCCTTGGGTGTTCAGTTTAGCCCTATCTATTTATTGTACGTCCTGGGCGTTTTTTGGCGTAACCGCACAAGCAGTTGTCAATGGCTGGTGGCTACCACCAACTTATATCGGCTCTTTTATTCTGTTTTGGTTTGGCTTTAAACTGATGTCCCGCGTGGCGGTAGCTTGCCGCCGTTACCGTATTACCTCTATTGCCGACTTTATTGCCACCCGTTTTGGCCACTCCCGCAGTTTAGCGGTACTGATCACCGTTATTTTAATAATGACGGTGATCCCCTATATCACCCTGCAATTACATGCGGTCGCAACCAGTATCAATACTTTGGTGCGTGCTGAAACGGGCGAACACTGGTACACCGATACCGGCCTTTATGTTTGTTTGTGGATGGCGGTTTTTGCGCTGCTGTTTGTGGGAAAAAGCGCCCGGGCCCACCAACCCAACCCGGGTTTAATGACAGCAATTGCCTTTGAATCGCTGGTAAAACTGCTGGCGCTATTAGCCATCGCGGCCTTTGTTGGTTGGGGTATGTTTGACGGTTTTAGCGATATTTTTCAATTAGCCGCCGACAGCGCTGCCGTAAACGCGGTACAGCAACGCGCCTTACCGACGTATAGCTATTGGATCCATGTATTATTAGGTTTTGCCGCCACCCTCTGCTTGCCCTGGCTATTTCACGTAAGCTTTGTTGAAAATCAGCGGCTCAGTCATTTGCGCAGCGCCCGCTGGATCTTCCCACTTTATTTACTGCTAATGGGCGCCTTTACCCTGCCACTAGGCCTGGCTGGGGTGATGTTATTGGGTGAAAACGCCAATATCGACTTAGTGGTGCTGCAATTACCCTTAGCCGCCAACCGCACTGATATTGCCCTCTTGGCCTATTTGGGCGGTTTTTCTGCAGCAACCAGTATGGTTGTTGTCGCCACCGTGGTGTTAGGTATTTTGATTACAAACGAATTGTTAGTGCCGCTTTTATTCAGGCGTAATAACCTGGCCGATGGTCAGACTAAAGGCATTAAAGTCGCCACGCTGCGTCGTCTGGCCATGTTAGTGGTGTTAGCACTGGGCTTTATCTATTACCGCTTTATTGGCACCGGTACTGGCTTGGCACAATTGGGGTTAATGGCGTTTGCATTAGTCGCGCAATTGGCGCCAGCGCTGATTATGGGGCTGTTTTCGCGTAGGATAAACCGTCAAGGCGCCATCGTCGGTTTATGTAGCGGCGCGCTTATTTGGGCTTATGTGCTGCTATTCCCGGAGTTGGTGCGCGCAGGTATTATTTATAGCAGCATCCCACAAAGCGGGCCCTTTGCCATTAGCTGGTTAGCACCGCAACATCTGTTTGGCTGGCAAGGTGATAGTATTACTCTTGGCGTATTATTAAGCCTCAGTGTTAATTGCTTAATGACCTTCCTAATAAGCCAGCTAAGTAATACCGGCATTAGCGAATGGCTGCAAAGTGGCCGCTTTTTGCGTTCCACCAAAGAGTCACTGCAAAAGCCATTACAGCAGTTAACGGTACAAGAATGTTATTTACTGGTACGGCGCTTTGCCGGCGAGCGTGAAGCGCAGCGTTTGCTACAACGCAACCTAAAGGAGCAGCAACCAGACTTGCAGCGTCTAGCCAGTGTGAATTTACTGCAAGCCACCGAGCGCAGTCTAGCTGCCGTATTGGGCGGTGCTTCTATGCGTTTAATTATGGATGCTTGCGGCCGCCATGCCGGTTTACCGATGGAAACAGTCGAGCGCTTTGTCGATGAAGCTGGCCAGGTATTTCGTTTTAACCAGGGTTTGCTGCTCTCAACTATTGATAATATTAGCCAAGGTATCGCCGTGGTGGATGCCGATCAGCGGGTAATCGCCTGGAACCAACGCTATATTGAGATGTTCGCCTACCCTCCCGCCATGGTGGAAATAGGTAAGCCGGTCGCGGAGCTTATCCGTTTTAATCTGCAACGAGGCCTGATCGACAGCAATAATATTGAAACTGAAGTACAAAAACGCCTTAGTTTTTTACGTCAGGGTAGCCAGTATCGGGTACAGCGCCAGCAACAAGATGGTCGGGTGTTAGAAATTCAAGGTAATCCACTACCCGGTGGCGGCTTTGTTACCACCTATACTGATATCAGCTCCTTTATTGCAGTACAACAGCAGTTAGAGCAGAGTAATCAGTTACTTGAGCAACGTGTAGCCGAGCGCACCTACGAGCTACAGCAGCTAAATAGCCAGTTACAATTGACGCAACAACAGCTTGAGGCCACTACGGTCGCCAAAACCCGCTTCTTTGCCGCTGCCGGTCATGACTTAATGCAACCTTTTAACGCGGCGGCACTGTTTGCCAGTTTACTACGACAAAAAACAACTGAACCCGAATTACAACAACTCAGTGAAAATTTAAGTCATTCACTTAACTCTGCCGAAGAGCTACTGACTGCTATTCTCGATTTAACTAAACTCGACTCCGGCGTGGTAAAGGCGCGCCATCAAGCGGTGCCAGTACAACAATTACTGGAAGATATTGGCCGCGACGCCGCTATTTTAGCGCAGAAAAAAGGGCTGCAATTTCGCTTACTGCGCTGCAATTTGGTGGTCAATACCGATCGTAAGCTGCTAAAGCGGGTCCTGCAAAATCTACTGGCTAATGCCATTCGCTACACCCAAAGCGGCCGGGTTATTTTAGGAGTTAAGCGCCGCGGCAGCCAGTTACAGCTTTGTGTATTAGATAGTGGTGTTGGCATAGCGCAGGCTGATCAACAACGAATTTTTGAAGAGTTTCAGCAAGGTAGCCAACCTGACCAAAAAGGCTTAGGTTTAGGATTGGCTATTGCGCATCGTATAAGTGCCATTCTTAATCACCCGCTTAAGGTGCAATCGGTAGAGGGGCGTGGTAGCTGCTTTAGCCTGCTATTGCCAAGAATCAATACTGTACCAATGCCAACTATTGAGTTGGCAAACACATTAGCCAGTAATAAAGATATTAGTGCCAGCTTTGCCGGTAAAAAAGTGTTGCTACTGGATAACGAACCGCAACTGCTACATGCCGTTACCGCCTTACTGCAAAGCTGGCACTGCGAGGTGCAGGCTCTACAACAACCGGCAGCAGTGCTGCAGGTGATGCAGCAAGGCTTTATCCCCGATATTTGTTTATTCGACTATCACCTGGACCATGGCGCCACCGGCATTGAGGTTGCGACCCAATTAGCGGCGCTTTATGCGTTAAATGTTCCGGTTATTATTAACTCTGCCGATCACGATCAACAAATTCGTGAGCTCGCGCTGAGCAGTGGTTTCTACTTCCTGCTTAAACCGCTAAAGCCCGCCGCGTTAAAACGCTTGTTTCAGCGGTTGTTACAATAGCTGCGGGGTTTAGCGAGTTCAACTTTGTTTCTCTAACGGACAAACCTTGTGATACAATATTTTCACTTCAAAAAAATAGATATTATTCAATTAATTATATTATTTTTATTGCCGTCAGTATTAAAAAATGCGCTTTTTATAATCATAAATTCTGAAAACACCCTTTACTACCTCAGCTTTTTTGCCTATTAATTAATCACCTTTAATTTACAATTAAATCACAAATGACCCAAGAGCCACTATTTAGAATCGCCGCGGTAAAGCAGCAAGCTACCCGCTTAGATGGTGAAGTGATTATTGCCCAGCCGCTTAGCAGCAGCCTGCTCACGCTAAGCGTGTTGCTGATAGTAACTGCCATTATCAGTTTTCTGGCGTGGTCCGATTTTAATCGTAAAGAAACAGTCACGGGCTATTTGCAACCCGATATTGGTTTGGCCAAAGTGCATGCCGCCCGCTCCGGCATTATTAGTGAGCTATATATTGAAGATGGCGCCAGTGTCAGCGCCGGACAACCCCTGCTAATGTTAACCATTCCTGATTACTTGGCCGAAGGCAGCAGCTTAGTCGGTAGCTTGCGTTTAAGCTTACAACAGCAACAACAACTCGTCAGCCAAAGACGCGAGCAATTACTAATGCAATATCAACAGCAACAGCAGGAATTAAGCAGTCGTCTTGAGTATCACCAAAGCTTACTGGCAGAACTTAGCCAGCAAAGTAGCCTGCTAGAGCATCGCCTGCAATTACAACAACAACGCTTTACCAACTTAAGTCAGTTAAAAGATCAGGGTGTGATCAGTACCGTGGATTGGCAGCTACAACACGAGAACTTGCTGCAACTGCAACAACAAGCCGCCGAACAAAATGCCAGCCAACAAAGCCAATTAGCAACTATGGTGCAGCTTCAGGGGCAATTACAGCGAATTCCTACCGAGCAGCAACAACAATTAGCACTCTTAGATGCGGAGTCTTCACGGCTGGAACAGCAACAGTTGGAATTACAGGCCCGCAACCAACTCTTGATTACCGCCCCCGTTAGCGGCCGCGTAACCAACTTAGTCGCAGAGCCGGGCCAAAATACACAGAGCACCCAGCCACTGCTAACCATCTTGCCAGAAAATGCTCAGCTACAAGCCATATTGCTGGTACCTACCCGCGCTTATGGTTTTGTTAGCCCTGGCCAACGCACCCGCTTACGTTTTGATGCCTTTCCCTACCAGCGTTTTGGTTTATATGAGGGGCAAGTGCTGAAAACCGGTCAGGCCATTATTTTACCGAATGAAGTTGAAATGCCTATTGCGATACAAGAACCAGTATACCGGGTAGCGGTAGCACTGGATGCGCAAGAGATCCGCGCTTACGGCAACAGCGTCCCGCTGCAATCGGGCATGCTGTTAAGCGCAGATATCGTGCTGGAGCAACGCAGCCTCCTAAGCTGGTTGCTTGAGCCGATTTTAAGCCTGAGAGGCAGGCTGTAATAACTATCCAACTCAAGGAGAAATATTATGCAAGAACTTACTTTTGATCAAGTTGAAGAGGTTAGTGGTGGATGGGTGCCAGTAGTACTTGTTGTGTTAGAAGTTGCCAGCGGAATGATCGGAATGTATGAGCTTGGCAAAGTAGCTGGCAGATCTCTGGCTCAACAGTGAGGGATTTAAAAATGAAAGAATTAAATTTAAATGAAGTGAACATGGTAGCTGGTGGAGTTCCTCCAATGCTCATTTTCTATGGGGCATACGTGCTACTTGGGCCATCTCTAGCGGCTGGTGTTGCTGCAGGAGTCCGTGAAGCGACACAACCATAGGAGCTAATATCATGAGAGAGTTAGACTATCACGAACTTAACAGTGTCAATGGTGGCCTTGTAATAGTTATACCACCTGCAGTGAAAGCCATATCAGCGGCAGTTGGAGTTGTTGGAGGTATCGCAGGGATTACTGCTTGGATTTTGAACTAGTGTTAGCAAGGAGTGGCTCTGCCACTCCTTTTTAAAGGAGATAAACATGCTTTATGTAATTGTTACACTTGCAATTTTAAGCTGGAGTCTAATGATTGCTTTTATTATTAAAGCTCTGAGAGATGGAATGCTCAAAAATTTAAAATCAAATATTCATTTCTATGCGATTTTAGTATCAACAATTTTTTTATCACTTAAAAGTTATAGTCTTTTAGAAACGTATCTGTGATGATCTACCAATCTGAAGCCGCTGAATGCGGGCTAGCCTGTATGGCTATGATTGCTAATTACCATGGGCATCAGTTGGATTTAACCACGCTGCGCAATCGCTATAGCGTGTCTTTTAAAGGTGCCAATTTGCAGCAGTTGATGCTATTAGGTAATCAGCTGGGTTTAGCCGGACGGGCGTTAAAGCTGGAGTTGGAGGATTTAGCCAAACTAAAAGTCCCTTGTGTATTGCACTGGGAGATGAATCATTTTGTGGTACTTAAAAAAGTCCATCGTAATGGTATTACCATTTTAGACCCAGCGATGGGTGAACGGCGGGTGGCGTTAAAAGATGTCGACAAAGCCTTTACCGGTATTGCACTGGAGCTTACCCCGACTGCGGAATTTAGTAAAATCGATGAACGGGTTAAGTTGGGGCTAACTGCTTTTTGGAGCAAAGTCCAAGGTTTATGGTCTTCCCTGTTTAAGTTATTTTTACTCTCATTATTGCTGCAATTATTTTTATTAGCGTCCCCCTATTATACCCAACTAGTGGTCGATGAAGTGTTAATTAGCCATGATAAGCCGCTATTAGTGGTACTGGCGCTGGGCTTTGGATTATTGGTATTGATACAAGTGGTCACCCAAACCTTGCGCGGCTGGGTGGTGCTACATTTAGGCTCGGTAATGAGCGTGCAAATGGCCACCAACTTGATGCGTCATTTATTACATTTACCCCTTAGCTACTTTGATAAACGCCATATGGGCGATGTGGTTTCCCGCTTTGGCTCTTTAAGTGCGGTGCGGGAGTTATTTACCAATAGCTTAGTCGAGGGGTTAATCGATGGCTTGATGGCATTAGTGGTATTGGTGATGATGTATCTGTATAGCCCCAAACTCGCCTTAGTCGTAGTGATCGCCGTTGCTATCTATGCACTAATCCGCTTTATTCTCTATCGTCCGCTGCATCAACTTACCGAAGCCAGCATTATGGCGGAAGCCAAAGAGCAAACTAACTTTATGGAATCAGTGCGCGGTATGCAAAGTATTAAGCTGTTTGGTCAACAAACGCAACGGCTTAACCTCTGGCAAAACCGCTATGCCGATGCAGTTAATCAGGGCTATCGCTTGGGTAAATGGCAACTTGGCTGGCAAAGTACTAATCAGCTGTTATTTGGTATTGAAAATGTATTGGTGATTTATCTGGCGGCCTTAACCGTGATAGATGGCACTATCACCGTCGGCATGTTATTTGCCTTTTTAGCGTATAAAACCCAGTTTACCAATCGCACGGCCGCGCTAATTGATAAGCTGATAGAAGTGAAAATGACCCGGCTGCATTTAGATCGCCTGGCAGACATTGCCTTAACGGAACAAGAGCAAGAGGGACTGAACAACCCAAGCCGAGCTATCAGCGGCAACCTTACCCTTAAAGACCTCACCTTCCGTTATGCCAGTAATGAGCCGCTGCTATTTAACAGCCTAAATCTTGAGGTAAATGCAGGGGAGAATATCGCCATTATTGGCCCCTCAGGCACCGGTAAAACCACTTTAATGAAGTTAATGCTAGGTTTATTAGTTGCTGAAAGCGGCAAAATTGCGGTGGATGGTATTGAGATTCAACAGCTAGGCCTGCGTAATTACCGCAGTCAAATTGCTGCGGTAATGCAAGATGATCAGTTGATGTCGGGTACCTTAGCAGAAAATATCAGTTTCTTTGATCCTCAACTGGACATGCAACAAGTGTATGAGGCAGCACAATTAGCCGGCATTCATCAGGATATTAGTGCGATGCCGATGGCATATAACAGCTTAGTGGGTGATATGGGTAGCTCACTCTCTGGCGGGCAAAAACAGCGGGTATTATTGGCACGGGCTTTATATCGTAAGCCAAAAATCTTGTTTATGGATGAAGCGACCAGCCATTTAGATATACAGCTGGAACACTATGTTAATCAGGCTATTCAGCAACTTAATATGACACGGATTATTATTGCCCATCGCCCTGAGACGATTTTAAGTGCCACGCGGATTATGTTGTTGCAGCAGGGGCAGTTACTCAATATCACTACAAGCTATAAATCACAGTTTGGGGCATCAAGCTCCTGAGAACCTGAGAACTTTTAGCCAAGCTTAGACACCTTGCCTATCTGTTCACAACACTAAACTCGGAGGGGAAAATATGAAATCCTATTTACCCATGATTCTTTTCGTTTTGCTTTTTATATGTGTCGGATTATTCAATATTTTAAGTCGCTTGCAATTGGGGGCTGAACTTAGAGGTATTGATTATCTTATTCCAGCATTGCCGCCGATAAGTGTCTTATTATTTCTACTGGTAGTATTTATTAGTAAGCGTTCTAACGGAACAGAAAAAAAGCAAACAGAGTAATCTAGTTTTTTACAGCTGCTAAGTAAAAGTTAGTCACTATAATTTGTCATTAACTATAAATTATGATAATTCAACATTTAAGATAATAGGTGCTAAGAAGAATTGTTAGCTTACTCAAGCTGCTCGGGCAGTTTCAGCTTTTCAAATAAGATACCTGCTAAGGTGCGATTATTAACATTAAGCTTGCGTAAAATCGCTGAGACATGCTGCTTTATGGTGGTTTCCTGTACTTTCATTTCATAGGCAATTTGTTTATTGAGCAGGCCGTCGGCAATCATTTTTAATACCCGAAACTGCTGCGGAGTTAGCTGTTCCAGCCGCTGGGCAAAGTCGTTATCAATTAGTACTCGGGCGTTTTTAACATCGTCAGCCATTTCCGGGGGCAACCAGGTATCGCCATTGGTTACCGCATTTATCGCTTCAGACAGTAATTCCAGCGGCGCCGATTTGGGAATATAGGCCGCAGCCCCCAGCGCCAATGCCTGTTTAATAATTACCGGATCTTCTTCGGCTGACACCATCACCACCGGCACGTCGGGATATTCAGTGCGCAGTGCAGTAAGACCGGTAAAGCCGTCTGAACCGGGCATTTTCAGGTCAAGAAAAATAAAGTGCGTATCAGGGTGTTGCCGTAATAACGGCCAAATTTGTGCCATGGTCTGTGCCTGCAACAGCACAGCATCTTTACCTAGGATGGCCGCGCAAGCTTGCGCTAAGGCAACGCGGAATAAGGGATGATCATCGGCAATAATAGCTATCATAACAATACTTCTGAGCAGTTTTGCCCATAATGGACCGGGGCTATCGCCCCGGCAAGGTTTTTATAGTTTAGACTGGGTTTAAAATTAGTTTAGAAACGGTAACCCACGGTCAGGCTAAAGGTGCGGGGATCGGTGTAAAACCCCAATACCGAGTTATCTAGTACCGGCCCGGCAAAGTTATACCCGGCAATCCGCGCTTGCTTATCACCAATGTTCTTGGCCTGGAGCGAGACATCCCAATGACCATCGTTGGAATACCAGGTTGCCCCCGCGTTAAACACCGTATAACCACCAAAATCTAGTATCGATGGAATTTCGAAGATTTGCGTGGCACCACGGTGCGCCAGATTAGCCGTAAGCGCCACTTCACCAAAACGGGTTGCCATGCTGTAGGTACCGGCCAGCGTTGCGGTTAAGTCTGGCGTATTAGCAAAAGACCAAATATCTGAGACATCAATCACTTGTTGTTGATTCGGGTCGAAAAATTCTACTTCGTTAAACTTAGCATCAACATAACCAACTATTGCACTCAAGTTAAAATCACGAGTAACCGCAAAGGTCGCTTCTAACTCAACCCCGTTAATATCGGCGTTAGCAGCATTTAGCACCTGCGAGGCCACCGTTACGGTTCCTGGTGACGTTTCTACCGAGCGCTGTACCGTTACCTGCATATCCTCATATTTCGACATAAAGACGGCAGCATTTAACCGTAAACGTTGATTAAGCCACTCACTTTTCATCCCCAGCTCAAAGGTATCAACGGTTTCTTCCTGATAAGGCTTATCGGCATCCGGGTTAATCGCCTGATTGGCCCGCATATCAAAGCCACCTGACTTAAAGCCATTGGTATAGCTGCCGTACAGCATCAGATCACGGCTATGTTGATACTCTAAGCCTAAGCGTGGTGAAAAATGACTGAAACTCTCACTGCCTTGAAAATCAGTTTGCACACCGATACGCGTGCCACCTGACTCCCGAGGAAACTTGTAACCGCTATACACATAACGATAGACCGCCGCATCTTTATCATCTTTGGTAAAGCGCCCCCCTAAGGTGGCAGACCATTTATCGTCTAACTGATAACTGCCCTGCGAGTAGAAGGCAAAACTATCAGTTTCTACACAGCCGCCATTTTCAGTTGTAGATAAACCATATACCACCTGACCGAAAGCACCACAGGCATCACCACTGTAATAATAGATACCGCTCGCGACTTTCAAGCGCTCGCTGCTATATAAAAACTGTAGCTCTTGTGAGGTTTGCTCATCTTCGTAAAAAGCCGGAATATCCAGTGTGGGGGACGAGGTAGAGTCAAAATCGATATTAGTATCAGTAACCCCTTCTCGCCGTGCGGTAATCGATTTTATCGTCCAGTTGTCGTTCACATCCCAGGTCAGAGTCAGCGATTGCCCTTCAGTTTCTACCTTGTTGGTCACCGGCATACTGATATTGGCATCATATACTTTGCTGGGCATGGTATCGTTTGGCGCCAGCGCACTGGGAAATAACCGGAAACCACCCCGTGGGTTGGAGTCATCAACCGTTTTATCTGCGGCAATATTTACCCGAAAATTATCAGCCGCATTCCACTGCAAACTTAGCCGGCCTGACATCAGGTCTTTGTTATAGTTATCATCGCCAGTATTTAAAAACTTACCAAAACCATCGCGATTAAAGGTCGCTAAGGCACCGCTTACAAACACCGTATCACTTAAGCCGGTTTGGCCTGAAATACGTAAGTCCCGCTGATTATAGCTACCCAAGGTACCGCGTATCGCGAACTGGTTATCACCGGTTAGTTGCTTAGTTACATATTTCACCGCCCCACCTATGGTATTACGGCCATATAACGTGCCTTGCGGACCACGCAGTACTTCGATCCGCTCTACATCATACACATCCAATGCAGCGCCTTGCGGCCGCGCTAAATACACATCATCAATATAGATACCCACGCCCGGCTCAAAGCCCCACAGCGGGTCTTGCTGGCCGATACCACGAATATAAGCAGTTAAGGTGCTGTTAGTACCGCGCGAAACTTGGAGGGTGGTATTAGGTGAAAACTGTTGTACCGAAGTAATGTTATCAATACCGCGCTGCGCCAACTCTTCTTCGCCAAGCGAGGTTACCGCTACCGGTACCGTTTGCAGGTTTTCTACCGTGCGCCGGGCAGTGACTTCAATGCGTTCTAATTTCACTTCATCATCAGTAGTCTGTTGCGCTAACGCCGGCACAGCTAAACAACTGCTAACGGCTAAAGCCAATAAACTGGGTTTTAATACCGCAGGGTTAACGGCTAGGCAATGCGCATTCTTATTATTCTTGGCCATAAGGCTCTCCTGTTGAGTGTTGTTCTGTCTAGGTCTTATTGGTTTTGTAGTAGCTGTTCGTTTAGCTGTTGGTAATAGAGTAGCCCTGATTGCGGAATTATTAACCTGTACCTTAGTACTATGGTGAGCACAGGCAGACTGTATCAGACTAGAAAAAAACAAAAACAAGGATTAACCAATGATAAGTTCATTAGGAATACTAAGTTTGTTAGGCCTGCTGCTGGGCCTGGGGTTACTGATCGTACTTACCATGCGTGGTTTTAACCTGTTTATCACAGCGCCGCTCTGTGCTTTGTTGGTCGCACTTACCAATGGCATCCCTTTTTGGCAGGTAACCGACAAACTGGATTTTGTACATGGCTATATGGCAGGTTTCTCCGGTTTTGTTGCGGCCTGGTTTTTAATGTTTTTGCTCGGCTCACTGTTTGGCAAATTGATGGAACACACCGGTGCCGCCGATGCGGTGGCCTTAGCTATTGTTAAACGCTTGGGGCACACCCGCGCTGTGCTGGCGATAGTGTTAGCCTGTGCGGTATTAACTTATGGCGGTGTCAGCCTGTTTGTAGTGGCCTTTTCGGCGTACCCGATGGCAGTAAGCTTGTTTAAAGGTGCTAACCTGCCGCGCCGCTTTATTCCCGCTACGCTTGCACTGGGTTCTGTGACCTTTACTATGACCTCTGCTGGCTCGCCGGAAATTCAAAACTGGATCCCTATCCCGTATCTGGGCACTACCCCTTACGCCGGTTGGCAAGTGAGTTTAATCGTCGCAGTATTTATGGCCGTTGGCGGTTATCTGGCGTTAATGTGGATGATTAAAAGTGCTGTAAATAACGGCGAGCAATTTGTTAGCCGGCAAAGCGATCCCAAACTTAGCGATAAGCCGCTGCCACACTGGAGCACCGGTTTAATTCCGCTATTAGTAGTACTAGTGACCTCTTTTATCTTGCACGATAGCTTACAACAAGCGGCCTTAATTATTGCGTTAGCTGGCGGTGTGGTCAGTTTGTACTTACTGAATTTTCGGTTTTTGCATAACCCTGGCGCAGCAACCAACGAAGGGGTACTTGGCGCCTTGCTGGCTATAGGCAATACCGCCGCCGTAGTCGGGTTTGGTGGTGTCGCCAAACTGACCCCGGCGTTTAATCAGGTAGTTGAATATATGACTCATTTACCGGGCCCTGAGTTGATTGGCGCAGCGGTAGCAGTCAGTGCTATTGCCGGTTTAACCGGTTCAGCCTCAGGTGGACAGGTTATTGCGCTACCCGAAATAGCCCCCACCTATTTAGACCGTGGTGTTGATCCCGAGCATTTACACCGGGTGGTGGCTATTTCATCCGGGGCCTTAGATTCCCTGCCGCATAACGGCTATGTGGTAACCACTATTCGTGCTATCTGTGGCGAAACCCACCAAAATGCCTACTGGCCTGTCGCGGTGGTCAGTGTATTAACGCCTTTGCTTGGCGTAGTGCTGGCGATTGCGCTATTTCAGTGGTTTTAGTTTTCCGACTTACACCATAACGCTTAAAGGACATTGTTCATGCGTAAGACTTTTTTCACTACACTCGTACTACTGCTCTTTTCATGGCAGCTTAGCGCAACCGAGAGCCTGTTAGTCGAAAAGCAGGCCTTTGAAATTGCCGACTTTCGCACCCAAAATGGCCAGTCCATTCGCCCGGTGCGGGTCGGTTGGGAAGCCTATGGCAAGTTAAATGCCGATAAATCCAATGTGATCTTAATCACCCATTTTTTCTCTGGTACCTCACATGCAGCAGGCAAATATCAACCGGACGATGTCGCCGCTGGCTATTGGGATGCCATTATTGGCCCCGGTAAAGCCATTGATACCAATAAGTTTTACGTGATCAGCGTTGATACGCTAGTTAACGCCAATGTCTATGATCCTAATGTGATTACCACTGGCCCAGCCACCATTAACCCGGCAACGGGTAAACCCTGGGGCTTAAGTTTTCCGGTGGTCACTATTGCTGATTTTGTAGAAGTACAACGCCAACTACTAGATAGCATGGGCATTGAAAAACTTTATGCGGTGATAGGCGCCTCTATGGGATCGTTTCAGGCAATTGAATGGGCAGTACGCTACCCAGATCGCGTACAGCGCTTAATCCCGGTTATTGGTAGCGCATATCTGGATGCTTGGGCCGCCGTGCGGTTAGAACGTTGGGCCTACCCCATTAAACAAGACCCAGCCTGGCGCAACGGTAACTATTATGAAAATGGTCAGCCGCTACAAGGCTTAAGCACCGCGCTGGCCTATATTACTCAAGATGCTCTCTATCCTACTGCTTTTAATGCTCGCTTTGGCAGCCCGGCAGCCGATACCGCGCCACATACTGATATTCTGGCCCCCTTTAGCGCCTGGCAGCAATTGCTGGAGCAAGCCACGCAGCGCGCCCGCACGCAAGATGCCAACCATATTTTATATCTGGTACGCGCTTCGCAGTTATTTCGTGCCGGCATGGGCGATAATTGGCAACAGGCGCTAAGCAGCGTTAAGGCTAAAACCCTATTTTTACCGGCCAGCGGCGATCAATTATTACTGCCGGAGATGTCCAAGCAGAGCGCGGCTGCCATGGCAGCTGAGCAGGCTAGCTATGCCGAAATTCCCGGTGAATGGGGGCATTTGGATGGCGTCGTTAATATCAGCGCAGTCGCCGATAAAATCGCAGCATTTTTACAATAACCATCGCTACCACTTTCCTGGAGGGGCGGCTGGTTTTGCGCCCCTTTTTTCTTGTTATCTGCTAAGCTAAAAGTCTATCGGTATAGCGTATGAGCAATTTGAATGTTGACAAGAAATATTCTGCATTGGCAGCTCAGTTACTTGCTTAAAATTATTTGCTGTCTGGCACTATCGATCTTTACTGTTTCAGCAAGCCCCACCCCCGCTAAGGGGGCTGTTGACATCGCCCCTCATCGTTTAATCTTCGCTAGCAGTGAATATCTGCCACATTATGGTACCGATTTGCCAAAACAAGGTGCGGTGGTTGAAATTATCCGCCGGGCTTTTGCTTTGCGTCAGGTGCAGATTGAAGTAGCTTTTATGCCGTTCGCCAGAGCGCTATACGATACCCAGCAAGGAGAATATGCCGGTATTATTGCCATATGGCATACAGAAGAGCGAGCACAACACTTACTTTTTTCAGATCCTATTTACCCCAATCAAATCGTATTATTTAAAAGAGCTGGCGAGTTAGCACAGTTCGATAACTTAGTTGATTTGCTAAACAGTGAAGGTACTCTGGGCTTGGTAACTGGCTATTCTCAAAACAGTTTGCTGCAAAATAGCCGTTTAAATAAAGTGAGTGTTGCGACCGACGAGCAAATTTTTAAGATGCTGGCCCTAAAGCGCGTCGATCTGGTGCCTGCAGATTTACAGAATGGCCTGCAGCTTATAGCCCAGTTACCGCCGTCACTGCAAAAAACGCCACTAGATTGGGCGCAACCAGCGCTTGAATTCAAACCTATGCATTTAGCGTTTCCTATTAATCGCCCGGAAAGCGAGCTATTAAAACAGCAATTTAATTTAGGCTTACAAGCATTGCGGGCCAGTGGAGAGCTAGAACAAATTCTAACAGAACTGCTACCTGAGCCAGATAGCAGACTGAACTAAAGGATTTAGCCGGCTAATACACGCGGAAATAAGACCAGATGATCTAAATCTAAACGGATACCAATTTGCTCGCCAATAGCATGATTATGATGGCTCAGTGCCAAGCAATATACCTGTTCACCACCGGCTAAGGCTAAGGTGTAAAGGATATGCGAGCCACGAAAGGACTTATCCAGCACCGTTGCTTTTACGCCGCTATCATCATCATGCACAATATCATCAGGCCGGATTAGTACATCGACTGTATCACCGACCTGAGCGTCGGCTAAATAGCGCTGCCGGAAGATACCCAGACAGGTTTCAACCTGCTGTTGATCTAACATAACGCCGGGTAACATCACGCCCCGCCCGACAAAATCCGCCACAAAACGGCTGGCTGGCCGGTGATATAACTCATACGGCGTAGCCCATTGCTGCAACTGACCATGCTGCATCACCCCAATCATATCCGCCATAGCAAAGGCTTCAAATTGATCATGCGTAACCAGCACAGCGGTAATTTGTAGCTGCTTTAAAATTTTACGGATATCGCGCGCCAGCACTTCCCGAAACTCGGCATCCAAACTGGAGAAAGGCTCATCCAATAACAGCACCTTAGGCTCAGGCGCCAAGGCTCTAGCGAGCGCCACCCGTTGTTGCTGGCCACCCGATAGCTGGTGAATATAACGTTGCCCCAAATCAGGTAAGCCGACTAATTGCAGCAACTGTTTTACTTTGGCCGCTTTTTCAGCCTTACTCTGTTGCTTTAAGCCAAAACTGATATTGTCTGCTACGGTAAGATGCGGAAATAAAGCAAAGTCCTGAAACACCATACCCACTTTGCGCTGCTCTGGCGCCACCTGCTCAGCGGCACTACTTACCGGTTGCCCTTGTAACCGCACCACGCCTGCAGCTGGCGCTTCAAAGCCGGCAATAGCGCGTAAAATGGTCGTTTTGCCACAACCTGAAGGGCCTACCAAACAACCAATTTGACCTTGCGCTAAGGCAAAGGAAATCTCTTTTACTACAGTATGCGGGCCATAAGCGACCGCCAGCTGTTCTAATGCCAGCACTATTCTGCTCCTCGCATCCGCCGTTCGGTAGAACGGGCCAATATTATCACCGGCAATAACCCCACCAATACGATTGCCAGCGCGGGTAAAGCGGCATCCGCTAAGCGTTCGTCAGAAGCCAATTCATGTGCACGCACCGCCAGCGTATTAAAATTAAAGGGCCGTAAAATTAAGGTGGCAGGCAGCTCTTTTAATACATCCACAAACACCAGCAGCAATGCTGTTAATACACTGCCCCTAAGCAGCGGGATATGCACCCTGCGTAACACCTGCCACGGGCCAAAACCTAGCGAGCGGGCCGCATTATCCATATTGGGTTTAACACGCTCTAGCCCCGCCTCAATACCATGTAACGACACGGCTAAAAAGCGCACGCTGTAGGCTAATAATAACGCCACTATGGTGCCAGAGAACAGTAAACCGGTACGAATACCAAACCATTGTTCCGCCAGTAAATCTATACGCTGATCAAACCAAGCCAGCGGGATCATCACACCAATAGCAATAACAGTACCAGGCACCGCATAGCCCAGCGCAGCCAGCTGTACCGGTAAACGCACTATCAGATCCTGCCTTAGCCTGCGCGCATAGGCAAAAATTAACGCCAGTACCACCGACAACACCGCCGCAATGGCTGCCAGAGAGAAGCTATTCCAAACCAATTGCCAAAAAGCGCCATCCAGCGTGCGCTGCCAGTTGGCAAAGGCCCAACTACATAATTGCCAGGCCGGGAAGACGAAACCAAATAATACAGGCAACAGACAAAGCGATAACAACACCAGTTGCCGGGCAGGCCCTACCTGACGCCGGGCGGGCGCACTGTGTTTCTGCCCCTGATAATAATAGCGGACTTTACGTCTAGACCATTTTTCAAGCAACAGCAAAAACAGTACAAAGCTGGTGAGCAAAGCCGCAAGCTGCGCCGCGGCAACGGCATTGCCCATACCAAACCAGGTACGAAAAATACCGGTGGTAAAGGTAGGTACGCCAAAATACTGCACCGTGCCATAGTCCGCAAAGGCTTCCATCATTGCCAGCGCCATACCGGTCAAAATAGCTGGACGGGCTAACGGCAGGGCAACTTTCCAAAAATGGCGGCGCGGGCTTAACCCCAACGTACGGCTTGCTTCCAGCAACGACGCAGATTGCTCTGAAAACGCATTGCGGGCTAGCATATAAACATAGGGATAGAGCACCAGTGATAACATCAACACGGCACCGCCTAAAGAGCGAATTTCCGGAAACCAGTAATCACCATAAGACCAGCCAAATAGTTCACGCAGCCAACTTTGCAGTGGCCCGGCGAAATCCAGCATGCCTGTGTAGGTATAAGCAATGATGTAGGCTGGCACTGCTAAGGGTAACAATAACAGCCATTCTAAATAGCGGCGGCCAATAAACTGATACTGGCTAACTAACCAGGCGGTGCTTGTGCCAATAAACAAAGCCCCTAAGCCGGTACCACCCGCCAGTATTAAAGAGTTAATAATATAATCGGCAAGTACGGTTTGCCGTAAATGCCGCCAAACATCCAACTGCGGCGACAGCAGGCTAATAAACACCATTGCCACCGGCAACGCCAGTAATAGCGCTGGCACCAACACGGCCCAGCGCCAGCGATCAAACAACGTCACTTTTAACAAGGAAGTAAATTTTAGCAAGGGAGTGAGCTCCCCTGTACTACCGTCGCTAGCTTAACGCCAGCCTGCCCGGTCCAGAATGCGGATTGCCTCGGCATTAAGTTCACCTAACTGCTCCAGTGCCAGATCATCAGCTTTAAAGGTGCCGAAGCCCTCAAGAATAGTACTGATAGTAACATCGGTCCGGATTGGATATTCATGATTCACTTCAGCATACCAGTGTTGCGCATCGGCCTGAACCATATATTCCAGTAATTTCACGGCATTGGCTTTATTTGGTGCAAAAGTCGCCACGCCAGCACCAGCGACATTAATATGCACGCCATGATCTTGCTGATTTGGCCAGAATACTTTTACTTTAGCTGCTTCGGCTTTGTCAGCCGGATCGGCCAGCATCCCGGCTAAATAGTAAGTATTGGCCAGAGCGATATCGCAAACACCTGCCGCAGCGGCTTTAATTTGATCGCGATCACCACCACGAGGAGGACGGGCAAAGTTTGCCACTAAACCTTTCGCCCAGGCTTCTGCCGCGGCAGCACCATCATGGGCAATCAAAGAGGCTAAGTGCGATTGGTTGTATATGTTATTAGAAGAGCGCACACAAATTTTGCCTTTCCACTTTGGATCAGCTAACGCTTCCATGGTAGACAACTCGGCTGGATCAACTTTTCCTTCCACATACATAATAGGACGGGCCCGCACGGTTAAGCCATACCAAACACCTGCAGGGTCACGCAAGGTTGCTGGGATAACCTCGTTCAAGGTTGCGGATTGCACGGCTTGCAGCACACCCTGCTGTTTGGCGCGGGCTAAACGTCCGACATCGGTGGTAATTAAAATATCGGCTGGGCTATTGCGCCCTTCACTGCTGATCCGGGTGATCAATTCATCGGCATTACCGGTGATCAAGTTCACTTTAATACCGGTTTCTGCGGTAAAAGTATCAAGTAACGGTTTGATCAGTTCTTCCTGTCTGGCTGAGTACACATTCACTTCAGCAGCAAAGGCCGCAGTGGTTTGCAACAAGCAGCTGACTACGCTACCTGCAAATAACATCATTATAGGCTTCAGTTTCATTTCAGCTCCGGCAATAGCGAGTTAATAACGGCGACATCTAAACATAAACAAGAACAATTCTCAATAATGAACTGATTAACTCAGCAAAAAAAACGTTAAACGGTAATATCGAGCTGCAGCTCGGGCAGCGCCGGCGGCCAGTAAGCAGGGCGCTGGTGCACTAACAGCAACAGTTTACGCTGCTGTAACCACGGCTGAATATTGTGCCAGATGCGCTGTGCCATGGCATCATCCAGCGCACTAAAGGGTTCATCAAGGATCACTAATTGCGGTTGACGTAACAATAAACGCGCCAAACAAAGCCGTCGCGCCTGCCCACCCGATAACTGCTGTCCGGTATCTCCCAGCCAACTATCTAAACCATACGGCAAAGACGCAGCCCAGTTGGCTAACTCCACTTGCGATAACACCTGCCACAAGGCTTCGTCGGTGGCGCTATCATCACCTAATAGCAAGTTGTAGCGCAGCGTATCTGCCAATATGGCATTTTGCTGCGGCAAATAACCCAGCTGTTGTTGCCATGCGGGTGTTGCGGTCACGACGTGCTCGTCCAGCAGTAGCTGACAAGATGCGGCGCTACTTTCGGCGGCCAACAACTCCGCCAGACTCGATTTACCGCTACCTGAACGGCCAGTAACTAACTGCCAGGGTTGCTGCGACGACCATAGTAGTTGGATGGGTTGCAGGGAACTAAGAGGAATAAAAGGATATTGCTGCACCTTTAACCTTACCGTTAACGGTTTCCTTTCCTCTGTTGGCAACGTTGCCAACTCGCTTTCCGTATTATTGTGTTGCTGCGCTAAAGGCGCTAACCGCACCGCGGCATAACAAGTTTTGCCGGCTTGCGCTAATTGCCCGGGTAGCGCTTGTAGTAATTCAGATAGCGCCAACCAACCTAATAAAAACAGCAGCACAACTGGTGCACTCAGTACTTGTTGACTAAAAGCCGCACTTAAGATTAACAGCAATACAAATAACACACTGCTGTGTACCAAATTTAACTGCAACTGACAGCGTGCTTGCTGGCGCAGCAATTGTTGCTGCAACCGAGCGAGTTCACCGGCACTACCCTGCAGTTCTTGCTGATGAGCGGCAAGTTGCCCGGTACATTGCAGCTCTGCTACGCCCTGTAACTGTGCCAGCACCTTAATACGCGCCAGATTTATCTGCGCGGCTAATTGCTGGCCACCCTGCACATTCTGTCGTAACAATACACGGACACTTAGCGCGATCAGCAGCAAACTTAGCAACGCCAGCACAATTGCAACCAGTGGCAACCAGAGCGCTAATAACAAACAAAACAGCAACACGGTACTGACTATTACCACCGGCGGCAACAACAAGCGCAAATACAGATTATCCAGCGAGTCTAACTCTGCCGTCAGTCGGCTCAGCCAGTCAGCATCTTGCTGTTGCCGGCTATGTTGGCGAGGCAATGCCTGTAACCCTTGAAATAAACGCACCCGGGCAATAGCCAACTGCCGTAATACCGTATCGTGGTTGTACAAGCGTTCAACATAACGACTCACCGTGCGGCTTAGTGCAAAAAACCGAATACCGCCACCGGGTAGGTATAAATCCAGCACAGCCTGTACACCGGCGGCCAGCGCCAAACCGGTTAAGGCGGTAGCGGTAATAAACCAACCTGACAACCCCAGCAGCGCCATCGCCGAAAGTGCCGTTGCTAAGGCTAGTAAGGCACCGATAACTAAACGGCGCCATTGCTGCCCTAGCAGGGTATTCAGCCAATAGCGTAAAGCCTGTTCAGAGGTTAGTTTAGGCATCAGCGCGCTCCTGTAATACTAAGTGCACATCTGCCAGCGCCTGCACAGCCGGTTCATGACTGACCAGCACCAGAATGCACTGTGTTTTTAATTGCGCAAGTGCTTGTAACACTAACTGCCGGCTACTGGCATCTAGACTTGACGTTGGTTCGTCTAACAACACATAAGGCAAGGGCAACAGTAACACTCGGGCCAGGGCAAGGCGTTGCAACTGCCCGCCGGAGACACCCTCCCCTCGTTCCGATAAGGGCTTATCCAGTGCTGCCGTATCGGGACACAGCGAGGTCAAACCCAGCGTCGCCAATACCGCCAGCAACTGCGCCGATGTTAGTTGTTGCTTTATTTCATCAGTACAGAGCAATAATAAGTTATCCCGAATACTGCCATGAATAATCCAGGGCCGCTGTGGCTGATAAAAGCAGGCAGCTGTGGTTGGACCTGGTTTTGTCCCAGTTGCAGCGCCGGCTGCAGCACCCGCATCGTCATCAGCACGGGCCAATTGTATTTGCCCTGCTGCCGGGGGCAATAAACCAGCCAAGGTTTGTAGTAAGGTACTTTTACCAATGCCTGAGCGGCCACTAATAACTAGGCATTGCCCGGTTTGTAGCTGGAATGATAACTCTCGCTGCAGTATTGGTTTATCTGGGTAAGCGATGGCTAAGTGGTTCACCGTTAAGCGATACGTTGCGGAGCTACTTAGCGGCGCGTCTTGTGCAACTACAAAAGCCGGTTCTGCCATTAGTTGCTGGTTGAAAGCACTGGCTAGCGCATTCGCCGCGGCTAAGGCTGCAGCTTTGTCATGGTACGATTGCGCAAATTGCCGCAGCGGCTGAAAGAACTCCGGTGCCAGCGCCAGCATAAACAAACCACTGGCTAACGTTAATGCCGCTGCCGGCCCCCAACTAATGGCGCCAAACAAACCAAAGCCGATGTACATGGCTAGCGCTGCAATAGCAACACTGCTAAAAAACTCCAACACGGCGGAAGATAAAAATGCCACCTTTAAGGTACCCATTACTAAGTGGCGGTATTGCTCGCTGCGCCCGGCCAACTCAAGCTGAACCCGGTCGCTTGCTCCCATACGGTTAAGCAGTGGGATCTGCCGTAAGCGATCGAGAAAGTGCCCGGCCAGCCGCTGTCGTTGTAGTAAGTGTCGTTGATTTAACTGCTCTGCGCCCATGCCAATTAATGCCATAAAAAACGGGATCAGTGGGGCGGCGATCAGCAACAACAAGGCGACCAGCCAATCGTGATAAGCAATAGCCAGTAAAATAATAAGGGGGGATAACACCATTAACTGGCGCTGTGGCCAATAGCGGGCAAAATAGCCATCAATAGCGTCCACATCTTCCAGCCATTTAGTGGCATGTACCGCAGGTGAGTTTTGCTGTAATGACCAAGCGCCCTGCTGCTGCCACTGCTGTAGCAATTGCTGGCGTAATTGCAAACGTGCCGCCACACTCGCTTTTGCGGCTTGTAGCTCCTGTTGCTGCTGCAGTAAAGCGCGTAGCAGCAATAGCAGCGCTAAGGCACTTAGTACTGCTATGCTGCTGGTACTGAACAGTGGTCGCTGATCCAGCAGCAACCACTGCACTAATAGCGCAATTAAGCCCCAACTGAGTACCAGTGTTAAAGTTGCCAGTACACCATAGACCACACTCAGTTGCAGCGGTTGTCGCTGCTGCCGAACCAGGTTTTGTAACAATGCGGGCCCAGCAGTAAGGGCTGGTTTACCCGGCTGTGTTTTTTTTACTGCCACTTAATGATAACCAGCAGCTTTAACTTTGCCGCGAAATACCCAGTAGGTCCAGGCGGTATAAGCCAATACTATCGGAATAATAAACAAGAAGCCCAGCAGCAAAAACAACTGCGATTCATAAGCCGAAGCGGCATCCCAAAGTGTATAGTTTGGCGGTACCACATAAGGCCACTTACTGGCTAACAACCCAAGGTAAGTGAATAAAAACAAGCCCATCGTTGCTACAAAAGGCACACCTTCTTGCTGCTTGCGTACCGAATTGAAGATAATCCAAGCACAGTACATTGCCAGTATCGGCAAGATCCACAAAAGTGAAAAACCACCAAACCAACGCTCTTTTACAAAATGATCAACAAAAGGCGTATACACACTAATAATGGCAAAGACCACTAATACCGCCAACAATAAGCGAGGTGCCAACTTGTATGCCCATTGCTGTACTTCGCCTTCCGATTTCATAATTAGCCAAGTGACGCCTAACAGCGCATAGCCAGCCACTAAGCCTAAGCCGGTAATCACAGTAAAAGGCGTTAGCCAATCCAGGGCCCCACCCACATAACGCATATTTTCTGTGTTAAAACCCTGAATATAAGCGCCGACAACGGCGCCCTGCGCAAAGGCCGCTACCGTTGAACCACCGGCGAAAGCCCAGTTCCATAAATAACGCGACGTTTTAGCTTTAAAACGAAATTCAAAGGCGACACCGCGAAAGATTAAACCGGCCAGCAGCAAAAACACCCCAATATAAAGTGCCGGTAAAAATACCGCATAAACCAGCGGAAAAGCCGCCAGTAAACCCGCCCCACCTAACACCAACCAGGTTTCGTTGCCATCCCAAACGGGCGCCACGGAGTTCATCATCACATCACGATAATGCTCATCTGGTGCAAAGGGAAATAAAATGCCCTGCCCCAGATCAAAGCCGTCCATCAGCACATACATCATCACGGCAAAAGCAATAATACCGGCCCATATTAGGGTTAAATCAAACGGCTGCGCCATTACTTATCTCCTTCCAGGCTAACGTGGGCGGCAGAGAAAGGCCGCATCGGACGTTCAACTTCTTCTTGTTCATGTGGCGCATTGGCTTTTTCTAAACCACCACGAAATACTTTGAGTAAGTAGTAAACACCGGCGCTAAATACCGCACTGTATACCAGCACATAGCCAATTAGCGTAAACAGGGCCATGCCGCCTGTTAACGACGGCGTTAAACCTTGCGCATGGGTCATTTGGCCATAAATCAGCCAGGGCGCGCGGCCAGTTTCGGTGACAATCCAACCGGCGAGTACCGCAAAGAACGGGGTTAAGCTCATTAACCGCAGCGTTTGTAAATACAGTGTCGATTGGTAATAACGGCCTTTGGGTCTGAGCAACAAGCCCCAAACGCCCACCAGGATCATTAGTAACCCCAACCCCACCATTACTCTAAATGCCCAGAAAACAACAAACACTGGCGGTTGCTCTTCCGGCGCAACTTCATTTAGCCCGGGCACTACCCCATTCCAGTCATGGGTCAAGATAAAGCTCGCCAGCCTTGGAATGCCCACTTCAAATTTGTTTTGCTGCGCTTCTTGATCGGGTAGCGCAAACAACAGTAAGGGCACGCCTTCACGGGTTTGCCAGTTGCCCTCCATCGCTGCCACTTTCATCGGTTGATGTTTAAGGGTATTTAGACCATGAAAATCACCGAGTACTGCTTGCAATGGTGCTAACAGTAGCAACATCCACAATGCTATCGATAAGGCTTTACGGTTAGTTTCAATCTCGCGCTTTTGCAGTAAAAACCAGGCGCTAACACCAGCCACAACCAGTGCCGCAGTTAAATAAGACGCCAGAATCATATGCCAGAAGCGATAGAAAAAGGACGCAGAAAAAATGGCTTCACTCCAGGACACGACATGATACATACCATCACGTAATTCTAACCCGGCAGGGGTTTGTAACAGTGAGTTTGCCGACAGGATCCAAAACGCTGAAATAAAGGTACCTGTCGCAACCATAATGGCGGCAAATAAGTGTACGCCTTGCGGCACTTTGTCGCGGCCAAACAACAGCACCCCCAGAAAAGCCGCTTCTAAAAAGAAGGCAGTTATCACTTCATAACTTAATAGCGGCCCCAGAAAATTGGCCGTCGCATAAGAGAAGTTACTCCAGTTAGTACCAAACTGGAACGACATTACAATGCCGGAAACAACGCCCATACCAAAGACTACGGCAAAGACTTGGATCCAGAATTTAGATAAACGTTGCCATATTGGATTACCGGTTTTAAACGATAGCGCTTCGAGCACCGCAATAAAGCTAGCTAAACCTATCGAAAACACTGGGAAAATAGCGTGAAAACAGACAACAAAAGCAAACTGCAACCGTGATAGCAGTAGCGGATCGAGTTCCATAACAACTTCCTCTTGCTTAACAGCAGGACCTGATGCCCATTACTGGCAGCCTATAGCTGGCAAGGCTTATTTTACTCTCTCTGCGCGCGCAGCAGGACAATACCTGCTGCGACATATTGTCGCAGCGACAGGCAAAGCTCGCTATTTAAGCAAAAGCAAGCTAGCATTACATAAGAAAAACTTAATAAACATTATTTCCATTTTATAAGGATAGAACTTATGCAAGCAAATGTCGGTGGTCTGGATAAAGTGGTACGTATTATCGTTGGCGTTGGTTTAATTGCACTGGCCGCTACCGGTACTATTGGCGCATGGGGTTGGATAGGGGTTTTGCCTTTGTTGACCGGCGTAATTAATTTTTGCCCGGCCTACAGCATACTGGGCATAAAAACCTGCAAAACTCCTTAGTGTAAACAGGAGTTTTGCCCAGCTAGTTGCTGGGCTTATTTAGGTTTTATGTAAGCGACTATTATGTTGACTAAAGTCTGGCACTGAACGCTGATAGTCCTGCTGATATAAACTGGAGTTAATAATAAAATCGGCGGTGGCAATATTACAGGCCACGGGAATATTCCAGACAACGGCCAGCCGAATCAGTGCTTTCACGTCAGGATCGTGCGGTTGTGATGACAGCGGATCCCAAAAAAAGATTAACCAATCAATTTTTTGCTCTGCAATCAGGGCGCCAATTTGCTGATCGCCGCCCAGCGGGCCACTGGCCATACAGCGCACAGGCTGTGCCAGAGTATCGCTAATCAGTTTACCGGTAGTACCGGTTGCAATAAGTTCTTTATCGGCAAAAAAGGCCTTATGCTGGCTAATCCACTCCAGCAAGGTCGCTTTTTTACCATCATGGGCCACCAGCGCGATGGTTTTCATGCTGCATCTCCTATAATCAAGGGTATAGCATAACGTTTACGATGATAGATGTAATATATCAGATAAAAAAAAGCCCCGACAAGCGGGGCAAACAACCAAGGTCCACGTATAACATCGTTATTGGTCTGGCGTTAACAAGAGCACTGCTCATCGGTTAACGGCCATTAACCACATCATTCTTTGGGCGGCTTAGTTAGCCTCAACAATGCGTTTCATTGCTGTCATATAGCCCCGTAATTTTTTACCTACTACTTCCACCGGATGCTGGCGAATCGCTTCGTTAACCGCTATCAGCTTTAAGTTATCAACGCCATTGCTGCTGGTGCGTAACCCTTTGCCAATAACATCGCTGCTTAAGCTGTTAACTTTGTCACGCAGTAAAGGTACTGCTGCGTGCGCAAATAGGTAATTACCATATTCAGCGGTATCTGAAATCACCACGTTCATTTCGTACAAGCGTTTACGTGCAATGGTATTAGCAATCAATGGCGTTTCGTGTAGTGATTCATAGTAGGCTGACTCGGCAATAATACCGGCGTCTACCATGGTTTCAAACGCTAGCTCTACACCTGCTTTTACCATGGCAACTAACAAAATGCCGCGGTCAAAGTACTCTTGCTCGCTAATAGCTTCATCCGACACCGGAGCCTGTTCAAATCCGGATTCACGTGTTTGCTCACGCCAAGTCAGTAGGTTTTTATCATCATTGGCCCAATCGGCCATCATGGTACGAGAAAACTCGCCACTGATAATATCGTCCATATGTTTTTCAAACAGCGGGCGCAACGTCACTTTTAACTCTTCCGCTAAATCATAAGCTTTAATTTTAGCCGGATTGCTCAAGCGATCCATCATATTGGTGATGCCGCCATGCTTCAGCGCTTCGGTCACTGTTTCCCAGCCATATTGAATCAGCTTGGCAACATAACCGGCTTCCATACCATCGGCGACCATCTTGTCAAATGCCAGAATCGCCCCGGTTTGTAACATGCCGCACAAAATGGTTTGCTCGCCCATCAAGTCTGATTTTACTTCAGCCACGAAAGAGGATTCCAATACCCCTGCCCGATCGCCACCGGTCGCAGCAGCATAGGCCTTAGCAATTTCCAAGCCCTGACCTTTAGGATCATTTTCTGGATGCACTGCAATTAAGGTTGGTACACCAAAACCGCGTTTATATTCTTCCCGTACTTCCGTACCTGGGCACTTTGGCGCCACCATTACTACCGTGATATCCGGGCGGATTTGCTTACCTTCTTCCACGATATTAAAACCGTGTGAGTACGCTAATGTTGCACCTTGCTTCATCAGCGGCATAACCGCATCAACTACGCTGCTATGTTGTTTGTCTGGTGTCAGATTTAATACTAAATCAGCGGCTGGGATCAGCTCTTCATAAGTGCCTACTTTAAAGCCATTGCTGCTGGCTTTTTGGAACGATGCGCGTTTTTCGGCGATAGCTTCAGCACGCAAGGCATAACTAATATTCAGGCCAGAGTCGCGCATATTCAGACCCTGATTTAAACCCTGTGCACCACAGCCAACAATAACGATATTCCAATCTTTGATAAAATCGCAGCCATTGGCAAACTCAGCTTTATCCATAAAACGGCATTGGCCTAACTGGCGTAATTGCTGCCGCAAATTCAATGTATTAAAGTAATTACTCATAACAACTCTCAAAATTCTGGGTCTGTTTCAGCGTAGCTGAGCAGGAGCAGCAAGTTACGGCATTATTGCCCGGGTGCTGCTTTAATGAATTCAGTGTAGCGCGCGACTTATGTTGCGTGAAGTGATATATTTTCAATTCTGTATTTCATATTTTGCAATAGGAAAAAGATGGACGTACGCAGCGCACAATTATTCCTGCATTTAGCTTCCAGCTTAAATTACGCTAAAACCAGCGATCAGATGTTTGTGAGTCCATCAACGCTAACGCGGGTCATTCAACGGCTAGAGCAAGAGCTTAATATCAGCTTGTTTGAACGGGATAAACGCTCGGTTCGGTTAACAGTGGCTGGCGAACGGGTGCAGCGTTTTGTCAGATTGTGGCTGGATGAATGGCATCAGTTACAATTAGATCTACAACTGACCAGTGCAGAATTAAGCGGTACTTTACGTATTTTTTGTACGGTTACCGCCAGCTATAGTCATTTACCGGCTTTGTTAGATAAATTCCGTTTACAATGCCCTAAAGCAGAGATCCAACTGACCACTGGCGATGCGTCCTCAGCGATTGAGCGCATTCGTGCAGATGAAGCCGATGTAGCAATTGCCGCCCATCCTGAGCAATTACCACCAAATATGTTTTTCCAAAATATTTCCAGTGTGCCCGTGCGCTTAATTGCGCCGCTGATCCCGTGCCGGGTTAACGACTTATTAGCCAAGGTACCCATCAACTGGAGCGAAATTCCGATGATCCTGCCAGAACATGGCCCAGCACGCAGCCGGGTTGATCAATGGTTACGCGATAAGGATATTACCCCAGCCGTAGTTGCCAAAGTAGATGGCCATGAAGCCATGGTGTCGATGGTGGCATTAGGCAGTGGTATTAGTATCGTACCTGAGCCGGTGTTACAGCATAGTCCAGTACGGGAGCGGGTCCGTATTCTCGATCCACAATATCAGTATAAACCGTTTGAGCTAGGCATCTGTATGCTACACAAAAGGCGGCAAGAGCCGTTATTGCAGGCATTTTGGCAATTGGCGTTAAAAAGCTAATTGATAATGACACAGCAGGAAACCTGTTAGGGCCTGCTGTGTTGTGGCAGGATAAGTGTTATTTAACGACTTTTAAATGGCCACCGCGAGTTGGCTTAGGTGGCTCAGGCGGTAGATTATCGCTCAGTGATTCTTGCAGAAAATCATGTTCATCGTCATCATCTTCTTCTTCCAGCGTAAAGACGGTACCTGCACCATTCTCACGGGCATAAATGGCTAATACCGCTTTAACCGGAATAGACAATGCAAACGGCTGACCACCAAAACGTGCGTTAAAGGTCACAAAATCATTACCCAACTGCAGGTTGCCTACTGCTGATGGCAGCACGTTCAATACGATCTGGCCGTTTTGCACAAATTGCTGAGGGACTTTTACCGCTGGATAAGTTGCATCAACTACTAAGTAGGGTGTGCATTTATTATCAATAATCCAATCGTAAAATGCCCGCAGCAAATAGGGGCGATTTGGGGTCATCTTCTGCATTACGCCTTAATTCCTTTACGGATCTCCCGCTCGATATCAGTCAGTGAAGCCTGAAACGCATCACGTTCAAAAATACGATTCATATAGGTTTTTAAGTGCTTGCTACCGGCACCATTGAACTCAATACCTAATAACGGCAAACGCCACAATAAGGCGGCCATATAACAATCTACCAAGCCAAACTCTTCGCTCATAAAAAATGGCGCTTCGCCAAATAATGGCGCAATCGACAGCAAACCTTCTTTTAATTCTTGGCGTGCCAGCGCAGCATCATCGTGATTTTGTAAAATTTTATCGGCTAAGCTGTACCAATCATTTTTTATCCGGTACATCATCAAACGGGCCTGGCCACGCGCCACCGGATATACCGGCATTAATGGTGGATGTGGAAAACGTTCATCCAAATATTCCATAATGATATCAGCCTGATACAAGGCTAACTCACGGTCTAGCAAGGTTGGCAGGCTGCCGTACGGGTTTACTTCGTATAAATCCTCTGGCAGGTTATCTGGTGTTACCTGAAGAATATCGACAGTTACCCCTTTCTCCGCCAGTACAATACGGACCTGATGACTAAACATATCGTCAACAGCTGAGAACAATGTCATCACAGGGCGTTTATTGGCAATGATCGCCATGTATTCCTCCGGTTAAATAAAAAACAGCAAAGGGGCGCTAAGGCCCCTAACTACAAGTATTATAAAAACAAATACTTAGTGAACATCTTTCCAGTATTCTTTCTTCAGGAAGTAAGCCAACACAAAGAAAATAAAGATGAAGATTAATACTTTGGTACCTAAAGCATGTGACTCCAATTTGGAAGGCTCACCGGTATATACCAGATAATTTACCAAATCGGCGACAGCACGGTCATATTCTTCCGTGCTCAGTTCACCCGAACCATCAGTGCGGATACCGACATAAACCTCTGCAGATTCCCCATCAACCAAGCGAGTTTCATAAGCCCGGTAAGGCACACCTTGCAACTCTTGCAAAACATGTGGCATACCCACTGTTGGGAACACTTTGTTATTCACCCCAAATGGACGACTATCGTCAACATAGAAAGTACGTAAGTAGGTGTATAACCAATTTGCACCGCGAACCCGTGCTACGTTAGTCAAATCTGGCGGCAATACCCCAAAAGCATTTTCGGCATAGTCTGCCGGCATTGCATTAGTAATATGATCTCCCGGCTTCTCACCCGTAAACATCAGGTTTTCCACACCAATATCTTCCGGAATACCCAGATCTTTAAAGGTGCGGGAATAGCGCTGATACTGCATTTGGTGACAACCTAAGCAATAGTTCTGGAACAATTTAGCGCCGTTTTGTAATGATGCTTGATCTCGCAGATCAATCGGTGCTTTATCCAGTGTAATGCTTGGGCCTGCAGCCATTGCCAGCGAAGAAGCTAACAATGCAACAGCTGAAAGTAACTTTTTCATCATCAGGTTAACCTCACTGGCAGTGGCTTGGTTTTCTCATTTTTGCTGTAGAACCACAGCAAGCCGAAGAAGGCAAAATAAGTAAACGAGAAGATTTGTGATAACAGTGCATACGTTGGGGTGGCAGGCAATACGCCTAAGATACCCAGCGCCACAAAGCTGATACAGAACATCACCAGGTTCCAGCGATGCAGCTCACAGCGATAACGCACTGAACGCACTGTACCACGGTCAATCCACGGCAGTAAGGCAAGAGCAATAATTGCCAGGAACATCGCCGCCGCACCAAACAGTGGGTCTGGTATAGCACGTAAAATGGCATAAAATGGCGTAAAGTACCACACTGGCGCTATGTGAGCAGGTGTTTTCATTGGGTTAGCCACTTCAAAGTTTGGTGGTTCAAGGAAGAAACCGCCGCCCTCAGGCATAAAGAAAATCACAAAAGCAAAAATAAACAGGAAGCCAGCCAAACCAACCAGGTCTTTCACCGTGTAGTAAGGATGGAAAGGAATCGCATCAACAATTATCTTCTTACCGCCACGGGTAAAATACTGATGGAAGGTAAATTTCTTATCGGCTTCGGTCAGCTCTACTGTACCATCGTTATCACGTTTGATATCAATACCGTCTGGGTTATTAGACCCAACTTCATGCAGTGCCATAATGTGCAGAAACACCAGGATAACCAATACCAGCGGTAGCGCAATAACATGCAGCGCAAAGAAACGGTTTAAGGTTGCACCAGAGATAACATAGTCACCACGGATCCACAGTGTTAAATCGTCACCGATAAAGGGGATAACACCGAAAATAGAGATAATTACCTGAGCCCCCCAGTATGACATCTGGCCCCAAGGCAACATATAACCCATGAAGGCTTCAGCCATTAACACTAAGAAGATTAACATACCGAAAATCCACAGTAACTCACGTGGTTTTTGGTAAGAACCGTACATCATACCGCGCAGCATGTGCAGATACACCACTACGAAGAAGGCTGAGGCACCGGTAGAGTGCATATAACGTAATAACCAACCGTAGTCTACGTCACGCATAATGTATTCAACAGAAGCGAAAGCACCTTCGGCTGAAGGCTCATAGTTCATCGTTAACCAAATACCTGTAACAATTTGGTTAACCAGTACAACCATGGCTAAAGAACCAAAAAAGTACCAGAAGTTAAAGTTTTTTGGCGCCGGATACTGCATTACATGCAGGTTCATCTTATCCATAAAGGGTAAGCGATATTCAATCCAGCTCATCAGATTTTTAAACATTAGGCAGTCCCCTCGTCTTCACCAATCAGGATGGTGTTATCGTCGACAAACATATACGGAGGAATCACTAAGTTAGCCGGCGCTGGTACGTTTTGGAATACCCGACCTGCCATATCAAAGCGTGAACCATGGCACGGACAGAAGAAACCCGAGTTAATCCCCTCAACTTGCGCGGCAAAGTCTGAAGGCAAGAAAGTGGGCGAACAGCCAAGGTGGGTACAAATACCAACCGCGACAAAAATTTCAGGTTTAATTGAACGATGGCGATTTTGTGCATAAGCAGGCTGCTGCGGTTGCTCTGAACCAGGATCACGTAAGCGGTTCTCAGTATCCGCTAACTGCGACAGCATTTCTTCAGTACGTTTGACAATCCAAACCGGCCGACCGCGCCACTCTACCCGAATTAACTGACCTGTCTCGAGTTTACTGATGTCTGCAGTAACAGCAGCACCAGCTTGTTTCGCCCTTTCACTCGGATTCCAGGACGCAATAAAGGGCACAGCAACTCCTACGGCACCAACACCCCCCACAACGGAGGTTGCGATGGTCAGGAAGCGGCGGCGACCATGATCTACAGGCGCATTGCTCATCCACTCATCTCCACATTGAAACGCTTAAACGTTTAAAATTTAAGCGGCTGAAATTCAGCAATTATTATAAGTAAAAAAATATAGCCGATCATAATGAAAAGCCTTGCTTTGCACAAGGATAAAGGCAAGCTGAATGACTAATATCTTGGTCTAATTTGCATATATACCCAAACAACCTCAAGATGCGAGCTTCAGAGTTGCTGGGCGCTTTCAATGCAAGGCTCCCTGGCAACGCAATGTCGACCACCTTGCTAGCCAGGGTAACGAAGCAGTGGAAGTGCCCAGCGACTCCCTTCGGGCGGGGCTAAAAGCCCTTTATGCCGCGTTAACTGTTTTCGCTTTGGAACCACCAAAGCTTCTAACAGCTGCCTTGCCTAAAGGGCTTTTATCTCCCGCTGAAATCTGCATATTGAGGATGTTTGGGTATAATCAGTATTATTTTTCATACAGTGCCGCACGTTAAGCTATATAGCTAAGCAATTCTTTCTGAACAATGCTTAATCTTCTGATGCGGTCACTAAATGTTAGACTATTTAAAATGGTAGACCGAAACCAGCACATAAAAAACCCGGCAATAAGGCCGGGTTTTCGGTACCAATAGCGAATTAACGCTTAGAGTACTGTGGACGCTTACGTGCTTTACGCAGACCCACTTTCTTACGTTCAACTTTACGAGCATCACGAGTAACGAAACCCGCTTTGCGCAGCGCTGGACGCAGTGACTCATCAAACTCCATCAGCGCACGGGTGATACCGTGACGGATAGCGCCTGCCTGACCAGAAATACCACCACCTTTAACAGTGATGTACAGGTCAAATTTTTCAACCATATCAACCAGTTCTAACGGCTGTTTTACTACCATACAGGCAGTCTCACGGCCGAAGTACTCGGTCAGAGCGCGCTGATTGATAACGATGTTACCTGAACCAGCTTTTAAGAAGACGCGGGCCGTAGAGCTTTTACGACGACCAGTTCCGTAATATTGATTCTGTGCCATGTTATGCTCCGATTAAATATCTAAAACTTGCGGTTGCTGAGCAGCATGTTGATGCTCTGCGCCGGCGTAAACTTTTAACTTACGGAACATAGCGCGACCCAGAGGGCCTTTTGGCAACATACCTTTGATAGCTGATTCCAGAACCATTTCAGGTTTTTTAGCAATCAATTTCTCGAAGTTGATTTCCTTGATACCACCTGGGAAACCTGTATGTGAGTAATACATTTTCGCCTGAGCTTTGTTACCAGTAACAGCCACTTTTTCAGCATTGATAACGATGATGTAATCACCAGTATCAACGTGCGGCGTGTATTCCGGCTTGTGCTTGCCACGTAAACGTGATGCGATTTCAGTTGCGATACGACCTAAAGTTTTGCCGTTTGCATCAACAACGTACCAGTCGCGGGTTACGCTTTCTGGTTTTGCAGTAAAAGTTTTCATCTAAACCTATTCCAAAATAACTTAAGTTACACCTGACATTGTGCAGGGCTTTTGCAGCAATGTCGTTATCGCACCCCTTCGAATGCAAAAACTGCCGGGCTAACGGCAGTGCAAGGCTGTAACGTCGGCCGGGCGCGGATTATATATTAAACAATCTAAAAGATCAGCAGTCTTTTACGAAAAAAATGCGGGGTAAGCTGAATTTAGGGTAAATGTTCACTCGCCAAATACTCATGCGACTGCATTTCCTGTAAACGACTCAGGCAACGTTTAAATTCAAAACTCAACAGGCCGCCCTGATACAACTGCTCCAGTGGCACAGCGGCGGAAATAATCAACTTTACATGACGTTCGTAAAACTCATCAACCAAGGCTAGGAAACGTCGGGCTACATCATCATTCTGCTGGCCCATTGGCGTAACGCCAGACAGTAAAACTGTATGATAGCAACGACTTAACTCCATATAGTCATATTGACTGCGCGCGGTCTCACAGAGTTCAGAAAAGGAGAACCAAACAATACCATCGGCTTCTGCCCGTGCTTGCAACTTACGATTGGCCACTTCGATTACGGCGCTGTGTTGTCTGGGCTCTACCGATAACGCCAAAAAATACTGCTGTAAATTTTCATCAGCTTCAGGATCCAGCGGGTAGTGATAAATTTCGGCTTGCTCTAAAGTTCTTAACCGATAATCGATACCACTATCAACATTTACCACCATGGTATTCCGTTTAATCAATTCAATAGCGGGCAAAAACCGCGCTCGCTGTAAGCCATTACGGTATAAGCCGTCGGGCTCAATATTGGACGTAGCCACAAGCGTAATACCACGTGCAAACAACGCTTGCATAAAGGTGCCCAGAATCATCGCATCGGTAATATCTGAAACAAAAAACTCGTCAAAACAAATGATATCGGTTTCGGCTTTAAACTTATCGGCAATTTTCTCTAACGGATCACTGACCCCTTTAAGCAACTTTAATTCTTCGTGTACCCGATGCATAAAGCGGTGGAAATGCACCCGCATTTTGCGCGTTGTAGGCAAGCATTCATAAAAGGTATCGACCAAATAGGTTTTACCACGCCCTACCCCGCCCCAAAAGTACAGGCCAAGTAACGGCGGATGCTGCGGCAACTTACCGGTAATCTTTTGCCAAAAACCAGGCTTAGTAGCAGGAGGCCGGCTAACAAAGTCATCAAACAACCGCTGCAATTGCTTTACGGCATATTCTTGTGCGGCATCATGGTGAAAATCCGGGCGAGTCAGATCTTGCTGATATTTTTTCAGTGGTGTCATTGGCTTTAACTTGAAACTTGCATCGTTAACCCCTAAATATGGGTCATAATAGTAACATGCCTTACCACCTTGTATAAGAAGTTAGGGTACACTAAGTAAAGAAATTCATTGTAAGGAGTTAGCATGGACTATACATGGGCGTTAGTTTGGTTAGGTGTCGGTTTGCTGGTTGGTGCCGCTATTGCGCGATTGATCAGTGTAAAGCAATTTGGGCAGCATAAATTGCAACAGGAATTGGATGAAAGCCGTAAGCAATTATCGCAGTATCGTTCGGACGTATCGGAGCACCTGGAAACAACCAATCAACTGATGAGTCAGTTGCAAGACAACTACTCGCGGATTGCCCGCCATGTGCAGCAGTCTAAAATGCAGTTAGTTGAGCAGCCGGTTAGTGCGCGGGATGAGGTAAATTTTTTTGCTGCCGATACCACCCAGCATATCAAACAGTCACTACACCAATTAAATGAGCGGCGCCGCGAGCATTCTCAGGTTGAACAGCAGCCTAAAGATTATTCCGGTGAAGCAAGCGGATTGATTAAAGAGCGTCCAACTAAAGACGATTAACAAAGTTTTACACTTTTAAGAAGGGTAATTTAGAACTTTTTTTATTGCTTTGAGCTCTTAGTCGGACATTTGTATAAGGAGACTATTACGCGATGAATAAAAAACTTTCTTTGCTAAGTGCTGCCATGTTGGCAGCCATGTTGTTGGCTCCTGCAGCACCTGTGCACGCCAGCCTGCCGTTTTTTGGTAGCAATAATCAAGAAATGCCCTCCTTGGCACCGATGCTAGAACAGACCACGCCCGCAGTGGTGTATGTGTCGGTCGCTGGCAGCCGTGAGGTACGACAACGCGTACCTGATGCCTTTCAGCAGTTTTTTGGCCGTGGCCAAGGTGAACTTCGCCGCGAACAACCGTTTCGCGGCTTGGGCTCTGGCGTCATTATCGATGCTAAAAAAGGCTATATCGTTACCAATAATCATGTGGTGCAAGACGCCACGGAAATTGAAATTCGCTTAAAAGACGGCCGAACCTTTAAAGCCAAAAAGCTTGGTGCAGATCCGGAAAGCGATATCGCACTACTGCAAATTGAAGCCAAAGATCTCACGCAGGTACCATTAGCCGATTCCGACAAACTGCGGGTTGGCGACTACGCTATTGCTATCGGTAATCCCTTCGGCTTAGAACAAACCGTTACCTCAGGTATTATTAGCTCTTTGGGCCGTAGTGGTCTGCATGAAGGCTTTGAAGACTTTATTCAAACAGATGCTGCCATCAACTCGGGTAACTCGGGTGGCGCTTTGGTTAATTTACGGGGTGAATTGATTGGTATTAACACCGCAATATTAGGGCCAAACGGCGGTAACGTCGGTATCGGTTTTGCGATCCCGGCAAATATGATGAAGAATTTGGTCGACCAGATTATTGAGTTTGGCGAAGTTCGCCGCGGTAGCCTGGGCGTACGCGGCAATGATGTCAACTCAGAGCTGACACAAGCCCTTAATCTAAAAGTAAACCGGGGTGCCTTTGTGGGCGAAGTATTACCCGATAGTGCTGCCGCTAAAGCAGGGCTGAAATCAGGCGATGTGATTATCAGTATGAATGGTAACCGCATTCAAAGCTTTAACGAACTGCGGGCGAAAATTGCTACTTTAGGGGCCGGCCGCGAGGCGAGCCTTGGGGTGCTGCGCGATGGTAAAGAGCAAACCATTAAAGTAAAACTGCAAGAAGCCAGTAGTGGGCAGGTTGCCGCAACCCAATTACACCCGATGCTGCAAGGCGCCACGCTTAACAATAGCGAGGCGGGCGTAGAAGTTACGGAACTCGAATCCAACTCTGCCGCTGCGCAAATAGGCCTGCGCCAAGGCGATATTATCACTGGTGTTAACCGTCAGCGCGTGACCAATTTGGCAGAATTAAGGCGTTTATTGGAAAAACGCGACGGTGGTGTCGCCGCGCTTTACATCCAACGTGGTAATGATCAACTCTATATTTTGATCCGTTAACCACTTTATTACGTGTTGGCAGTTGGCAACCGCTACTGCCAATACGTAAATAATGCTATGCTAGCCCTATTATTTATTGGTCAGAACTTGCACTGTGCGCAAACTGTTGTTGTTTATTATCAAAAGCATCGCCTACGGACTGGCTCTGGCCTTTTTGTTGTTACTGCTATTTCCTAATCTTACCGGCCGAACCTTCCCGCTGTGGCAAACTAAAACAGAGGAACAGGTACAAGCTCCAGTATCTTATCACCGTGCCGTAAGACGTGCCGCCCCCGCGGTCGTTAACGTTTATACCCGTAGTCGTATTGTTGATCCACGATCGTTACGACCACGCACCATTGAACGACAAGAACTCGGTTCGGGTGTCATTATGTCGACGCAGGGTTATATCCTGACCAATTATCATGTGGTGTATGGCGCTGATCATATCGAAGTCGCATTACAAGACGGTCGCTGGCTAGAAGCGGTAATTATTGGCCAGGATGAGATCTCTGACTTGGCCGTTCTTTACGTCAAAGCCGATGATTTGCCTGTTATCCCACAAGATCCAGAAATAGAACCACAGGTCGGTGACTTAGTGCTGGCCATTGGTAACCCACTTAATTTAGGGCAAACCATTACTCAAGGTATTATCAGTGCCAATGGCAATACCGGTTTAAGCTCCAGAGGTTATCCCGATTTTATGCGGATGGATGCGGCTATTAACAAAGGGAACTCCGGCGGCGCCTTAGTAAATAGTAACGGTACTTTAGTCGGTATTAATGCGGCGGCCTTTCAAGTACAGAATCAGGATATTCAGGGTATTTTCTTTGCCGTGCCTTATCAGCTAGCCCGAAATATTATGGAGAAACTCATTAAACAGGGCCGGGTAACCCGCAGTTATCTGGGCGTCTCTGGCCAAGCAGTGGTGAATGCGGCTGGTGATCCACTGTTTTCTTCTGGTCAGGCTTTATATGGCCTATCATTGGCAGAAGTAACGGCTGGCGGCCCGGCAGCAGTGGCTGGGTTGCAGGTAGGTGATATTATCCTGGAAATCGCCGGTCAGACATTTCAGGGCATGCAACAAGCACTCAATTTTATCGCTGAAACGCCGCCAGATACCGAATTGCAAATTACTATCGACCGTAATGGCCAGCAGCTTACTATCCCTACTGTAGTGCGCGAGCAACCTCGTCGTTAAGACCATTAAAAAACCCGTCAAGCGACGGGTTTTATGTTTTATGCTAAGAGTGTGCGGTAAAGCAAACAGGCTTTAGCCATCGACCCGCTGAATATGCGCACCTAAGCCCTGCAGTTTATGTTCAATTTGCTCATAACCACGATCAATATGGTAAATTCGATCAACCACTGTAGTACCTTTGGCAACTAAACCTGCAATAACTAAGCTGGCTGAAGCACGCAAATCCGTCGCCATCACCTGAGCGGCATTTAACGACGGGCTATATTGGCACACCGCGGTATTACCTTCCAAGCGAATTTTCGCGCCCATCCGCTGTAACTCCGGGACATGCATAAAGCGATTTTCAAAAATCGTTTCAGTAACAACGCCAACCCCTTCTGCCACCACATTTAGCACGGTAAATTGCGCCTGCATATCAGTTGGAAAACCCGGGTGCGGTACAGTTTTAACATCAACCGACTTCAGTTGCCGGCCGGTCATATTTAAGCGGATCCAGTCCTCACCAGTACTGATCTCAGCACCCGCTTCGCGTAGTTTTTCCAATACGGCTTCTAAATCCGTGGGTGCGGCATGCTTACAGGTAATATCACCACCCGTCACGGCAGCTGCCACCAAAAAGGTCCCCGTTTCTATCCGGTCAGGTAGTACCCGGTGCTCACCACCTTGCAGTGCGGTAACGCCTTCAATCACTAGCGTATCGGTACCGGCGCCGCTAATTTTTGCCCCCAGGGTATTTAGGTAAATGGCTAAATCGACAATCTCTGGCTCGCGGGCAGCGTTTTCAATAATAGTCTTACCCTCTGCCAGCGTGGCGGCCATCATCAAGTTTTCGGTGCCGGTAACACTAACCATATCCATCACCAAATGCGCGCCTTTCAGGCGTTTGGCGCTGGCTTTGATATAACCGTTTTCAACCGTGATTTCCGCTCCCATTTTACGCAAACCGTCAATGTGCAGGTTGACAGGTCTCGCACCGATAGCACAGCCACCCGGTAACGATACTTCAGCCTGACCAAAACGGCTTAACAATGGCCCTAAAGCCAGAATAGAAGCACGCATGGTTTTTACTAGTTCATAAGGAGCAAACTGATTATTAATTTGACTTGCATCCACCCGCACGGTATCGCCATTGCACTCGACCTTAGCACCAAATAACTGTAATAGTTTAAAGGTCGTTTCAATATCTTTTAGTTTAGGAACATTGCTTATTGTTGTTGGTTGTTCAGCCAGTATACTGGCAAATAAAATGGGTAGCGCGGCATTTTTGGCACCCGAAATAACCACTTCGCCCTGTAATGGGCCGTTGGCAGTAACAAGAAACTGTTGCATAGCGTGTCTCAGAGCGGAGGATTTAAAAGTTTTTCTCTGCGCCACTGCTGTGGCGTAAAGGCCTTGATACTAAGTGCATGGATACTGCCATCAGCAATGGCACTGGTCAGCGGGCTGTAAACCAATTGCTGCTGCTTTACCCTGCTTAGGCCTTCAAAACAGTCGCCTACTGCTGTTACAGCAAAATGCGAACCTTCAGCTTTAACATAAACTTCTAACAGCTGCAGCTGCTCTTTCAGCAGCTGCTCTATCTGTGGTATATCCATAACTACACCTTAATCTATTATGGGTAATATTGTAGTTACGGCACTGACCTTTGCCAATGACAAGAGCTGTGCCGGAACTTTTGTGATTTCAATCTGCAAATTCATCGTTCTGGCTCGCGCTATTTGTTGAATCAGCCAGGCTAACCCAGCTGAGTCTACATTGGTTAGGGCGGAGAAATCAAAGGTTACCTTGCCAGACAACCTATTTAACAATGTAAAAGGTGAATACATCATTAACGTGTCACGATCCAGCTTACCGCTGAATACAATTGTTTGGTCTTGCTGGTTAATCGTTAAGGCCACGATTTACTCCGAGGCCTTGCCAGCATCACCTTCTGGCACTTTTACCGGCTCTTTCGCTCGCTCAATTAGCAGTGCTGTGACACCGGGTAAACCTTGCTGGCGAATCATATTGTTCAATTCGGCCCGTTTGCTATCTAGCAAGGAAATTCCTTCAGCAATCATATCAATCACTAACCAGGTTTCTGCGTTGCGTGGGCGGCGCAATTTAAAGTCGATAACGATATCGGGTTTGCCCGGATCCAGCACACGGGTGCGGATAGTAATAATGCTTTGCGTGCCCACCGGTTTAGCCGGCTCAATCATTACCTTTTGTTCTTTGTAATAGGTCAGCGCCCCGGCGTAAGAGCCAATCATATATTGCTCAAATGCGGTAACAAACTCATCAAAAGCTTGCTGATTCTCACGGATATCAACAGTACGGCCTACTACAATAGCAGCGGCGTAGCGGCTATCAACATAAGGTAATAGCTCTTCCACCACGATGGTACGTAAATGTTCCAGATCCTGTTTAATAATAGGTTGGTCCGTTTTAATCCGATTAAAGGTTTTGTCTGCGACAGCTTCAATCATTTTATACGGGTCGGTATAGGTTTCCGTTGCCACTGCTGGCAAGGTAACACCTATAGTAAGTGCCAATGCGGCACTGATGTTACGTAAGAAGCTTTTCATTAATTCCCCCGGTTAAATAAAAACTGCCCAATCAACTCTTCCAGCACGATTGCTGAACGGGTATCTTCAATAGTGTCACCATTACCCAACATCAGCACGGTGTCATCGACAAAGCCTGGCAACAAACCCACATATTGTTCACCCAGCAAACCTGAAGTCAGAATGGCTACTGAGCTGGTTTCCGGGAAATTGCTGTAGTCTGCATTGATTTCTAATGCAACCACAGGTGTATAACTCACCCGGTCTAATTCGATGCTACTCACCCGGCCAACGGTGACGCCACCAACCTTGATAGGCGAACGCACTTTTAAACCACCAATATTGTCAAACTTGGCATACAAGGTGTAGGTTTGTGATGAGCCACCAAAGCCTGTATTTGCAACTTTCAATGCCAGCATCAAAAACGCCGCACAAGAGAGAACAATAAAGGCACCTACCAAAATTTCAATTTTACGTGCGGTCATCTTTTATCCACCAAACATTAATGCTGTTAATACGAAATCAAAGCCAAGTACGGCCAGTGAAGCGGTAACGACCGTCTGCGTTGTGGCCCGACTGATCCCTTCAGACGTTGGAATGGCATCAAAGCCTTTGTGCAACGCAATCCAGATCACGATTAAGGCAAATACCACGCTTTTAATCACACCATTTAGTACATCTTGATACAAATCTACGTTAGCTTGCATCGCTGACCAATAGCTACCTCCATCTACCCCCAGCCATTCCACACCGACTAAATGACCGCCTAAGATACCGACTGCATTAAAAATAAGCGCAAGCAATGGCATCGCTATAACGCCAGCCCAAAAACGCGGCGCAATAATACGGCGTAAAGGATCCACCGCCATCATTTCCATGCCTGACAGTTGTTCAGTCGCTTTCATCAAGCCTATCTCAGCCGTTAAGGCACTGCCAGCGCGCCCGGCAAAGAGTAATGCGGTTACTACCGGCCCGAGTTCGCGCAATAAACTTAGCGACACTAAAGGCCCTAACATGCCTTCAGCACCAAATTTTACGAGTACCGTGTAACCTTGTAACGCTAGTACCATGCCGATAAACAGGCCTGATACCAGAATAATCATTAATGACAATACGCCTATTACGTATAGCTGCTTAATCAATAGCGGAAAACCTTTACGTAAATCAGGCTTGCCAATCAAAGCACCAAACAGCATCAAGCCGGCACGGCCAAAGCCACTCACCGTACTCAGTGCTTGATGGCCAATCTTCTGTAATCTGTTTGCGATCACCTTGCCAGCTCCATTAATTCATCCTCATAGGCAGCCGCCTTATAGTGGAAAGGTACAGCACCATCAGCTTCACCTTTTAAAAATTGCTGTACTAATGGTGAAGGGTCGGCGCGCAGTTGCTCAGGCGTGCCGTGACCTATTACCGTTTTATCTGCTACCACATAGACATAATCGGCAATACTCATTACCTCCGTCACATCGTGCGAGACAACAATAGAGGTCAGGCCCAGCGCATTGTTTAGCTCACGGATTAAACGCACTATCACGCCCATCGAAATAGGATCTTGCCCGGCAAAGGGCTCATCGTACATAATCAACTCGGGATCCAATGCGATAGCGCGAGCTAAGGCCGCCCGTCTGGCCATACCGCCAGACAGCTCGGCGGGCATTAAGTCTCTAGCACCGCGTAAACCAACAGATTCCAGTTTCATTAAAACAATAAGCCGGATCAACGACTCGGATAACCGGGTATGTTCGCGTAATGGAAAAGCCACATTGTCGAATACCGACATCTCGGTAAATAAGGCGCCGCTTTGAAATAGCATGCTCATTTTTTTACGAGCTTGATAAAGTGCTGAGCGCGACAAGGTAGGGATATTAAGACCATCAAACACAATTTTGCCGTTATCAGGCTTTAATTGCCCGCCAATCAGCCGTAGTAAGGTTGTTTTACCAATACCACTCGGGCCCATAATAGCCGTGACTTTCCCCCGGATAACCTGCATGTTCATATCCCGGTAGATCGGTCGATCGCCGCGCGAAAAGCTTAAGTTCTGAATATCTACTAACACATCAGACAAAATTGTCGCTCCACCTTTTTGATTAGCCAGACCAGAACGTTGGTATCAACGAACATTGCAATAACTGGCATCATAATATACATTCATGTATGTTTGCAATTGAAGTCACGTCATAAAGTTGTATTATTGTAAACGGAAACGGCCGGTAAGTCGTTACAAAAATTCGTAACAAAGTATGCGGAAAATCGAATCGCCTCAGCCAAAGCATGCTGAGCCGAGGTTTTTTTGCAATTACTGGCAAGAAGCGGGAAAATAGCTCTTTTCATTGTTAGCCTGAAACCGGACACTATGATATCACCTCTGTTATTAGCCATCATCTTTGTTATCGTCGGCTTAGTTTTATTAATATGGAGCGCCGATCGCTTTGTATTTGGTGCCTCGTCGGTTGCCCGCAACAGCGGTATTTCACCAATGATTATTGGCCTGACTATCGTTGCCATGGGCTCATCTGCTCCCGAGATGCTGGTATCTGCCACTGCAGCAGCTCAAGGCCGTTTAGATACTTCAGTGGGAAATGCACTGGGTTCTAACATTACCAACATTTTACTGGTGATCGGTTTAGTTGCCCTATTAAAGCCCATTTCGGTTTCGTCCCTTACGCTGAAACGCGAATTTCCGATGCTGATTATCTTTACTCTTTTTGGCTTTTACTTGTTATCAGACGATAACTTAACGCGCGCTGAAGGTATTATGCTATTGGTCGCCTTTGTCGGCTTTATCAGCTTACTGGTGTTCTTGGGTAAAAGAGCCACACCTGATGATCCTTTAATCGCAGAAATACAAGCCGAAATGCCAGAAGCGACTTCCAATTTTAAAGCGGCCTTTTGGATCATTGCGGGTTTAGCGTTACTGTTAGCGAGCTCACAATTGCTGGTTCATGGCGCAGTCACCATCGCGCGTTATGCTGGCATGAGCGACTTGATAATAGGCTTAACCATTATTGCCATTGGCACTAGCTTGCCAGAACTCGCCGCCAGTGTAATTGGTGTGCTTAAAGGCGAGGATGACTTAGCGCTGGGTAATATTATTGGCTCTAATATTTTCAATATTTTAGCGGTACTCGGCTTAGGTGCAGTGATTGGCCCGGGTGTTTTAGATATTAATGCGGGCAGCCGCGATAGCTATGTGATGATTGCTGCCACTCTGGCCATGTTACTGATGTCTATCCGCTTTGGCCGCCAGCAGCAAATTAATCGTGTGGAAGGTGGCTTACTACTTTGCGGCTTTATCGGCTACCAATACCTGTTATTTACTCACCTTTCATAACGACAGGCAAAGACAATGAAAACATTTCGGGAACAAGCGTTGGCAGTATTGCGGATTGAAGCCGAGGCAGTGCAGCAACTGGAACAATTTTTAAACGATGATTTTGAACGCGCTTGCCAGCTTATTTTGCAAAACCCTGGCAAAGTGATTGTTAGTGGCAT